>OGDY01000011.1_pt1 | contig 200204 bp, 174 predicted proteins | sample 1570341 | NCBI WGS metagenome assembly OGDY01 (sample SAMEA2581972, study PRJEB24529) | metagenome | biome: Human gut stool | place: China | collected 2011 | reverse complement strand
ATGTATAAGATAAGAGAAAAATGACCCCAGTATTTATAAGGGATAGGTGGATATTATGGATAAAAGTAAAATAACAAAATCACTTGCTGTGTTTGCATCAGTATTATTAATAATTATTATAGGAGTTGCTTCATTTGCATATTTTGGAACATTTAATGTAAATTTAAATAATAATGTAGTAGTAAATATTAATGCAGTTTCACCTGGAGATGCAACATTTATTTCAAATGCGACACAATTAAATTTACAAGTACCAGCGGCAAATATGAGTCAAACAGCATCAAATAATGAAATAGCGGTAGCCTCAAATACAGCAACACTAACAGTAAATTTAACTGGAGCAGCAAACTTACTTACAACATGTACATATGATATAGTTTATGAATATGATAGTACCTCAAATGTATATGGTAAAAGTCCTACTACAAAAAATAGTAATAAAGAAATCACATTACAAGTATCAAATGTAAATGGAACAAATAATTTTGCAAATGAAAAGAACTTTGATTATGATTCAAGTTGGACAAACAACAAAAGAACTCTTGTAAGTGGAGCCTCTATTTCAAGTATGGGGTCACTTACTACCCAAAATATATCAATAACAGGAAAATATTATAATCTAACAATATCACAATCCTCTTTAGAGGGAAAATCATTTACTGGAAAAATATATGTAACAAATCATAAATGTGAAACAAGTGATGGTGCAGCATTAACTATACTAAAAAATAATGGTGGGGAAAGTAGTATAACTGAACTTGATGAAAGTGAATTTGCAAATGTAACAACCGCAAGCGATAAAGGCGTGTATAAAAAAGCTGATGATTTAGGTACAAGTTATTATTATAGAGGTGCAGTAAATAATAATTGGGTAAAATTTGGAAAAGAACCTAATAAATGTATGTATAATAATTCAGAGGTATTATACGCTGAAATAGTTGACGGTGAGCTTAATATAAGAAAAGTACAAAATCAAGAAGAATGCTTATCTACAAATATGTGTATGTCTCAAGGTATGTATGGAGTTGGAATTAATGAAACTTTATGTCAAGCAGGAGGTGGTACTCCTTTAACTGAAAAAGCAACATTTACTACAGCCGACATGTATTGGCGAATAATAAGAATTAATGGTGATGGCAGTATAAGAATGATATATACAGGAACATCAAAACCAGAAAGTGGTACAGCAACAGTAATGAAAGGAGAAGGTACTCAAATAAGTACAAGTACCTTTAATAGTAGTTATAGTAAAGCAGAATATGTAGGTTATCAATATATAAAAGGTGAGCAACATGGTTATGGAGAATGTAATGGAACAAGTGCAAGTTGTACAGTAGATGGAAATACAGTATATAATAGTACAATAAAACAGGCAATAGATAAGTGGTATGCAGGAACAACATTAGAAACAGATGCGACAACAAAAAGTTTAGTAGCAGATCAAATATTCTGTAATGATAGAAGTGCATCATCAATACAAACAGCAGCTTGGACATCAACTGGATCAACATATAATTATGGAGCAGGTGGAAGATTAATTAATAAGAAAAAACCACAATTAATTTGTACAATAGCAAGTGATAAATTCACAGTAAATACAAGTAATGGAAATGGAGCTTTAACATATCCAGTAGGTCTTATAACAGCAGATGAAGTAGCAATGGCAGGTGGAGTATATGGTTCTAATAATGAAAATAGTTCTTATTACTTGTATACAAACCAAAATTATTGGTTGGGGTCGCCTGAAAGTATCAATGGTAGTTTTGCTAGTGGTTTTTTTGTACTTTCTTCGGGTAGTTTGTATAGTAATTTCGTGGATGATGCATATGGCGCCCGTCCCGTCGTTTCTCTATCCTCTAAAGCCAAGCTATCTGGTAGTGGAACATATAACGATGTTTACACAGTAAGTTAGAAATGTTATAATCTTTCTTGAAAAGGAAAGATTTTTTTATGGTTAAAATAGGTAATGTAGAAATAAATGGTAAGATAGTACTTGCTCCTATGGCTGGAATAACAAATAAAACATATCGTATGATATGTAAAGAGTTTGGTGCTGCTTTAGTAGTAGGTGAAATGGTATCTGATAAAGCTATAATGTTTGGCAATGAAAAGACTAAAAAACTTTTAGATATGGATGAAAGTGAAAGACCTATATCACAACAAATATTTGGTTCTGATAAAGATAGTTTTTGCACTGCGGCTAAAAAAGTTTATGAATATATGCATCCAGATATTATTGATATAAATATGGGGTGTCCTGTACCTAAAATAGCTATTAAATCACAAGCGGGTAGTGCACTTTTAAAAAGCCCTGAAAAAATATATGAAATAGTAAAAGCTGTAAAAGAGAGTGTTCCTTGTCCTATAACTGTTAAAATAAGAAGTGGTTGGGATGAAAATAGTATAAATTGTATGGAAGTTGCTAAAATATGTGAAAAAGCTGGTGCAAGTGCAATAACTTTACATGCAAGAACCAGAAGTCAAGGATATTCAGGTCATAGTGATTGGTCTTTAATTAAAAAGGTTAAAGAAAGTGTAAATATACCTGTAATTGGAAATGGTGATGTAACATCTTGTTATGAGGCTAAAAAAATGCTTTTAGAAACTGGTTGTGATTTAGTAATGATAGGAAGAGGACTTCTTGGAAATCCATGGCTTATCAAAGAATGTAATGATTATTTAAATGAAGGTAAATTACCTAAAAAAGTTACTTATAAAGAAAAAATAGAAATGATGAAAAGACATTTAACTGATTTAGTTTCTGAAAAAGGTGAAAAAAATGCAGTATTTGAAATAAGAACTCATTTTCTATATTACTTAAAAGGTCTTGAGGGTAGTAGTGAAATAAAAAATATGATATGTAAAGAAACATCTTATGAAAATATTATAAAAATACTTGATAATTATTTAAATCAATTGGATAATTTATTATAAAAAAAAGGCTTTTTGGCCTTTTTATTTGATTTCTAAAATAATTTCATATTCCTGAAGTATTTGTTGAAGCATCTTTTTATTCATATAATAGTTTTCATTATTATAACGAAGTATTAAATAATCATCTTTATTTTTATTAAATAGGGTAGTTTCTTTATTACTATCGATTTGTTTTAAAATATTTTGAACTTCATCATCAGTAAGCTCTTTTTTAAAGTCAATATGGTAACCATGAAGTGGATCAAAAATATAAAAATAATCTGTATAATATGCATAAACTACATTTGATTTTGTTATATATAAATAATAATTTTTATCAATATCTGTTTCCTTTAAAAAGGTACCTTTATCTATTAAATTATTTCCTTTGGTGGTTTCACCAAAATTAACTCTTACATAATAATCTTGATTATAAAGTTTATCAAATTCATTTTTCTTTTCACTTCTTAAAAAGTAAAATACCATAAATATTATTATTATTGTTAAAAGTATTGAACCTATTAATATTAAAGTGCTGTTATTTCTAACTTTTGGTTTATCTAAATCACTATTTTTCATATTATTCCTTTACTAAATTTTTAGCAACTTCATTTACAGGCCCAGCACCAATTGTTATAACTAAATCATTTTCTGAAACTATATTTTTTATATGTTTTTCAATTTTATCAAATGAATCTAAATAAATTACATTTGGATTTTTTTCTTTTATTAAATCTACTAAATCACTTTCTTTGACATTCCAAATATTTTCCTCTCTAGCGGGGTAAATTGGAGCAATTATAATATTATCAAAGTTTGAAAGTACATCAGCAAATTCTTTTAAATGCTGAATTGTTCTTGAATATGTATGTGATTGAAATATAGCATAGTCTTTATTATGCTTTGTTTTCTTTACTGAATCAAGTGTTGTTTTAATTTCACTAGGATGGTGAGCATAATCATCATAAACGAAGGCACCATTACATTTACCTAAAAATTCAAATCTTCTTCCTACACCTGTGTATGAAGAAAGTCCTTCCTTTATAAAGCTAATATCTATATTATAAAGCCTGCACATTGCAATTGCGGCAAGTGAATTATAGATATTGTGTTTACCCGTTACTGATAAAGATATTTTATCTATATATTCATTATCAATATATAAATCATAAGTAGGATGTCCTGCATCATCATATTCTATATTTTTGGCCATATAATTTGAATTATTATTAATACCATATGTTATTTTATTATAACCATTAGCCATTTTAATTGTATTTTCATCATCATTATTTACAATTAAATTACCATTATTATCAAGCTTATCTGCAAATTTTCTAAATGAGGAAATAATACCATCAATATTTTTAAAATAATCTAAATGATCATCATCAATATCTAAAACTATTTCACTTGTAGGGTAAAAGTCTAAAAAACTATCTACATATTCACAAGATTCTGCAATAAAATATTTTTTAGTTCCAACATTATAATTAGAATCTATTATAGGAAGGTGAGCACCAATCATTATTGTGGGATTAAGATTTGCTTTAACAAAAATTGTGCTAACCATACCTGTTGTTGTGCTTTTACCATGGGTTCCTGAAATACATAATACATTTTCATATTCTTTCATAAGAATTCCTAAAAATGTACTTCTTTCAAAAACTAATTTATTATTTTCTCTTGCATATTTTAATTCTTCATTATCTTCGTGAATAGCAGCGGTATAAACAACTATATCTGCATTTTTAACATTTTCTAAATTTGGTTTATTACTTACCTCGATGCCTTTTTCATTTAATGATTTTGTTATATCAGTAACTCCAGCATCATAACCAGTAATTTTACAGTTAAATGATAAAAGTATTCCAGCAATACCACTCATAGAGATACCACCTATACCTATCATATGAATTTTTTTATTTTCAAACATTTTTATTCTTCCTTTCAAATATATTATACTTTAAAAAAGATTAGATAGCAAATGAGTGACGATATAATAAAATAATTTTTTTATCTTTAATATCTATTATACCTTCCTCCTTTAAATTTTTAAGTTCTCTATGCATTGCACTTCGATCAATTGCTAGAAAATCTGCAAGTTCAGAAAAAGAAATAGTTAAATAAATTATACTACTTCCATGAGCTTGACTTTCAATATCAAAATATTCAAGAAGTTTATCACGAATTGTCTTTTTAGATATTATCTGAAGCCTATCATTTCTTTTTCTAATTTTATCATTTAAAATAATCATAATATTTTTTAAAAATGTATTAAAATATTCTTGATTTAAATTAGTATTTATTACTAAATCATAGTCAAATACTAAAACTGTTGTTTCTTCGTTTGCAATCATATCATACTCTTTGTTATATAAATATGATAAGTTAGAACCAAAAATGTCATCTTCGTAAAGCTCTTCGATTATAAGTTTATCTCCATTATAATCTGTATGAATAATTTTAGCATTTCCCTTAATTATTATACCAATTATATGATCTTTTAGTATTTTGGATATATTATCATTTTTTTTAAAAGTATAGTATAATCCTTCGAGATAGTTAATTAATTTATTTTTCTCTTTATCAGATATTTTATCAAATAATTTTATCATTTACACCTCTCATGTAAAATTTTATCATTTTTTTAATTATGTTGCAATTGCAACAATAATTTTTTTAAAAATGTGTTATAGTTTAGTTATGTTAGAGGAAGGTGGATTTATGAAAATAGTTAAAAGAGATGGACATATTGTTGATTATTGTCCAGAAAAAATTGAACTTGCAATTAAAAAGGCAAATGAAGAAGTTGCTGAAGAAGATAGAGTAAGTGATATTCAAATTAGAAATATTGTAAAATATGTTGAAGGATTAAAGAAAAAAAGAATGCTTGTTGAGGATATTCAAGATATTATAGAATATAGACTAATGGCTCTTGGAAAATATGCTCTTGCAAAAGAATATATAACTTATAGATATACAAGAGAATTAGTTAGAAAAAGTAATACTACAGATTTATCTATTAAAGAATTAATAGATGGTGAGAGTGAATATTGGAATACAGAAAATTCTAATAAAAATGCTAAGATAGTTACAACTCAAAGAGATTATTTAGCAGGTATTACCTCAACAGATATAACTCGTAGATTTTTACTTACTGAGGATATTGTAAAAGCTCATGATGAAGGTATTATTCATTTTCATGATGCTGATTATTTTGCTCAAAATGCACTACATAATTGTGATTTAATTAACCTTGAGGATATGCTTCAAAATGGGACAAATATTAATGGAGTTATGATTGAAAAACCTCATAGATTCTTAACCGCAATGACTATTGCTACACAAATTATTACTGCTGTATCATCATCACAATATGGAGGATGTACTATAACTCTTACTCATTTAGCACCATTTGTTAGATGTAGTTATGAAAGATATTTAGATAAATATAAAGCAAGAAAATTTAAAAAAGAAGATGCTGAAAAATATGCAAAAGAGGATTTAAAAAAAGAAATTACTGATGGAGTTCAAACATTCCAATATCAAATAAATTCAATGACTACGACTAATGGTCAAGCACCATTTTTAAGTGTATGTATGTATCTTGGAGAAACTAATGAATATAAAGATGAACTTGCAATGATTATTGAGGAAGTTTTAAAACAAAGAATTCAAGGTATGAAAAATGAAAAAGGTGTTTATATTACACCAGCATTTCCAAAACTTTTATATGTTCTTGAGGAAGATAATATTAAACCAGATAGTAAATATTATTATTTAACTCAGCTTTCCGCTAAATGTACTGCTAAAAGAATGGTTCCAGATTATATTTCTGAAAAGATTATGAAAGAACTTAAAATTGATAAAAATGGAAATGGTCAATGTTATCCTTGTATGGGATGCCGTAGTTTCTTAACTCCATATGTTGATGAAAAAGGTAATCCAAAATACTATGGTAGATTTAATCAAGGTGTTGTTACTATTAATCTTCCTGATGTTGCACTTTCATCAGATAAAGATATGGAACTATTCTGGAAAATATTTGATGATAGATTAGAACTATGCCATAGAGCACTTCAAATAAGACATAAAAGACTTTCAAAAGTTACAAGCGATGTAGCACCAATTTTATGGCAACACGGAGCACTTGCAAGACTTGGTAAAGGTGAAAGTATTCATGATCTTTTACATCATGGTTATTCAACAATTTCACTTGGTTATGCAGGACTTTATGAATGTGTAAAATATATGACAGGACATTCTCATACTGATGAATCAGTTGGTAAAGAATTTGGTTTAAAAGTAATGCAATATATGAATGATAAATGTAAAAAATGGAAAGAGGAAGAAGATATTGATTATTCAGTATACGGAACTCCAATTGAATCAACAACATATAAATTTGCTAAATGTTTAAAAGATAGATTTGGTGTTGTTAAGGGTATTACAGATAGAAATTATATTACTAATTCATATCATGTACCAGTATTCGAGGAAATTGATGCCTTTACTAAATTAAAACTTGAAAGTGAGTTCCAAAAACTTTCTCCAGGAGGAGCAATTAGTTATATTGAAACTCCAAATCTTGAAAATAATTTAGATGTTGTTATGGAGGTAATTGAATACATTTATAATAATATTATGTATGCTGAACTTAATACAAAATCAGATTATTGTCAAGCATGTGGTTATACTGGTGAAATCTTAATTGATGATAATCTAGAATGGTATTGTCCAAACTGTGGAAACAGAGATCATGACAAATTAAATGTTGCACGTAGAACTTGTGGTTATATTGGAACTAACTTTTGGAATAAAGGTAGAACCGAAGAAATAAAAGAAAGAGTAATGCACATAGATAATAAGGATGCTTAAATATGAGATATCATAAAATTAGAAAAATGGACATTTCTAATGGACCAGGGGTAAGAGTTTCAATATTTATGCAAGGATGTGAATTTCACTGTGAAAATTGTTTTAATAAAGAAACTTGGGATTTTGATGGAGGAAATGAGTTTACTGAAAAAACAATTGAGGAAGTGCTAGAACTTTGTTCAAAAGACTTTATTACTGGACTTTCTATTTTGGGTGGAGAACCTTTACATCCTAATAATATTGAGGGTACTACTAAACTTGCTAAAGCCTTTAAAGAAAAATACCCTAATAAAACTTTATGGGTATGGAGTGGTTTTCTATTTGATAAAGATTTAAAAGGAAAGGAAATACTAAACTACATTGATGTTTTAGTGGATGGTCAGTTTGTAAATAGTCTTCATAATCCAACTTTAAAATGGAAAGGATCCTCTAATCAAAGAGTAATAGATGTTCCAAAAAGTCTAGAAGAAAATAAAATTATAACTATTGAATAACTAGAAAAAATCTAGTTATTTTTTTATATCTCAATGTAAAACAGTTTACATTTTTTTAATTGTAAAATAATGTCAAATAAATCAATTAAAAATGTCAAAATTATGTAAAATTTTAATTTTTTTAAAGAAATTTAACAAAAAAAGGAGGAAATCAGAAATTTTCCGGTAATAAATATATATGAAGGGAGAAAATATAAGCAAGATGATTTTAAGCCAAGAAATGCTATATAAAGATATCACGGATGAATTAATAAAAATGGCTACTCCAAATGATAATCCAATACCTGAAATATCTAGATATTTAAAATATAATTTAAAAAATGCATCTTTTGATATGAAAGATATAACTGATATTGAAAGAATAACATTAAAACAAATTCAAAATAAAATAGGTGGACAATTTAATATGATACATAGAGTTCAAGAAAAAGGTGTGAGAACTCCAGATGCTGAATACTATAATAAATTATTACATACATATAAAAGATATTATGATGTAAAGGCACCTAAAAAAAGTAACAACATTAAAAGCAAGAATTGTAAAATAACCCATGCTTTTGATCAGGCAAAAAATCAAACAAAAAATGTAATTATTTCACTATTAAGGGATGAATGTGATTTAACAAATATTGAAGCAGTGCATCAAATAACAAAAGCATTAAATAGACCTAAATATTCATGGCTAAATAATGTTATTTTAGTGGGCAAAGATGATTTGATAAAAATATACAAAAAAAAGAAGCAACCTTGTTGTGAAGTCAACGCTTTTGCTTCTTTAATAACTACATTGTAGCATAAAAACTATAATGTGTCAAATCGGAGTATACCATAATTTGATAGTTTCCTAGTTTTTGAAACTACATTTTAAACCATGTACTCCGACTATTAATATTATAATCAGAAAAAAAGGAAAAATGATAATAATTTTAGTAATTATGCTATTAAATCCTAAATATAGTCACATTAATTAAAATTACACAAAAAGAAATTAAATAACAATGCTAAGTTATATTCTTTTTATTAAATGTTAAAATCTATGGTATACTATATATATGGGAGTAAGATATGCTAGATAAGTTAATAGTTAAGGGAACAGAAAATTATAAATGTTATGATATATTAAAGGATTTATATGCTAATAATCCTGAATTTAAAAAAATTGTAGATGAAGGTATTGAAAGTGGGAAAGTATCTGGTTTTTCACAAGAGTTATGGGATAAACTTGATATGCAAAATATACGTTCAAGAGGAGTAAATTCATTTTGTGAAGTATTTAGAGATGGTGCTAATTTAGGTTATTGCACAGTATGTGCTAAACAAGTTAGTTATTCACTTGATAATCCTTATTTATGTGGAGGTACAAATAAATTTTTAATTGGAACAGTTAATTCTTCAGACGGAAGACATACATGGATTGAAAATGAAAATAAAATAATTGATACAACATTTATGCTTGTTATAGCAAAAGATTATGTAAAATATTTTGGTTACACTTTAGAAAATAGATATAATCCAAATATTGATCCAATATATGTAAATGCAAAAGAATTTACAAATGATAAAAGTTTAAGGAGGTAAAAATGAAAAAAATAATTTTAATTGATGGAAATAATTTGATGTTTCGAAGTTATTATGCAACTTTTTATAGTGGAGCAAATATGAAAACAAGTACGGGACTTCCTACAAATGCCTTATTTTCTTTTGTAAATATGATTAATAAAATAATTAAAGAAGAAAATCCATCATATGTAGCCGTGGCTTTTGATGTAGGCAAAAACTTTCGTAAAAAAGAATTTTCTTTTTACAAAGAGGGAAGACAAAACACTCCAGATGAACTTAAAATGCAAATGCCTTATGCAAGAGAAATTCTTACGGCAATGGGTATAAAATATTTAGAACTTGAACCTTATGAAGCAGATGATATTATAGGAACTTTAGTTAAAATGTGTGCTAAAGATGCTGATTTTGATGCTACAATAATTTCATCAGATAAAGATTTACTTCAACTTATAAATTTTGAAACTGATGTTAAACTTCTTAAACAAACAGGATTTATTCGTTTTAATGAAAAAACTTTTAAAGAGGAATATGGAGTAGATCCTATTAATATGATTGATTTAAAAGCTTTAATGGGAGATAGTTCTGATAACATTCCTGGTGTTAAAGGTATAGGTGAAAAGGGCGCAATCAAACTTTTAAAGGAATATCAAACAATTGAAAATTTATATGAACATATTGATAAAATAAAAGGTAGTACTCATGATAAACTTGTTACCTTTAAAGAGGATGCTTTTATGTCAAAAAAAATAGCCACTATATATTGTGATGTTCCTCTTAAAATATCTTTAAATGATTTAAAATATGATGGACCTGATAATGAACTATTATATGATGTATTTTCTAAACTAGAATTTACTTCACTTTTAAGTAATCTTACAAAAGAAAAAAAGAATGAAAAAATAAATTTTATTTCAGTAAATGAAAATATTAATGTTGTAACAAATGATATAGTTTCTTTATATATTGAATGTGATAATGAAGATTATACATGTGCAAATATAGTAAGTGCTTCATTATACGATGGTAAATTTTTCTATTATTTTTCCAAAGAAAATATTAAGTATTTAAATTTAACTAATAAAAGGGTAGTATGTTTTGATAGTAAAAAATGTCAGTATTTATTAAATAGTAATTTCGATGTTTATCTTGATTATTCACTTTGCTCATATTTAAATGGAGATAATATTAAGGATGATATTTCATTTACCGCAATAAAATGTGGCTTTGAAATACCAACAATAAATAATTTACTTAAAATTTATGGAACACCTGAATATATTCAATATGAACTATTAAAGTTAAAATTCTTATTTGAAAATTATGAGAATAATTATAATCTTTTGAAAGAAAATAAACAAGAGGAAATTTATGAAAAAATCGAACTTCCACTTTCAAAAGTGCTTCTTAAAATGGAAAAAGAGGGAATTAAAGTATCAAGTGAAATTTTGGATAATCAAAAAGAAGTTATTTCTAAAAAACTCGAAGAAATCACAGCAAAGATATATGAGTATGCAGGCGAAGTATTTAATATTTCATCTCCAAAACAACTTGGAGAGATTCTTTTCGAAAAGATGCAAGTAGGTAAAGGTAAAAAAAATAAAACTAGCTATAAAACAGATGAAGCATCTTTAGAAAAACTTGCAAATGTTCATCCAATTATTAATTTGATTTTAGAATACCGTGGATTATCTAAATTAAAATCCACTTATATTGATGGCTTAAAAGAATATATAGTGGACGGTAAAATTCATACAATATTTAAACAAACGGTAGCAAGAACAGGAAGACTTTCTTCGATTCATCCAAATCTTCAAAATATTCCTGTTAAAACTGAGGAAGGAAAACAAATTAGAAAAGCATTTTTACCAAGTAATGATGTATTTCTAAGTTTGGATTATTCGCAAATAGAGTTAAGAATTCTTGCTTCAACAATAAATTCTAAACCGATGATTGATACATTTAATGCAGGTGGCGATATACATGCAAAGGTTGCTGCCGATATACATAATAAAGATATAAAAGAGGTTACCAAAGCAGAAAGAAGTGCTGCAAAAGCAGTAATATTTGGAATTGTATATGGAATAAGTGGTTTTGGTCTTGGTGAAAATCTTCATATATCTAAAAAAGAAGCCGATGAGTTTATTGAAAAGTATTATCATCTTTACCCTGAAGTAAAACAGTATATGGAAAAAATGATAGAATTTGCTAAACAAAATGGTTATGTTTATACAAATTATGGAAGAAAAAGAGTTATTAGTGAAATAAATGATGCTAATTTTATGGTTAGAAAATCAGGTGAAAGAATGGCTATTAATACACCAATTCAAGGTAGTGCTGCCGATATTATTAAAATGGCAATGATTAAAGTTGATGAAATATTTACAAAGGAAAATATTCAAAGTAAATTAGTGTTACAAATTCATGATGAACTTATATTTGATGTTAAAAATGAAGAACTAGAAAAAGTTGAAAACATTGTAAAAGATGCAATGGAAAATATAGTTAGTCTATCAGTGCCACTTAAGGTAAGTACTGATGTTGGAACTAATTGGTATGATTTAAAGTAAGGAGGAAATATGCCAGAACTTCCTGAGGTAGAAACAGTTAGAAATTATTTAAAACAAAACATTTTGAATAAAAAAATAATTAATATAGATATTTTATATCCTAAAATGATTGAAAATGATATAAATGAATTTAAGAAAAAACTTATTAATAACTTTTTTATTGATATTCAAAGAAAAGGTAAATATTTAATATTCGTACTTGACAAATACTATTTAATATCACATCTTCGTATGGAAGGTAAATTTAATATTAAACCTTTAAATGAAGAAATATCTAAACATGAACACGTTATATTTTATTTTGAAAATTTCACATTAAGATATAATGATACTCGTAAGTTTGGAAGAATGAAATTAATTAATAAGAATGATCTTGATGATTATTTTAAAAATATTGGACCTGATGCAAATAATGCAGAGTATAATGATGAAATATTACATAAAATAAATAAGTCAAATAAATGTATAAAAACTATTTTGCTAGATCAAAGTATATTATCTGGTATTGGAAATATTTATGCTGATGAAATTTTATTTAAAGCAAAAATTAATCCCTTTATGAAAGGTAAAGATATTAGTAAAAATGATTTAGAAAATATTTTAAAATATTCTAAAGAAATACTAGATGATTCAATTAAACATAAAGGAACCACTATTAAAAGTTATACATTTTCTTTAAATCATGCTGGTAGTTATCAAGACTATTTACTTGTTCATAAAAATGATGGTAAACATTGTAAAGTATGTAATGAAATAATATTAAAAACAAAAATTGATGGAAGAAGTACATATTATTGTAAAAAATGCCAAGGTGTAAAATGAAAAAAGAAATAATATTAACTTTATTAACATTTATATTTCTTTCTATTGGAGCATATTTTTGTTATAAAAAGAAAATTGAAATTAATGATATTAAATCACCAGTTAATTCTTTTTTGTATATTAATTATGATAATAATTATATAAATTCAAATATAGATTTTTTAGATAAAAAGACTACTTTAAAATCAAAAGCATATATAACTTATGAAACAAATGGTAGTAGTGATGTATGTTTAAATTATATTTTAAAAGCAGATGGAAATTATGATAAAACTAAAGGTGTAGATGAAAATAATAAAGAACTTACTTTTTTAATCGAAGGTTTAAGTGATGAAAAAGAAATTCCTTCTTTTGAAAAGGATGATGAAATAATTCTTTATACTTTTAAAGTTAAACCTAATACACATGAAGAATATAATATAATAACTAATTTTTATATAAATAATTTAGATCAAAGTGAACTTACAAATAATTCTATAGACTTTACATATTTTTTAAAGCAGACAAATTGTTAATTTTTTCTTTACAAATTAACAATTTTTTGATATTTTTATTGTAAGGAGAGTACAATGAAAAAAGAAAAATTGGTAGCTAGTGCTCTTGCTTTTAATACACTTCTTACTGCATTTACTATTAACGCAAAGGCAAAAACGCTTGATGTGCCATACATTTATGAAGAAGAAAAATATGGGGAAAGCGAGCTTGGCAGAGAATTAAATTACTATCACATTGAAAATGAAAAACAAAATTTAAATAGTAAAAAAATACTTTTAAATTTTGCAATTCACGGATTTGAGGATGCTTTTGATTATGATGGACAATTACTAGTAAAAATAGCTGAAAACATAATATCTTATTATGAAGAAAATTATGATAAACTTGGATCTTATGAACTTTATATAATTAAATGCTCTAATCCTGATGGTACTTATGAAGGATATACAAATAATGGTTATGGAAGATGCACAAGTACTGGTGTAGACTTAAATAGAGATTTTGATTATTATCATCAAAAAAATGGTAGTGCAAGATATTACTCACAAGAACCTTTTAGTGCTGTTGAATCGCAGGCTTTAAGAGATGTTACAATTAAAATAGAACCTGATATTGTGATAGATTGTCATGGATGGTTAAATGGTTATTATGGAAGTTATAATCTTTATCAAAAATTTAGTCAAAACTTTTATTTGCCTTACTGTGGAGGATATGGAAGTGGATATTATTCTTCATGGGCTACAACAATTGGTGCTGAAGGTATGCTTTTAGAGTTTCCTTGGCCCTCAAATGACCATGATAAATTTATTGAAACTTATAGTAATAAAATGATTGATTTAATTAATGGTGTTGCTAGTGAAACTTTAAATGAACAACAAAATTTAGAAAAAAATGAATGTAATTTAATAGTGAAAAATAGAAAATATTTTCCATATAGATCTTCGATTAAGATTGGTGGGACTAATTATTATTCATTAACTGATATTGCAAGAATGTTAGAATTTGAGATGTCTTTTGAAGAAGGTAAAGTAGTTTTAAAAAATAATTATGATTATTTAACTTTTTATCCTTGTACTAACGTAATTCAAGTGCAAGATAATCATTATAATTTGAGTGTCAATTCATTTGAAAATAACGGAGAAATATTTGTACCTCTTAGAGAAGTATTAGAACTATTAGGTCATAGTGTTGAATGGAATGGAAAGACAAACTCTATATATATTGATTCAAATATTATATTGAGTAGAAAACTTGTTGTTGAAAACTCTTAAAAATTATGCTATATTTATAATAGTGAAAGGAAGGTAGAAATGAGATTAACAGTTGAGGAAGCTCAAAAAAAGAACGAAAGAATAGATTTTTTAAAGAGTAGATTAGAGAAAATCAGAAATGAAAGAAATGATTTCCAAGGTAGTGCTGGATATGATTCTAATGAACCATACTTTGCTTTACTTTCTCAAATGGAAGATACTACAAACAAAGAAATAATGCAAATTAATCAAGAACTAGCTACTGCTGAAATTGTTGATCCAACACTTGCTAATGAAAATTTAGTAAACGATGGAGATACAATTGATTTATTAATTACATTTGCTGATGGTACTGTTTTATCAAATACAGTAAAAGTTGTAAACCATATTGAAGAGTATCAACCAAATGTTGTTACAACTTCATCTCCAATTGGTATGGCTATTTATGGAAAAGAATTAGGTTCTGTAGTTGATTGCCAAACTCCAAATGGAAATATTAAAATTCAAATTATGGGCAAAGCTCTTAAAGAAGAACAAGAAGAAACTCTAGGAAGATAATCAAATTGATTATCTTTTTTATTGTGATTTTAATTTTTATATCTTATAATATTTGTAGGAGGAAAATATGTTTTTACCTGCAGATAAATATAAAGTTATTAATAAGACTATTTTAAGTGATGTTGACAAGAAAAACTTAATATCTTTTTATATGCCTATAATAGGAAGCTTAGCGGTTTCTTTATATCTTATTTTGTGGCAAGATTTATCTTTAAAAGAGGAAGAGAGTGAAGAAGAAATTCATCAACATTTAATTTCACTTTTAAATGATACAAAAGAAAATGTTCAAAGTGCATTTTACTCTCTTGAGGCTGTAGGACTTTTAAAAACATATGTAAAACCTGGTGATGTAAAATCTTATATTTATGAACTTTATAGTCCACTTTTACCATCAGAATTTTTTAATCATCCAATACTTAATATGGTACTTTATAGTAATATTGGACCAGATGAATATGATAAATTATTTAAGTTTTTTCAAAAGAAAAGAAGTGATTATTCAGGATATGAAGAAATTACTAAAAAAATGGATGAAGTATTTATATCTTCTTCATATGCTCCAAAGGATGGTGCTAAAGAAAGATGCTCAAATGCTGTTAGTTTAAATAGTAAGATTGATTATGATTTAATTACATCATCGATACCAAAAAGTGTTTTATCCGAAAAAGCACTTAATAAAAAGGCTAGAGAGTTAATTGATAATTTGTCATTTATATATAACTTTGATACCTTACAAATGATTGAACTACTGCGTAATAGTTTAAATGAATTTGGAATGATTGATAAAAATGAACTTAGAATTAATGCACGAAAGAAATATAATTTATCCTCAAATAGTATGCCAACACTTGTTTATAGAACTCAACCTGAATATTTAAAAAAGGCCAGTGGAGATAACTCACTTCATGCTCAAATTGTTCAAATGTTTGAAAGTATAAGTCCTTATGACTTTTTAAAATATAAAAATAAAGGTGCAAGTCCTACGGCTAAAGATCTAAAACTTGTAGAAAATCTTTTGGTGGATTTAGAACTTACTCCAGCGGTTGTAAATGTATTACTTGATTATTGTCTTCGTAAAAATAATAATCGCCTTACAACTGCATATGTAGAAACTATTGCTGGTCAATGGAAAAGGGCAGATTTAAAAACTGCAGAAGATGCTATGAAGTTTGCGGAAAAAGAACATAAAAAGTTAAATAAGAGGATAACTGTTTCAAATAAGAAAATTAGTGAACCAGCTTGGTTTAATACAAAGATTGAAAAAAATGATGCAACTGAAGAAGAACAAAAGGAACTAACTGATTTATTAAAGGAGTTTAAGTAATGGAAAAAATAAAAAGTAATTATAATGAAAATATTTTAAATGATAAATATAATGAACTTAAAAATAACCCTGATTTTATAACACTTATAAATAAATTTAAGATAAGTGAAACCGAAATAAAAAATAATTTATCTTCTTTGGAGGATACTATAAATGAATTACATAATTGTAAGAAATGTCCTGGTTTAAGTGAATGTAAAAATAAAATTAAAGGTTATGTATATTATCCGGAAAATAAAGAAAGTTTTTTATGTTTTGGTTATGCAAAATGTAAAAAGTTAAAAGAATATGAAAATATTTTAACTGAAAAAGATGAAAATAATGAACTTAAAAATGCTAGAATGAAAGATATTGATGTATCTGATAAAAATAGAATAGAGTTAATTAAATTTTTAAAGAAATTTTATGATGAATATAATATTAAGTCTAGTCCAAAAGGTTTATATTTACATGGAAGTTTTGGAAGTGGCAAAACATTTTTACTTGCTTGCCTTTTAAATGAACTTGAAATAAAAAAACATATTTCATATGAAATAGTGTATTACCCTGAATTACTTCGAACTTTAAAAGAGGATTTATCTTTAGTAGAAAGTAAGGTAAGTTACTATTCAAATGTAGAAATACTTGTACTTGATGATATTGGTGCTGAAAATGTAACTAATTGGGGAAGAGATGAAATTCTTGGTACTATTTTACAAGAAAGAATGAATAAACATAAAACTACATTTTTTACAAGCAATTTAGATATAAATGAACTTGAAAAACATCTATCTTGTTCTAAAGATAATGTTGATAATGTTAAAGCACGTAGAATTATTGAAAGAATAAAACAATTAACAATAGATATGCCTTTAATATCGGTAAATCGTAGAAATTAAGTGGAAATTATTATAATTTTCACTTTTTATTTGACAGTAAATAAAAATCATTGTATAATTAGGTTCCATTGGGTAAATAATAATATTGAGGTGTAAACTTGACATTATTTGATAACTATGCTATAATTGTAGCGTAATAAGGGGGAAATGGAAAATGAAAGGATATGTTTTAGATTATATTAATGAAAATGAGTTTAGAAAACTAGAAAGAGCTTTAAAGAAATATAATATGATAGCTTTTAAGAAACTTACTTTTGAATATTATCCATCTTTAAGAAATGGTAATTTAGTAGGTGAGAAAGTATCTGAAAATAAGAAAAATGGTACTGAAAGTTATGAATTAAAGCTTCCTAGTGATAAAATATTTACTCAAATTCATGGTGAAGTTAAACTTTTATATACTGTTCATAAAAAAGAAGGTATTGTAATGCTTGAAACTTTAACACCAGAAGATATACTTTTAGAAGGTCACAGAAGTGAACTTACAACTTATAAAGGTATTATGATTTCTAAACAAAATGCCTCAAAAGAAATGTTTAAAATCGATTTATTAAATATGCTTCAAAATAAATAGTATTAATTTACTATTTTTTTTATTTTTTATTAAACGAACAATTGTACTTGACAAATAAAAATTGGTATTATATAATTAATATGTGATGACAAAATAACTTGATATATTTTTAATATTAAGTTACAATGAAAATGTCAGAGTTTTAGAAAGGTAAAAAATGAAAATAACAAAAGATGAAAAAGACAAGGATAAAATCTTAGAAGGGGTTTTAGCTGATATTGAAAAACAATTTGGAAAAGGTGCCATAATGAGACTTGGCAATGAAGAACATATCGAAATTGATACTACTTCATCTGGGTCACTTGCTCTTGATATTGCTTTAGGAGTAGGCGGATTTCCTGTCGGAAGAATCATTGAAATATTTGGACCTGAAAGTAGTGGTAAAACTACTATTGCACTTCAGGCGATTGCCGAAGTCCAAAAGAAAGGTGGAAGAGCAGCATTTATCGATGCTGAACATGCTCTTGATCCTGTGTATGCCAGAAATTTAGGGGTAAATATTAATGATTTATTATTAAGTCAACCAGATACTGGTGAGCAAGCACTTGAAATATGTGATGCACTAGTTAAAAGTGAAGCTGTTGATTTAATTGTAATTGACTCTGTTGCGGCTTTGGTACCTCAAGCTGAAATTGATGGAGAAATGGGAGATTCACACGTTGGCCTTCAGGCAAGACTTATGAGTCAAGCTCTTAGAAAATTATCGGGAAATATGAATAAGAGTAAGACTACTTGTATCTTTATCAATCAATTAAGAGAAAAAGTTGGTATAATGTTTGGTAATCCAGAAACTACACCAGGTGGAAGAGCTCTTAAATTTTATTCAAGTGTTAGACTTGATATAAGAAAAGGAGAACAAATTAAATCTGGTGATACAGTTGTAGGAAATAAAGTAAACATTAAGGTAGTTAAAAATAAAGTATCTCCACCATTTAGAACTGCAAGTGTTGACATAATGTATGGTGAAGGAATATCAAGAGAGGGTGAAATCGTTGATCTTGCAAGTGATATTGATATCATTGATAAAAGTGGAGCTTGGTATTCATATAATGGAGAAAAAATAGGTCAAGGAAAAGAAAATGTTAAAGCATTTTTAAGAAATAATGTTGAACTTAAAACAGAAATTGAAAATAAAGTTAGAAAACATTATGGCTTCAAAATTGATGAACCTAAAAAAGAAGAAGTTAAAAAAGAAAAATAACTTCTTTTTATTTACAAAATAGCATATTTTTTGTTATGATAGTCTTAAGTTTTTTTGTGGGGTATGTATGAATAGAGTTAATTTGGATTTACTTATTAAACTATTTGGTAGTTATAATTTAAATGATATAGGAAGGGTTAAACAGGCCTATAATTTTGCAAGTGAAAAGCATAAAGGTCAAAAAAGACAAAGTGGCGAAGATTATATTGTTCATCCTTTAATAGTGGCTTATATTTTAGCGGAGATGCATGCAGATAGTGATACAGTATGCGCTGGACTTTTACATGATACTTTAGAGGATACAAATGCCTCAAAAGAGGAAATAATAACTTTATTTGGTGAAAATGTTTGTACCTTAGTCGAAGGAGTAACTAAATTTACAAAAATAAATTTTCAAACAAAAGAGGAAGAAAATCTTGCAAATATGCGTAAAATTATTACTAGCATAATTAATGATCCAAGAATACTAATTATTAAACTTGCTGATCGTCTTCATAATATGCGTACACTAGATTTCAAAACTTCAGAAAAACAAATAGAAAAAGCAAAAGAGACTATGAATATCTATGTTCCCCTTGCAAGTTATATTGGAGCATATCATATAAAAACTGAACTTGAGGATTTATCATTTAAATATTTAGAACCTGAAAAGTATCATAATATATTAGAGCAAAAATATAATTTTGAAAAATATGAATCTGATAATATATTTGAACTTGAAAAAGTAATTCATAATTTTCTTTTAGATAATAATATTCCTAATGATATGAAAGTTAGAACTAAAAATATATATGGTATTTATCGAAAAATGAAAAAGGGCTTTACTCTTGATGAAATGCATGATTTAGTGGCTCTTAAAGTAGTGGTAAGGCAGGTTATGGATTGTTATAAATCTTTAGGCCTTATTCATAGTAAATATCATCCACTTAATTATAAGTTCAAAGATTATATTTCTAGTCCTAAAACAAATATGTATCAAAGTCTTCATACAAGTATTTTTGGACCATTTAATAGATTAATTCAATGTCAAATAAGAACATTTGAAATGGATAAAGCAAATTCTTATGGACTTACTGGTTATTGGGATAAAGATGATAGAAATGTAAAAGATAATATGCTTACAGACTTAAAAACTCATTATCAATTTTTTAATACAATTTGTGATTTAAATGATGAATATCCAGATAATAAAGATTTTATTGAACATATTCAAAAAGAATTGTTTAGTAATATCATTTATGTTTTTGATGAAAATGGTAATGCTATAGAACTTGCTAAAGGTTCAACAATAATTGATTTTGCTTATAAAACTAAAAGAGATTTTGTTAATGTTATTTTAGGGGCATATGTAAATAATAATTTAGTGGGACCAAATTATATTCTTACGAATAATGATAGGGTATCACTTTTATATAATAAAAATAAGAGTTTATCATTAAAAAAATGAGACGAAAGTATTAAGAAAGGATTAGGTTTTAAAACTAACATATGTAAGGAGTATGCTATTGTAAATAATAATCTTTCGTCTCGATAAGTTATTAAATATTATTTTTTATTTAATTGCAAGCGATTCGACAAAACAAGACAAAATTAGAACCAAAAATGTTAAAAAAAGTGTAAAGCAACTTTACACTTTTTTAAATATTTATATATATTTATACCAAAAATTGATATAATAAGGTTTGTGAAAGGTGGGAATTATATGAAATATGTATATTTATTTTCTGAAGGAAATAAAGATATGAGAAATTTACTTGGTGGTAAAGGTGCAAATCTTGCAGAAATGACAAAATTAGGTTTACCTGTACCTCAAGGATTTACTATCACAACAGAGGCTTGTACAAGATATTATGAAGATGGTAAAAAAATAAGTGAAGATATTGAAAATGAAATTTTTGAAAATATCAAAAAAATGGAAGAAATAACTGGTAAAAAGTTTGGTGATACTGAAAATCCACTTTTAGTTTCAGTAAGAAGTGGTGCAAGAGCATCAATGCCAGGTATGATGGATACAATTTTAAATTTAGGTTTAAATGAGGAAGTTGTTGAGGTTTTATCACAAAAAAGTGGAAATCCAAGATGGGCTTGGGATTGCTATAGAAGATTCATTCAAATGTATTCTGATGTAGTAATGGAAGTTGGTAAAAAGTACTTTGAAACTTTAATTGATAAAATGAAAGCTGAAAAAGGCGTAACTTTAGATGTTGAACTTACTGCAGAAGATTTAAAAGAGCTTGCTAGAGAGTTTAAAGAAGAATATAAATCTAAAGTTGGTGAAGATTTTCCAAATAATCCAGTTGATCAATTAATGGGAGCTATTAAAGCAGTATTTAGATCATGGGATAATCCAAGAGCAAATGTTTATCGTAGAGATAATGATATTCCTTATTCTTGGGGAACTGCAGTAAACGTTCAAATGATGGCATTTGGTAATATGGGAGAAACTTCAGGAACAGGTGTTGCATTTACAAGAGATCCTGCAACTGGAGAAAAACATTTAATGGGTGAATTCTTAATGAATGCTCAAGGTGAAGATGTAGTTGCAGGTGTTAGAACTCCACAACCTATTTCTCATTTAAAAGAAGTTATGCCAAAAGTTTATGAAGAATTTACAAATATTTGTGCTACTTTAGAGAATCATTATCATGATATGCAAGATATGGAATTTACAATTGAAAATGAAAAACTTTATATGCTTCAGACAAGAAATGGTAAAAGAACTGCAAAAGCAGCTTTAAAAATTGCTTGTGACTTAGTTGATGAAGGAAAAATTACTGATAAAGAAGCTGTACTTATGATTGATCCTAGAAACTTAGATACACTTTTACATCCAACATTTGATGTAAATGCTTTAAAAGATGCTCATGAAATTGGTAAAGGTCTTGCTGCTTCTCCAGGGGCTGCTGCAGGTAAAGTAGTATTTACTGCTGAAGATGCTAAAAAAGCTCATGAAAATGGTGAAAAAGTTGTACTTGTTAGACTTGAAACTTCTCCAGAGGATATCGAAGGAATGAAAGCTAGTGAAGGTATACTTACTGTTCGTGGTGGAATGACATCTCACGCTGCTGTTGTTGCTCGTGGTATGGGAACTTGCTGCGTTTCTGGGTGCCAAGAAATAGTAATGGATGAAGAAAATAAACGTTTTACTTTAGGCACAGAAACATTTACTGAAGGAAGTGAAATTTCTATAGATGGTTCAACTGGTAGAATTTATAAAGGATTAATTCCAAAAACTGATGCTGCAATTACTGGTGAATTTGAAAGAATTATGGCTTGGGCTGATAAGTACAGAAGACTAGCTGTAAGAACAAATGCTGATACTCCAAAAGATGCTGCAAAAGCAAGAGAGTTAGGTGCTGAAGGTATTGGTCTTTGTAGAACTGAGCATATGTTCTTCGAAAAAGATAGAATTGCCGCAATTAGGGAAATGATTTGTTCTGATACAGTTGAAGAAAGAGAAAACGCCCTTGCTAAAATCGAACCAATGCAACAAAAAGACTTTGAAGCATTATATGAAGCAATGGAAGGTTATGGTGTTACAATTAGATATTTGGATCCACCACTTCATGAATTCGTACCAACTGAGGAAGCTGATATTAAACTTCTTGCAGATTCTCAAGGTAAAACAGTTGAACAAATAAAAAATATTATTGCATCACTTCATGAATTTAACCCAATGATGGGCCACAGAGGTTGTAGACTTGCTGTTACATTCCCTGAAATTGCTAAGATGCAAACAAGAGCAGTTATTAAAGCTGCAATTGCTGTATCAAGAAGACTAAATACTAAAATAACTCCAGAAATTATGATCCCACTTGTTGGTGAAGTAAAAGAGTTAAAATATGTAAAAAATATAGTTTGTGAAACAGCAGATGAAATAATTAAAAATGAAAATATTGATATGACTTATCATGTTGGAACAATGATTGAAATTCCAAGAGCAGCACTTACTGCAGATGAAATAGCTAAAGAAGCAGATTTCTTCTCATTCGGAACAAATGACTTAACACAAATGACATTTGGTTTCTCAAGAGATGATGCTGGTAAATTCTTAGGAGCTTACTATGATAAGAAAATATATGAAAATGATCCATTTGCAAAACTTGATCAAAAAGGTGTAGGTAAACTTGTTAAGATGGCATCTACTTTAGGAAGAGAAACTAATCCAAATATCCATTTAGGTATCTGTGGAGAACATGGTGGAGATCCATCAAGTGTTGAATTCTGTCATAATGTAGGACTTGATTATGTATCCTGTTCACCTTATAGAGTTCCTATTGCCAGACTTGCTGCTGCACAAGCTGCTATTAAGTCCTGCCAAAAATAGAGTGAGAACACACTACAAATGGTAAAATAAGAAAGACTCAAATGAGTCTTTTTTTGTTGGAATAAAAGGATAAAACTGAAGGATGATAATATTATATAAATAATAAAAATTATATTTTATATGGTATAATATATCTTGAAATATTTATAAATTAGGAGGTTTGTTTATGAAGTTTGGACGATTGGGATATTATACTGAATTTGATCATAAGGATATGGAATACATAGATTTTTCAAGTGATAAAACTATTTTGGAATATGATGTATTATTAGTTGATTTGAATAATATATTTAGAAGTTTTGAAACTTATGGTGAGTACAATGGTTTGCCAAGAATTACTGATCATGATTCTATCCAATTAAAATTACATCTAAAAAAAAGAAAAACTGAAATTAAAGAGTTTTTGGAAAGTGGGAAAAATATAATAGTATTAGGTGGAAATGATGATTGTGTTTATTGTTATACTGGCAAAAAAGATACTTCTGGTACTGGAAAAAATGCAAAGACAACTTATTATGTTGAAGATGTTCATTCAATATCATTGTTGCCTGTAAAGGTATCTTCTTTAGCATTATCAGGCAAAAGGATTTCATTTAAAAACAAAAAAGTTGAAGAACAATTTGAAAGATACAATGATTATTTTGAATATCGTACAGTATATGAAAATGTAAATGACAATATTTTGATGACAATTGAAGGAACAAATAAGGTAGTATCATATTATGAACAAGTAGGAAAAGGGAAAATAATCTTTTTTCCTGATTTAGGATTTGATAGAAAGAATCCAACGAATGAGTCAAGGATAGAAAAGAAGTTCTTAAATGATATAAGTAATATTAATAATTTGTTACTGAATGAAGAATTTGAATTACCTGCTTATTCAAAAAAATACCTATTACCAAACGAAGAGATAATGATGAATGATATTGATAAATCAAAATGTGAGTTAAACAAATTATTAACAAATATTGAAAATAAAGAAAAAGCATTAAAAAATCTTCAAAAACAAAAAGTAATGTTTACCGGTACTGGTACACAATTAGAAATGAATTCTGTTGAGCAATTTAAAGATATTGGATTTTCAATAATAAAATATGATCCTGATTCTGTAGATGAAGATATCGTTATTAAGTTTAATGAAAAAATTGCTGTTGTTGAAGTTAAAGGTATATCTGGAAGTGCAACGGAAAAGCATACTTCTCAGATAGTAAAGTGGAAATCTGAATACCATATTGAAAATGATATAATGCCTAAAGGAATATTGTTAGTAAATGCTTTTAATGATAAAGAACTAGAATGTAGGCAAGAATATTTTCCAAATCAAATGTTGAAATATGCTACACATCAAGAAATTTGTCTTCTGACTACACTTCAATTATATAATATTAGAAAATATTTAGAAAAATATCCTGATGAAAAAGAAAAGATTATTGATGAAATATTTAATACTGATGGATTGTATAAAAAATTTGCTGAATGGAATTTAAATATTACAAAGATAGAAAATACAGAAAAATAGAAGTTAACAAAATTTTAAAAATTAATAATTAATAAGTAAAGTCATTTTAGTCTAAATGGAGTGTAGTCACATTCTGTTAAGTTATCCTTAGTTTTATGGTTCACAAGCTGCAATAAAAAGTGAAAAATAATTTATAAACTTAGATAGAAATGTCTAAGTTTTTTTAATTATTATAAATGCTACGTATATAGAAAAAATAATAATTGAAGATATGATTTACGAAGTTAGAGGAGTACAAGTTATGTTATCATCTGATGTTGCAAAACTCTATCATGTGGAAACTAGAAGAATAAATGAAGCAATTAAGCGAAATATTAATAGATTTCCAAGTTCTTTTTGCTTTCAACTAATAAATGAAGAAATTAGCAACTTATATTTAAAATCACAATTTGCGACCTTAAATAAAATTATAATTATTTGCCATATGTTTTAATTGAACAATGTATAATGATGTTATAATATTTGTTAGCAGTTAATGTAAATATAGAAATCATAGATGCTTTTGTAAAAATGAAAAATATTTTGCTAATAATAATGAAATACTTCTTAATCATGAAAATAGATTATTTGTTTTAGAAAGTACATTAGATAAATTTAAAGAAAAAGAAATGAATAAAATTTTCTTTGAAAATGAGTTGTATGATGCATACTCACTTCTTATTGATATTTTTGGTAAATCCAATAAGGAAATAGTTATAATTGATAATTATGCAGGAAAAGAATTATTGGATATACTAAAAAGTATTAAAAAAATAATAATAGTATTAAATAATATAAATAATGTATTAAAAAGTAAGTATGAACATCAATATCAATAGTTTGACATAGAAAAATATTTATGATACATTATCTATGTAAGGAAAAAATGTTAAATCATTTTTGTAAGGAGTCTATTTTAGGATAGAGCCCTATTTTTTACAAAAAAATTTAAAAGAGAAAACAATAAATCAATACTGCGGTACGAGTCACTATTAAAAGTGAAGAATAATTTATAAACTTAGTTGGAAATTCCTAAGTTTTTTTATGGTAAATTAGTGAAAGAAAATTATATTCTTAAAAAACATATTAAATAGTTTAATAGTATTACTTTTAAAACTTGGTTAAGAATTACTTTAAAGTTTTTGAAAAAGTGAATATTGACATGAAATTAAAATTTTAGTAAGATATTTTTCACATGGAGGTAAATATGATTGATATTGTAAGAATTGGTGTTGATTGCACTATAAATGATCCAGTTGATGTAAGATGTGGAGGACCTGAATATCTAGGATTTGATTTTAATGTTAGAAAAGAAGATTCTAAAGAAATGTTAAATTTTATAAAAGAGGCCTTAAATAGTTTAGAGGTTCCTTGTAAAAGAATATACATCTATGCAGAATTTAAAGCAAGCGAAGATAGAATTTGTAGTAAAGAAAAAATTATGAAAGATATTTGTAAAGATGCAAATTATTTAAAACATGAGGCTGAAAGAGAATATAGATATAATTTATATCGAAGATAATTAGTGTGAAACTTTTAATAATAAAAACATTAAAAAAGTTTCACATTTTTTATTTTTTGTTGTATAATGATAGCGGTGGTGTTGATATGGAAAATCAAATAAAAATATTAAATTTATTGAATCAAAAAAGACAATATGTAACTTTACTTAATGAACTTGTATATGGAGCTATTGAAATTAGAGAAAAAGATAGCAAAAAATATATCTATTTGCATACAAAAGAGGATGGCTTACAATCCACAAAATATGTGGGTGAATACACAGAGGAATTATATAATTTAGTATTAAATAATAATATTAAAGCTAAAACATTAAAAAAATCTATTCGTAATATAGAAAAAGAATTAAATAAACTAAATTATTTTGATGAAGATTTACCTTTAGATGTTGCTAAAAATATTGATTTTGCAAGAAAACATTTAGTAGATACAATTTATAATCAAGCAATACTTGAGGGAATTGCTACAACACTTTCTGAAATAGAAAATATTATAAATGGTAATAAAGTAAATAATATGATTGTTGATGATATATTAAAAGTTGTTAATTTAAAACACGCTTGGGAATTTATATTAAATAAAAATGTTATTTTAAGTAAAACTGATTATAATATTTTATGTTCTATAAATAAATTTGTTGAGGAAGGATTTTATTATTTAGCGGGAAGTCTTAGAACAACTCCAGTTAAAATTGGTGGTACGTCTTGGACACCTGAACTTCCAATTGAGGCTGATATAAAAGATAATTTAAATAATATTCTTAGTTTAGATATTGATGATGTTCAAAAAAGTATTAAATTATTATTATATGTAGTTAAATCTCAAATGTTTATTGATGGAAATAAAAGAACTTCAGTAATATTTGCTAATCATTATTTAATTAGCAAAGGAAAAGGTTTAATAGTTATACCAGATAATTTAGTTTCAGAATATAAAAATCTACTTATAAAGTATTATGAAAGTGACATTGATGATGAAATTATGAACTTTCTAATGAATAAATGCTATCGTAAAATTTAAATATTGTGTGAAACTTTTAATAATAAAAGCATTAAAAAAGTTTCACATTTTTTGTTTGTGAATAAAAATCTTTGTTTTTTACCAAAATATCTTTGAAAGGAAAAAGATATGAGTAATTATAAAGTAGATATTACAGGGATAAATACAAGTAATCTTAAATGTTTAACCCATGAAGAAAATATTAAATTATTTAAATTATATCAAGCAGGAGATTTAAATGCAAAAGAGGATATTGTAAATGGAAACTTAAAACTAGTTTTATCCGTACTTAAAAATTTTAGTAAAACAGGTATTAACCAAGATGATTTATTTCAAGTAGGGGTAATAGGTTTAATAAAGGCAGTAGATAATTTTGATTTATCATATAATTTGAAACTATCTACTTATGCTGTTCCCCTTATTATTGGTGAAATTAAAAAATATTTAAGAGATAATACTCAAATGCGTATTGCAAGAAGTATTAAAGATGATGCTTATAAAATATTAAGATTTAAGGAAGATTTTATTAATAAAAATGGTAGAGAACCAAAGTGTTATGAGATTGCAAGTAGTCTTTCAATGAGTGAATATGATGTAGGATTTGCTTTAGATTCTTTAAAAGATCCTGTTAGTATATTTGAACCAGTTTATAATGATGGCGATAATGCTATTTATCTTGAGGAGCGTCTTGCTGATAATAAAAAGGGAAGTATTGATAATGATACAATGATAGGACTTTATAAAGCTTTAAACAAAATAAATGACAGAGAAAAAAATATTTTATTAGAAAGATATGTAATTGGTAAAACCCAAACTGAAATTGCAGGAACTTTAAATATATCACAGGCTCAAGTATCAAGAATTGAAAAGTGTGCTCTTTCTAAAGTAAGAAGACTTATAAAATGATTAATATTTGTATAGAAATATTTTTTGCTCGTATATTTGATGTTTCCCTTAATACAATAAGAACTTTTTTTACTTTAAAAGGTAAAACAATATTTTCTACGATTATTTCTTTTTTTGAAATACTTATTTGGTTTATTGTAGCTAGAAAAGCAATTAATGTAAATATTGATTCAATATGGATTCCTATAAGTTATGCTCTTGGTTATAGCACAGGTAATTTAATCGGTGGCACTATAATAAATTATTTAATTAAAGAAAAAGTAAATATTATGATTGTTACTAAAGAGGGAGAAATTCTTTCAAATTTCTTAAAGGAAAGAACTGACTTTATAACTGAGATTAACTTAAAAAATAAAGATAAAATGTTTATTATAGAGGTCAGCAAAAAAGATATTAAAAAGGTTTTAACAAATATAAAAAGAATAGATAAAAATGCTCATATTAGTATAAGTGATATTCATAGTATTACTCAAAATAAAAAAGCAACTATTTTTTAGTTACTTTATAAGTATAGCCTTTAGTGTCTACTGTAGCCTTTTCAATTGTAAGAGGCTTTTTAAGTGTTCCATAAACTTCATTATCAATTTCAAATTCAGTATTTTCTATTTTTTCAATAACATCCATGCCTTCGATTACTTTACCAAATCCAGCATACATTCCATCAAGTGATGGTGCTGCTTCATCAGATAAAACTATGAAAAATTGACTTCCTGCAGAATCTGGGTCAGAACTTCTTGCCATTGAAATAACGCCTTTAGTATGTGATAAATTATTACGATATCCATTTTGAGTAAACTCACCTTTAATAGAGTAACCAGGTCCACCAGTTCCTGTACCTGTAGGATCTCCACCTTGAATTACAAAACCTTTTTGAACTCTATGAATAGTATTATTATCATAAAATTTATCTTCGACTAAAGTTACAAAATTTGCCACTGTATTTTCAGCAACATCAGGATAAAGTTCAATTTTAATATCACCAAAGCCAGCAATACTCATTGTTACAATTGGATTTTCTTTAGGCTTTTCATTATTTCTTGAACAACCACATATCATAAAAACTAATAATCCTAATAATAATATTTTCTTTTTCAATTTTATCACCATTTAAATTATACAAAAAATAAATAAAAGTGTCTATAACCTTTTATAGTTTAATTAAATTTGATATAATTATTTTACGGAGAGTGAAATATGGACTATATAGAAAAATTAAATAATGAACAAAAAAAAGCGGCAACATTCAAGGATGGTCCGTGTTTAGTTATCGCTGGAGCGGGTTCTGGTAAAACAAAAGTATTAACAACAAGGATTGCTAATTTGATAGAAAATGGAGTAAAACCATATAATATACTTGCTATCACATTTACAAATAAAGCAGCAGGAGAAATGAGAGAAAGAGTAAATAACATTATAAATGCACATGATGCCTTTATTGGAACATTTCATTCATTTGGTTTAAAAATAATTAGAGAAAATAGTGCTTTGTTTAATTTAACATCAGCATTTACTTTAATAGATACTGAAGATCAAACAAGTATTATAAAAAAGATAATGAAAGACATTAATATCACTGATAAAATGATAAGTCCTGCTTTTATAAAAAGTAAGATTTCCTTTATTAAAAATAATATGCTTTCAGATAGTGAAATAGCTAACTTTTTAATTTCAGAAAATGAGAAAATAGCGGTAAAAATATATTATGAATATGAAAAAATATTAAAAAGAAATAATACTTTAGATTTTGATGATTTATTAAAAAAACCAGTAGAATTATTTAATAGCAATAAAGAAGTATTAGAAAAATATCAAGATAAATTTAAATATATTTTAATAGATGAATATCAAGATACAAATGAAGTACAATATAAACTTGTAAAACTACTTTCTAAAAAATATTTAAATCTTTTTGTAGTCGGAGATCCATCTCAATCTATTTATGCTTTCAGGGGAGCAAATTATCAAAATATTTTAAATTTTGAAAAAGACTTTAAAGGTTGCACAGTAATAAAGCTTCCACAGAATTATCGTAGCACTCAAACAATACTTGATGCGGCTAATGAAGTAATATCACATAATAAACAAAGAAAAGATTTAGATTTATTTTCAGATTTAGGTCAAGGAGTAAAAATAAAATATATTAGAACATTTAATGATTCTATGGAAAATAAAAGAGTAGTTGATGAAATTCAAAAACTATATGAAGAAGGTTATAATCGTAAAGATATGGCTATTTTCTATAGAACTAATGCTCAATCACGTTCAATCGAAGATGCTTTAGTTAAAGCTAATATACCTTATAAAGTGTTTGGCTCATTTTATTTTTATAAAAGAAAAGAAATTAAAGATTTACTTGCATATTTAAAACTTATTGCTAATCCTAGTGATGATGTATCACTTGAAAGAGTTATTAATGAACCTAAAAGAAAAATAGGTGATAAAACTATTGAAAACTTGAGAGAAAAAGCAAGAAGTTTAAATATATCAATGTTCGAAGCAATTGATAGTGGTAAAGAATTAGAATTTAAAAATTTAATTTTAAATTTAATTGAAATAAGTAAAGATACTTCGATAACTGGTCTTATTGATAAAACTTTAGAGTTATCTAAAATGAAAGAAACATATGAAAATGATAAAAGTCTTGAAAGTGATATTAGGCTTGAAAACTTAATGGAATTTCGAAGCGTTTCTGAAACTTATGAAAAAGAAACTGGTAATGTTAACTTATCTGATTTCTTAATGGAGGTTTCTCTTGTATCAGATGCTGCTGAGTATTCTGCGGATGCGGATGCAGTAACTCTTATGACAGTGCATTCAGCAAAAGGGCTTGAATTTAAAGTTGTCTTCATAATCGGCCTTGAGGAAAATATTATGCCAATTTCAAAAGCTTTATATGATGATGAAGAACTCGAGGAAGAAAGAAGACTTATGTATGTTGCTATAACTCGTGCGAAAGAAAAACTTTATTTACTTAATGCAGGAAGAAGGATGCTTTATGGTAATATGCAGATGAATCCTCCGAGTAGATTTATTAGTGAAATTAGTGATAATTTATTAGATAAAGAGGAAACTAAAAATGAAATGCATTCGCTTAAAACAAAATTATTATATTCAGATGATAACACTTCAGGTGAAGAATTTAAAAATGGAGATATTGTTACTCACTTAACATTTGGTAAAGGTGTGGTAGTAAGTGTTGATGATAAATTTATAACAATTGCATTTCATCAAAGATTTGGTGTTAAAAAGTTTTTAAAAAATTATAAAGGAATTAGGAAGGTGAAATAATATGGAAAAAACTTTAGTAGTCTTAGCGGCAGGTATGGGATCAAGATTTGGAGGGCTTAAACAGCTTGAACCAGTAGGTCCATCAAATGAATTTTTAATAGATTATTCAGTATATGATGCTAAAAGAGCTGGTTTTACAAAGGTAGTTTTTGTAATTAAAAAAGAAAACAAAGAGGCATTCGAGGAAACTATTTCACAAAGAATTAATGGAATAGAGGTTGAATATGCTTATCAAGAAATGGAAAATGTACCATTAAACATTAAAATTGATAGAGTAAAACCACTTGGAACAGCACATGCATTATACTGTGCAAAAGATAAAGTAAAAGGACCTTTTGGACTTATTTCAGCCGATGATTTTTATGGTAATGAAAGTTTTGAAATATTAAGTAATTACCTTGATAATAATGAAGGAATATGTGTTGTAGGTTATCCAATTGGTGCAACACTTTCAGATGAGGGAGAAGTTAAAAGAGGAGTAGTTTTATCAAATAATAATAAAATAGAAACTATTATTGAAAGTAAAGTTAAGATTGATGGTGATAAAGTATTTTGCACACCACTTAATGGGAAACCCTCTTTTGAGGTTAATAAAGATAATCCTTGTTCAATGTTAATGTATGGTTTTAATACAGATATTTTTGAAAAAATAGAAACAATGCTTATAGACTTTTTAAAAAATGCTGATTTATCTACTGGGGAGTTTTTACTTCCTGATGTAGTGGATGAATACGTAAAAATGGGTAAAGTAAATGTTTTAAGTACACCATCAACTTGGATAGGAATGACTTATAAAGAAGATCTTCCTATGGTACAAGAAAAAATAAGAGATTATATAAATAATGGTATATACCCTGAAAATTTATGGAATGATTATGAAAGAAAGAATAGATGAATTAACTGATATTTTAAATAAAGCAGCATATGAATATTATACACTAGACAGTCCTAGTATTACTGACCAAGAATATGATAAGTATCTAAAGGAACTTGAAACTCTTGAGGAAAAATATCCTGAATATAAAAGACCTGATTCAGTAACTCAAAGGGTAGGTGGACAAGTTATTTCCAAGTTTGAAAAAGTTCGTCATGAAATACCAATGTTATCACTACCTGATGTATTTAATATCGAGGAAATAGAAAGTTTTTATAATAAAATAAAAGATGCTGGTATATCACCTCATTTTGTATGTGAGCAAAAAATTGATGGTCTTTCTGTATCACTTGTTTATAAGAAAGGTGTACTTGTAAGAGCGGCCACCAGAGGCGATGGAACTACTGGAGAAAACATAACTCATAATGTTAAAACAATAAAAAATGTTCCTTTAGTTTTATCAGAAAAAATAGATATTGAAGTACGCGGAGAAATCTTTATGCATAAAGATACTTTAAAAGCTTTGAATGAAGAAAGAGAAAAAGAAGGAAAACCACTTTTGCAAAATTGTCGTAATGCAGCAGCAGGCTCTATTAGACAGCTTGATTCTTCAGTAGCGGCCAAAAGAAATCTTGATGTATTTATTTATCATTTACCTAATCCCGAAGATTATAATCTAAAGACTCATTATGAGGCTTTAGAATTTATGACTAAACTTGGATTTAAGGTTAATACTAAGTGGAATAAACTTGTTTTTACTATTGATGAAATAAAAAAATATATTGATAAACTTGCTAAGGAAAGAGAAAGTCTATCATATGATATTGATGGTGTTGTTATAAAAGTTAATGAACTTGATGCTCAAAAAAACTTAGGATATACAGCAAAATATCCAAGATGGGCAATAGCTTATAAATTTCCTAATGACGAAGTTTATACAAAATTAAAAGATATTATTTTTACTGTTGGAAGAACAGGTCAAATAACTCCGAATGCTGTTTTAGATCCTGTTATAGTAATGGGTTCAACTATATCAAGAGCAACTTTACATAATGAAGATAATGTTTTATCACTTGGACTTAAAATTGGCGATATTGTGGCAATTCATAAAGCTGGAGATGTTATTCCTGAGGTAATTCGTGCTCTTCCTGAAAGAAGAACAGGTAAGGAAAAAGACTTTGTAATGATTAAAAACTGTCCTATATGTAAAAGTGCTTTAGTTAAAAAAGAGGGTACTGTAGACTATTTTTGTGTAAATAATGATTGCCCTAAGAGAAATATTGAACTTCTTATACATTTTGCTTCGAAAAATGCAATGAATATAGATGGCCTTGGTGATAGAATTATTGAAGATTTATACAATATGAAATATGTTTTAAATATTGATGATTTTTATCATTTAGAAAAATATAAAGATGATTTAAAACTTCTCGAAGGTTATGGTGAAAAAAGTGTGGAAAATCTACTTAATTCCATTGAAAACTCTAAACATAATAGTTTAGAAAGATTACTTTTTGGTTTAGGAATTCCGAATGTTGGTAGTAAAACCGCTAAAATACTTGCTAAAAGATTTGGAAGTATTGATAATTTAATCAATGCTGACAAAGATACTTTAACCAATATAAAAGATATAGGAAGTATTATTGCTAGTTCAATTACAGATTATTTTAGTAAAAATCTTGACCTTATTAAAAAATTAAAAGAATTAAATATTAATATGAATTATTTAGGTGAAAAAGAAATATTTAATGAAAATATTACTAATAAAAAGTTTGTTATAACAGGTACTATTGAGGGTATTCCAAGAGATGAAATAAAATTATTTATTGAAAATAATGGTGGTACTGTTACCGGTTCTGTATCTAAAAATACTGATGCAGTTATTGTAGGAACAGATCCTGGTAGTAAATATGATAAAGCCCTTGCACTTAATATAAAGATTATTAATGAAGAAGAAATTAAACAAATAATGGGTAAATAAATTTTGTAGCATGAGAAAGATTATTATAGTTATGTAATAATCTTTTTATATTGAATATAAAAATAATTATAAAATGTAAAATAGTTGCAATTGCAACAAAACATTTTGAAAATTTATGATAATATTATTTATACTAGGAGGTAAAAAAATGAAATATTATGATGAATTTGTAAAAGGTAATTGGTGTAAAAAAATTGATGTAGAAAACTTTATTGAACTAAATTATAAGGAATATTTAGGTGATGAAAAGTTTTTATGTAAATCTACACCTAAAACAAACTTGGTAATGGAAAAAGTAAATGATTTATTAAAAAAAGAACTAAATAAAAAAGTTTTAGATATAGAAACTTCAATATTAAGTGGTATCAATAACTTTTCACCTGGATATATTTGTAAAGAAGATGATGTAATTGTAGGGCTTCAGACAGATAAACCACTTAAAAGAATGATTAATCCTTATGGTGGAATAAGAATGGTTTATAATGAACTTAATTCTTATGGTTATAAACTTGATGAAAGTATTGATAAGTATTTTAATGAGTTTAGGAAAACCCATAATGATGGTGTTTTTGATGCTTATACTGATGAAATGAAACTTGCAAGACATGTACATTTATTAACGGGTCTTCCAGATAGTTACGGAAGAGGAAGAATTATTGGAGATTATCGCCGTATTGCTTTATATGGAACAGACTTTTTAATTAAATGTAAACAGGAAGATAAGAAAAATCTTTCACATGATATGAGTGATGATGTTATTAGACTTTCCGAAGAAATCAGTATGCAAATAAAGGCTTTAAAACAGCTTACTTTAATGGCTAAAAGTTATGGATTTGATATTTCAGTTCCTGCACAAAATGCTCGTGAGGCAGTAGAGTGGACTTATTTAGGCTATTTAGCGGCAGTTAAGGAAAATAATGGCGCTGCGATGAGTTTAGGAAGAGTTGATGCTTTTTTTGATATTTATTTCGAAAAAGATTTAAAAGAAAAGACTATTACGGAAAGTATGATTCAAGAAATTATTGATAATTTTGTTATTAAGTTAAGACTTGTAAGACATTTAAGAACACCAGAGTATGATGAACTTTTCTCTGGTGATCCTACTTGGGTAACTTGTTCTCTTGGAGGAATGCTTAGTAAAAAGTCACTTGTTACAAAAACAAGTTATCGTATTATTCATACACTTGAAAATTTAGGACCTGCCCCTGAACCTAATATAACAATTTTATATAGCAAAGATTTACCAATTAATTTTAAAAAATATTGTTCAAGAATATCTATTAAAACAGATTCAATTCAATATGAAAATGATGATTTAATGAGAAAAATATTTGGAAATGATTATGGTATTGCATGCTGTGTTTCGGCAATGAGGTTAGGTAAAGATATGCAGTTTTTTGGAGCTAGATGTAATCTTGCAAAAGCACTTTTATATGCAATTAATGGTGGAATAGATGAAATTGAAAATGTTAAAGTTTTTGAAAATATTCCTAAGAATAATGAAGAAATTTTAAATTATAAAACAGTTTTAAAAAATTATTACCTAGTTCTTTCAAAAGTTGCAAAACTTTATGCTAATACGATGAATGTAATTCACTATATGCATGACAAATATGCTTATGAAAGTGTAATGATGGCTCTTCATGATACAGATGTAAATCATTTAATGGCTTATGGTGTTGCTGGACTTTCTGTAGTAGTCGATAGTTTATCTGCGATAAAATATGCAAAAGTAAAACCTATTCGTGATGAAAATGGCGTATCTATAGATTTTATTATTGAGGGAGACTATCCGAAATTTGGAAATGACGATGATAAAGTTGATGAAATTGCAAAGGATGTTTTAAATTACTTTTATAATGAATTAAAAAAAGTAAAAACATATAAAAATGCAAAACCCACTATGTCTATACTAACAATTACTTCGAATATAGTTTATGGTAAAAGTACAGGAAGTACACCAGATGGTAGAAAGAAAGGTCAGCCTTTTGCACCAGGTGCAAATCCAATGCATGAAAGAGATAAAAATGGTGCAGTAGCCTCACTTAATTCAGTAGCAAAAATAGATTATCAAAAATATGCTCTTGATGGTGTTTCAAATACTTTTACTATTATTCCTGATAGTTTAGGAAAAAATGCTGATGAAAAAGTAAATAATTTAGTAAATTTATTAGATGGCTATTTTGTAAAGGGAGGACATCATTTAAATGTTAATGTTCTAAATAAAGAAACTTTAATTGATGCTATGAATAATCCTGAAAAATATCCACTTTTAACAATAAGAGTATCTGGTTATGCAGTTAGATTTAATAGACTTACTAAAGAGCAACAACTCGAAGTTATTTCAAGGACTTTCCATGATAAACTCTAAATTATCAGTATCTAAAATAGAAAGTTTTTCTTGTGTTGATGGTCCAGGCATTAGAACAGTTATATTTTTTAATAATTGTCCCTTAAGATGCAAATTTTGTCATAATCCAGAAATGCAACAAGAAATTAATAAACTTGATATTAATTATCAAAAACTTTATAAACTTATATTAAATAATAAGCCCTATTATAAAAGTAATGGTGGAGTAACTTTTTCTGGAGGAGAACCACTTTTATCACAAAAAAGTATGTATAAACTTGTTAAGAAATTAAAAAGAAAGAATATTAACATAGCCTTAGATACTTCTGGATATTCTACAAAAATAAATTTAAAATTACTAAAAATGTTTGATTATGTGCTTCTTGATATAAAGTCAGTTTATCCAGATAATTTTAATTATTTAACTGGAGGTAATATTGAAGTAGTAGATAATTTTATAAATAAACTTAATGAAGTAAATACTAAAGTAATTATTAGAGTAGTTATTATTCCTGGAATAAATGATACTAAAGAATATATGAATGATTTAAAAAAATATATTTCAAAAATAAAAAATATAGTTAAAGTAGAATTTTTACCATTTCATACTTTAGGCTTTTTTAAATATAGTGAATATAATATAGAAAATCCATTTAAAAATATAGGGGCTATGAGTAATGAAAAATGTAATGAACTTTATAAATATTTTTCAAAATTATAAAATATTTAATAAATGTAAAAACTATTGATTAACAAATAAATGTTTGTTATAATTTAAATGTATTAATTAAACCTCACAAGTGTTAATATGACATCTAAATGTCGATAGCATGTGTTTCTTGGGTGAGGAAGAATCACATATGATGCGGGAAAATATATCTTATATAAGGTGTATTTTCCTGCTTTTTTATTTGAAAGGATGGTAGAAAAATTATGTAAAATTATATAAATATAACTTGAGGTCGAAATTTGCGACCTCAAGTTGGAAATCAAAATTATAAAAATTATTTGAATGTATTTTATGGAGGCAAAAATGAATGATTTAATTGAAAATAAAATAGAAAATTTAGTATATGAAGTTAGAGGTGTAGAGGTTATGCTTGATTCTGATTTAGCAATGCTTTATGAAGTTGAAACAAAAAGAATTAATGAGGCTTATTATAGAAATATTGATAAATTTCCAGAGAGAATTTCTTGGAAATTAACAAAAGATGAAGCAAATAACTTGAGGTCGCAATTTGCGACCTCAAGTGGGGTAAATAATTATGGAGGTAGAAGATATTTACCAAGAGTCTTTACTGAGCAAGGAATTTATATGCTTGCTACAATATTAAAATCGAGTGTTGCAACCAAAGTATCAATTGCAATTATGGACACCTTTGTTAGAATGAGACATTATATTAATTACAATAAATATATGTTACCAAATAGAATGTTACTTTTAGAAGATAAAGTTGATAATAATACAAAAAGAATAAACCAATTGTTTGACATGTTTGACCCTAAAGAGATTACAAAAGAATATTTATTTTTTGAAAATCAGTTGTTTAAATCACATTATGTATTAAATAAAATATTTGAATCTGCCAAAGAAGAAATAATAATAGTGGATAATTATGCTGATAAGGAACTATTAATGTATCTTTCTACACTGCAAAAAAGCATAAAGATTATTTCTAAGAATATGGATAATTTATTAATAGCAAAATATGAAAAAGAATTTAATAATATAGAATTTATACGAAAAGATATATTTCACGATAGATTTATAATATTAGATAGAGAAAAACTATTTTCTTGTGGATCATCTTTTAAAGATTTAGGAAAAAAATGTTTTGCTATTAATTTGATGGAAAATAAAATTATATTAAATGAATTATTGAATAAAATATTAAACTAATTCAAATAGAAGTACTAAAAATAAAAAATCATGGTATAATTGTTGTGAAAGAGGAAAGTGTTATGACAGTTAAAGATATAATAAAAATATGTAATGGAAAACTATTATGTGGTGATGAAAATATAGTATGTGAAAATTTTTCTAAAGATACAAGAACTATAAATGCTAGTGATGTTTATGTTGGTATTAAGGGTGACAATTTTGATGGTAATTTATTTTATAAAGATGCTATTAAAAATGGTGCAAGTGTATGTATTTTAGATAATGAAGATGTAATAAAGGAAAAAATTGGTACTATTATTCTTGTAGAGGATACAATTTTAGCTCTTGGATGTCTTGCATCTTACAAAAGAAATTTATATGACATTCCTGTTATTGCAATAACTGGTAGTGTAGGAAAAACATCAGTTAAAGATATGATTTATGAAGTTTTAAAATCAAAATATAATATTTTATGTACAAAAGAAAATTATAATAACAATATTGGTGTACCCCTTACTATTTTAGGTTTAAAAAATCATGATGCTTTAATTGTAGAAATGGGTATGAATCACATGAAAGAACTTTCCTATTTATCTAAAATAGCAAAACCTACTATGGCAGTTATTACTAATATAGGAACAGCTCATATTGGAAACCTTGGAAGTAGAGAAAATATTTTAAAAGCTAAACTTGAGGTTCTTGATGGTATGAATTGTGGTATGTTATTTATAAATAATGATAATGATATGCTTCAGAAAGTCAAATATGATAATTTAGTTACAATAGGTATAGAAAATAAAAGTGATTTTATGGCAACAGATATAAAAGAAGATGCTTTTTCATCACAATTTAAGATTAATGATGAAAATATAAAATTAAATGTTGGCAGTAATGCTTTTATTTATAATGCACTTTTTGCTTATGCTGTTGGAAAGTCTTTAGGTGTTTCTAAAGAAAATATTAAAATTTCTTTAAAAAATTTTAAATTAAGTCCTCATCGATTAGAAAAATTTGAAACAAAAAAATATACTATAATTGATGATACTTATAATGCAAGTTTAGATTCAGTTAAAAATTCATTAGGTCTTTTAAGTAAAATCATAGGAAGAAAAGTATTTGTTTTCGCGGATATTCTTGAGGTAGATAATTTTGCAAAAGATATTCATGAAGAAGTTGCTGAAAGTATAATAGAAAATAAAATTGATGTAACTATATGTGTAGGAAAACTTTCTAAATATACTTATGAAAAATTAATAACAAATAATAAAGAGACATATTATTTTAAAAATAATAACGAATTAATAAATAACTTAAATTCTATTTTAAAGGAAAAAGATACTATTTTAATAAAAGGTTCACATTCAATGAAGTTAATTGAGGTAGTAAATTTCTTAAGAAAGTAAAATTGATTGAATTTATTAACACTACTAAAATTGTAAGGAAAGGAAAATTATGAATAAAATAATTGTGGCAATTGGTGGCGGTGAAAATGGTAGAACACTTGAAAATAGTAAGAAAACAATTTATGATACAAAAACTATAGATGAACAAATTATAGTGCTTACGAAGAAAAAGACCCCAAATTTCTTATTTTTGGCTCACACAATGTCTTTCTCTTTAGAAATTGAAGAAAGTTATTATCAAACAATGAAGAAAATATATAAAGATATGTTTAATTGTAACTCCAGAATATTAAAATCATCGGATTTAGATAATAAAGAAAAAGTTAGTGAATTTATATCTTGGGCAGACATTATATACGAAGGTGGAGGGGATACAAAAATAATGCTTGATTTATGGAAAAAAACTGGCTTTGACAAAATATTATATAATGCATGGAATATGGGAAAAGTTATATGTGGAATCTCCGCGGGTGCAGTATGTTACTTTAACTCATGCAATTCTGATTATTATGATAAAAATAATAAAATGTCATTTGAAAACATAAAATGTTTAAATTGGTTTAATGCCTATATAACTCCTCATTATGATGAAAGTGGAAGAAAACTATCTTCGAAAAAACATTTAAAAGAAACTGGTTTAGTAGGGATTATGCTTTCTAACTGCAGTGCGTTAGTAATTCTTGATGATAAGTTTAAGGTTATTTGTGAAGATTGTAACCATAGGAAAATAAAAAAAGGATTTGTATATAAATGTTTTTATAAAGATGGTAAATATTATAAAATAAAAATTGATAATAATGATTATCATCCTTTATCAGAATTATTAAGTTATAATAAAGGTGGAGTTTAATATGAATTACAGTGTATTTTTTAGTCGAATAGAAATAGGAATGGATATAGCATTTACTAAAATAAAAAGTATTTTGCCTAAAAATCCTAAAGTTGTTATTTTACCTTGGGCTTTTCCTACAGAGTTAGATGCAAATTTACTTGATAATGATTTTTTTAAAAAAGGTGGAAGAAGATATAATAAATATGTTAATGAATTAAAAAAACTTGGTATTAATGAGAAAAATATTAAAGTATTAAATTGTTATAGTGATTCAAAAGAAAAAATTAAAAAAACTTTAAAAGAAAGTAATGTTTTACTTCTTCCTGGAGGTAATCCAGAAATGCTTTTTGATAAAGTAGTACATAAAACAGAAATATTATATGAAATAAAATATTATAAAGGACTTATTATCGGAGAAAGTGCTGGAACAGAACTTCAGTTAAAAAGATATTTTATTACCGCTAAAAACAATTATTATAAATATTTTGCTTTTTACGATGGCTTTGGAGTAATTGATGATCCATTTTATATGGATGTTCATTCAATTAATAATAAAAATTATTTGAATAAACTAAAGAAAGTTAGCAATGAAACTGGTAAAGATGTTTATGGGATATTTGATGATGGTGTTTTAATTTATGATAGGAATGCAAAAGAAATTTATAAATATGGAAATGTGATAAAGTTTACACCCATAAATAAGGAGGAAGTATGAATATTGAATATGAATGTAGATTACTAGAAATAAATAAAGAAAATTTTGAAAAATTACTTTTAGAAAAAGGTGCAGTTAAAAAAGGCGATTATTTTCAAAAAAAGTACACTTATGATTTTAATCCTAAAAAGGAAAATAAATGGATTAGACTTCGAACTAATGGAAAAATTAATACTTTGACCATCAAAGAAATAACTAATAACAAGGATATAGATGGAACAAATGAACTAGAAATTGAAGTATCAGATTTTAAAAAAGCAAATGAAATATTAAATCAGTTAGGCTATATATATCGAAATTATCAGGAAAACAAAAGAACAACTTATACTTTAGATGGCGTTGAAATTGATATAGATTCTTGGCCAATGATTCCAACTTATGTAGAAATTGAAGGAAAAAGTAAAGAGGATGTTTATAATATAATTGATAAATTAAATCTTCCGAAAAAAGATATAACTTCTTTAGATGTTACAGGAATTTATAATGATATATATAATATTGATGTACTTAGCATAAAAGAGTTAAAGTTTTAATTTAATATATTTAAAAATTATGTTATACTTTATCTATAAGGTAGGTAGATATGAATAAAATAATTATAATTGGTTGTGGAAATGTAGGAATGAGTTATGCATATAGTCTTTTAAATCAAAGTACGCCAGTAAATGAACTTGTTTTAATTGATATAAATCAAGATAAAATAATAGGCGAAGTAATGGATCTTAATCATTGTCTTGCTTTTTCACCATCGAAGATTGATATAAAAGTAGGTACTTATGAAGATTGTAAAGATGCAAAAATTATTGTTATTGCCGCTGGTGCTAATCAAAATCCTGGTGAAACAAGAATGGACTTAATATATAAAAATGCTAAAATTTTTAAAGAGATTATTAATAGTGTTATGAAATCAGGTTTTGATGGTTACTTTTTAATAGCAACAAATCCACTTGATATAATGACTTATTTAACATTTAAATATTCTGGTTTTGTTCCGAATAAAGTAATTGGAACAGGTACTAGTTTAGATACTGCAAGACTTAGGTTTTTAATTAGTGAGAAAGTAGGCGTTAATCCAAAAGATATTAATGCTTATGTTATCGGAGAGCATGGTGATAGTGAGTTTACATTATGGTCTTCAGCACTTGTGGGTAGTGAAAAGATTGATAAATATTTAACTGAGGAAGAAAAAGAAAGTATTGAAAATGATGTTAAAAATGCTGCTTATGAAATAATAAATAAAAAAGGAGCAACATATTATGGTGTAGCAATGTGTTTAACAAGAATTACTAATGCAATATTAAATAATGAAAACTCAATTATTACAGTATCTAGTTATGATAAAGAAAATGATGTATTTTTTGGAGTACCAACAATAGTTAATAAAGATGGTGCAAGTAAAAAAATGTATATTGAACTTGATAGAAAAGAAACTCAAAAACTTATTAATTCAATTTTTGCTTTAAAAGAGGCTATTAAAAAAGTTGAAAATTCTTAATAATTATGTTAAAATAACTTTGTTAGCAAGTGATGAAGCCTTACAACCTTCGGATGCTAAAACGCATATTCAGCGATAAAGAAAAAAGTTGTATGATTAACTTCATAAAATAGGGTGGTACCGCGAGAAGACTCGTCCCTATGTTTATGGAGTTTTTATTTTGAAAGGATGGTAAAAATGGGTATTTATGAAGAACTTGAATGGAGAGGTTTAATAAAAGATATATCTTCTCCCGAGTTAAAAGAAAAATTAAATAAAGGTGGTATGACTTTTTATATTGGTACAGATCCAACTGGTGATAGTATGCATATTGGACACTTTTCATCATTTTTGATTGCCACAAGACTTAAAAGAGCAGGTCATAATCCAATACTTTTAGTGGGTGGAGGAACAGGTCTTATTGGTGATCCAAAACCAACTGCTGAAAGAGCAATGATATCATATGAAGCAGTAAATCATAATGTAGAATGTTTAACTAAACAAGCAAAAGATATTTTCGGCTTTGAAGTTGTAAATAATTATGATTGGTTAAAAAATATTAATTTCATTGATTTTTTAAGAGATTATGGAAAGTATTTTAGTATTGGTTATATGCTTGATAAAGATATTATTAAAAGAAGACTTGATGCAGGTATAACTTATACAGAATTTTCTTATATGATAATGCAAGCTATGGACTTTGAACATTTATATAATGAAAGAGGAGTTACTATGCAAGTTGCTGGTCAAGATCAATGGGGAAATATCACTGCGGGTATTGAACTTATTAGAAAAAAAGATGGTAAAGAGGCTTTTGGTTTTACAATGCCCCTTATTACAAAAAGTGATGGAACTAAGTTTGGTAAAACCGAAGGTAAAGCTATTTGGTTAGATAAAAATAAAACAACTCCATATGAAATGTATCAATTCTTTGTTAATGTAGAGGATTCTATGGTAATTGATTATCTAAAGAAATTTACATTCCTTTCTAAAGAGGAAATTGAGAAAATTGAGAAAGAACATAATCTTCATCCTGAAGAAAGACTTGCTCATAAAACTCTTGCTAAAGAGGTTATTACATTTATTCATGGAGAAAAAGCTTATGAAGATGCTTTAAAACAAGCAAATGCTTTATTTAATGGTGATATTTCTTCATTAGGTGCGGAAAATCTTTTAAATGAATTTAAGGATGTACCTCATTTTATAGTTACTCAAAATGAAAATATTTTAGATATGCTTATAAGAGGTAAAATATGCTCAAGTAAACGTGAAGCAAGAGAGATGGTTAGTGCTGGAGCAATATCAATTAATGGTAATAAAGAAACTAATTTAGATAAAATAATTACTGAAAATGATTTAATCGAAGAAAAAGTTTTATTACTTAAAAAAGGTAAAAAGAATTATTTTTTAGGAACAAAATAGTTCTTTTTTTAATTTTTATTTATAAAGTAATTGAAAAAAACAGTAAAATTTGATATATTAGTTTTATGATAAGGAGAGGGCAATGAAAGATAGTAAGTTAACAAATAAAGATTTTTTAGTTATTATTATTTCAATAGTTTTTTTCTTAGCACTTATCATAGCTAGTACTTATGCTTATTTTGGTTCATTTACTGCAGATACAAATAATAGAGTACATGTTAATATTACAACCGAAGATGGTGTTGCGAGTGTGTTTACTAGTGAAAAGGCCTCTTTAAGTTTACAAATACCTCCGGCTAATATGAGTCAAGCTAATGCAAACAATGAAGTTGCGGCTACATCAAATGCAACATTTAATATAAGTTTAGATTCTGCCTCAGCAAGTATTAAAACAAAATGTACATTTGATGTAATCTTTGAATATGATTCATCATCAAAAGTATATGGAAAAGTTGATGAGACTGATGCTAAATACCTTGAGGCAACAAAAATTAATGGAGTAGTTGTTCCCAAAGAACTTACTATGAAAGTTACTTCTTTAACAGGTACAAATAATTATAGCACAGAAACAAATTTTGATTATAATAGTACATGGTCTAAAAGTGATGCTGGTAATCCAATGAAAACTTTAGTATCAAATGCCTCGATTATAAGCGAAGGCACAAAAATAACAAATACATTTACATTTGAATTAAAATTTTATAATTTAACTACTCATCAAGCAAATATGGAAAATGAAACCTTAAGTGGTTATATTTATGCTAAAAAAACAAATTGTGAAAATATTCCTTAATTGGAATATTTTTTTTGTTATTTGACAATACTTATGTAAAGTAATATAATATACGTTAATTAATGGGGGTTATGATGGAAAAAAAGGGGATTCTTAAAGAAACATATAAATCCTATGTTTATGAAAATCAAAATATATTTGATTTATCTTTTGATATGCTTATTAAATTAATATTTGATAAATATCCAGATCTTTTAAATGATACAATTTTAATATCTTATTTATATGATAATATTTCTAATTTTATAGATATAAATGATTCTTATAAAATTATATTATTAAGTAATTCATTATTCTTAAAAAAATGTAAAGGAAAAGATATAGTAAATATATTACTAACTATTAATAATGATGAAGATAAAATAAAAATTTTATTAAATGAAAATATTTATCCAAGAATATTTAATAATCATTTTTTAGTATTTGATACGCTTAAAATTAATTTTAATAATGATGAAAGTTATATAAAATTATTAAATAAATTACCCTCAAAAGCAAAAATTATAGTTTTAAAGGGAATAGAAAATGAAGATTTAGTAGTAAAAATATTAAAACAAGTTGATACTATAAAAGAAATGGAATTAATGTTAATATTAAGAAAATTTAATAATTCAAATAATAAATTACTTTTTTTAGATAAACTTACTAATCCTCAATATATATCAGAAATTATAGTTTCTACAAAAGATAAAAATTATATTCAAAATAATTTTGATATTCTTACCAATAATTATAAACTATCTTTTTTAAAGAATTTAACTGATAAAGAAAAAATCTATTATATAGAAAATGGATTTTATAAACTTGAACTAATTGCTAGTTTAAATAATATTGATTTGTTATTTAGATATTTTATATCTTTAAAATCATATGATGAACAAAAAGTAGTTATAGAAAATGTTAAAAGTGAAGAAATAAAATATGAATTATTTAAATTAATGCATCTTTCTTATGATAAATATATGGAAATGATATTTTATTTATTAAAAATAATTAATAATAAAAATATTAGATTAGAACTAACATCTTTATTAAATGATAAAGGTATAAAAAAAGCAATTGCTTCGAATGAAAAAAATATAGAAGAGGATTTAACTGAAATAGAAATAAATCCACATGTAGATCCAAATATTACATTTGGTGTGGAACTTGAATGTTCTCATAAACTTAATACTTCATATATTGCTTTAGGTACACTTTATAATAATTGGCATTTTAAAGAGGAAGGTACTGTTTATAATGGAGTTGAAATAACTTCACCAATACTAAATTATACAAATGAAGATATGAAAAGATTAAAATGTGTATGTGATTTTTTAAATGAAAACGGATTTAAAACAACAAAAGATTGTGGGGGTCATATTCATTTTGGATTTGATTATATTGAAAGTATTACTCATTTACAACTTCTTTATTATATATATGTAAATACTGAAGAGATACTTTCTTATATGTTTAATAAAGAAGGTACTATTTTAAGAGAGGGTGCTATTGCAAATGCTCCATTTATTAATGAAAATATTTTAAATCTTTATGGTAAATATATTCAAACTTATGCAGATAACTTAAAAAGTTTTGCAACGCTTCTTGGTAATGCTCAAAAAGATAGATATGCAAGTTTAAATATTAAAAATGCCTTTAGTTTAGATAAAAATACTATAGAACTTAGAATTCCTAATGGAACTTTAGAGTTTAATGAACTTAATTTAAATATAATTTTATTTACAAGAATTATGCAAAAATCTAAATATTTTTCTCATAATACAGATGATAAAAAATTATTGAAAGAACTTTTATTTCTTTCAAAAGATATTCCTATCGAAGATAAGAAAAACTATTTACTTGATATTTTATTTGATGAAGATTATGAACTTAAAAATATCTTCTATGACAGATTTGAAACAAATTATCATTTAACTAAAGAAAAAGAACTTTCAAAAACTAGAAATTAATTCTAGTTTTTTTAATAAATTGATAGTATAATTTAGTAGTAAGGTACAAAAATACGATAATATTTTTCTCAAATGTATTATATTTAAGAAAAATGACCCCAGTATTTATAAGGGATAGGTGGATATTATGGATAAAAGTAAAATAACAAAATCACTTGCTGTGTTTGCATCAGTATTATTAATAATTATTATAGGAGTTGCTTCATTTGCATATTTTGGAACATTTAATGTTAATTTAAATAATAATGTAGCAGTAAATATTAATTCATCAAGTCCAGGTAATGCAACATTTATATCAAATGCTACACAACTTAATTTGCAAGTACCGGCCGCAAATATGAGTTTTACAGCCGCAAATAATACAGTTGCTGCCAAAGAAGATACTGCTTTTTTAGATGTAACTCTTACAGGTTCACAAAATTTACTAACAACATGTACATATGATATAGTTTATGAATATGATGCAGGAAGTAATGTATATGGGCAAGGTACAACGACTAAAACAAGTGGCGCTACAAAAGAAATAACAATTGAAGTAAATGGTATGAATGGAAATAATCATTTTGCTACAGAAAGAAATTTTGATCATGCAAATATACAAAGTTATTATGATAGCACTAATAAATATTATAAATTAGTCGAGGGTGCTACCATAAAAAGTTTAGGAAGTACTCAATCAGTAAGATGGAAAATAATAGGTAGATATTATAACTTAAATGTAAGTCAAGCACAATTAGGTGGAAAAGCCTTTACTGGTAAAATATATGCAATAAGTAAAGGATGTTCTTCAGAAGATGGAACAACTGTTAAAAAAGGTTATGAAACAATCTTAGCAAATAATGGAGGGTCAGCAAGCATGACAACTCTTACATCAACAGATTTTGCAAAAGGTACTACAGCCTCAGATAAAGGAATGTATAAAGCACAAGATGATTTAGGAACATCTTATTATTTCAGAGGAGCAGTAGATAATAACTGGGTTAAATATGGTAAATATACTAAAGATGCATATATTGTTATGGATCGTAAATATAACTATTCATTAGTTGACTCTTGTAATGGGTTTGATTTTTGTACAAAATTAGCCTCAAAAGGTGATGATATGTATTGGCGAATAATAAGGATAAATGGAGATAATTCAATTAGAATGATATATACAGGAACAAGTGCACCAGATAGTAATACAAAAGTTGTAATGACTGAAAGAACTTATATTTCTGATTTACTACAATATACAGTAACATCAGCAGGTGCATCAAAATTTAATCAAAAAAGTGATAGTGCAGAATATGTAGGATATATGTATACAATAGGAGAGCAACATGGAACAAGTCAAAGTAGTGATATAAAAACATATTTAGACAATTGGTATGCAAATTATACTGATTTAAATAAAACAGGAACAAAAATAACAGATCAAATATATTGTAATGATAGAACAGCATCAACTTCAGATGTAGCATATTCAACAACGAACTACACAACATTAACAAGTTGGAATTCAACCGGAACATTATATTATTATGGAGCATATGGAAGAATATTTAATGATAATAATCCAATGTTAACTTGTGCAGTAGATAGTGATAGATTTACAGTTAATAAAATAAATGGTAAAGGAAATAGTGCATTAACATATCCTATAGGTTTAATAACAATAGATGAAGTTGAAATGGCAGGAAACAATTTTAATGAAAGTGTTAAAAGTCATTATTTATATACTGGAGCTCATTATTGGACAGGCACACCTGCTGCTTTCGATGGTGATTTTTCGTTTGAGTACAGTGCGATGGATGAGGGTGGATTTAGTATGTCCGATGTGGGAATTAGATTTGCGGCTCGTGGCGTAGTAAGTTTATCCTCTGAAAGTAAATTACTTGGAAGTGGAACATATAACGATGTTTACATTGTTAGTTGACAACCAAAGAAAAAAAGCATATAATTTAGATATGTTTTGAGAAAAACTATGAACAAGACGAAATTACTTATGGAGTTAATAAGAGAGTTAGCAATTGGTGAAAGCTAATAACAAAGTAGTAATTTAGATCACTTGGGAGTTGTTTATCTAAATAAATAGGGTAAACTGTGTAATTCGCATTAAGAATAATAAGTTAAATATAAAGGTGGTACCGTGCTATATGCACCCTTTTGGTAACCACTTTTTTTATTGGAGGGAAGAAAGATGTTTAAAAAATTAGATGAAAGAAAAACTAATGAAGTTGAAAAAAGTATATTAGATACTTGGCAAAAAGAGGATATTTTATCATTAACTACAAAAGGTGATGAAAACTTTGTATTTTATGATGGACCAATTTATGCTAATGCTAAACCTGGAATTCATCATGTATTTGCAAAAACAATTAAAGATGCTTTTTGTAAGTATAATGTAATGAATGGTAAAAAGGTACTTAGAAAAATAGGGCTTGATACACATGGACTTCCAATTGAGGTTAATGTTGAAAAAAAATTAGGTTTTTCTGGTAAAGCAGATATTGAAAAATTTGGCGTAGAAAATTTTTGTAAAGAGTGTAATAAAGAAACCGCTACAAATATTGATGAAGTAGATAAAGTAACTCAAATGATGGGTCAATTTATTGATACTAAAAATCCATATATTACATGTAGTAATGATTTTATTGAATCTGAATGGTGGATTTTAAAAACTATGCATGAAAAAGGACTTATTTATTATGGCTCTAAAGTTCTTCCATATTGTCCTAGATGTGGAACAGAACTTGCATCACATGAAGTAAGTCAAGGTTATGAAGAAGATAGTGTAAATACTGTTATTGTTCCTTTTAAAATAAAGGGTAAAGATGAATATATGCTTGTATGGACTACTACTCCTTGGACACTTCTTGATAATGTTGCTGCTTGTGTTAATCCAGATTTAACTTATGTAAAAGTTGAAAGTATGGGTTATAAATTTATATTATGTGAAAGTTTAGTAGAAAAGGTTTTAGGAGACGATGTAAAAGTTCTTGAATCATTTAAAGGTACTGATTTAGTTGGAACAGAGTATGAACAATTAATGCCTTTTGCAAAGGTAGAGGGAAAAGCTTTTGTCGTAGTTGCGGACTCTTATGTTACTGCAGATGATGGTACTGGAATAGTTCATATTGCTCCTGCGTATGGTGCTGATGATAATAGAGTATGCACTCAAAATGAAATATCTTTTGTACAAAGTGTTGGTAGTGATGGTAAATATAAAATTGGTCCTTGGAAAGGAACTCTTGTAACAGATAAAGATCTTGAGATAGATATTATCAAATATTTAAAAGAAAATGATAAATTATTTAAGAAAATAAAAATGGTTCATGATTATCCTCATTGCTGGAGATGTAAAAGTCCACTTATATATTTTGCAAAACCTGCTTGGTATGTAAAAACAACTGCTTATAAAGATAAAATTATTGAGGCTAATAAAGCTATTAATTGGTATCCAGATTATGTAGGTCAAAAAAGATTTAATAATTGGCTTGAAAATATGATAGATTGGGGTATCTCAAGAAATAGATATTGGGGATGCCCTCTTCCTATTTGGGTATGTGATGAATGTAATCATTTTGATGTAATTGGAAGTGTAAAAGAACTTAGTGATAGAGCAAATGAAAAAGATATTGATATTAAAAATATGGAACTTCATAGACCTTATGTAGATAATATTACAATGACTTGTTCAAAATGTGGTGGTACAATGCATAGAGTTAAAGATGTACTTGATGTATGGTTTGATTCAGGTTCAATGCCATATGCACAATATCATTATCCATTTGAAAATAAAGAACTTTTTGAAAGCCAATTTCCTGCAGATTTTATTGCTGAGGGAGTAGACCAAACTCGTGGATGGTTCTATGTACTACTTGTAATAAGTACAATTATAAGTGGAACTTCATCATTTAAAAATGTTGTTGTAAATGATATGATGCTTGATAAAAATGGTAAAAAAATGAGTAAATCTACAGGTAATATCATTGATCCAATTGCTATTATGGAAAAATATGGAGCAGACTCTATTAGATGGTATATGCTTTATGCTTCTCCAGTATGGACACCACTTAAATTTGATGAAGATGGTGTAAAGGAAGTATATTCTAAATTTGTTAATCCTTTAAAAAATACATATTCATTCTTCCAAATGTATGCAAATGTAGATAATATTAATATAAATGAATGTAATGTAGATTACTCTGATAGGGAGGAAATTGATAAATGGCTTTTATCAAAATATAATAATTTAGTTAAAAATGTAAGAAATTCATTTTCTGAATATGATTTAAATAAAGTTACTAAATATATTACATCTTTTGTATCAGATGATTTATCAAATTGGTATATTAGACGTAATCGTAATAGATTCTGGGGAAGTCAACTTAATAATTCAAAGAAAAGTGTTTATATGACTACTTATGAAGTATTAAGTGGATTATGTAAATTAATTGCTCCAATAGCACCATTTGTTTCTGAGGAAATCTATACTAATTTAACAGGCGAAAAATCAGTTCATATGGCAAGTTACCCAGTTTGCAATGAAAATCTTATAAATCCTTCTTTAGAGGAGAAAATGGATTTAGTAAGAGATCTTATTTCTATAGGAAGATACGCTAGAGAAGAAAATAAAATTAAAGTAAGACAACCACTTAGTGAAGTATTAATTGATGGTAAATATGAAAGTATTATTGATAATTTAACATCTCTTATCAAAGAGGAATTAAATGTTAAAGAAGTTAAATTTATAAATGATATTAATACTTATATGAACTTTGAAGTAAAACCTAACTTTAAAGAGGCTGGTAAAGTATTTGGTAAAAATATGAAAGTTTATCAAGAAAAATTATTAAATTTAACTGAAGAAGAACTTGAAAGTATTCAAAAAGGTGAAAGTATTACTTTAAATCTTAGTGGTGAAAATTATGAAGTTACTCCATCTTTAGTTGATATTAGATATAATGCAAAAGAGGGCTTTGATATCGGTATGGATAATGGTAAATTTGTAATACTTAATGCTGTTATTACTGATTCACTTAAAAAAGAGGGTAATGCTAGAGAATTTGTATCTAAAGTTCAAGCAATTAGAAAAGAAAGTAATTTTGATATTGATAATAGAATTAAAATATATGTTAATGCAGATGAAGAGTTTGCAAGTTCTATTAAAGATAATCTAGATTATGTAAAAAATGAAACTCTTGCTATAGAAATTAATTTTGATGATTCTATAGAAAAAGATTTAACTTTAAATGATTATAGTGTTGGTATTAAACTAGAAAGGGTAGCGTAAGTTACCTTTTTTCATTTGCAAATAAAGTTTTTATAGTATGTGTAAAATAAATGTAAAATAATTTTTTTAAAAGTGTCAAAAATATGTAAAATTTTTATTTTTTTAAGAAATTTAACAAAAAAAGGAGGAAAAGAGAAATTTTCCGGTAATAAATATATATGAAGGGAGAAATTCAAAATGACATAGAAATATTTTGAAAATTAAAAAGTAATGGAAAAATTTGCAATAGAAAATACATTATATTTGCACGAAAGTGCAAAAGAAAATAGAATGACTTCATATGATGCTGATAATTTGATAAATAATGATAATGATGAGATTAATAATGATAAATTAACTTATACTGATAAAAATATCAATAGATATGATAGAGTTCCCTTAAATATTCAAAAATTTGCTCAAAGAAAAGAATTATTAAATAAAAGAGATACAGTAATATCTGAATTAAATTTAACACAATATGAAGATATTACATACGATGCAATAAAAAATGAAAAAGTAAAAATCATAGAACCTGAATTTGTTTGTAGTTTTAATACAGTTGATGAAAAAGGAAACAAAATTACATATACCAAAAATAATGCTAAATTTAGAAAAGCCAATTTAACAAAGGATGAAAGAAAAGTTATAAACAGATTAAGAGAAGAATTAGGTTGGAATATGAATTTGTTAAGAGAAATTGAAAAACCCACCAGTATTAATGTTCCTGATATCGAAAGAATCGGTAAAACTTCAAATGATTATTATGAAATTAAAAGTGTTTATAAAAGTGAAAGTAGCAATAGTCAAAGGAAAAAAATACAAAGATGTTTTGATGAAGCTAGAAAACAATCTAATAAAATTATTGTAAATATTGATACTGATAATTGTGATTTGACTAATGAAATGGCAATGAAACAGATAGAAAAATTATTAAATAGAGAAAAGTATAATTCTGTATATAAAGAAGTTATTTTTGTGGGAAAAGAAAGATATTTAAAGTATTTTAAAAGAAAATAAAAAGAACCGAAAGCGTCGGTAAGTCCAACTAGATCAGTTCTTTTATAGGTTCAATTATAACATAAGAACCATATTGTGTCAATCGAGGTAGATTAATTTTGTAGTGCATCAGTTTAGGAAACTTAACCGCAAATAGTGCTACTTCGACTATTAATATTATAATCAGAAATGAAGAAAAAATGAATAACAAGGTGTTATTTTATTTATACAATAGTACCAATATTGGGACTAGGGGTTTTGACAATAAAAAAACTAGGTTTCCCTAGTAAATTTTAAATGGTCGAGAAGACAGGATTTGAACCTGCGACCCCTACGTCCCAAGCGTAGTGCACTACCAAGCTGTGCTACTTCTCGAAAACAAATTAATTATATCACAAATTTTAAGTTTTGCAAATAAAAAATGCACTACGCTTATAAAAATGTGAAATTTTTTAAAATTGGTACGCCCAAAGGGATTCGAACCCCCAACCTTTTGATCCGTAGTCAAATGCTCTATCCAGTTGAGCTATGGGCGCAAGATGAATGCTTTTTCATAAAGCAAATTAATTATAATATAAATATTGAAAAAAATCAATAAAATCATATTCTTTTTTTTATGCATTTATGATAAAATAAAATATATGTAAAGGAAAAAGATGGATGACTAGAGAAATGTTTATGTTATTTGCTATTGGTTACTATTTTCTTACAATGATAATAATTGTAATTGTTTTACTAGTGATTTCAAATAAGACTAAAAAGAAATATTTAGCTCAAATAAATGAACTAGAAAGACAAAAAAATTTAGTAATCTCTGCGGGAATACTTTCTGAACTTAATAAAGTTGAAAGTTTAATAAATAATGATGATTTAAGGAAAAAATATGAATCATGGCAAAAAAGGTTTAATGAAATTAAAAATGATGATATACCAAAAATAACTGATTTAATTAATGAAGTTCAAGAATATTTTGAAACAAAAGATTATGCAAATTTAAAAGCCTCAATTATAAAGACTGAAATGGATTTAAATTATTTACAAACAAAATCTGGAATTTTACTTGATGAAATTAAAGAAATTACTTTAAGTGAGGAAAGAAATAGAGATAAAATTACTAAGTTAAAAGCGGAGTATCGAAATGTACTCACAACTTATAAAGAAGATCCTGAAAGTTATAGTAAGATTAAAACTCCTTTAGAATTACAATTTGAAAATGTTGACAAATTATTTGCAAGTTTTGAAAATGCTATGGATAAAAATGCTTATACTGAAGCACCTAAAATTGTTAAGGCTATTGATGATATTGTTTCAAATTTAAATGAAATAATAAATGAAACAAAAACTATTTGTTTATATGGAGAAAATCTTATTCCTAAGAAAATCGAAGATATAAAATTGATTTATAAAAAAATGGTTCAAAGTGGTTATAATTTAGATTATTTAAATATTGAATATAATATCGAAGAGGCAAATAAAAAGATAATTGATATATTTCAAAGATTAAATGTTTTGGATGTTGAAGATTCAATCTTTGAACTTAAAACTATGCATGATTATTTTGATTCATTATATAATGATTTTGAAAATGAAAAAGTAAGTAAAAGACTTTTTGATGATTATATGCGTAGTATTGGTATAAAACTTTCTAAACTTGAAAAAATAAGTCAAGAACTATTTAAGAAAGTTGATGAACTTAAATATAGTTATGATTTAACTGATGAAGAAGTTGCAAGTATTATTGAAATAAAAGATAATATAATTGATAACCATAATAGTTATGATCATATAATTAATATATTTAGAAATAAAACATTAGCATATTCAAAACTTGCTAGTGAGATGGAAAATATAAATAATAAACTTCTTAAAAATGAAGAGAAATTAAATCATACTTTAGAAACTTTAAGTAGTTTAAAAGATGATGAATTAAGAGCAAAAGAACAACTTACAGAAATTGAGGAAATTTTAAAAGATTGTAAATTAAAAGCAAGAGAATATAAACTTCCAGTTGTACCTAAAAATTATTATGTAGAGTTTGCAGAGGCTTCGCTTGCTATAAAAGAAATGATTGCGGAACTTGAAAAAAGGCCAATTTCAATTAAAGTATTAAATATGCGTGTGGATACAGCAAGAGATTTAGTTTTAAAAGTTTATAATACAATTAATGAAACAACAAAAACTGCAAAAATGGCAGAAATGGCAATCGTATATGGAAATAGATATAGAGTAGTTAATAAAGATGTAGATTTTGGTTTAACTAAAGCAGAAAACTCTTTTTATAAAGGAAATTATAAGATTTGTTTAGAACAAGCAATTAGTGCAATAAATATAGTTGAACCTGGTATCCATCATAAATTACTTGAGAATTTTAAAGATTAGGGGGATTTATGATTTATTTAGATTATAGTGCTACAACTCCTGTTGCTTTAGAGGTACAAGATACAATGAATAAAGTAACTAGGGAGTTTATTGGTAATGCTAATTCCTTAAATGGTCTTGGCATTAAATCAAGAAATTTACTTAATAGTGCAACAAAACAAATTGCAAATTGTTTTAATATTTTAGAAAGTGAAATTACTTATACATCATCTTCAACTGAGAGTAATAATTTAGCAATAATTGGTTGTGCTTTAGCTTATTTTAAAAAAGGAAAACATATTATAGTTTCAAAACTTGAACATGCTGATGTATATGATATTTGTGATTATTTAAAAAGTATTGGGTTTGAAATTAGTTATGTAAGTTCAAATGCTGATGGACTTGTAGATTTTGAGGAGTTAAAAAGATTAATTAGACCTGATACAATTTTGGTTAGTATTGCAGCTGTTAATAGTGAACTTGGTATAAGACAACCTCTTAAAATGATTAGACAAATAATAAAGAAAGAAAATCCTAATACTTTGTTTCATAGTGATATGACTCAAGCTGTAGGAAAAATTTCTGTTTCTCTTTTAGATACTGATTTAGCTACAATATCCTCACATAAAATATATGGCCCAAAAGGAATAGCAATGCTTTATAAAAATAGTACAGTAAAAATTAAACCAATTATTTATGGCAGTGGACAGTCTAATGATTTAAAACCAGGTACGCCACCACTTCCTTTGATTGTGGGATTTGCTAAGGCTTTAAGACTTGCACTCGAGGGTGTTGAAAAAAAAGAAAAATATGTAAATTTATTAAATGAAAGAATATGTAATAAACTTAGTAAATATCCAGATATTCTAATTAATAAAACTAAATATTCTATTCCACATATTTTAAATATTTCACTTATGAATATTAAACCAGAAACATTTATTCATGCAATGGATAATGAAGAAATATATTTATCTACGAATACTGCTTGTTCTTCAGGAGAAACTTCAAATGCGGTAATGGCATTATATAATGATATAAAAAGGGCTTCACATACAATAAGGATTAGTTTATCTAGCATAACTACAAGTGATGAAATTGATAAATTTCTTAAGGCTTTCGATAGAAATTTTGAATCACTTAATAGTTTAGTAAGGAAGGATTAAATGGAAAAAGTTATTATTATAAAATATGCTGAACTTTCTACGAAAAGTGATAATATTAATTTTTTTATTAAAACATTAAAACATAATATTGAATCTTTATTACAAAAAGAAACTTTCAGTATATCATCAGATGTTGGTAGAATGATTATATATACAGAAAATATACCTAAAGTTATGGAAAAACTAAAAACTGTATTTGGTATTCATGAAATAATGATAGGTTATATTTTCAAAGAAAAAGATCTAGATACAATTAAAGAAAATGTTCTATTTTTGATTAAAGATAAAGAGTTTAATACATTTAGAGTTACCACAAAAAGAAGTGATAAACATTATGAAATACCTTCAGTAGAAGTTTCTAAACTCGTTGGAGCTCATATTTTAAAAAATATTCCTAATAAAAAAGTATTACTTGAAAATTTTGATTTAGAAATATGCATTGAAATTAGAATTAATGAAGTACTTATTTATTTTGGAGGTATTAAAGGTCTTGGAGGTTATCCAGTTTCAACTTTAGGTAAAGGTCTTCTTATGCTTTCTGGGGGAATTGATTCTCCAGTAGCAGGCTATCTTGCAATGAAAAGAGGTATCAGACTTGAGGCAATTTATTTTGATTCTCCACCACATACATCAGATATGGCTAGAGAAAAAGTATTTGATTTAGCAAGAAAATTATCAGTTTATAATGGAAGTGTAAAAGTTCATGTTATAAATTTTACTCATATCCAAGAGGAAATAATTAAAAAGATTCCTAATTATTATTTAATTACAATTATGCGTAGATTTATGTATGAAATTTCCGCCTTGGTGGCAAATAGATGTAATGCTCACGTAATTATAAATGGTGAAAGTGTAGGACAAGTTGCTTCCCAAACACTTAAGAGTATGGAAGTTATAAATGAAGCTATAAAAAAACCAGTTTTAAGACCAGTATGTTGTTTTGATAAACTTGAAATTATAGATTTGGCAAAAAAAATAGGTACTTATGATATTTCAATTAGACCTTATGAAGATTGTTGCACAATATTTGTTCCTAAACATCCAGTTATTCATCCTGATTTAAAACTTGCAAAAGAATATGAAAAATTAATTGATAAAGATGAGCTTATTTATGAAGCAATAAAAAATCAAAAGATAATTACACTTAATAATGATGATAAAGATTATAGTGATTTACTATAGTCTTTTTTTAGTATAACTAATTTTTTTATGAGTAAACTAATAATATGAAAGAAAAAGATGAATATAATGTATCATTTACTCGAAGAAATATAAATAATTATGATAACTATTCAAAAACAAGTGGTAACACAAATAAAAAGTAATAAGAAATTATTATTTTTTTAGGTGATAAACCTCTTGCATAAATATATAAATAAATGATATATTATAAATAGGTGAACGTGAAAGAATTTTACGTTACCAATTGGTTTTAATAATTGAAAACGCTATTTAAGCAAGCAAGGCTATAATAAACTCTTTTACGAGCTCATATAGTTTTACTAAATCTTGAACGGCGTTTTCTATTTTATCTAAGTTGTAAATACAAATTAGAAATAGTATGAATAAAAACTCGAATTTAATTATCTTATCTTTAGACATAAGCATCATCCTCCTTCCAGAATTTTTGATTTATTTCAAACCCCCTGAAAATTGGTGGCAACGCCAGTTCCTGCACGTTCAAGTAAGTATTATACATGTAAATTTTTGCATTGCAACTACTTCGACAAAACAAGACATGAATTTATATAAAAATATAAAATTAGCATAGAAATATGTTAATTTTTTTATAATATTAAAAAATGCTAAGATTTGCTTTAATCCCAGTATTTACCTTGTTTGTTTTTTTCTTAAATCATATAGATTTAGGAAATATGAGACTAGAAAAATCGTTAAATGACTTGAAAAATATATAAAAAAATGATTAAATTATAATGAGAGTAACGTAAATAAGAGGGCGTTTTTTTTCAAATCTATATGATTTAAGAAAATAAGTTCCTGTATTTATATGGGATAGGAGGGTATCATGGAAAAAAATATTAATATAAAAATAATGGGAGTGTTCGCATCGATGTTATTACTTGTAATAATAGTAACAGCATCATTTGCATATTTTGGTTCATTTAATGTAAATTTAAATAATAATGTAGCAGTAAATATTAATTCATCAAGTCCAGGAGATACAGTATTTACATCAAATGCGACACAGTTAAATTTACAAGTGTCTGCAGCAAATATGAGTCAAATAGCCTCGAATAATGAAGTAGCCGCAGCAACAAATACGGCAACACTAACAGTAAATTTAACTGGTGCAGCAAACTTACTTACAACATGTACATATGATATAGTTTATGAATATGATAGTACCTCAAATGTATATGGTAAAAGTCCTACTACAAAAAATAGTAATAAAGAAATCACATTACAAGTATCAAATGTAAATGGAACAAATAACTTTGCAAATGAAAAAAACTTTGATTTTGATTCAAGTTGGACAAACAACAAAAGAACTCTAGTAAGTGGAGCCACTATTTCAAGTGATGGAACATTAACTACCCAAAACATATCAATAACAGGAAAATATTATAACTTAACTATTCCTCAGACATCAATCGAGGGAAAAGCATTTACTGGTAAAATTTATGTAACAAATCATAGTTGTAGTACAAGTGAATTACCTGGTATCCCAATAACATCATTAATGTCTACATCAACACAAGATGTACATAATTCAAATGGATTTCGTTATAAGGGAGCAAATCCAAATAATTATGTTTGTTTAGATAATCAAAAAAGTGGAGGTTGTAGTGATAGTTCATTATTATTTAGAATAATAGGCTTATTTGATGAAGAATATTCTTTAGATGGAACAAATAGTAGTGGTATTAAGAAATTATTAAAAGTATTGGATACTAATGGATATGGTGGAACAGATGGTAAAAAATGGGGAAGTTCAAATAACTGGAGTTCATCAACACTTAATACATCTTTAAATAGTGATTATATTAATAGTATTATAAATTTAAATTCAAAATTAACTGATTTAATAGTAAATGCAAAATGGCATCTTGGTTCGATAGATAATTCTAGTTATAGTTCTTCTTCAATGTTTGCTTTAGAAAGAGCACCATATAATACTAGTGGTAGTTCGGCAAATTTAATAAGTGGAAATCCAGAGACTATATATGCAAAAATTGGAATCATTTATCCTAGTGATTTTGCTTATTCTTTTAAATATGACATAGATTTTAGTCAAGATGGTGTAACAAGTTTGGTAGAAGATAGTTGGATTTATAATAATCAAACGTTTGTAGTTGGAAGTTTTTGGACAATTTCACCGGGGATGATGAATGATACTGCCACTTTAATTGCATCCAACGGGAATATTACTTCTGATCATCAATTAGTTATGGGTACTTATGGAATAAATCCAACTTTTTATTTAGATGCAGAAGCAATAAATATAGTTGGAGGAACGGGAACTTCAACAGATCCATATCATATAGGCTAAAAAAATATAAGTCTAGGTACTTGCATAAATATATAAATAAATGATATATTATAAATAGGAACGTGCAAGATATCACGTTACCTAAAATTTCTTGAAGATAGCGTTATCCTATATACTAGAAATCAAAAGTTGCAATAAGCAAATGATGAACTCTATTATACTATGGATGACGCTTCTTATTTTGTCTTGATTTGTTACAACCAAGCAAAATAATATGATCCAGATTAGTAGTCTTTCATACGTTCTCTTTTTCACACACATTCCTCCTCTCCATTGAAATCAAAGATGCAAAATTACACCCAAAACCCTCTGGACTGTTGGAAAGGTAACGCCATTCCTGCACGTTCAAGTAAGTATTATACATATTAAAAAGTCTATTGCAACTACTTCGACAAAACATGCCAAAATAAGACATGAATTTATATAAAACTTTAAATTATGTGTGATTATTTTGCAAAAGAAAAGAAAAAGGTAGCAAAAGTTACTTTTTTTTTGTATAATAATTTTGAGGTGAAAGAAAATGAAAATATTATCAATAAACGCAGGTAGTTCATCATTAAAATTTACTTTATTTGAATTACCAAAAACTGAGGCTATTGCAAGTGGTGTATTTGAAAAAATAGGCCTAAAAGATAGTTTCTATACAATTAAATATGATGGAGAAAAAACAAGAAAAGAAGTATATTTAAAAGATCATTCTGTAGCAGTTGACTACTTAATTAAAGATTTAGTGGATATGCATATTGTTTCATCATTAAATGAAATCGAAGGAGTAGGTCATAGAATTCTACATGGAGGAGCCGAGTTTACTCATCCAGTAGTTTTAAATGAAGATGTAGTTGCAAGAATTAGTAAATATAATGAACTTGGACCACTTCATAATCCAGCAAACCTTCTTGGAGTTGAGGCATTTATGAAAGCCCTTCCTGGAGTAATAAATGTTGGTGTATTTGATACAGGATTCCATCAAACAATGGATGAAGAACATTTCTTATATCCTGTACCTTATGAATGGTATGAAAAATATGGTGTAAGAAAATATGGTTTCCACGGAACAAGTCATAGATTTGTATATGGAGAACTTTGCAAAAAACTTGAAAATGAAGAATTAAAAGTTATTACTTGTCATATTGGAAATGGTGCATCACTTTGTGCTATTGATGAAGGCAAAGTAGTAGATACTTCAATGGGATTTACTCCACTTGCAGGTGTTATGATGGGAACAAGATGTGGTGATATCGATCCATCTATTTTAGAATATGTATGTAACAAAACTGGTAAAACTATTTCTAAAATTACTAATGATTTAAATAAGAAGAGTGGTTTTTTAGGAGTATCAGGAATATCATCAGATGCAAGAGATGTTGAAAATGCCGCAATGGAAGGCAATAAAATGGCTGTTTTAGCGGAAAATATGTATGCTCAAAAAATTGCTAATTATATTGCTGTGTATAACAATATGCTTGGTGGAGCTGATGCTATAGTATTTACTGCTGGTGTTGGTGAAAATAGTGCCAGAATGAGAAAAATGGTTGTTGATAGAATTAAGTCATTAGGTGTAAAACTTGATGATACGTTAAATAATGTTCGTGGAGAATATAAGAAAATTTCTGCTGAAGACTCTAGTATTCCAGTTTATATTTTACCAACTAATGAAGAACTTTTAATTGCCCAAGATACAATGAAGTTAAAAATTGAAATGGGTGATTAATATAAATAAGGATATATACAAAAAAATATTTAAATTAATTAAAAAATATGATGAAATAGTTCTTGCTAGACATATTGGACCAGATCCAGATGCCGTTGCAAGTCAAATTGCTCTTCGTGACTCTATTAAACTTACGTTTCCAAATAAAAGAGTATATGCAGTCGGTGCGGGTGTAAGTAAATTTAAGTACTTAGGTTCTTTAGATAAACCTGATTTTAATAGTTTAACAAATAGTCTTTTGATAGTACTTGATGTACCTAACTTCTATAGAATAGATGGAGCAGATGATTTAGATTATAAAGATATAGTTAAAATAGATCATCATCCTAAAGAGGATATAATAGGTACAGCGGATTTTACATCAAGTGATTATTCCTCAACATGTGAAATGGTTGCAAATCTTATTTATGAAACAAAACTTGTTATGGATAAAGATATTGCAGAAAAACTATTTTTAGGAATAGTTTCTGATAGTGAAAGATTTTTATTTAAAAATACTACTGCGGGAACATTTGAAATGGCAGCTAAATTATGTAAGGACTATAATCTTGATTTTACAAATCTTTATGCAAATCTGTACCAAAAAAGTTTTAATGAATGTAAGTTTGAAGCTTATATAATAAATAATTTAATAATTACTGATAATAAGTTTGGATATATTTTAATTGATAATAAAGTAGTCGAAGAATATAAGGTAGATTTATCTGCGGCATCAGTACTAATTAATAATTTTAATTTTATTGAGGAATTAAATGTATGGTGTTTTATTACTTATGATGAAAGAAATGAAATATATAAAGTAAATATTCGTTCACGAGGACCAATTATTAACGAAGTTGCCTCTAAATATAATGGTGGTGGACATCAATATGCATCAGGAGCAAGAATAAGTGAAAAGAAAGATGTTGATGCTTTAATAAAAGATTTAGATGAAGTAGCATCAAATTATCTTGCTGAGGAACAAAATTAAATTTGAAAATAATTAGTATAAAATTAAATAAAAATGGTAAGTATGTAGTAACAATTGATAATGAAAAATATAATTTATATCAAGATACTATTTTAAAATACTTACTTTTTTCTAAAAAAGAAATCGATAATACTTTATTTGAAAATATTATAAAGGACAATAACTTCTACGATGCATATTATAAAATTATTAAATTTGTAAGTATTCGTCTTCGAACTGAAAATGAAATTAGAAAAAAACTTAATACTTTATTTATTTTAAAAAAAGATCAAGATAAAATAATTAATAAACTAAAAGAGCAGGGCTACTTAAATGATGAATTATATATAAAATCATATATAAATGATAAAATTAATCTTTCTTTAGAGGGACCAGAAAAAGTTAAAAGAGATCTTTTAAAAAATGGTTTTAAGAAAGAAGACATTTTAAAATATTTATGTTTATTTGAGGATATTAATGAAGAGAGAATAAATAAAATAATTAATAAAAAACTTAAAGCAAATCATAACTTATCTAAAAAAATGTTTATTGTTAAAGTAGGAAATGATTTAAGAAATTTAGGTTATACCAATTATAGAGAAATACTTGAAAATATTGATTTTGATGATAAAGATATTTATCAAAAAGAATATGATAAAATATATAATAAACTTATAAAAAAATATCCACCTGAAAAGGCGGAAATTCTTACAAAACAAAAACTTTATACAAAAGGATTTTAAAAAACATCAGTTTTGGCTGATGTTTTAATTTTAATTATTTTTTGTAACTTTGAATGTAACAGTGGCAGTTCCACCAGTTGCAATATCACTAAGATTAACAGTAAGTAGTCCGTTAGAATTATTATATGTATACTGACTTGATGTAGCTGCTGAACCATTAATTGTAACACTATCTGGTACAAATGTAACAAGCGTAGTATCAAGAGTGTCAGTAATTACTGGTGATGTATAAGTTTGTCCAGTTGTGTTATTAATAGTTAAAGTATAAGTAAGTTCACCATCAGCCCAAGATGTTTTATCAGCACTTTTAACAGCGGTTAAACCGTTTATAACATTCACCTCCAGTGTATTCGAAGTAAGAGCAGTAGTTTGCCCGTCTATAGTTCCCGATACATTTGCTGTATTATTTAATTCATTTATCAATTTATTACCTCCATAATAATTATATGTTTTTTAAATTTTATTAATTAATTAAATAGTCCTATTTACGTGCAAAATTATTGCAATTTCTAATTAAGATACTTGTTACTTTTACAGTGTTACTTGCTATATCATTTAAATATGCTGTATTATTTAATACAAAAACTTCATTTACTTTTTTAGAAACAGAGTAGGTAACTGTTACTATTTCATTTACATTTATATTTAAATTATTAATTTCTAATTGACCTGTTGCTTTATTATAAGTAAATGGGTAAGAACTATTATTAACTAAAACACTACTTGGTATAACATTTGCATATTTTGGATTAATAACATCTTTGAAAATGCCATTTGTAATATTTGAATTTGAATTATTTGTGATTATAATTGAATATTTTAATATTCCATCTGACCAAATATTTTTATTAGCTAATTTAGATATAGAAAGTGGTGAGCTTGGAACTTCAACAGAAATTATATTAGATGTTATAGTGGTATCTAAATTATTAATTTTACCAGTAACTAAAAAATTATTTAAAATAGTATTCATAAACCTCCATATTATAAAATATGCTTACATAAAAAAAGATATCATTATAGATACCTTATTTTGTAGTATTATTTTTTTCTTGTGTTAAAGATGCAAGTGTATTTGAAATATAATTTGAATATTGAGTAGCAAGTGTTGAATCTTCAATTTCCATACCTTTTTCTTTACGGTAATGTTGAAGAGCATTTACAGAAATTGTATTATCTTTTTTCATTTTTTCTTTTGCTAAAGTTTCAATAATTTGCTGTTTAACATCTTTTAAATCTTTTTTATCATAAGTTTTATTTCTCATTATAACATGATATCCATTGTCAGTTTTAAGAACTTCAGTGCTATATGCTCCATCTTTTAAAGTATATGCTTTATTTACAAGATTTGTGTATGAGTCTCCCAATTTAGTTTTGTTAACTTCACCTAAAGAACCGCCTTTATCTTTTGTTGATTCATCTTCACTATATTTTTTAGCAAGTTCTGAGAAAGCATCAGCAACTGATGAACCTTTTTTAACTGCATCCTTAAGTTCAGTAATAATTGATTTGGCTTTTGTTTCTGCCTCAGTTTCAGCTTTTTTCTTTTCATCATCATTCATTTTATCAGTAACTTGTGGTGTAATTAAAATATGACTAACTTCAATATCATTTTCCATATTTTTATAATAATTTTCAATTTCTTTGTCAGTTATTTTTTCTTTTGCATAAGCCTCTACAGCATATGATTGCATATAACTTAGATATACTTGTTCTTTATATTCATCTAAAGTAGTGTAACCATAATATTGTTGTACAGCCGCAAGTAATTTTTCTTCAGTTTCATAATTTTCTTTTAATGCACTTAGATAACTTTCTGAAGCCTTTTTTGCTTTTTCCATATTATTTGGGAAAGTTTCCTCTAAAACTTTTTTATCTATCATATTTACAAGTATAGATAAGGCATATTTGTCTTTCATTTGTGTATATAAATCATCTACACTGATTTTATCACCATTTTTAAAACTTACTACTGCATCCTTTCCATTTTCTAATTTTGGTACTTTTCCACATCCTGTTAAAAGAAGCGTAAGTGCCATAGCTAATACTATTTTCTTTTTCATCTTTACCTCCATAAGTTAATTATAGCAATTATAAGGGAAAAATACAATAAAAAGTAGGTTATAGGTAGCGATTATTATATGTAATAAAGATATAAATATGAGTGTCAAAATTAATTATTTAGCATTTAATATTATGAAAAGACAAAAAGGAGGAATTTTATATGAATCATTGTGGAAATGGTCTTGGAGCTGCGATTATATTAGTATTATTTATACTTCTTATAATCATAGTTGGTGCATATATTTAAGGGTGTAATATGAGTTGCTGTAATAAAAAAAATCCACCTGAAAACTGTTCAAATGGATTTAATAATTATTTTTTCATAGTATTAATTTTATTTATCTTACTTGCAATAATAATGGGACCAATTTTCTAGGGAAAAGCAAATGCTTTTCTTTTTTTTGTGCTTAAGAAAGATTTTAAAAGAAAAAATGAACTAATTGTTAGTTCATTAATTTACAGGTTTGACATTTATATTTTGATTAAGTGAAGTAAGAATATTTTTATAATCTTCATAAATATTTTTATAATCTTTGTTATATTCTTCACTCATTTTACTAAATGGTATTACTTTATAATCACGATGATTTTTATTATAAGTATAAGTTAAATCAGCACCTAAGTTATCCACTTTAACTTCTACACTTCCATCTTCATAAGTTGTTTTTGTTATATCCATTGAAGCAAGAACACCAACTATACCTTTATATCCAATTGAGGAAATTAAATCACCTTGATTAGAAATAAAATTACCAAGTGAATAAAATACTACAGTATTTCCAATAATATCAAATGGTTGCAAACAGTGTGAATATGTTCCTAAAATGATATCAACACCTAAAGATGCAAGATAATTTGCTATTTCTTTATTAGCTTGTGTAGGAACCGTTTCATACTCAGCACTTGCTTTATGCCAATGCATTGCCACAATTACAACATCAACTTTAGTTTTTAAATCTTCAATTTCCTTTTTAGCAGTTTCTTCATCATATAAATCTATTTTATATTTAATATTACTAACTGAATTATCAAGACCATTTAAAGTATTTGTATAATTTAAAAAACCATATTTAATTCCATTTTTTTCACCAATATTATATTTGTTTTCTTTACTTTCATCTTCATTAAAACCATCAAATACAACATTTTTGCTTTTCCAATAATTATATGAATTAGTAATACAAGTTTCTGATGCATAAGTACAATCAGCACTATGATTTGAGGCAAGAGATATCATATTAAATCCAGCATCAACCATTGCATCACCAAATTCTGATGGAGAGTTAAAATAAGGATAAGAACAATAACCTGGCATATTATATTTACAGTTAAATCTATCAGTTAGTTTACCACCAAAAACAGTTTCTTGATTATAATATTTTATATCATAATTTTTGATTTCCTCTTTAACAAGTTCAAGTTGAGGTGCAAAATTAAAACTTTCTGTAGAATTATCATATGCACTAATATAAACAGGATTATGTAAAAGAGCATCACCAGTAGCCACTAAAGAGATTTTATTAACTATAGGGTAAGTAATCTTATTTTCATTAACAAATTTATTAAAATTAAATTCTTTACCACCATTTTTATTGATACACCAGTAGGAAACAATTGTTAAAGCAATTAATATTATAAATATAAAACAAATTTTAATACTTTTTTTAATTCTTCTTTTCTTTTTCATAATAACTCACTACTAAATTATATACTTCATCTACCTTTTTAGAAGGTTTAACCTTATAATTTGGCATAATGTGTAAATGTAAATGTTTAATTTCTTGTTTATCACCATAGTTTATAGAAAATGTACATCCTTTTTCATTAGTAACATCCATTAAAACTTTAGCATATTTTTTAGCAACCTCAAACATATGAGATAAAGTTTTTTCATCAACTTCATAAATATCTTCGAAATGTTTTTTAGGAATAACTAAAGCATGTCCATCACAAATAGGGAATTTATCCATAATAAGGACTAAACTTTCATCTTCATAAATAGTCATTCTTTCTTTTTCATTTTGTGCAATATTGCAAAATAAACAATTCATAATTACCTCCGTTAAAATTATTATATCAATTATTTAAACCAAACACTACCTAAATTTACATTATCACTTTGTGGAGCAGGATCAGGATATTCAAATTTTACAAGTAATGGCATTTTAAATGCTGTACCAAAACATAAAGCATTACCTGGTAAAATTGATTTCATTTTTTCAGTATTTTCCTCGCTCATGAAGGGAACAACCTTTTTAATATAAGCAATATCAGTAGGGTGAGTCATTTTAAATATTATAAAGTTATTACATTGACTTAATGTAGTTTCACTTATTTCTGATGGTCTTTGTGAAATAAGACCTAAAAGTATACCATATTTTCTTCCTTCTTTAGCAATTCTTTCAAATATATTATAACCAAGTACATCGCTATCAATATCATTTTGAACATATCTATGGGCTTCCTCGATTATAATATTAAATGGTTTAGAACCTCTTTCTTTTAAAGATGTAACGTAGTTAAATATTAATTTAGAATATATTTTTACAAGTGATTTACCAAGTCTTTCAGTAACATAATTAATATTAAAGTTAACTATTTGGGCTTTTTTACCATTTTGAGTATGTAATATTCTATCAATATAACTTTCTAAACTTATATACTGTGGATATTCAAAATATTTTTTATTATCACTATTTAATATGCTATCAAGTCTAACTTTTAAAATATTCATCATATTAAATACACTATCATTTTTCCATACACCTTCATCAATAAGGGCAAATTCTAAGGCATTTGATACATCTTGTAAAGTAAATGGAAAAGTTCCATCAGGAAGTGAAAAAGTTACTTCATCACCAATAAATTTTTGCAAAAAGTCAGTTACTTGTTCAATAGCATTAATTTTATTGTGGTCATCAACTCTCATACATTGTCTAAATGTACGATAATATCCAGGTTCACTAATTTCACTTTCAAGATTTATTTCATCAGTATGAGTTTTTGTAAGAACGCCGATAACTTGATCTCTTATTTGAGGACCAGGTTTACCACTTATTAATATATCAAGAAGAGCTTTAGCTAAAATTGTATTTTTATAAGCTTTTACAGTTTCATCATCTTTTATAAATAAATTTACATATCTAAGAGTTTTTTCAATTAAACTTAATTGTGATTTATCATTTGCTTCGAGAAGTAATGCATATTCATCGACTCCTAAAAGCCATGGAGGTAAAAGAAGTATTTCATCATTACTATTTAAATCAGTATTATAAGTTTTATAGGCAAAAGTTGGTTCATTATTTAAGTAATTAAAGGCTTTTGCATATTCACCATAAGCATCAAATATTATAATATTTGGTTTATCATTCATATTTTCACTTTTCATTAGATTTTGCATAATTCTTGTAAAACCGCAACTTTTACCACTTCCAGAGGATCCAAATATGGCAAAGTGTGAACCAAATAAACTATTGATATCAGCATTAATATAGGCATTTTCATAAAATGGACTTTTACCCATAATTAAGTAGTTATTTTTAAAACCTACAATATTTTTTACAAAGTCGTAATTAAGTAAATATATTACACTTGCAAATGATGGTTTTTCATCAAATCCATAAATAAAGTCATTATTTTCTAATTTTCCTAAAATATTAACTTTACATTTTGTTAGACTAAGCTCAGTTATTTCTCCAATAAAAGATTTATTAGTATCCTTTATTAAAACATAAAGGTTTATTAAGTTAGTGGTTTTCTTTACATCAAGTGCAAGTTTAACCTCAATTTGATTATTAATAATTTGTTCTATAGTTCCTATCATATCAATACCTCTTTACTCTAAAAATATTATATCAAAACCAGTTTTCTTTTACAATAAAATTGAATTATTTAATATGTAAAAAAAAATTTTGTAAAAACATTATGTGGAATTTCAATTGTGCTTAATGCATTGTATTCAATGTGCTTATTTATAATTTATAAAAAGAAAACAAAAAATAGAGAATCAATGACTGGTTCTTTATTTTTTTATATTAAATCTAGGTGTCAAAATATAAAATTTATGCTATACTAAAATAGTAGTGTAGGTGTAATAAATGAATATAAAGGGATTAACAAATACTGAAGTTGAAGAAAGAAAACAAAAAGGTTTAATAAATTATGTTGATGAACCAAAAACTAAAACTATTAAAGAAATTATTAAGACAAATGCTTTAACTTATTTTAACTTTTTAAATATTGCTTTAGGTTTAATGGTTTTAATAAGTGGAATAGTATCTGGAAAATTTTTATATGCATTAAAAAATTGTCTTTTTGTTAATGTCATTTTTACAAATACTATAATAAGTATAGTCGAAGAAATTCTTGCTAAAAAAACCATTGATAAATTAAGTGTTATTGCAGATAGCAAAATTAAAGTAATTCGTGATGGTGAAACTGTAGAGCTTACTAGAGAACAGCTTGTTTTAGATGATGTATGTAATTATGAAATAGGAAACCAGGTTGTAACTGATGCTGTAATATTATCTGGAACTTGTGAAGTAAATGAAGCTTTTATAACTGGTGAAGAAAAAATTATTACTAAAGAAAAAGGTGATGATTTAACAAGTGGTTCATTTATTATAAGTGGTAATGTTTATGCTAAGGTAACTCATATAGGAAAAGATAATTATATTTCTAAAATTACTAGTGAAACAAAATATATAAAAAAGACTAATTCAGTTATTTATAATTCATTTGAAAAGATGCTAAAAATACTAAGTGTTTTACTTGTTCCAATTGGTATATTATTTTTTATAAATCAAATGGGTATTACTAACAGCATTCCAGATTCCCTTATGAGTATGGTTAGTGCTTTAATAGGTATGATACCCGAAGGACTTGTACTTTTAACATCATCGGCAATGGCTGTAAGTGTTATTAGACTTAAAAAATATAATGTTTTAGTTCAAGATTTATATTCTATTGAAAATCTTGCTAGAGTGGATACTTTATGTTTAGATAAAACTGGTACAATTACCGAAGGATTTATGGAAGTAAAAAAAATTATTCCTCTTAAAAAAGAAAGTGAAAAAGATATTAAAGAAATTTTAGCATCTTATGTAAATGCACTTTCTGATCCATCACCAACTTTTAAAGCAGTAGAAAGTTTTGTAAGTGATATTAAATATAAGGATGCTTTTTTAGAAACATTATCATTTTCAAGCGTGCGTAAGTATTCTGCAGTTAAATTTCAAAGTGGTGTATACTTTTTAGGTAGTCCTGAAAATTTATATAAAGGTAAAATAAAAAATCTTTCATCTTATCAAGAAGATTATAGAGTATTACTTCTTGCAAAAGGAGAAAATTTAAAAAATATAAAAGATATAAAACCTATTGCTTTAATTTTAATTCAAGATAAAATCAAAGAAAATGCTGATGTTACTTTAAATTATTTTAAAGAGCAAGGTATTGATATTAAAATCATAAGTGGAGATAATCCAGTAACTGTTTCTAAAATTGCTAGTAGGGCAGGAATTAGTGATATAAGAAGTGTAGATATGTCACAGGTTAGTGATGAAGAAATACCTGATATTATTGAAAGTTTTAATATTTTAGGTAGAGTTAAACCAGATCAAAAGAAAAAAATAGTTATTGCCCTTAAAAATAAAGGACATTTTGTAGGTATGACTGGTGATGGAGTAAACGATTGCCTTGCTTTAAAAGAAAGTGATTGTTCTATTGCAATGGCAAGTGGAGCTGATGCTGCCAAAAATGTAAGTCAGTTTGTTCTTCTTGATTCAAAAATTGATAATTTACCTCTTATTTTAAAGGAGGGAAGAAGAAGTATTAATAATATAGAAAGAAGTTCATCACTTCTTCTTAGTAAAACAATATTTACAATAATTTTAATTATTGCTTGTATTTTCTTAAATACAGAATATTTCTTTATTCCAATTCATTTAACTTTAATAACATTTTTTACAATAGGTGTTCCATCATTTATTTTAGCACTTGAACCAAACCATGAACTTGTGAAAGGAAATTTTCTTTTGAAAGTATTCTTAAAGGCTTTACCTAGTGCTTTAACTGTAGTATTTAATGTAGTAATTATTAAGTTATTCCAAATTAATTTTGGCCTTTCACAAGAATTATGTTCGACTCTTACAGTATTTTTAACCGCTATAACAGGATTTATATTCTTAAATTATATTTGTAAACCATATAATCTTTTAAGGGGAGTAATGATGTGTATATTATTCTTAGCATTTGAATATTGTGCGCTTTATCAATATGCATTTTTCAATATAAGTAATATTAATAAAGATACTATTTTAGTATTTATAGTTTTATTTATTTGTAGTATGTATATTTTTGATAAACTTAAATCACTTTCAAATTATATATTAAGAAAAACAAATAATATCTAAACCACTTGCATAAATATATAGATTAATGTTATATTATAAATAGGTGAACGTGAAGGAAGTTCACGTTACCAAATTTTTTGAGAATTTGGAAACGCTATTTAAGTTAGTATTGCTATTATAAACTCTTTAATGAGCTCATATAACTTTACTAAAACTTGAACGGCGTTTTCTATTTTATCTATGTTGTAAAAACAAATCAGAAATAGTATGCATAAAAACTCGAATTTAATTATCTTATCTTTAGACATAAGCATCATCCTCCTTCCAGAATTTTTGATTTATTTCAAACCCCCTGAAAATTGGTGGCAACGCCAGTTCCTGCACGTTCAAGTAAGTATTATACATGTAAATTTTTGCATTGCAACTACTTCGACAAAACATGCCAAAATAAGACATGAATTAGTTATAAAAATATAAAATTAGCGTAGAAATATGTTATTTTTTTTATTGTTTCATTTTTCTTTATGTGCTATTATTAAATTATGATAGGAGGTTTCATGGAAGAGAAATTAGAAAAATTGATGAAAAGATTAGATAAGTCTTTGTCTAAAGATAAAACTATGAAAAAAATTTTAATTGCTATTTCAATTTTTATGTGTTTTTTAATGGTAATATGTAGTAAATTAATGTTTAATCGTATGAACAGTTATAATGGAATCATTAAATTACTATTAATTCTTATCGGAGGTATTTTTATATTTTCATCAATAGTTTTTGTTTTGGTAGCATTAGATTTATGCATTAAAAAGAATGAAAAAGTGCTTAATGTAATTAGTTTAATAATTTATTTAGCATTTCTAATATTTTGGTTTGGAAGTTTAATTTATTATGATTATTCATTAATAAATAATTGGAATAATTCAAGTTTAAAAGAACTTTTATGTACTATATTTTTATATTTACCAGGACTATTTATGAGCTATACTACTTATAGAAAAATAAGATATGGGGTGGATGCATGAAAAAGTTTGATAAAGTTACTAGAATAATATATACAATTGTTTATGGTGTAGCAATTTTGGCAATTTTTTTGTTTTGGAAATTTTTTGTAAAAAATATTTTTTCTAGTACTGATTCTCTTTCAGTGTTTATGATATTATTTTCTATTGCAATGTTGTTTGGAATATATTCTAATGCTTGTCAAATTGTTAAATTATATAATGAAGAAACTGGTAAGAAAATGTTTAGAATTTTTAGTAATATTTTTTATATAGTGTTTATGCTAATGTGGTTTTCCTCTTTAATATATTTTGATTACACAGTTATTAAAGATTATCATGGAGATATCGGGTTACTATTATTTTCTTTTATCTTTTATATTCCAGGTTTTATAATGGTTAAAAAAGTAATAGAAACAATAAAAGAGGGGCGAACTTTATGATGGAAAAGAAAGAAAAAATTATATATGCAATTTGTTATGGAGTTTTATCATTGGCATTTGTTTTTACTAGTATTTTTATTTTTAGAACTTTATTTAAGGAACCAGGATTCATTATAATTATAAAGTTATTATATGCTATTGTTTTTTTACTAAGTTCTTATATGATTGCAACAAGTGTTATTAAAATATTTAATAAAGAGTCTGGCAAAATGATTTATAAAAAACTTTATGATAAATTTATTTTTTCTTTTATGTTACTTATATTAGTTTCATCAATTTATATGCTTTATGATTTACTAAAAAAATGGAACGAAATAGGATTTCCTGGAGCTATAGCCACAATTTTTTTAGTTTTAATGATGCTTGTTTTTTCTATTGTTGAATTAATTAAATTATTTAAAAAAATTAAATATACGAGGTATTTATGATTTATCCAGATTATAAAAATAATATTGTTAATATAGCAGGTAGTATTGAAAAGTATTTTGATTTAAAAAGTGATGTTTTCTCACTTAGGGAAATTGATGAAGTATTAAATACTTATAAACCTAAAAATGTAGTAGTTATTTTATTTGATGGAATGGGTTATAACTTAATAAATAAAAAAATACCTAATACATTTTTAGTAAATAATATAGTTAAAAAAGTTACTTCTACTTGTCCAGCCACTACCACTAGTGCTACAACTTCGATTATGACAGGAAAATATCCTTGCACGCATGGTTATTTAGGATGGGATATGTACTATAAAAATGAAAATGCTTTTGTAACAATGTTTACAAATACATATAAAGATGGTGATAAAGAATATCCCTTTAATATTGCAGAAAAATATTTTTCTTATAAAACGATTACTGACAGAATTTTAGAAAATGGCAAATATCATTCAAAAATAGTATTTCCAATTAAATATGAAGAAACATATAAAGATATTGATGAAATGCTATCTATGATAAAATCCAATTTAAATATAAAAGAAAAAAATTATGTTTATGCTTATTATATGGATCCAGATAGCATGTTACATGATAAAGGTAATGATAGTAAAAAGGTATTATCTATTTTAAAAATGATTAATAATAAATGTGAAAGTTTTGCAAATGAAATAAAAGATACTTTATTAATTATTACAGCAGATCATGGCCATATAGATACTGAATACATTTATTTAAGTGATTATCCAGATTTATTTGATTTAATTATTAGCAATGTTTGGCTTGAGGGAAGATGCTGCGCATTTAATGTAACTGATAAAACTTTATTTGAAAAATTATTTAATAAATACTTTTCAGAATATTTTAAATTAATGAGTAAAGATGAAGTAAGAGAATCTAAAATATTTGGTCTTAATAATGAAAACAAATATTTTAAAGATTCTATTGGAGACTTTATTGCTCTTGCAAAAAGTGATAAAATATTTAAGTATAAAAGAGGAGGGCATATATTTAAATCTAATCATGCTGGTTTTACAGAAGATGAAATGTATGTACCGCTTATAATGGTGAAAAAATGAATAAAGAAGAAACTATAATAAAATATTTTTCAGGAAATTATGCATATGATTTATTTTTAATGGGAATGATATTTGGTAATCCTATCTATAGTGAATATATTTCAAATAAAGAATATTTAAATAGTGCCATAGTGGGAAATATTTCAAGTATATTTTTGGCTATTAAAGAAAAAACGGTTGATAAAAACAATAATATTTTACTTCCTATTTCATTAATGGAAAAAAATGTTAATTTAATTGCAAATAAAACAATTGATGGTTATGAAATAAATGGTTATACTTTTAAAGATAGTTATACTTTAGTTACTACGATTAGAAATAAATTAGGTCATGGAGAATATTTGATAGATTTTGCTCATAACAGAGTTATATTAAAAGTATCAGGTAATGATATAGTTATTCCAATACCAAAACTTACAAATTTTGTTATATCATCTTTTTCCTCAACATTACAAAATTATAATACTTCCTCATTTACAAGATGTTTTGTTTATTCTAAAAGTATTATTGGTAAAGATAAAGAAAGATATTCATTAAATGAATATAAAAATATGATTGCATCTTATTATAAGTATAATATTACAATAAAAAGAAAAGATGGAAGTCCAATTGAGGGATTTATATTTGATAGATTTAATGAAACTGTTTCCTCATTTTCAAAATCATTAGATTTAAGTGAACTTATGGATTTCGAAAAGAAAGTTAAAAATGATTATGAAGTTTCTTGGAAAAAGGTTAGCACTAAAAATGAAGACACAAAAATGCTAGCAAGTTTTCTATATAATAGTACAACTTTAAATACACCATATGAAAGAGTTATTGAAATTATTGGTTATGAAGTTGATAAATTATTTAATAAAGATAAATTTGATAATTTTAGCATGATTGCCTCAGGTGTACATAACTTATTACTACTTAATTCAATAAAAGAATTAGGAACATCTAATTATGAAAAAGTTCATGATGATATAATAAAAAAATATGGTAAACTTTATATAACTACTGATGACTTAGCTCAAAGTTTAATATCTTCGTTTAATGCTTTATTTGCATATGGTTATGATGATGTTTTACATAATAAAAACGAATATCAAAGTTTAGATTTGGATGGTTTTGATTATTCACTTATAGATACAAGTTCATTTAATGTAGAAGTGGAAAAAACAGATGATGGATATATTACTGATTTGGGTGTAAAAGAAAATGCTATTAAAAATAATATAAATAAATTAAATAATGCTTTAGTTAGTTGCAATAATAGTTTAGCAAAAGTAACATCACTTGGTAAAAAAGATGCTATAAATAAAATAACCAGTCAGATAAATACGATTAATGGGAATATTAATGGATATAATATTGATTTAGCAAATATTCAAAATACTTTAAATAATGTAAATAATTATGTAAGTACTTATGCAAGCCTAATTAAAAATGAAAAAATAATTAATGGTATTAGAAATAGTATTGCTCATGGTAATTATAAAGTTATACTTAAAGAAACTTTAAAAGATTCCTTAATAGAATTTACTGATTTTTATGAAGGGGAAGTTACATTTAAAGCAAGTATTAGTATTGATAACTTTGTAGAATTTTTACATAAAAGTGCTATAGAAATAGAAAAATATTTATCTAAAGAAGAAAAATTAGTGTTAGGAAATTAACATTAATTTTTTTATAAAAAATATTTAGCAAAAGGTATTGACAAGTGCTAATTTGCATAATATAATAATGTTAGCATTTTGGTTAAGGAAGTGCTAGAAAGGACATTATGGATAATCGTCAAAAACAGTTACTAAAAGTAATAGTAGAGACTTATGTAAAGTCCGTTAAACCTGTTGGAAGTAAGTCACTTTGTGAAAAGTTTAATTTATCAAGTGCTACAATAAGGAATGAGATGGCTATTTTAGAGGATTTAGGTTATATTGAAAAAAATCATATATCCTCAGGAAGAATACCATCAGAAAAAGGTTATCGATATTATGTTGAAAACTTAATGGAGCCTGAAAAACTTAATGGTAGCGAAATGTTAAAACTTCAGAGAGTAGTTAAAAATCAAGATTTAGTATTATCTGATGCAATAACTAAGTGTATGGAGATAATTAGTGATTTAACAAATTATGCTTCAATAGTTTTGGGAAGTAGTAGCATGGATAATTTGCTTAAACAAGTAAGTATTATTCCAATAGATGAAAATAAAATTGTTGCTTTAGTATGTACAAATACAGGACTTGTAGAAAATAAGAAATTTGTTTTACCAGAGGATACAAATGTTAAAGAACTTATTAAAACTAGTGAAATAATTAATAAGATGCTTATTGGAACACCAATTAAAGATGTTTCAGAGCGTTTAGAGTTTGAAATAAAACCAATTATTGCACAGGAAATAAGTAATTATGAAAAAGTATATAATATATTTTATAATGCTTTTACAGATTTTGTTGATGAAAATGCAAATGTTACTGTAAGTGGAAAAGCTAAAGTATTAGAACAACCAGAATATGATAATCCTGATTCAATTAAAAAACTTGCATATAAACTTGAGGATGAATCATTTATCAAAAAAGTTACAAGTATTGATGGTAGTGATGAAATTAAGGTTTATATAGGCGATGAATCACAAATTGATGATAATACAACTATTGTAAAAAGAACTTATGATATTAATGGTGAAAAAGGTTCTATTGCAATAATAGGCCCAAAAAGAATGGATTATGCTAAAGTATATGGACTACTTGATTATGTCCTAGAACAAATGAAGAAAAAGTAGGTGATAACTTGAAAGAAGATATTAAAAAAGAAGAAAAAGTTTCAGTAAATGAAAAAGAAATTAAAAAAGATAAAAAAAATAATCATCATGAAAAATGTATGGAAGAAATTAAGAAATTTGCTGAAGAAAATAAAAAGTTAATTGAAGAAAAAAATGCACTTTCAGATAAAATATTAAGATTAAATGCTGAAATGCAAAATATGAATAGACGCTTTAATGAAGAAAAAGCTAATATTTATAAATATGATGGTGAAAAACTTATTAAAGAGATTTTACCTATCATTGATAATTTTGAAAGAGCAATATCTCTTGATGATGATAACTTAACTGATGAGCTTTCAAAATTCTTATCTGGATTTAAAATGATATATACATCACTTTTATCTACTTTAAATGCAATTGGTGTTAAAGAGATTGAAGCAATGGGTAAACAGTTTGATCCAAAAACTATGGAAGCAATTATGACTACCAGTATTATGGAAGAAGAGGAAGGCGTAGTTGTGGAAGTAATGCAAAAAGGCTATACTTATAATGATAAAGTTATAAGAGTAGCTATGGTAAAAGTTAATGAATGATAATTTTCTAGCTTTGTCACTAATTTTTAATAGTTTTGGTGAGTATCATTTAGAAAGTAGTGATATTCATTCTAGACTTACATCAGAGAAACTTGATAGAGCATATTTTGATTCATTAATGGAACTTTTAAAAGTTACTAGAGGACTTATTAGTCATGAAGATTTTTCTAGTAATTATAATCAAATTTTAAGTAATTTATCTAGTGAAGAACAAATTATTATTAATGATGAAATAGTTAAAATTGTTAATGAAATTAATTCAAAATTAGATAATGAAAATAAAATTACTCGATAAAAAGAAAGGAATGATAAATTATGAGTAAAATTATTGGTATAGATTTAGGTACAACAAATAGTTGTGTAGCGGTACTTGAAGGTGGGGAAGCAAAAGTTATTCCTAATGCCGAAGGAAACCGTACAACTCCTTCAGTAGTTGCTTTTAAAGGTGACGATGAACTAGTTGGAGAAACTGCAAAAAGACAAGCAGTAACAAATGTTAAAAATACAATTTCCTCAATTAAAAGAAAAATGGGAACAAATGAAAAAGTTGAGGCTAATGGAAGAATGTATACACCAGAGGAAATCAGTGCAAAGATTCTTTCTAAATTAAAAAAAGATGCTGAAAGTTATTTAGGAGATAAAGTAACTAAAGCTGTTATTACAGTTCCAGCATACTTTAATGATGCACAAAGACAAGCAACCAAAAATGCTGGCAAAATAGCAGGTCTTGATGTTGAAAGAATCATTAATGAACCAACAGCTGCAGCACTTGCTTATGGCCTTGATAAACAAGATGTTCTTCAAACAATTTTAGTATATGACTTAGGTGGAGGAACATTTGATGTTTCAATTCTTGAACTTGGTGATGGTGTTTTCGAAGTTAAGTCTACTGCAGGTAATAACCATTTAGGTGGAGATGACTTTGATGAAAGAGTTGCTAATTATTTAGTATCAGAATTCAAAAAAGAGCATGGTATTGATTTATCAAAAGATGCTATGGCAATGCAAAGAGTTAAAGATGCTGCTGAAAAAGCTAAAAAAGATTTATCATCTATGACTACAACACAAATTTCACTTCCATTTATAACTCAAAATGAAAACAAAGAACCACTTCATATGGACATTACTTTATCAAAAGCTAAATTTGAAGATTTAAATAAAGATTTATTTGATTCTACACTTGAACCAGTTAGAAAAGCTTTAAAAGATGCTGGACTTACTGCAAAAGATATTAATAAAGTAATCCTTGTTGGAGGATCATCTAGAATACCTTATATTCAAGAACTTGTTAAAAAAGAACTTGGACAAGAACCAAATAAGAGTGTAAACCCTGATGAAGTTGTAGCAATGGGTGCTGCTATTCAAGGTGGCGTACTTACTGGTGAAGTAAATGATGTAGTACTTCTTGATGTTACACCACTATCACTTGGTATTGAAACTTTAGGAAACGTAATGACTGTACTTATTCCTAGAAATACAACTATTCCAACAAGTAAGAGTCAAGTATTCTCAACTGCTGCAGATAACCAACCTGCTGTTGATATTCACGTACTTCAAGGTGAAAGACCAATGGCATCAGATAATAAAACTTTAGGAAACTTCCAACTTACTAATATACCTCCAGCAAGAAGAGGAGTTCCACAAATTGAAGTAAAATTTGATATTGATGCTAATGGTATAGTAAACGTTACTGCTAAAGATCTTGGAACTAATAAAGAACAATCAATTACAATTACATCATCAACAAATCTTTCTGATGAAGAAATTGATAAGATGATGAAAGAGGCTGAAGCTAATAAAGAGGCTGATGAAAAGAAAAAGGCTGAAAGTGAAGCTAGAAATGAAGCAGATTCAATGATTCTTGCAACAAATCGTGCTTTAGAGGACTTAAAAGATAAAGTTGATCCTAAAGATAAAGAAGAAGCTGAAAAATTAATTAAAGACCTTGAGGAATCTCTTAAGGGAAATGACATCGAAGATATTAAAGCTAAGACTGAAAGCCTAAATAAAAAGGCTATGGAACTTGCTGGTAAAGTATATGAGGCAAATAAAGCAAATGCTGAGAATACTGAAACAACTAGTTCAAATGATTCATCAGACGATGCCCAAGAAGCTGAATATAAAGAAAAATAATAAAAGAAAGGTAGAGTATTAGGTCCTATTTCTAGGACCTAATATTTGGTTATAAAATATGAAAGAAAAAATTGATTTAAGTGCTTTATTTAAAAGTGATGAAGATGCTAAAAAGGAACTTATTTCCTTAAAAAAATATGCTAAAAATATTTCTAATTATGAAGGTAAAATATTATCTAATCCAGAAATGTTATATGAATATTTAGAGTATGATAATGAAATTTCAAAAAGACTTGAAAGGCTTTACCTATATGCTCATATTAATAATGATTTAGATTTAACAAATGAAAATTATAATGAAATGTTAGGTAATGTACTTAACTTCTTAAATGAATTATCAGAAAAAGAAAGTTATGTTGTTCCAGAATTACTTGAAAAAGATTTTAAATTTGTTAAAGAATATATAAAAAAATTTCCAAAGTTAAAGGAATATGAAAATAATTTAAAAAGTATTTATAGAGCTAAAAAATATATTAAGTCTAAAGAAGAAGAAAAAATAATTACACTTTTAACATCTGTGTACTCTAAAAGTGAGGATGCAAGTGAAATGCTTCTTACAACGGATATGGACTTTGGCACTATTACAGATGAAGAAGGTAAAATCGTACCTTTAACAATATCTAACTTTAGTACTTATATTCGAAGTAATAATCAAAATGTTCGAAAAGAGGCATTTTTAAAGCTTTATAAAGAAATTAAACATTATGAAAATACCTTTAATACTATATATACTACTAAAGTAATGAGTAATAATAAGGTTGCTAAGTTAAGAGGTTTTAAATCTGCAAGAAGTTTAAGTTTATATTCAAATGATATTAAAAATGATATTTATGATAATTTAATAAATGGTATTAAAAATAATTTACCTAAATTTTATAAATATTATGATTTAAAAAAGAAAGTATTAGGTTTAGATAAACTTCATTTATATGATACTTATGCAAATATTACAAAAGATTTTGATAAAAAATATACATATGATGAAGCAAAAAAACTTGTAATATCTTCTTTAGAGGTAATGGGAAAGTCTTATGTAGAGGTAATTAAAAAAGCATTTTCTGATAATTGGATTGATGTATATCCTAAAAAAAATAAAAGAGATGGTGGATACTGTACATGTGCATATCTTGCGCATCCTTATGTAGTTATAAATTATGAGGGAAAACTTGATGATGTATCAACTCTTATTCATGAACTAGGCCATGCAATGCATTATTACTATGCTCAAAACTATAATACTTATGAAGACTATAATTATTCTATTTTTGTAGCGGAGGTTGCAAGTCAAGTAAATGAAATAATTCTTACAAATTATATGTTAAATCATACTGATAATATTGAGGAGAAAAAATATATATTAGATAGTATATTACAAAGATTTAAAGCAACAATGATTAGACAAACTATGTTTGCTCATTTCGAAGATAATCTTCATAACAAAGAAATGAATGGAACAGTTCTTACTAAAGAATTAGTACAAAAAGAATATTTAGATTTAAATAAATTATATTTTGGACCAAATGTTGAAGTTGATGAAGATATTAAATACGAATGTTATAGAATTCCACATTTTTATTATAATTTCTATGTTTATCAATATGCCACAGGTTATGCTGCTGCACTTAAAATAGCAAATGATATTATAAATAAGAAAGATGGAGCTTTAGAAAACTATATTAAATTTTTAAAACTTGGTTCAACACTTGATCCAGTTAAAAGTTTAAAAGTAGCGGGCGTAGATATACAAAGTCCATCACTTTATGATGAAGTATTTGAATTCTTTGATGAAAAAAGAAAGGAGTTAGAAAGTCTTTATGAATAGTAAAAAAGATTATTATGAACTTTTAGGTGTTTCAAAAACAGCCACTGACGAAGAAATTAAAAGAGCCTTTAGAAAACTTGCTAAAATGTATCATCCAGATAATAAAGAAACTGGTGATGAAGCAAAATTCAAAGAAATAGGTGAAGCTTATGCAATTTTATCTGATCCACAAAAAAGAAAAGCATATGATCAGTATGGTTCAGCTGCCTTTGATGGAACAGGTAATTTTGGCGGTCAAGGTGGATTTAATTTTAATGCCAGTGATATCGATTTAGGAGATATTCTACGCCATGTTTTTGGAGAGGATGATGATTTTGGTTCATCCTTTACAAGTGGATTTTCCTCATTTGGTGGAGGAAGAAAGCAAAGAACTTCAAGAGGTAGTGATATAAAAGTAACTATTCCTCTTACTTTCGAAGAGGCTGCATTTGGCTGTGAAAAAACTATTGAAGTTAATTTAAAAAGTCCTTGTAAAACCTGTGATGGTAAAGGTGGCTTTAATGAAAAAACATGTTCAAAATGTGGTGGTCGTGGAGTAGTCTTAGAGCAAGTTCGTTCTATTTTTGGAGTAATGCAAACCCAAAAAGTATGTCCTGATTGTATGGGAAAAGGTGTTACTTATCAAAATATTTGTTCAGACTGTAAAGGAATGGGTATTGTAAATGAAAAAAAATCAATAAAAATTAAAGTTCCCGAAGGCGTTGATTCAGGTCATGAATTAAGACTTGCAGGTAAAGGTAATGCCTCTTCAAATGGCGAAAATGGTGATCTTTATGTAGATTTTGAAATAAAAGAGCATCCTCTTTTTGAAAGACAAGGTAATGATATTTATCTTGAACTTCCAATTAATGTTGCAGAGGCGACTTTAGGCTGTGAAAAAGAAATACCAACACTTACTGGTAATGTTATTCTTGAAATAAAACCAGGAACTCAAAATTATACAAAGTTAAAACTTAAAGGAAAAGGTTTAAAAAGTCCAAATTCAATTATGCGTGGTAATATGTATGTTGTAGTAAATATTATTATTCCTACTAAACTTACTTTATCCCAAAAGAAATTATTCAAGGAACTTTTAGATAGCAATCTTGATAATGAAGATGAAATAAAGGACTTTAATAGAAAAATGAAATAGAGCAAAAATCTATTTCTTTTTTATGTAAAAAATTGACATAAATCCACAATTATGTGAAACCATATATCATTGCATTCGTGATAACAACCTTGTTATTTATGATATCAATATGGACTTTCTGAAAAAACTAGGTTACAATGAAATTGATGGGATGCCAAGTGATAGTTTAGAAAAATTGTTTCTAGTATTTTATAATCGAGAAGATTTTAACTATGAACAGTTTTATGATGGCAATCCAATAATGGAAAGGGTAATTAAAAGGTTAGAGGAAATGTGGGAAAATTTTGATGATATGCTATATTATGATGTCGAAAAACTTAGAAAAGCTGCCGATGATGAGGCAATGAAAGAAACTATTGAAAAACAAGTTGCCGAAAAGGTAGAAAAAAGAGAAAAAGAAATTACTAAAGAAATAACTCAAAAAGTAACTGATGAAGTAACCCAAAAAGTGACTGATGAAGTTACTGTGGCAATAGCTCTCAAAATGATAAAAGATGGTCTATCAAAACAGCAAGTAATTAACTACTTGCAAATAACTGAGGAAGAATACGAAACTTTAAAAAGAAAAGTCTTTGATAAATAATTATCATTGACTTTTTATTTGGAAAATATTCCATCTTGCAACAAAACTATATATTTGCTATAATTATTTTGAAAATAGGATGTGAAAAGTATGGATGATTTTAAAAATGAATATGATGATAGCACTAATGTTATTGTCGAAATAAACAAAAATGTTGAGGATACTTTATATGATGAAGATAAAGTATCTATTGAAGATGATGAAATGGTTGTAACTAAAGAAAAGAAAAAGAAACCTCAGAAAAATAAAAAGAAGTTTTATTTTAAAAACCTTACTAAAAAACAAAAGATAATTTTTATAGTAAGTATATCATTAATTGTTTTAGTAATTGCGTTTATTTTAGTATATTTTCTTGTTATAAAAAAAGATAAGAAAGTAGATGATAATAAAGAAAAACCCGTTATAGTGGAAAAAGATAATTACATTTATAATAATGGTACATTAAAATTTTTAGATAAAGATGATAAAACTATTGGTGATTATGAATGTGAAAATAAAGATGAAAATAAATGTTATGTTGCATATTTAACAAGTGAAAATAAAACCGACTTACCAGTTTATTTAGATGAAAAAGAAAGTCCTTTACAAAGAAGAAGTCAAATATATAATAATAAATATGTCTTTGTTCAAGATGGCGATATAATTAATTTATATAATATGATTGATAAGAAAAAAGAAAGTGCCTATAAAACTATTAAAGTTGGATCTACTAAAGAGGGTATTGTAGCCTTTACTGATGAAAAAGATAAATATGGTGTTTTATCAATTAGTGATGAAATAAAGGAACTTGCTAAAGCAAAATATGATTATATTGATATATATAATAGTGATAATACATTTATTGCAAAAGAGGGTTCATCATATTATTTAATAAAGGATGATAATAAGATTTCTAAAGATTTTAGTAATGAAATTAGTGCATTTAATGATAAATTTTTAGTAAGTGATAATGTTTTATATGATTTAAATGGTAATAAAGACATAAATAAAGAATATGATAATATTTTACTTGATAAAGATTTTGTATTTGCAGTTAACAGTAGAAAAATGACTATTTATGACAATAACTTAAATAAATTAAATGAGGAAGAAATTAAATTAAAGAGTTTAGATTATAAAACATCATACATCTTTGATGAAAAAAACACTTTAAAAGAAACTAAAAAACCTTTTGAATTTACTTATTCTAACGGAAGTCTTACAATTACTTATGATGATAAAGAAAAGACTATTAATATTTATGAAGGAGCATTTAATTCTAACCTTGATTTTGTAAATTATTTTGATGGAAAACTTTATTTTTATTCAGATGAAGATAAAGAAAACTTAATTGGTAAATATACATGTAAAAATAAAAATGATGTTACAAGTAAAACAACTGAACTTACAAGCTGTTTTGTAGCAAAGGATAGTAAGATTGTAAATGAAACTTCAGGATATATTCCAATATTTAATAGTAGTTATGCATTTATTTCTGATAATAATAACGTTATATTATATGATTTAAAAAATAGTAAAAACTTAAGTGAATATAAAGCAGTAGATACTGGTATTGGCGTAGAAAAAGTAACTCATGTATCAGCCTTAAATAGTTTAGTATATTGTCAAAATACATCCGATGGATATGGAGCAATAACATTTGGTAGTAATGGTCCATCTGGGGTAATAGCCTTTACTGATACTAAAAGTGATGAACCATCAGGTAAAACTCTTAGCATATCATTTATGAAAGACTTACTTTTAGTAAAAAGAGAAAAGAGAAATTTCCTATATGATAAAATAGGTAATGAGATAGCATCATCAACATTTGATATTATAGATTACGTATCTTCATATATGCTTGTTAAAAACAAAGATAATTATTTAGTATATAGTATGAAAGGTAATATTTTATCTAATGAAGGAAAATATATAAAACTTTATGATAATTATTTTGCATTAGTTAAAAAAGATAACTCTTTAAATATCTATAATTACAAAGATGCTAAAAAAGGTATTTTAGATGTAAATATTCAAATTAAAGGAAATGATTCAACTTTATTTGAAATAAGTGAGGATGAAGAAAATTATATTATAAAAGTAAATAATAATAGTTATAAATTTAATAAAGTAACAGGTAATCTTGTAAGTGGTGATGGTAATGAAGAATAATAAAATGGTTCTTCCAGTTATAATTATTCTTCTGATAATATTTTTACCTCTTACAGTAATTGGTTCTTATAAAAGTTTATCTAAGGGTACTTCTTTAGAAAATCCTAGTAAAGAACATAAATATAATAATAAATTATTTTACTATGATAGTGAAGGTAAATTATTAGGAACATATGAATGTACATCTTCAGATTGTGATGATGCTCAAACTGAAATTGATGATGAAATAAATGATTTTTATAAAGAAGGAGATAAAAATGATATTGGTGTATTTAATACTGATAATGTTTTTATTAAGGATAATGATAAAATCTATTTGTATAGTTTAGGTACTAAAATTAAGTTATTAACTTTAAATATGTTAAAAAATTATAATTCAGATATTGAGGGAAACTATTTAATAGTTAAAAATGAAGAAAATTTATATGGATTATTTGATTTAAATGTAGGTAATTTTAAAATAAAACCTAGTTATGATTATATGGCACTTGCTAATAAAACTGATGGAGAAGTTATTAAAAGTGATAAAATTATTGTTGAAAAATTAAAGGGATATTATTTAATAGATAAAGATGATAATTCATTAACAAGTACTTTTGGAGTTCCTATTTATGATTATAATGATAATCTAATAATATCTAAAAATAATGATATTTATTCATTTTATACTTATAATGGAGATAATATTTTATCAGATTTAAGTATAAATAATTATGAATATTTTAATGATTATATTATTATATTAACAAGTAGTTCTAATGAAATTATTATTTATAATAGTAAATCAGGTACTATAGAAAAAAGATATACACCAATTGAAACAGATAGTTTAAGTTATGAAATAAATGATAATCAAATAATTATTAAAAATAATGGTAATGAATTTGATAAGTTTGAGGAAAAGGGTAATTAACTCTTTTTTTCTTATGAAAGGTTAATATGAAATTTAAAAGAATATATATAGAAATAACTAATAGTTGTAATTTAAATTGCTCTTTTTGTAGTAAATCTTTTAGAGATAAAAGAAATATGAGTATTTTAGAATTTGAAACTGTTTTAAAAAAAATAGATAAATATACTGATTTTATATATTTACACGTTAAAGGAGAACCTCTTTTACATCCAGATTTAGATAAAATACTTGAGTTACTAGATAATTATAATAAAAAAGTTATAATTACCACAAATGGGACACTTTTAAAAGAAAAACTTGATATATTATTAAAACATAATATATATAAAATAAATATTTCTCTTCATAGTGAAAATAGTAAAGAAAGTTATTTAGAAGATATTTTAGAATGTATAAGCATTTTAAAAATAAATACAATTATTTCTTTAAGATTTTGGACTTTAGAGGAAAATAAAACGGATGATAAAACTAAAAAGTATATTAGTATTTTAAAAAGATATTTTAATATAAATGAAATTAATAATAATACTAAACTTATAGATAATGTTTATGTATCACTACAAAATATTTTTGAATGGCCAAGTAATGCAAAAAGTAATAGTGATGGATATTGCCTTGGTGGTAATAGTCATATTGGTATATTATCTGATGGTAGTGTAGTAATATGTTGTCTTGATGGTGAAGGAGAAAGTAATTTAGGAAATATTTTTTATGAAGACTTATCTTTTATACTAAATAGTGAAAAATACCATAATATTATAAATTATTTTAAGAATAATAAATGTTATTTAGATATTTGCAAAAAGTGCACATATAAAAATAGATTTAAGTAAGATTTTTATTAATAAATTACTAAAAAAATCATATATTTTTTACTACTTGACAAATATAATAGATATGGTATAATTTTTATCGACAAATTAAATTAGCAAGGAGAGAAAGAAAAAATGAAAAAAGATAGTTTTATAATTACCGCTGAGGGATACCTTAAACTTGAGGAAGAATTAAATGAACTTAAAAATGTACGTAGACCTCAAATAATTAAAGCATTAAAGGATGCTAGAGCTCAAGGAGATTTATCTGAAAATTCTGATTATGATGCTGCAAGAGATGCTCAAGGTAAAGTTGAATCAAGAATTAAAGAACTTGAATATAGACTTGAACATAGTGAAATAGCTAAAATTGAAAAGGGTGGTAAAGTAAGTGTTGGATCCACTGTTACAATTGATGATGATGGTGATGAAGACACTTATAAAATAGTTGGTTCTGCTGAAGCTGATGCATTTAATAACTTAATTAGTAATGTATCACCTTTAGGACAAGCATTAATGTCTCATAAAGAAGGAGATATTGTTACTGTTGAATCACCTAACGGACAGTATTCTGTTAAAATTCTAAAAGTATGTTAATTGCATACTTTTTTTATTGTAAAATATAAAAAAACTAGTCAAATTGACTAGTATAGTAAATGTGTCCTAGACACTTGACTATGTACTTAAATAAGTACAATTATGAAGTATTTCTACTTCAGGCTTTCGCCTTTGCGATTTAATTGTACTATATATAATATGCATAAATCAAGTAAAAGTATACATTTTAAACTATAATTTATAGTTCGTATATTCTTAAATATAATAAAAAAGCTCTATTCTTTCTATATAAACTTTTCATGTACAAAACGTAATATTTCAAATTGAACAGAGGTCTTATACGATATTAGTATTAATTTTAGTGATAATTGTTAATGTTAGTATACTTACACTCAATATATTTTTTGACAAAAACATGTTTATATTTTACAATACATTTAAAATTTAGATGTAAAAAAATAATTTTTTTGTAAAAAATACTTTTAGAAACTATTAAAATGTGGTATCATTTTAATAGATAGTAGAAAGGTATTTTTATTATGAAATTAAAAGATAAAATAGTTAAAAATAGAGTAGGAATATTAATATTTATTGGTGTTTTATTAGTAGTAACAATTATTATAGGTATTTCTTATGCATATTTCTTTAATATAGAAATTAAAAATAATAATACTATATCGGGTAATATTAATACTAAATATTATACATTTGAAAGTAGTGGTAATAGCACTTTATCATTAACTATAAATCAAAGTGATTTAGATATGGCAAATGCTAGTAATGATTATAGTTCTTTTGTAAGTGGAAATGGTGGTAATATTAATGTTTCACTTAATACAAATGGACTTAAAAAAGTATATTGTAGTTATGATTTAGTATATATTCCAAGTACAGCATATACTCCAAGTAGTGGAGCAACAAATGCAGGTTTAAAAGAATTTACTTTAAGTGGTACATCAGATAAAGGAAATTCATTTAGTGAAATAGATGTATCGGGTTCTAGTGCAGTTACATTAATAAGTGGTATAAAAATTTCTACAGATACAAATATTTTAGAAAAATGGTCATTTACTGCTAAATATTATAATTTAGATGTTATTCAAGATAATGTAGTTGGTAAAACTTTTAAAGGTAATATTAAAGTAGCTAATACAAATTGTTCATTTAATGAGCAAATACTAGGTGGAGATTATGTATTATTAAAAAGTACTGGTGCTTCTTCCGTAGCGGCAGCTAAATCGCAAATAGAAAGTAAACCAAAACCAGATTTTAGTACAGTAACAACCGCAAGTGATAAGGGTATGTATTCAGCACAAGATGATTTAGGAACATCTTATTATTTCAGAGGAGCTGTTGATAATAATTGGGTAAAATATGGTAAGTATACTAAAGATATGTATAATTGTAATAATGGTACTATATCTACCACGGATACAGGTAATTCATGCACAAAAATAGCCTCAAGTGGTGATGATATGTACTGGCGAATAATAAGAATAAATGGTGATGGTTCAATAAGAATGATTTATAGTGGAGTAACACCGCCAACAGAAAGTACAAAGGTAATAAAAACAACAGATACTTCATTAGGAAATAGTCCATTTAATAAAGATTTTATTAGTGCAGAATATGTAGGATATATGTATACAGTAGGAGAGCAACATGGAACAAGTAAAAGTAGTGATATAAAAACACATTTAGAAGATTGGTATGCAAATTATACTGATTTAAATAAAGCAGGAACAAAAATAATAGATCAAATATATTGTAATGATAGAACAGCATCAACTTCAGATGTAGCATATTCAACAACGAACTACACAACATTAACAAGTTGGAATTCAACCGGAACATTATATTATTATGGAGCATATGGAAGAATATTTAATGATAATAATCCAATGTTAACTTGTGCAGTAGATAGTGATAGATTTACAGTTAATAAAATAAATGGTAAAGGAAATAGTGCATTAACATATCCTATAGGTTTAATAACAATAGATGAATTAGAAATGGCTGGAAACAATTGGAGTGAAAGTAACACGAGCTATTATTTACATACTGGGGCATACTATTGGGCGGGGTCCCCTTGTGAGTTCGTTAATGGTACTGGTGCTATTGAGTTCCGTGTGAACGCGTATGGTGCGCTGTACGATGGCCTTGTCCACTACGTTAGTGGCGTCCGTGGTGTAGTTTCTCTATCCTCTGAGGCTAATTTAATCGGTGATGGAACTTGGAATAATGTATATGAAGTAGCTAGCGATAAACCAACAGTAAAAAATATAAGTATAAGTGGCAAAAATGTTACAGCAACACTTAGTGGTGAAAAAGGGCTTACTGGTTATGCAATTAGTAAAAGTACTAGTACACCAAAAAACTGGGTTTCAATAAGTGGAAAATCTTATAATTTAAATACTAATGTTCAAGAAGAGGGAAGAAATTATTTATGGGTAAAAGATGCAAAAGGTAATACAACTACTCAAGAAATTGTTGTTCTTCTTGGAACATCATTTGATACTACATTCGTTGCAAATAATAATGATTTATTTAATCATAATGGTATAAGATATGAAGGGGCTAATCCAAATAATTATATATGTTTAGATAATAATACAACTGGTAGTTGTTCTAATAAAGAGTTATTATTTAGAATAATTGGATTATTTGAAGAAGAACTTACTGGTAGTAGTATTATGAATAATAGTAAATCAAAATTATTAAAAATAATTTCTACAACCGATTATGGTACTAGTAGGTGGGCAGCAAGTACAGTAAGTACAAATAACTATAATTTAAATAACTGGGAACAATCTGATATTGCCACTACGATAAATAATGATTATTTAGGTAACTTATTTAATATAAGTGAATTTCATTCAAAATTTGCAAATCAACATAATGGTATGGCACAAGCTAAATGGCATTTAGGAGGAGCAAATAGTTCCACATATAATTGGGAACAGGTTACAGCAGCAAATATGTATGCAATAGAAAGAAATACAAGTGCAGTTTATTCTTCAAATCCACCATATCTTTTCGGCTATGTTGGACTTATGTATCCAAGTGATTATGGTTATGCTGCAAAAGGATGTCAATCAACAAAATTATTTGAATTAAATAATAATCAAACTTGTTTAGATAACAATTGGTTATATCAATCTCAACTTGATACATTTGGTGGAAATGTTGATGAATGGCTTATTTCTCCAAGCAGTGAAAATGATAATAACGTATCCATAATAAGAAGACAAGGATATATACAAGCCTCTGGAATAGATTCAACTGATGAATATAATTATAGACCTGTATTTTATCTTGACTCTAAAGAATTAAGTATTGCTGGAGGAGAAGGAACAAGTACAAATCCATATCACATTAGATAAAAAGGATGGTAAAAATTTATCATCCTTTTCATTAAATTATAAAAAATAAATTTTATAACTTTTTTATTCAATTAATTTTCGCAAATTATTGAAATTTAGATTAAAATATGCTAAGATTTTATCGTAAGGTAGATAGTAAATAGATAGTTAATTTAATCATTTGTTTACCTATATTATTTACATAGTTAATAAAAATAATTATTAAGTATAATTTTTAAATTATATAACATGAAAGAAGGTTTATATGAATAGTAATAAAAAAACATTAACAGCAATTTTAATATTACTTGTAATGTGTACAGGAATATCTATTTCTTACGCATTTTTTAAGGTTGCTAGTTCTAATAATAATGCAAATACTAATGTTACAATAAATGGGGCAGCACTTTGTATGTCACTTCAGTTATCCTCAGATAATATTACAATATCTAATGAATATGCTGTACCTATATCTGATAAAAAAGCATTAAGTTCTGATACATATAAAACTTCAGTTACTATAACAAATAATTGTAATACTAGTCAATCATTTAATTTACTTCTTGTACCAAATGGTTCTAATACAATGCCAATTAAAGCATTAAAATATGCTTTAGTTGAGGAAGGAGTTACTCCAACAACTGGAACACTTATATCAAATGAATATTTATTAGATAGTACTATTCAAAAACAATTATTAGCTATTAAAAATGAAACATTAAAAAATGGATTTAGTGTAGGAAGTGGAACAGTTAGTTCTGGAACTAAAACATATAATTTATATTTATGGATAGATAAAGATGAAGGAAGTTTAGGTAATGGCTCCACTATGAACAAATCTTTAAATGCTTATTTAACATTAGGTAGTGGAACAAATACTTTTGATATGCGACTTTATAAAACTATTAGTAATAAATATGAAAATGGTGATGAACATGTTAAATTGTATAATCCAACTGAATACGGTGATAATACTACTTATGATAATAGTATATACTATTATCATGGTGCTGCCCAAAATAATAATTTATTATTTGGTGGTTTTTGTTGGAAGATAGTAAGAACAACAGAAACTGGTGGAGTAAAAATAGTATATAATGGTGTACAAAAAGATGGCTCTTGTAATAACACTGGAACGGATTCGCAAATAGGAAGAAGTGCCTTTAATCGTAGCGCTAATTCTCCAGCATATGTTGGGTACATGTATAATACAGTTTATACATATTCTTTTAAAAATTTATCATCAGAGTCAAGTATAGTTTTGGGAAATTCATTTACTTATACCAATGGTACTTATACACTAAATAACACCAAAACTATAAATAATTGGTCGAATGAATATAATACAATAAATAATACACATTACACTTGCTTTAATTCTAGCACAACTTGTGAATCTATTTATTATGTTTTATTAGCTATTAATAATGCAGCATATTATATATCTTTAACTGGAGGCAAATCTGTGGACGATGCCTTAAATGAAATGCTGTATGCAGACGATGTAAACAAATATGATAGTACAGTTAAAGCATATATAGATAATTGGTATAAAAACAATTTAAAAAATTATGAAGAAAAACTTGAGGATACTGTTTTTTGCAATAATAGAACAATTAAATCAAAGGGTTTTTTTGATACTAATGAAAGTGTAACCACTGGAACAAATGTAAGTGTTGATTTTAATACATATAATTATAGTTTAGCATGTGCTAATGAAACTGATAGATTTAGTATGAAAAATGTAAAAGCTAAATTGATTTATCCTATAGCAATGTTGTCTTTAAGTGAGGTTATGCTTGCAAATAAAGATGTAGATGTTAAAGATAGTTATTTAAATGGAAATGACTTTTGGACTATTAGTCCAAATAGTGCTTCAATATATCAGCCATATAATTTAATTAAAGCATTATGGAATGATTCAATTAGTTCACAGGATAGTACCATTCCATTTGGTGTAAAACCTGCTGTATCATTGAAACCAAATATTGAATATGTTTCTGGAGATGGCAGTTATACTTCACCGTTTGTGATTGAATAGGTTCTTATGTTATTAGAAAAATATTTGAACTGAAAGATTTAATTTGATAATAATAAAAAAATTCAAATTTAAGTTTATAATTTAGTAAAATTAGTTTTAAGATTAGGCGTGAAAAGAATTTATGTACATTGTGAATTACTATAATTGAAAATTAAAATATATAAATTGTATGAGTATATTGTAAAATAGTTTTTAAATTTTTGATAGATTGATATTAAGATTCTCATTTTAATATCATTTTTTATATAGTTAAATTTTTTTATAATCTTTTTTGTAAGCTCACAAAAGTTGAAAATATTTTTAAAATTAAATGTGGGTTGAGTCCATTGAACAATCGTGCTTTGATAAATAATTGATATTCAAAATTGTAATTAAGGTAAAAAAGGTTTTGGTTATTTTAATTCTTTTTACTATTAATATTTTAATTATATAAATTTTGTTAAAATGCAAAAGCATCTTTTTCTGTGGTTAAAAAAATATAAAGGTAGTATTTAAAAGTATTCCTAAGTTTTCAAACTAAAATATTAATTGAAATAAATCATTATATTTTATATAATATAGTGGTAAAGGATAAGATATGATAGAAAGATATGAAGAATATTTAAAATATGAACTTAATTATTCAAATTATACAATAAAAGAATATATAATTCATGTAAAAGAATTTCTATTTTATTGTGATGAAAATAAAATAGATTATTTAAATATTAATAAAGATATAATAATAGATTATTTAAAAAAAATAGATAATTTATCTAATAAAAGTATAAGTGCTATATTAAGTTCATTAAGATGTTTTTATAACTATTTATTAGATAATAAAATGATTGAAGTAAATTATTTTAAATTAATTAGTAATCCTAAATTAGAGAAAAAATTACCAACTTTTTTAAGTTATGAAGATATTAGAAAAGTAATTGATTCAATCGAAGAAACAGACACTTTATCTATTAGAAATAAAATGATTATAGAACTATTATATGCAACTGGAATAAGAGTTAGTGAACTAAAAAATATTAAAATAAAAGATATAAATTTTAGTGAAAAAAGTATTAAAGTAATGGGAAAAGGTAGTAAAGAAAGAATAGTATTTTTTAATAATCATTCACTTATAGCTATAAATAAATATTTAGAAAACAGAGGTTTTAATAATGATTATTTAGTTCTTAATAATAAAGGAAAAGATATTACCGTAAGGGGAATTGAACTCATAATAAAAAATGTTATAGATAAAGCATGTTTAAAAGTTCATGTTTCACCACATACATTTAGACATACTTTTGCTACACACATGCTTTCAAATGGATGTCCTTTAAAAAGTGTCCAAGAACTTTTAGGACATGCATCATTATCCTCAACAGAAATATATACTCATATAACTGATGATTATATTAAAAGTGAATATCTAAAAAATATGCCACGAAGATGAGATTGTTCTTGTAAAAAGAGTTTATTTATTATATAATATGGAAAGAAAAAAGGAGAGAATTATAAATGAAAAATGTACATGAAATTGAAATTAAACTTACTACTGAATGGGAAAAATGCTTAGATGATGCATTTAAGAAAAAAGTTAAGGAAACTAAAGTAGATGGTTTTAGAAAGGGAGCTTGTCCAAAAGATATATTTATCAAAAGATTTGGTATTGAAAGTCTTTATATGGATGCTGTTGATGAAGCAGTAGCAGTTGGTTATAAAAAAGCTTTAGAGGATAATAAAGATATTAATCCAGTTATTGAACCAAAAGTAGATATTAAAAATATTTCTGCAAAAGAAATAGAATTTAAATTTACTATTATAACTAAACCAGAAATTACTTTAGGAGATTATAAAAATTTAGGAATTAAAAAAGAAGAAGCTAAAGTAAGTAAAAAAGAAATTGATGAAGAAATTAAAAAATTGCAAGATAAATTTGCTGATTTAATTGTTAAAGAAGATGGTATTATTGAAGAAGGTAATACTGTAGTAATTGACTTTAAAGGAACTGTTGATGGAGAACCTTTAGAGGGTGGAAGTGCTGAAAACTATTCACTTGAGATTGGAACTCATTCATTTATTCCAGGTTTTGAGGAAGGCTTAGTTGGTCATAAAACTGGTGATATCGTTACTTTAAATCTTAAATTCCCTGAGGATTATGTAGAAAATCTTAAAGGAAAAGATGTAGTATTCGAAGTAAAAGTTAATGAAGTAAAAGTAAGAGTTTTACCAGAAATTAATGAAGAATTTTTTAAAGATTTAGAATATAATGATGTCAAAACTAAAGAAGAATTAGAAAATAAAGTAAAAGAGGAACTTCAAAAAGAAGAACAAGCTAAACTTGATGATATTCATTTAGATAAAGTTTTAGATAAAGCAATGGAAAATATGAAAATTGAACTTAACGAAGAAATCGTTGATGATGAAATTCATAGAATGATCCATGAATATGAAAGACAACTTAAAATGCAAGGTTTAGATATGAATAAATATTTTGAACTTACTGGTGATACTGAAGAAGGACTTCATAAAAAAATGGAAGGTGAAGCTACAAAAAGAGTTAAATGTCGTTATTTAATCGAAGAGGTTGCTAAAAAAGAAAATATTGACTTTACTAAAGAAGAAGTTGATGCTAAAGCAAAAGAAATGGCTGAAAACTATGGTATTACAGTTGATGAATTAATTAAAGCATATGGAACTATTGATGTAGTTAAATATGATATGACAATGCATAAAGCATTAGAAATTATTAAAGAAAATAATTAGTATATTAACTTTTGAGCAGATTAATTTCTGCTTTTTTTATTTGAAAAATTTTTGTTTTAGTTTAAAATATTTATTTTTATACTGAAATAGTATGCAAGATATGAAATCGTGACAATTTGTTACTAGTTGAAATTAAAAATTAAAATTTATTTGAAATTAAAAATAAAAATTTACATTGACTTAATCACTTGATAATGTTATATTAGTAGTAAGAAAGTCAAAGGTGATCTTAAATGGAAAAAATAACTATGAAAGAATTTCAAGATAAAAGTAATATTGAAATTATTAAAGAACTTATGAAAAAAAATAAAGGATATATTACTTCTAAAGAACTTGATATGTTTGATTTACATAGAATGTATTTATCAATTATGCAAGATAAGGGTATTATAAAAAAAGTTGCACCAGGTATTTATATTGATGTTAATATTAAAAAAGATAATTATTATATTTTTTGTTTAAGTATGCCTAATGCAATATTTTCACATATGACAGCTTTATATTTTCATGGTTTATCTACAAAATCACCAAATTGTGTGTATGACATAACAGTAAAAAAAAGTTATAATAGTACTCATTTAAGAAAACATAATGTATTTTATGTTAATAATGATATTTATGAACTTGGTCTTACTGAAATAGAAACACCTATGGGTAATAAAATAAAAGTATATGATATTGAAAGATGTATAAGTGATATTATTAGATCTAAAAATAGAATGGACTTTAACCTAGTTAAAAGTTGTGTAAAAAAGTATATAAAAAGAAAAGACAAAGATTTTGTTAAACTATATTTATATGCTGAAAAGTTTGGTATAAAGAAGGTGGTAATGAATTATATTGATTTGCTGTCGTAAATAAAAATTATCTAAATTCTAAAGGAAATGGGAGGTTAAAAATGAATCAAGATAAAATGCATTTAATTAATAAAATTTTTAATAATGAACCAATAAGAACTGTATGGGATAAGGAAAAAGAAAAATATTATATTAGCGTTGTTGATATAGTTGGGGTAATATCAGAAAGTGATAACCCTAGAAAGTATTGGAATAAATTAAAACAAAGGTTAAAAGAAGAAGGAAATGAAACGGTGACAAATTGTCACCAGTTGAAATTGAAAGCTCAAGATGGTAAATATAGAGCTACAGATGTTGTTGATATTGAGGGTATGTTTAGAATAATTGAATCTATTCCTAGTAAAAATGCTGAGCCAATAAAACAATGGCTTGCAAAACTTGGAAGTGAAAGAATTGATGAAGTATTTGATCCATCTATTGCTGCTCAAAGAGCTGTAGATATATATCGTGCTAAAGGTTATGATGAAAAATGGATTGCAAAAAGATTAAAAGGAATTCAAGATAGAAAACAGTTAACTGATGTTTGGCAAGAGGGCGGTATAACTGATGGAAAAGAATATGCTATACTAACTAATGAAATCTATAAAGAATGGTCTGGTATGACAGCAAAAGAATATAAAGAATATAAAGGTCTTCGTAAAGAATCTTTAAGAGATAATATGGATAATCTTGAACTAATATTAACTGATTTATCCGAAGAAACTGCAAAAAGACTAGCTGAAAAACATAAACCACAAGGTTTAGATCAAAATAAAGAAGTTGCTAGAATGGGTGGTCATGCAGCAAAAGTTGCAAGAGAAGACATAGAAAAAAATTTAGGAGAAAGTGTTGTTACTAAACAAAACCGACTAAATTATGAATATAAAGATGAATTAGAAATTGAAACTAAGTAAAAATTATTACAAAAAAAAGTTATTTATATTAGTATATAATGAATTAAATTTTCTATACTCTAATTGACATTCAGTATCAAAGTAGTATAATTAAATTACATTCAATTAGTGCACAGAAATGTGGATTTTCACTTAATTAAGTGCGTCTCCTATTGGAGACTTTTTTTGTTAGAGTTTAATTAAATTTCTATTTCAAAAAACTTAAATATTTGCATAATAAATTTTCAAAACAAAATGTGATAGGTTATGTAATTATATTTTAAAACTATAATATATAATTTTAATTATATATAGCACCAATTCATTTGAATTGGTGCGTTCACAACTGTTCATATGCGTTCACAACTGTTCATATGCGTTCACAACTGTTCAGAGCTGTTCACAAGAGTTTAGAGCTGTTCACAAGAGTTTAGAGCTGTTCACAAGAGTTTAGAGCTGTTCACAATATATTTTAATAAATATACTATAATATACAATATAATAAAACTTGTTATTAGTTGATATTTTTACATAAATGTAGTATATTTGTATTGCACTTAAAAGTGTGAAAATGTTTAGCCACTTATGGATGGTGCGGCTTATAAATGATTCCAATCGTGAAATGTTAGTCGCTTCCGAGTGATGCGAGTTATAAATGATCCTGGTTGAAAATATTAGATAACTTCATCGCAAGATGAGGTTTTCTTTTACAAGTGGAGATAACATGTTAGAAAATTAAAACAGGTTATTTATATCATTTAAAAGATGAGTATTTTGATATTGTAGATAATGATACTTTAATGAAAAATCATGAAAGAAACTTATTTTACTGTTAAAGATAAAGACATTTTATGGTTTATACAAATAATTACAAAATAAAAAGTTTATTTAAGAATATGATAAGTTTAAAACAATGGGGAAATAATTTATTTTTTACTGATATAGATAAAATTAAGAAAAAATATTAAGGGAGTTAAAACAATAAAATATATTTCAATTTTAATTATTTGTTCATTTAACTACTAAAATTTAAATTTTTATAACTTAACTACTTGGAAAAGTAGTTTTATTATGGTATGATAAATTAGTAAAGATAGGAAAGTAATTATATGGAAAAGATAGAAAATAAAAAGAAGATTATTATAGTATCAATAGCAGTAACTTTAATACTTGCTATAGCAATATCTTTTGGATATTTAGGTATATTTAATATTGATTTAAATAATGTTATGAATGTAAATATAACTGCAAATAAAATAGATAATGCAGTACTTGATACCAATACAACAAATTTTTCTATAACAGTGGATCCCTATAATATGACTGAGGAAACTAGTACTACTTATATAGCAAGTAATACAAGTACATTAAATGTAAGTTTAGATGCAAATACCACTAAAACAGGAGTAACATGTACTTATGATATTATATTTAATTATGATAGTTCATCAGATAAATATACCACTAAAACAGCAGGTACTTTTAGAGAATTTACATTACAAGTAATAGGACCTGAAGTAGGTAATAATGAATTTATGAGTGAAGATGATTTTCCTTCTGAAAATATGACTGTTGTAAAAAATGCTAAAATATCTAATTCTAAAAAAGGTAGTCCTTCAGTACATAATTGGACTATAAATACTAAATTTTATAATTTAGCATTTGATCAATCAAGTTTAATAAATAAAACTTATAAAGGTACATTTAAAGTAGCTAATGTAACATGTTATCAAACAGAGGCTATTAATCAAATAAATATAAATGTAACAGATTTACCATATAATAATCCTAATAGTAATTATTCATTATCTAATTTAAGTGGAATAACTTCTTCGAATATAGAATGGAATAATATTAATAGAATGATATCTATTAAAAATGGAGTTAATGATGGTGGTAGTGCAACACTTACTAAAACAACTAATACTACAGGTACACTTTTATCAAGTGTTATAACAGCAGGAGTAGGTACTTCAGGAGATGGAGTAATAACAAAGGTAACAGATAATAATACCGAGCAATATAGATATCAAGGTAATAATCCAAATAACTATGTATCCTTTAATAATCAGTTATGGAGAATAATAGGTTATGTACCAGTTTGTTTAGAGGTAACTCCTATAACAGAGGATACCACTATTAATGGAATAGAATTTAAACAAGGAGAAGCACAGTGTACTAAATGGGAAAATAGAGTAAAGATTATTAAAGCAGACCCAATTGGAGCATTTGCTTATAATAAGTCAAGTTATAGTTCATCAAATCCTATAGTGTGGATTGGTAGCACTATTCAAGGACTTTTAAATACTTGCTTTTTAGGTAAAAAAGATGGATGTGATAAATACTGTTATGCTTATCAAACTACTACTCAAGGCGTGTGTAATTACTCACAAAATGGCATTAATGAAAATGATAGTTATGGTAATATGATAGAAAGTGTTTATTTTAACATTGGAATGTCTAATAGTTTTAATTCATCAAGTGTAGTGTATGCAAACGAAGTAAAAAAACAAGTTTCTGAAAAGTCTATGACAGGTCTCATGTATGCAAGTGATTTTGGCTATGCTATAAGTGGTTACACAGGAAATTTGAGTTATTTAAGTGCTAATAGTCAAATGGTTAATAATTGGCTATTCGGTCAAGGTTATGAGTGGACAATGACAGCCTACAGTTCTTCAAACCCTGTTTACGTCACTAGCTACGGCGGTCTCTACAACGACAGTGCGTTTTACGGTTATGCAGTTAGGCCAGTCTTATATCTACAATCTAATGTTAATAAATTATCTGGTGATGGCTCAATAGCAAGTCCATATACTTTAGGAATGTAAATAATAAATCGTGCTTCGCATTGTGAAGCCGATTTAAAATAAATAATTAAATAATTAGAAAGGAAGGAAAAAATGAAATTATTTAAAAATGTAAATGCATGTAAAGATAATGTAAAATCGGGGGGGGGGTTACTAATGTAAAGTCATTTTTGATACTTTATAAAAATCATGGTAAATTTTATCAATGTAGAGATATGGATGCTTATATAATGAATTTACTATTTGGTTATAAAGTACTCAAAGATGGTTTATGTGGATTCCCTGATAATAGTTTATCCAAAGTATTAAATACTTTGGAAGATGCTAAAATATCTTATCAAATTATTGAGGTAGATAAAAATCCTATTATTAAAGATTTTGATAAACTTAATAATTATCCAAAATATTTAGATTTAGCATTAAAAAATTTAGATAAAAGAAAAAGATTAGATTATTTAATTGACAATTTAAATAGATGCTGTTATGAAAAACTTGAACAAATAATAGGTTTAATTGAAAATGAACTTAGAAAATAATGCATCATCAAAAGAATTTTTAATATTAACCAAGTATAAAGATTTTATGAATATTCTTGATAAGATAATTGAAAATATTCCTAAAAAAGATTATTTTTATAAAAATAAGTTAAAAGAGTTATCAATAGAATTATTATATTCTATAAATAAAACTAATAATGAAGATAATTATAAATATATAAGTTCATATAAAGTAGAAATAAATTCACTTATAAATACTATAGATTACATTATAGAAAGATTATTTATTAAAGGTTATATTGCTGAAACTTCATTAAAAAAAGTTTCATATAAGTTATCTGAAATAAATAGGATGAGTAATAAATGGTTGGATAATAAGATAGATTATGATAGTAAAAATAAGTGATTTATTAGATATATATAATAATGAAATATTGAAAGGAGTGAAAAATAGAAAGAAAATTCTTGCATTTGAAAAATGTAAAATAGAGTATTTAGTTTATATAAAATATATTTTAGAAAATGGTTTATATCAAGGTAGTAGTTATAATATTTTCTTAGTAAGAGAACCTAAAATTAGAGTTGTTATGAGTGAAAGTATTATTAATAAAATTATTAATCATTATGTAGCAAAATATATTTTGATTCCTAAATTATCAAAATATTTGTGTAAAGAAATAACTGCAACAAGGAAAGGTATGGGACTTACATATGCTATTAAATTATTACTTTCTGATATTGAAAAGTTAAAACATTTTAATAAAGATATTTATGTTTTAAAAATTGATATAAAAAAATGTTTTTATTCTATTGATCATAATATTTTAAAATCTTTAATAATAAATGATTTAACTAGTGAAGAATATAATTTAGTTTGTAAAATAATTGATAGTACTAATTATGATTATATAAATCAAAAAATTAATATATTAGAAAAAGAAGTTAATGAAAAATTACCTAGATATAAAAAAGGGGTGGGTCTTTCTTTAGGAGGACAAGTTCAACAGTTTTTTGCTATATTTTATTTATATAAATTACATCACTATATAATTCATGATTTGCATTTAAAATATATGCTTTCATATATGGATGATTATGTAATATTTTCAAATGATTTAGATTATTTAAAAATATGTAAAAATAAAATAATAGATTTTATTCATTCTTATAATTTAGAAATAAATGAAAAGAAAACTTATATTGTAAATTTAAAAAATGGTTTTAATTTTCTAGGTTATAATTTTAGAATTATTAATAATAAAACTATTATTAATTTGAGTGAAAATGCAAGAAATAATATAAAAAAAGGTATTAAGAAAGGTATTTATAGGTATCAAAATAATATGATTACATTTGAAAAATATTTTTATTCTTTAGAAAATTATTTTCATAGTTATAATTTTGTGAATAAAGATAAAATAAAACATATTATTGAAAGATACTATTAATATAAATATAGGGAAGTTTTTTAGAAAAACAGTTCTTCAAACCCTGTTAACGTCAATAACAACGGCGGTCTCAACAACAACAATGCGTATAACGGTTATGCAGTTTTTTATAGCTTCTTATGTTTGGTTTAGGTTTTATGGTTATGGCTATAAAGTGTTAAGCATAAGAAACATAAACTTTCCTTAAAAGTATTATACTTTTAAAAGATAATAGATGGACGAAAGAGTATACGTACTCTTTCTATCGACATCTAATAAAACAATATGAAAGAAAGATATAATGTTTTAAAACATATTTATCAAAATTATTTAATATTAATAATTAAAAATAATAAATATTATACTTTTGATGAAGATAAACTATTATTTAATTATACAAATAAAAATTTAAATAAGTATGAAATTAATTATATAATATTAAATAATTTAGATATTATAATAAAAAAAGAATATGAAAATAATAATTATTTAAATTATTATTTTAAAGTAAATTTAATTAATATATTAGAAAGAAGGTTATTAAATGAAAAATAATAAAAAGATTGTTATATGTATATTATTGATTATTATAATGATAAATACTTTATTAATAATAAGTAATAAACCTAAAAAGACATTTAAATATAATGAAAGTACAATCGCATTACTTGTAAATGGTAAAGTATCTAATACATTTCCTAGTAAAGGTTTATATCAAATAGATATAACCTGTGATAATGCTAATGGAGTATGGGATATAGATAATTGGAAATTAGATATTAAAAATATTACTGGAAATGCCAGTTGCAATGTATCATTTACAAGTAATCCTAAACTTCTTTCTAATGTAGTTAATACTACAAGTACTTCCGGAGAAGTAAGTGGAAATGGTCTTTTATATAAATCTGATTATGGAGTTAGATATAAAGGAAATAATCCAAATAATTATATTTGGTATAACGGTGAGCTTTATAGAATAATTGGTAAAACGCCAGTATGTACAGCAGTAAACACTGATGGAACGTGTAAAACTTGGAATAATAATGGTCTTGTTAAAATAATTAGAAATGATTCAATTGGAGGCCTAGTCTATAATGCAGATACTACATCTAGTTCAACTTGGGTAGGAAGTACAATTCAAGAAAATCTAAATAATTGCTTTTTAGACCATAGAAATAATAGTGATTGTGCAGCTTATTGTTATTCATATTATAGTGGTTCATATAAACCAGTAGCTAAATGTGAATATACGCAAAATGGTATAGCCTTAAGTGGAGACTATTATAATATGATATATGATGGGGTATATTGGAATATTGGCGTTTCTGGTTCAACATCAATAACTGGTAAAACTCAATATGATAAAGAAAAAACAAGCCAAACTAGTACTACTTTAAAGATAGGTTTAATGTATGCAAGTGATTATTTTTATGCAATGAATAATGGTTATAAAAATAATTGGTTATTTACAAAGGGATATGAATGGACAATGACGGCCTACAGTTCTTCACTCCCTGTTAACGTCGGTAGCAGCGGCGTTCTCGGCAACTACTATGCGTATTACGGTTATGCAGTTAGGCCAGTCTTATATCTAAAATCTAATGTGTATGTTATATCAGGAGATGGTTCTGAGGGTAATCCATATAAAATAATGCTTGGATAATAAATCGTGCTTCGCTATGTGAAGCCGATTTTTTTTGAAAAAACTCATATCAATTACTTGAATAAGTAACCTAGTTTTGATAAAATAATTATGTATGATAAGAAAGGGTAAGATGTATGAAGAATAAAAGCCTTGTAACGATAATTTTAGTAAGTATAGTAACTTTTGCAGCTTTAGTATTTTCACTTTATAAATTTGTTTTGAAAGAAAAAACAGTGTTTTATAGTGATGGTTATGTAAGTATAACCGATAGTGATGTACCAGAGAAAGCCTATTTTATAAAGGGAACTGAGTATAAAAAAGGATATAGTGATGATGTAATATTTACTTCAAAAGATGATAAAAAAACTGTTGCAAGTATTTATTCATTTGCATTTTATAATGATAAATCAATAAGTTTTTTAAATGATGGTGTACTTATGCCACTTGATGATTTAAATGAAAAATATCTTTCTTATTACAATATTAAAAGTAAGTATTTAATTAATTATAAAGATGATAGATATTTAATTAGTTCTAAAAATAAAGATATTACTTTTAGTAGTTTTATTGGAAGAATAAGTGATACAAAATATATAGTAGCGGGTAAAAACTTAAAACTTAAATTAACAAGTTCTGAAAATATGTATGAAAACTATTATTTTGAATTTGAATTTATTGATGGTGGTCTTGTTAGAATAACAAATGAAACATTAAATATTGAAACTATTGCTTCAGAGTGCTATATATTAACACCTGATAATGTAAAAGTTGATTTAGATAAAAGAATAATTAGTGTAGGAGATGAAACTAAATTAAACTTATCTGAAATAGTAATTAATAGTGATCAAAATATTGATATTTTATATGATGATAAAAAAGATGATGATAATACAGGAAATACTACAGTTAAACCTAATAAACCTAATATTAAAGTAGAGGATAGATATCACGTAGAAACAGTTGTTGATTATAAAAAAGCTCCTTATGTAAGACTATTATCTAGTAATGTAAATTCTCATAAAATAGATATTAATTTTGATGTAATTGATGATAATAATTTAATAACTTCTTCAGTATATGCAAAACTATTAAATGTTAAAACTGGTGATGTAATAGATTTAAAAGAATATAAAACTTATGGAAAAATAAATGAATATATTTATGATGGACTTAAAAGCAATAGTAAATATATATTAACAATTTATGCTTCATATAAAGGCAATACTGGAATAGTAAGTGATTATGTATTATTCCAAAGAACATTTAATACTTCAGAAATTGGGGCACTTCTTGAACTTGATTATAAAAGTAGTAATAGTTTGTCTTATAACATTAATGTAAGTAAAACATCTACATTTACATCAGGAACACTTAATTTATATGATGAAAAAAGTAATTTAGTAGAAAGTGTTAGATTTGAAAATAATGGTCAAAAAATAAATCATACATTTAATAATTTAAACCCTAATAAAAAATATATTGCTAAAATCGAAGATATTACTTATGGAAGTATATCTTATCCTGATGGTAATGCTGCAAGTGTAACATCAAGCACATTAAAAGTTAATCCATTTAAGGATGCTCAAATAATGCCTAGTGTTATTGCAACAGTTAATAAAAAAGATTATACAGTAAGCATTAAGTTAGAAAATGTAGTAGATCCAAATAATGCAATTAAAAAAGTAATATATAATATTTATGATGAAGGTGATAATTTAGTAAAAACTATTACTAAAGATAAACCCCTTGAGGAAGTATTAAAATTTGAAAAACCTTTAGAAAAAAATAAAAATTATTATGTAAATGCTATAATAAGTATTAATGATAATGAAAAAAATATTGATTATCGTACAGAAAATAGTCCTTTATTTAGTATGAATAACCTTCAGACACCAACAATTAGTGCTAAAAATATTTATGTAAGTGCATCAACTGTAACTGGAGAGTTTACTATATATGATCCAGATAATACAATTGATAAAACTAAAAATATTTATGTAGAATATAAAAATATGAGTAGTGGAGATGTTGCTACAATACCTCTTACTTATACTGATTGTTCTTCATCTGAAAGTGAAACAACAAAATGTGCAAGTATTAATCTATCAATGTTAAAAAGTTCTACAAAATATACATTAGATTTATATGCATATTATGATTTAAAAGATGAAGAAAAACCTGCAGGAGTTAATTTTGTAGATAGAACATTAATATTTACAACTGAGGCAAATGTAGTTAAAACAAATATGGAAAGTATTACATTAACTGATGAAGAAGCATTTAAGGATATATTTAATGTTAATGTTAATCTTGAAATAAGTAAATTAATTGATGAAAGTATAACTGCAGATGTTATTAAAGAAAACTTTAAAAGTTTTGAAATAGAACTTTGTGAAGGAACTTTATATAATAATTCACATATATCTTCGATAAATGTTACAGAAAATATTATAGCTGATTACTTTGATGGAACAAAGAAACTTACTTTAGCGGATTTTGGTTATACACTTGATATGCTTCGTGAAAGACATAAAAATGGTATAATATCTAAAAATTATGTAATATTTATTAAAAATGGAATAAGTGGAAATGATTCAGTAGTATTTGATCCAGGATACCTTGAATTTAGAATTAATGATTCACTTTTAGTACTTGCCTCTGGAGAAGCAACAATTGAGGTTACTCAAATACCTAATGCTGGTAAAGATGAAAATTTAAAGGATGATACAACTATTGGTCTTAAAATAACACCAATCTTAAAGGATACTACATCTGAAACTGAAGAAGAAGTAACTAATAATAATTCAATTAAAAAATATATTAAAAAGATTAATTATAAAATATATGATATAACAAATGGTAAAGATGAAGCAAATACATTAAAAATAACTGATGAACTTGAACTTACTGCCTCAGATAATTTACCAGAAAAAACTTTATATTTTTCTGATTATGAATTTTTAAAACGTGGACATATTTATGTAGTAGAGTATACTTTATCATTAAAATTTACTCCAGAAAGTGATGAATTATTATTCCCATTTAATAAAGATGATTTAAGTAAAAATGAACCAGTTACCTCAGAAAATATTAATGTTTTAAAGGAAGTACCAACAATTTATATGTTTGCTTGGGAATCTGCAGAAAACTTTATTACATATAAATATGAGATAATTGATAAAGATAATGCAATTAATAATAATGATTTTAATTTATATTATTCTGTAAATGAGGATGAAGTAATTAATCCTAGTGAAAGTGTTACTTGTCCAAAACCATTAAGAGCATATAATGCTTCAGCTTATAAATGTGCAAAGATTAATAATTTAAATAATGCTGATAATTATAAAATACATGTTAATGTAAAACTCATTGAAAGTGATACTTATGAAAGTAGTTATGCTTTAGTAAATGAAAAAGTATTTAATGGTATTAGTCCTCTTGAAATGAGTTATAATATCCTTAAAACTGAAAATAAATTAATGCATAATAATTTACTTATTATGAAACTTACAGGTCAAACATCAAAAGTTGCTTCATATAATTTGATTTTATCAGATGGAAGTTCTACATTTAAAATAGAAAATATAAATAATAATAAAACTGAAGGATTCTTAGATGCTATCGGAGGTAATAAAATAACTTATACTAAAGGTAGTGAAACAAAAACATGGAATTATACAGGATATGATAAAAATAATGATTTACTTCATACTGCATATATTGGAACATGTGAAGAAGACTTATGTTTATATTTAGATTATTCTAAATTATATTACTCTAACACTTTTGGATCAGTTTTTGAAAGTTATAAAAATAAAAATATAACTGTTACCCTTGAGGGTTTATATGATACAGGCAAAGTAGGATTTTTAGGAAATACTAGTAAAAAATATGCTTTTGTTAAAAGTGAAACTGGTGAATATGTTTTACTATTTGATAGAAACTTTACTTTATCCCAAAATGCAATTGGCGCTTATTATCCATTTATCTCAGGAGGATACTTTGTTGATGATGATGAACCGGGAGCAGGCTCTAATACTTATGTAAATAATGATTATTTTATAGGAAATATTTACTTTAAAAACCTTGCATCAAGATATTTTGCTAATAAAAATGAAATATTCTATGAAAGAAAAGTTGATTATAAAGTAAATGAAAAAGGTGTTACAATATATTTAAATAAAGATTATGAAGCTATTGATATAAAAGAACTTGATACATCAGAAATAAGCGCTTTAGATAATATGTTTACCTATGAAAATGTTGTACCATCACTTAAAATTAATTTAGTATCTCCGACTATAAATGGAGCTAAAATTAATATGCAAATATCTGGTATTAAAGAAAGTGATATTGACAGTGAAGATAATGTTAAATACCTTTATTTAGAGGTAGGAAATAATACATTAAAGATTAATAAAGATGAACTTACTTCTCAAAGTGGAGTAGTAAATGGTAATAGTTATGTAATTAAAACATATTCAAATTACTTATTAAATCTAAAAAGTGTAAAAGTAGATAATAAAGTAGTAACTGATTATAAATATGATTATTTAACAAAGACTATTAAATTTAATGATGAAGAGTATTCTGGTAAAAAGATTGATATTACATATGAAATAACTTTATATGGTCTTGATATTAATACTGAATATACTATGAAAGCTTATATGATGATTTCTGGTAAGAAAGTATATTTAACAGATTCATCAAGTACTCTTTATGAAACATTTAATTATTCATTTAAAACTTTAAGTGAGGCTGATGTAAAAGTAACTGATGCTTCATTTGATATTAATTCTAAAGATGATTATTCACAAAGATTATTAAATTTAAATTATAATATTTCAGATATTATTGGTATTAAATCAGTAGATTATGAAATTTGTGCAGATGGTGTATGTGCTACAAATATTCAAAATTGCAGTGATGATAATTACAATGTTTTAGGTGGCAGTACATGCGCTAAATCAAATAAATATGATATGTCAGCATCTTTTGATATAACTGGTGATAGTTTCGTATTTGGTAAAGATTATCAAACTAAATTAACTGCTAAAGTGGATACTCCTTCAGGAGAAAAAGAAATAGTTATCTATAACAGTGGGGTAAATGCTCGAAGTCTTAATGCTCCAAACTTAGATGTTATTAAAGCAAGTCATTATAATACAACAAGTGGTTATTATTTAAACTTTAGAATTGCCTTTAATGACCCTGATAAAGTTGTTACAAGTGGTAATTATAAAGCTTATCTTGCAACTCTTCAAAATGGTGAATATAAAGTTGTAAGTGGCTCTGAAGAAGTTAAAAATATATTTAGTTCAAATAATAAAGCAAGATATAATAACCTTGAGGAAAATAAACAATATTATTTCATTATAGAGTATGATACTTATATTAATAATAATGGAACAACTGCTCTTGAACATCATTTTGATAGATATTTAATGTTTACTTTAAATAATTATCATATTAATACAGGACTTGTTCAATATATGGCTAATAACTATGTTGGAGAAGATCAAAATATTTATGGTGAAACTACATTAAGATTTGGTTATGCTGCAAATATTATGAAAGATATTGTCCCAGTGGAACCTGATGAAGATTATGTAGAGCAAGAGGCTTATGTAGTAGGAATAACTTATGCAATTAACTCAATTGAAAGTTCAGTAGGAAATATTTATATTTCTGGAACAAAGATGTTTGATGAGTTAAGTGCTGATGAAGATGATAAAATCATTTATATAACTGGTTCAACAGAAAGTTCCGTAGTCGGAGATAGTTATTATCAAATAATGCTAAAACATAATGGTACAAAAGGTCAAAATGCTAATGCATATGCTTATACTGATGAACTACTTTTAAGAAGTGCAGGTTATAACATAGTATATAAATTCTATTTAGGCGGAGCTATTACTAAAGATTTAAATACTGAGGAAAAATGCCTTGCAAATGCTATTTCAAATAAATGGAATGCTGATAAAAATGAATGTTATATTCTTGGTAGTGAAAATAATGCTACAACAAGAACTGAAGATAAGAAAAGAGGGTAAGAATGAGAAAATTAAATTCAAAAAATAAACTTTTAATTTTAGGACTATCAATTTTTACCTTCTTAGTTCTTTCAGCAGTGTGTGTATTTATAATATTTAAAATAAAAGATTATAATGTAAAATATGACGTAAGTTCAATAAGTTATTTATATAATAAAGATAAAGAACTTATAACAGTTAAAAATAATAGTTATATTAAAAAAGATTTTATTGGTAATTATTATTTAGTTCAAGATAAGAAAAAAGTTTCTCTTGGAAATAAGGTTGTAATATATAATAGTTCAACTGGAGAAATGAAACTTCTTGGAACATTTTATGAAGTACTAGATAATGGAGAAACTAAAAAATATACAAATGAAAATATATTTTCTGCTTTATCAAATAAAATATTTAAAATAAGTGATCGAAAATATTTACTTACAGGTAAAGTAATTAAAAGTGAGGATGACTTATTAAATGCTGAAAATTATTTACTTGTAGATTTAGATAAAGTTGGAAATTCTTATGTATATAATAATGTAATAAGTTATAAATCTTTTGGAGTTCTTAATTTAAAACTAGGTAATTTTACATTTAAAACTAATGAAGAAAAACTTGTATATGATGATAAAGAGTTTGATCTTGCTAAAATAAGTGGTTCAACAAATGAATATTTTAATAAAAAATATGAAGAGCCAAAACCTGATAATAATGAAGCTGATAATGTCTATCCAGATAATAATTATACATTTATCAATAATATTCATCAAACAATAACTAATAATAAATATGTTACTCATAAAACTATGGTACTTGATAGTAAATCAGATAGTAATAGTATAACAGTATCATATATGGTTTATGATCCTCTTACTGAGTTTACTAGCGTATATATTGTAGTAAAACTTGGTGATTCAGAAGTAGGAAGATATACAGTAGATCCTTCCTCGACTACATATGATATAAAAGGTTTACTTCCAGGGCAAGAATATACTTTAGAGTTCTATTATGATTTTAAAGATAATGGAAATGTAGTAAGTCAAAAATTTGATGAAATAAAAGTTAAAACAAAATCAGTAAATGGACAAATTACACTTGATAAAGTAAGTGCAAATAGTGTATCATATATATTGAAAGTAGATGGTAGTATTGATTATGCAAAAGCAAATCTTTATATAGATGATGTTTTAGTGGCCACGGATAGTAATTTAAACCTAGAACTTGCTAAAAATGGTGGTTATACAGGTTTATTTAGTTATTCTGGTGTAGGTAAGGTTGCTAAAATAGTAATCGAAGATGCAACACTTAATGGTGCAAATATGGGCATAATTGCTACATATAAATATATTTTATAAGAAGGAGTGATAATATGGAAAGCGTACTTTATGCAACAATGTTAGCAGTTGGTATAATCTTAGGTCTTACATTCTTAGGTTTATCAATTGGTTTAGGTATTATGGGAGGTAAAATAGCCGAGTCTATTGGTAGAAATCCAGAGACTAAAAATGATGTTATTCATTCAATAATGACTATTTTAGTAGTTTTAGCGGTATTTTTATTATTCTTATTTACCTTTATTTACATTCTTTTATATCTAAATCCGTTTGTTAGCTAATGGAAATAGTATTACTTTTAATATTAACTGGATTACTTTCGGTTATAATGTTCTTTTCTCTAAAAAAACTTATTGAGAGCTTAAATAAAGATAGTCAAAAATATTACTTTAAGACTATGCAAGCTCTTGATAAGAAAATAGAGGAAAAAAATAAAGAAACAAATGAAGAAAAAATTAATAATGAATTTTATGAAGAGGATAAAAAGAAGGTAGAAGTAAAAGAGGGTATCGATAAATCACTTCTTGATATTTATAATAATGCTGATTATGAAAATGGTAATGCCTTAAAAATTGCTAATAAAGTTGATGCAATATTTAAGATTGATGAAGATAAAATAATATCTGATTTTGTTAAGAATAATACAGTAGATGAAAATTATAAATATTATCAAAGTATTTACGATAGATTTAGTCCAAATCTAATATATAAACTTAAAATGCTTAATAAAGATAATCAAATAAACGAAATATCTAAAATGCTTAATGAAGATGAATATAAAGTATTTTATGATTATTTAAAACATCATAAGTTTAAGTTAAATAGATTTTTATTAGATTTTGAACTTAATATAGAAAAAACAAATCCAGTTATTGAAGTTATAACTGGTGATAAAAATAAGAATTATAATCATATTAATCCATATGTAAAAACTTCTTATAGTGATGATATATATAAAGGAATTATAATTAAATATCAGGATAGAATTTATGATTATAGCATAAATGAAAGGGATGTGTGACTTGTGAGTGTTATGTGGGATGAAATAGCAAAAGATGTTATGAAAGATATTAATGAAGAAAATAATGTCTTTTCTATTGGTAAAGTTATAAATATTACTGGAAGTATGATTGAGGTAGCGGGCCTTAAGGATGTTGCATTTTTTGAAAGTGTTAGCATTTTAAATAAAGCAAAAGGTTATGTATCAGCAATCTATGAAAATACAGTTAATATTTCTTTAGTAGAGCAAAATGATACCATTTTAATCGGTGACAAAGTTTATACACTAAATAAAAACTTTAAAGTATCTTTTTCAATGGATAGTTTAGGTAAAGTAATTGATGTATTTGGAAATGATTTAATAAGTAGTAAAAAGTTTGATAATTTACTAGAGTTTGATGTAGAAACAGGTAATATTCCTTTAGTTGAAAGAAGTGAAGTTAAAAGAGAATTTTTAACTGGTATTGCTGGTATAGATTTATTCTATCCAATAGGTAAAGGGCAAAGACAACTTATTATCGGAGATAAAAAAACTGGTAAAACTCAAATTTGTCTTGATATGATAGCAAATCAAAAAAACTCTAGAATGCTTTGTATTTATGTAGCCATTGGTAAAACAAAAAAAGAAGTTAAACAAATTTATTATGAGCTTACTAAGATGGGAGCCATGAGTTATACAATTATAATTGCATCATTTTTTGATGATTTACCTGCGAAAAGTTATGTTACACCTTATGCTGCGACAAGTATTGCAAAATATTTTATGAGACAAGGAATAGACGTTCTAGTAATATTTGATGATTTAAAGAAACATGCTGATATTTATAGACATATGAGTTTGGCCGCTAAAAAGGTTCCAGGAAGAGATGCTTATCCATCAGATATATTTTATACACACGCAAGACTACTTGAAAATGGTTGTCAACATATAGGTGGAGGTTCAATTACAATGATTCCAGTAGTCGAAACTCGAAGTGGAGATATTACCGATTATATTTCCACGAATATTATTTCTATTTGTGATGGACAACTTGTTTTATCACTTAAGAAATTTAATAAAGGTGAACGTCCAGCAATTGATTATGGACTTTCTGTATCAAGACTTGGTGGAGCAGTTCAATCTAGAGAAATGAAAAAAGTTGGTATTAAAATTAAACAAGATTTACTTTCATATTTGGAAATTAGAGATATTTATGAACTAGTTAATCTTGATGATTTAGGAGAGAATATGAAAAATCGTATGATCGAAGGTCAAAAGATTTTATCTAAACTAAATCAATATAAATATAGTCCTCTTACAAAAGAGGAAATGACAACTCTATTTGATGACATTAAGGAGGTAAAATAATGATAGTTGGTAAAGTACTTAGTATATTAGATGTTTCCATTAAAGTTATTTTATCTACTGATGAACTTGAAATAGGAGATATACTTACAACTAAAGATGGTAAATATAATTTTGAGGTTGTATCATTAACTTCAGTCGAAGCAACTTGTATTACTCTTGAATCTAACTGGGGACTTAAAAAAGGTGAAAAACTTTATAAAAAAGCTAAAGGTATTGAAATAGAATACTCTGATAGAGCAATAGGTCGTGTATTTGATTCTTATGGTAATATTGTTGATGGTAAACCATTTACAAGTGAAAAAAAGAAAATTACAAGAAATAAAACAATAAGCCTTCAGGACCTTGATATTGAGGCAAAACCACTTTGGACAGGTATAAAGATTATAGATTTCTTTGCTCCAATTCAAAGAGGATTTAAAATAGGTTTAATTGGTGGTGCAGGTGTAGGTAAAACCGTACTAATTCGTGAACTTATTCATAATATTTATAATTCAACAAGTGCTAATGCAATCTTTATTGGTGCTGGAGAACGTTCTAGGGAAGGTAAAGAACTTATCGAAGAAATGGATAAAAATGGTCTACTTGATAAAATTGCTTTAGTATTTGGTCAAATGGGATCAAACCCAGTTTCAAGAAGTAAATCAATTGAATCAGGTCTTACTATTGCCGAATATCTTCGTGATGAAAAGAAAAAAGATGCTCTTGTATTTATAGATAATGTATACCGTTTTATACAAGCACGAAGTGAAATAGCAATGGAACTTAAAGAAATCCTTGTTGAAAATGGTTATATGGCTAATATGAATGAACTTATTAGTAAAATTGAGGAACGTGCAAACTCTACTAAAGATGGAGCAATTACATCATTTCAAACAATATATGTTCCAGCCGATGATTTAAATGATGAAGCTGTACAAAATATTTCCTCATATATGGATGGACAAATTACTCTTGATCGTAAGATGAGTGAAAAAGGTTTATATCCAGCAATTAATGTATTTAAATCTACATCAAAACTTGTAGATATTGATGTTTTAGGAGAAAGACATTATAATCTTTTAAAGAAAGCATTAGCATATTATACAAGATATGATGAACTCGAAGAGGTTATTGCAATACTTGGTGTAGATGAAATGAGTGAGGAAGATAAAAATATTTTCTATCGAACAAGAAAACTTAGAAATTATTTTTCACAACCACTTTTTGCATCAGAATCATTTACTAATATGCCTGGTGTCAAAGTAGATATCGAAGATATTTTAAATGATGTAGAAAATATTTTAAATGGTAAATATGATTTTATTGATGAACTATCATTTTTATATATAGGTGCTTATGGAAAATAAGGGAATACTTGTAAATGTATTTGAACTTGAAACAGGTCTTACAACTTACAAGGATTGTGAATATATAAGAATAACTGATGAAAAATATAATTTACTTGTAATGCTTGATTATACACCAATAATTGGCGAGGTAAATGGTAAAATTGATATTATGTATAATGGACAAGAAATACATTATGAAGGTGTTAAAGCAAGTTTTATGAATAGTAATAATGTATTTAATTTAATGATTCAAGGGAGGAAATAATGGTAGAATTTATTCAAAAATATTTATTTTTAGTAATTGTTTTTTCCCTTTTCCTTGTTCTTATTTTTGCTCTTTATTTCATTATAAAAAAGCAAGGTAAAAATAATTATAATTTGTACGGAATGTTTTTAAATCTAAAAAATAATGAAATATTTGCTTTAAGTTTAATTATTATTAATTACTTATTTCTAACATATTTTCTTATTTTTAAATTAGATTTTAGCGTTTCTTTTGCCGTAGTTAGTGAAATTTTAATATTACTTAGTTTTATTTTAGTATTAAAATGGAAAGCACTTTTTATAAATTTACTTATAAATGGTGTCAATGTTTCAACAATTTACCTTGCTAATTTAATTAATGAAATAAAACTTGCAAATACCGATAATTACATTTATTTCTTTTTACAAGTAGCAATAAATTTATTTGGCTTATTCTTTTATATGTTTACACATTTAAAATTTATAAGAGATATTAGGAAGGTAAAAAATGAAAAAGAAAATAATTAATTTTTTTAAGAAAAATTATATTGTCGTATCTATAATTTTAGGACTTATACTTGTAATAATAAGTACAATTATTATTGTTAGAATTATAAATAACTCTAATAAAGTAGAACTTAAAAGTACTTATGAAAAAGTATATCAATATGATGCATTAAAGAAAAATACTTATGAGGCACATATTACATATGAAGATGATAGTATTATAGATATAAAGAATGCTGGAAATGAAATTGATGAAGATTCAATTATTTATTCTGAAGCACTTTCTAAAATAATTTTACCTAAAAAAATGATAATCTATTTTTATAATAAAAATAATGAAAGTTATAGTTTACCAAAATATACAGTTATCGAAGATAATAAATCATTATTTAAATTAAAGTATAATAAAAAAGAAGCTCTAAAAAATAATTTCTTTTTATATGATAATGAAGATACTTATGTAGTTTTTGAACCTTGCATTTTAAAATATAATGGTAAAGAAATAAATCTTTCAAGATTTAGCTTTGTTTATGTAAATAGTAATTATATTATGTATTATGATTATGCAAATAGTAGATTTTATTATGAAGATACTAAAATAACTGGTGCATCACTTTATTTAAATGATTATATAATTGATTTAATTAATGATGCTTCGGTTAAAAATAAAAATGTAAGTTTACTTAATAGAAATATAGATACTCTTTCTATATTAAAGGAGGATTAAAATGGATTTAGTAGGAAAAACACTTTGTGATGAAACTGGCGAAGAATATGTTGTATTAAAACTTATTAATTATAAAGCAATTAAATGTGCTTATGCCGTAAGTGTTAATAGTGATGAAAAAAAGATATTTCAAGTTTCTGGAAATGGACTTATATCAATTGATAGTAAGAAAATGATTAATGATATTACCCAAATGTTAATTGATAGTAAAGATATTAAAGATGAAGCAAGAAAGATTAAAGATGGAGAATCTATAGCGGATTATTTTAAATATTTAGATGAGTTTTATAAAACTAGAATTAATACAATAATGTAGGTGTAATATGAAAAATATTAAACCTATAGTACAAGTTATGAATTTATTTTCTTTAGTTAGAATAAATTCTGCGAAAAGTAAAGTCGAAGAATTTGGTATTACAAGTTCAGTTCTTACTAAAATAATATCTTCGATTATGTATAATGATAATATAGTTCTTGACAAAAATTCGATAGAACCAGATGCATCAAAACCAGTACTTAATATTTATATTGCCTCAGACTATGGTTTTTGTTCTTCATATAATCAGGTTGTTTCTCAAAAGATTAAAGAAACTAAAGATGATTATAAAATTATAATTGGTAGAAAAATTGCTTATGAAGATGATAAAACAGTTATGAAAATAGCAAAAGATGATTTTTATCAGGAACTTGATAGATTAAAAGAATATCTTACAAAAGCGATTAATGAAAAAAGTTATAGTAAAATAGTTATTTATTATAATCATTATTATAACTTTTCAAAAAGTGAATTTACAAGTATGCAAGTTTTCCCAGTAGTTTATGATGAAAGTGCAAAAGAAAATGTTGATTTTTTAATAGAAACTGATATTAAAAGTTTTATAAATAATTTAATTGTTTATTATGTTTGTTATGAACTTGAAATATGTGAAATATTTTCTTGGGCAAGTGAAAACGTTATTAGAAATGCGATGACTTCTTCAGCACTTAAGAAACTTGATGAACTTGAAATGGAAGAAAAACTTCGTGAACTTAGAAAGATTCGTGAAAAAGGTCTTAAGAAAAATATTGAAAATTCTAAAAAAGTAATATTTACAAATAATGAAGATGATGATGATAATTGACAAAAAATATAAGTTAAGATAAAATGATAGTGAGGTTAATGTATGAATAAAAAAGGACAAGCTTTAGTAGAATATATTTTAATTATTGCTCTTGTAAGTGTACTTGCAATTGCTTTAGTTAACTATTTTGGTGGTTATTTAAAAGACTCTATCACTAAAACAAGCTGCTCAATGATTGGCCAGGAATACGTTGCTGGTGAAAAACCAGGTGATGGTAAATGTAAATAAATTAGTTTTTCTAATTTATTTTTTATGGGAGGAAATATGGAAAAAGATCTAAAATTAATAGTTATGAAAGGTGCAAAACCTTTGGGAGAAAAAGTAGATTCTTATTTAAAAAAAGCATTTAATACAGATAATACTTTTATTGTGGATACCTCAAATCCAAGATTTAATAATGGGGAAGCAAAAGCCCTTATTAATGAGTCTATTAGAAATGATGATGTTTACATTCTATGTGATATAGGAAATCATAGCATAGACTATGAAATGTATCATAAAACTTCCTATATGAGCCCTGATGAACATTTTCAAGATTTAAAAAGACTTATTTGTGCTTGCATGGGACATGCTAATAGAATAAGTGTAATAATGCCACTTTTATATGAATCAAGACAACATCGTAGAAAAGGAAGAGAGTCATTAGATTGCGCAATGGCCCTTCAGGAGCTTGAAAGGTTAGGAGTAAAAGAAATAATTACATTTGATGCACATGATCCAAATATTCAAAATGCTATACCTTGTTCATCGTTTGATAGTTTTTATGTTACCACAAATATAATTGAATCAATGATGAAAAATGATCAAAATATGTTTAATAATCCAGACAATTATTTAGTAATATCACCAGATGTAGGTGCCATGGATAGAGCAAGATACTATGCAGATATGCTTGGTACTGATGTAGGTATTTGTTATAAACGAAGAGATTTAAGTAAAATTGTTAATGGTAAAAACCCAGTTGTGGCTCATGAATATTTAGGCAAAGATGTAAGTTGTAAAAACTTACTTATTGTCGATGATATGATAGCATCAGGTGGGTCTATATTAGACTGCGCTAAAATGATGAAAGAACGTGGTGCTAAAAATATTTCTCTTGCTGCAACATTCTCACTATTTACCGAAGGTAAAGAAAAATTCGAAGAATACTATAACAAAGGAATCATTTCTAAAGTATATTCAACTAATCTTACTTATTTAGATGAAGATATTAAAAACGAGCCTTGGTTCGAAGAAGTTGATTGTTCAGAAAATATTTCTGAAATCATTTATAAATTATATTTAGGTCAAAGTATTTCACCACTTTTAAATGGTAAAGCTAAGGCCACTGAACTTGTAAGAAGTCTAAGAAAGAAAAATTAGACTTTTTTATTTTACAATACTTTACAATTATACATGTAAATACTTTACATAAAATAATTTACCTAATATATGCTAAAAATTAGGTATTTTTATTATTTTTTAAAAAAACTTTTCAAAAAAAGGAGGAAAAGAGAAATTTTCCGGTAATAAATATATATGAAGGGAGGAATTTCTAATGACATAAAAAAATATAAAAAAACAAGAATTAAAATTGGGTAAAAATTGTGGTAGAAAGGAGAAAAATGCCTAAAACATTTTTAACAGAAAATCTTTTTATAAGAGATAAGTTTGCTAAGGCTATGTTTGCCAATCCTGTTAATAGTGATTATGTAATAAAATATGTTAAAGCTTTAGAACAAAAAGATAATATTGAGATACTTAGTTATGAAGTACTTTATCCAGAGATTAATACATTTAAGAATTTAAAAGATAGAATAACAGATGCATATGGAGTACTTAATACTAGTGAGGGATTAGTACTATTAAATACTGAGTTTAACTGTAATTATACAAATGAAGGTTATTTAAAAAATATTGTATATGTATGTCATATGTTAATAAAATATGCAGATGTCTCATCTGGCAAGGTTTATTCAAAATGTATTCAAATAAATATTGATAATTTTGATGTTTATGATGAAGGAAAATTTGTATATAAAGAAGAAATATTAAAAAAATATCGAAATAAAGAAAATTTTATATTAACAATATATCACATAAATGTTGCATTATTAAGAAAAATGTCATATGATGATATTAGAAAACTTGATAGGGATAGCTTAGAATATTTATCACTAATATGCATAACAAATAATAAAAAAACTTTTGCTGGTGATAAAATGATGCTAAGAATTGTAAAGGAGTTAGATGCTATGCAAAAAAATTATGATGAGTTAATTTATTATGATCCTAAAAAGTTTCACGAAGCAGAAATGAAAGAATTATCTTTTGAGTATGGTGTGGAGCAAAATAAACTTGCTAATGCAAAAGAATGTATCAAAAAAAAATTATCAAAACAGTTGACTTTAGAAATAACTAAGATAACTGAGGAAGATTATAATATGTTAGTAAAAGAAGTTCAAAAAGAAACTAAATCAAAGTAGTTTCTTTTTCTTTAATAAAATATAAAATAATGATATAATTTTTTTATGAAAGTATTTAGAAAAATAATATTAATATTACTTACTATAGTTGTGATGTTTTTTCTTTATATCACAATTTCTTTTGCATATCAAAAAATAGTTTTAAAAAAAGTTCCTTATGTATTTGGCTATACAAGTTTTATAAATACTGGATCAAGTATGCTTCCATATATAAATGTTGGTGATTTAGTAATAGTTAAAAAAGAGGATAGTTATAAAGTTAATGATGTAATATCCTTTAAAACAAATGAAAATTTTGTTAATACTCATAGAGTTATTTCAATTAAATCTGGTTACTATAAAACAAAAGGTGATAGTAATAAATTTAATGATGGTGAAGAAATTGATAAAAGTAAAGTATTTGGTAAAGTAGTACTTGTTATAAGTAATTTTGGTGGTATTTATGCATTTTTGCTAAATAATTATTTATATATTTTTATAGGTATAATAATGCTTTCTTTACTAGTATTTTTAATTCATATATGGAGGAAAAATGAAGGCAGATGTAATAATTGAATACCCAGTTAAAACTTTAGATAAAATATTTTCTTATATAATTCCAAATAAATTTAAGGATACTTTAAAAGTCGGTATGAAAGTAGTTGTTCCCTTTAACAAAGGGGTAATTAATGGAATAGTTATTGGGATAAACTCTAATAAATGCGATTATGAAATGAAAGAAATTCTTTCTATAAATGATAATTTTATTGTAAATGACGAGCAACTTAAAATGGCTTATTATTTAAAAAAAACTACTTTGTGTCCCCTTATAAGTGCAATTGAGGTAATGATGCCTCCATCACTTAAAATAAAAAGTGATAATAAAGATTATAAGAAATATGATACATTTATTACTTTAAATAAAGATAAAAATATTATAAATAAATATATTTTAGAAAATGAAAGATATCAAAATCAAGTAATTATATTAGATAAACTTTTAAATAGTGAATTTATAAATAAAAAAGAAGTGGTAGGTAGTAGTTTAAATACTCTTATTAAAAAAGGTTTAGTAAAGGAAGTTAAAAAAGAAAAATATCGTATTAATGTTGGTGATGAAAAAAGCATACCTGTTACATTAAATGAAGAGCAAGCTAAAGCTTTTGAAATAATGAATAAAGGAATAAATTCTTATAATGTATATTTACTTCAGGGGGTTACTGGATGCGGTAAAACTGAAACTTATATGGCTCTTATTGAGGAAGTATTAAAAATAGGTAAAACTGTTATTGTACTTGTTCCTGAAATATGTTTAACTACGCAAACTGTTCAAAGATTTTATAAAAGATTTGGATCACTTGTAGCTATTTTCCATAGTGGACTTTCTACTGGGGAAAAGTATGATGAATATATGAAAATATATAAAGGAGAAGTTAAAATAGTTGTAGGAACTCGAAGTAGTATATTTGTACCAATTAAAAACTTAGGTTTAATAATTATTGATGAAGAACATTCAGATAGTTATAAACAAGATAGCTCTCCACGATATGATGCAATTGATGTAGCAAATTTTAGAGCAAAAGAACTTGGGATACCTTTAGTACTTGCTAGTGCAACTCCTAGTCTTGAATCAAAAGCAAGAACTTTAAAAGATGTATATCATCTTGTTACAATTAACAAAAGAGCAAATAATGCACCACTTCCTAAAACTTATTTAATTGATATGAAATATGAAGGTGGTAAATTTTTATCAAAAGAATTAATCTCTAAAATTAATGATAGGTTAGCAAAGAAAGAGCAAGTAATACTTCTTTTAAACAGGAGAGGTTTTTCTACATTTGTAACTTGTTCAAATTGTGGTTATACATATAAATGTCCAAACTGTGATATAACCTTAATATATCATAAGACAAGTAATAGTTTAAGATGTCATTATTGTTCATATAATATTAAAAAGTATGAAATGTGTCCAAACTGTAATGAAGATGCTCTTAATTATTTAGGTCTTGGTACTCAAAAGGTTGAGGAAGAACTAAAAACTCTTTTCAAAGAGGCAAATATTATTAGAATGGATCAAGATACTACATCAAAAAAGGGAAGTTATCAAAGAATTATTGATGATTTTTCTGCACATAAATATGATATACTTTTAGGTACGCAAATGATTAGTAAAGGTCTTGATTTTTCACTCGTTACTTTAGTGGGTATTATTAATGCTGATACATCCTTAAATATACCAGATTTTAGAGCTAATGAAAAAACATTTTCTCTTTTATATCAAACATCAGGAAGAGCAGGAAGAGGAAATGCTCCTGGAGAAGTTTTAATTCAAACATTTAATCCTGATAATAAAGTTTTAGAGTATGTTAAAAATAATGATTATGAAAGCTTCTTTAAATATGAACTTGATATTCGCCATAAACTTTTTTATCCACCATTTTGCTATATTGCTCATATTATGATAATTAGTAAAAGTTATGAAATTGCTAGTAAAGAATCCAATTTAATAAAGGGTTATTTAAATAAAGAAATTAAAAATAAGATTATTTTAGGACCAACTCCTGCGGGTATGTTTAGAATAAATAATTTATATCATTTTGGAATTATTATTAAATATAAAACAATTGATAATCTTTTTGATGTTCTTTCAAATATTGATAAAAAATATGTTTTAAATAAAGATGTTGATGTACAAATTACTATTAATCCCTCAAGGTTTTAATAATAAAATATGACATCTATAAAGAAATTTGCTAAAATAATTTTAAAGGAGTGTTTATGGATATTAATAAATTTGGTTTATTTATAAAAAAGTTAAGAGTGGATAATGGGCTCACTCAAGAAGAATTAGCTCAAAAAATTCCTATAGATAGAACTGCAGTAAGTAAATGGGAAAGAGAAGTTACTATGCCTGATTCTAGTTCATTATTAAGATTAAGTAAAATCTTTAATGTTACAATTAATGATTTATTAAATGGTGATTACGTAAATAAAAATGACGAAAAGGTAATTGTTAATTTATACGAAGCAAACTATAAAAATAAAAAAATCATTAAAATAATTTCATTTTTGATGATTTTATTAGTTATTTCATTTTTATTTATATACTTTATTTTTTCTTTTAAAAAAACAAGATTATATAAGGTTAATGGTCAAAGTGAAAACTATGAAGTAAATGATGGATTTTTGTTATATACTAATGAAGTTTATTATTTTTATCTTGGGAATTTAATTAATAAAAATAATAAAAATATTGATAAAGTAGAATTATTGCTTGAAAATAATAATAAATCTGAGGTAGTTTATAAAGGTGATGTTACTAATACTTTTTTAACTGATTTTTATGGTTATGATGAATATGACTTAATTGATTTTGCAAAAAAAGATTATAGTGTTATATTGAAAATTTTTTTTGAAGATAACGAAGAAAGTATGAAATTAAATTTTTTAAAGGATTATATAAATAATTATTTTATTCCTAAGAAAAGAGTTAAAAGTTCTTTTATAAAAGCAAAAAATGATATAAGAGTTAATAAAAATATTGAAATATTAATTAATAAAATAAAACATGATGAAAATATAAATATAAATAATGACTATATATTAAAATATAATTCAAATACAAAAATAGTAACTGTGTTTTCAAATGATAATAGTCAAATATGGAATTATGATATTAGTTTAGATACACTTTCATATTTTGGTGATAAAGATATTTTTACATATAATACAAAATTAGAGTGCATAAGTAGTAAATGTGAAAATGCAAATGATGAAATAGCAAGATTTTGGAAAATAATTAATGATTTTATTTCTTGATGTGCTTATTAAGCCCTTTTATATACAACATATTTGTTGTATATTTTTTTTGATAGGAGAAATTATGAATATGAGTAAATTGAAAAAAATTATATTTTTTCTAGTGGTTGTTCTATTCACAAGCGATATCAATGCGCAAGCTTTTTATTATATTAATAAAAATGGAACACGACTTTCAAAATGTGAATATGATTTTATACAAAAAATATCCAATAATGATGTCTTGGAAAATATTAATGAAGTTGAACGTTCAATTATATTTGAAAAAGTTAGTTGTACATCAAATATATTGACTAATGATATTGAATTGTTTGGAACAGAACATACGACTAAAAGTAAGTCACTTAATATTTCTAAATCGTGTAATGGAAATAATTGTATAATATCAACTACTTTAAAATGGCTAAGATTGCCAACTATTCGTAGCTACGATGTTTTTGGTGCTTATTTAGAGGGAACACATTTAACAAATCAAAATATTATTACTTATGTAAATGATATTAATTATAATCAATCAAAAATAGAAAATAATGGTTTCGGTGTTTCATTAAAATTGCCAACGGCTGGTAATAGCATTGTAATAACTCAAATTTACAATGTTAATAAATCTGGAATTGTTTATTCCAGTTATCAACACGCTACATCTAACATATCTAAATCAAGTAGTATGAAGTATTCAATATCAAAAAACGGATATGGTAATGTATTTTTGTTTGAAAATTCCGTTTCTGCATATTATGATAAAATGGGTGGCGTAAGCATCTCTATTTAAAATGTGTTTCTTTTTCCCATAATGTTATTGTGCTTATATGGCTCTAACATTTTTATAAAAATGTTGATATTCTTTTCTTAGAGAAATTATTTATTTCTTAAGAAAGGAGGTAAAATGAAAAAACGAATTTTTAGAGGCATACTATTTATTATACTTGTTGGTTTAACAATAACTGTTTGTGCTGCAGTTGATGGTTATATAAGTACATTATCAATAAGTTTTAACTCAACATTAGTTGGATCTTCAAGAAAATACAAATACAATAATCATAAGATCCAAATTAATGATGTTACAGTTAATTATGGGGATACAAATACAGGACTTGTAATCGCTCTTTATAAAGATGGACTTTTAAGTGATACTCTTTATAAAAGAAAGTTAGTTACCATCAAAAATGGCAATAATTCAGAAATTTTAATGGGAAATGCTGGCTCTGGAAAAAGATATTATGCATTTGGAACATATCAAAATGCTTTAAAAGATGGCGATAGTGGTCATGGGGAACAATATAGTGGTTTAGTTTCAAATAGCGTTTTGATGAAAAGTTATGAATAAGTTTATACCATATGAGATTTATTTCTCATATGGTATAATACAATAAGAAAGGAAATAGTATGATATTAAAGGTAAAAAACTTGGTTAAAAATTATTATAAAGATAATGAAAAAATCGAAGCTGTTAATAATATTAGTTATAATTTTGAAAAAGGTAAATTTTATGCAATAATGGGGCCAAGTGGTTCTGGCAAAAGTACTTTTCTTCATTTAATAGGAACTCTTGATACTTATGATGAAGGTAGTGTTTTTATAAATAATATTGATGTTTCTTCACTGGATGATTTACAACTTTCTAAAATTAGAAAAGAGGAAATAGGTTTTGTTTTTCAATCATTTTATTTAAATAATAATATGAAAGCTTATGAAAATGTTATAATGCCAATTATGCTTGATAAAATTCCTTATAAAGACAAAAAAGAAAAAGGAATAACTATATTAAATAGTTTAGGCCTTGAAAAAAGGGTTAATCATTATCCAAGTGAACTTTCTAAAGGAGAATGTCAAAGAGTTGCAATTGCAAGAGCGCTTATAAATAATCCAAATATCATACTTGCAGATGAACCTACAGGAAACCTTGACAGTAAAAATGAAAGAAATATATTTGAACTTTTAAAAAAATTAAGCTTCGAGGGAAAATGCGTAATAGTGGTTTCCCATAATGAAGAAATAAAAAAATATGCAGATGTTGTTTTAAAAATAAGGGATGGTAAACTTTATGAGTAATTATTTATATTTTTTCAAAAGTTTTAAAAATGATAAAAGTATTTATAAAAAAGTAATCATTTTATCTATTGCAATAATTTTGCTTATAATAGTATTTTCCTTTACAAAATCTATGAATATGTATATAGAAAATGGTATTAAACAAGACCTTTCATATAAAACATTATATATTGATCCAGATTTTAATACAAATTCAATTTCACTTATAAATAAAATTAAAAAAATAAAACATGTAAGTGATGCATTTATAGATAATTATAGTGATATAACTGTTTATTCAAATGATTTTATAAAAAATGGAAGTATTCAGCTAGTTAGATATTCTGAAAATGATAGTATAAACTATATTTCATTTAATGGTGTTAATTTAGAAAATCAAATAATATGTCCTAAAAATTTTTATCCAAAAAATAATATAGATAATATTAATAAAAAAGATATTATTAAAATGAATAAATACTTAAATAAAAATATTGATATTTATTACTATACTTATAATAATGATGAAAGTAAAAATGTTAATTATGATACTTTAAAAATCGTGGGTATATATGACAATAACACTAATATAATTGATGAAAATATTTGTTATGCACATAAAAATTTAATTGAAAAAATTTATAATAAATCGTATGAAAATTATAATCAAGATAATATAACTCCAAGTATTTTTATAAGAGTAGATAATATTAAAAATATAGATTTTGTAAAAGAAAAATTAAATGATTTAGGATATGAATCTAGTTCACTCGTTTTAATAAATAGTAAATTTATAAATTTTGTTAATGTAACATCCTTTTTAATAGGTATTTTTATTATATTATTTTTAATAATTATCATTAATTTTATAAATAAGAAAAATATATCTGATAAATCAAAAATTATTAATTTGTATAGATGTTTTGGTTATACCAAAAATGATATAACTAAAATTTTATATATTGAAAATAGTTATATAAGTTTAATAAGTATATGTATATCTATTATATTTACATTTTTAATTTTTATTATCTTAAAAATAACTATTTATTATAATCCATTTTTATTTTCTAAATTTCCTATTATTTATAATTACTTTGCTATAATTATTTCATTGATTATTATTTTTGTTATTAATATTTATAATATTAAGTTTGTAAGAAAAAATATTTTAGGTGATTTATGAAAACTCTTTTGGTAATTAGTTTAAAAAATATTAAATATATAAAAAAATACTTAATAGTTTTATTATCTATTTTTATGTTATTTTTCTTTTTCATATTTTTAGAAAATTATTATAATTATAAATTTAATAAAGAAATTATAAATAATATAAATAATAGATATATTAAAATAAATGTATCTAATATAAAAGATAAAGACAATTTTATAAATAATCTTAATAATAATAAAAATATAAGTTTGCTTTATTATGAATATCCCTTGATAAAGTTTAATAAATATACTTTATCATATATAAATGATGATAATTTAGATGTTTTAAATACTAAGATAAGCTTACTTAAAAATAATGAAATAATAGTGTCAAATACTTTAGCAAATATATATAAAATTAATAGTAATTTTGAATTTGTTTTTAATAATAAAACTTATACTTTTTTAATAAAAGGATATTATGATGATTTAGATAATACAAAAATTTATTCATCTTTTGATACTATATCAAATATACTTTTAGATAATAATTTAAATGTAAGTGATAATATTTTAATATGTTTATTAAATGATTATGAAAGTAGTATAAAACTTATAGATGATTTGAATAGTAAGGATATACCAGCATATTTTGCTGATTATACGGGCATTCAAAATATTAATACATATAGTAAAATAATAAGTATAATGAAAATATTAATAAAGGCAATAATAGTTATTTTCTTTATAATTTTATACTTGATTATTAATAGTATTATTGATAACGATAAAAATGATATTGGTTATATGCTTATATGTGGATATAATAAAAAGGACATATTTACTTTCTTATCTTTAAAAAGTTTAATAATTTTATTAAGCTATTATATTTTTATATTTATAATATTTATATTGTTACTTATTACTTCATTTATGTTATTTAATAAAAATCTTTTTTCTATACTGCCAATTATTATAACTAAATCATTTTATGCTTTAATTATTGTTATTATATTTGATATTATTAATGTTTTAATACTTGAAAATAAATCATTAAAAAAATCAATTATTAGTTTTATAAAAAAACAAGAAATGTAAAATCTCTTGTTTATTTTTATTTGGTTACCCAGATAGGATTCGAACCCATGGAATGTCAGGACCAGAACCTGATGCCTTACCGCTTGGCTACTGGGTAATTACTTAATTACTATATCATAAATTCTATTTAAATTAAAGTAGTAAAATAAAATAAAATGTGATATTATATGTTTGTGATGAAATATGAAAAAAGTTGTTATTGGATTAAGTGGAGGAGTAGATAGTGCAGTAGGTGCTTATTTACTTAAAAAGGAAGGCTATGAAGTAATAGGTCTTTTTATGCGTAACTGGGATAGTAATATTAATAATGATATATTAGGAAATCCTAATGATACAAATGATATTTGTCCACAGGAAAAAGATTATAATGATGCTAAAAAAGTATGTGAATTTTTAGGTATAGAGCTTCATAGAATAGATTTTATTAAAGAGTATTGGGACTATGTATTTACTTATTTTTTAGAGGAATTAAAAAAAGGTAGAACACCTAATCCAGATATGCTTTGTAATAAATATATCAAATTTGATTTATTTGTAAAAGAGGCAAGACGACTTGGAGCAGATTATATAGCAACAGGTCATTATGCTAGAATAAAGGGTAATAAACTTCTTCGTGCAAAAGATTTAAATAAAGATCAAACTTATTTTTTAGCGGATGTAAATGTAAATAATTTTAAAGATGTACTTTTTCCAATTGGAGATTATACAAAACCTGAAATAAGACAAATTGCTAAAGAAGTAGGAATTCCTGTATTTGATAAAAAAGATTCTACAGGTATATGTTTTATAGGAGAAAGAAACTTTCAAAAATTTATGGCAAACTATTTAAAACCTAATCCTGGTGATATTATTAATGTAGAAACAGGTGAAAAAATAGGTACACATATGGGACTTATGAATTATACAATAGGTCAAAGAAAAAATGTTGGACTTTCTGGTGATGAAGAAAGACATTATGTATGTGGTAAAGATACAAAGAAAAATATTTTATATGTTGCTTTTGGTGAAAGTGAGTATTTATATTCTGATGAATGCACTATAGATAATGTAAACTTTATTTCTAGTAAAAGACCTTCATTTTGTACTTGTAAATTTCGTTATAGGGGTGAAGATCATCCATGCGCTTTGGAATATCTTGAAAATAATAAAATTAGAGTTATTTATAAAGGTAAAGCTAAAAGTGTAACTCCAGGTCAAGCATGTGTATTTTATGATGGAGAAGAGTGTCTTGGATGTGGCTTTATTGATGAAGTTTTCAAAGATGGTGAAAAACTTTGGTATTTAAATTAAGAGCATTTGCTCTTTTTTTATGAAAAACTATGGTACAAAATAAAAAATTATGATATTATATTTTTAGAGTAAAATAATAAGAGGTTAGATATGAAAAATATATTTAAAAATATTAAAAATTATTTTAAAGATAATAAAACAAAAAGTATTACAATATTAATAATTTTAATATTAACAATTGTTTCTAGTATTACTTTAATAGCATATTCATTTTATCAAAATAAAAGTAGAAAACTTATAATATCTGGTATAGCTTCTTTAGATTCAGCAGATGTATCAATAAAAGTATATAGAGAAAATAAAAATGAAAATGGTGTTGGAATAAATACTTATTCATTATCATATTATGTTCCAAGTAGTGCATCATATAATTATGTAAGTTCAAAGACAGTATGTGGCACAGGAATAACAATAACTAAATATGAAAATCAAAAGTTTTATGTAGATGCGACTAAAAAAGGAAAATGTAAAGTATATTTTGATGCTATAGATGGTTATATTGATGATTATGAAGTAAATCTTTTTGTTCAAAATGAAGTAGGTAATACTAATGATAATAATTATAATAAAATGGGTCAGTTACCACTTTATGAAACAGGATATTATTATACGATAAATACAAGTAAAACAAGTTGTACTAATGGTGCAACAGTAAGCATCGAAGGAAGAAACATAGTAGTACTTGCAACTAAAAAATCAGTATGTAATGTTTATGCTGATAAAAATAGTGATAGTGTTGGACCAACGGTAAGTAATTTATCTGTTGATGGTAAAGCAGTAACATTTACTGCTTCGGATAATATTGGTCTTGCAATGTATGGCCTTAGTTCATCTAACACTATAGCGCCTGATGATTGGTATTATTTTAGTGGAACAAGTCAAACAACCACTTTTGAATATGCTACTGAAGGAACATATTATTTATGGGTTAAAGATACTGCAGGAAATAATGCTATTTCTGAAGCAATAACTATAACACTTGATGCTGCTTCACCAGTTGTTGAAAATATAGATGCTTATACTAAAAATGCTGTAATTGCACTTTCTGATGATAATAATTTAGCAGGTTATGCAGTTACAACAACCTTAACTACACCTACAAGTTGGACTGCTGTTTCCGGAAAAACTGCAAGTGTAACATATCCTACTACAGTAAATGGTACTTATTATGTACATGTAAAAGATGCCGCAGGTAAAACATCATTTAAATCATTTAACATGGTATGTGCAGCCTCAACTACTACAAATTTTGCTTATACTGGTGCTGTTAAAAATTATACTACAGTGTGTCGTGGAAAACATACTTTAACTGTTTGGGGTGCTCAAGGTGGAAATAATGGTGGAAAAGGTGGTTATTCAACAGGAGTAGTTAATTTGAATGAAAATACGAAATTATATATTTATGTAGGTGGTCAAGGTTCAACAGGTTCATCTGGAGGATTTAATGGCGGTGGTACTACCGGTACTGCTAGTGGTGGATCAGGTGGAGGTGCTTCTGACATAAGAATAGGAACTGATTCATTATATGCAAGAGTAATTGTTGCTGGTGGCGGCGGTGGAAAAGGACAAGATAGCTGTGCTGCTGGTGGCGTCGGAGGTGGTACTACTGGTGGTGGTAGTGCTAATCAAAATAATTGTGGTACTCAGGCCGGCGGTGGAACTCAAACTGCTGGAGGTGCTAAAGGAGTTTATAGTGGTACATATGGAGCTAATACAGGAGCGTTTGGTAAAGGTGGAAATGCAAGTAGCGGAAATTATGTTGGCGGTGGCGGCGGCGGTGGCTGGTACGGCGGTGGAGCCGGAGCTACAGCAGGCTGGTCAAATGGTGGCGGCGGCGGTTCAGGATATGTTTATACTTCATCAACAGCATCAAGCTGTCCATCTGGTTGTAAACTTACATCGTCATATTACCTAACAAATGCATCAACTACTGCAGGAAGTTCTTCATTTACAGGAACATCTGGTTCATCTGAAACCGGTCATTCAGGTAATGGTTATGCAAGAATTGTTTATAATCCATAAAACTCATTAAAAAAATAATGAGTTTTTTTGTGGATTATGATATCATATATATACGAGGTAATATATGAGAAAGTTAATTAAATTAGATAAAATATATGATATAAAATTTGATAGTAAAATTCACTCTTTTTTATCACCTGAACATATTTATATACCAATTGAAACTGGTTTTGATCTATTAAAAAAACAAAATTCTAAAGTTTTAATGGGCGAAGCAATTTTAGAAAACAAACTTAAAAAAATTAAAAGTAGTATATCTGGAAAAGTTATTGGTACAAGTAAACTTATATGTGATGGAGTAGAAAAAGAATGTATTGTTATAGAAAATAATTATGAAGAAGATAGTAAAGAAGTAAAAAATATAATTAAAAATATTTCCTCTGAGGATATAATCAATAATTTATTTATACATAATTTAGATAAATATGCTGATAAATTAAAAAAATTAAATATAGAAAATTTAGTTATAAATGGTATGGAAGATGAACCATATTTTGAAAATAATCCATTTGTATTAAATAAATATGCAAGTGATATACTTAAAATAACAGATAAATTAATTAATGCTTTTGAAATAAAAAATGCTTATATTGCAATTAAAAGTAATGATACAGAAAATATTAATTTATTTTTAAGTAAGATAGGAACTTATACAAATATAAATTTAAGTTTAATCGAAGATAAATATTTACTTGGAAGTGATTTCTTTTTACTTGAAAATATGAATTTAAAAGATAATAGTTTAGTTATAAGTGCTCAAGATTTGCTTAGTATTTATAATAGTGTTGTATATCTTTGTGATATTGATACAACTTTTATTACGATTGCTAGTCCTTTTTTACCTAAAAGTTTTGTAATAAATGTTAAAATAGGAACACTTCTTAGTGATGTATTTAATAGTTTAAATATTAATATAAAAGAGAATTATTTATGTATTTATAATGGTTTAATGACTGGATATGAAGTTGATTATAAAAAATGTATAGTTACAAGTAATATGAAAGGAGTTATAATTATACCCAAATTTAATGAAGAAGAAAAACCATGTAATTTGTGTGGAATGTGCTATAAAATATGTCCTGTAAAGGTAAATCCTAAAAATGTTATGGATACTGGTAAAAAAAGTAAAAATTGTATTGACTGTGGACTATGTACATATATTTGTCCATGTAAAATTAATTTAAGAAAATATTTAAGAGGTCAAAAATGAATGTTTATTTAAAGTCTAAAAATAATGAAAATAAAATATTAGTAAAATATATTTTACTTTTAATACCTTTTTTAATATATGGTTTTTATAAGAATGGAATATTATTATATAAAGGTGAATATGTTAATATATTTTATATGTTTAAACCACTTATTTTAACTATTATTTCTATTTTAATAAGTTATTTATTTACAAAATATAAAAAAGAAGATTTTATTTCGTATAGATTATATTTAAATATATTAAGTAGTTTAATAGTATTACCTAATACAAATATATTTATTTATTTAATTATTTTATTTTTAGTTAATATATTATATACTTTTAAAAAGGTTAATATTAGTTTAATTACTATTTTATTACTAATTATAGTTTCTATGATATTTTCTAAGTATTCATTTTTAAATGTTTATGAAGAAAGTGTAAATCATAGTTATAGTATAACTAATTATTTATTTGGTAATGGTTCTGGGGGAATTTCAAATACATTATTTATTTATAGTATTTTAGTTTTTATATATTTAATATGTGATTTTTCATATAAAAAACATATTGTAGTAACTTCTTTAACGGTGTATTATATTTTACTTATAATTAGTTTTGTATTATTTAAAAAGTTTGATTATAATCTTTTGTTAAATAATAATTTAGTTTTTTCATTTATATTTTTAAATACAATCAGTATATTTACTCCATATACAAAAGGTGGTTGTTATTTATATGGTTTTATTTTAGGATTAATATCGTTTTGTTTTAGTTTTATAGATATTAATTTAGGGGTTTATTTAATAAGTTTAATATTATCATTTACTTCTTTATATTTTGATAAACTTATTTTAAAAATTAGTTCCAAATAAAAAAATTTTGGACTAAAAGAACTTAGATTTTTTATAGTTTTTAATGCAATTCGGCAATTTGTAGAGATTTCGTTCAGCAATTTGTGAATATTGCTTTTTTTAGTATTTTCCTTTATAATTTAAATGGTGGTGATAGTAAAATGGATATAATATCTGTAAAAGAACCTAATATAGCTGTTAGGGTATCTCAGTATCCAAATGATAATAAAAAAGAATTTTTACTAGTGGGAAGAAGTAATGTAGGAAAGTCAAGTTTTATTAATACTTTAGTAGAAAGAAAAAATTTTGCACATACATCTTCGAAGCCGGGAAAAACTCAAACTCTTAATTTTTATTTAGTAAATGATACATTTTATTTAGTAGACGTACCTGGTTATGGTTATGCAAATGTATCAAAAGAAAAACAAAAAAAGTTCGGTCTTATGATTGAGGATTATATTAAAAATAGAAGTAATCTTCAGCGTGTATTTTTACTTGTGGATTATCGTCATAAACCCACTGAGGATGATATATTAATGTATAATTATTTAAAATATTATAATTTAAATATTACTATTGTTGCTACTAAATATGATAAGATTAAGAAAAATGGTCGTATTAAACAAGATAAATTAATTAAAAGTGCATTAAAACTTGGTGATGATGAAATGTTTATACCATTTTCTACAATTACAAAAAAAGGTAGAGAAGATGTACTTAAAATAATAGAAAGTTATTTATAAAGGAGAAAATAAGATATGAATAAAAAAGGATTTACTTTAGTGGAACTTATGGCAGTAATAGTTATTATATCTATTATTGCTTTAGTTGGTGTTACTAGTATAACAGGTGTAAGAAAACAAATGGATAAAAAACTATTCGAGGAAAAATTAAATAGTGCTATATCATCCGCTGAAAAATGGGGTGAAGATAATAAAGAAGAACTTACACTTAACATAACAATTAGCGTTAAAGATGGGGATGAAACTGTAGAAAAAACTGTAAAAGGGGCCAAATTAACAATTGGCAACTTAATAGCAAATGATTATTATGAATCTGAGGAAGCTGTTAATCCAAACCTTTATAATTATACAAAATGCTCTAATAGTAAAACTTCTCAATATGGTTATAAAGATGGAGAGTTTTGTAAAAATATAGTTACTAATAATGTGGATAGTTTAATTGTTAATGAGATATCTATTAAAATATTTACTAATAATAATAGAGTTTATGCTTGTATAGAAAAAAATACTAATAATAAAAATTTAATAAAAGAAACTGATGCTTTTGATAAATACAATAAGGATCTTTATTGTTAATTATCTTTATGCTTGTTATTATAAATATTTTTGATATAATAATTTGATAAAAAGGAGGAAATTATGCAAACTGTATGTTTAATAGGAAAACCAAATGTTGGTAAAAGTACTATTTTTAATAGATTAATAAAAGAAAAAAAATCAATTATAATGGATACACCTGGTGTTACAAGAGACAGAATTTATGGTGTAGTTCATTTAATGGATAAATCTTTTCATTTAATTGATACCGGGGGATTATCTTTAGAAAATGGAGACTTTAATAAAGATATTTTAGCACAGGCAACACTTGCAATTGATGAAGCTGATTTAATTCTTTTTATCGTAGATGCCACTTGTGAAATATCTACTGAAGATAAAATGGTTGCAAGTATGCTTCATAAATCTAATAAAAAAGTATTAGTTTTAGTAAATAAAGCAGATAATAAAGAAAGACAAAATAATTTATATAATTTTTATGAATTAGGTTTTGAGGATATGATTGCAATTTCTGCAGAGCATAATATTGGTTTTGATAAATTAAATTCTTATTTAGAGTCAAATATTAGTGAAGGGAAAGAAAAAGAAGATAATAGAGTTAAATTTTGTTTTGTCGGAAGACCAAATGTTGGTAAAAGTTCCTTAGTAAATGCTCTTTTGAAAGAGGACAGATTAATTGTATCTGATATTGCTGGAACAACAAGAGATGCTGTTGATAGTACATTTAAATATAATGGTAATGAATATGTTGTTATTGATACTGCAGGTATGCGAAAAAAAGGTAAAATTTATGAACAAATTGAAAAGTATTCTTATATTCGTTCTTTAAAAGCAATTGATCGAAGTGATGTATGTGTTCTTGTAATTGATGCAAAAGAGGGTATTATAGAGCATGATAAACATATTGCTTCCTATATTACTGATGCTGGTAAAGCTATTGTAATATGCGTAAATAAATGGGATACCGTGGAAAACCCTGAGGAAGAACTAAAAAAATGGAAACTTTTAATGGAAAATGAATTTAAATTTCTATCTTATGCTAAAGTAGTATTTGTATCCGCTAAAACATCTAAAAGACTTGGAACATTAATGCCAGAAATAATTAATGCTTATGAATCACATAATAGAGTAATAGCAACAAGTATGCTTAATGATTGTATAATTGAAAGCGTTCAAATGCATAATCCACCTTCATATAAAGGTAAAAGACTTAAAATATATTTTGTGTCAGAAACAAGTATCAGACCTCCAAAATTTACTTTTGAAGTTAATAATAAAAAGTTAGTACATTTTTCTTATGAAAGATATTTAGAAAATCAAATTAGAAAAACTTTTGAACTTGATGGAACACCAATTATATTAGAATTTAAAAATAAAAATGATTAATGTAGGTAAAAATACTTGCATTTTTTTATATTTTAGTAAACGAACAAAATTACGATAAAACTATTGACAACTATATTTTTTTAGAGTATAGTTTAAATATGCTGGCAGCAAATATATGTTCGATGTAAAAAAGAAGTTGTACAAATATATTGCAAAAAAAATAATGAATATCAATTAAAAAATGAAATTAAAAGGAGGAAAAATGGTTTATTTAGAAAGTATTAGATTATTAGAAAATGATGAAGAAGGGTTAGCTATGGATGAAAGAAAAATATATAATAGTTATTATCCCTTTGGTATTTTTTCACACATGAAAAATATTAAAAATATTAAATTCGGTACTATTACACTTTTTTGTGGAAGTAATGGCTGTGGTAAATCGACTTTATTAAATCTTATTTCTAGTAAGCTTAATTCAGTAAAAAAGACTAATTATGATAAAGGAACATTATTTAAAAATTATATGGATGTTATGGGATATGAGATGAATGAAGTTCCAGAAGAAATTGTTACAATTACAAGTGATGATATATTTGATTATTTACTTGATTTAAGAAGCATTAATTCTCATGTTAATCGTAGAAAAGATGAACTTGCTAGATACTATTTAGATAATAAATATAATAGTAAGGATATTTCAATTTTTGATTATGATGAGATTCGAAAAAATTATGAAACTAAAACTGCAACTATGTCTAAATTTATTAGAGGTAATTTAATGAATAATACTATTTCTTTGCAATCTAATGGGGAGTCCTCACTTATGTTTTGGGAAAAAGAGATTAAAGAAAATGGTATATATATTTTAGATGAACCTGAAAATAGTTTATCAGCAGAAAATACCTTAAAACTAAAGACATTTATAGAAGAAAGTGTAAGATTTTTTAACTGTCAATTTATAATATCAACACATAGCCCTTTTTTACTTAATTTGAATGAAGCAGTAATCTATGATTTAGATAAAAAAGATTTTGTACCAGTAAAGTATGGAGATATTCCGTCAGTAAGAACTTATTATGAATTTTTCAAAAGTAACGAAGGTAAATTTACTTAAAAATGATAAATCAAAAAAACTTAAGCAAAAAAGTGTCAAGAAAGTGTAATTTGTATTTACAAAGATAACTTTGCCCTTTATAATAAATGGTAACTTTGAAGGGAGGATAATATGAATAATTTACTACCTGTACTTATACTTAATGAAGTCATTATTCTTCCTAATCAAGAAATTAAAATCGATTTAAATAATGAATTTAGTAAAAAAGTAATTTGGGCAAGTGCAAAAAATGAACTTAATAAAGTTTTAGTTATTGCTCCGATTAATACTTTAGAATCCTCACCTTCAATAGAGGATCTTCCTAGAGTTGGTGTTGTTGCTAAAGTAAAAAGTAAAGTAGAACTTCCAAATAATAAATTAAGAGTTATTATAAAAGGAGAAGAAAGGGTAAGTATTAATAAATATTATCAAAATAAAAATACTAATGTTTTGAAGTGTAGTTTTAATGTTATTGAACTTCCATCATTTTCAAAAGCAAATGAAACAGCTATTCAACGAAAGCTAATTGAACTTACTAAGAACTATATTTTACTTAATAAAAATGTTTCAAATTCTATATTAAAAACTTTAGATGAAAGAAAAAGTTTATCTGATATAACTGATATAATTACTTCATTTTTACCATTTAGTTTTTCTAAAAAACTTTCATATATGGAAACTATTAATCCCCTTACAAGAGCGGAAAATTTAATAAATGATTTAAATGAAGAAATACTTGTTACAAATATTGATAGAGAGCTTGATGAAAAATTAACTCAATCTATTGAAAATGGTCAAAGAGAATATATTTTAAAAGAAAAACTAAAGGAAATTAATAGTGAACTCGGTATAACTAAAGAAAATGAAATAGCAAGTTTAAAAGAGAAATTATCGAGTCTTTCTTTGGAGGAAAAAACTTATAATAAACTATTAAATGAAATTAATAAATATTCGACTTGTTCAGAATTTAGTCCTGAAGCAGCAGTTATTAAAAATTATTTGGATACTGTTTTAAATTTACCTTGGAATAGTGAAACAGTATTAAATACTGATATAAAAAAAATAAAAAATGAACTTGATGCTACTCATTATGGACTCGTAGAACTTAAAGAAAGAATTTGTGAATATGCATATTTTTTATCAAAAAATACTCAGTTATCTGCACCGGTAATATGCCTTTTGGGTGCACCTGGTGTTGGTAAAACTTCAAGTGCATACTCAATTGCTAAAGCATTAAATCGAGAGTTTATTAAAATAAGTGTAGGTGGTTTAAATGATTCAACTGAACTTATTGGATCACGTAGAACTTATCTTGGGGCTTCTGCTGGAAAAATAATGCAAGGTATAATTAAATGCAAAGTAAAAAATCCTGTTATTCTTATTGATGAAGTTGATAAAATGGTTAAAGATTATAAAGGTGATCCTGCCTCAACTTTACTTGAAATACTTGATAGTACTCAAAATAAATATTTTATAGATAATTATATTGAGGAACCATTTGATTTATCTAAAGTAATGTTTATATTAACTGCTAATAGTTTAGATAATATTCCATCAACTTTACTTGACAGGTTAGAGATAATAAATATGGATAATTATTTAACAAGTCAAAAGATTGATATTGCTAAGAATTATTTAATTAAGGATATTTTTAGTGAATATAAAGCAGAAATTAAAATAAGTAAAGAAGTTTTAGAATTTGTTATTGAAAATTATACTAAAGAGCCTGGAGTAAGAGAACTTAAAAGGTTACTTGAAAAATTAATAAGAAAAGTTATAGTAAATGAGCCGAATGCTAAAAGTATTACAATACTTCATGTAAATAAATATTTAGATAATAGAAATATAAATTATTTACCAGAAATTACTACAAGTGGCATAGCAAATATTTTAGCATACACTACTGTAGGAGGGCGATTATCCCATATTGAAGTAGTAAAATATAAAGGTATAGGTAAAGTTACTATTACAGGCTGTGCTGGGGAAATTTTAAAAGATAGTATTAATGTAGTAATTAGTTTTTTAGCTAATAATTATAATATTGATTTAAAAAATCAAGATTTACATTTTCATTTTTTAGAAAGTTATGTAAAAAAAGATGGACCATCTGCAGGTGTATCAATAGCTGTTGCGTTAATGAGTCTTATTAAAAACAAAAAAATATCATCACAAATTGCTTTTACAGGAGAGCTTTCTTTGAAAGGTGATATTTTACCTGTGGGAGGTTTAAAAGAAAAAGTAGTAGCGGCAACTACTGAGGGTATAACCAAAGTATTTGTGCCCTCTGCTAATGCCTTTGAAGTTGCAAATATAAGTGAAAATATTACAAATAATATAGAAATAGTATTAGTAAGTAACTTTACAGAAATATATGATGCACTTTTTAAATAAAAATATGGTATAATTTTCTTACAGAGATAGGAAAGTGTTGTATGAATTTAAAAGATATTAATTATGTTGATTATGGAAAAAATATAAAAGGAACGATAGTTTTATTACATGGTTGGGGTCAAAATATCCAAATGATGGATATGCTTGGTCATCCATTTGAATCGGAATTTCGTATTATAATTTTGGATTTGCCAGGTTTTGGTGAGTCTAAAGAACCATCATCTTTTTGGGGTGTAACTGAGTATACTACTTTTTTACATGACTTTTTAACTAAATTAAAAGTATCAAACCCAGTTTTAATTGGTCATTCCTTTGGAGGAAGAATTGCAATTAATTATGCCTCAAGGTTTAAAACTGAAAAAGTTGTTTTACTTTCTGCACCATTTAGACCTAAAAAGAAAAAAATAAGTTTAAAAGTTAGAATATATAAACTTGCTAAAAAAATAAAATTTTTAAAACCTTTTGCAAATTATTTAAGAAATAAATGGGGTAGTACTGATTATAAAAATGCTAGTGAAATTATGCGTGGAAGTTTAGTAAAAATTGTAAATGAAGATTTAACTGAAAATGCCAAAAAAATTGAAGTGCCAGTTCTTTTAATATATGGTACTTTGGATAAGGATGTTCCTTTAAAAGAGGCTATTTATTTGGAAACTATTTTAAAAGATGGTGGACTTGTTAAATATAATGGATTTGGACATTATGCTTATTTAGAAAATTTAAATCAAACTATTAACATTTTAAAAAATTTTTTGTCGTAGGAGGTTCCTTATGAAATATTTTATGATTTTATTAGTTATAGTTCTTTTTGCTTTTGAAAGTTTATTTTATATTCAAATGCTTCAGCAAAATTCATATAATGAAAAAAATAGATTTTTAAAATTTACTTTAAAAAATATAAAAGAAAATATAAATTACTTTGCATTAAAATTACTTTTTGGAATATCATTAATTTTATTTTCAAATTTTGAATTTATATTATATGTTTATTTCTTTTTAATAATGTTTATTTTAATTTATTCAAGTATATTACAATATAAAAAGTATAATAAGAAATTACCTTTAAAATTTACAAAAAGAGTTATTAGAATTTTTTCTTTAGATATAATTTCTTATTTAATATTAATGATTATTTGTTTTAATAAAAACCTTACATTTTTACTTGGAATAGAACTTATATTTATATCTTTATTACCCTTTGTTTTGATAATTTTAAATTATATTTTATATCCAGTTGAAAAAATTATTTATGAAGTATATAAAAATAAAGCTATTAAAAGGCTTAATAAAATGGAAAATATTGCAGTAATAGGTATTACTGGTTCTTTTGGTAAAACTAGTACAAAAATGATTTTAAATGATATTTTAAGTGTAAAATATAAAGGATTTTGTACAGCTAATTCATTTAATACGCCAAAGGGAATAACTAAAACAATTAATGAAACAGAAAGCATTTTTAATGATTATTTTATTGCTGAGATGGGTGCTCGTGCCAAGGGAGAGATTAAGCAGTTATGTGATATAGTTCATCCTAAATATGGAATAATTACAAGTGTTGGACCAGCACATCTTGATACCTTTAAAAATATTGACATTATTACTAAAACAAAGTGTGAATTACTTGAAAGTTTACCAAATGATGGAGTAATTGTTTTAAATAAAGATAATGAATATTTAAGAAAATATAAGCCTATAAATAGAGTAAAGACTTTATGGTTTAGTTTAAACGATAATGGTGCTGATGCTTATGCAAGTGATATTAAATATAGTGATAAAGGGAGTGCTTTTACTCTTCATATAAAAAAGAAAAGTATTCAAGTTGAAACTACACTTTTAGGTAAAGAAAATATTTATAATATAGTTTCTGCCTCTCTTCTGGCAAATGAACTTGGAATGTCCTTAAAAGAAATTCAAAAAGGTATTTCCAATATTAAAGTCATTTCTCATAGGTTAGAGCTTAAGACATCAGAAAATATTACAATAATTGATGATAGTTATAATTCTAATCCTGTTGGTAGTCAAAATGCTATTGAAGTTTTAAAACTAATGAAAGGTAAAAAAGTTATTATTACCCCTGGTATGGTGGAAATGGGTAAAGATGAAGAAAAATTAAATTATGAATTTGGATGCAAAATGGCTAATGTATGTGATAGATTTTATTTAATAGGCAAAAAAAGAAGTAAGCCTATTGAAAAAGGAATCATTGATGAAAATAAAAAAGCAGATATAAAAGTATTTAATTCATTTAATGAGGCATATAATGATTTTAGAAAAGATTTTGCAAAGGAAAAAGTAACAGTGCTTTTAGAAAATGATTTACCGGATACTTATAATGAAAATTAGAAAGGATGTTTATGAAATTAAAAGTAGGTTTTATTTATGGGGGTATTAGTACAGAACACGAGATTAGCATAATAAGTGCGATTCAGGCTATAAATAATATGAATATGGATAAATATGATATAGTACCAATATATTTGTCTAAAAAAGGAGTTTTTTATACAGGAAAGTATTTGTTAAATATTGATAATTATAAAGATTTAAGTTTAATACCTAAAAAATGTAAAGAAGTGTCAATAATTAAAAAGAATAATGATTTTGTTTTATTAAATGTTAATTTTCCTCATAAAGTATTAACTAATATTGATATTTTCTTTCCAATTGTTCATGGCTATAATACTGAAGATGGCTCTATAGCGGGTTTTTTAGAAACTATTGGAGCTCCATATGCTGAAAGTGATTTATATGCAAGTTTAATTGGCCAAGATAAGGTTATTCAAAAAATGGTTTTCAAAGAAAATGGTATAAACATTGCACCTTATACATATTTTTATGAAAATGAATATCTTGATAATGAAAATGAAATAATTTCTAAAATTAATAAGCTTTCCTATCCAGTAATTGTTAAACCAGCAAGACTTGGAAGTAGTGTAGGAATTAATATTGTTTTAGATGAATCATCTTTAAATGAGGCTATTAATGAAGCATTAAAATATGATGAAAAAATTATTGTAGAAAAGGTTATTGAAAATCTAAAAGAACTTAACTGTTCAGTACTCGGAGATAAAGATTTATATAAACCTTCTTTAATCGAAGAGGTTAGTGGAAAAGATAATATTCTTTCTTATGAAGATAAGTATATTTCTGGTGGTAAATCAAAAGGTATGGCAAGTGCAAGTCGAAAAGTCCCAGCGGATATACCTAAAAAGTTAACTAAAGAAATAGAAAATATTAGTGTAAAAGCTTGTAAAGCACTTAATACAAATGGTATAGTTCGAATTGATTATTTATATGATACAAAAAATGATAAAGTATATTTAAATGAAATTAATATTATTCCAGGATCATTATCATTTTATTTATGGAAAGATATGAAATATAAAGATTTACTAGAAAATATAATTGAACTAGGAATAAAAAATTATAAAAATAAATCTCGAAAACAAACTAGTTTTGAAACAAATGTATTACAAAATTTTAATGGTACTAAAGGTATAAAAAAATAAATTTAAAATTTTATATAGACAAAATATTATAAATATGATATATTTAATTTGCTCGAAAAAAATAAATTTTTTTGTGAGCATTTTTTTTGCAAGAAAATTTAAAATCACACACCTTAGAAAGGAAACATATGAAAAAAACAATAATAATTTTAATAACAATTTTTGCCTTTACTACAAATATATATGCACTTGAAAATATAAGTTATACAATAAGTGGAACAAATAAATCACTTTGTTCAAAAGATGGAAAGATTTTTCTAGAGATACCTTCGATTGATCTTGATGGAAACGAATCATATATTTTAAAACCAATGGAAAGTTTTAATACAAATTTAAAAACATATGAATATGCAAAATATACAAATTATGACTTACCTAAAGATTTAAAAGATTATTTTTATGCTTTCCTAGAGTTTAAAAATATTCCTGGAATAAGTCATAGTAATTATCACATTTTAACACAAAGACTTATTTGGGATTATTTATACCCAGAAATGGAAATAAGATTTTGTACAAATCGAGGTAAACCTTTTGAATTTCTCGAAGAGGAATATTATAAAGTAAAAGATATGATTAAAAATATTGTAAGTGGGCCAGACTTTTTTAATAGAGATAATTATTTACTTGAAAATAAAGAATATACTTTTGAATTTAATTATTTAGATAGATTTTATTTAGTATCTAAACCTGATGAATTAAATGTTAAAATTTATGATAATAAACTATTTGTAAGTGGTCCAAAAGGAAAATATCAGTTAGTATTTAAGAAAAAACCTCTTGAAAATAAATCTTTTATTTCAGAAAGAATTATATCTGATGGACAAAATGAAGTATTTTCCTACAGTAATTTTAATGATAAAGAATATATAGTGAATATTATAATTGATAGTGTAAATTTAAATATATTAATACTTGATGAAAATAATAAGGCTTTAACTGATAAATGCATAATTTTACAAAATGAAAAAGAATACTTATCATATTGTACAAATGAAAATGGTATTATTAATGCTAAAGGCTTACTTAAGGGAAAATATAATATTTTATTCGAAGAAACTGATGAATATGAAAAAATAAATCAAGATATTGATTTAAATAGTGATTCAATGATTAAATTAAAATTAATACTTAAAAATAAAGATAATGTTATTAATAATGATAATAACAATAATAGCGAAAATATTGATAATATTGATAATAATCAAAATATTAATGATAATTTAAATAATAATGATGATAATATTGATAATGAACAAACTAGTATTACAAAAGTTAATGGTGAAAAAAATACTAATGAAGACTATTTAATATTCAAAGATACTTTATCTATTAATAAATTTTATATTGTAGCTATAGTATTTATCTTTTTAACAGCGGTGGTATTTTGCATCAAAAGATTAAAAAAATAATAATTTTTATTTTATTACTTTTGATAAATACAGTAAACTCTAAAACATTTACTATTCAAAATACTTTACTTGACAGTTTCACTTATAGTGAAAATATATCATTAATTATACCTAGTATTAGTTTTTCAAAAACTTTTGATAATAATTCTACTTTAAAGAATAATTTAGAACTTGAAAAGAGTTCAGTTATGCCAAATAAAGAAAATAGTACAGTAATTATACTTGGTCATTCAGGTTATAATTTTAATGCCTATTTTAATGATTTATTTGATTTAAAAAAAGGTGATTTTATATATTTAAAATATTTAGGTAAAACTTATACTTATAAAGTTTTTGATATAGAATATATTAATAAAAACGAATTTTATAAGGTTCAATATAATAAAAATTACTTATATTTAGTAACTTGTGATTTATATAATTTTAGTAAACAAATTGTTATAAAAAGCTCAAAAATTTAACTTTTTTGAGTTTTTTTGCATTTTTTTTAAGAAATTTAACAAAAAAAGGAGGAAATCGAGGGGGTAGCGGTAATAATATATATATGTAGGGGATAAAATATGAAGTATATTAATGAAGAAGAAATTAATGCTATAAGAGAAAATGCAAACATTGTTGATGTCATTGAAAGTTATGGAATTAAACTCGAAAAAAAAGGTAAAGATAACTATGTATGCTTATGTCCATTTCACGATGATCATAATCCTAATATGATTGTTTCTCAAGCTAAACAAATTTTTACTTGTTTTGGTGGATGTGGAGCTACAGGTAATGTATTTACCTTTGTACAAAAATATGAAAATGTAAGTTTTATCGAAGCAGTTAAAATAGTTGCCGAAAAATCTCATCAAAACTTTAATTATGATATTAAAAGTTCCAAGGTGAATGATAAATATAGTAAAGAGTATGAAGTTATGGATTTATCATTAAAGTTTTTTCAAAATAATTTAGCTTCGAGTGAGGGCATTAAAGCCAAAGAATACCTTTTTAAAAGAGGGATCACTGAGCAAATTATTAATGAGTTTAAACTTGGACTTTCAATAAGTAATAATAGTTTAAAAAAGTTTTTTGAAAGTAAAAATGTTGATTTAGAACTTGCTTATAAAATAGGACTTTTAAATAAGGGCGGAACAGAATATTATGATGTGTTTAATGATCGTATAATGATTCCAATATTTAATCAATCTGGTAAATTATGCGGTTATACAGGAAGATGCTATTTAAAAGATGAAGAAAATAAATATGTAAACTCAAAAGAAAATGAAATTTATAAAAAAAGTGAAGTTTTATTTAACTATTTTAATGCTAAAAATGAAATAAATAAGTTAAAGGAAATCGTTATTGTCGAAGGTAATATGGATGCAATAACTATGAGTACATATGGAATTAAAAATGTTTGTGCTTTAATGGGCGTTGTACTTACAAGTTATCAAATTGACTTTCTAAAAAAACAAAGGCTTAAACTTATTTTAATGCTTGATAATGATAATGCGGGTAAAACAGCCACTTTAAAAGTTGGGGATAATTTATATAATGCTGGGATTGATGTTAGAGTAGTAAGACTTTCTGGGGCAAAAGATCCTGATGAATATGTAAGAAAAAATGGAATTAATGCTTTAAAAGATAATATTAGTAATGCAAGAAAGTTTATTGATTTTAAAATTGAGGCTTTAAAAGATAACTATGATTTATCTTCGGTCGAAGATATTCAAAAGTATGTAAAAAGTGTACTTGATTCAATAAAAAGTCTTAGTGATATTGAAAAAAGTATTATAATAAATAGTTTAAGTGAAACATACCATATAGATGTAAATATTTTAAAAAAGGATATTACATTTAATGCAAAACCTAAGATGCAAGAGCCTGTTATTAAACAAAAGAAAAAAAGTGGTTATGACCTTGCTGTTTCCAATATAATTTATGGAATGCTTCAGAATAAGGAATATTATTTTATCTTTGCTAATCGGCTTGGTTATTTAAAAAATAGAGTTGAAAGAATGACTGTTGCTTATATAAAGGAATATATTGATAAATATAAACAAATTGATATTGCAGGATTTTTAGATTATGTGGTAAAATATGAAGATGTTTATGCTTTTGTAAGTGATGTTTTATCTAATAACGATAAAGAAATATCAGAAAAATGGTTTCTGGAAGCACTTGATAGAGCAAATAATGAAATAGATAAAATGGATTTAAAACAAAAAAAATATAATGCACAAAATGAAATGGACGCAAATATGAAAATAAATGATGCCCAAAAGTGGCTTGAAAAAAGAAGAAAAATAGAGTATGAGGAAAGGATGTAGTAAATATGAAAGAAATTAAAACATTTAAAGAAAGGGAAGAAGAATTAATTAAAGAGGGGGAAGCTAAAGGTTATATTACATATGAAATGCTTGCAGAAAAATTAAAAGGGTTAGAAATTGATAATGATTTATTAGATGAACTTTATAACAAATTACTTGAACATAATATAACAGTTATATCAGGCGATGATGTATCCTCAAATGGGGGAAATGTAGAAAAAGTACTTGAAGAAGTTAAAGATGAAGAAAATCTAATTTTAAATGACGAAGAAATTACTAAGGATGTAAATATTAATGATCCAGTAAGAATGTATTTAAAAGAAATAGGTAGAATTCCACTTCTTACACCTGATGAAGAACTTGCTTTATCAGAAAGAATAAATAATAATGATGAAGATGCCAAAAGAATACTTGCGGAAAGTAACCTTCGTCTTGTTGTATCAATTGCCAAAAGATATGTAGGAAGAGGTCTTCTTTTCCTTGACCTTATTCAAGAGGGTAACATTGGTCTTATGAAAGCAGTAGATAAATTTGACTCTAATAGGGGTTATAAATTTTCTACTTATGCTACTTGGTGGATTAGACAGGCAATTACAAGAGCTCTTGCTGATCAAGCTAGAACAATACGTGTACCAGTACATATGGTTGAAACAATTAATAAAATGGTAAGAGTTCAAAGACAATTAACACTTGAACTTAATAGAGAACCATCTGAAGAAGAAATTGCTAAAAAAATGAATGTTAGTGTTGATAAAGTTCGTGAAGTAATTAAAATTAGTCAAGATCCAGTTTCACTTGAAACACCAATTGGTGAAGAAGATGATTCTCATTTAGGAGATTTTATTAAAGATGAAAGTTCACTTTCACCAGAGGAATATACAGAAAATGAAATCTTAAAAGAGGAAATTGATGATGTACTTCAAAGCCTTCAACCAAGAGAACAAGAAGTATTACGTCTTCGTTTTGGACTTAAAGATGGTACTTGTCATACCCTTGAGGAAGTTGGCAAAAAGTTTAATGTAACAAGAGAAAGAATTCGTCAAATTGAGGCAAAAGCCCTTCGTAAATTACGTCATCCTTCAAGAGCTAAAAAACTAAGAGACTTTATGGAGGAATAATGAAAAGTCTTCGCCTTGAGGCGGTAGCATCCCTTGTAAAGGAAAACTGTAATGTTTTAGATGTTGGAACAGATCATGCATATTTACCAATTATTTTATCTAAGTCTGGAAAATGTCAAAGTATAATTGCAAGTGATGTATCAAAAAATGCTCTTTCATATGGAAAGGCCAATTTAAAAAAATATCATATTACTAATGTAAAGTTAGTATTATCTGATGGACTTAAAAATATAAGGGATAAATATGATACTTTAACAATTTGTGGTATGGGAACATACACTATAATTGATATTTTAAAAAGTGGTTATTTACCAAAAAATATTATTATTAGTTCTAATAATGATTTATATACTTTAAGATGCTATTTAAATAGTATTAATTATAAAATTATTAAAGAAATAATAATTTATGAAAATGGAAAGTATTATGATATTATTTCATATGAAAAAGGACAAGAAAAACTTTCTTATTATCAAAAATTATATGGTAAAAGTAATGATAAAAAATACTTTAAATATTTACTTCATAAAGAAACTTATATTTTTAAAAAGAGTAAAAATTTTAAAACACTCAAAAATATTATCTATCTTTTTTTAAAAACTATTTAAAAAATGTTGGGTTATTAATAAGACTACTTTCTATAGTAGTTTTTATTGTGGAATACTTTTTATTAGTTTCATTTTCTTTAGAACCTTTATTTAAAGTATTTAGTATCTTTGGTAAATTTTTAGCACCTCGAATCATTGGTTTTACACTTTCATAAAGGGGAATCACTTCTTTAGCAATATTAATTGTTTTAGAAAGCCCTGATAATACTTTAGCTAAAGTTATTCCCGAAGATATTACATTTGAAAACATATTTTTTCACCTATTTAATTATATGATAAAAGTTTATTAAATGTTTCAAAAAACATAGACAATAGTAGTTATTTTTGATATATTTAATTTGCTCGAAAAAAATAAGTTCTTTATATGTGATAAAATGACTTTAAAATCACACATCTTAGAAAGGAGAATATGTTTAATAAATTATATTCTAAATCAGGATTTTTACGTGATTTAGCATTTAAAAAACTGTTTCTTGAAACACCACAACTACTTAACTATGTATATAATTATACCTTAGAATTACTTGATCTACCAATAGACGATAGTATTCATTTACTTGATAATAATTTAAATGATAATATAAATATTAAAAATAGAGAATCAGATTTACTATATGAATCAAATAATTATTTAGTAAATATCGAAGGCAATTGTCAAACTTCAGTAAGTGTTAATTTAAAAAACTTATCATATTTATGTGCTTTACTTTTAAGACAGGTAAAACCTGGTGCAAAAGATAAAATAAAAAAGATATTACAAATTAATATAAATAATGAAAGCCCATTTAAAACAAAAAAATTTATAAATATAACTAGATTAATTGATAGTATAACTAATGAGATAAGAAATGAAGAATTTTTTATCATAGATTTTAATCTTGAAAATAGTTATAATATGACATATAATGAAATTGATAGTTTACTGGATGATGACCCAAAAAAGATATTTTATGTATTTACAAGTGAAAATAATGATAAATATTATGAGTTATATAAAAATAATAAACTAGGTCAATTAATATTAAGGAGGATGGAATATATGATAGAAAATTTTGATGCAATATTTTATTATGATAGAGATAAATTTAATGAGCAAGTAGCCAAAGAAGTTGGTTTTGAAGAAGGTAAAACTGCAGGTATAGAAATCGGTAAAAACGTGGGAATGGCAATTGGAAAAAAAGAAACAATTTTAAAAATGTTAAACTCAGGTATGCCTGAATTAGATATTCTTAAATACTTAGGAATCACTGAAAGTGATCTTGAGGAAATTAAAAAGTATAAGTAAATAACTTATGCTTTTTTTGTTAATATTAATTTGTACCCCTAGAATAATAAAAAAAATTATGGTATACTTTTTTATAGTAGGGAGATTACAATGGAAGAAGCAAAGAAAAAAAATAATATTATATTAGATTTTATAACATCTTTTATTTATATACCAGTATATTCATTACTTGGAATAAAATTTGTACTTTGGGATATGTGGGTAATGCTATTTAATTATTTTGCTTGGCAACTTGATAAAACAGTTAATGGAAAAGCTGATAAAGTTGAAACTAAAGAAGAACAAGAACTTTTATATCAAAAAACTAAAGGTAAAAAGAAAAAGAAACAAAGAGTCTATAATTATAGCAAAAAAACTTTAGCAAGATATGAAAAAATGAAAATAGAACTAGCTAATGACTTAAGAACAAGTGGAGCTACCCGTAGTAAAACACCAAATGTTTATCAATTTACAGTAAGAAATGTTCAAGGAGATGGTCAAATATTTACTGCAACAATGTCTGGACTTTCTAAACTTGATATTAATGCATTTTTAGTAAATAAAGGTTATGAAGTATATCAAATTAAAACTAGTAAATTAATTAATTTTTTAAATGCTGATTCATCTTTTATATCAAGAGAGATGTCTAAAAAAGATTTAATATTTTTCTTAACACAACTTTCTACTTATTTAAAAGCTGGTATTACTTTAAATGAGGGAATGAAAATATTAACTACTCAAATGAATAAAAATAAAAATCGACAAAGAGTATTTGAATCTATTTGTTATGAACTTCAACTTGGAGAAACATTTTCAAATGCCCTTGCAAAACAAGGTAACTTATTTCCAGCACTTCTTATCAATATGATAAAGGCTGCCGAGGCCACTGGAACATTACAAGAAACACTTGATGATATGGCTAATTACTATACTGAAGTTAATAATACTCATAAAGAAATGGTTAGTGCTTTAACATATCCAGCAATTATTACTGTATTTGCAATTGCAGTTGTAACCTTTATTATTGTCTACGTTGTACCACAATTTTCAACTATATATGGACAAATGGATATACCTATAACTGGTTTAACATTATTTTTAGTGAATTTAAGTAATTTTTTAACTAAAAATTTAGCTTTAATTTTATTACTTATTGTTGCCTTAATTGTTTTAAATATTATAATGTTTAAAAAAGTTAAAATGTATCGTGTTTTTATTCAAGAAATATCTATGAAATTACCGGTAATAAAAAATATTATTATATATAATGAAATAGCAATATTTGCTAAAACTTTTGCATCACTTTTAAGAAATAATGTGTTTATTACTGAAAGTATGGGAATTTTAAGTAAAATTACTAATAATGAAATTTATAAAGCAATAATGTTTAAAACAATAGACAATATTGTTATGGGAGAAAAAATATCAGATGCGTTTAAAGATCACTGGGCTGTTCCTGATGTTGCTTATTATATGATAGTTACTGGTGAATCAACTGGTCAACTTGCTGATATGATGCAAAAGGTTAGCGATTATTATCAAGTTATGCATAAAAATACAGTTAATGCATTAAAGAGTTTAATAGAACCAATTATGATTGTGTTCTTAGCAATTATGGTAGGTGGAATATTACTTGCTGTTATTGTTCCAATGTTTAATGCATATAATCAAATGATTTAGGGGAGTTTTATGGAAGTATTATTATTTATAATTGGTGCATGTTTAGGATCTTTTTTCCTAGTTGTAGGAAAAAGGCTTCCTATAAATGAAGATGTGCTATTTTCAAGAAGTAGATGTGATAAATGTAAGAAAGAGTTAAAATGGTATGATTTAATACCTATTTTTTCTTATGTTTTTTTGAAAGGAAAATGTAGATATTGTGGTGAAAAAATTAGTCCTCTTAATTTAATTGTAGAAATATTTATGGGGCTTTTCTTTGCTTTAGGGTATCATTTTATACCAATAGGTTATAATTTTTATGCTTATCTTGTACTTTCAAGTTTAATGATGTTAATTTTTATATCTGATTTTTCTTATTATATTATTTTAGATTCACCACTTATTATAGCAAGTATTTTACTTTTTATATTAAAGTTTATATTTTTTGGTTATAAAGATGCATTAATAAGTATTGTAAGTGGAATATTACTTTTTCTTGTAATGTATTTGATAAAAATTATTGGTGATAAATTATTTAAAAGAGAAAGTTTAGGTGGAGGAGATATAAAACTTGCTTTTGTTATTGGCTATGCTTTAGGATTTAGATTATCTTTAATAGCTATTATATTATCATCATTTTTAGCACTTCCTTATTCTGTAGCCTCATTAAAATTACAAAAAAATAATGAAGTACCTTTTGGACCATTCCTAGTATCTTCATTATTTATAGTTTTTCTTTTTCAAGATAAATTTATTAATATTTTAGGCTTTTTTAACTAGCAAGATATGCAAGAAGACCTGCGATTACAGAACCAACCATTAATATTAATAATGACCATGCAATAAATTTTTTATCTTTCTTTTTCATATTATAAGTCCTTTCTAATTTATTTTTCTCTAAACAACTATACATCCATAAGACATATTTATGATACCATATATTTTAATTTTTGTAAAAATTTATACTTTTTATTTACACAAATTTGACATTTTATTAAATATGTGCTAAAATGTCTTTCGTTAGAGGGGTGTTTTTTATGAAAGATAACAATGTTGTAAAAAATGATAAAAAATTTAACTTAAATAGACCTATTACTGGTGTAATTCAAAATGATAGGATTTGGGAACAATGGTATGATCCCCAAAAAATGAATGAGAATTTACCTAAAATGAATCAAGCTGATTATGAAGAAATGTGTAATAAAGATTATCCAAATGATGTTATTTTAAATAATCGTGGTCTTAAAAAAATTACTAATAGTGAGTTTATTGCTATGCGTAATAAATTTATCCGTTCTTTAAAAGCAATGGGTATAGGTAAGGGAGATAAGGTAGTATCAATTGCACTATCTACTCCTGAATTAATAGCTTTTAAATATGCATGTGCTTATGTAGGTGCTATAACTGCTCATTTTAATTTTATGGAAGATAAGGATAAAATGTATAAACATATTAAACTTTTAAATCCAAGTTTAATTATGTTCCTTGATATTTTAGAACCTAACGTTTGTGAAGTATTAAATAGTGAAGAATTTAATAATATTAAAAAGTTAAGACTTCCAGTTTCTGCTTCAACTCCAGCATTAAATGATGAAAAATTTAAAGCAGCACTTTTCACGCTTAATAATAAACTTCAAAATAAAAGTGTAAAAGGGGCTATAAGTTTAGGCAAATTTGTAAGCTATGGACAGTATTATAATGGACCTATGGAAAGTGTTTACGAAGATCATCTTCCATCAAATATAGCTTTATCCTCAGGTACAACTGGTGAAAGTAAAGCAATATTACTTTCTCATGATGCAAATAATGCATTAGCAAAACAACATGAAATTGCTGATTTAGGTCTTAAAAGAGGAGAAAAGAATTTAGCACTTGTTCCACCATTCTTAGCATTTTGGGATGCTGATATAATTGGTATGGCAATGAGTCTTGGTCTTGAAAATATACTTGAAATGGATTTAAGTTATGAAAGTGTTCCAAAATATTTAGCTAAACATAAACCAAATTATGGTATATGGAGTCAATATTTATGGGATTCAGTACTTTATGATAAAAATAAAGATGAATATATTGGAAATCTAAAAAAAGTAGTTATTGGTGGTGAAAGACCTGATATAAACCAAGTTAATAGATTTAAATCTGAAACAGGTATAACTCAAGAAGCAGGTTTTGGTGCTAGTGAAATGGATTCATGTTTTAGTGTAGCTCATCCAAATTGTAATATGATTGGGTCTTCAGGACTACCACTTCCATTTAATAATGTAATGATTAAAGATAGAAGTTTTAATGATTTAAGTTATAATGAACCAGGTAGAATATGGGTTACTGGACCAGCAATGATGAATTGTTATTATAATAATCCACAGATGACTGATAGTGTAATCTATACTGATAAAAATGGGGTAAAATGGTATAATACTAAAGATTTTGGTTTTGTTCATGATACAGGTAGTTTATTTGTCCTTGATAGAGATCAAAAGCCACTTGAAATTAATTCTAAAGAAGTTAATTTAATTTTAATTGCGGAAAAAATAAAAGAACTACCTTGTGTTAAATTATGTAAATTAAATCATAAGGATGATAAAATAGTTTGTCATGTATCTTTTGATGATTTATGTAATAAGACTAAAGAAGAGTGTACAAGTGAACTTTTAAATTATTTAGATAATGTCTTTACTGCTGAAGAAAGACCAGCTTACTTAGTAATTTATCCATCACTTCCTAGAACTCCTCTTGGAAAAGTTGATTATCAAACATTAGACAATCTTGCAAATAATATTGACTGTGAAGTTATTGAACTTGAAAAAAATAATATAAAAGTTTTACATAAGTAGTTTAAAAAAATATAAAAATATGTTATTCTTATACTAGGTGGTAGTATGAAGGATAACATATTTTTTTCTATAGTAAGTTTATTTTATAGTATAATGCTTATCATAGTTTATTTTTCTAAACAAAGAATTGATAGCGATGAAAATGCTATTTATAAAAGATTGGTTTTAACAAATTTTTTAGGACTTATTATTGAAATATTTCCCTCGACACTTGCAATAAGAGTAATTAATAACTTCAATCCTAATTTAGCAATATTTATTTTAAAATTTATTTTATATTATTTTGTAGTATGGATTTTAATATTTACTTATTATATTTATGTTATTAGTTCTAAAGATAGATATAAGGAAAAAAATATTTATTTATCTAAAATAAATAAAATGAAAAAAATTATGTATTTTATTTGCATTGTATCAATTATTTTAGTAACTATTTTACCTTTATATGCAAATAATATAAATTATACTTATGGACCAAGCGCTAATTATGTATATAGTTTAAGTGGAGTAATGATTACATTTATAGTATTTATGCTTATTAGAAACTTTAGAAATATTAGGACTAAAAAGTATACACCAGTATTTTCGTTTATATTTCTTGGTATTATAACGATGATTGTCCAATATTTTAATCCAGAACTTACACTAATGATACCAATGGAGACATTTGTAACTTTTCTAATGTTCTTTACAATAGAAAATCCAGATGTAAAGATGCTAAATGAATTATATAAAAATAAAGAAATAATGGAATCTAATTATGAAGATAAATATAATTTCTTATTTGAAATAACTCAAGAAAGTAGAAATCCTCTTAAAAGTATAGAAAATATATGCTCAAATATCGAAGAGGAAAAAGATATAAAAGTGATCAAAGAAAATGTAAAAGATTTATCAAATTTAGCAAAAAGATTAGATTTTACCATAAATAATGTAATGAATGTATCAACACTTGATGCTCAAAAAATAAATATAATAGATAAAAAATATAATTTAAAAAAAGTATGCGAAGAACTTACAAAAAGAGTATCTTTAGAAAATAAAAAAGATATTGAATTTAAATATAATATACCCCATAATGATTTATATTTATATGGTGATGATATGAAAATTAAACAAGTACTTTATTCATTAATAGTAAATTCATTAGAAAAAACAAATGTAGGATATGTAGAGTTTAAAGTAAATGTAATTGAAAAATATGATTATGCAAGAGTAATATTTATGGTAACAGATTCAGGTCCTGGTATAGAAATTGATAAAATTAATGAAATATTATCCGCTACTGGTGCTCTTGATAAAGAAGAGGTAGAGTTACTTAATAAAAAAGAAGTAGATGTAAAACTATGTCAAAAAGTAATTAAATTAATGGGTGGAAACTTAATGATAAAAAGTGATTTAGGAAAAGGTAGTGAATTTATCCTTACGATAGATCAAAGAGTATATCATGATGAAACAAAAAGTATCTTATCAAATTATGAAAATGTGGTTAATAACTATCAAAAAGCCTTAATAGTATCTCAAGATAAAACGTTAATAAGTAAAGTAAAAAATATTTTAAATAAAAATGATGTATCATATTCAGTGTTATATTATGGACTAGATGCAGTAGATAAAATTAAGTCACATAAAAAATATGATTTTATACTTATTAGTGATGAAATGAAAGAAATAAGTGGTTTATCAACATTAAAAGAAATGCAAAAGATAAAAGGATTTAACTCGCCTTGTATAGTAATGCTAAATGAAAGTAAAAAAGGACTAGCAAAGCATTATATTGAAGATGGATTTAGTGATTATATTATAAATGAAGATACTGATAGTTTAAATAAAATAATAAAAAAATATTAAAGCCTATATGGCTTTTTTTGTTGACACTAATTTGACATTTTGTCAGTTTTATGATAAAATTAGTGTAGTTAAGGGGGATATAATGAACAAAAATATGTATCCAAGTGATATTAAACCTTGGAAAAAATATTATGAAAATTTTGAAGAAAATTTTGTAGTACCACAAGAGTCTGCTTTTATGTTGCTAGAAAAAAGTGCTAACAAGATGCCAAATAATATAGCAATTAATTATATGAATTTTAAATTAACTTTTAAAAAGTATATAGATAAAATAATTAATGAAGCAAGTTCACTTAAAAAACTAGGCGTTAAAAAAGGTGAAATAGTTCCAGTTTTTCTTCCAAATATACCTGAGGCTAGAACTACAATTTATGCTTTAAATATTGTGGGTGCAATTGCTTATCCTATTAATCCACTTCTTCCACCAAAGGAATTTGAAAAACTTTTAATAGAAAATAATGTAAAAAATTTATTTATGTTTAATATGTTTTATCAAAAATATATGTTAGCAATACAAAATAGCTCGGTTGAAAATGTTATTATGACATATGGTACTGATATGATTCCTAAATATATTTTAAAATTTAAAAATATATTAGATAATTTAAAAAAAGAAAAAAGAAATACTTTAATACCTGATTCGGTAATTTCGTGGGATGAATTTATTATTTCTAAATCAAAAGAAAATATTAAACCTATCTATGAAAAAAATCAAACTAGTGTAATAATTGGTACAAGTGGAACTACAGGAACTCCAAAGGGAGTATGTCTAACAAATGAAAATCTTAACTCTATGGCTCTTGAACATTTAAATGGAAGTTTAAATTTTAAACCTGGAGATAAAATGCTTGATATTTTAATACCATCGATTGGATATGGCCTTTCAGTTATGCATTATGAAGGGGTGTGTGGACTTGAGACTATTTTAATTCCAACACTTCAAAGTGATATATATCCTTTATTAAAAAAATATAAGCCTGATCATTTTGCTGGAGGTCCAATTCATTATGAAAATTTAGTTTCATATCATGAAAATGATCCTATAATTTATGGCAAAAACTTTGTTTCTGGAGGAGCATCATTACCTAAAACGATTGAAAAAAAATTAAATAAAATAAAAGAAGATGATACTTTTGAGGAAAAAAATATATTTGTAAGACAAGGATTAGGATGTACCGAAAATGGTGGAGCAAGTACATATGCTAAGAAAGGTGCATATAAACCTTATGGTGTAGGAATTCCACTTCTTTATGAAACGGTTGGTATTTTTAAACCTGGTACAGATGTTGAACTTGGATTTAATACTGATGGTGAAATATGTATAAATGGTCCAACTGTGATGAAAGAATATCTTAATAATGAAGAAGAAACAAATAAAGTTTTAAAAAAACACAATGATGGTAAAATATGGCTTCATACTGCTGATATTGGATATATGGATGAAGACGGTCAAATTTTTATTAAAGATAGAATTAAAAATATATTTGCTCGAAGAGGGTTTAATGTCCATCCAAATACAGTAGCTGATTTTATTAGTTCTTTACCAATAGTGGAAAAAGCGTTTGTAATGGGAATAAATCATCCAGATGAACAAATGGTTCCTGTTGCGTTCATAAAATTAAAAGAGGAAATGCCTTTGAAAGAGGCTGAAAACATAATTAACGAGAACTGTTATCAGTTTTTAGAGGAAACTTCGATTCCTTATGAAATTGTATTTGTATCGGATTTACCACTTAACCTTGGGGGAAAGGTTGATACAAAAAAACTTTTAGAGTTATCACAAATAGATTATTTTAAAAATAAAGAAAAGTCATTTTCAAGAGTTTTAAATATTCCAAAATATTAAATAGCAAGTTTACACTTTGCTATTTTTTTGATAAAATTATTATGAAAGTAGGAATGATTTATGGTTACATTTTCATTTTCAATATGTTCATTAGTCTTTATGTTAATCTTTTTAATAATATATTTTTCAAAAAGAAGATTAAAAAATAAAGATAATTCAATTTATTCATTTTTGATTATTACAAATATAATTGGTCTTATTATAGACATAATTGGTTATATAACAATGCATAACTTAAATTTAAATTCATTATTAAATATTATTATTTCAAAATTAAATCTAATATATTATTTTACATGGTTATACCTTTTTGTTATTTATATTATATATATTTCTAAGATTACAAAAAATATTATTTTCTCTAATATATCCAAACTTAAATATATATGCTATTTGATAAATCTTTTCTTTATATTAATTTTACCACTGCATATAAATAATGAAGGTGATAAAATTTATTCTTATGGACCTAGTGCAAGTTATGTTTATTTTATATCTATTATTTTTGCTATAATAATTATATATTGTTTATTTAGAAACTTAAAAAAGATTACCAAAAAAGAATTTATACCTTTGATTTTATTTGTAATTTTAGGTTTAATTGTAATGCTTGTACAAATGATATTTCCAACAGTGCTTTTGTTACTTTATTCTGAATCTATTATTACAGCTATAATGTTTTTTACAATAGAAAATCCAGATGTAAAGATGCTAAATGAATTATATAAAAATAAAGAAATAATGGAATCTAATTATGAAGATAAATATAATTTCTTATTTGAAATAACTCAAGAAAGTAGAAATCCTCTTAAAAGTATAGAAAATATATGCTCAAATATCGAAGAGGAAAAAGATATAAAAGTGATCAAAGAAAATGTAAAAGATTTATCAAATTTAGCAAAAAGATTAGATTTTACCATAAATAATGTAATGAATGTATCAACACTTGATGCTCAAAAAATAAATATAATAGATAAAAAATATAATTTAAAAAAAGTATGCGAAGAACTTACAAAAAGAGTATCTTTAGAAAATAAAAAAGATATTGAATTTAAATATAATATACCCCATAATGATTTATATTTATATGGTGATGATATGAAAATTAAACAAGTACTTTATTCATTAATAGTAAATTCATTAGAAAAAACAAATGTAGGATATGTAGAGTTTAAAGTAAATGTAATTGAAAAATATGATTATGCAAGAGTAATATTTATGGTAACAGATTCAGGTCCTGGTATAGAAATTGATAAAATTAATGAAATATTATCCGCTACTGGTGCTCTTGATAAAGAAGAGGTAGAGTTACTTAATAAAAAAGAAGTAGATGTAAAACTATGTCAAAAAGTAATTAAATTAATGGGTGGAAACTTAATGATAAAAAGTGATTTAGGAAAAGGTAGTGAATTTATCCTTACGATAGATCAAAGAGTATATCATGATGAAACAAAAAGTATCTTATCAAATTATGAAAATGTGGTTAATAACTATCAAAAAGCCTTAATAGTATCTCAAGATAAAACGTTAATAAGTAAAGTAAAAAATATTTTAAATAAAAATGATGTATCATATTCAGTGTTATATTATGGACTAGATGCAGTAGATAAAATTAAGTCACATAAAAAATATGATTTTATACTTATTAGTGATGAAATGAAAGAAGTAAGTGGATTATCAACATTAAAAGAAATGCAAAAGGTAAAAGGATTTAGTTCACCTTGTATAGTAATGCTTAATGAAAGTAAAAAAGGACTTGCAAAACATTATATTGAAGATGGATTTAGTGATTATATTATAATCGAAGATATTGATAGTTTAAATAAAATACTAGAAAAATATTAAATTATTTGACATAATTCTATAATGCAATATATAATATTCTTAAGGAGGGTATATGACTCAAAAAGAAATGGTTGAAACTATGTTTGAAAACTTGCATAATGCAGAAGGTACTGATGTTGAATGCAAAATATGGTGGGATGAAAACCTTATGACAGTAAAAGGAACTTTAAGCGAGGTTACAGACTATGATAAAATTTGCGTAAAAGGAATTAACATACCTTTTATAGACTTAGGTAAAGCTATTTTCTATGTTAAAGGTGAAAATGGCATGCTTTATTTAAATCCAATGATGAAAGACAAATATGAAAATAAACCATATTACTTTGTAAATGAATATCGACGTGTTTTCTTTGGTGAAGAAAAACAAATTGATGAACTTTCAAGATAAATTACCTTAAAAAGGTAGTTTTTTTTTATAATAGTGATATAATACAAATTACTTTGGGGGAAATATGAATATAGATAAAATTAAAATAGGTTATTATTTAAATAAAAATAAAAAAAATTTATTTGAATTAAAACATGATTCACATTTTTTAAAAATACTTGGTAAAAATATAGATTTTATTAATGAAATTATTTTAGATAATATTTTAAATGATATTAATGCTATTATAGATTTTCTTTATTATATTAAAAATGATGAAGATAAATATAATTTTTTACTTATTCCTAAAATAAGACAAATATACTTTAAAAATACATATCAAGATATTTTTTTTAGTGATAATTCTTATTATGATAAACTCTATTTAAAACTTTCTGATAATGAAAAAGATAAATTTTATATGTATATTAAAATAGGTTATCTTCCTACATTTTTGAAAAATAATTTTAATCTTTTAGGAAAAGAAAAAGTATTTTATATTCTTATGAACCTTCAGTTTGAGGATAAAGTTTATGAAATGTTTATAAGTATGTTTGAGTGTAAAATTAAGATAAAAGGTTTACTTCTTAAAATAAAAGATTATACAACTAAATGTAAATATTTTGATATGCTTCCTATTTATGAGAAAAAAAGATGTATTATATATTTACCAAATAAACTAGATTATATAAATGATAAAGAGTTATTACCATATATTATTGCAAGTGTTGGTGATGAAAAATTAATTTTTAAATATTATAGTAGTTTATCTTTTGAGGATAAATTAATTGTCTTAGAAAATATAAAACTTAATGAGGATTTACAAATTTATTTACTTAATCATTCTTTATTTAACACTAGCCAATATTTATATGCACTTAAGGTTATAATTGGTAATATAAATGATCCAAAACTTATAACAGATTTATATGAGAAAATTAATATTGATGTTATTAAAAAAATTCAAAATAGTAATATTCCAAGTACTGATGATAATTTTTATATGGATCCTAATATTGATAATAAAATTAAATTTGGTATTGAACTTGAATGCTCTAACCCTTATTACGATTTGCTTTTGAAATTTAAAAAGTTTGGAAATTGGAATATAGTTTCGGAAGCCTCAGTTAAAAATGGTATTGAATTTACATCTCCAATTTATCATTATGATAAAGAAAGTCTTCATAATTTAAAAGATATGTGTGAATTTTTAAATAATAATAATTTTAATTATACTGATGAATCTGCAGGTCATATTCATTTTGATATACATATATTTGATAATATTAAAGAACTTTTACTCTTTTATAAAATATATTGTAATACTGAAGACATTTTATATTTAATTTTAAATAGACCAAATTCTATAATTCGAAGTAATATTAAAACTTATGCTTATCCATTATCAAAAAGATTAAATGAAAATATTATTAATTCATTTCATCCAGTATTTTCCTCAGTAGAACAATTTATTTCATTTGTTCATTATTCTCAAAACGGTAGACACTCTAGTATTAATATTAATAATGTTTTTGAAAACTCTAAAAATACAATTGAAATAAGAATTCCTAATATAGAAATGAATTTTGAATATTTACATGAAAATATAATGTTCATATCATATTTAATTATGACCTCTAAAAAGATTTCTAAAGAGGATAAATATAGTAAAAATAATATATTAGTTAATTTATTAACTGTAGATATGTCTATAGAAAAAAGAAAAGATATTTTATTAAAACTTTTATTTTCAGATAATAATTATTTATATAATATATTTGACTATCGTTTTAAAAGAAATATTGAAGTTAATAAAGATATTTCCTTTATAAAAGAAAATACTTCACATTTAACTTTTTAAGGAGCTATATGTTTATAGATAAATTTTTAAATTTTATAAATCAAGATGATAAAGATATTTTTAATTTTTTTAATTCTTTAGAAAATAGATTATATTTAACTTATTATTTCGAAGATATTTTTAATAGAAATTACATAATTAATTTTAATGATAGTAATTATTTTAATAAATTATTAGATATTGAAAATGATAAACTTATTTACTTAATTATTATAAAAGGTGTGGCAAATGAAAATGATAGAGTAAAATATATATTAGATTTTAATAAAAAATTTTCATTTAATGATTATTATTTATTTAAACTTTATAAAACTCTTAATAATGATGCAAATAAAATAAGTATATTAAGATTATTTACAGTTAAAAAATTTTATTCACATGCTCTAGTTCATTTAGATAACAAAAATATTATCAAAGAAAACATTTCATATTTAACCCAAGAGGACTTTTTACTTTTTGTAGGTAGCTTACCTGATGAAGATAAAATATCCTATATTAATAAAAATATTTTAGTAACAGATATCATTGCTATGCTTTCTTTAGAAAATATGGAGTTATATTTTAATCAAATTACAAAAATACAAAAGAAAATCGTAATTCATAAAATAGCTAATGAAGAAATTAAATTATATATGTTAAATAAATATAGTTATCTATTTAGTCAAGACGAACTAGATTACTTATTAGAAAAACATAATTATAAATTAGTGTAAAATGATATACTGATTTTTTTTATATATTTAAATATTTATTTTCATTAGTGTTTATATTGTTCGTATTTTCTTAAATCTTATACATTTGAGAAAAATGACCCTATTATTTATAAGGAATTGGGGGATATTATGGTTAAAAGTAAAATAACAAAATCACTACCAGTGTTTACCACAGTATTATTAATAATTATTATAGGATTTGCTTCATTTGCATAATTTGGAACATTTAATGTTAATCTTAGTAATAATATTGCAGTAAATGTAAATGTATTTAGTCTTGGTGCTACAAAAAAATAAAAATGAAGAAGATTGTATAAATGAAAATAATCTTTTGCTACAGAAATAAATTTTGATCAAGAAAATATAAAACGTTATCATGATTATGTAAATAAATATTATAAACTTGTCGAGAAAGTCACAATAAAAAGTTTAGAAACAACTCAATAAGTTAATTAATAAAGTTGAATAATTAATAGCACTTTAACTTGACAAGTGCTATTTTTATGTGGTATAACATTCTTGGAGATGAAAAAAATGAAAAAGAAAGAATTTAAATCATCAAGTAAAAGAGTACTTGATTTAATGATTAACTCAATTTATACAAATAAGGAAATATTTTTAAGAGAACTTATTTCTAACGCAAGTGATGCTATTGATAAGCTAGCTTTTGAAAAATCAAAAGATGCAACTCTTGATATTAATCCAGCTGATTTTAAAATATTTATTTCTGTAAATAAAAGTGATAGAACAATTACTATTACAGATAATGGCATTGGCATGGATGAAGAAGAACTTGATAAATCACTTGGTACAATTGCAGAAAGTGGTTCTTTAAGATTCAAAGAGGAAAATCCTGATAGTAAAGATAGTGAAATAATTGGACAATTTGGTGTAGGTTTTTATTCAGCATTTATGGTATCTAAAAAAGTTGAAGTTATTTCTAAAAAGATTGGTAGTGATGATTCATATATTTGGACTAGTGAAGGCATAGAGGGTTACACTATAGGAAAAGCCACGAAAAAAGAAAATGGTACTGATATTATTCTTTATTTAAAAGATGATACTGAAGATGAAAAATATTCAGATTTTATGGAAGAATACACAATTAGAAATCTAATTAAAAAATATAGTGATTATATAAAATATCCTATCATGATGGAAGTAGAAAATTCTCGTTTAAAAGAGGGAACTAAAGATAAGTATGAAACTTATACTGAAGTTCAAACTTTAAATTCTATGAAACCATTATGGAAAAAAGATAAGAAAGATATCTCTGAGGAAGAATATAATAACTTTTATACATCAAAATTTTCTGACTATGAAAAACCTTTAAAAGTAATTCATTATAATGCTGAAGGTTTAGAAAATTATAAAGCACTTTTATTTATCCCATCACATGCTCCATTTGATTATTATTATAAAGAATATAAAAAAGGATTAGAACTTTATACAAATGGTGTACTAATTATGGATAAATGTGAAAAATTACTTCCTGATTATTACTCTTTTGTAAAGGGAGTTGTAGATACTGATGATATACCTTTAAATATATCTCGTGAAACACTTCAAAATGATAGACATGTTCTTGGAATTGCAAAAGGAATAGAAACTAAAATCCATTCTGCTTTAATAGAACTTCTTACTAAAGACTTTGATGGCTATAAAAAATTCTTTAAAGATTTTGGTAATCAAATTAAATTTGGTATTTATGGAAGCTATGGTATAAATAAAGATAAAGTGCTTGATTTATTAATCTTTTATAGTTCTAAGAAAAAGGATTTTATTACTCTAAAAGAGTATGTAGATTCTATGAAAAATGATCAAAAAGAGATTTATTATGCGTGTGGTGAAACTGTAGAAAAAATTGATTTATTACCTCAAGTGGAAATGGTTAAAGAAAAAGATTTTGATATTTTATATTTAACTGATTATGCTGATGAATTTACAATTGGAGCTATAAATACTTTTATGGAAAAAACATTTAAAAATGTATGTGATTCATCTCTTGATTTAGATACTAAAGATGAAAAAGAAGAACTTTCTAAATTAAATGAAGAAAGTAAAGATATGCTATCTAAAATGAAAGATATTTTAAAGGATAAAGTTAGTGATGTAAAAATTACTGATAAACTTAAAAATCATCCAGTTTGTTTAACAAGTAATGGTGCTATTTCAACTCAAATGGAAAAGGTAATTAATGCTATGCCAAACAGTGAAAAAGTATCTTCATCATTAACACTTGAAATAAATGATAGTCATCCAATACTTGCTAAATTAAAAGATTTATATAAAGATGATGAAAAGCAGTTTGAAAAATATACTAAAGTTTTATATGCTCAAAGTAAATTAATCGAGGGACTTCCTATTGATAATCCAACTGAACTTTCTAATTTAGTTTGCGATCTTCTTTCAAAATAGATGCTTTAGCATCTTTTTTTGTTGATTTTTACTAATAATAATGTTAGTATACTTTTTGTTCGGAGGTAATTATGAATAAAGAATATATTAATTTAAATGAGAATACATATGCTGTAACAAATGAAAATGGTAATCTAAAGGTTATTAAAACTAATGATGAACCAGATATGGTTTTAAAACTTCAAAATTTAATCGAGGAAAAACAAAATGAGAAAGATGATATTGAAAAGCAAAAAATTAAAAAAACAAGGAAACTTTTAATAAAAATATTAATTGAAATGCTTATTAATACTGCAACTATAGTTGGTTTTGTATGTACTTTTCCAAATATTAAAGAATTATTATGTTTCATAGGTTTAAATGTTTGTTTTAAAGTTATGTCTGATCAAATTCTTGGTTCAAAAAAAGAAATTAATGAAAAGATTAAAGACTTAAATGGAAATTCACTTATCTTAAAAGAGTTAATTGAAAATCTTCAGGAGGAAGAAAGAAATTTAGAAAGAGATTATGAATATAAAGAAGTTAAATCTTATGAAAACTATTTACATACTACTGAAGAAAATACTTTATCAAAACCAATGGTTAGAAAACTTATATTAAAATAATTAAAATATTAAGATAACTAATTTTAAAATATAATAATCCTTTTTAGGATTTTTTTGATATAATAGTCGTAGGAGTGAAAGTATGAATATAATAATAATAGGTGCAGGTCCATCAGGAATGATGTGTGCTATAAAAGCAAAAAATGAAAATAATAATGTAACAATAATTGAAAAAAATGATAAAGCAGGAAAAAAACTTCTTCTTACAGGAAGTGGAAGATGTAATTATGCAAATGAAATTATTAATAGTGATTGTTATTTTACTGAAAACTTTGATTTAATAGAAAATATTATAAATCCTGGGGAAATAGATTTAATGCATAGAAAACTTGAAAGTATAGGGATATATCCTGATATTATAAATGGTTATTATTATCCATATTCACATAATAGTGCTAGTGTAAATAATTTACTTTTTGAAAAATGTAAAAGTTTAGGTATTAATTTTATTTTTAATGAGGAAGTAAATGATATTAAGAAAAGTAGTATAGGATTTAAAATTAATAATAAATATGAATGTGATAAACTAGTTATTGCCTGTGGAGGTAAAAGTTATCCCAAAACAGGTAGTGATGGAGAACTTTATTTAATTCTTAAAAAGTTAGGTATTAAGTTTACAAAAATGTATCCTTGTTTAACTCAAATTAAAACAGATTCAATTAAAGAACTTTCTGGTGTAAGACTTAATGCAAAAGTAAGTTTATTTAATAATAATAGATTATTATCTTGTGAAACTGGTGAACTTCAGTTTACCAACTATGGTATTTCTGGTATATGTGTTTTTAATTTAAGTGGATATGTAAAGGATAATTCTAATCTAACTATCAAAATAAATTTTTTACCTTTTGCTGAGGAATCATTTATTGAAAATAGAATGAAATTACTTGAAAACTTAAGCTTAATTAACGCATTTGAAAGTATAATTAATTATAAAGTATTAAAATATATTTTTAAAAAAACTAATATATCAGAAACAGCTAGATATAAAAGTCTTACTGAAAATGAAAAAAAATTATTTAAGGAATATCTTACATCATTTACTTTAAAAGTTTATGGAACAAATGATTATGATAAAGCTCAAGTAACTATGGGAGGGATACCTCTTACAGATATTAATATTTCTACGATGGAGTCAAATACTATAAAAAATTTATATTTTATTGGTGAAATACTTGATTTAACAGGTAAATGTGGTGGTTATAATTTAATGCAATGTTTTATAACAGGTTTAATTGCAGGAAGGAATATAAATGATAAGAATTAGAAATATTAAAGTAGATGTTAAAACAAATAATTTAAGGGAAATGATTTCTAAAAAAATTAAAACAGATAATTTTACTATTCAAAAGATATTACATAAATCTATTGATGCAAGAAATAAAAGTAATGTTTTTTATGTTTATGATGTTTTAATAAATACAAATGAAAAAATTAGATTTAATGAAGATATTTTAGAACCAAATTTTATTAATAATGAAATAAAAGTAACTGGTAATAAAATATTATTAAAACCTATTATAATTATTGGTTTTGGTCCGGCAGGTATGTTTGCTTCATACATTTTATCTTCACTTGGTTATAAAGTAATAGTTTTTGAAAGAGGAAAACAAGTTGAGGAAAGAGAAAAAGATGTTAAAGAGTTTTGGCTTAATAATAAGTTAAATTCAAATTCTAATGTACTTTTTGGTGAGGGTGGAGCAGGTACCTTTTCTGATGGAAAACTTATGACAAGTATTAAAGATAAAGAAGGTTTAATTTCAAAAGTACTTGAAATATTTTATGATAATGGTGCTGATGAAAAGATTCTTTATGAAAATCATCCTCATATTGGTACTGATAAATTGACTGGTATTGTTAAAAATATGCGTGAAAAAATTATTTTAATTGGTGGTGAAATACATTTTGAAAGCACTTTAACAAATATCTTAATAAAGGATAATAAAATTACTGGAGTAGTTATTAATAATAAAGATATTTATGAAACAGATAATCTAATTATTGCAATTGGTCATGGTGCAAAAGATACATTTAATTTGCTTTATGAAAAAGAAGTTTTAATGGAAAATAAACCTTTTGCTGTGGGAATTAGAATAATGCATGATCAAAATACGATTAATGAAAATCAATATGGAAAGTATAAAGATTTCTTACCACCAGCAGAATATAAATTAACTTATCAAGCAAGCACTAATAGGGGTGTATATTCATTTTGTATGTGCCCTGGAGGTTTTGTCGTAAATTCTTCGAGTGAGTATGGCTATTTATCAATTAATGGTATGAGTTATTCAAAAAGAGATAGTAATATATCAAATAGTGCAATTATTGTTACAGTTAATAATAAAGATTTTGGTGAGGGTCCTTTAGATGGTATAAAATATCAAGAAAATTTAGAAAAGAAAGCATATAGTTTAGGAAATGGTAAAATATTAGTTCAAACATTTAAAGACTATAAAAATAATGTTTATAATCCAAAAGATTTATTAAACTTAAAAATAAAGGGAAATTATACCTATGCAAATATTAATGAAGTATTTCCTGATTATATAAACACCTCTTTAAAAGAGGCAATTACTTATTTTGGTAAAAAAATAAAAGGTTTTGATGATGATAATGTCATAATTGCCGCAGTAGAAAGTAAAACAAGTAGTCCTGTTAAATTTATTAGAAATGAAAATATGGAAAGTAATATCAAAGGTTTATATCCAATTGGAGAGGGTTCTGGTTATGCTGGAGGTATTACAACAAGTGCTATTGAGGGAATAAAGATTGCAAAAATTATTACTTCGATTTATAAAAGATAATTAGAAATTTTTATACTAAAATTTTATGTTAAGGAGAAAGTAATTGAAGATAAACTAAAAACATTTAACACTTCATAATGATTTTGTAATAATACTATATCGAAAACTTTTTTTAGAAAATGTGAAAGAAATAACCAGAATGATTAATAAGTGAAATACTGAAAAAAATTAAATTTTGTTAAAAATATAAAGTATCCACTTTGTTTATTATTTAAATTATTGTATAATATTTACATATGGAGGTTATTATGGCAAAACAAATAATTTATCATGGTAGCTATTGTAAAATTGAAAATCCAAAAATTATAGCTGGAAAATACACGAAAGATTTTGGTGAAGGTTTTTATTGTACAATATTAAAAGAACAAGCAATTAAGTGGGCAAAAAAATTTGATACTTCTGTATTAAATATATATGAATACAATGAAAATTTAAATTTAAAAATTAAAGAGTTTAATATGTTAAGCGAAGAATGGCTTGACTTTATAATTAATTCTAGAAATGGTAAAAAACATAATTATGATATTGTAATCGGAGCAATGGCAGATGACCAAATTTATAATTATATTACTGACTTGATAGATGGTGTTATAACAAGAGAGGCATTTTGGGAATTGGCAAAGTTTAGACATCCAACACATCAAATTGCATTTTGTAGTGAAAAAGCATTAAAATGTTTAAAATTTTTAGAGTGTAAGGAGTGCACATATGAATAATTACGATAATGATTTATTTTATTTATGCAGTTTAATTGAGTATATTGCTAGAAAAACTCATAATACAAAAGAATATGTTGTAAATAAAATAGGAAAAGATTTTTTAAAGAAAATTTATACATTGGCTGAAGTATATCATTCTGAAAATATAGATAAAGTTAGTGATGAAATAATTAATAAATGCAATATAGAAAATGGTAATTATAAAATAGATAATTGCAAAAATAGAGTACCATCTTATTTTGAAATTGGTGCTGTATATGAAAGACTTATTAAACAAATAAGTGGTAGTAAAGAAGAATACATTGATAACTTAATTAAAGTATTAACTTCATGGATTATAACAAAGATAGATAATTATGATAGTAGCATGTATTATGAAAATCCATCATATATTTATGAGTGTTATAAAGAAGGGAAAGTATTATAATTATGACTGATAAACAAAAAGTAGAAAAAATTATAAAAAATTTAAAAATTTTAAATATTAAAACTAAAGATAAAGATTATGATTATTTTTATAATAATACAAATGAATATATGAAAATAATTAAAATAGTTGTTGATGTTGGTGAAAATTTAAATAATATAAGTGATAAAACTAAAAAAGCATATAGTAACGTGTATTGGAATATTATAAAAGATAATAGTGAAGACGAAGAAGGTGAGGGCCATATGATGAATAATGGTATTATGATGGACCTTGCAAGTAAGCTTTTATATGAAAATCTTTATGATAAACTAATTGTAATAAAAGATAACCTTTAGTAACAAACTTAAAATACTATCATAAAATAAGGTAACATTACTTGTAATGTTTAAATAGATGGAGCCTACTTAAAAGGCTCTTTTATTTTGATGAAAAATTTTATATAATATTTTTATGAAGATTTATTTAATTTACTCAGATAGCTATAAAAGAATAAATGAAAAAGTTAATGAAATCATTAATGGTTTTTCTAATGTCTTAAAATTTGATTTAAAAGTAAATAGTATAACAGATGTAATCGAGGAAGCAAATTATTATTCACTTACTGGTGAAGAAAAATGTATTATAGTAAAAAGCAATGATTTATTTATAGCAAAAAAAAATAAAGAAGAAGGTAAAAATAAAAACGAAGAATTACTTCTTAAATATATTGAAAATCCTAATAGTTTAGTTACATTAATATTTACAAGTTATGAAGTTCCAGATAAAAGAAAAAAGATTTTTAAAAGTATTTCTAATAATTACATTGAACTTAATCCCTTTAATAAAAAGGAAATGGTTTATGAATGTATAAATGTACTTAAAAAAAATAATATTAATATTAATTATGAAATAGGTAATTATATAGTTGAAAATTCTTATGTAAATTATGATATTTGTTTATCAGAGATAGATAAAATATGTTTATTTTTTAAAAAAGGTAATCTTTCTTTAGAGGACATTAAAAAAATAGTAAGTGTGTCTTACAATGTAAGTGCATTTAAATTTGTAAGATGTTTAATGAATAAAGATATTAATTGTACATCATTAATAAATGATTTAGAAAAGCTTAAAATAGATCCAAATGTTATTATTATAACTTTTTATAAAGAAATGAACTTTTTATATCTTTTAAAAACCACTGATGATGTTAAAAAATTATGTTTTACTTATGGAAAAGAGCCTTGGCAATTAAATGATTATAATAATATAAAAGATAATTATTCATTATCAGAAATAAAAAAAATCATAATTAGACTTGCTGATTATGATTATAAATATAAATCTGGTTTATATGATAAAAGTGTTATTTTAAATATAATGGCTTTAGAATTTTGTAATTAATTATTTTAATTTAGTGTAATTATTAAAGGAAACTTTACCAATTTGATAAAGGTAATCTTTTCCTTTTTTTTGAATTATTTCTTTAATTTGATTATCAACTTCAATACCTGCACCTTTATGTAAATTAAATCCAGATATTTTACTTAATTTGTCCATTTCATTAATAAAGATGTATCTTGCTATTACTGATGCTGCCGCAACACTCATACATTTACTTTCACCTTTTGTATAAAATTTTATTCCTTTTAAAGTTGTATCATCGTCTTTTAAATAACTATAAAATTTCTTTTCATTAACAAATTGATCAACAACGGGGTATTTATAATCTGGATTATATTTTTTTACTAAATCCATTAAAACTTTATTATGAAGAATTGCTTTTATTTGTACCATATTGTAGTTTTTTTCCATTAAATCATTAAAATCTTTATTACATAAAACAAAGAAAGTATAAGGTGTTGTTTTCATAATTTTTGGAGCAACTTTCATAATAATATCATCATTTATTTTTTTAGAATCTTTTATACCTAAATTTTCTAATTCTTTAATTTTATTTGAGGGTACATAAGTTGCCACAACAACAACTGGTCCAAAGAAATCTCCACATCCAGTTTCATCACTTCCAATAGAGGAATAGTATACATAAAAATCATCTTTTTCATTTTTTTTATTATCTTTATTTTTTACAGTGTTTTCTACTGGCTTACCAGTTAGTTTAGACTGCATACTTTGCCATATACTTGCCTCAATATCAGCTCCAATTCCTTGAAACATAACTTTGCCTTTTTCATATAAAGTTATAGTTACATCATAGTTTTTAGCGGCAAATTTAGCATATGGTGGAGTTTTTATTTCATAAGCCTTATAAAATTTTATTAATTTTTCATGAAGTCTTTCATCTAATTTAAATACTACACAGTTCATTTCATCACCTAGATATATTATAAAATATTTTTATTAAATTGTCATCTTTTAGATTTAAAATAATGTAAAACAAAATAAAAGTTAATTTTTGGACTTTATTTTTTATTTTTTATATTATATAATTAATAATAGGAAAGAGGTTACAAATGAAAATTATTGAGATTGTTATTTTAGTTATTATGTTACTAGGTGTGCTTATTGGACTTAAAAAAGGTGCTGTTAAAGAAATATTTGAACTTATTGGAACGCTTGCTATTCTAATTATTTCTTATTTATTAAAAAGTTATTTAACGGCTTTATTAATTAAGACTATGCCATTTTTTAATTTCAAAGGATATGTTGGACTTTATTCATTAAACTTTCTAATTTATGATGTAATATCATTTGTTGTAGTTTTTGTATTATTATATTGTATTTTAAATATTCTAATTAATATAGCAGGATTCATTGACTATTTAGTTAAACTTAGTCTTGTTTATAATACAGTTTCAAAAATAATTGGTGCTATTTTAGGTGCTGTTAATGGATTAATATTTGTATTTATTGCTTGTTATATCATGCTTGAAATTCCATATACTCAAAAATATGTTATGGAAAGTTCTATGGCCACAAAAATAGTTGAAAGAACACCAGTTTTAAATGTTACATTTAGTAAAGGTATTTTAGTAGGTGAGGATGTATATCTAAAATTAAAAGACTATACATTTAATGAAGAAGATGTTGAAAATATGAATATTTCTATTGCTACTTCAGTTGCTAAATATGCTTTAGTTGAAAAACCACTTATTCAAGCAAGTATTGATAATGGTAAATTACATTTAAATCATGTTATAATAGCGTAAGAAAGGAACAAATATGATTAAACACATTCAAAATGAAACGGAGTTTTATGACCTTTTAAAAGAGGGAAAACCAATTGTTGATTTCTATGCAGATTGGTGTGGACCATGTAAGATGCTTCTTCCAATTCTTGATGAAATTGACTTTACTGATGTTTTAAAGGTAAATGTTGATGAACTACCAGAAATTGCAAAAAGATTTGGGGTAATGAGCATACCAACATTAATATTTTTTAATAGTGGTCTTGAACAAAACAGGGAAATTGGATACCGTTCTTTAGAAGAAATTAAAGAAGAATTTAAAAAACTTTAAGTCACTTAGTTGTGACTTTTTTTAATATAGTTAAAAAGTTAAAAAATCATCGATTTTTTGTAGCATTTTTATTATATTTGTGTTATATTAAAAAAGTAATATTTTTTTCTATGGAAAGCCCGACAAACTTTTGTTAACATAGAAACGCATAAGTGCGATAAAAAGTTAAGACCTAGAAGTAAGGTGGTACCGTGGAATTTATTTCTGCCCTTACAGTATCTAGGTTTTTTTGTAATAAGGAGGAATTAAAATGATTACAAAACCTAAAGGATGTTATGATGTAACTGGTGAAGTTGCAAAAAAGTATCAAAGAATATGCGAAGTAGTTTCTGCATATGCTAAGATTTATAATTATAAATATATTAGGACCCCACTTTTTGAAAGTACAGAACTTTTTAAAAGAGGTGTAGGAGATACCACAGATATAGTTCAAAAAGAGACTTATGATTTTACTGATCGTGGAGGAAGATGTTTTACTTTAAGACCTGAAGGTACTGCTGGAGTAGTAAGAAACTTTATTGAGGATAAGCTTTATGGAAATCAGTCATCTGTAGTTAAAGAATTTTATATTGGAACAATGTATCGTTATGAAAGACCAGGATTAGGTAGAAACCGTGAATTTACTCAATTTGGTGTTGAATGTCTAGGTTCTGATGATGAAATGATGGATGCTGAAGTAATATCATTTTCCTATAATATTTTAAAAGAACTTGGTCTTGATGTTACTGTTAAAATTAATAATTTAGGTTCAGTAGAAGATAGAGAAAATTATAAAAAAGCTTTAGTAGAGTATTTAACACCACATATAAATGATTTATGTGAAGATTGTCAAAATAGAATTAAAACTAATCCACTTCGAATACTTGATTGCAAAGTAGATGATCAAAGTGAAATACTTAAAAATGCCCCAAATATACTGGACTATCATTCTAAAGAGAGTAATGATAGATTTAATAAAATATTAACATATTTAGATTATCTAGACATTGATTATGAAGTAGATAATACTTTAGTAAGAGGTCTTGATTATTATGATTATATGGTTTATGAACTTAAACTTAATGATTCTTTAGCACTTGGTGGTGGTGGAAGATATAATCACCTTGTTAAAAATTTAGGAGGACCTGAAGTTCCTGCCGTAGGTTTTGCTTGTGGTATAGAAAGAATTATTAATGAAATGAATGATGAAAGTCTTAATAATATTGATGTATATGTAATGTGTGTAAATGATGAAGAAAAGATTAAAGCAAATATTATTACACAAGATTTAAGACTTAATAATATTATATGTGAAACTAATGTTATGGGTAAAAGTTTAAAATCTCAGTTTAAAGAAGCTGATAATATGAATGCAAAAAATTTAATTATACTTAATAGTGAAGATTTATCTAAAGGACTTGTTACAGTAAAAGATAATGTTACAAAAGAAGAAGTAAAAGTTCCTGAAGATGAAATAATAGATTATATTTTAGGAGTGATTTAAAATGGATATAAAAGATTTATTAAAAGAAAAAAAGCAATATGTTGGAAAAGAAATAGAAATATGTGGATGGATTAAAAATCATCGTCCTCAGAAAGAATTTGGTTTCATATCATTTTCTGATGGTACTACTCAAGGTGGAATTCAAGTAGTTTATGATAAAACTTTAAATAATTTTGAGGATGTAAGTAAACTTTTAGTGTCATCTGCATTAAAAATAAAAGGTACTTTAGTTCCTTCGGAAGGAAAAGAAGACTATGAAATTAAAGCAAACTCTATTGATATTTTATCTTCTTGTCCTGAAGACTACCCAATTCAACCAAAAAGACATACTCGTGAATTTTTAAGAGAGCAAGCTTATTTAAGACCAAGAACAAACCTATTTACTGCCGTATTTAGGGTAAGAAGTGTAGCGGCTTATGCAATTCATAAATATTTTAATGAACATAACTATGTATATGTACATACACCACTTATTACCGCAAGTGACTGTGAAGGTGCTGGTCAAATGTTTGAGGTTACAACTCTTCCTTTAGGAGAAAAACCTGATTATTCAAAAGATTTCTTTGGTAAAAAGACTGCACTTACTGTATCAGGACAACTTCAAGCAGAAACATGTGCTCTTGCTTATAAAAAAGTTTATACATTTGGACCAACTTTTAGAGCAGAAGATAGTAACACAAAAACTCACGCTGCAGAATTTTGGATGGTTGAACCAGAAATTGCTTTTGCAGATCTTAATGAAGATATGGTAGTTATGGAAGATATGCTTAAGTATGTTGTTAAGTATGTTCTTGATAATGCTCAAGATGAAATGAAATTTTTAGATAGCTTTGTAGAAAAAGGTTTAATAGAAAAACTTACAAAATTAGTTAATTCAAAATTTACAAGAATTACCCATGAAGAATGTATTAAACTTTTACTTGAAAGTGGTAAAAAATTTGAATTTGAACCAAAATATGGTGAAGATATTGCTAAAGAACACGAAAAATATATTACAGAATATTTTAATGGACCAGTATTTATTTATAACTGGCCAAAAGACATTAAAGCATTTTATATGAAACAAAATGATGATGGTAAAACTGTTGCTGCAGTTGACCTTGAAGTACCTGAAGCAGGTGAGTTAATGGGTGGAAGTCAAAGAGAGGAAAACTATGATAAACTTATTGCTCGTATGAAAGAACTTAATATGGATACTGAAAGTATGGATTGGTATTTAAATTTAAGAAGATATGGCTCTTGTGTTCATTCAGGATTTGGAATGGGATTTGAAAGACTTCTTATTTATCTTACTGGTGTAGATAATATTCGTGATGTAATACTTTTCCCAAGAACACCAAAAAATTGTGAATTTTAGAAAGGATTTAATATGAATAGTAATAATAAATATAGGAATAAATATTGTGGAGAAATAACTATCGAGGATGCTGGTAAAACTGTTAGAATTGGTGGTTGGATTAATTCAATAAGAAATCTAGGCTCACTTGTATTTTTAACCGTTCGTGATGAAAGCGGTGTTGTTCAAGTTATAAGTGAAGAAAGTGAAAAACTTTCAGATTTAACTAGAGAAAGTACTGTAACAATTACTGGTACTGTTCAAAAAAGAAGTGGTAATGTAAACCCTAATATGAAAACTGGTGAAATAGAAATAATTCTTGATACTATTGAAGTATTAGGTAAATGTGAAAATGTACTTCCTTTTGAAATAAATCGTAGTAAAGAAGCAAATGAAGAAACAAGACTTAAATATCGTTATCTTGATTTAAGAAATAAAGATGTTCATGATAAAATAGTTTTCAGAAGTAAAGTAGTAGATTTTATTCGTAAAACTATGAAAGAAATGGATTTTACTGAAATTACTACACCAATTATTACAGGATCTTCTCCGGAGGGAGCTAGAGACTTTGTTATTCCCTCAAGGAATTATCATGGTAAGTTTTATGCACTTCCTCAGGCACCTCAAATATATAAACAACTTTTAATGGTATCAGGATTTAATAGATATTTTCAAATAGCTCCTTGTTTTAGAGATGAAGATTGTCGTGCTGATAGAACACTCGAATTTTATCAATTAGACTTTGAAATGAGTTTTGCTACTGATGAAGATGTATACGAAGTTGGTGAAAAAGTATTCTATGAAACATTTAAAAACTTTACAGATAAATATGTTTCTCCAGCACCTTTTAGAAGAATATCTTTTAAAGAAGCAATGTTAAAATATGGATGCGATAAACCAGATTTAAGAAATCCACTTATTATTGAAGATGCCTCAGATATATTTGAAAATAGTGATTTTGCTGGTTTTAAAGGTAAAATAGTTAGATGCATAAAATGCTCTAATGTAACTAAGAGTAATTCTTGGTATAAACATTTAGAGGAGTTTGTTAAAAGTAAAGGAGCAGGTGGTCTTGCTTACCTTAAAAAGAATGATGGTGAAATTAAAAGTGCTATCTTAAAATTCTTATCCGAAGAAGAAATTAATAGTTTAGATGAAAGATTTGAACTTAAAGATGGTGATGTATTATTTATCCTTGCTGGAGATGAACATATTATTAAAATTGCGGGACTACTTCGTAACTATTTAGGTGAAGAGTTAGAGATAACTGATCATAATAGATTTGAATTTTGTATTGTTAATGATTTTCCATTCTTTGAATATAATGAAGAAGATAAAAAATGGGATTTTGGACATAATCCATTTAGTATGCCTCAAGGCGGAATTGATGCTTTAAATAATATGAATCCTGGTGATATAGTTGCATATCAATATGACTTTGTATGTAATGGTAATGAAATGGCCTCAGGAGCAGTTAGAAATCACGATATAAATATTATGAAAAAAGCCTTTTCTATAGCGGGTTATAGCGAAGATGTTGTTAAAGATAAATTTAGAAGTCTTTATACAGCCTTTACTTTTGGTGCTCCTCCTCACGCTGGTATGGCTCCAGGTATTGATAGAATCGTAATGCTTCTTACTGATGAAGAAAATCTTCGTGAAGTACAAGTATTTCCTCCAAATGTACAAGGTATGGATCTATTAATGGGAAGCCCAAATACACTTACTGATAAACAATTAAAAGAGTTAGGTATTACCATTACGGAGGAAAAATAATGTTTACTAAAGACATAATAAATGATTATGCTGATAAACTATTAATTGGTCTTACTGAAGAAGAAAATGAACTTTTATTAAGGGAATTTGATGTTATTAATGATAATATGTCTAAAATAAATAATGTAAAGGGACTAGAAAACGTTGAACCTTTACATTTTCCTCAGGATTTAATGGTAAAAGAAATACGTGATGGAAGGACTTCAAAAATGATTGAAATTGATGATGCACTTAAAAATTGTGATGACTATATTGATAGAGAAGTTGAAATAATAAGGGTGGTGAAGTAATGAATTATTATGATAAAAATATTATTGAAATTCATAATGATTTAATAAATAAGAAGGTTGCTTCAAAAGATCTTATTGATTTTTCTAAAAATAAAATATTAGAAACAAATGAAAAATTTAATGCTTTTAATTTAGTATTAGATTCAAAGGAAAATAATGAAATAAATACATTATTAAGTGGTATTCCATATGCAATGAAAGATAATATTTCAACTAAAGGAATAAGAACTACTGCTTGCTCTAATACTTTAAAAGACTATGTTCCTATTTATAATGCTACAGTTTATGAAAAACTTTGCAAAAATGGTGCTATAATGATTGGTAAAACTAATATGGATGAACTTGCTATGGGTGGAACTGGCCTTACTGGTAATGCTGGCATAGTTAAAAATCCTTATGATGAAGAAAGAATTTCAGCTGGTTCCTCAGCAGGAAGTGCCGTTGCAGTGGCAACTAAAACAGTTCCTTTTGCAATTGGTTCTGATACTGGAGACTCAATTAGAAAACCAGCAGCTTATACTGGAGTAGTGGGTTATAAACCAAGTTATGGTCTTATAAGTAGATATGGACTTTTTGCTTTTGCTTCCTCTCTTGATACAATTGGCGTTCTAACAAACTCTGTAATTGATGCCGCAGTAGTAGTAAATGCAGTTAAAGGTTCTGATGAAAAAGATATGACCACAATTAAGGATATGGATGAAATAGATTTAACAAAAGATTTTAATAATTTAAGAAGTAAAAAATTATTTTATATTAAAGAAATAGTGGATAAATCAAAATATACAAACCCAAATACAATTAAGATAATTGATGATTTTAATAAACTTTTAGATACTTTAAAAGATAAAGGTTATGAAATTTATGAAGAAATTATGGATGAAAACATTTTAAAAGCATTAAAACCAGTTTATACATCAATTTCTTGTGCCGAAGTTACCTCAAATAACTCAAATCTTACTGGAATAAGTTTTGGTCATCGTGAAAAAGGTGAAAGTGCAATGGATGTTATTAAAAACTTTAGAACTAAAAACTTTTCCTCTCTTATCAAAAGAAGATTTGTAATTGGCTCATTTATCTTACAAAAAGAAAATCAAGAAAAATATTTTATTAATGCTAAAAAAGTAAGAAGAGTAGTTGTAAATACATTTAATGAATTATTCACTAAGTATGATGGACTAATTCTTCCTGCACAAAGTGATATTGCTCCGAAAATATGTGATACAACTGATGAAATGGGTAAAGATGAAAATGTACTTGATAATCATTTAGTAATAGGAAACTTTGGTGGGTATCCATCAATAACTTTACCTTATAATAAACTTGAAGGTATGCCAGTTGGAATAAATATTACATCTGGTTTTAAAAATGATAGTTATATGCTTGCAGTAGCAAATGATATTGAAAAAATTATAAAGGAGGATATCCATGACTAAGTTAGTTATTGGCCTTGAAATGCATGCTGAAATGAAAAGTACTACAAAAGTATTTTCACCATCTTCAAATGTATATAATAAAATGGCTAATGTAAATATTAATGAAATTGATTTAGCATTTCCTGGATTTATGCCATCTTTAAATGAAGAATGTGTTAAGAAAGCGGTTGAAATGGCCTTAATATTAAAATGTGATGTTGCAAAATATATGATTTTTGATAGAAAAAATTACTATTATCCTGATCTTCCAAAAGGTTATCAAATTACTCAAAATACAAGACCTGTAGGTATTAATGGTAATTTAGAGGTTTCACTTAATGGTAGTAAATTTAATGTAGAAATATTAGATATCCATTTAGAGGAAGATGCTGCAGCACTTGACCATTTACCTACGTTTTCACTTATTGATTATAATCGTGCTGGTGTGCCACTTCTTGAAACTGTTACTGCACCTTGTATTCATTCAGCTGATGAAGCAATAGCCTTTTTAGAAACAATGTGTAGAATTTATAAATATACAGGTATTTCTGAAGCTGATACTAAAAAAGGTCAAATTAGATGTGATGTTAACGTAAATCTTATGGATGATAATGGAAATTATATTACTCCAAAAGTTGAAATAAAAAATGTAAATAGTTTAGCAAATGTAAAACTAGCTATTCTTTACGAAGAAAAAAGACAACTTGAATCACTAAAAAATAACGAACCATTATATCAAGAAACTCGTAGATTTGATGAGTCTTCAGGTACAACAATTCATATGCGTAGTAAAGCAGATGCAATAGATTACAAATATTTTGTAGAACCTAATATTCCACCTTATGAAATAACTGATGATTTTATTGAGAATATTAGAAAAACTATTCCCGTTTTAGCAGACATAAGAAAAGATAATTATATGAATAATTTAGGTCTTGATGAATATAATGCCAATATTTTAATTAAGGATATTAATATTGCAAATTATTTTGAAAAATGTGTAGAAGTAGGAATTAAACCAATTATAGCTGCAAATTATATTAATGGGATTATTACTTCATATATAAATGAAAAAGATATTAATATAAATGATTTTTATTTAAAACCAGAATATTTAAAGCAAATTAATGATGCTAAAGAAAGTGGAATTTTATCCTCAAAAGGGGTGAAAGAAGTTTTCTATAAATCTTTAGAGGAAGAAAAAGAACCTAAGAACTTTATTTCTAAAGAGGATGCACAAGTAAGTGATGAAAATTTAATTGAAAGTATAATTGATAGAATTTTATCTTCACATGAAAAAGAAATTTTAGAATATAAAAATGGTAGAACCAATATTTTTGATTTCTTTGTAGGTCAAGTTATGAAAGAAACCAGGGGTAAAGCTAATCCAATTATTACAAAAGATTTACTTCATAAAAAGCTTGATTAATAAAATTATTTTTGATATTATTGATATGCAAGGTAAACCTCTTATAAACCAAGCAATTATTATTAGACGATTACATATATTTTAATAGAGGTAATAAATATATACGAAGCGGGAAAATATGCCTTTTCTTAAGAAAAATGGTATGTTTTTCCGCTTTTTTATTTTGCAAATTAATTCAAAAATTAAAGAAATGGAGGTAAAAAAATGTTTAATTATTATGATGAAATCAAAGAAAAATTATTAAAAAATGAAATTTATGCAAAAGTAAAAGATTATTCAAAAGAAAGAAATAAAGTCCTTACTTATTTTGAGGTAGGTAAACTTTTAAGCGAGGCCGGTAAAGAGTATGGTAATGATATCATAGGACAATACGCTGAAAAATTAGTTAATGAAGTAGGTAAAAAATATAATCGAAGAACTCTATATAATATGAGAAAATTTTATGAAATATTTAATAGTGAAAAATTGTACCCATTGGGTTCAATTTTGCTATCGAGTCATTATAGAGAATTTTTATCATTAAAAAATATAGATGAAATTAAAGAGAAATTATTAAAAAATGAAATCTATGCAAAGGTAAAAGATTATTCAAAAGAAAGAAATAAAGTTCTTACTTATTTGGAAGTGGGTAAACTTTTAAGTGAGGCTGGAAAAGAGTATGGTAATGATATTATCAGAAAATATGCAGAAAAATTAGTTAATGAAGTAGGTAAAAAATATAATTTAAGAGCTCTACATAATATGAGAAAATTTTATGAAATATTTAATAGTGAAAAATTGAACACAGTGTGTTCAATTTTGACCTGGAGTCATTATAGAGAACTTTTTACATTAAAAAATGTTGATGAAATAAATTATTATATTAAAATATGTGTTCAAAGAAATTTGAATGTAAGAAGTTTAAAAAACGCTATTCAATCCAATGAATATGAAAGAAATAGCGAGAAAACTAAGAATAAATTAATTACAAATGAAAAGTTGAAACTACCAGATTTAGTACAAGACACAATATTAGTCAAAAGTGAATTTAATCAAGAAAAATTAACTAAATATGCACTTAGACAAATAATACTTAATAACTTAGATAACTTTTTAAAACAGTTAGGTAATGGTTTTTGTTATGTTGGCAATGAATATAAAATTAAAATTGGAAGTAAGTATAATTATATAGATTTACTTTTATATAATGTGAAATATAAGTGCTTCGTTATTATTGAACTCAAAGTTACAGAACTTAAGGAAGAACATATAGGGCAAATTCAAAATTATATGCACTATGTTGATAAAGTAATTAAGAAACCTTACCATGATAAAACAATAGGAATAATTATATGTGCAAGAAATAATGGATATGTAATTGAGTACTGCTCTGATGAAAGAATATTTAAAAGTGAATTTAAAATGGAAAGGATGTGTTAAAATGATAAATTATTATGATGAAATCAAAGAAAAATTATTAAAAAATGAAATTTATGCAAAAGTAAAAGATTATTCAAAAGAAAGAAATAAAGTTCTTACTTATTTTGAGGTAGGTAAACTTTTAAGTGAAGCTGGTAAAGAGTATGGTAATGATATTATAGGTAAATATGCAGAAAAATTAGTTAACGAAGTAGGTAAGAAATATAATCGAAGTACCTTATTTAGAATGAAACAATTCTATAATATTTTTTCTGATACAAAAGTCGCGACGTCGTCGCAACTTTTGACCTGGAGCCATTATGTAGAATTATTACCATTAAATGATAACAATGAAATTAATTATTATATTAAAGTATGTGAACAAAGAAATTTAGACGTAAGAAGTTTAAGAATACTTATAAAGTCCAAAGAATATGAAAGACTTAGTGAAGAAACTAAAAATAAATTGATCACTAATGAAGAACTTAAATTACCAGATTTAGTTCCTAATCCTATATTAATTAAAACTGAAAATAATCAAGAAAACTTATCTGAATATGTACTTAAGGAAGCTATACTAAATAATTTAGATAATTTTTTAAAACAGTTAGGTAATGGTTTTACTTATGCTGGTAATGAATATAAGATTAAAATTGGTAATAATTATAATTACATAGACTTACTTTTGTTTAATACAGAGTATAACTGTTATGTTGTTATTGAACTTAAAGTAACTGAACTTAAAAAAGAACATATTGGACAAATACAGGTTTATATGAATTATGTTGATAAAGTTATTAAGAAACCTTACCACAATAAAACTATTGGAATTATTATATCTAAAAAAAATAATCAATTTATAATTGAGTACTGTTCTGATGAAAGAATATTTGCAAGAGAATTTAAAATAACAAGTTAGAAATGAAACAGTTTTATAATTTGTTTAAAAAGCAAAATAGCGAACAAAAAGTGTCGCTAATGGCGACACTTTTGACCTGGAGTCATTATACTGAACTTTTGGCATTAAATGATATTAATAAAATTAATTATTATATTAAAATATGTAAAATAGTGTAAATAATTACATTAAAAATTGAATAATACTAATTATCATGGTAAAATACTATTTATGAAGAAGTTATCAAAAGTTGGGATTATATTAAGTTTTATTTTGACTACATGTTTTTTATTTGGCTATTCTATCAAAAAATTTCATGTTATAGATAGTTTATTTTATAAAAAAAATATTATAAAAACTTTTTTTGCTTTTATAATACTTTTAGTTTTAATTTATATACTTTTAATTATAATATTTAAACTATTAGATAAAATTAGTAATAATAAAGAAAAAGGTAATAAACTTTATAATTTTATATTTGAAAAAAACCCACTTCTTATAACATTTATTATATTTTTCATTTTCAGTATTCCGTTTATAATTTTTTATTATCCAGGTCCTGTTCATTGGGATGGACTCCAAGAATTAAATTATTTTTATAAGATAGATGCATTTTCTAATCATCATCCTGTATTTCCAACATTAATTATGGGATTATCTATGAAACTTGGTAGAATTATTTATAATGATAATCTAGGTATATTTTTATATACATTTCCTCAGTTAATGTTTTCGTGTTTTACATTTGCATATATTTTAAAGTTTATGAAAGACATTAAAACGTCTAAAATAATTAGAGTACTTACTTTTATATTTTTCTTGTTTAATCCAGTATGGTATGTAAATGGCTATACAATTGTAAAGGATACTTACTATTATTTATTTTTTATTTGGTTTTTAATTTATTATTATAAATTTTATTTAGATAATTCTAAAAAAAATACATATTTATTATTTTTGTTTAGTATGCTTGTAATTCTATTTAGAAATAATGGTATATACATTGTTATTGCCTCACTTATTCCATATCTATTTAAAAAAAATCTTAGAAAAAAAGCAGTTTCATTTATTTTAATATTTATATTATTTCAATTTAGTTATAATAAGTCATTAGATTATTTTAAGATTCAACCATCAAATATTAGAGAAACTTTATCTGTACCAATTCAACAAACTGCTAGATATATTAAATACTATGATAAACAGCTTTCAAAAAAAGAAAGAAATTATGTAGAAAACCTTTATAGAATGAGTATAAAAGAAATAAAAAAGAAATATCAACCTGAACTATCAGATCCAGTAAAATTTCCTTGGAAAGTTAATGACAAAAAAGAATTAATTGAATACTTTAAATTTTGGTTCAAATGTTTTAAAAAACATCCTAAGGTTTATGTAGATAGTTTTTTAGAAAACTATTATGGTTATTTTTATCCTCTTAAAAAAGATTATAAAGATGGTGTTGCATGGTTTATTGTTGTTTATAATAAAAGAGTTAATACTGGTTATTTTGATTTACATTATCTTAAAACTTTTAAAACAGAAAGAAATTTTATTACTAATTTTACAAATAAATTAAAGGTTACAAAGGGTATTGGTTTAATTTATAATACTGGTGTTTATACTTGGGTGTTATTAATATTAATAGGTTATACATTGTATAAGAAAAGGTATACAAATTTAATATTTTCGATACCAATACTTTTAACACTTGCATTTTGCTTTTTATCTCCGGTTAATGCATATTTAAGATATATGAATCCAATTATTGTAACAATTCCAGTATATTTAGCTATTTGTTTAAAAAAGAATAATAAATAAATAAGTATAGCATTTTATGAAGTGTTTTTATAAAACAAAAATATGTAATAAAATTGCTATATTTTTTTATATGCTTTCTAATTGTAATTTTAGTTTAATTATGGTATCATTTAAAGTAGAGAGTAGGAATGTTTTATGAAAAGAAAAGAAATGTTGTTTATAATCGGAGCACTTTTAATATGCAGTATATTTTTATTAACAGGTTATATAGTTCATAATAAAAAAGAAAGTAGTTCTAAACCTAGTATTTCCCTTAATAAAAATAATAAGTTTGATTATAAGTTTATAAAACAAATTGAGGGTAATGATAATACTTTGGTAAGTCCTTTATCTATGGCTTATTTACTATCAATGATTCAAAGTGGGGCAAAAGGAAGTACTTTAAATGAACTTAATATTGCTCTTGATAATTATGATTTACAGCCTATGGAAAATATAGATAGTAAAATATCAATGGCAAATAGTATGTGGATTAATAATAAATATAAAAAAGATATTAATAATACATTTGCTACAGCTCTTAAAATTAATTATCATAGTGAAGTTTTATATGATGAATTTATAAATGCTGCTAATATAAATAAATGGGTTTCAGAAAAAACATATAATATGATTAATGAATTATTTCCTAGCGATAGTGTTAATTCAGTTGATACAATTATGGCTTTAGTAAATGCAATTGGTATTAATTTTAAATGGGATGAAGAGTTTGATTGTAATAAAACATTAATGGGTAATTTCTTAGATAAAAATGTTTATATGATGAATTCTAATGAAAAATATTTAGAAAGTGATTACTATACAGGATTTATAAAAGATTATGAAAAACTTTCTGATAATTCACAATATGAATTTATTGGTCTTCTTCCTAAAAAGGATATTCAAGACGTAATTAATAATATATCAAATGATGTAATAAAAAATTCCATTACTGAAAGCGAAGCTCATATTCAAATACCTAGATTTAAATATGAATATAATGTTAATAATGTTAAAGGTATTCTTGAAAGTTTAGGAATAAAAGATATGTTTAATAAAGAAAAAGCAAATTTTGGTGGTATTGCTGAAGATATATATGTAAGCTCAATTGTTCAAAAAACATATATAGATTTTATGGAAAGTGGTACTAAAGCTGCGGCTGCCTCTGGAGGGGCATTTGATATAACCTCCGCTGCTGAAGAAAAAGAAGTTATATTTAATAAACCATTTGTGTATTTAATTAGAAAAAAAGGAAGTAATAATATTTATTTTATAGGCACTGTAAATAGTCCTATAGAATATGATGAAACAAAAGATGTTTGTGAAGGGTAGGAAGAGTTATGTTTGGTAAAATACTTTATATAAGTGATAGTATGGCATATGTTCAAAATCTTGCTGGTAGTAATGTTCAAGCGGATTTAATGAATATGCATGTAATATTTGAAAGTAATGGAGAACGTATTTTAGGAGAAATTACTGAAGTTAACAGTAGTGAAATAAAAATTCGTTTTTTAGGTGAATATCAGGGTAATAGATTTTTAAATGGTGTACTTAGAAAACCGCTTTTATCTTCGACTATCAGAATAATTAATGGTGAAGAGTTAATGGCTCTTGTTGGTACATATTCTGAAAATAGTTTTGTTTTAGGCCAAAGTGCTATTTATAAAAACTTTACTGTATGTCCAAGTATTAATGATTTATTTTCAAATCATTTAGCTATATTTGGTAATACTGGTTCAGGTAAATCTTGTGGTGTTTCAAGAATGGTTCAAAATATATTTTTAAATAAATTTGCAAAAGTAAAAAATGCAAATATGTTTATTTTTGATGCTTATGGTGAATATAAAAATGCTTTTAGTTCAATTAATACAATTGATCCTGAATATAATTATAAATTTATTACCACTAATCCTAAAGAGGCCACTGATGTGCCACTTAAAATACCTGTTAATTTATTAAAACTTGATGATTATGCACTACTTCTTCAGGCAAGTAAACATACACAACTTCCAATACTTGAAAGAACATTAAAACTTTCTAAAATATTTGCTACAGATTCACCTGAATCTAGAAAATATAAAAATCATTTAATTGCTAAAGCTTTACTTGCGGTATTATTTTCATCAGAAACCACTGCTCAAAAGAAAAATGAAATATTTACAATTATAGAAACTTGTCATACACCAGAATTTAATTTTGATACAACTATACAAGGACTGGGTTATACAAGAAGTTTTTCTGAATGTTTTGAAATAGATTCAAATGGTTATTTTGGTGAAAGTGTTTTAATTACTGAATATATTTTAAAAAATATTAATGATGAAATTGAAAATATAGAACCTGATGAAAATGCTTTTTATTCATTACTTGATTTTTCTAAAGCATTAGAGTTTACTTTAATTTCCGAAGGTTTCTTACATAATGATACTCTTGTGGATGATGCCTCAATATTAAAGGTTAGACTTACTACAATTCTTCATAGTGAAGTTGGTAATTATTTTGATGGAACTAAACATTACACAAATAGTGAATTTATTGATGCTTTAAAATCATTTAATGGTAAAAAAGCTCAAATAATTAATATTAATCTCGAGGATGTTGATGACATTTATGCTAAAGTTATTGTAAAAATAATGTGTAAATTCTTATTTGATTATTCTAAGTCTTTAGAGCAAAGAGCAAGTATTCCATTTCATTTATTTTTGGAAGAAGCCCATAGATATATTCAAAAAGATAATGATACATTCTTACTTGGATATAATATTTTTGATAGAATTGCAAAAGAAGGAAGAAAATATGGCGTAATTCTTGATATTATATCTCAAAGACCAGTTGAAATATCAGATACAGTTATTGCCCAATGTTCAAATTTCTTAATCTTTAAAATGACACACCCTCTTGATATTAAATATATTTCAGAAATGCTTCCAAATATTAGTGCAGATATTATTGAAAAACAAAAAACACTTCAACCAGGAACTTGTGTATCATTTGGTAGTGCCTTTAAAATACCAATGATAGTTAAGATGGAAATGCCTAATCCAATGCCTTATTCTTCAAACTGTAATGTTTCCTCTTGCTGGAGATAAAAAAGTAAATAGAAAAATTAATGTAAAAGAGCAAGAACTTCCTACATTTAATAGAGTTGGTTTTGTTGCTGCTCAATGGAGAAGAGTAAGATATTAATTGAAGTTGTAATATAAAAGTGTACACAAAAAAAGTGTATGCTTTTATTTTTGCTATAATTAAATAAAGGAGAGGATAAGAATGTCAAGAGGAAGGCCAAATGGCGGAAAAAATAAATGTTGGAGTAAAGAAAAAAAAGAACAAGTTGTTTTATATCATTTAAATAATAATATTGGTATGGATAAATGTGCTAAACATTTTGGAATATCACGAGGTCAAGTATTTAAATGGGTAACAAAATATAGAGAATTCGGAGTTGAAGGGCTTGAAAATAAAAAGAAACCGGGTAACCCATTAGCTAAATATTCTAGCAAGAAAAAATTAACTAAAGAAGAACAATTAGAATATGAAAATATGAAATTAAGAATCGAGAATGAATTATTAAAAAAAAGATACCTAATGAAAGGAGATGGTACAATTGTAAAATTCATGAAGTAACACAAATAAAATATGAAATAATAGAAGGTTTAAGTAAGAAATATAATATAAAATCTTTATGCTTGGTATTAAAGGTATCTAGGTCTGGATATTATAAATGGATTAAAAATAAAAATGTATTAAATCAATATGAAATTAATAGAAAAGATTTAGGTGAATTAATAAAAGATATTCATAAAAGAAAACCAAGTTATGGATACAATAGAATTAGGAAAATAATATTAGACGAAATAGGATGGGTTGTATCAGCTAACTTAGTACACAAAGTATGTAAAATATTAAAAATTAAATCTGAAGCTAAACATTATAAATATAAAAAGTTTGGTGAAGAATCGGTTAAATATGAAAACAAAATTGGATATAATTGGAATGCATCTAGACCATTTGAAAAGATAGTTTCAGATACAACTTCATTATATTTCAAAAAGAAAAAATATGATTGGACATTTTATTTAGATGTGTTTAACAATGAAATTGTTGGTTCAGATGTAAGAGAAACAATGTACGGAAATGGTATATTAAATCATAAAAAAGCTGTAGAAAATATGCTAAATAACAAAATAAAAAGAGGATATAAAGACCTAGACACAATAGTTCACACAGATCAAGGTATTATTTATTCCTCAATGTCATTTAACAATATATTTAATTCATATAACATAACTAGATCTATGTCTAGAGCTGGTACACCAACAGATAATCCTGTTATTGAATCCAAAAATGGATGGTTAAAGAAAGAAATGTATATTGATTTTGACGTAAATAATTATAACACAGTTCAAGAATTTATTGATGATATTATTTGGGATAATAATAATTATAGACCCAGTTATGCTTTAAATTATAAAAACCCAATTGAATATAGAACTCAATTGGGCTTTCAATAATACTTTTTTAGTGTCTACTTTTTATTGACAACTTCAATATTAATCTTACCTCTTTTTATTTTAGTCATTTTTTTATATAATTATAGTATTATTAAATGGAGGATTTATGGATAATAAGAAAGAATATATAAATAATGAAATTGATACTAAGAAAAGGGAAAAATACTTATTAAAAGTTTTTAAGAAGATATCAATCTATGGTTTAGTTATAACATCTATTATACTTGTAGGTAATGGAGTTGATCATTTAATTGAATCTTATTGTTTAATAGGAGCTGATGGTCTATTTATTATAACAAGTGCATGTAGTTCATATATGCTTAATAATACTGAAAAAAAACTTAATGAATTATATGAAAAGAAAATCGAATTAGAAAGTGAAAATAATAATAAAACTTTAACTAATGAACAAATAAATAAAAATGATTTATCATATAATTATGATGAAGATTATACCTTAAATAATGACTTAGGCTTTACCCGAAAAAGAAGATTGAAATAAAATTACCTCTTGACATAATCACTATATAATGATTTAATTATAGTGAAAGGAGGTAAACTTGCCAACTATTTCTAAATTTTATGGCATTATAATTAGAATGTATTTTCAGCAAAGTGAGCATAATCCACCACATCTACATGCTATTTATAATGACCATGTTGCAGTATTTAATATAGATACTGGTGAAATTATTGAAGGATTTTTACCAGCAAAAGCATCTAAAATGGTTAAAAATTGGTGTTATATACATAAAGATGAATTATTAGAAATTTGGAATTCGCAACAATATGACGAAATAAAACCATTAGATTAAAATAAGTTAGTAAGAAAGGATTAATATGTTTAATAAGGTTAAAAGTGTAACAGTACTTGATAATTATAATTTGTTAATAGGGTTTGTATGTGGAAAAAATAAAATATATGATTTAAAACCTTTATTTGAAAAATATGAAAATTTTTGTTTATTAAAGGATATAAGTGTTTTAAAAACTGCTAAAGTTGACATCGGAGGCTATGGTGTAATTTGGGGTGATGAGTTAGATTTATCTTGTAATGAACTATGGGATAATGGTAAAGATTATAAAACAGCTTTTGATAATCTTATGTCTTTTAAAGAGGCAACATATCTATGGGGATTAAATGAGAGTACCTTAAGAAAAGCAATTGTTTATGGAAAATTAATAAATAATGTTGATGTTTGTAAATTTGGTAAACAATGGATTATAACTATGGAAGCAATGAAAAGAGAGTATGGAGAACCTAAATTAAAAAGAGAATAGTTCTCTTTTTATATTGACACTTATTTTACTGTAAAATAATAATATAATTTTTATAGGTAAATATGCTAAATAAATAAAATGTAATGTAAACTTTCAATGATTATATTTATTTTATTTAAATAGTTTGTTATAATTAAGATACCTAGTTGATAGTTTATAGCGTATAAAACCGACTAAAGATAGAAATAAGGGAATCTAATTAGGTTATGGTGTAGAATGCTTATTCATTAAGTACATAAGAATCCTAAAATAACTTATGTGATGCCCACCTGCGGAGAGCGCGGGATTTTATCTAGCATAGACTAATCTTACTGGGTTTTTTAATAGGAGTATGTATGAAAGAAAGATTAATAAATTTGTTTGGAGAAAGTAATTTAAAAAAGATTAAAAATACTCATATCCTTTTAGTGGGAATTGGGGGAGTAGGTTCTTTTTGCTTTGAGACCTTAATTAGATGTGGAGTAGAAAATATTACAGTTATTGATTTTGATACTTATGAAGAAAGCAATTTAAATAGACAGTTATATGCTACACTTGACTCATTAGGTAAAAAGAAAATAGATACTGCTTTAGCAAGAGCAAAAAGTATAAATGAAAATGTTAATATTAATGTACTTGATACATTTTTAGATTTTAATTCAGATTTTGATTTTTCTTCATATGATTATATAATTGATGCTTGTGATAGTGTTCCGGCAAAAGCAAATCTTATAATAAATGCTAAAAAATATAATAAGAAAATTATTGTTTCTTTAGGAATTGGCAATAGAGTTTGTCCTGAATTAGTATGTAAAAGTACTTTAAAAGAAAGTTTATCTGATCCACTTGGTAAAAAGCTTAATCATTATTTAATTAAAAAATGTGATTTTTTTGATAATGTTAATGTAATATGTTCTAAAGAAAAGCCAATTAAAAGTCAACCAATTTCATCATATGTATGTACAACTTCAGTTGCGGGAATATATTTATCAGACTATGTAATAAAGGATATTATCAATGGATAAGATAGAAAATATAAAAAATCCTGATTTTCTAAAAGAACTAAATAATGATGAACTAGCTACTTTAGGAGCGGATATTCGTGAGTTTATTTTAGAAAATGTTTCTAATACAGGAGGACATTTATCATCAAATTTGGGAATTACTGATTTAACTATTGCAATGCTTAAAGTGTTTGATGCGAGTGTTGATAAAATAATTTTTGATGTTGGCCATCAAACTTATCCTTATAAAATATTAACAGGTAGAGCAAAAGATTTTAAAAACTTAAGAAAATATAATGGCCTTGAGGGTTTTCAAAAGAAAAGTGAAAGTAAATATGATGTTTATGAAGCTGGACATAGTTCAACATCTTTATCGGCGGGCTTAGGTTTTGCTTTAGCAAGAGATTTGGATAAGAAAAATTATAATGTTGTATGTGTTATCGGAGATGGCTCTATTTCTAATGGCCTTTCTTTTGAGGCCTTAAATCACATTGGAAGTTTAAATACAAGACTTATCATAATTTTAAATGATAATGAAATGAGCATTTCTAAAAATGTTGGCGCTGTTCATAATTTTTTAGATTCTGTAAGAGCGGGTAAAGGCTATAATGATGTTAAGAAAAACACTAAAAGTTTTTTAAATAAAACAAAGTTTGGTAAAGTGTGTGCTAATGCCTTAAATAGTATTAAAGATAATTTTAAAATGTTATATGTAAAAAAAGGAAGTTTATTTACTTCTTTAGGTTTTGAGTATTTTGGACCAATTGATGGTGAAGACTTTAATGAAATGATTAAGTATTTGCAAATGGTTAAAAATATTAATAAGCCTGTTTTACTTCATGTAATTACTAAAAAAGGTTTTGGTTATGAACCAGCAGAAAATGATGAAACAGGTTTATTTCATGGAGTGGGACCCTTTAATATAAAAGATGGTAAACCTAAAGAAATATCAAATTTACCATCATATAGTGAAATAATGAGTTCGTATGTTTTAAATTATGCTAAAAAAGATAAAGATATAATTGTTATTACACCTGCGATGGAAAAGGGATGTAAACTTAGTATTATAAAAGAAAAACTTCCTAAACAGTTTATTGATGTTGGCATTAATGAAGAACATGCTTTAGTTTTAGCTTCTTCCCTTGCTGAAAATGGTAAGAAACCAATATGTTTTATTTACTCAAGTTTTCTTCAGCGTGGTTATGATGAAATAGTCCACGATATTGCTAGAATGAATGAACACGTAATTATATGTATTGATAGGGCAGGTTTTGTATCCTCAGATGGTGAAACTCATCAAGGGTTATTTGACGTGCCAATGCTACTTCCTATTCCTAATATGGTTATATCTATGCCATCGAGCCCTAAAGAAGCTGATAATCTTTTGCAGCTTGCATTAAAAACTAATAAACCATTTGCAATAAGATATCCAAAAATAAATTTAAAGTATGATTTTCAAAAGAAAGAAGATATTGTTTTGGGTTCTTGGAGTGTACTTGCCTCTGGAGAAGATGGTGTAATTATTACATATGGTGATTTTGTAAGTAGAGCCCAAAATATTTGCGAATTATTATCTAAAGATAATATAAATCTTACAATTATTAATGCTAGGTTTTTAAAGCCTATTGATGAAAAAATGCTTGCTAAAATACTAAAGTATTATAAAAAAATATTTATTTACGAAGAAAGTATGGAAGGTTGTAGTTTAGATAGTGTAGTTCTTTCATTTGCAAGTAAAATAAATAGTAAGAATGATTTTTATATATACAATATTCCTAATAAATTTATGTTTACTGCCACAAGAGAGGAACTTATAAAATTAAATAATTTAGATGAAGAATCTATTTATAATAAAATAAAAAATGAATATAAAAAATAATAAATAAATTTAAACTATTGAAAATTTAATTGCAAAATAGTACAATAAAAAAATGAAAGGATCATTTATGGTTAATGCAATAAAAAGAGCAATAATAGTTATTTTGGGCGTAATATTACAATTTGGATTTCATATATTAATTCAATTATATTTTCATAACAATATAACTATTATAGGTATTATTTATGATATATTAAGTATACTTATTGTTTTGAAACTTTTAAAGGATAGTACAAGCTTATCTAATGATTTACCTTGGATTATGCTTATATTAGTATTTCCAATTTTTGGAACTATCTTACTTTTAACTCTAGGTGGTAGTTATGCTAAAAATAAATTACTTAAAAACATTTATAATACAGAAAATGAGTATCAAAAATACTTAAAACAAGATAATGATATTACTAAACAAATAAATGATAATTATTTAGATAACCTAAAATATTTAAATAATTATGCACGATTTCCTGCCTCAACAAATAATGATGTTAAATATTATAATTTTGGGCAAGATTTTTATCCATCTCTATTAAAAGAATTAAAAAGTGCAGAAAAATTTATATTTATGGAATATTTTATTATTAATAATGGTATTATGCTTGAAAATATTTTAGATATATTAAAGGAAAAAGCTTCTTTAGGAGTAGATGTTAGAATAATTTATGATGATATGGGTAGTATTGCTATGCTTTCAACAAATTATCCTAAACAATTATCAACTTATGGTATTAAATGTATTCCCTTTAATAAGGTTAGCCCATTTAAGGGTATATTTATGAATAATAGAGATCATAGAAAAATGACAATAATTGATGGAAAAGTTGCTTTTTCTGGCGGTGTAAATATAAGTGATGAATATATAAATATTAATAGTAAACTAGGAGTATGGAAAGATAATGGAATTAAAATAGAGGGTGATGCCGTATTTAATTTTACAGTAATGTTTTGTAGTTTATGGAATGCAAATATAAAAGAGGACGAAGATTTATTAAAATTTAAATATGACTTTTCTAATAAAAAATGTAATAATGGTTATGTATTACCTTATGGAATATCCCCTATATATAAACCATTTGTTGCGGAAGATGTTTATATAAATATTATTAATAGCGCTAAAAAATATGTTTATATCATGACACCTTATTTAATAATTGATACAGATATGCAAAATACTTTAGTAAGAGCAGCTAAAAGAGGTGTTGATGTTAAAATTATTGTACCAGGTGTTCCTGATAAAAAAATAGTTTATACTCAAACTAGTTCATTTTTTCCTTATTTAACAAAAAATGGAGTTAAAATATGTAAATATAATGATGGATTTGTTCATTCAAAAGTATTTGTTTCTGATGATACTAAAGCAGTAGTGGGAACTATAAATATGGATTATCGAAGTTTATATTTACATTTTGAGAATGCTATTTATATGGAAAATGTAAAAGAAATTAAAAATATTAAAAAAGATGTTTTAGATACATTAGATAATTGTACAATCTTAACTAATAAAAATGTAAAAGTTGGTTTTTTTAAAGGTATTTGGCAATCTATATTAAGACTTTTTGCTCCACTTTTTTAAATTTTAAAAAAATAGCAATTTAATTTGCTATTTTTTGTTTATAAGAAATTCACTTAATTTTTCTGGACTTTCTTTATAATCAACAATATCATTAATAAGTGATATAAGTTCAATATTTATATTTTTCTTTTTTAAAAGAAGCATAACAGTTTTTAATGTATAATAACCTTCGACAGTATGATTATTTAAAAAATCATTTATTTTATCTTTATCTTTAGTATTTCCAATTACATAACCAAATGAATAGTTACGACTTTTTGTACTCATACATGTCATTAGTAAATCACCAACTCCTGCAAAAGATAGTATAGTTTTAGGCTTTCCACCCATAAAGTAAATTAGATCTTTTATATCGTGAAGTGATTCATTTATTAAAAATGCTCTTGTACTTTCACAGTAGCCTAAACCTCCCAAAATACCCGAGGCAATAGCAAAGATATTTTTTACAGCACCGCATATTTGTACTCCAATTAAATCTTTTGAAATTCTAAGTTTAACAGTATCACAAGCAAGTACTTTAATTATTAAATTTTGACTTTTTCTATTGGTGCCAGCAATTGCTAAAGCAACAGGTTCACCAGCAAGCATATCAACGGCAAAAGTTGGGCCAGATATAACTGTAATATTTTTTGCATTTAATACAAACTTAATTACATTTGAAAGTAAATGACAAGTTTTTTCTTCGATACCTTTACTAGCAATACAAATTACCATATCTTTTTCAAAGTAGGGAAGAATCATACTTGCTACTTCATTTGTATATTTTGATGCACATGTAAAAAATATTATTTTTGCACCATTCATTACATCCTCTATATTTGAGGTTACCTCTATATTATCTGAAAGTTCATAACTTGAATTTATACTTTTTAAATTATGAGTAGTTTGATACTCTTTTTCTTTATCTTTATTTTCAGTCCACATTACAACTTTATGACCATTACCTGCAAGTTTACTAGCAAGGGCAAGACCATAAGCTCCAGTTCCAAGCATTGCTATTTTCATTTTTTACCAGTCCTTTCATTATAGACTTTATTTAGTCCATTTTCTATATTATTATCTTGGGGAATATAATATTTACTTCCTATATATTCTTTAGGCATATAATTTTGTTTAACATAATGATTTTTATAATTATGAGGATATAAATATGCACTTGAATTTGTTTTAATATTATCAGGTATTTTTGTAGCACCTTTTTCATTTAAATCACTAATTGCTTTATTTATTGCTAGATATGCACTATTACTTTTTGGAGACATTGCCATTTCTGTTACAATAGTTCCTAAAATGATATTACATTCAGGAAAACCAACTCTTTCAGCGGCATTAATAGCACTGTCAAGTCTAGGTCCAATACCAGGATTCGCAAGGCCTATATCTTCATAAGCAATTACTGATAGTCTTCGTTCAATTGAGTCTAAATCACCTGCATAAAGTAATCTTGCAAGGTAGTGTAAAGAAGCATCAATGTCACTTCCTCGAATACTTTTTTGAAGGGCACTTAATGCATCATAATGTCCATCATCACTTTCATCAATAAAAACATTTGCCTTAGGAATTATTTCCTTTATTTTATCTACGGTAATATCTTTTTTAAAGGCATAATAGGCTACTTCCAAAATATTGTAAGCACATCTAACATCTCCACCACTTGCACCTGCAATATACATTAGTGCATCATCAGAAATATCAATATTAGGAAGATATGATAGGGCTTTTTCTAATCCTTTTTTAATATCTTCTTTAGAAAGGGCTTTAAGTTCAAAAATTGTACATCTACTTCTTATTGCAGGATTTACCTTTATAAATGGATTTGAGGTAGTAAGACCAATTAAAATAACTGTACCATTTTCAAGATAAGGAAGTAGTATATCTTGTTTATCTTTATTCATTCGATGGATTTCATCAATGATTATTATTTTTTCACCAGAAAGTCTTGCATCATTAATTGCTCTTAAAAAATCATCTTTATTATTTTGAGTGGCATTTAAAAACTCATATGGCATATCCATTTCATTTGCAATTACTTTTGCAAGGGTTGTTTTGCCAATTCCTGGTGTTCCATATAAAATAAGAGAGAACATTTTTTTATTTTCAATTAAATTTCTAAGTACTTTGCCTTTACCTATTAAATGCTCTTGTCCAAGAACATCATCAAGAGTTTTAGGTCTAATACTATTTGCTAATATATTCATAAGTCATCATATCTATTATATCATCATATACTTAATTTGACTATTTATTTATTTTGTGTTATCATAGGTTTCACGAAAAAGGGGGGAGAATAAACATGAAAAACTTAGATTTAAGAGAAAAATATTATTATAATTTAAAAAATGCACTTATTTATCCACTTAAAAATAGTGATGGAATGCTAAATCTTGCCTCAATGCAAAGAGTATTTATAAAGGACAGTGTTTTAATCCTTGTAAAAGGGGATAATAAAATTAGTGTGATGAATAGTGAAACTAGCGAATTTGAGTATTATATCTTTAATGATGAAGACTCAATTGTTAAATATGTAACAACAACGTTTGCAAATGGACAAATTTTAATTACTTTTTCTTTAGTAAATGAAGATTTAATAATTAAATCTGGTGGTGCAATCATGGAAATAAATGATATTGAAACTATAAACCAAATTGAAAAAGTTATCGCTAATAATTTAATTAATACTATTATTAATATTCAAAAAACTGGTTATGCAAATATTTTAAGTGTTACTTCAGTAGACAATGCTATTACACAAGAAAATACTTTACTCGAAGATTTAAAATATAAGAAAATTGATGTTCTTAATAAATTAAGTAGTGATTTAGCAAGAAAAAGAAGGATTTAATAATGGAAATTTTTGGAGTACCAGATTGCAATTTATCTAAAATTGATTATCGTATAGGAATTGAATTTTTTTCTGCTTTAGAGGAGTGTTTCCAAAGATATCCTCTTTTAAAAAATGTTATAAATTGTATTGGAGATTATCAATATGTACTTGAAAAAAGAAATATTATGGCAATGCAAGCTTTTAATCAAAAAAAAGTTCATTATGATTTAAAAGCTTTATATAAAACATCATCATTTTGTGCTTCATATCTTACAACTGAAGGTACAAAATATTATGAAAAATTAAACAATTTAATGTATTATAATAGGTTACTTTTTTCTGGTATATGTATAAATGAAAAAGATTCATATGATGATCTAAGATATATGCTTAGACAGTATAAAAATAAAAATATGACTTATTGTACAAATATTAAATCTTGTGTTTATCATGAAGTTGGACATATTTTATCGAGAATGCTTGGTATTGAAAAAAGTGTTGTTACATTAGCAAAAATAAATGAACTTATGGAAATTGATGAAGATTATCCAAAATATACAATGAC
>OGDY01000006.1_pt1 | contig 225119 bp, 199 predicted proteins | sample 1570341 | NCBI WGS metagenome assembly OGDY01 (sample SAMEA2581972, study PRJEB24529) | metagenome | biome: Human gut stool | place: China | collected 2011 | reverse complement strand
TTCCTACACACTCCAGACATAATTTTATTGCTTTGCTGAGCACGGCAGCCGCTTCGCCTCTGACTGCACCATAGCTAATCATTGCTATACCTGTGATGAGTAAAATGATCTGAGATATTTTCCTGTACTTCAAGTTATTGCAGCTCCTTTCATGATTGTGTTTGTTGACCAGCTGACTTGGATATTATACAATAGCTGTTGTAAAATTTTTGTTAAGAAGGATTTTTGTTAAGAAACAGGTGACAGTTTTGAGATTATTGATAGTTGAAGATGAGAAGCAGATATGTGATATGGTTGCGAAAAGTCTGTATGATGCCGGGTATGAGGTGGATACCTGTTATGACGGCGAAGAGGCTCTTGAATGCATTCTGTCAGAGGAATATGACCTGATCGTTCTGGATCTGAATCTGCCGGGCATGGATGGAATGGAGATTTTAAAGGAACTCAGGCAGAAAAATGAGGAGACAAAGGTTATCATATTATCTGCGAGGGGACAGATCGCGGATAAGGTTGAAGGGCTGGATGCGGGTGCAAATGATTATATGGAAAAACCATTTCATTTGCAGGAGCTTGAGGCACGTATCAGAAGCCTTACAAGAAGAAAATTTGTACAGAAGGATGTATGTCTGGAAAGCGGTGGCATAAAGTTTGACACGATAAAACGTGAGGCATACGCAAAAGGAGAGAAGGTTCCCCTTACAAGAAAAGAAAATGGAATCCTGGAATATCTGCTTCTTAATCTGGGCAGACCGGTAAGCCAGGAGGAATTGATGGAGCATGTCTGGGATGCTTCAGTGGACAGCTTCAGTGGAGCGATCAGAGTACATATGTCTTCGCTGAGAAGAAAGCTTAAGGCAGTGCTTGGATATGATCCGATTTTGAACAAGGTGGGAGAAGGCTATAAAATACGAGAGGAGTCCGACAGATGAAAAGAATGTCGCTGCAGTGGAGGCTTACCTGTATAATCACATTATATATTGCGCTTATATGTGGATGCCTTACTTTGCTTGTCTATAAAAATGGAGTGTATTATATTGATTCTCTGCAAGAAACCGTTGATGCCCAGGGAGATGATAATGGGAGCGGTACTGATGAAATATATATCAGTATTCCGGAGGATAAGTGGGATGAATTTGCAAATGATTTTTCTGTTAAGGTGTACAATAATAAGGCAGATTACAAAAAAAACAGCCTGATAATTTCTGCCCTGCTGGCTCTTCTTGGCGGAGTAGCCACATATTTTATAAGTGGGCATGCACTAAAGCCGATCGGGGAGTTTTCTGATAAAATTGAAGAGGTACAGGCACAGAATCTGGCAGATTCACGGATAGAAGAAAACAATGTTAAAGAACTGAACCAGCTCAGCGTTTCATATAACAAGATGCTTGAACGCCTCTCGGATGCATTTGAGATACAGAGACAGTTTACTGCAAATGCAGCACATGAGCTCAGAACTCCGCTGTCTTTAATGCAGATACAGCTTGATTCATATAATTCTGCCCGGCATCCGGGAGATGATGAAGTTACTCTGCAGACGATAAAGATGGTCACTGAACAGAATGAGAGACTCAGCAAAATGGTAAAGACTCTTCTTGATATGAGTGAGCTTCAGACTGTGAGCCGGGATGATACAATAATGGTCGACGCACTTGTTGATGAGGTATTGGCAGATCTGGAACCGCTTGCACAGGAAAAGGATATAGAACTTATTGGAGAATGTACGGATGTGACGATGATAGGAAGTGACATCCTTATTTACAGGATGTTATACAATCTTGTTGAGAATGCTATAAAATATAACCGCACAGGAGGACGGGTTACAGTAACAGCGCGTCAGAAGGGAAAACACGTTTACCTGTCAGTGGAGGATACCGGAAATGGTATCCCGGAAGAACTTAAGGATCGCGTGTTTGAACCTTTCTTTCGCGTGGATAAATCCAGAAGCCGTGAGCTTGGCGGTGTAGGACTGGGTCTTGCTCTTGTCCGTGAGATCGTTATAGCGCACGATGGCAATATTGCAGTTAAGTCTAATCCGTCTGGAGGAACGATTTTTGAAGTCGTTTTATAAAGTGGTCATTATATTGTTGCCGCTTCGGATTTGGCACGGCTAATTTTATTTTCCCCAAATTTTCGTCTCAGCTGTTTCATAACCCACAGGTACGCAGGTATCAGGAAGAGATCAGCACATACCCATGCAAGCGGACTTCCTAGTGATACGCAGATGAAACCGAAATGTGGCACCAGCACGAAACCGGCAACAGAACGGGCGATCATCTCACATATTCCTGCAAGTATGGCGAAAGTCGAGTAGCCAAGCCCCTGTATCATGAATCTTACGATATTCACAAGAGCCAGGAATATGTAGAATGCTGCGTTGATAACCACGAATTCATATATGTAGCCGATAAGCTCAATCTGTTCCTTCTTTACAAAGAGAAGTGCAAGCTGCTTTCCGAACACGATGGAGAAAGCCAGAGCCACGAGGGCATATATGATTCCCATCTTGATACACGCCTTAAGCCCCTGATCAACACGGTCAAGACGCCTGGCACCAACATTCTGACCTCCGTACGTTGCCATGGTGGAGCCCATTGCATCGAAAGGACAGCACATGAACATGGAGATTTTGCTTCCTGCTGATACGGCTGCAACATATGTTGAACCCATATCATTGACTGCGGTCTGTAGAATGACACTGCCTATGGCTGTTATGCTGTACTGCAGTCCCATAGGCAGACCCATACCGCAGAGCTTCAGGCAGTGGCGCATGCTGAATGTCCAGTCCTCTTTACTGAATTCAAGGTATTTAAGCTTCTTTGTCATGTATATCGTACATATGATTCCTGACACTGCCTGTGAAGCTACTGTGGCAACTGCAGCTCCGGCGACGCCCATAGGAGCAACAAGTATAAGGTCAAGTATGATGTTGACAAGTGATGAGCCCACAAGGAATATGACAGGTGTGATACTGTCTCCGAGTGATCTCAGTATTCCGGCAGTCAGGTTGTAGAGAAATGTTGCAGGAATGCCCAGAAATATTATAAATATGTATATGTATGCGTCATCAATGATATTCGAAGGTGTTCTGAGAGCCTTGAGTATCTGCATTGTGAATATACTTACGGTCACAGTTATAACAGCAGCCAGTGCAACGGATGACCATATGCTGTTGATTATATAAGCTTTGAGATTCTTGAAATCCTTTGCTCCATAGGCCTGGGCAACAGGGATTGCAAAACCGTTGCAGATTCCTATACAGAAACCGAGTATCATGAAGTTGATGCTTCCGGTGGAACCCACCGCCGCCAGCGCGTCCGTTCCAAGTTTCTGCCCGACTATGACAGAATCTACCATATTATAAAACTGCTGAAATATCAGACCAAAGAGAAGGGGCAGACCAAAGTTCAATATAAGCTTTGAAGGCTTTCCTTCAGTGAGGTCTTTTGTGCCACTGATGCGCGCAATAAAATTCTTCATGTGATTCACCTCTCAAAAATCTAGTTGCTAGTGTATAAATCATTTGTTTTCATGATATCGTGTATTTGCTAGTTAATCACCTTTTAATGATTTTATATATGGAAAAAAGGTGATTAAACGTGGTAAAATGTAAACACTTTTGTAATGCTGAAAACTTGATATATATTAGTCTCTGAACTAATATAAGTACAGTCGTAAAAGTGATGAAAAAAGAGAAAATAATTGTGCATAAAGCGCATGGATACGAACCGGGATGATATCAGTAGTGATCATGACCTGGCAGGGGATATGGAATGAGTAGAGATAGTGATAAAAAAAAGAACAATAAAAAACACAGAGAAGAGATTAGAAATATAAGCAGCATAGAGAATGGTACTTCGAGAGCCTACAGGCAGAAGGTGCTTGTCAGACAGGCTGGAAAGCTCGTGGACGAGCTGGAGCGCGCAAGGCGTGAAGAACAGGAGACTCAGGCAGATGGAATCATCAGACAGAAGGTAGTCAAGAGAAAGAGCACCAGGATAGCGTACAGGGTGGTTGGCATAATATTTGTACTGGCAGGTATAGCACTTGTGTGGTGGGCTATGGGAGGTCACTACAGAATGATAAAGGCTGCTATTGCGATTGCGGCCATGGCATATGGATTTTATGTGGTCAAGGCTTCATTTAGAAAGTCTGCATATGATATGACATATCTGTTTGGTCAGGATGTTGTAACGATCATTCAGAAGAGAGGCAGTAAGGTGATACCGTATGAGACTATTACAGGGTATATCATGATAGAGCCTGATCCTGAATTGAAGTATTATATAATTAAGTTTGACAGAGGCAGGGAGAGTTACATAGTTCCATTTGCCGGAGCAAAAGGCAAATGTGAGGCGGTATACGATATCCTGAGAGAGAAGGTAAGAACTGATGAAGAATAAAATACTTGAAAAGCTGCAGAACAGTGATGGATATGTGTCAGGACAGGAGCTCTGTGAGCTGTTGGGGGTATCCAGAACAGCGGTGTGGAAGAACATACAGGCACTCAAGAATGAAGGTTATGTGATCGAGGGCGTGAACAACAAGGGATACAGATTGGTGAGTGAGCCTGATGTAATGTCTGAGGAGAAGATCTCAAAGTATCTTGAGACCAGAACATTTGCCAGAAAGCTTTACTATTATGATGAGACGGATTCAACGAACACCCGTGCCAAGATAGTCGGGGAAACTGACTGTGTTCACGGAGCTCTGTTCGTGGCAAATGAGCAGACTGCAGGAAAGGGACGAAGAGGCCACAGTTGGAATTCTGATAAGGGCACGACAATATCCATGTCGTATCTGCTCAAGCCGGACATAGATATTTCCTGTGTGTCAAGGATAACTCTGGTGTCGGCGGTGGCACTTGCCAGAGCGTTCAGCAAGGTGGATGGAGTAAAGCCTCAGATTAAATGGCCGAATGATGTGTTGTCTGATGGAAAAAAACTGGTCGGAATCCTCACAGAGATGAGTTCCGAGGGAACTGACATAAGCTATGTTGTTGTGGGAATAGGCATAAACGTGTATAACCGAAGCTTCCCTGAGGACATAGCAGACAAGGCCACATCAATACTGCTGGAAAATGGCAAGGGCTGTGACAGATCATGGTTCATTGCACAGGTGTCAAATGAATTTGAAAAGCTATATGACGAATTTATAAAGAATAAGGACCTGGGATTCCTTGTTGATGAGTACAACAGTTATCTTGTGAACAGGGATAAGCAGGTGTATATAATAGAGGGGGATAAAAAGACAGAGTACACGGCGCTTGGACTTTCAAAGGATGGCGGACTTCTGGTGAGGGATGCCGATGGCGAGGTTCACGATATAATATCCGGGGAAGTATCCGTGAGAGGAATATATGGATATGTGTAAGGCTGAAAAAAATAGCTGATCAAGAATATGGTTATAGGGCTTAAGAAAATTAATAATTGGTATGTATAATTCAAAAAAACTAGAAATATAGCCCCTTATAGTTTATAATCGGCAGTGAGTATATAACCAAACTTAGAAAACACAAAGATGGAGGACATAAAACATGGAAAAGATTCAGATGACCACACCACTTGTAGAGATGGATGGAGATGAGATGACCAGAATTCTCTGGCAGTATATAAAGGATGAGCTTATTTATCCATTTATCGATCTCAAGTCAGAGTACTATGACCTTGGACTTGTACATAGAAATGAGACAGATGACAAGGTAACATTTGACTCAGCATACGCAACACAGAAGTATGGCGTAGCTGTAAAGTGTGCAACCATCACACCTAATGCTGCAAGAGTTAAGGAGTACAATCTCAAGGAGATGTGGAAGAGTCCTAACGGAACTATCAGAGCAATCCTTGATGGTACAGTGTTCAGAGCACCTATAGTTGTAAAGGGAATCGAGCCATGTGTTAAGAATTGGAAGAAACCTATCACTATCGCAAGACATGCATACGGTGATGTATATAAGAGTGTGGAGATAGACGTTCCGGGACCTGGAACAGCAGAGCTTGTATTTACAGGTGATGACGGACAGGTTATAAAGGAGACTATCCACAAGTTTGACGGACCTGGTGTTCTTCAGGGACAGCACAACGTGGACAAGTCGATCGCAAGCTTTGCAAGAAGCTGTTTCAAGTATGCGCTTGATACAAAGCAGACACTGTGGTTTGCGACAAAGGATACCATATCAAAGAAGTATGACCATACATTCAAGGATATCTTCCAGGAGATATTCGATGCAGAGTATAAGGAGCAGTTCGATGCAGCAGGTATTGAGTACTTCTACACACTTATAGATGATGCGGTTGCCCGTGTTATGAAGAGTGAAGGCGGTTACATCTGGGCATGTAAGAATTATGATGGAGATGTAATGAGTGATATGATCTCATCAGCATTTGGTTCACTTGCCATGATGACATCAGTTCTCGTATCCCCTGATGGAAAGTATGAGTACGAGGCAGCACACGGAACAGTTATGAGACATTACTACAAGCACCTTGCCGGTGAGGAGACATCAACCAACTCAGTTGCAACTATCTTCGCATGGTCAGGAGCACTCAGAAAGCGTGGAGAGCTTGATGGAATCCAGGCACTTCAGGATTTTGCAGACAAGCTCGAGGCTGCAACCATCAAGACTATAGAAGATGGCAAGATGACAAAGGATCTGGCTCTCATCACAACTCTCGAGAACCCAACAGTCCTCAACAGTGAGAACTTTATCAAGGCTATCAGAGAGACACTTGAGGGTATGCTCTAAGAATGAAATTGTGTAACGGGCTGATTACAGACGTTGCTTTTAACGGGATATCACCTTTATTCATACAAATGGATAAAGGTGATATTTTTATGCCATTGTGTAAAATGTGGCATTGGGTTAAAATAGCTTATATAGCATGCCTATAGCAGCATGCATATAGTAGTTTGTCTATCTGAGTGTAGCGTATAAGATAATGAGGAGTTGCATTTATGAGAATTGAGCATGTTGCGATGTATGTGAATGATCTTGAAGCTGCGAAGAATTTTTTTGAGAAATATCTGGGAGCATCAGCAAATGAGGGATATCATAATAAAACGACGGACTTCCGTTCATATTTTCTCACATTTGATGATGGCGCAAGGCTTGAGATAATGAATAGGCCGGGAATGGATGATCCTGAAAAGACACTTAACAGAACCGGATTGATACATATAGCGTTCAGTGTGGGAAGCAAAGAAAAGGTGGATGAGCTGACAAGACAGCTTGCGGAGGATGGCTATGAGGTGATAAGCGGACCGAGGACGACAGGCGATGGCTATTATGAGAGCTGTGTGGTCTGCATAGAGGATAATCAGATAGAGATAACAGTATAGGAATGACAGAATAGGAATGACAGAATAGGAGGTAAAAGACAATGGATAATCAGGTATTAGAGGTAATAAAAAAGAGAAGCTCAGCGAGAGCATACAGTGATGAAGAGGTTACGAAGGAACAGCTTGAGAAGGTCATCGAAGCTGGGCTTCAGGGACCTACAGGTATGAATAAGAAAGAGATACATTTTACAGTTGTTAAGGGTGATGCTCCAATTCTGGAAGAGCTTGATGCAGAGAAGCGTGCACTTCGCGGACAGGATAAGCAGCCTCACAATTTCTATTATGAGGCTCCGGTGCTCATATTCTTAAGCGCTGAGGATGACTTCAAGTGGAGCAAGGTGGATTCAGGAATTGCAGTTCAGAATATGGCTATAGCGGCAGAGAGCATGGGGCTCGGAAATCTGATAATCGGTTGCGTGTATGATGCACTTCACGGGGAGAAGAAAGCATATTTTGACAAGGCACTTGCAATACCGGAGGGATATTCATTCCAGATAGCTCTTGCCGTTGGACACAAGACTGACAACAAGACACCACATGATTACGATGCTGCTGTGCAGGTAAGTTATCTGTAGTATATACGGGGAGAATATTGTATATGGGAAAACTTGTGATGGGGTATTGGGACTGCCCTTATTGTAGTACGAAACATATAGAAGGAACGAAACGTGAGTGTCCGTCCTGCGGAAAGCCGAGGGGACAGGAAGTTAAGTTCTATATGGATGGAGTGAGGTATCTGTCTGAGGAGGAGAGCAGGACGAAGGGGAAAGGCGCCGACTGGTTATGCGATCACTGCGGCAATTACAATTCTGCCCTTAACACGCGATGCAGCAGCTGCGGTGCTGAACGAGGTGCGAAGGATAAGGGGTATTTTGACGTCAGGAAAGAGCAGGACGCAAGAAATGCCAGGAATGCATCAGGTACAGGAATGGCTGCCGGCGGACAAAACAGCGGGCAGGGCAATCGGAAAAGAGGACATTCATTTGGTGCTCTGAAGATAGTACTGATCGGCATGCTTGTGATAGCGGCGATAATCGGACTTACAGCAATCATAACCATGCCAAAGAAGAGAACAGTCACAGTCAAGGATATGACATGGAAGACCAGTGTTGATGTGGAGAAATATATTCTGTGTGATGAAGATGACTGGGAACTCCCAGAGGGCGCTACGCTAAAGACTACGAAACAGGAGGTCCATCATACAGAACAGGAATATGTTGGTGAGCGTGAGGAGACCTATGATTCATATGAGGTGATAGGTTCCCATGTGGAGTACAGCTACGAGGACAATGGAGATGGAACCTTCTCTGAAGTTGCAAATAATGTGGATGATTACGGATATGTGACGAGAACGAGGTCTGTTCCTGTGTACAGGGATAAGCCGATATACAAGACGAAATATTATTATACAATATGGAGGTGGAAGTACAACAGGACGGAGACTGCGGAGGGCGGTGGAAAGACACCGGAATACCCAGATCCCCAGCTCACAGACAAGGAGAGGCTAGGGGAAAAATCAGTTGAATATGAAGTCACATGTGAAGTGAAGAATAAGGAAAAGACATATAAAGTTGAAAAGTCTATATATGACAAACTTGACATAGGCGAGACATATAAAGTCAAGGCTGACTCTGAGGAGATAGTGAGTATCATAGAGTAGAGACTTGAGAATGCGGAGACGGGCAAAAGTGACAAAGTAGTCAAAGTCTGGTAAGGATATTCAGATATTGAGAGACCATTCTGACCTGCCTGGCTCATCCCCGGATGGATAAGACATAGTGAAAATTATGTCGAATCTGTTCGGGGATTTTTTTATTATAACGAATATGCAGCTCATAGCAGTTATATGCTGCAAAGCAGCTCTGCAACGGAGCTAATGGGGGACTTTGGTGTGATATGTTTTGACACACTGTGTGCACAGACACATCTTCACAGTAACTTTATCACAAAGACACTCAGTGCAAATTCCAACTCGGGACTCAGAAATTCGTATGGAGTATATGAGAAATTCTACTTTGAAAATGCGGAACGGATGTGTGGCTGTGTGTCGGATGCAGGAACAGTGATAGCTCCAGAGGCGGCGGTAAATCTCGGACACAACTGGGATGGTTGTGTGGTGAGTGAAGTATTCTCAAATGGCGGAGAGTTTCACAGAGTACCGGGAAATGATTTCCCGGATGAAGATCCAACGACAATTGAAATAGGACATAGAGCTGGGCTACAGCTTGGTCGTGTTCAGGAGATAGTCAGGCTTAGCAGACGCTTCAACAGAAGTGATGATGAGATAATTTAAATAGAGTTACAGCACCGCCATGTATGCAGCGTTTTACATGGCGGTGTTTTGCGTAATACAGGTAAAAATGCCCATAGTCTTGCATAATATCCTGGGATGTGATATATTTTAGAGGAATTTTGTGGTACAAAATACCATGGCGGGAGAATGTGTTTACATTATTTGACACAGAATAATAAGAAGGCACATTCTTTATTTTTGCTCATATAAGATAGGAGAACAAGAACATGACGATAACTGATGAGACAATTGATTATGTTGGAATCCTTGCTAAGCTTGAGCTCTCCCCTGAGGAGAAGGAGCAGGCAAAGAAGGATATGTCAGACATGCTTGATTATGTCAGCAAACTGAATGAACTTAATACAGATGGTGTGGAGGCTATGAGCCATACATTTCCATACAACAATGTGTTCCGTGAGGACGTTGTCGTAAATGGAGACGACAGAGAGAATATGCTGAAGAATGCGCCTGAGCAGAAGGACGGATGCTACAAGGTGCCAAAGACATTTGACTAGGAGGTAGGCTGAAGTGAATTTAATGGGTATGACGGCTGTAGAGCTGGGAAAAGCTATTAAAGATGGACAGGTGAGCGTAGTTGAAGCGACACAGGCCTGTCTTGACAGCATCGAGGCGTGCGAGAAAGATTACAATAGTTTTGTCACGGTTGATCGTGAAGGAGCACTTGCCCAGGCTGAGGAAGTGCAGAAGAAGATAGATGCAGGAGAGCTTAGCGGTCCTCTTGCAGGAGTGCCGATAGCAATAAAGGACAATATGTGCCAGGAGGGTGTGCAGACAAGCTGTTCATCCAAGATTCTGTCAAATTTTGTTCCGACATATACTGCTGAGGCCGTTGTAAAGCTCAAGGAAGCAGGAGCGGTCATAGTAGGGCATACCAATATGGATGAGTTTGCCATGGGAAGCACAACGGAGACATCATATTTCGGCGAGACAAGAAATCCATGGGATACAGATAGAGTCCCAGGCGGTTCATCAGGTGGATCAGCGGCAGCAGTTGCCGGTGAGGAGGTACCATGCGCCCTCGGCTCAGATACTGGTGGATCTATCAGACAGCCGGCTTCATTCTGCGGTGTTACCGGAATCAAGCCAACATATGGAAGAGTGTCAAGATACGGACTTATAGCATACGGTTCATCACTTGACCAGATCGGACCACTTGCGAAGAATGTTGAGGACTGTGCAACTATCCTTGAGATCATATCACAGTATGACAAGAAGGACTCAACATCAGTGAACAGAGATGACAATGATTTCACAAGTGCACTTGTGGATGATGTGAAGGGGCTTAAGATCGGACTTCCGAGAGATTATTTCACAGAGGGACTTGAGCCTGAGATAAAGGAAGCTATATATGGTGTTGCTGAGGCGCTCAAGGCAAAGGGTGCAATAGTTGAGGAGTTTGATCTCGGTATGGTTGAGTATGCTATCCCTGCGTACTATATTATAGCATCAGCAGAGGCAAGCTCTAATCTTGAGAGATTTGACGGAGTAAAGTATGGATACAGAACATCAGAGTATACAGATCTCCACAACATGTACAAGAAGAGCCGTTCGGAGGGATTTGGCCCTGAGGTAAAGAGAAGAATCATGCTCGGTTCATTTGTACTGAGCTCAGGTTACTATGATGCGTATTACGTAAAGGCTCTCAAGGCAAAGGCTCTCATCAAACAGGCGTATGACAAGGCGTTTGAGAAGTATGATATCATCCTCGGACCTGTTGCTCCAACAACAGCACTTAAGATGGGAGAGTCACTCTCAGATCCTATCAAGATGTATCTGGGCGATGTGTACACTGTCCCTGTAAATCTTGCAGGACTTCCGGGAATATCACTTCCATGTGGAACTGACAAGAATGGAATGCCTATAGGTGTGCAGATGGTTGGAGACGCATTTGACGAAAAGACCATTATCAGGGCAGCGTATGCATTTGAGCAGACTAGAGAGTACAAGAGACCTGCACAGGTTTCAGAAAGGGGGCTGTAAGAGATGGCAAAGACATATGAGACAGTCATCGGACTTGAGGTCCATGTAGAGCTTGCGACTAAGACGAAGATATTCTGCGGCTGTAGCACAGCATTTGGAGGAGCTCCGAATACACATACGTGTCCTGTATGTACAGGAATGCCGGGCTCACTTCCGGTACTTAACAAAGAGGTTGTGAATAAAGCGATTGCGGTTGGTCTTGCAACAAACTGCACTATCACACAGAATTGCAAGTTTGACCGAAAGAACTATTTCTATCCGGACAACCCACAGAACTACCAGATATCACAGCTCTACTATCCAATATGCAGGGACGGTAAGGTTGAGATAGAGGTTGACGGAGTTAAGAAATATGTGAGGATCCATGAGATACATATGGAGGAGGATGCAGGTAAGCTTGTCCATGATCCATATACAGACAGCTCACTTGTGGATTTCAACCGTTCAGGTGTGCCTCTTATAGAGATAGTATCTGAGCCTGACATGAGATCTGCGGAGGATGTAATAGCATATCTTGAAAAGCTCAGGGAGACGATACAGTATCTCGGAGCTTCAGACTGTAAGCTGAATGAGGGATCCATGCGTGCTGATGTCAATCTTTCGATCAGAGAGGTTGGCTCAGAGGAGTTTGGCACACGTACAGAGACCAAGAACCTGAACTCATTCAAGGCCATTGCCAGAGCCATAGAGAATGAGAGAGAGAGACAGATCGATCTCATCGAGTCTGGTGAAAATGTTGTCCAGGAGACAAGAAGATGGGATGATACTAAGGAGTATTCATATCCTATGAGATCCAAGGAGGATGCACAGGATTATAGATATTTCCCTGATCCTGACCTTGTACCTATCCACATCAGTGATGAGTGGCTCCAGCAGGTAAGGGATGCACAGCCTGAGTTCAGAGATGAGAAGAAGATAAGATACAAAGAGGAATATGCTATTCCTGACTATGATATAGATATCATTACAGCATCCAAGAAGCTGGCAGATCTGTTTGAGGATGCCATCGCACTTGGAGCACCTGCAAAGAAGGTTTCCAACTGGATCATGGGAGAGACCATGAGACTGATGAAGGAAAATGGCGTTGATGCAGAGGATTTGAAGTTCTCGGCAGAGAATCTTGCAAAGCTCATCAAGTTTGTTGATGACAGAGTTATCAATGGCGGTGTTGCAAAGGAAGTATTTGAAAAGATATTTGCAGACAATATTGATCCTGAGAAGTATGTCAAGGATAACGGACTTGCAACTGTTCAGGATGACGATGCACTTAAGGAGGCATGCCAGGCAGCCATAGATAACAATCCAAAGGCTGTTGATGATTACAGAGGCGGCAAGGAGAAGGCTCTCGGAGCACTTGTCGGACAGGTTATGAAAGCTATGAAGGGTAAAGCAGATCCTGGATCTGTCAACAAGATGCTTAGGGAGATGCTGTAAATATGGAAGAAAACAGAAGAGTTAGAAAGAGGGACAGATACAAACGTCTCATAACAGTGGGCGAGGCCTGTGTACTCATCGCCGTGGAGCTGGTGCTGTTTGGACTCATGTGGTACCGGGACTATGAGGTAACGCTTACGCTTCCGTTCTGGAGAAGAGGAAACTGGGCGGTTATCGGAATGTATGGAATCATCATCATACTTTTTACCAAGCTATATGGTGGTTACAGAGTCGGATTCTTCAGACTGCTTGATATAGTATATTCACAGCTGTTGGCACTTGTGTGTGCAAATGTGGTTGGTTATTTACAGCTTTGTATAATCTGTCGTGACTACGTAAATCCTGGACCTTTGCTCGAGGTTACCGTACTTGAGGCAATAGTCATCCTGATTTGGATATTTGCCTGCAGATTTCTTTATGCGAAAATGTATCCGCCAAGGCATCTGCTGTTGGTATATGGATATAAGACTCCGATGGAGTTTATAGACAAGATCAATGCCCGTAAGGATAAGTATGTAATAGAAGACAGGATACATGTAAGTGAGGGCGAGCAGGCAATTAAGGAGAAGATACTCCAGTACGATGGAGTAATCATCTGTGAGACAAAGGCCTATATCAGAAATGAGCTTGTGAAGTATTGTTTCGAACATTCCATAAGATCATATGTTGTGCCAAAACTTTCCGATATAATCATACTCGGCGCAGAACCGATACATTTGTTTGATACACCTATCCTGTTGTCAAGAAACCAGGGGCTTACAGGAGATGACATGATCATCAAAAGGATCATGGATCTTGTGTGTGGATTTATATTGCTTGTCATAGCATCGCCATTTATGCTCATATCAGCACTTTCTATATGGCTTTATGACAGAGGACCGGTTTTCTACAAGCAGGACAGACTGACGCTTAATGGTAAGGTGTTCAAGATCATAAAGTTCAGAAGTATGAAGATGGATTCAGAGGCCGGTGGTGCACAGCTTGCCAAGAAGGATGACGACAGGATCACTCCTGTTGGTAAGGTGCTCAGAAAGCTGCATCTTGATGAACTGCCACAGCTTTTCAACGTACTCAAGGGTGATATGTCACTTGTCGGACCGAGACCTGAGAGACCGGAGATCGCCGAGCTTTATAAAAAGACATTCCCTGAGTTTGACTACAGACTCAAGATGAAGGCCGGACTTACGGGATATGCACAGGTTTACGGCAAATACAACACAACCCCTAGAGATAAGGTTAAGCTGGATCTTACCTATTATGAGCAGTATTCAATATGGCTTGATCTCAAGCTGATGCTCCTGACGGTAAAGATCATGTTCCAGAAGGAGACATCAGAGGGAATCGCATCAAATATGACCACGGCACTCAGGGATGGCGAGAAGGTACAGATACCTTCACCTGTAAATATGAAGCCGGAAGGGCTTGATGAGTCTGAGGATGCATTCTATGACCTCGGAAAGAATGTGCAGAAAACAGATAAATAATAAGCGATATATATCGATGTAGGTGTGTGTGATGACTGGAGAAAAAGTATCGGTGATAATTCCGGCGTATAACAGCAGCAGAACCATTTATTCTGCGGTGGATTCAGTTATGAAGCAGGGGATTCCTGTGGAGGTCATAATAGTTGATGACTGTTCGACGGATGATCTGACAGGAGCACTTGATGGATACGCGGAAGATGACCGTGTGAATATCATCAGAAATGAAAAAAATATGGGAGTTGCAGCTTCGCGTAACCGCGGGGTTGCGGCTGCAACTTGCAGATACGTTGCATTTATAGATTCGGATGATCAGTGGCAGCCTGATAAACTGGCTAAACAGTTGAAACTTATGGAGCAGACAGGTGCGGTTCTGTGTTCTACGGCCAGGGAGCTTGTGAACGAAGACGGATCCAGAACGGGAAAAGTGATCGGAGTTCCTGAAAAGGTCACCTATAAGATGCTGCTCAGAGGAAATGTGATCAATTGTTCATCGGTTGTGATGGACAGACAGGTTGCACTCAGATATCCGATGGGCAACGACGATATCCATGAGGATTATATTTGCTGGCTGCAGATACTGAAGGAATACGGAAGCTCGGTTGCGATAAATGAGCCGTTGCTATTATACAGGCAGATGAGAAACAGTAAGTCTGGTTCAAAACTGTCGTCTGCAAAAAAGACATTTGCCGTATACAGAAAAGTTGGATATGGAGTTACAAGAAGCTGCTTTTACTTCATGTGTTATGCGGTAAATGGTGTTGTAAAATATCTGTTCTGATAGGAATAAATTATATGGCGGAGAAAAGAAATGACGGATGACAATAAGAAGAGAGGCCCGGGAAGGCCGACGGAAAAGAGAAAAGATACGATCCTGAGACTTAGGATAGATACAGATACTCATCGGAAGCTCAGTGAATGTGCGGCGGTGCGACAGGTATCTATGTCAGAGCTTGTCAGGGAAGCGATAGATGAGATATTCCGAAGAGAAAAAGAAAAACAGCAGAAAAATGAGGCAGAATAAAAATAACAGGTCGATGGCATATACCATCGGCCTGTTATTTTGTTATATATTCATGGATTAAAGTGTGTAGCCGTTCTTTTTGAGGAGCTCTCTGGCTGAGTCTATAGAATCATTTCCTGTAGCATTCTTTATAGGAGCAAATTCCTTCTCTCTGTCGACCTCAAATGGAAGACATGTTCCCATATAAGCGATCATATCGAGAGCCAGTGTCTCAAATTTGTAGCCGTTTGGCTCTGATGGCTTGACGATCTCTCCATCCTCACCGACATAAGGGATAGCCTTCTTGACGATGTGGAGAGGCATACTTTCATTCATGATCTTCATCAGTCTGTCAACCGGGAAAATATAGTTTAATGTAACTCCATAGTTGTAAGCGTAATCGCCGTTGGCATCGCGCTCATCACGCATGGCATCTGTGAGTTCATAATACTCGACGATATATGGCTTTCCGTGGTTAGTACACAGGACGCCAACCTTCTCGTCCGGGTATGCTTTTTTGACAACCTTTCCGCCGGAGAGGAAGCCCTCTGTGAGAACTGCTCCGAGGAATACTGGGTCTGCGATTCTCTGAAGTACATTGTCAACTGAGAATACATTTATATACTTGATTCCGTATTTCGTGAGCTTGTCGAGGTGGCCTGCCTTGCAGAGGGATGAGAACCATCCACCGTTGCCGTTAGGAGACATGGCAACCTTTCCCTTCTCCTCGAGATATATCTTGCCGTTGAAGTCCACTGAAGGAACCATTTCCTGTTTAAAGAAATGAACATATTCAGGATTGTAACCGAAGTAGTCATGCTCTTTGAAGAATGATGTTGTGTCATCGTGGTTCTTCTCATTGGTCATGATGAAGAAATGGATCCAGGTATCTGCCATCTTCACAATATCGAGGGTGTGCTCGATGAGAAGCTGGAATATAAACATATCCTTGGTGACACCGACGTTGAAGGTTCCCTTAGGACCGGAGAATCCAAGACGGGTGCCCTGACCACCTGCCAGGAGGACCAGTGCCAGATTGCCAGCTTTGATGGCTTCAAGGCCTGCGTTCTTGTATATATCATACTTTTCTGCAATGCTGTCCATCTGGAGAGCTGCAACGGGAGCAATATCAGAATCACTTCCTGATGAATTGTGTCCGATCATATCGATAAGTGAGAAATCAATTTCACTGATCTGGTTCAGGAGTGCTGCCTGTTCAGCCTCGCTGAGAGTATCATAATACTTTAATAAGTGTAGCTGTCCTTTTTCTTCGAGAAGCTTGTAAGCGTTTTCGTAATTCATAAAAATCTCCTTAATAAATGTGTAGTTTGTATTTATTTTCTCTATCCGTGTATAATTCCTAAATTAATGATATTTCTTCTTGATCTCAATAGTGTCTGTGAATACCTTCCAAATGTCCTTGATCTTGATCCTTCTTCCATCTGCTGCATCATCCCTGCTGTAATTCAGGACGATAGGAGCTTCGGATATCGAATATCCCTGTCTGTGTGCAGCCACAAGGATTTCAATATCAAAGGCATAGCCCGATATGGAAAGGTTCTCGGCAATCGGCTTTATGACTTCTGCTTTGAAAAGCTTTATACCGGTCTGGGTGTCATGGATACCAAGATGAAACAGCATTTTGAGTATAATATAATAGCTGTAGCTCATGACTTTTCTAATAGGAGGATAATCAAGCTTGGATTCAGGGTGAAGCTTTGATCCTATGACTATGTCAGAACCGGTGTCCCTCATCTGCTTCATAAATGGCTTGAGAAGAGATGGACTCAGTTCAAGGTCTGAATCAAGGAATGCTATATATTTGCCGGAAGCTTTGGCAATTCCGGTTGTGATAGCATGTCCCTTTCCCTGATTGACATCATATCCTGTATCTACAATATGAGAATCCATTTCGGCTGCCTCGGCAATAAGTTTGCCTGTGGAGTCCTTGCTGCCGTCATTCACAGCGATTATTTCATAACGATGAAGAAAACGGCTGAGTATTCGGCTAGTCTCAAGAAGATTATCTTTGATGTGCTGTTCTTCATTGTAGGCGGGCATAACCACCGACAAAGTAATATTGTTATTATCCATTTCCTGCTCCTTAAAAAATAAGCATTGATATTTAGACATTATTAATACGAGTATACTTTTTTATACATCATGTGTCAAATAAAATAGTGTTAATATGAAGGTGTTTATACTAATTAAGATATAATACATGTTGTAAAAGGAAAAAATATAATGTATTATAAAGCGAGGTAACGACATTTTTAGATATTTGAAAAAGGAGTTCCAATGGATAATAAGAAGAAAAATGGAATGAGATCCAGGTACGATGAGGACATGGATTGGCTGGATGACGATGATGATTATCTTGATGATGGTGGATTGATAGGATCATTGTTGTTCGGGGATAAAAAGAAGAAAGAAAAAAGACGTGATCCTGAGCCGGAGAGAAAGGCTGATAAGAGACCGGAAAAGAAGCCGGAGAAGAAGCCGGAGAAGAAGCCGGAGAAGAAGCCGGAGAAGAAGCCTCAGAAGAATATTTCCAGACCTGTGAAGCCGGAAGAGGATTATGACGAGTATTATCACGAGGACAGCAGGGCAAGAAGAGTGAAGAGTGAGGCCCGGGCAAAGCAGAGACAGACCGGACAGCCTGTAGCAGACAGAGCTGTGGACAGAGGTCCGGTGAAGAGGACACAGGGCACTGTACCGAGGACACAGAGCAATCAGAGTACCGTGCAGAGACCTTCAAAAGCTGCCCAGAGACCACGCAGGAGTATACAGAGCACAGGAAGCTCATCTGTGGACAATCTGCTCAGAGAAGTTGACAATATTGAGACAGATGTGCAGACAAGACATGAGGAGCTTAGACGTGAGGCGTGGGAACGCACCCAGAGAAATGTTGCAAAGGCAAAGGCTGAGGTTGAGAGGCTGGAGTTCGAGAGAGAGCAGAATGCCCGCGAAGAGGCAAGAAAGCTTAAGGTTCAGCAGGAGCTTGAGCGCCGCCAGCAGATGAAAGAAGCTGAGAAAAAGGAAGAGCCTGTTGAGGAAGATAACAAGATCACTGAGCCGCAGGAGAGTGATGCGGAAGTTGTAGAAACTGCCACACAGCCAGTAGAAGAGCATGAACAGAAGACTGAGCCGGCAGATATTCTGGAGAAGAATACGGAGCCTGTCCTTGACGATGAGGTCGAGGAAGCTGCAGAGGCAGAGCCTGTTGAAGAGGCTTCGACAGTATCATCCCGAAGAACAGATGACATGCTGGACATGGATGAGCTTGAGCGTATAGAGAATGATATTGATGAGGATAAGCTCAGTTATTCGGAATCAGATACGGCTGATCTGGGACTTGGAGACATAGGCAAAGCATTGGGCTTCGATGAAGTGGAGCTTGAGGATGATGAGGAAGAGTCTGAGGAGGACGAGGAGTCAGACAGCGAAAAGTTCTTCAGGGAGAATCTTCTCGATGAGGCTGATCCAAAGGTTGTCAATCCGGAGAGAAAGAAGCTTAACATCAGTACAAGAGTGTGGGCGATAGCGTTCTTTGTCCTGCTTGCACTGTTTATACTCATATGTATAATATATGTCAAGAATTATGCCAGAATGAAGTACAATGAGATGGATATCAATGAGATAAGTGCAGATCAGATACTTGTCAATGACGGTGTCAAGGATGCGACCAAGGGATATCGTGCCATTGCACTCTACGGAGTGGATTCCAGAGATTCGAATATGAATTCAGGAACTAACAGTGACAGTATAATGATAGTGAGCATCAATGAGAGCACCAAGGAGATCAAGCTTGTATCTGTATACAGAGATACTCTGATGGAGATAGCAAGCGGTTCCATGGATACCACACAGAAGGTGAATTACGCATACCAGCTCGGCGGTGCGGTTACAGCTATCAACACACTGAATACCAATCTCGACCTGAATATCACAGATTATGTGGCAGTTGATTTCAGTGCAATGGCAAGTATAATCGATGCTGTTGGAGGCGTTGATGTCAAGGTCGTTGATGAAGAGGTGAACAACTTCAATAAGAACCTTGCAGAGCAGATAAGCCTGTCAGGCAAATATTCATCAGGAATAACTGAGGCAGGAGAGTATACTCTTGATGGACAGCAGGCAGTTGCATATTCAAGAATACGATCCACTGGCCAGGGAGATATAACAAGAACCGAGAGACAGAGAATAGTCCTCATGAAGGTTATAGACAAGCTGCTCAGTGCAGACACAGGTTCACTTGATTCATTTGTTGATGTTTCATTTAAATGTATATCAACAAGTCTTAACAAGGACGATATACATGCTCTTGTCAAGGATGTGGCTGGATATAAGGTTGTAGATACCGCAGGATTCCCATTTGCATATGAGGCAAAGGAACTCTCGGACAAGGGTAACTGCCTTGTGGCTGCTGATATGGCATCCAATGTGGAGGCATTACATGAATATCTGTATGGTGCTGACAAATACGTCATATCAGGCACAGTAAAGCAGATAAGCAGCAATATAGAGAGCATATCAGGTGTTAAGGCACAGAAGGTCAAGGTGACGACGGAGGCTCCGGGTGATGGAATATCAGATGGAAGCGACGAAGATGGAGATCTTAGGACGATAACAACTCCTCCAAAGGGAATGATCGTCGAGGAATAAAAAACTAAACATAATAATTAAGCAAGGAAGCTTCAGATATGGGGCTTCCTTTTTTTTATGCATCGGAGACATTGAGATATGAGACATCCGATGCTTAAAGAAAGGCTACAACATAAAGAATTGTATATACATTACAGAGCATTGTTTTTTAATCGAAAACTGTCAGATAATTTATTGAAAAAAGTTGTTTACAAACAGTGTAAATGGTAGTAATATATCAAAAACGATAAACGACTTGAGAAAAATACAAAAATAACAATATTTACTTGAGAAACAAAAGTTAAAAGCAAAATATCGTTGAGAATAACAAAAACATGGAAAGGACGGAACAGGACATGATTGAGAATAAGAGAGCAGAGAATACCGGATTATACGACCCAAGCTTTGAGCACGATAACTGTGGTATCGGTGCCGTTGTCAATATCAAGGGTATAAAGACACATGACACAGTGAACAATGCACTCAAGATTGTTGAGAATCTTGAGCACAGAGCAGGAAAGGACGCAGAGGGCAAGACCGGAGACGGTGTAGGCATACTCCTTCAGATATCACATAAGTTCTTCACCAAGGCTTTAGCAGAGCTTGGATATGACCTTGGAAAGGAAGGCGATTATGGAATAGGAATGTTCTTCTTTCCACAGAAGGAGCTGGCGCGCAAGCAGGCTATGAAAATGTTTGAGGTCATAGTGGAGAAGGAAGGCCTCGAGTTCATTTGCTGGAGAGAGGTTCCTACAACACCTGGAATCCTTGGCAAGAAGGCAATAGATGTCATGCCATGCATCATGCAGGCATTCATCAGAAGACCTGAGACAGTGAAGGCCGGTATGGACTTCGACAGAAAGCTCTACTTCGTCAGACGAATATTTGAGGAGAGCAATGATGACACGTATGTTCCATCACTTTCCAGCAAGACTATAGTATATAAAGGAATGTTCCTTGTCGGTGAACTCAGAATGTTCTACAACGACCTTCAGGATCCTGACTATGAGTCAGCCATAGGACTTGTTCATTCAAGATTCTCAACGAATACAACGCCATCATGGCTCAGAGCTCATCCATACAGATATCTGTGCCACAATGGTGAGATCAATACAATAAGAGGAAATGAGGACAAGATGATCGCCCGTGAGGAGACTATGGAGTCGACCATCATGCAGGATGAGATGTACAAGGTTATGCCTGTTCTTGATCCGGATGGATCGGATTCAGCAAGACTTGACAACTGTCTTGAGTTCCTTGTACTGAATGGAATACCACTTCCTATGGCAGTCATGATCACGATCCCTGAGCCATGGGAGAACGACAGAGCCATGAGTCAGGAGAAGAAGGATTTCTACCAGTATTATGCAACCATGATGGAGCCTTGGGATGGTCCTGCTTCTATATTATTTACAGACGGTGAGCTCATGGGAGCAGTCCTTGACAGAAATGGACTTAGACCATCGAGATACTATATAACAGATGATGATTACCTTGTGCTTTCGTCTGAGGTCGGAGTCCTGGACGTTGATCCATCCAAGATCGTGAAGAAAGACCGACTCAGACCTGGTAAGATGCTTCTGGTAGATACAGTGAACGGACGTCTTATCTCAGATGAGGAGATCAAGGAGAAATACGCGCTTGCAAAGCCTTACGGAGAGTGGGTAGACAGCAATCTTGTACATCTCGCTGATCTGAAGATCCCGAATATCAGAGTTCAGGAGTATACAGACGAGGAGAGGGCAAGACTTCAGAAGGCATTTGGATATACCTACGAGGATTTCAAGAATACCATATATCCTATGGCAGAGAAAGGTGCAGAGGCAATCAGTGCCATGGGTACTGATACACCACTTGCAGTTCTCTCGAACAGCCACAAGCCACTGTTTAACTTCTTCAAGCAGTTATTTGCACAGGTTACAAACCCACCTATCGATGCGATCAGAGAGGAAGTTGTCACATCCACATCGGTATATCTCGGAAAGGACGGTAACATCCTCGAGGAGAAGCCGGAGAACTGTCATGTGCTGAAGATCAACCATCCAATACTGACAAATACGGATCTTTTGAAGATCAAGAATATGAATGTACCGGGACTTAAGGTTGCGACACTTCCGATTCTTTATTATAAGAACACATCCATGGAGAAGGCTCTCGACAGACTGTTTATAGAGGCCGACAAGCTCTACAGGGACGGTGTAAATATCCTCATCCTCTCAGACAGAGGTGTGGATGAGAACCATGTTGCAATACCATCACTCCTTGCAGTATCAGCTATGCAGAAGCACCTGGTAAGAACCAAGAAGAGAACAGCGGTTGCGATCATCCTTGAGAGTGCTGATCCAAGAAATGTTCACCACTTTGCAACACTTCTCGGATATGGTGCATGTGCAGTCAATCCATATCTGGCAATAGAGACGATCAAACAGATGGTAGATTCGCATCTGCTGAACAAGGATTTCAATGCGGCTGTCGATGATTACAACAGTGCAATATGCCACGGAATAGTAAAGATCGCATCCAAGATGGGTGTATCAACGATCCAGTCATACATGGGATCACAGATATTTGAGTGTATCGGTCTTTCAAAGGACGTTGTGGACAGATACTTTACAAATACAGTAAGCCGTGTTGGCGGTTCTGGTATAAAGGAGCTTGAGAAGACAGTTGATGATCTTCACTCATCAGCATTTGATCCGCTTGGACTTAACACAAACCTTGCCCTTACAAGCATCGGTGCACACAAGTTCAGAAGCGGCAAGGAGGAGCACCTGTACAATCCTGTTACTATACATCTTCTTCAGGAGTCTACAAGGCGCGGCGATTACAAGCTGTTCAAGCAGTACACAGCAGCGCTCCATGATGAGCAGAAGCCATTCCACCTTAGAGGTCTCATGGACTTCAAGTTTGCTGATAAGCCGGTTCCACTCGATGAGGTTGAACCAGCAAGTGAGATAGTCAAGAGATTCAAGACAGGTGCCATGAGCTACGGAAGTATATCACAGGAGGCACATGAGTGTATGGCCATCGCCATGAACGAGCTGGGCGGTAAGTCCAATTCAGGAGAGGGCGGTGAGTCGATAGAGAGACTTACGATCGGCAAGGATGGCAAGAATAGATGCTCAGCCATCAAGCAGGTAGCATCTGGAAGATTTGGTGTCACATCGAGATACCTTGTGAGTGCCAAGGAGATACAGATCAAGATGGCACAGGGAGCAAAGCCTGGTGAGGGTGGACATCTTCCTGGCGGAAAGGTATATCCATGGATCGCAAAGACAAGACTTTCAACACCGGGGGTAAGCCTTATCTCTCCACCACCACATCACGATATATATTCGATAGAGGATCTTGCACAGCTCATCTACGACTGCAAGAATGCAAACCGTGATGCGAGAATATCAGTAAAGCTTGTGTCTGAGGCTGGCGTTGGTACAGTAGCTGCCGGTGTTGCAAAGGCCGGAGCACAGGTCATCCTGATCTCAGGTTACGACGGAGGAACAGGTGCAGCACCTAACAACTCCATCCATTACGCAGGACTCCCTTGGGAGCTTGGACTTGCAGAGACACATCAGACACTTATCATGAATGATCTCAGAAATAAGGTCATCCTTGAGGCAGACGGTAAGCTGATGACAGGCCGTGACGTTGCGATAGCTGCAATGCTCGGAGCTGAGGAATTTGGATTTGCAACAGCACCGCTTGTAACAATGGGTTGCGTCATGATGAGGGTATGTAACCTTGACACATGTCCTGTCGGAATAGCAACTCAGAACCCAGAACTCAGAAAGAGATTCAGAGGTAAGCCTGAGTACGTGAAGAACTTCATGCTGTTCATAGCAGAGGAGCTTCGAGAGTACATGAGCAAGCTCGGCGTCAGAACAGTCGATGAGCTGGTTGGACGTTCAGATCTCCTCATGAGCAGCGACAGAGCAGATGAGAGAAATGTCATCCTTGATAAGATAATTAACAATCCTTATATAGATATGCCACAGAACAAGGTAAAGTATCACGAGAAGAATGTCTATGACTTCCAGCTTGAGAAGACAGTAGATATGAGAATTCTCATGAAGAAGCTTGGACCTGCACTTGAGAAGGGACAGAAGAAGAGCGTTGAGCTTGATGTGGTCAACACAGACAGATCTGTTGGAACGATATTCGGTTCAGAGATCACAAAGAAGTACGGCGAGTCACTTGATGAGGACACATACATCGTCAAATGCAACGGCGCCGGCGGACAGAGCTTTGGAGCATTTATTCCAAAGGGACTTACACTTGAACTGGTGGGCGACAGCAACGATTACTTCGGCAAGGGTCTGTCAGGTGGTAAGCTGATAGTTTATCCGCCTCGTTCAGTTAAGTACAAGCATGAGGATAACATCATCATAGGAAACGTTGCACTGTACGGTGCCACAAGTGGTAAGGCATTCATCAACGGTGTTGCCGGCGAGAGATTTGCAGTTCGTAACTCTGGTGCCACGGCGGTCGTTGAGGGTGTTGGCGATCACGGATGTGAGTACATGACAGGTGGTAAAGTAGTAGTTCTTGGAACAACAGGCAAGAACTTTGCAGCCGGAATGAGCGGTGGTATCGCATATGTACTTGATATGGGCAACGATCTGTACAAGAGACTTAACAAAGAGATGATATCCATAGAGGCTGTGACAGACAAGTACGAGGTGAGCGAGCTGAAGCAGCTCATCATGGATCATGTAAATTATACAAATTCAGAGATAGGCAAGAGGATTCTTGAGGACTTTGAGGGATATCTTCCAAAGTTCAAGAAGATCATACCAAAGGATTACAAGAAGATGATGAATATGATAGTTGCATTTGAGGAGAAGGGCCTGAGCCGCGAGAAGGCAGCTATCGAAGCATTCTACAAGGTTAAGAACGGAGGTAAGTAGGAATGGGAAAACCAACTGGATTTTTAGAATATGAGAGAAAGACAAGCGCAGAGCTTGCTCCTAAGGACAGAATCAAGAATTTCAATGAATTCCACACTCCGCTTAGCCGTGATGAGCAGAGAAAGCAGGCTGCAAGATGTATGGACTGTGGCGTTCCATTCTGCCAGGCAGGTATGAACATATGCGGAATGACATCGGGCTGTCCGCTGAACAACCTGATCCCAGAGTGGAATGATATGCTCTATAACGACAATCTTGAGCAGGCATTTGCAAGACTCAGCAAGACCAACTGTTTCCCTGAGTTTACAAGCCGTGTGTGCCCGGCTCTCTGTGAGAAGGCATGTACCTGTAACTTAAACGGTGATCCAGTGTCGGTCCGTGAGAACGAGAGAGCCATCATAGAGTATGCATTTGCAAATGACCTTGTAAATGATAAACAGCCAAAGGTTCACTCAGGCAAGAATGTGGCAGTCATAGGTTCAGGTCCTTCGGGACTGGCCGTGGCAGACCAGCTGATCGGCAGAGGCCACGACGTGACTGTGTATGAGAGAAGTGACAGACCGGGCGGACTTCTCATGTATGGTATCCCAAACATGAAACTTGAGAAGCAGATCATAGACAGAAGAATAGATGTCATGAAGAAGAGAGGAATAAAGTTCGTACTGAACACAGAGGTTGCAACCGGAAAGGCATCTGCGAAGGCTGTGTGTCCGAAGGATGATCAGATGACAGGTTATCTTAAGAACAAGAACCTCAAGTATGTGAAGGCTGAGGATCTGCTCAAGGAATACGACGCAGTTGTGCTTGCCTGTGGTGCAGCCAATCCAAGAGATATAAAAGCACCTGGAAGGGATGCAAAGGGAATCTACTTCGCTGTTGATTTCCTCAAGACTACGACAATGAGCCTTGTAAATTCGGGCTTTGCTGACAAGCAGTTCGTGAACTGTAAAGGCAAGAATGTTCTCGTCATCGGTGGTGGTGATACAGGAAATGACTGTGTGGGAACAGCAGTCCGTGAGGGCGCTGTCAGCGTTACACAGCTTGAGATGATGCCAAAGGCACCTGATACAAGAACACCAGACAATCCATGGCCAGAATGGCCGAAGATCTGCAAGACAGACTACGGTCAGCAGGAGGCAATAGCAGTATACGGACATGATCCTAGAATATATGAGACTACAGTCAAGGAATTCATTAAGGACAAGGATGGCAATGTCAAGGCCGCCAAGTGCGTGAAGCTTGACTGGAAGAAGAATCCTGAGACCGGAAGGATGTCTATGACCGAGATAGAGGGCAGTGAGTATATAGTAGACTGTGATGTGGTACTCATCGCAGCAGGCTTCCTCGGATGCCAGACATACGTTGCAGAGAGCTTTGGCGTAGAACTCAACGAGAGAACAAATGTCAAGACTCCATGTCCAAACTCATATACAACAAATGTTCCAAAGGTATTCGTAGCCGGAGACATGCACAGAGGACAGTCACTGGTCGTATGGGCCATCCGCGAAGGCCGCGAGGCCGCCATGGCAGTAGAAGAGCTGCTGCTCGGATACACTAATCTGCAGTAGGATATATAAAATAAAAATAATCCCTAATACCACAGATATTGAGGTGTTAGGGATATTTTATTCTTTAAAGCAGGTGGTTTACCGGCAGATACATAGGAAGTCCATCCTTGTACTGAAGGGAAACCTCGCCGATTATAAGAGGTCTGAGATATGCTTCCATCTCAGGTGTGACGTCATTCTTCTCAGGTGTGATCCACTCAAGCGGAATTGTCTTAGCCTGGTTGGCGATGAGAGATACATTCTCAGGTTCAATGATCCACTGGTATGGATCGTTAGAAACTCGCTTGATCGTGGACATAACAGCAGTCATTCCCTCGGCGGCGTATTTTACAGCAGCCTGGCCAAGTGCAAATGACTCGTTGATATCTGTCCTTGAGGAAATATGCGCTGCACATCTCTGGAGGACATTGAGCTCGATGGAACGAACCTTTATATCCATTCTGTCCTTAACAAGACTCTCGAGAGCCTTGCCGGTTCCGCTGAGCTGGGCATGTCCGAACTTGTCTGCCACAGCAGAAGTTGCGCTGATGTAGTTGCCATCCTTATCATGTATACCCTCAGATACGGCCACGATGACACATCTTGAAGTCTTTAATACATTTTTGATATCCTCTATAAACTGATCCTCATCGAAGTCTACCTCAGGAAGATATATGAGATGAGGAGCATGACTGTAGTCATTTCTTGCCAGACAGGATGCAGCGGTGAGCCAGCCTGCATCACGGCCCATGATCTCCACGATGACAACACTTGGTATCTGGTAGATGTAAGTGTCGTGGGCAATCTCCAGCATGGTGGATGCAACATACTTGGCTGCAGAGCCAAATCCCGGAGTGTGGTCGGTATGGCACAGGTCATTGTCAATGGTCTTAGGGATGCCGACGATCTTCACATCCGATCCAATCTTCTTTGCATATTTGCTGAGTTTATCCACTGTATCCATAGAGTCGTTGCCGCCGATATAGAAGAATGCGGCAACCTGATATTCCTCAAATCTGTCAAATATTATCTCATAAGGTTTTGAGTCAACCTCAAAATCAGGAAGCTTGTATCTGCATGAGCCAAGGTACATTGCAGGGGAGAGCTCCAGAGTATTTACCAGAGGAAATTTTGAGAGGGCCATGAGGGACAGATCTATGAAATTATTGTCCAGCACTCCCTGGATCCCGTGAATTGCACCGTAAACTCTGGTGTATTTGTTGCTTTTCTTAACTCCGTCTATGACACCTGCCAGCGAAGCATTTATCGCTACGGTAGGACCTCCTGACTGAGCTACTATACAGTTATCTTTCATTTTGTAAATCTCCTTTGAAAGGTTTTATTTTATTCTGGACTGCGCAGGAGTATGGTTATCTTTTTGCGGCCATAAACCATAAGTGCGTCCTTGATTATATCTTTGTTGGCATCGGTTGTGTGTATCTCAACAGTGTCCAGAAGCTTTTCGACATATGAGCACCAGAGGTCATAGATGATCTTCTGGCTCTTCTCACTGACAGGCGGAAGTGCAGCCTTTGCCTTTTCCAGATCGCAGTCAGCATCTGTCATGTAAATGAATGAATCAGGTGTGAGTGCTTCCTCACCGTATGCTGCGACAAATATCTCTTCTGTCCTGACAAATCCACAGTCATACATCTCAACTATGAGATCGTGGATACATTCATCGATATTATCGAAATAGTGGTAGTAACGGAGCAGATGAGCCTGATTCTCGTCCTCGATGTCATCACGGTTTATCCAGTACCCCTTGCTCTGGCTCTGTTCCTCCCTGATAGCCTCTTCCTGCATGAGATCGAGATCTTTCAGTGCCTCCTCGCGCTTATCGGCAAGCTTTCTTCTGACATACACCACAGTGATGACTATGAGTGCAAGCAGAAATACTCCGAGCAATACGCCGAATAACATTTGTAAGCTGGTTTTATCCATTTGGTGAACACCTGCCTTTCATGTTTGGAAATAATTATAAATTCCCATAAGTATCTACATTCTAACACAGGTAAGATTGGTATTTCAAGAAGGCATATAATGTCAATTGTAGTGGTTAAAGTTCACGTGAAAAATTCTTGCAAGAGATGTAAAGGTAAGGTATAATGTGCTCATAGCTGAGATGTATTAAGTCTCTTGTGATTTTGAACCTACATTTGAATAAACGGGATTCCTATATCATTGTTATTGAAGTCAAGCCTCGTTATATAAGTTCTAGTGGAAGGCAGATATACAATTGCGGTTGCCCACCTAGCGCTGCTAGGACTCAAAAGCAAGGGCGCATTTCAGTTTATTACACAAGATGAAGAAGCAGCATATATATGCTGCTTTTTCTCTGTATGTGGATATATTTGCGGAGAAATGGAGACAGGGGAATGCGAATAGATCAGCGGAAGAAATGGTATCAGAAGATCAAATACAATAAGAATTTTAAGATAGTGAGTTTCATAACCATAATTCTGGTATGTTTTGTCGGATATATGATGATAACAGGTAAAAACAGAGTAGGCGAAGAGACTGATGATAACAACGATGGCAATTCAGTGGAGACCATAGTTATAGAAGCTCCGGATGATCCGGTGGGAGATCTGAAGCAATATGTTGAAGCCGACACGGACAGTACAGAGATCGCGGAGTATGACTACACAATTCAGGGAGCAGGAACTGTGGCTTCAAAGATGAAAGAGGATAAAGGCAGCAGCTCGTCCGGCACCGACAGAACCAGCGGGGGCAGCGGCTATGGCGGATCGTCAGTCGTTATATCCGGTATGGAGAACAGTGTCAGAGTCATCCTGACAAATGGCGGAGATTATTATCAGAGCTATGTGGAATTTACCTGCAGTACAGGATTTAACGTGACGAGCGATGGCAAGAAGAAAACCTACAAGGCGGATGAATTTGTATCACTTGGCAGCGACAACAAGGCCTCATCCATCATAGTTGAGCCTGAGAGTTCGGATGGAATGATAACAGTATCGAGTCTCAGCAAATCAAGCGGCACCCCGAGGTATCACGGAGCCCTTGAGATAACAAAGGATTCGTCGGGATACATGATCATCAATCAGGTAGATATAGAACAGTATCTGTATGGGGTAGTGTCAAGTGAGGTTTCATCGAGCTACAGCCCGGAGGCGCTCAAGGCTATGGCAATCTGCGCCAGAGGATTTGCATATAGAAAGCTTGGAAGTAACTACAGGGGATACAATGCAGACCTTGATGATACAACATCGTGCCAGGTCTACAATAACTTCCCTGAGACGGGAAATTCCATAGATGCAGTCCAGTCCACATCCGGAATTGTACCTACATATAATGGAGAGATCATAAATGCTGTATATTTCTCAACATCGTGCGGAACGACTACCACGAGTGACCAGGTGTGGGGCGGAAGCATGCCATATACCTGTACACGTATTCAGAATACGGCGTTGGACATCCCATATTTCAGCGATGAAGCGGCATTCAGGGATTTCATGGATGGCAAGACGGACACAGATGTGGTTGAGAGAAATCTTCCTATGTACAGGTGGACGGTTACATACACAGAAGATGAGATGAGAAATGCGGTTGAGACCGGCCTTTCAAGATGCTCGGATGTGTCTGCGACATCGGTTGGCAAGATCAAGTCAATAATGGTGACGGGAAGAGATGACAGTGGACTTGTGAAGGAAGTTACGATAACAGGCGACAAGGGAAGCGTGGTAGTCAGCGGCCAGAGCAATATCCGAGTTCTGTTCGCCACGGATGGCAAGGCTATAACAGAGCAGGATGGATCAGAGCTCACGGGCTGGACAGGCGTTCCAAGTAATTTCTACTATGTAAAGAAGGATAATGACACAGGACTCTACACACTTAAGGGCGGCGGATACGGACATGGAGTCGGAATGAGTCAGAATGGTGCAAATGAACTGGCAAAGCTGGGATATACTGCAGCACAGATAATCAGCCATTATTACAATGGAGCAGTTCTCAGTTCAGTTGAGAAGTAACGGAGATAATCACTAATTATGAAATTGAAGAAGCGCATAGTGCTCATATACCATAAAGTCAGATTGTTTATGGCAGAGATGAATAAGGATCAGGTGGCGGCATTTGCGGCACAGTCTGCTTTTTTCCTGCTGCTGTCACTGTTTCCACTGGCGATGACGCTGCTTACATTTGTCAAATATCTGCCATTCACTGAGACACAGATACTTGAGATAATCAGAGATCTGTTTCCTGAGGAGATAAACTCCAATTTTGAATTTATGTTTGCAGAGATTTTCAACAGCAAGAGCTCACTGCTTGCCACCACAGCAACCATATTGCTCACAGTGTGGTCGGCGTCCAAGGGAACAATGGCTATAGGCCGCGGACTCACTTTCATGGCAGGCAAGGAGGACAGCGTCAATTATTTCCTCAGAAGAGCGATACACACTCTGTATACATTGATATTCTGTGTGATGCTGGTGGCGGTTATGGTCATATATATCCTCGGCGATGTAGTTGTGTCAAAAATGCTGGTGCGGCTGGATTCGGTGGAGAGATTCCAACTGGTGGATACCGTTGCGAATATCCTGTCGATCGTCAAGATAGCATTTGCCCCTACGGTGTTGTTTGGAGTTATGATAGTGGCATACTGGGCATTGCCTGTTGAGCGTGTGAGGATCAAGACCGCTGTGCCGGGAGCTGCATTTACGACCATACTCTGGATGCTTTTGTCATTTGGCGTATCAAGCTATATCAATATAGTGGGAATCAACACATATATGTATGGAAGCCTTGCAAGTGTGATATTGCTTGCGCTGTGGCTTTACATGTGTATGTACGTCATGCTGATAGGCGCGGAGATCAACAAATTCATGGATAATGGAATCCGGGGAATAAGAAGGCGTGCGCACAAGGCTGGGCGTAAGAAGAGACGCCGTGAGAGAAAGAAAAGGCGTGAGGAGAAGAAGCGTATGCGCCATGTCAGAAGAGGACTCGTGGAGGACGCAGATGAATTGGATCTGGAGCTGGAATCGGAGACCGCTGAAGATGTAATGGAAAATGAAAATTCGGATGTGAGTCCAGCCACGGAGAAAAAAGATGTTGACTAACACCCTTATGTAGGTTTATTATCTCTACAGGCAGTGACGATGCAAAAGATACGTATGTCGCCATCAGAGAGACTAGGTCAGCGGCTGAAAGCCCGGTCAGGTAAGAGTGCGTATTTAATTTCACATCAGAGCCATCACGGCTGAAGGATTGATGATATCTGCTGATCAGTTGACAGATATTTGTCTGCGTAGGTTGTGGCGTGTGACGTGCGACAAACGTCTAATGAGAGTCAGACATATGGCACAGTATATAGAGGTATATATGACAGTGTATAATGAATGTCTGGAATCAGGGTGGTAACGCGGATATAATTCGTCCCTAGTATGTATAACATGCTAGGGACTTTTGCGTTTACAGGGTGACAAGCGGCTGCGATGCGCGAGCTTGCTCGCATGCATCAGCAGACATTTGTCACCCGCGCGCGACATGAAACACGGAGCCCGGGAGGGCGGAGTGTGAATGCCGTGCAGGGATTGAGAGAGCGCGCAGCGCGGAGCAATCCCGGTAAACGCCAAAAAGAGGAATGAGCGCATAGCCCGATAGGGCGGAGCGCAAATTACTGTAGGAATTGCGGAAGCCGTAGGCGGAGCAATTCCGTGACTTATATATGGATGTAATTAATATAGGATCCACATTGAAATCCCTATAAATAGAAAAAGGAGAAACACGATGAGAGACAAGTTGGAGGCCATAAAGGCAGAGGCTCTTGCCAAGATCGAGAGCGCAGAGGTTGTATCGACACTTAACGATGTGAAGGTGGCGATACTCGGTAAGAAGGGAGAACTCACACAGGTTCTCAAAAGCATGAAGGATGTAGCACCGGAGGACAGACCAAAGGTAGGTCAGATGGTAAATGAGGCACGTCAGGCCATCGAGACAGCCCTTGACGAGAAGACAAAGGCCATCAACAGAGCACTCCGTGCAGAGAAGATGAAGAGAGAGACAATAGATGTAACTCTTCCAGGAGTGAAGAAGCTTACAGGACACAGACATCCAAACCAGATAGCACTTGAAGATCTGGAGAGAGTATTCATCGGTATGGGTTACGAGATAGTTGAGGGACCAGAGGTAGAGTACGACAAGTACAACTTCGAACTGCTGAACATCCCTGCAAATCACCCTGCAAAGGATGAGCAGGATACATTCTATGTTACAAAGGATATCCTCCTTCGTACCCAGACATCACCTGTTCAGGCAAGAATCATGGAGAAGGGCAATCTTCCTATAAGAATCCTCTCACCTGGACGAGTATTCAGAGCTGATGAGGTAGATGCAACACATTCACCATCATTCCATCAGGTAGAGGGACTTGTGATAGACAAGGGAATCACCATGGCAGACCTCAAGGGAACACTGGCGCAGTGGGCAAAGGAGTTCTTCGGTGAGAACACAAAGGTCAAGTTCAGACCTCACCACTTCCCATTCACAGAGCCTTCAGCAGAGTGTGATATCACATGCTTCAAGTGCGGTGGCAAGGGATGCCGAGTATGTAAGGGCAGTGGCTGGATAGAGATCCTTGGCTGTGGTATGGTTCATCCAAAGGTTCTCCGCGACTGTGGAATAGACCCTGAGGTATATTCAGGATTTGCATTTGGAATCGGTCTTGAGAGAGTAACACTTCTCAAGTATGAGATAGATGACATGAGACTGCTCTACGAGAACGACATGAGATTCTTAGACCAGTTTTAATTGTGGGGACGCTGCTGGACGATGGAGGTATTGAAGTCGCTTAGATTGACCCATTGTCAACGCAGAACGCTTCCGCTCGTTTCGCCCTGCAGCGGTACTAAGGTGCCGCTGGAGCGCCACCTAAGGACCGGCGGGCTCAAATGTCTGCTTATGACAAATGGGTCAGTCTAAGCGGATTTAAATGTGTCGAACGTCTGGCAGCTGTCTGCTGATTGACGTAATGTAGTAGAGATTCAATGAGGTTTATGTAGAAAGTAAGATTACACAATTAAAAGGAGAATAGAAGATGAATACACCAATTTCATGGATAAAGGCATATGTTCCTGATCTGGACGTGACAGCTCAGGAGTTTGTAGATGCCATGACTCTCTCAGGATCACATGTAGAGGGTTACGAACAGAAGGATAAGAATCTTGACAAGATCGTTGTCGGCAAGATTCTCACTATGGAGAAGCATCCGGATGCGGACAAGCTTGTAGTATGTCAGGTAGATGTTGGACAGGCGGAGCCTCTTCAGATCGTGACCGGAGCAAAGAATGTAAAGGTCAATGATCTCATCCCACTTGTACTTGATGGTGGTAAGGTTGCGGCAGCACACGGCGATAACAATGAATACCCTGACGGAATCAAGATCAAGAAGGGTAAGCTCAGAGGCGTTTTGTCAAATGGTATGATGTGCGGTATAGAGGAGCTTGGTTCATCAAGAGACTTCTATCCGGAAGCACCGGAGGATGGCGTGTATGTATTCCCGGTGGAGTCAGGTGTGAAGCCAGGCGATGACGCTGTGAAGGCACTTGGACTTGACGATGTTGTTGTCGAATACGAGATCACATCCAACAGAGTTGATTGTTTCTCAATGATCGGTATGGCAAGAGAGGCAGCAGCTACATTTGACAAGCCATTTTACCCACCAGTGGTAACAAAGACAGGAAATGATGAGGACGTCAATGACTATATATCAGTAGAGGTAAAGGATCCTGACCTCTGCCCTAGATACACAGCAAGGGTTGTCAAGAACCTGAAGATCGGACCTTCACCAAAGTGGATGCAGCAGAGACTTGCTTCACAGGGAATCCGTTCGATCAACAACCTTGTCGATATAACAAACTACGTTATGGAAGAGTACGGACAGCCAATGCACGCATATGATCTCAGCACCATAGCCGGCAACAAGATCGTTGTCCGTCGTGCAAATGACGGAGATACATTTGTAACACTTGATGGACAGGAGAGAAAGCTCGACCATGACGTTCTGATGATCTGTGACGGTGAGAAGGAAATCGGTATCGCCGGAATCATGGGCGGCGAGAATTCCATGGTAACAGACAGTATCGATACACTGCTCTTTGAGGCAGCCTGCTTTGATGGAACAAATATCAGACTTTCATCCAGAAGGATCGGTCTTGCAACTGATGCGGCAGCCAAGTTCACAAAGGGACTTGATCCAAATCTTGCTATGGAGGCAATAGACAGAGCGTGTCAGCTCATCGAGGAGATGGGCGCAGGTGAGGTAGTCGGCGGAGCTGTCGATGTATATCCAAATCCTGTACAGGGCAAGAAGCTCCCATTTGAGCCAGACAAGATGAATGCGCTTCTCGGAACAGATGTTGAGCCTGAGAAGATGCTGTACTACTTCGGCAGACTTGGACTCACATACGATGCAGAGACAAACACACTGGATGTGCCAAGCTTCAGACAGGATCTGAACTGCATGGCAGATCTGGCAGAGGAGGTTGCAAGATTCTACGGATACGACAACATTCCTGTATCACTTCCAAGAGGTGAGGCAACAGTTGGTAAGCTCCCATACGACCAGATGATCAATGCCATCGCAAGGGATGTCCTTGAGGCAAATGGTTTCTCTGGCGGCATGTGCTACTCATTCGAGAGCCCTAAGGTGTTTGATAAGCTGCTACTGCCTGCTGACAGTGAGTTTAGAAAGACAGTTACAATAGCAAATCCTCTCGGTGAGGACTTCAGTATCATGAGAACTGTATCACTGAACGGTGTTCTCACATCACTGGCAACAAATTATAATAGAAAGAACAAGGTTGCAAGACTTTATGAGTTCGGAAATGTATATCTTCCAAAGTCACTTCCACTCACAGAGCTTCCAGAGGAGAGAATGAAGCTGACTATCGGTATGTATGGTCAGGGAGATTTCTTTGATCTCAAGGGAGTTCTCGAGGAGCTTACAGACAAGGTTGGTCTCAAGGGACAGGTGACATACGAGCCTGAGTCAGAGTACACATTCCTTCATCCGGGCCGTCAGGCAAAGCTCAAGAAGGGCAACCTGACAATTGGATTTATCGGACAGGTACATCCTGAGGTATGTGACAACTACAACCTTAAGGGTGAGGTATATGTGGCAGTCATCGATATGCCTACACTGGTTATGCTTTCAAACTTCGATACCAAGTACGAGGGAATCGCAAAGTTCCCTGGAAGTACAAGAGATCTGAGTCTTGTTGTGGACAAGGAAATATTTGTCGGACAGATAGAGGAAGTCATAAAGAAATGTGGCGGCAAGCTGCTTGAGAGCTACAAGCTCTTTGATGTATATGAAGGCGAGCAGATCGCCAAGGGCAAGAAGTCAGTAGCCTACACCATGACATTCCGTGCTAAGGATAGAACACTTGAGACGTCAGAGGTCGATGGAATCATTGCCAAGATCCTCAAGGAGCTTGGAAAGCTCGGAATCGAGATCAGAGCGTAATAGGCGCTATCCTTGAAATATTTGTGATAGTAGTATAATATGTAACTGTTTGGCGCGGAGATATTGTATATATCCAGCGTCAGACAGTTATTTTTGTGTGAATAAATATGTGAGGAATTACGATATGATGAAATTAACAGACTTTTACTATGATCTACCACAGGAGCTTATAGCACAGGACCCACTCCTCAAGAGAAGTGAGTCACGTCTCATGGTCCTGGACAGAAAAGATAATACGATAGAGCACAAGCACTTTTATGATGTGATAGACTACCTGAATCCGGGAGACTGTCTGGTCATCAACGATACAAGGGTTCTTCCGGCGAGACTTATGGGCGTCAAGGAGGATACGGGAGCATCCATAGAGGTTCTTCTTCTGAAGAGAAAGGACGACTGTACATGGGAGACTCTGGTAAAACCGGGCAAAAAGTGTAAGGTGGGTGCTCGTATAGTATTTGGTTCAGAGTCAAATGAACCTGACCCTGAGACAGGACTTATAAAGGGCAAACTTGTTGGTGAGGTCGTCGATATAGTTGAGGAGGGCAACAGACTCATCAGATTTGAGTTCGATGGAATATTCGAGGAGATCCTTGACGAACTGGGACAGATGCCGCTCCCACCATATATCACACATAAGCTTGAGGACAAGAACAGATATCAGACTGTGTACGCAGAGCACGACGGATCAGCAGCAGCGCCGACAGCAGGACTTCACTTTACAACAGAGCTGCTAGATCAGATCAAAGCGAAAGGAATCAAGATAGCGCACGTGACACTCCATGTCGGACTCGGAACCTTCAGACCTGTGAAGGAGGAGAATATTCTGGATCACCACATGCATTCTGAGTTCTGTATCATAGAGCAGGATGCTGCTGATATGATTAACGAGACAAAGGCTACAGGCGGAAGGGTTGTGTCCGTTGGAACGACAAGTACCAGAACTCTTGAGTCTATGTCTGACGACGATGGAACAGTACATGCAGGCAGCAAATGGACGGATATTTTCATTTATCCGGGATACAAGTTCAAGGTTATTGACGCGCTCATCACGAATTTCCATCTGCCTGAGTCAACGCTTCTTATGCTTGTTTCTGCGCTCTACGACAGAGAGCATATACTTGAGGCGTACAAGGTGGCGGTTGAGGAGAAGTACAGATTCTTCTCATTTGGCGATGCTATGCTGATAAAATAGCAGAAGAATCAGGACGATTAGAATAAAGGCATGATGTAATAGGGGTGCTGATAATTTTTATATACTCTGGATGGGACTTATATCCGGAGAGGAGACAGATATATGGGAAAGAAGATATGCGTGGTATTCCCGGGAATCGGGTATCACACCGATAAACCATTACTTTACTACAGTAAAAAATATATGGTGGCACATGGATATGATATTGTTGATGTGACATACGGCAAGCTTTCGGGACATCTCCCGGAGGAGATACAGAAGGTATTTGATGATGGCTGGAATAAAGCGGTAGATTGTCTGAAGAATGTGGATTTCTCGGATGCTGAGGATATAGTATTTCTATCAAAGAGTATAGGTACGGCTATATCTGCAAGATATGTGGCGGAGAAAGGGCTTAAAGTAAGAAATATATATTTCACACCACTAGAGATTACCATGCAATATGCCAATTCAAATGGCATAGCTTTTCTCGGAACGGCGGATCCACTAGTGAATACGGGTGAGCTGACAAGACTTTGTGAGGCTAAGAACATACCTCTTTATAGATATAAAGGCGGAAATCATTCAATAGAGACAAAGGATATTCTATGGAACATAAAAACGCAGAAAGACATAGCGGAAAAATATATAGATTATTTGAACTTCTAGGACATACGGAGGGGCAGTTATATATTGCAGAGATAGCAGTGCTCATAACACTGCTTATCGGCACGGCAGTATATATACTGCTCCTTCGTGTCTTGCCGGATACCTCATGGCTTGAGGGGTGCCAGATACGCCGGTTTACAGGAGTGATATGTCCCGCATGTGGTACGACAAGGGCTGTACTCGCCATGCTCCACGGACATCTGTTGATAGCGTTGTATTACCATGTGGCGACGGTATATCTGGTGTGTATTTGTACTATATATTTAATAGGCAATACGATAAGGCTTGCCACAAAGGGCAGGACACCGCTTGTGAGATTCCGGCTGTGGTATGTGTATGTGTGGCTGGGGTTATTTGTTGTGTCTTACGTGGTGAAACTGGTGGTGCCGGGATACATTATTTAAGCCTTCGTACAGTATTGAGTATGGAGGATGGCAGTGTGATGGAGATTTCCTTTCGTGGAATTACAGTGTCACAGCTGGAAGCAGGCTGGTGGCAAATATAGCAAAGCAGCTTCTCAGCTGGGGAGATACATACACACTTGATATCTCAGATCCGGGTGATGAGATCATGGCACTTATGCTGGTGATAGCTATTGATGCGGCCAATTGTTCACAGAATAATAATTAATTTTTAAACAGGTATTAAGAACTCCTTCATCAGAATCCATTGATAAGAAGAAAAAGATGCTTGAGGCAAGAAAGCGTATTGAAAATAAATGAGTTATTTGACAACAGAAGAATTTGAAAGTATTTTGGATACTGTGACGATATTTCCAGTTACCTCAGTAGAATTAGGAGATATTTCACAGTATTCTTTTGATTGTGGAGATGCAGAAGAGTATGTCACATTTTTGATTAATAAGATTGTTTAGAAAGCGTTTAGAAAGTATCCTCTTGATGTTTAGTCGGATGTATGATAGCAGTGCTCTGGATCATCCTTGGAATCTGTAATTGAATATGTTTGCAAAAAGGCTTTTCGGTTTATTCGTAACCGGAAAGCTTTTTTTGTCCAAAATCGGCACTATAATGTCGTTTCGTGCATTCAGCATTGAAGAGGTAATATAACAAAGTGTATAATAATAATGGGGTGAGCATATGGACCAAAGAAGTAAGCTTAATATAGCGGTATGCGATGATGATATATTTGTAACTGAACAGCTGAGTGAATGGATAAAGGAATATTTTGTTTCCAATCATTTGGAAGAACCCAACATATATGAGTTTGACAATGGCGAGGATCTGATAAAAAGCGAAGTGAAATATGATTTTGTATTCTTGGATATAGTAATTCCGGGAATGAATGGGATAAATATAGGCAGACGGCTATTGGCGCAGAATGAGGAGTGTCTGATATATATAATAACGGCATACGACAGCTATCTTGATGCTGCTATGAGCTTGAGGGTGTTCAGGTATATTTCAAAGCCGCTTGACAAATCCCGTATATACCGAAATATACAGGATGGACTTAAGATATACACAACATCAAATACTAAGATAATGATTGAGACAAAGAATGAAAATATAATCCTCAGAGCTCCGGAGATTATTTACCTGGAGGCACAGGGACATACGCTATTTGTGAACACCAGTGAGGGAAAATACATCTCTGTGAGAAAGATGGATTACTGGGAGAAGACATTGGATACAAGGGGGTTTTTTAGAACACACAGAAGTTTTATTGTGAATATGGAACATGTAGTAAGGTTTGATCATTCATTGGTGTATCTGGATACTGGGGTAACAGCCTATCTAACGAAACGCAATTATCAAAATTTTAAGCATGCATTTATGATGTATTTGGAGGGGGCAAGGACATGCCAATGGCTATGATTTATGGAATCGTTTTTCTGATAGAAGCGTTGATAGCATTTCAATACTTCGAGTGGATGTTTGTAAAACCAAGATATACGGTGATAAAGAGATTTGTTTTGGTGTTGGCGTGTTATGTTGTTTTATTTGGTTTGTTTGAACTAAATATATTGATATTTAATTTTATTTCATTTCCAGTATTCAACTGGATAATAATAAAATTCGTATATGGACAAAAAACTTTAAGCTCAGTTTTTCATAGTGTGGCAATGTCAGTAATTATGACATTGTCAGAGATGGTGGTTGTGGCGGTATTTTCTGGAATCAGTCAAAAAGCCTGGGATCCATCTGGTGGTGTTTTGACGGTATTATTTTTTGCAATGTTAAGTAAGTTTGTGTATTTCCTTGTGATGTTTGCAATCAGCCGATACGGGATGAGACACAGGGTGGATGTACATATGGGAGCACAGGGTTGGGTAATTCTTGTCATACCAGTGTGCGTGATAGTTGTTGTGTGTCTGCTTAATTACATGTGTTACTTTTCTGACATCAGCAAAATGCAGGAATCAATAGTGTTGTATTGTTCAATAATCTGTCTGGTAATAATTATTATTTCATTTGTGATCTACGGATATCTGCAGAGTGCCTACAAGGAGAATTTGGATAAGACATTGCAGACCCAGAGAGAAAAATATGACATTGAGTATTATAAAAAAATGATCAGTCAGGACGAAGAGCAGAAAATAATGATACATGACATAAAAAAGCATATCAGCGGGATACATGATCTGCTCGAACATCATGATTACGATAAGGCGGTCGAATATATTGAAAGGATATATGAATCCGGCGAGTTGAAAGAAAAGATAAGGTTTTCGGATGATCATATGGTAAATGTTATTCTTAATCGATATGTCGGCAGGTTCATTGATGCGGGAATTCATTATGATTTTGATGTGAGAAGGGCACGTATGGATTACATGCAGGTAGATGACTTAACTGTCCTTCTGTGTAATATGCTAGACAATGCCAGTGAGGCAATGAGTGAAATAGACAGTGCCAGTGTGGAACTTAGAATGAATTCACAGGGGAACGGTGATGGAACGATCATAGCAATGACAAATGATTGTACACACGGCTCTGATTCACGAAAGTCCAGTAAGCCGGATCAAAAATTCCATGGATTTGGAATAAAGAGTATGAAAAGGGTTGCGGAAAAGTATGGTGGCGGTGTCGATGCATACTACTCAGAGGATGATCAAAGATTCCATACGGTCATATATCTGTCAAATTCTGCCAGGTAAGACTGCCTGATATTTTTGTAAAATAAAACGGAGGTGTACGATGAACAAGAAAAAAATAATGTGTGCAGCACTTATTTCTGTTATGGCATTAAGTCTTGCTGCGTGTGGAAATAAAAAAGTTGATTATGGAATGAAAGGGGGAAGTGATGAAGCAGATAATGCGGGAGGACTTGATGGACAGCTTGACATACCCGATAACTGCGATGTTACTTTTGACATAGGAGAATCAAAACTCTCATCGATAACATTGAAGGATGATGATATAGAGGTTCCAGATGCTGATAGAGTATATAAAGTTGGGTTTGACACGGTAAATGCGCCATGTTCAGATGATGAACTTAAAACTATAATATCCAAACTTTTTGGCGAGACATCAGAAATAAGGTGGCAGGATGGCGATGCTGCTGAGTCAAAGGAAATCCTGGATAACACGATAGCTTCATATAAGGCGGACATAGAAAAGGCTTTGGCGAGTGATGACCCTGGTTATGCAGAGCTTTTAGAGGAAGGTATGAAAAGATGGGTAGACGAGAGAAATAGCATTGATGATGAGTTACCAATAGCTACAGAATATAAGATTAATGAGCATTATGTTGCGGAAGCCGGTGGGGTACAGAGAATATTTATGGCGGCATCGGATAATGAAGATGGAGATGGATATAACAATTACTATTTTACGTATGGTATGACACCTGAGGGTGAGGATAAGGCACTTGTATCAGAGGTTCCAGGAACTGAAAGTACGTATGAGATCAATGTTGTCGGTGAAGACACATATGATGGGGATGAGAAGAACCCAATCACAGAAGATGAAGGACTCAGTTCTGCAATGAAGTTACTAGACAATCTGGGGATAAGCGGATTTGCCTGCACAGGGACAGAAGAGGCGGTGAGAGCCTGGACAGGCGGTACTTATGGTGAAGATGTCATAAAAAAGCCTGATGGATACAGATTCCAGTTCGGACGGAAGATAGATGGGATAGATGTGGTATACTCAACAGATATCGACACCGTGGATAGTATTGATACCGATAACCTTACCTATAAAGGTGGAGTTGACAAGGCGGTAATAAGTGTTGATAAGTTTGGGGTTGTCTCATCTACAGTGTATGTATATGCCGACGAGGATACGTTTGATAAAGAGGAGGTCAAGCTTTTAAGCTGGGATGAGATGATTAAAGCTGCGGGCGAGAGTATAGCCAAATATTATAAGGATCACCCGACAAATTATGGAACGGTGGAATTTAATGATGTGGAACTTGCCTATGTACCATGTGCTGATGAGTCGGGAAATAAGTATTTTGTTCCGACATGGATATTTTCTCAGAATGAATATAATGAAGACTACCGATGCGATATGCCATTGCAGAGGGTATATATAAATGCGATAGATGGAAACTACATAGATATAGTGGATAACATGAAGAAGATAGGAATGTATGAGGAGATAGGCAGGAAATAGTCATGAATAAGATACCAAAGTATGTTGTTATCATAGCCTGCATATTGGTAATGGTGGTGTTGCTGCCATTAGGTTATGTTAGATATAAGACGCGTTACGAAGCTGAGCAGATAAGTGTGTTAACGTCTCCGGATGGCGATTATGAGCTTGTGATCTATTCTGTTGGCGACCCGGATTTTCCATTTGGAGCTGCCCATGGAAGACTGGTGCTGAAGGGCAAAGAGAAGACGGTTGCATATAGGTCATTTGAAGTGGCAAATGACGGTGCAAGGTTTTACGACGGCGATCTCGAGACGACATGGTATGGTGATCGCGTCGAGGTGGTAGTGTCCGGCTCTGAACAGCGTGACGAACTTGTGACCTTGCGTTTTAATGGGCAGACCAGCAGTAGACGTCTCACGACCAGATATAGAAGAGAAGATACGGATATAGAAAAAGACAGAGAACAAGACTCTGCGATAACGGAAAAAGCTTCGGGTGACAGCAGGGAGAATGCAGAGAGCTCCACTGATTCCTCTGTTGATCCTGATGTAAATGATCAGCCAGAAAATAAGAAAATTACAGTCGGGTATCAGGCGATCTTTGAGAAATATTCAGATGCCACAGCTGGAAAATTCGAAGTATATTACGGCGCCTCGGAGTCATCATCAAGATGTATATTGTCTGAAAGTGATACTACAGTGGAATACATTGTATATGATGGCAAGTCAGAAAATGAGAAGTGCGGTCTGTATGTAAGGTATCGTACTGAAAAAGGCGGTGATGGAACATATGATTATGGCAGCGCCGAAATAGAAGATATCTATGCATATGTATTTTCCAGTGGAGAAGTGATAAGCAGTGGAAAGACAAACTGGGAAGATACTGGAACTGATGAGTTTGAGAGGGCAACGGAATAAGCTGTTGTGAATAGTCCATGAACTGTGGTAAAATGAATATTGGACAGAGCAGGATATCATTAAATTATTAGGATAAAAAGTAACACAAATAAAGGCAACACAGCTGTCTGGTAGGATGCAAAGCATCACAGACTGTAGTGTCGCCTTTATTTGTGCTAAAAATAATCTTTATATCTTTAACGTTCCAGCCCACCCAGATCATCATAAAATCCCGGATATGAGATGTTCACGCACTCGGCTCCGGTGATCTCTGTATCGCCATCAGCGTTAAGTCCTGCGATGGCAAAGCTCATGGCGATTCTGTGGTCCAAGTGACTGTCGATCACTGCACCGTGAAGAGGCTTTCCGCCACGTATGATCATTCCGTCATCAGTTGCAGTTATGTCTGCGCCCATGGATGAGAGAGCGTTTACCATGACATCTATTCTGTTTGATTCCTTGACCTTGAGCTCCTGGGCATCCCTGATGATGGTCTCACCGTCTGCAAAGCATGCGAGAACTGCTATGGCAGGGATCTCATCTATGAGCTTTGGTATGATGGAACCCTCAATGACACAGCCCTTGAGACTTGATGTCCTGACTGTTATGTCAGCGGTTGGCTCACCGCATCCGCTCACTACATTGGAGTATTCCATATCGCCGCCCATTGCCTTGATTACTTCAAGTATTCCGTCTCTGGTCGGGTTGATTCCAACATTCTTGATGGTGATGCATGAGTTCGGAGTGATAAGTCCTGCAACAAGGAAGTAAGCAGCTGATGATATATCTCCAGGTACAAGTATCTTCTGTCCAACAAGATTATCCACAGGCTTTACGGTAGCCGTAGTTCCCTCTGCTTTTATATTGCCGCCAAATGACTCAAGCATGAGTTCAGTGTGGTTTCTTGACACATATGGCTCGGTGACACTTGTCTCGCCGTCTGCATAGAGTCCGGCAAGGAGTACACATGACTTTACCTGTGCTGACGCGACAGGTGAGTTGTAATGTATTCCATGGAGTTCCTTTCCGTTTATAAGGAGCGGTGCACAGTCATTTCCGAGTTCGGATGTGATGTCGGCACCCATCATGGAGAGAGGCGTCATGATTCTCTTCATAGGGCGCTTACATATAGAAGCATCACCTATAAGCCTGCTTGCAAATGGCTGAGCGGCAAGTATACCCGATATAAGTCTGGTGGTTGTTCCGCTGTTGCCGACATCGAGTGTGCCTTCAGGCTTTGACAGTCCATGCAGTCCTTTGCCGTGTACAGTAACGACACTGCCGTCGTAATCAATGTCTATACCCATCTGCCTGAAACAGTTCATGGATGATATACAGTCTGCTCCATTTAAAAATCCGTGTACCTCGGTTATTCCATCTGCGATTGAGCCGAACATGATGGAACGGTGGGAGATGGATTTGTCCCCCGGTATTGTTAGCTCTCCGTTAAGTGATTTTACTCTGTTGATCTTCATAAATTCTCAGTATTCCTTTAATCTAGTGTAATATGTCTGGTTAAAATATTTTATTCTCCGGCTCTTAACGGTTATAAATTCTATAGCCTGCGGCCTTTAGCACATCCTGCGCATTCCGTCTTGCATCAGCATCGTAGAATGAGAGTCTGAGAACCCCTTCCTCATCCTCCCGGTTGTGGGAGACTCCTATGTTCTTGAGGCTTATCTTTGCCTCTGCGATAAAAGCTGTCACCTCTGCCAGCGCACCAGCCTCGTCAGGGATATCTACAAACAGTTCATGGTGCATTCTTATGACACCGCTGCTGTTGTTAGGAATGGAATCTCTGTAATCTCTGGCGGATGCAAAAAAAGCATTTATCCCAGCCGCATCGCGCTGCTTAATATGATAAATCATTTTGTCTATAAGCTCAACATATTCCTGAAGACCGTTCACGATATTGTCAGGATTTGCCAGAAGAATGTGCTCCCATACCACCGGATTGGAGGATGCGATCCTGGTTATATCTTTGAAACCACCGGCTGCCAGTGATTTAAATATATTGTCTGGGCTGTCTGCCGCTGCGACAAGGTTGACCAGTGAGGCGGCTATGACGTGGGGCACATGACTTATGTAAGAGGTTATACGGTCGTGCTCAACAGGTGAGTATGTGATCGGTATTGCGCCCAGATCTCCGATAAATGTGGAGAACTCCTCAGTCTTGCCCGGCGGGACTCCGTCTGCAGGTGTGATGAAGTAATAGGCATTCTCTATGAGCCTGTCGGTGGCCGCCCCATAGCCAGATCTCTCAGAGCCGACCATAGGGTGTCCGCCGACAAAATACCTGGCAAGCCCAAGCTCCTGGACTGCTTCGTATATGTCGAGCTTTACGCTTCCGACATCAGTCAGTATGGTGCTGTCTGTAAGAAATGGCCCTAGCTGGCGCAGGTATTCTATATTATAGTGGACCGGTGCGCACAGAAAGATATAGTTACATTCTGCTATGGTATGGATATCATCTGTATATTCAGTCAGTGTCCCATCGGAGACAGCTTCCTTGAGTGTAGATAGATTATTGTCAAAGCCGACTATTCTGTAATCAGGGAAAATGCGGTGGATGGATTTGGCAATAGATCCTCCGATAAGTCCCAGACCGATAAATCCTATTGAAAAATCATTCATTTTACGTTCTCCTTTAACAGTTTGACGCATAAAAGCGTTAAAGTATCTATTGGCGATTATACAGCCTTTTGAATGACAGGGCAAGAGAAGATTCACATTGCGATAAAAAAACTTGAATATCAGATGTGGATATTAAGCTAAAATAAGAAGTAAGGGAATTGTATAAGCTGAAGATTTGTACTAAAATCTTTGTGGAGAACGCGGACGATGCACATAAGAAAGTATACTGATGTGTGCGTTTGTCGACCGACCATTATAAGGAGGATAATTTATTATGATAGATACACTTTGCAGACTACTTGACGCCGGTGTCACACAGTTTCATGTTGTGAGGGAATGTGAAGCTGTGCTGCAGGATCATGGTTACAGAGAACTTGATATTGGGGAGTGCTGGGAGCTCACGGCCGGAGGAAGATATTATGTGAAGCCATACTCATCTATGATGGTGGCGTTTGCCGCAGGGGAGATGCCTGAGTATGGCAGGCTGAATATCGGCCTTGCACATACAGATTTTCCTATGCTCAAGATCAAGACTCAGCCGGATATGAACAGAAGCGGCTACCAGACACTGAATGTAGAGCCGTACGGCGGACTTATCAAGGAGACATGGTTTGACAGACCGCTTGGAATCGCGGGCAAGGTCATGGCGCAGACCACGGATCCGTTCAGGCCGAAGACGTATCTGTATGATTCAGAGCGTGCCATGTGCATAGTGCCAAGCCTTGCACCGCATCTGAGAAAGGATGCACCCGGGGAGAAAATGAATGTGCAGAAGGAGCTCATACCTGTATATGGTCTGGATGGTCAGAAGGTGAAAGACAAAGATATATTACAGTATGTGGCAGATGACCTTGGGCTTTTGAAGGACGATATTCTTGATTATGATCTATATCTGTATAACATGGATGGAATGGAGATAGTTGGGGCAGATAAGGATATGATAGCTTCTCCGAGACTTGACAATGTAACTTCCGTGTCAGCGCTTGTTGACACCATGTGCAGAGAGACAAATGGCAATAATACAAATGTTATAGCATTGTTTGACAATGAGGAGATAGGCAGCAGATCGAAGCAGGGAGCAGATTCAGTGCTTCTGTCAGAGATAATAAAGCGAATCATGGAAGGCTTGGATATTGAGGATGGAGCAGGAAGACGCCTTATGAGAGATGCATTTATGCTGTCACTTGATGTGGCGCACGCAACCCATCCCAATTATTCAGAGAAAAGTGATCCGACAAATCAGATTGTAATGGGGCGCGGAGTGGCACTCAAATCAAGTGCGAGCCAGAGATATGTGTCTGACAGTGAGGCATCTGCGGTTATCATGGCTCTGTCGAGAAAACATGATATAAAGATACAGCGACAGGTGAACAGATCGGGGATGGCAGGAGGACAGACTCTTGGTCCTATAGCTTCATCTTATCTGCCGGTCAGGGCTGTGGACATGGGAATACCTATACTGGCTATGCATTCAGCGGTGGAGCTGGGAAGTGCGGAGGATTATGCCCAGCTTGAGAAGCTGTGCGGGGCCGTATTTGGAATGTAGTATGTTGAAATCAGGTATTTGAGCAATTTACTTGTGCAGTTATTACGATTGTGTTACAATAAGATGATGTATTTTTAACTTCAATAATCACTTACGGAGGATACTCATGAAGAAGAAACATTTAAAATATGCAGTGCTCTGCTTTGGACTTGCTTCCATGCTGGCATTTGCCGGATGCGGAAGCAAAGGTGACGATGCTACTACAGCCAATCCGACGGAGACAGAGGCGACCACAGAGGCGGTGACGGTGGCGACTACGGAAGCAACCACTGAGGCACAGCCGGAGAAGGACAAGGATGGCTTTACAATATGTAATGACAAAGTAAAGACTCTTGACTATGTGAATGTCAGAACGAGCCCATCAACTGATGGAGAGATATATCAGGAAGTTGCAAATGATGTTGAGATGGACAGAATCGGTTATAACGATGAGTGGAGCAAGGTATCTATAGATGGTGGGGAATACTATATATTCTCAGAGCTCCTTGAGGTCGTAGGCGGAGGAGATAAGTCTGATGCATCGACTGAGGCGACAACAGAGAATTCATCGGATGCATCCACAGAACAGGGAACTACATCCAATGTTGGTGAGGGCAAGATGATAGTTATAGATGCCGGACATCAGCAGAATGCAAATGAAGAGACCGAGCCGATAGGCCCTGCTGCTACAGAGACAAAAGTAAAGGCAACCGTTGGCAACACAGGTGTATCAACAGGAATAAAGGAATATGAGCTGAATCTTCAGATCGCACAGAAGCTTGAGGCAGAGCTCACATCCAGAGGCTATACAGTTAAGATGATCAGAACATCGAATGATGTTGATATAAGTAATGCGACGAGAGCAGAATATGCGAACAACCTTAAGGCAGATGCAGTTATAAAGATCCATACAAATGGATCGACAGACGGTAATGCGACAGGTGTGATGACAGTATGTCAGACATCATCTAATCCATATAATTCAGCTATCTATGATCAGTGCAAGAGTCTTGCCACGGATGTTTTATCAGGACTTCTGGCTTCCACAGGAGCTAAGAGCGATGGAATATGGGAGACGGATACCATGAGCGGAATAAACTGGAGTACAGTTCCGGTAACCATAGTGGAAGTTGGCTATATGACTACAGCATCTGAGGAGGCACTTCTTGTAACAGACGATTATCAGAACAAGATCGCCAAGGGAATAGCAGATGGCCTTGATAAATATATTACAGAATAGAAGTCAGTAACATAAATAAAAATAGAGAACAGGATTTCCTGTTCTCTATTTTTATTGTGGCATATCGAACCGGAGAAGACTGACCTCTTCTTCCGAGAGACTTCTGTAGGCACCTGTTGGAAGCGATTCGTCTATCTTCAGCTCACCCATTGCGATTCTTCGCAGAAAAGTAACTTTCATGCCAACGGCCTCAAACATTCGCTTGACCTGGTGAAAACGTCCCTCTGTTATTATGAGTTCGATCTCCGATCTGGCAGCGGTGCTGTCGGAAGATAATATGCGCAGATCTGCGGGCAGTGTAGGTTTTTCATCTCCGATATCCACACCTGTGGCGAAAAGGTTTATGGTATCATCTGTTACATATCCGTCAATCTCTGCGTAATATGTCTTGGGAATGTGGTGTGCAGGAGACAGAAGATGGTGGGTCAGTGCTCCGTCATTTGTCAGAAGTAGAAGTCCTTCTGTGTCTATATCCAGCCGTCCCACGGGTGACAGGTCTTTTGTATTTTCTCCTTTTAGCAGATCGATAACGGTCTGATGCACGTTATCTTTGGTGGCGCTTACACACCCCGCAGGTTTGTTCAGGAGGAAATATCTGTATCTGGAATAATTCAGAATCCTGCCATTATATTTTATAGTATCGTTGTTCTCATCTATCTTTACATCTGAGGATTTAACCGGGGCACCATTGACGGTGACAGTGCCTTTTTTCACATACTGCTTTACCTGACTGCGGCTGCCGATCCCCATTTCAACTAGAAATTTATCAAGTCTCATAATGTACTCCTTTAGTTGACTGTATGATGTCATATGATACCACGAAAATGCGCTTTTTTCAGCAGAAAAGTTAAATGTTACAAAACACAACATGTCGTTACAAACAGTTGTGTAAAACCACTAGAAATTGGTATTTTTTTGTCAGAATCAGTTGACACATGCACATGTGTAGTGTATTATATTTAACAGAAATGTAACAAATGCGGTAACTTTGTAAAATTTAGATTACGAAATACTACATAGAAAATAGCTTGGATTAAGGGTAAAAGAGGAAAAATTAATGACTAGATCACGCAGTAAGTTTGGAAGATTTGTAGATCACATGAGAAGGAATGTTCTCAGTTATAAATATTTAAGACATAACATTTTGATGACAGCACTTGTGGTTGTAATGGCTCTTTGTGTATTTGCTGTCATAAGTTTTGGAGAGAAGGCTGACCCGCTTGCGGATGAATTATATGCGAATGATAGTGTGACTATCAACAAGAGTCAGGCAGTGATGATGGCAGACAGCAGTGTGCAGCTTGCCATCGACGCAGTGGTGCCTGCAGGAAGTTCAGTATCGGCCAACGATACGGCCAGAGTTGCCAGCAATGCATCAGGTAGTATACAGTCTGTGACTTCAGCGTCTACCGAGGCAGTGACAACAGAGGAAGCGACAACAGAAGAGACCCCTTCAGAGGTGCTTCCGGGCGTAACAGCATCAGTGATATATGATGGTGTGTATGTCCATACAGAGCAGTCATCAGATTCTGATATCATAGCTACAGTGAACAGTGGAGAGATGTTCGACGTTGTATCACAGGATGAGAGCTGGATAGGAGTTCAGTTATACGATGGCTCGATCGGATATATTTCAACAGAATATGTAAGTGTGGATGCCTCACTTCAGTAGTAGTGTATATGAGTACCCCTCACCCAGGTACAACACAGTAAGACAGAAAAAGCAAGCCGCATGTCATTCAAGGATGGCGTGCGGCTTGCTTTTTTAGTGTTGTATTGACTGTTGCTCAATTGGTTAGCTTTTTGTAGTAGAAGCACGCCAGCTGTGTGCGGTCTCTCAGCTGCAGCTTGTCAAGGATGGAACTGATATAGTTTCTCACTGTACCCTCGCTCAGATACAGGCTTGATGCGATTTCTTTGTTATTCAGACCATCTGCAACAAGTCTGATAATATTCATTTCCTTGGAACTGAGTTCGTATTCCATTCCGGCAAATGGCGATGGCTGGACATCTGATGAGGTAGTGTCCATATGTCCAATAAGATCAGGGAGCTTTCCAACTATCTCATCCCCGAATACAGTCTGTCCATTGTATACTGCTTTTACTGCCGGTGCGATGCTCTCAAAATTCTGCTTCAGTATATATCCCTTTGCCCCGATACTCAGTGCTTTGATTATATATTCGTCATCTGAAAATGTTGTCAGGAGAAGAATGCGGGCATCCGGGTGAGAGACCATGATATTCTCAGAAGCCTCAAGGCCATTTATGTTCTCCATGCGGATGTCCATGAGTAGAACATCCGGTTGATATTCTTCGTACAGTCTGATCGCATCAGCTCCACTGCCTCCTGTGGCGGATACCTGTATGTCGTCGCAGGCTTCGAGTATGGTCTGAAGTGACAGTGCCACCAGTTGGTCGTCATCTATTATAACTACATTCATTTGTCGGTTCCCTCCTATTTATAATCAGGATATTTTGCATATCTGTTTGGAATTCAGTCTGTAAAATCTCTTTTCATGATATTGATCAATATGGAAAATCCGTCGTCGGTTGATATCTTCATTGTGCCTCCAAGTTTGTTTACTCTTTCCAGGATACCATTTAAGCCCATCCCGCCAGAAGCGATTCCTTGTGCCGGGGATAGACCGGAGCGGATGTTCTGTCCATTGTCTGTTATATACAGTTGATAAAATGCCGGGTGTTCCCGCACGCGGATATCCATATGGTCGCCGTTGCTGTGCTTCAGCGTATTGTTAATGGCTTCCTTTACTATGTTGATGAATGAGTATTTGATCTCTCTTGGAAGCTTATCTGACATGTCGTAATCCATGTAGATGTCCATGTCGCTGACGTTGTTGATCACATCATCTAGGGCAGTGCGCAGGTCTATGGATTCATCGTGTAGATCGTGGACACTTTTTCTCATGCTGTCCATTGCGGTATCCAGCGTAGATTGCAGCTGTGCCAGAGGCTTCTCAAGACGCTCGTCTTTGTTGATAACTTTGATGGCACCGGTCTGAAGTATGGATCTGGTGAGCATATGACCGACATTGTCATGAATCTCCCGGGCAATCCTGTTTCGCTCTGACAGGGTGGCGGTGAGCACCATGTTGTCCTGATTTTCCAGCAACTGGCGTGTATTCTGTGCAACCAGCATGTCGTGTTCTGCAGTATTGTCCCTCATGGCATGAAGCTCCGCCCTCAGTAGATTTATCCGGCAGCAGTACACGCTCATAGCAAATGAGAATGCGATGAGGCATATCTGCGGGAGAACTGACATCAGAGGATAGTTGACGCACATGTATATGGATAACAGGACAAGTATGACTGGTGACAGCCGTTGTCTGTATCTGTACATGTCGTAGCTGACTATGGACACGAACATATAGACTGGGTGCAGCCAGAATGCGGATACAAGATACGCGCATACCAGTGCCTCGCATATGTATGGATATATTCTGCTGTGGTTCTCGGCGCCCTTCGTGGTGGCTCTGTCCACTGCGGAGATCCCGGCAAGTGCTGGATAGACCGCACCGGCAATGAGCGACAGGAGAAGTGCGATGATGAGCCGGGTGTCCGTGGCAGTATTATGCGCATATATCATGACAAATGCTGAGACCAGCAGGAGTCCTTTGTTGATGAGGTGTTTCATAATTATTCTCCATAATGTAGAAAATGCTGTAGTATATATCGTGCTGTCTGAATAGCCGTGCCAGACAGTGTGTGCAGCCTAGTGTAATAATTATTATAAATAAATATGAGGGAAAAAGAAACATGACAAATGTCACATTGTGAAGATGACGTTGTTCACTGTGAAAACAGATCAAGGGTGTATATAATGAGAGCATGTAATAAAGAATGTAGCATGCTGATGAGTGCAAACTATCATGTTATGAACGACACTCATAAGATAATGAGGGTCAAAAAACAGGATATCAAAACAGGAGGATATATATGAGTAATTCAGAAAATGCAATAGAGGTTACCAATCTGGTAAAGAGGTACAAAGATCTACTGGCGCTGGATCATTTCAGTTTGACGGTGAAGGCGGGGGAGATACTTGGACTCCTTGGACCAAACGGCTCCGGCAAAACGACAACTATAAATTGTATACTGTCCCTGCTCACATTTGACAAGGGCGATATAAAGGTATTTGGCAAAGAGATGAAGCCCGACAGCTACGATATCAAGAGAGAGATCGGAGTTGTAATGCAGGATGTGGCGGTGTTCGATGAACTGACTGTATATGAGAATATTGATTACTTCTGCGGCCTCTATATAAAGGACAAAGAGAAGAGACGCAAATGTGTTGAGGAGACAATGGATTTCGTGGATATTGCGGATTACAGGAAATTCCTTCCAAAGAAGCTATCAGGAGGTCTTCTCCGAAGACTGAATATTGCCTGCGGAATAGCGCATAAGCCAAAGCTTATATTTTTCGATGAACCGACAGTTGCAGTTGATCCACAGAGCCGCAACAGAATACTTGAGGGGATAAAACGTCTGAATGAGGAAGGCGCGACTATCGTGTACACCTCTCATTATATGGAGGAGGTCGAGCAGATCTGCGACAGGATAGTCATCATGGACAAAGGTAAATCTGTTGCAGTCGGAACAAAGGATGAGCTCAAGAAGATGATCAAGAATACCGAGACCATCAAGGTTGAGGTGCTTGGACTTACAGGCGAGCAGATGTCGGAGCTTCACAGTCAGCCACATGTGTATGAGGACGAATATAACGGAGGCATGCTGACACTTAGATATTCTGGTGGAAGACACAATCTGGTGAGGCTTATGGAATTTTTCAAGGAGCACGACATATCATTTGGCAGGGTAGTCACGGAGCTCCCAACACTCAATGATGTGTTCCTGGAGATCACAGGCAAGGAACTTAGAGACTGATCTGAATGTAAGCTGGATTATGGATTTGTTGAAGAAACAAATATTTGTATATTTCAGATGAACCGGGATTAAAAGGAGAGAAATATGTTTATACGGGATTTCCTATATACGATAAAGATATTGATGCGTGCCAAGGTGTCTATTTTCTGGACACTGGTATTTCCTATACTGCTTGCCACTTTCATGTACATGGCATTTGGCAACATATATGAACAGGATGAGATGTTTAGTAATATCAAGGTGGCGGTGGTCACTGAGGATGAATCGGCAAATGGACTTAACTATATGCTGGATGCGCTGTCGGATGGCGATGATGCCCTTTTGTCGGTTACAAGGATGAGCGAAAGCGATGCGGAAAAGTCACTGGCTGATGAAGAGGTCGAGGGCATCATATATACGGATGATGTGAAGCTCACGGTTGCGGAGAGTTCTGTCAATGCGAGCATACTTGAGACTGTGCTTTCTGAGTACAAGCAGTACGAGCATGCACTTATGGATATATATAAGGATGGCATCGGACTTCAACAGTATATGTCTGGGACTTCCGGCGTGGATGATATGTCGAACCTTGTGGAAAAGCTCTCAGAACAGAGATCATATTATACAGAGAAGGCCAGCACCGAGGGCAGCCAGAACGTGTATAACAATTATTTCTATGCCATATTTGCCATGAGCTGTCTGTTTGCATCACTTTCATCTATAGAGATGATGAACAATCTTCAGGCAAATGTGAGCGCTACGGGAAAGAGAAAAAATGTGTCCCCACAGAGAAAAATGACCTTTGTTTTGGCAGAGTTTGCTGCACTGCTGCTTATACATTTTGTTGTCGAGGTCATAAGCTTTATATACATGTCCTGCATAGGAGTGGATTTTGGCGACAGAGTATGGGAGATCCTGCTTACTCTGTTTGTGGGCTGCTTTATCGGTCTGGCGATTGGAGTCATAGTTGGGGCTATATCAAAGCTTGCTGAGGGAACCAAGATAGGTATTGTGATCGGAATATCCATGGTGATGTCCATCCTTTCTGATCTGTGTATAAACGGGATAAAGTATGAGATACAGCAGCACGTGCCGATTATAAATAAGCTCAATCCCGCGGCTCTGATATCGGATTCATTCTATGCGCTGAATGTTTACAGTGACCACCAGGTTTTCACTGAGAATATCGTCATAATGGCTATTGAGGCTGTGGTCCTCATAACAGTAGGGATTCTCATGGTAAGGAGGAACAGATATGCAAGTGTTTAGATCTTTTTTCAAGGTTTTGAGAAAATATATTGGGGAGATGATTATGTATGTGGGAATCCTGTGCGGAGTTATGATAGTGTTCATCAATCTGGGAAACAAGGATCCACAGAACTATTATAAGGATAAAACGATCAAATATGCGGTGAGCGATGAGGATGGCAGTGAGATGAGCAGAAAATTGGTGGCTTACCTGAATGATACGCAGCAGCTTGTAGATGGCGTTGATATAGACAAACGAGGTATTCAGGATGCTCTCTACAACAGGACGGTGGCTTGTGTGATCAGGATACCGGATGGTTTTGGTGATGCATGGGCAAATGATGCTGCGGATGGTCTGCTTGAGATAACGACTATCCCCGGAAGTCAGGCATCCATGCTGTTTGAGACAAGGCTTGACAGTTATATGAATATGGTATCTCTGTACAAGAAAGCCGGTGATGATGTGAACGATGCAGATAAGAGAGCGAGGGAGGCACTTGAGCAGAAGGCGGAAGTCGATATGGCAGACGGAAAGACCTCAGGACATTCCATGTTATATAACTTCTACAATTATCTCGGCTGGGTCATGATCTGCATAATGATAGTTGGTATAGCTCCGGTTCTGCAGGTGTACAACAGAAAGAAACTCAGAGCGCGTATAGAGTGCTCATCCTACAGATTCTTCAGACTCAACAGAGAACTTGTACTGGGAATGATGTCAACTGGATGTGCGCTGTGTGTGATATTCATAGTGCTGTCGAAAATACTGATAAAATATGAGGTTTTATCGGCAAGGGGAGGAATGTTCATACTGAATATGCTGGTGTATGCCTGCGTGGCACTGTCACTGGCGTTTCTAATTAGCAAGCTGACCCAGAGTGAACAGATTCTTTCTATGTGTGCAAACGTAATATCGCTTGGAATGGCATTCCTCTGCGGGATATTTGTGCCGAGAGAGTTCTTAAGTGACACTGTGATGGCGATAGCACATTTCCTTCCGGCATATTGGTATGCAAATGCAACGGAAGCCATCGACAGTTTTGTATCAGGCAGTTCGGTGTCCGGTATATTTGTGAGCATGGGAGTTCAGGTGCTTTTTGCCGTTCTGTTCATACTTGTTGGAGTGATCGTTGACAGGTACAAGACCGCCGGCAGGGCTATGGCTTAGAAAATACACTGGAAGTTATGAGGCATGGTCTGTTATAATGTTCTTTGGAGGGAGTATAGGAGGAACGAGAAAGTGCTTAAAAAGAAAGTGCTGAAACAGAACAACTTACTCAGACTGCAGAAGAGACTTGCAGTGGTTATGCTGGCCCTTACACTTGGACTCGGTACAGGGTGCGGCAAAACAGATGACGGGGCGGACGGTGCTGCGTCGTCAGAAGTAGAGACTTTGGCGGATGGTCAGACAAACGATCAGACAGATGCCGGAGCATCAGAAGGAGATGGACAGGAGTCAAAAAAAGCTACGGAAGACAAGGATGAGCCTTATGTAGAGGGAACATACTCAAGTGATTCGTATGACGTGGCGGAGTTTGCGGCAGAGACTCGTAAGAAGACCGACGAAGAGGGTAATCGCGGTGTGTATTACGAGATATTGGTCAGATCATTTGCCGATTCAGACGGCGATGGTATAGGCGATCTGAATGGCATCACGGAGAAACTTGACTATCTGAAGGAGCTCGGGATCGACGGGATATGGCTCATGCCGATCACTGCATCCGATACTTATCACGGGTATTCGGTGACGGATTACATGACGGTGAATCCCGATTACGGAACAGAGGATGATCTTAAAAGATTGCTTGATGAGGCACACAGCAGAGGCATGAAAGTCATCATGGATCTGGTCATCAATCACACCAGTATCAATCATCCGTGGTTTCAGGCTGCAAAGTCAGATGAGAACAGCGAGTACAGAGATTATTACAGGTGGGTGTACAAGACCGACAAGAAAGACTGCAATCATCTCCTCGACAAATCAAGCTGGGGAGATATGGTGTGGCACCAGGAAGGAGACTTCTATTATTATGGTGTGTTCGGCGCGGATATGCCGGATCTGAACTATAACAATCCGGATGTTAGACAGGCTGCGAAGGATGCCGCCGGTCACTGGCTGGAGCTTGGTCTTGATGGTTTCCGTATGGACGCCGCAGTTCATATCTATGGGGCGCATGAGTTCAAGCAGCAGGAAGATTCTGAAGCGGCAAACATCACCTGGTGGAACGAATTTGCCGGTTACTGCGAGAGCATAAATCCTGATGTATACCTGGTGGGTGAGGTATGGCAGGATGACAAGGTGCTGGAAAATTATGTCCAGCCATTTGACACGAAGTTTGATTTTGCAATTCAGCAGAAGATACTGAACTGCGTACAGAAAGGCATGGCGGTGCCAGGATTTGGCGATTCTCTTTCCGTGGCGATAGAGAATATACAGAATAAATATGACGGCGTGGATGCCAACTATCTGAATGGAATATTTGGAGCAAATCACGATCAGGACAGGATAGCATCGTCGGTGAACAGTCTGGATAAGGCGAGACAGATAGCAGCGGTATATATGACACTTCCAGGCAATCCATATATATATTATGGCGAGGAGCTTGGAATGTACGGCAGTAAGCCGGATGAGATGATAAGGACGCCTTTTCTTTGGGGAGGTGACAGTACATATAATACGTCGTGGGAAAAGGACGATCAGAATGCAGAGACAAAGGGACTTGACCAACAGATGAAAGATCCGGATTCAATGTATTCATATTACAAGACACTTATAGCGCTTAGAAAAGACAATCCTGCCCTTATGAAAGGAAACTATAGAGCGGCAGCGCTCACAAGCGACAGTGTGATAGCGTACTTCCGTGAGGCGGATGGACAGAAACTGCTAGTGGTGCACAACTTTGCAGAGGGCGATCAGACGGTATCACTTGCTGAGTGCGGAGACATAACAGTTACAAATGTACTTTATTCAAGTTCTGGTGAGACAGGTGTGTCAGACCTTAGTTCAGTGAAATTAGCTGGAAATGAGAGCGTGGTGCTGGAACTTGGTGAGTAGATAAAAAATTCCAATTTAAAGGAGGCTCTTCATGAAGAAAATACTAATAACGGGTGGTACAGTATTTGTAAGCCGGTATGCGGCGCAGTATTTTGTGGACAAAGGCTATGAGGTGTATGTGGTGAACAGAAATTCAAGACCGCAGGTTCCAGGTGTGAAACTTATAGAAACGGACAGGCATGACCTGGGAGACAAACTCAAAGACATCTATTTTGATGTTGTGGCGGACATAACCGCATATAATGCGGAAGATATCACAGACTTATGTGACAGCCTTGGTTCATTTGGTCAGTATATCATGATCAGCTCAAGTGCAGTGTATCCAGAGTATGGAGATCAGCCATTCCGTGAAGATTCAGAACGGGCACTCAACAGATACTGGGGGTCATATGGTACGGATAAGATTGCTGCGGAGGATGCATTACTTGACAGAGTGAGTGATGCTTACATACTCAGGCCACCATATATTTATGGACCTATGAACAATGTATACAGGGAGGCTTTTGTATTTGACTGCGCCAGGGCGGACAGACCATTTTATCTGCCCGGAGATGGTGGAATGAAGCTGCAGTTCTTCCATGTGAAGGATCTCTGTATCCTGATGGAGAGAGTAATAGAGGAAAAGCCGGAGACTCATATCATGAATGTGGGAAATGTGGAGCAGGTCACTATAAAAGACTGGGTGACGATGTGTTACGCCTGCTTTGATAAGATCCCTGCGTTTGTAAATGTCAGTGAGGATATAGAACAGAGAAATTATTTCAGTTTTTATAACTATGAATATTATCTCGATGTGCAGCAGCAGAACAAAATATACCCGGAGACAATATCATTGGAAGATGGATTGAAAGAATGCGCAGAGTGGTATGTGGAAAATGAATCAGAAGTTGGGAAAAAGTCATATATGGAATATATAGACTGTAATTTAAAATAATGTACGTTGGTGCAGCGATATTGTAAATGATATGTATTTAGGGAGATCTGGAGCTTCGGCTCCGGATCTTTTTTTATAGATATACATTCAAATATCGTCGAGATATACGATGTGTATAAATTCATTAAGAGTTGCCCGGCATTTAAAAGGGTATGTTGGGGATTTTTATGAAATTAGTGAGAATGCAGAAAATGGTAAGAAATATCTGTATGATATTCTATCAATAAAAAAGGAAACGAGCAACCCACAACAGTAAAATGTGGTAAAAACCCATTTCCTTTTCTATATACTATTCCAACACGCTTCTTTTGTTAAGAATCTATAAATTATTTATTGTTGGCGTTGTCCTTCTCCTCGCGCTTCTGATCCATCATAGCACGAACCTTCATTGAAAGACCGAACAGGTTGATGAAACCTGAAGCATCCTTGTGATCGTAGAGGTCGCCAGTTGTGAATGAAGCAAGGCTCTCTGAGTACAGAGTATAATCTGATGTAGTACCAGCCTTGATGATGTTACCCTTGTAGAGCTTCATCTTTACATGACCAGTTACACGCTCCTCAGTCTTGGCAACAAATGCTGAAAGGCTCTCGCGGAGAGTGCAGAACCACTTTCCTTCATATACAAGTGCTGCGAACTTTGTTCCGACAAGCTTCTTGTACTCCATGGTATCACGGTCAAGTGTGAGCTCCTCAAGCTGCTTATGAGCCTCTGTAAGGATAGTTCCACCAGGTGTCTCGTATACACCACGTGACTTCATGCCGACAACACGGTTCTCAACGATATCGATGATACCGATACCGTGCTTTCCGCCGAGCTTGTTCAGCTCACGGATGATATCAGAAGTTTTCATCTTCTTGCCGTTGAGTGCTACAGGGTAGCCCTTCTCGAAGTCAAGGTCGATGTACTCAGGCTCATCAGGTGCCTTCTCAGGTGTAACTGAGAGAACCAGAAGGTCATCGTAGTTTGGCTCATTTGCAGGATTCTCAAGCTCAAGGCCCTCATGGCTGATGTGCCAGATGTTACGGTCACGGCTGTAAGAATGCTTTGCATCAAATGGAAGATCGATGCCGTGTGCCTTACAGAAAGCGATCTCATCCTCACGTGACTGCATTGTCCACTCAGGCTGTCTCCATGTAGCGATAACCTTGATGTCCGGTGCAAGAGCCTTGATAGAAAGCTCAAAACGAAGCTGGTCGTTACCCTTACCTGTAGCTCCGTGGCAGATGGCAACAGCGCCTTCCTTACGTGCAACCTCAACGAGCTTCTTGGCAATGATAGGTCTTGCAAATGAAGTACCGAGAAGGTACTTGTTCTCATATACAGCGTCAGCCTGAACTGTTGGCATGATGTACTCATCGCAGAGCTCGTCTACAACATCGATGATGTAAAGCTTCTCAGCTCCTGAATACTTTGCTCTCTCGTCAAGTCCCTCAAGCTCACTCTCCTGACCTACATCTATACATGCACAGATAACATCGTATCCGTATGTCTCCTTTAACCATGGGATGATGGCAGTGGTATCAAGACCGCCTGAATAAGCCAGTACAACTTTTTCTTTAGCCATTTTAATAAATCCTCCTATTTATAAATATAGAGCAGATGCAATAAGGATACATCTACGCACATCACAAGAGCTCTGTCCGGCTAAGCGGGATTCTCTATATGACATTTTCTACATGAACTATACAACGCAAATGTATATTATGCAAGTGATTTTTCAAAATATTCATTCGTTCACCGTATATTATTCATGAAAAATATGCATAAATACAGAGCAAAATGGTGGCAAAAACGCTGATAAATCGTATATTTTGGACAAATATGCAAATATTCAAAAAAACCATTGCATATTATACGTTACAAATGTATAATTATAAAAGTTTCCGTAGAGAAAACGAGGAACAGAGATACAAAAGCTCAGGGTAATGAGTGTATTTCTACATATTAAATAGTGTATGTTGACGATATACATTGTCAGGTATACAATCAGACAGAGTATGTCTTTATACAGATATAGAAAAAGTACATATAAATTATGGAGGCAGTTATGATTAAGGTAGGAATTATCGGATCAACAGGATATGCAGGACAGGAGATAGTAAGAATTCTTCTTGGACATAAGGAAGCGGAGATCGTATGGTATGGATCAAGAAGCTTTATAGATCAGAAGTATTATCAGGTATACGGCAACATGTTCCAGATCGTGGATGCAAAGTGTATGGATGACAACATGGAGGAGCTTGCCTCACAGGTAGATGTAATATTTACCGCCACACCACAGGGACTGTGCGGATCACTGGTAAATGAGGAGATACTGTCCAAAGTCAAGATCATAGACCTCAGTGCAGATTTCAGAATAAAGGATGTTGCTACTTATGAGAAGTGGTACAAGATAGAGCACAAGAGCCCACAGTTTATTGACGAGGCTGTGTATGGTCTCTGTGAGATAAACAGGGAGGATATAAAGAAGTGCAGACTTCTTGCAAATCCTGGATGTTATACAACTTGTTCGATCCTTTCACTCTACCCACTGGTTAAGGAAGGTCTGGTTGATGCCAACTCCATCATCGTTGATGCTAAGTCTGGAACATCAGGTGCAGGAAGAGGCGCGAAGATCGCAAATCTCTACTGTGAGGTCAACGAGAGCATCAAGGCTTATGGTGTTACAACACACAGACATACCCCTGAGATAGAGGAGCAGCTTGGATATGCGAATGGAAGTCCGATAGTCATTAATTTCACTCCACATCTTGTTCCTATGAACAGAGGAATACTTGTGACAGCATATGCCAACCTCAAGGAGAAGGTCGACTACGATACAGTGAGAGCTGCATACGATAAGTACTATGCAAATGAGAGATTTATCAGAGTCCTCGACAAGGATGTATGTCCTGAGACAAGATGGGTTGAGGGAAGTAACTATGTGGATGTCAATTTCAAGATAGATGAGAGAACAAACAGAGTCATCGCCATGGGTGCACTTGACAATCTCGTAAAGGGAGCAGCAGGTCAGGCTGTGCAGAACATGAACATCATGTTTGGATTTGACGAGGCTGAGGGTCTTCGCATGGCTCCTGTTTTCCCATAAACATCAGGTTTGAAGCATTTGCCTCAAAATAGGCACTTGGAAATAAGGTGGTAGGATGAAGATAATTCCGGGAGGCGTGACCGCCCCTGCGGGCTTTAGGGCAGCGGGACTTCACGTTGGAATAAGAAGAAATAAACTGAAAAAAGATATGGCACTTCTGGTGAGCGATGTTCCGGCTCATGTGGCAGGAGCATTTACACAGAACATGGTTCAGGCGGCTCCGGTCATATACGACAGGCGGCTTTGCCAGAATGTGGGAATGTGTCAGGCGCTGGTGGTAAACAGCGGTGTGGCGAATACCTGTACCGGAGAGCAGGGAATCCATGATGCGGAGGCCATGGCGGCCCATGTAGGTAAGAGCCTTGGCATAGATCCAAGCACGGTTGCGGTGGCTTCTACAGGAGTCATAGGAATGAGACTTCCGATGGATGTCATACAGAGCGGTATAGATATGCTGGTGCCTGAGCTGTCATATTCTATAGATGCCGGAGTGGATGCCGCGGAGGCGATCAAGACGACTGATATCTATAAGAAGGAGATAGCCGTAACTTTAGAGATCAAGGGGCAGCATGTTACCATCGGAGGTATGTGTAAGGGATCAGGAATGATCAATCCTAACCTGGGAACCGTACTCAGCTTCATCACGACGGATCTGAATATCAGTTCAGAGCTGCTTGACAAGGTGCTTAAGGCTGATGTGGTCGATACATACAACATGGTGTCAGTGGACGGAGATATGTCCACCAACGACACTGTCATGATATTTGCAAATGGCATGGCGGGCAACGAGGAACTGCTGGAGACCGATGACGACTTTCCTGCATTTGTCGAGGCAATAAGATATATCAACCGCGCATTTGTCAGAGCGATAGCCTCGGACGGCGAGGGTGCTACCAAGATGTTTCAGGTGGATGTGTCGGGCATGCCGGATAAGGATACTGCAAGACATCTGGCAAAGGCGATAGTGGCCTCCAATCTTGTAAAGTGTGCCATGTACGGAGCTGATGCCAACTGGGGCAGAATAGTGTGCGCCATGGGACAGAGCGGCGTGAAGTTTGATCCATACAGGGTGGATATAGAGATAGCCAGTGTGGCAGGACATCTTGAGATCGTAAAGCATGGAGTGACAACTGATTACGATGAGAAGGAAGCAAGTCACATACTCTCAGAGAAGCAGATAAAGCTCAAGGCGCATATGAATATGGGGGATGAGATGGCCACAGCGTGGGGGTGCGATCTCACATATGACTATATCAAGATAAATGCGGATTACAGAAAATAGACTGTAGTCAATAATATGAAATAGAAGAAAGAAGGACAGAGAAATGGTTATAGGTGATTACACAGTAGATCAGGTAATTGAGAAGGCACAGACGCTGATAGAGGCTATGCCGTATATCAAGAAGTTCCAGGGTAAGACAGTGGTAGTAAAGTATGGCGGAAGCGCTATGCTTGACGAGAACCTCAAGTACAACGTCATCAAGGACGTTGCCATGTTAAAGCTCGTTGGAATGAAACCGGTCATCGTACATGGTGGCGGTAAGGAGATCAGCAAGTGGGTTGAGAAGGTTGGCAAGGAGGCAGAATTTATCAATGGTCTCCGTGTGACAGATGCAGAGACTATGGAGATCGCAGAGATGGTTCTCGGCAAGGTCAACAAGAGCCTCGTAAGCCTCATGCAGAAGATCGGACTTAAGGCAGTCGGAATCAGCGGCAAGGACGGCGGTATGTTCACAGTCAAGAAGAAGTTCCCTGGTGGCAAGGATATAGGTTATGTGGGAGAGATAACAAAGGTTGACACATCTATCCTCACATCACTCATCGAGGATGATTTCATCCCTGTTATAGCACCTATAGGTGTGGATGAGAATTACGAGGATTACAATATCAACGCTGATGACGCTGCATGTGCAGTCGCTACAGCTCTTGAGGCTGAGAAGCTTGTATTCCTCACAGATATCGAGGGAGTATTCATCGATCCAACAGACAAGTCGACACTTATCTCAGAGATGGATATACATGAGGCAAAGGACATCATAGAGAAGGGTGTTGTCGGCGGCGGTATGCTTCCGAAGCTTAACAACTGTATCTCAGCCATGGAGAACGGAGTTTCAAGAGTGCATATCCTCGATGGACGTCTCCAGCACTGCCTGCTTCTTGAGTTCTTCACCCAGAAGGGTATCGGAACAGCTATCCTCAAGGAGCCTTTATTCTAGGATGTAGGGCAGAATATAACAAAGCTTCAAATATTAAAATAGTAAATTATAAAACAGTATATATGACCATGGTGGACAGCCATCTGTAAGGATGGAAGATTACCGGTCATGTATGCTGTTTTTTTATGTCTGATCTGAATCGGGGAGTTTATAAAAATGTTACATTTTTATGTATTGTAAAAAGTATCAATGAATAAGGGATAAAAGGGCTCTTTTGTGAAAAAAGTAACAAAAATGAAATAAAATAGAAATATATTGTTGTAAATTCAGAGGTGTTTAGATACAATAAACCTGTGTAATTCTGTGCTGACACAGGAGGTGTCGCACGATGAAGAAAATAATTAAAAATTTAGCATATTTATGCGTGCTGACGATGACATTATTGTGTTCCGGCTGTGGAGAAGAACAGGTAACTATATCCGGTAATTCAGAAGAGAATGTTACGGAGAAAGCTTCGCAGCAAGGCGCGGAAGAAGCCGGAGCAGACGAGAGCGTAACGATACATTCAGAAATTCCAGAATACATAACAGTTTTTGTATGCGGAGCAGTGAAGAATGAGGGTGTATATGAACTCGAAGCCGGATCCAGGGCGAATGATGGCCTTGAGGCGGCGGGAGGATTCTCCGATGACGCAGATACCGTTGCGGTGAATCTTGCAGATGTGCTTGAGGATGGTCAGAAGCTGTACTTCCCTGTCGGAGGTGAACAGCTTCCGGAAGAGAGCGAAGGTGGGACAGATGCGTCGGAACAGAGACTGGTCAACATCAACAGTGCAGATGCTGCGGAGCTTATGACGTTACCGGGAATAGGCGAGACGAAGGCCTCACAGATTGTCGAGTACAGACGGAAGAATGGAGCATTTGCCTGTAAAGAAGACCTTAAGAATGTCAGTGGCATAGGAGACAGTATATATGAGAAACTGGAGACATATATATCGACAGAGTAAATGAGTCTCGGGGTAGAAAGGATGTTAAGATGAAGAAAGTTCTTGTTGTGGATGATGAGAAGTTGATTGTTAAGGGCTTGAAGTTCAGCCTGGAACAGGATGATATGGAAGTGGATACAGCCTATGATGGCGGCGAGGCTATAGAGAAGATAAAGGCCAACGATTATGATATAGTGCTTCTGGATATAATGATACCTGTATATACCGGAATAGAGGTGTGTCAGATGGTCAGGGAATTTTCAAATGTCCCAATTATCATGCTCACTGCAAAGGGTGAGGATATGGATAAGATCATGGGACTTGAGTATGGTGCAGATGACTATATAACAAAGCCATTTAATATTCTTGAGGTGAAGGCCAGGATCAAGGCTATACTTAGAAGAAGCAACCGCAAGCAGGCACCTGCAAAACCGTCAAATGTAATGGAGATCAACGGAATGAAGGTTGAGCTTGACAGCAGACGTGTATTTGTCGGTGGTAAGGAGCTTAATCTGACAGCCAAGGAGTTTGACCTTCTTGAACTGCTCATGGCGCATCCAAACAAGGTATATTCAAGAAATGAACTCCTGAATACGATCTGGGGAGATTCCTACCCGGGAGATGCGAGAACAGTTGATGTGCATGTTAGAAGACTTCGTGAGAAGATAGAAGCTAATCCGGGTGAGCCGGTATACATTCATACAAAATGGGGAGTAGGATATTTCTTCAAGGGCTGATATGAAAAAAAAGAAACGTGCAACAGTTGAAACAGAAAAAATTGAAGAGAAGAATACCGCCCAGGAGAGATCAAGGGTCAGTATCAGAGTGGGGCAGAGAACGATCATATCGCTCATTGTGGCAGTGAGTGTGGCAGTGATCGCTTATGCAGCACTGTGGATACTGGCGGGCACTGTGAATTCGAAGAGTGAGAGAAATCTTGACAGACACGCACAGGAGTGTGCAGAATACATTGCTCATATAGTGAATGAACACAAGGCGGAGGATGATATAGGGAGAGCCGTGGACGAGATAAAGACCATGGCTTATTCTCTCTCTGCACGTATAGTTATAGTGGATACTGATTACAAGGTCGTGGTGGACTCCTATGGAAAAGACACTGGAAGATATCTGGTGGATGAGAACGTGTTCAGCGTAATGAAGGGGCAGCAGAAGTATATATCAGAGACAGAGGAAAATGTGTACAGACGCATAGTTCCAGTGATCAACAGTGAGGGCTATACAGATGCGGTGGCACTGATATCTCTTGAGACCGATGCTCTCGATAACCTGTCAATATATATGAAGAGAAATGCAACTTATCTGTTTGCGATATCTTTGATACTTGGATTGATAGCTGCTTGTTTTTCGGCTAAGTTATCAGTCAGGGATGTGAACCGTGTCAGAAACGAGATAGAGGGAATGAAAGGCGGCAGCCTTGAACCGATGAGCGTGGATGGTATGTTCAGGGAGACACAGGAGCTGACAAAGGATATAAACGATATATTCAACAAGGCACAGCTTCTTGAGGAGTCCCGTCAGGAATTCGTATCAAATGTCTCACATGAGTTAAAGACACCGATAACATCCATGAAGGTTCTGTCCGAGTCGCTGCTCACCCAGAGCGATGTACCGGCGGAGATGTACAGGGAATTCATGGAGGATATAGTTCAGGAGATAGACAGAGAGGCGGAGATCATAAGTGATCTGCTCACATTGGTCAAGACAGATAAGGGACCGGACAGCCTGAATAAAGAGCCTGTGGACATGAACGAGTTTATGGATCTCATACTCAAGAGACTTAAGCCGTTGGCGGAGAAGAGGAGCATACAGCTTTCATTTGAGAGCTTTGGAGACATAAAGGCAGAGATAGACAAGGTGAAATTTACACTGGCTATCTCTAACCTGATAGAGAATGGAATAAAATATAACATCGATGGCGGATGGATAAAGGTTTCTCTCAATTCAGACCACAGGAATTTCTATATCAAGGTTGCGGATTCCGGTGTCGGCATACCGGAGGACTGTATAAATCACATTTTTGAGAGATTCTACAGAGTAGATAAGGCGAGAAGCCGAGACACAGGTGGAACCGGTCTGGGACTTGCCATCACGAAGAATATTATTATCATGCACAAAGGAACTATAAATGTATATAGTGAGCCGGGAAAGGGAACGACATTCACGGTAAAGATTCCGTTACAGGCTCAGGAGTAAAGGATAGATATGACGAAGAAAAAAAGAATTTTGCTCACTGCCATGGTCATGGTCACGGTGGTGGTCCTTGTGGCATGTGGAAGCGACAGCAAGAATGGCAGAAAGAAAAAAAATGTGGACGATTCAACTGAAAATCTGACTCTGTACTATGCAAACTCAACGTGGACTGATCTGTCCCCGGAGGTTGTCACCCGTGACCAGCTCGTCACGACGGAGAACCTTATCGATACTGTGATGAATGCGCTGATGGACAGCGGGGAAATGACGGATAAGCAGGTCCCGGTTCCTCAGGGCGTTACGTACCAGAGATATACATATGACGGTCAGGCAACTATCAATCTTATGTTCAACGTTGACTGGGAGGCCACTGACACATATGAGATGGTGCTAAGCAAGGCGGCATTTGTGAGAACTCTGACACAGATCGAATCGGTGAAGAAGGTTGTGTATGAATACACTGACATTGCAAATGAGAACAGTATCGTGCGTGAGGAGCTCACAAATGATTCATTTTCAGATATGGACAACTTCATGAATCCACATGAAGAGTACAACATATATATGCCGGACAGCACAGGACAGAAGCTGGTTCAGAAGACCATAGATCTGGACAGATCAGCTCCTGAATCACTGGAGGAACAGATGGTTGCAGGACTGAGAATGAGTTACGATGGAACAGTTGCACCGTTCAATGAGAAAACTGTGGTTAAGAGTGTCACTGTGGATGATGCTGACGGTGTGTGTACGATAACATTTAATGAGAGCTTTGCGGATGGAACAGCAGGTGTGGACGATGAGATACTTGTGTATTCTGTTGTGGATTCCCTCATGGAGCTTGAAGATGTCAAGAGGGTACAGATAAATGTGGATAATACAAATAACAGATTGAACAACATCGATCTCAGCAGGAAATTTACTGCTGATTATTCAAAGCTTGAGAGATAAACAGAAGTTTGAACAAAACAGGAGGATACGAATATAAAGAGACCATTATTCTGGATAGCAGTATGCTTTGCGCTTGGAGAGGCGTATAAAGAGGCGGCTGACAGTTCAGTGCTTATAATTGGTCTGATCATATTGGCTGCACCGGTATTGTCGGTTTACATGGACAAAGCCGGTACAGCCATGTTTTTTTATAGTGGCAAAGCTCATGGTGATAAAGACAGAAAGAACAGGATCGTCAGATGCGTTCTGAGTATGATGATATTTGGAATGATCTCGTTGACCGGTTATATGAATGGCTGTGCTATGTCAAAGCAGGAGAGACTCGCAGAAGAGCTCGATGGGCAGCAGCCGGGCGGTATAGAAGGAAAGGTGTACGAGATCAGGCAGTCCGGCGATGAATGGCGGGTATATGTGTATGCGGAATGGATAACATTTGGCGGAGGCGACTCAGAAGAAACTGTGGAATACCGGGGAAGATCAAAGGTATTGCTGTACATGGAAGACGTGGGAAGCCTGAAGACCGGAATGAAGCTGACCTTAAGCTGCAGTCTGTCAAGGCCGGACTCTGCAGATAATCCGGGCGAATTCGATGCGCGGGAATATTATTCGCACAAGGGAATATATATAGTAGGAAAGGATATCTCCATTCTGGAGTGTGGAGAGGACTACAGCCGTATAGGAGACATTCTGTTCAGGCTGCGTATAAAGTCCGGGGAGATCACAGACAGTGTGTTTGGAGAGACGGATGGCTCGGTGATAAAGGCAATGCTACTGGGGGATAAGAGCGGCATTGACAGGGATACGAAGAAGCTGTTTCAGATGAATGGAATAGCTCATATTCTGGCGATATCCGGTGTGCACATAGCAATAATAGGAATGACATTATTCGGCGTGCTGCGAAGGCTTACAGGGTCATATATGGCATCAGGTATAATGGCTATATCTGTGATCGTACTTTACGGAGTTATGACAGGGATGGCGAGTTCAACTGTAAGAGCCATGATAATGATGGTGATATCTGTGATCGGTCAGGTAAAGGGGCGAAGCCCTGATATGCTTACATCCGCGGGAACCGCGTCAGTCATACAGGCGCTGATTGATCCGGGTATTATCCTTGATGCCGGATTTCAGTTGTCTTTTGCTGCAGTGCTGGGGATGGCGGTGCCTGGAGCACTTATGAAAAAGCTTATTCCAACTAAGAATAAGGTAGTCAGCACACTTGTAATGAATCTGGCGATAACACTTGCCACCGGACCGCTTGTTATATTCTATTATTACCAGTTTCCGCTGTATTCGATCTTTCTGAATCTGCTCATAGTGCCATTGGTTTCTGTGATAATATTCGTGAGTATCGTCGTGATTGCGGCTATGCTTATTTTTCCCGGGATACTACAGGGCAATGAGATGGCGGTGGGCATAGGAGCGTTTCCTGTGAAGCTGATACTTGCAATATACAGGCAGCTTTGCGAATGGGCGATGAAGCTTCCATTTTACAGTATAAATACAGGCCATGTGTCGGTTATGATGATCGTAGTATTTTATATGGCTATGGTTGGAGTGCTGATCCTGCTTGTAAGAGCAAAGAGTGCAGACTGCGCCAGGGTGAGGAGGCGGATGGTCTGTCTGTGCGCTGCTGTGATCATGACCTTGTGCTGCGTGTGTTACGAAGCAGCTTCATTTGACCGGGAGTTCAGAGTTGTATTTATGGATGTTGGTCAGGGAGACGGCATACTTATAAGGTCTGGCATGGGAGTAAATATATTGATAGATGGGGGCTCGACGAGTAGCAATAAGGTTGGTGAGTACGTGATGGCGCCTGTTCTAAAGTTTTATGGTGCAGCTCATGTAGACTATGCATTTGTGACACACGGAGATAAAGATCATGTGTCCGGTATCCAATATCTTCTAAGCGATACGAACTCCGGTATCAGAATAGATAATCTTGTGGTTCCGATGTATGGTGATATTGAAAATATGGGGGAACTGCTTGAGCTGGCAGAGAAAAGAGGCGTAAATAACATATATATGGACGGCGATTCTCAAATGTCCTATGGCAAGGACGCGGCTAAGATGTGGTTAAATTTCTTGCATCCGTCCGAAAAAACTGATATAAAAGATGCAAATGATCTTTCTGCGGTTATCCGTCTGGAGTATCGAGGGTACAGTGTTTTATTTACGGGAGACCTGGGAGAAGATGGAGAACGGGAGCTTATCTCGGAGGGCGGTGATCTGAGTGCTGATGTGTTGAAGGTCGGACATCACGGCAGCAGATATTCTACGAGTGGGGAGTTCCTGAGAGCAGTCGACCCGGATCTTGCGATCATATCGGCGGGGGAGAATAACCGATATGGTCATCCGCACGGGGAGACACTGGAGCGTTTGGATGCCTGTGGAGCTGATGTAATGAGTACCATAGACCATGGAGCTATATGTGTAGAGATAACGGATGGTGGAATTTCGGTAACCGGATACAGATGATCAGGGAGTTATGAGAATAAGAATTCTGAAAGGAGAACAGGGGAAGGAAGAAACGACTATGATGTGGAAAGGAAGATGAGTATGACAAAAAAACTAAAATTACTGCTGGAATTTGTAATGCTGACACTTGGCGCAGTTATAGCTGCATTTGCTATCGAAGAATTTCTCGTGCCGAACACCATACTTGACGGAGGAGTCATCGGTATAGGTATCATGATCAATAATCTCACAGAAGTGTCCCTGAGTATTCTGACGATCGTTCTTAATGTTCCGTTTCTTATAATAGGTTCAAGACAGCTTGGTAAGATGTTCATAGTTAAGTCCGGTTATTCCATGGCTGTATTCTCAGTATTTGTGGAGATATTCAAACCCCTTGAAAATGCAACCTCAGAGACCATACTTGCGGTGTGCTTCGGCGGTGTGATACTTGGACTAGGAGTAGGTATCATCATCAAGTTCGGAGGGTGCCTGGATGGAACAGAGACTGTGGCTATCATGCTGAACAAGAAAAATGACTGGCCCGTTGGGAGAGTTGTGCTGGGCATGAATCTGGTCATATATTCCATTGCGGGAATGCTCTTTGGTTTGGACAGGGCGATGTACAGTCTTCTTACATATTTCATAACGTCGAAGGTACTGGATATGGTTGAGACCGGCCTGGAGCAGGCGAAGGCAGCCATGATCATAACAGATGATGCCAGAGAGGTGGCTGACAAGATATATAGGAAGCTTGGAAGAACGGTGACTATCATGCAGGGAAAGGGAATGATAAGTGGCAACAAGACGGTGCTTTACTGTGTTATCACAAGATTTGAGATCGGCGAGTTGAAGAATATCATCAACTCCATTGATTCTTCTGCATTTGTCACAGTCACGGATGTGGCGGAGATCATAGGAAATCACATCAAGGATAATGAATATAAGGAGATCCTTGAGAAGATAGATGAGAAGGAAGAACCTCTTACAAAGCTTCCGGAGCATGAGAGTATGAAAGATTTTGACGGATTGGAGCATGCCGGAAAAATAGATTAGAAAAAAGCCTGTTACGGATACCGGCAGATAACTGCTGTATATGTAACAGGCTTTTCTTTGGTATATGATTACCAGACTGTAGTCAGATATTATTGGATACTGTCTACAAATGCCTTGTGGATCCTGTAGTCGCTGTCAAGTTCAGGGTGGAAGGAGAGGGCGAACTGGCTGCCATACTTAACCGCCACGATCTTGTCATCTACTGTAGCAAGGACATCGACCTCAGGTGAAGCCTCAGCCACATAAGGTGCACGGATGAAGGTCATTGGAACTTCGCCGATGCCCTTGAGCTCAGCCTCAGTGTGGAAGCTTCCAAGCTGTCTTCCATAGGCATTTCTCTTTACTGTGACAGGGAGGGTGCCAAGGTGTACAGTATCATCACCTTCGATGTGCTGTGCCAGAAGAATAAGGCCTGCACATGTGGCAAGAACTGGCATGCCACCCTCGATCTGAGATTTTATAGTGTCGAACATATCGCTGTCTCTGAGAAGTTTACCCTGGACTGTACTCTCACCGCCGGGAAGAATCAGAGCGTCATAATGCTTGTCAAGATCTCCGGCATTTCTCAGTTCTACGCATGGAACACCCAACTCAGAGAGGACGTGTTCATGCTCGGCAAAAGCTCCCTGTACTGCCAATACACCAACCTGCATATTACTTACCCCTTTCTGCCATGAGGATTGCGATCTCCTGCTCGTTGATACCAACCATAGCCTCACCAAGTCCCTCTGAAAGCTTTGCAACGAGATCAGCGTTATTGTAGTTTGTTGTTGCCTGAACGATGGCAGCAGCGCGCTTAGCAGGATCTCCTGACTTGAAGATACCGGAACCTACGAATACACCCTCAGCACCGAGCTGCATCATGAGAGCTGCGTCAGCTGGAGTAGCAACACCGCCGGCTGCGAAGTTTACAACTGGGAGGCGATGATTCTCATGTACATACTGAACGAGATCGTAAGGAACCTCAAGCTTCTTAGCTGCCTCATACAGCTCATCTGTTCTCATGCTGACGATCTCAGCGATCTGGCTGTTCATCTTTCTCATATGTCTTACGGCCTGAACGATATCACCTGTACCAGGCTCGCCCTTAGTTCTGATCATTGAAGCACCCTCGTTGATTCTTCTGAGAGCCTCGCCGAGATCCTTGGCACCACATACAAATGGAACCTTGAACTGTCTCTTGTCAATATGGTATACGTCATCTGCTGGTGAGAGAACCTCGCTCTCGTCGATGTAGTCGATCTCGATGGCCTGAAGGATCTGAGCCTCTGCGAAATGTCCGATACGGCACTTAGCCATAACAGGGATTGATACAGCATTCTGGATTCCCTTGATCATCTGTGGGTCACTCATACGTGATACACCACCGGCAGCTCTGATATCTGCTGGGATTCTCTCAAGTGCCATAACTGCACAAGCGCCGGCAGCCTCAGCGATCTTAGCCTGCTCAGGTGTTGTAACGTCCATGATAACTCCGCCCTTAAGCATCTGGGCAAGTTCCTTATTTAACTTATATCTTTCTGTTGTCTCCATGTTGAACCTCCGTTATAATTAGATTTGTGTTTATTGGAGTGAGTGTACATAAACTCACAATCTGTAGGTGATTATAAAACCAAAGTGACATTATAGAAATAATCAATATGTGATTATAAAAACAGGTCAGATAACCTCTGGCGTTATCAAAATACATAGAAAAACAGGTCAGATTTGCCACATAAGATATAATTATGGTAGAAACTGGTACTGTATTTTGAAAATCATATTGTGAGACATAAGCTTGATGAAGGAGAAACGTAATGGCTGCAACAAAGAAAAAAGAAAAAAAGAACGCGATGGCGGTCATAAACCAACATATAAAGACGGGGGAGTTTTCCAAGATATATCTTCTGTATGGGGAGGAGAGGTATCTCGTGAACCAGTATAGAGATAAGCTGCTGTCGGCTCTGACTGATAAGGACGATAATCTGAATTTTATGAAATTTGCCGGAAATGGGATCGATACATCTGAGCTTCTTGCATTCTGCAACGAGATGCCATTTTTTGCGGACAGAAGAGTTGTCCTTGTGGAGAACAGTGGTCTGTTCAAGAGCAGCAACGAGGATTTTGCAAAGAAGCTGGTGGAGATAGAGGATACATCAGTTGCCATATTTGTAGAGATGGATGTGGACACCAGGTATAAGCTGTTCAAGGCTGTGGACAAGAATGGAGAGGCTCTGGATTTTGCGACCCCTGATGAGAAGATGATGGTCACGTGGGTGAAGTCACTGTTCCGTGCCGATGGTGTTGCCACCACAGACACGGCGATATACAAGATAATCGAAGCTGCTAACATGGATATGAACTGTATCAAGAATGAGGTTGACAAGATGATAAGCTACGCCGGAGACACGAAGCAGGTCAGCGAGCATGATGTGGATCTTCTGTGCAGTCAGGATGCGGAGAGCAAGGTGTATCAGATGATAGACTTCATCATTGCAAAGCAGAAGGAGAAGGCTTGCAGTATGTATCACGATCTTCTTGAGAATAAGGAATCGGCGATCATGATAAACGCATGTATCATGAGACAGTTCAACAAGCTTCTTCTGGTAAAGATGGCATTATCAGATGGCGCGCAGGACGCCAGCCTGGCGAAGATCGCAGGATGCCCGGTGTGGGCGGTGAAGAATTACAAGGCTCAGTGCAGGGGCTACAGCATGGCACAGCTTAAAGATATAGTGGAGAACTGTCAGGACATGGACTACAAGCTCAAGACCGGACAGGTTATGGATAACGCGGCGATGGAGGTCATGATCGTGGAGCTGTGTGAGATGCAGTAGGAGACTGGTGATGATATTAGATATTGAGGCAAAAAAATAACCACTGTGAAAACAGTGGTTATTTTTTATATAACTATGATTGGTTCAAATATATGCAGCCGTTTAATATATCCAAATCCTTGTGTCAAAGTTATGTAGTTATCAGCCAGATGCTTAAGCCATCTTGTTAACTGCAACTGCAAGACGTGATACCTTACGAGCAGCGTTGTTCTTGTGGTAGATGCCCTTTGAAGCAGCCTTGTTGATCTCTGATGTAGCAACAACAAGTGCCTGCTGAGCAGCAGCCTTATCACCAGCAGCGATAGCAGCCTCAACCTTCTTGATAACTGTCTTAACCTTAGACTTGATCATCTTGTTTCTAAGTGTCTTCTTCTCGATAACATTGATTCTCTTCTTTGCAGATTTGATATTAGCCAAAATTCTTACCTCCATAAAATCTAATTAAATATAATAAGGTTTTACATTAAAACCGGACACGGACAATTCAATGTAAACATACTCACATATAATAGATGAAACGCAATTCGTTGTCAAGACTAAAAAACAAAAAAATGCGCATTTTCGCGGATTATTTTCATGTTGTTTCCTAAGAAAAATGAAGTAAAACAACATGTTACTTTCCTTTACATAAAAAGGGGGAAATGGTATCATATATGCAGTGGGTCTTAATGATCCATACATATTATAATACAGGAAAAGCAGAGAAATATACAGATGTTTAAATATAGATTTTTTCAGGTGATAATGGCACTTTCGCTGGTCTTGCTGATCATCTCCACGGCGATAATGTGTTCGTTCAGCGTTTGCAGGGTTGCGGAGAAGAGCTACAAGCCGAGTAATAGCGGCACGATAAGTTCAGTCATGAATAACGGACAGACTGATGAATTATCAGAATTTGATGCGTGGGTGGAATACAGTATCGTGCTGGATGCTCTGGATGGGGACAACGAGCAGGAGTACAGGCTTGGCAACGTATATCTGTCCACTGAGAATGTGATGAGGCTTGAACAGCTTGCAGACATCAAATCCAAGGCAAGCAATGGTGTGTTCATATCCATTGTGCTTCTGGTGGCATGCTTTGTAGTCATAAGGAGAAGGAGACTGTATGAGTGTGTTGTATGGGGCGGCGCTGCAGGCGTTATAATAGGAATAATCAGCTTCATAGCCATGGCGGTATCAGGCAGCGGAATCATGTATGGCATAAGAAGAATGGTGTTTGGAGAAAGCTATGCGGAGCTTTTTCCGGGACACGATGTCCTGCCGGATATAATACCGGCCGGTACGGGAACGAAGATTCTTTGGGTGTATGTTGGAACGATATTTGTTGGACTTGTGGTTACTATCATAGTCAGGGTTATAAGCTATAAGAAATCACGTCCACACAAATTCAGATAGAAGGTTACATAATGGGAGGTAGTTATGAGAAAAAGAATCGAGGAGTGGATAAACTGGGTGCTCTATGATGAGCTCATTGCCAGCAAGATCAATGCGCCAAAGCATTTGCTGGGAATCCATGATTATGGTGAAGGTCAGATAATCGTTGTGTACAAGCCGGGGGCGATCAGGGTAGAGGTTACATCGCGCACAGGTAAGAAGATACACACCATGGAACAGATGACAAATGAAGGACTGTTCGCCATTTATTTTGATAAGAAGGAGTACGATGGCAACAAGTACAATGTTGTCACCACATATGAGGATGGCACCATTATAAACAGTGCAGATCCATATTCATTTGAATCGCTTATCACGGATTTTGACACATACCTTTTTGCGGAGGGTAGACATTACAATATATATGAGAAGCTTGGCGCACACCCTATGACTATAGACGGTGTACGTGGAACCTACTTTGCAGTGTGGGCTCCTCATGCAAGACGTGTCAGTGTAGTCGGTGATTTCAATCTCTGGGATGGTAATGTAAATCCTATGCAGATCACGGCAAATGAGGGAATATACGAACTGTTCCTGCCGGGCGTGGAGCCAGGTGCTGTGTACAAGTATCAGATCATGACAAGATATGGAGAGATACTGTACAAAGCGGATCCATATGGCAACCAGTGTCAGATGAGACCTGAGAATGCCTCTGTGGTTGCGGATATAAGCAGCTATAAGTGGAAGGATACATCATGGATGAAGGATAGAAGCAAGATCAGCCGTACTGACAGAATGCGCATGCCTATGTCCATATACGAGATGCATCTCGGCTCATGGCACAAGAAGGTTGAGGATGACGATGCAGGCTTCTACACATACAGGGAGCTCGCTCCTATGGTGGCAGACTATCTCAATGAGATGGGATATACGCACGTAGAGCTCATGGGTATATCAGAGTATCCATTTGACGGCTCATGGGGCTACCAGGTTACCAATTATTATGCACCGACCAGCAGATATGGCGATGCAGTAGATTTTATGTATTTCGTTGATTATATGCACAGCAAGGGAATCAGTGTTATTCTCGACTGGGTGCCAGCACACTTTCCTAGGGATGCGCACGGACTTGGACGTTTTGATGGGATGCCTCTCTATGAGCATCCGGATCCAAGAAGAGGAGAGCATCCTGACTGGGGTACATATATATTTGACTATGGCCGCAATGAGGTGGCAAACTTCCTCACGGCAAATGCTCTGTTCTGGGTCGAGAAGTTCCATATAGACGGACTCCGTGTGGATGCTGTGGCATCCATGTTGTATCTCGACTATGGCAAGCAGGATGGACAGTGGCTTCCGAATGAGCATGGTGGCAATGAGAACCTTGAGGCGATAGCCCTCATGCAGAATATAAACCGCATCATGGAGGAGAGAAATCCGGGGGCATATCTAATAGCAGAGGAGTCAACAGCGTGGGCAGGTGTAACTGCTCCGGCATCCATGGACGGACTTGGTTTCCTGTTCAAGTGGAATATGGGATGGATGAATGACTTCCTTGAGTATATGCAGATGGATCCATATTTCAGACAGAACAACCAGAACATGCTGACTTTCAGTCTTTCGTATGCGTATGCTGAGAACTATGTTCTCGTCATATCCCATGACGAGGTAGTTCATCTCAAGCGTTCAATGATAGAAAAGATGCCTGGCAGCGAGGAGGACAAATTCGCAAATCTCAGAACTGCGTACGGATTCATGTATGGACATCCGGGCAAGAAGCTGCTATTTATGGGGCAGGAATTTGCACAGCCTAGAGAGTGGAGTGAGGCGAGAAGCCTTGACTGGTTCGTCTTAGACAATCCGCTCAATCAGGGCATGAAGAGGTATGTCAAAGCGCTCAATAAGCTTTACAATACCAATGATGCGATGTATGCGAATGACACAGATCCAATGGGATTTGAGTGGACAGATTGCGATCACCCAGACATGAGCATACTTTCATTTGTAAGACGAGGCTCAACTCCGAAGAAGCAGCTGCTTTTCGTATGCAACTTCACTCCGGTTGAGAGAGATAATTACAGTATACCGGCTCCGTGCTACACGACATACAAGGAGATACTCAACTCAGATGATGTACAGTTTGGCGGAAAGGGCAGACTCAACGGCAAGCCGGTCAAGGCACTGGACAAGAAGAATGCCAGAACTCCTTACAGTATAGACATCACGGTTCCGCCACTCTCAACAGTTGTGTTTGAGTACGATTACACGGATATGACACCTGAGCTTGAGAAGAAGGAAGCGGCAGCCAAGGCTGCTGCAAAGAAACGTGTGGACGCTGCAAAGAAAAAGGCTGCATTGGCACAGAAGAAGGCTGAGGAGATAAAGAAAGACGCTGAGAAAAAGGCATCAGAGCTGAAGAATGATGCAGAGAAGAAGACTGCTAAGTTGAAGAAAGAAGCATCTGAGATATCAAAAGGGATCAAGGATGATATAGCTGATATAGAAAAGTCAGTGACGGCTGTTGCTGATGATATCCGGAAAGATATAAATTCACGAAAAAAATAAACTTGCAATATGAGACAACAGGTCATATAATGTGGGTGTAAGTGCAAAGGGGCACAGAACGATATCGTTCTGTGCCCTTTTTTGTACATCAGGCGGGTGACGATCTTCCTGATCGTAAGAATCCGGGTAGTTTTTAAGGAGGAAGCAGTATGAAGACAGGAAAAGTAAAATGGTTTAATGCAAAGAAAGGCTACGGCTTTATATGTGATGAGGATGGAGCAGATGTATTTGTACATTTCTCAGCACTGAATATGGAGGGCTTCAAGGTTCTTGAAGAGGGAGATACAGTAGAGTATGAGGTTGTGGACGGTGAAAAGGGTCCACAGGCGACAAATGTGACAAAACTGTAAATACAATGCGGTATATGTCAAAACAGCCATATATTTAAAGCGAATACATGTTGAATTAGGAGAACATCCCCGGGTTATGATTACAGATGATCAGGGGATGTTTTTTATGAGCAACGAACCGGAGCATGCTATTGCGTAGAACTGAGATAAATATCTACAAGGCCTCGTGTTACATAAATACAAGAATATTATAGATATCGCCATATGCTAAAATTGTATGTCTGCTATAATAAAAACAACACATATTTAAAAATCATCTTGACGGCTGGCGATGATAAAATGTAGAATACACATATATGGTGAAACATGTTTCATGCATTTGCTGTTGGTGATAAACAGTTAAATAAACAGGCACGTATTTATTTTAGATTATAAGGGGGATATGTACCATGAAGAGATTTGATGTTGTGGCACTTGGAGAACTGCTCATAGACTTTACACAGAACGGGCTCAGCGGTCAGGGCAATATGATGATGGAGGCCAATCCGGGCGGAGCACCATGCAATGTTCTCGCTATGCTGCAGAAGCTTGGCAAGAAGACTGCATTTGTTGGAAAGGTAGGGGATGATTTCCTTGGAAAAATGCTTGCCGGTGTTGTGGCTGATGCCGGGATCAACACTGACAATCTGAAGTTTGACAGGAATGTACACACAACACTTGCATTTGTGCATACATACGAGGACGGAGACAGAGACTTTTCATTTTACAGGAATCCGGGAGCGGATATCATGTTAAGTGCAGATGAGGTGGATGAGAGCATCATAAAGGATGCCAGGCTGTTCCATTTCGGATCACTCTCACTGACATATGAAGTGTCACGTGCTGCAACACAGAAGGCTGTGGCTGCTGCAAAGGAGGCTGGATGCATCGTCACATTTGACCCGAACCTCAGGGAGCCTCTGTGGAAGACACTGGACGAGGCCCATGATCAGATTGACTGGGGTATGAGACAGTGTGATGTGCTCAAGATATCAGATAATGAGATACAGTGGTTCACAGGAAGAGAGGATTTTGACGAGGGTATAAAGATACTTCAGGACACATACAATATACCTTTGATACTTCTCTCCATGGGAAGAGATGGAAGCCGTGCATACTACGGGGATGTAGTCGCTGAGGCAAAGCCGTTTATCCAGGAGAACACTATAGAGACCACAGGCGCCGGGGACACTTTTTGTGCATGCGTGCTGAATTATGTACTTGATAATGGACTTGAAGATCTTGACACTGATAAGCTTACAGAGATGCTTGTATTCGCAAATGCTGCTGCATCGATCATCACAACACGCAAGGGAGCACTCAAGGTTATGCCGGAGAGATCTGAGGTTGAGAAGCTCATTGTCGAGAGACAGTAATAGATAAAAATATGGTAACAGATTAAAACTGGTTATGTACGTTAATGATACAGATTATGTAAATAAAATGAGAATGATAGGTTAATTGACTATAGTCAGAAAAGGAGAAGATAAATGGCAGGTTCAAAGACAGTGAAAAAGACTGCAGAATATACTAAGAGATTTGATGAGAGATATGACGAGCTCAAGTGGCTCTACTGTGAGCTCTATAACAACAATATGGAGGCATTTGACTGGCTGTGTGATTCTCTGTATGGTTATTATCAGGAGAGGAATGCTGATCTCAAGAAGCTGGACAGAAGCCGTGTCAAGAATCCGGATTGGTACAAGCAGAATGATCTGCTGGGTATGATGATGTACACAAATGCATTCGCGGGAACTCTCAAGGGTGTAAAAGAAAAGCTTCCATATGTGAAGTCATGTGGTGTGAATTATCTTCATTTTATGCCACTGCTGGAAAGCCCTAAGGGCAGAGATGACGGCGGATATGCTGTTGCGGATTTCAGAAAGGTAAAGCCTGAGCTTGGAACCATGGAGGATCTGGAAGACCTCACTGCAGAGTGCCACAGACAGGGTATAAGCTGTTGTCTGGACTTTGTGATGAACCATACAAGCGAGGATCATGAGTGGGCAAGGGCAGCGAGACAGGGGGATCCTGTCGCGAGATCCAGATATTTCTTCTATGATGACTGGTTTGTTCCTAATATTTACGAGGAGACCGTGCCTGAGGTATTCCCAACTACGGCGCCTGGTAACTTCACATGGATAAATGACTGCAATCAGGTGGTCATGACTACATTTTACCCATACCAGTGGGATCTGAACTATGCAAATCCTATGGTATTCAATGACATGGTCGGCAACATGCTGTATATGGCTAACCGAGGCATAGATGTCATCAGACTCGACGCTGTTCCGTATATATGGAAGCAGATAGGCACAAACTGCCGTAACCTGCCGCAGGTTCACACTCTTGTCCGTATGATGAGGATAATCAGTGAGATAGTATGTCCGGGAGTCCTTCTTCTCGGAGAGGTCGTTATGGAGCCTTCCAAGGTAGTTCCATACTTTGGAACAGTTGACAAGCCAGAGTGCCATATGCTCTACAACGTGACAACCATGGCATCCACGTGGAATACGATAGCCACGAAGAATGTAGGACTCTTAAAGCGCCAGATGGATCAGGTGTGTGCACTTCCAAAGGATTATGTGTTCCTGAATTACCTCAGATGCCACGATGATATCGGCTGGGGACTTGACTATGACTGGCTGGCACAGTTCGGCATAGATGAGGTGGCACACAAGAAGTTCCTGAATGACTATTTCACAGGAAAGGGATACAACAGTGATTCCAGAGGTGAGCTCTATAACGATGATCCTAGACTCGGAGATGCCCGTCTGTGTGGAACAACAGCATCCCTGTCAGGCCTTGAGGCCGGTCAGTACGAGGCAAATGCAGACAAGATCGACCAGGCCATTGCCTGTGATCTCATGCTTCATGGATACCTGCTGGCACAGAGCGGAATCCCGGTTCTGTACAGCGGTGATGAGATAGGACAGACAAACGATTATACTTATAAGAATGATCCGGACAAATGTGCGGACAGCAGATATCTGCACAGAGGAAACTTCCCATGGGACAAGGTTGAGAAAAAGGATCCTGTTGCCATGAAGATATTTGATGCGCTGCGCCACATGGAGGATATCAGAGCATCGCATGATGTATTTTCATGTAATGCAAATGTCTACACTATAGAGACAGGATGTGCAAGCGTCCTCGGAATAGTGAGGGAATATGCAGGACATGAGCTGAGGGCATTCTTCAACTTCAGCAATATGGATCAGCTCATCTGGACCATGCCTGAGGAACAGGCAGACATATACACAGATCTCATATCAGGCAAGACCCTCCGCGAGCTTGGAGCAGTCATGCCTAGATATGGATGCTGGTGGTTCTACAGATAGTTATTCGGAATCTTTTTTATAGAACATAAGAAGAGTATTTTTGATAGAAGGCTTAAAGACTGTGTTATGGTCATAGCCTTCTATTTTTTCGTAGGTTAGGTTTAAGCCAGAATAATTTCTCTCTTGTAAATCATTGTAGAAATCCTCGATAGAAGATATGAAGTTTTTATCCTCATCTGCACCTACGGTTACATAGACATTAGCATTCAGAGTCTGTGTTCTGTTGTAATATTCTTCTTCGTACGTAGACATAAATTTGCCGTTAGTGATTGCCCACATGGAAGGACTGCCAATATAATAATTTGCAAATGTATTTTTTCCTATAGTGTCATTATGGAACAGAGCATAGTAAGCCCAGTATCCACCCAGGGAATGACCTGTGAGAGTCATGTTTTCAGGGTTTACAGAGTATATTTCTTCCAGATAAGGAATCAGGTTATCTACAATAAAATGCAGGAATGAATCAGGGTTAGTCTGAAGATCTCTTTTTCTGATGACATCATAATTGTAATTGTTTGGATACCCTATGCTGACAAGGATAACGTCCTGTATCTGGCCAGATGTCATGAGAGGTCTGAGTTCAGGGTGATCACTGAGTCTCCAGACTCCATCGGTCATAACAACCATTGGATATGAGCTTGCTTCGTTATAATCAGGTGGAAGAGATATATGGACAACAAAAGTGTCATCTATCTCAGCATCATAAATGGATAATTCGTTGATATAGTCTGCACAGGCGGGATCAAGCGTGGTCACCTCGTTATAATACATGTGCTCGGGAGAGAGTTTTCCCATGGTTATGCTGGCACGTTCCTCTGGAAGTAAACCTGTTGGAGTTGGCGCTTCTTCGATTGACGTATCTTCGGATGAAGAATAGCTGGTGACCGATTGGGTGACAGTAGAGTCATTCTTAGATGCTGACGAGTGCTGACACCCGGTGACAACTAATATAATAGCTATGCTGAATGTGGTCAAAATTGTTAATTCCTTTTTCATAAAAGGCCTCCTTTGATTGTATTTAGTAATTATCATATAAGTGAGAAATACTATAAAAACAATATCACAGGAGTTGCATTATGACCTGTCAGCAATGGTTAAACCTTGTCGGGGCGGATTTGCAGGAGAAGGTAATTTTGTTCCTTTTTTAATGATACATTGCTACACTCTAAGGTTATGTCAGGCACTATGTTATAATGAGAAAATGGTAGAAATTCTGTGTAAATTTTATACCAAAGTGACTGCTGCCCGGCAGGAGTAGTATCTGAACAGTCAAAACAGATCCATTCGCCGTCAGGAATGCTTGTTATCGAATAATCGGATATATTTAATCCGGAAATTTCTTGTTTTGTGATCATTCGTCCAAATGTGTAATTAAAGCATGAAATTTCATTATTGAACTTATCAATATTTATAAAATCATTTGATCTGTAACCGAATAAGCAGTTATTTGGTTTTTCATCAGTGGATTTAATTTCCATTAGTTTATCCCAGTTCTGACTGCAGCATTCTCTTGTAAACTTTGGAATCAGAACATTATTTTTCGCGGTATCGAGGCTTGTGAAAACCCTGGAATAACCGGCAATACACATGTTGTTGATCTTAACGATTCTGTAGTTGAGCATAGACCCCCCATCTGCTGTGACCCTTAATACAATCCGGGTGAAATTACGGAGCCCTGACTTGCTATTTCGAACATAAGATGGAGAGTTTCCATGAAAGCGTGTGAAAGCCTTCGTGAAGCTTTCGGGTGTGTCATATCCGTATTCAAGTGCAATATCAGTCACCGTGCGGTTGGATGAAATGAGTTCTTCTCCAGCCAGGGAAAGCCGGCGGTTTCTGATATATTCCCCTATAGTATATCCCGTGATTAGATGAAATACTTTTCTGAAGTTGTCGGGAGAAGAGTAAGCCTGCCTGGCTATTGTATTTTGGTCTAATACTTCACCGTCAATAAGGTGAGTCTCAATATAATCAATTGCGTTAATAAGTCCTTCAGTCCAATTCAAATGGTTTTCTACCTCCATGTAATGTGTGTATATCACTATAGCACATATTTGTAGTAAATTGTTATAATGGACATATGAAAGTCATATCGGTTTGTTAATATGCAGGTCAAGGAGGTGATGATGTGGAGAGAAATGACATAGAGGCGTCAATAAATGCCGCATATGCAGAAAAAAATTCGGAGACTTCAAGAATGAAGATGTACGCTCTGAACAAGATATTGTTGGTGGAGGATGATATACACATAAGTGAGGTCATACATGACTACTTTGTCAGAGAGAGTGGAGGTCGGATGTATGTCGAGGTGGCGTATAATGGCGATGACGGATTGGACAGTTTCATGATGGAGACATTTGATCTTGTGCTGCTTGATATCATGCTGCCAGGGATGGATGGTTTTGCGGTGTGTCGTGAGATGCGCAGGAACAGTATGGTTCCAATATTATTTCTGACGGCTAGAGATTCCGAACGGGATATTATGCTGGGCTATGATCTGGGTTGTGATGACTACATAGTGAAACCATTTTCACTTGCAACTCTGTATGCCAAGTGCAAGGCGCTTATCAAGAGATCCAAGGGGGCTGACAGCAATGGAGAGCTGGTATGTGGAGCGATAAGCATGAATCCGTCAAGATATATGACGAAGGTAAATGGCGTTGAGGTCGATCTTGCACCAAAGGAGTTTGCTCTTCTGAAGATACTTCTTGAGAATAAGGGAAAGGTTATCACAAGAGAAAGACTGCTCGTTGATATCTGGGGTTATGATTATGAAGGAAGCGACAGATGCGTGGATAATCATGTAAGAAAGCTCCGGGCAGGTATAGGCAGTGCAGGAAAGCAGATAAAGACTGTGATAGGCAAGGGGTATCAGGTGAAAGAGATATAATTTATATCAGGCAAGAAATGATGATAAAAATATCTGTATTAGAAAGCCTGGATTAGAATGTAAAAAGGGAGAAAAACGATATGACTGATAAAAAGAATAACAATAAGAAATATACATCGGCAGTAAGACGTGAGCTTAAGCGTATAGTGAGGCGAAAACTTTGGCGCGGGTTTCTGGTTGCAGGAGTTATGGTTATGCTGATCGTCATAGCCGCACTTGGTTTATTGACTATAGTCAATTACAACCAGAGATCAGGATTCGACAATGATGTGAGAACAGTGTGCAATGGAATGTACAGAGTGATAAAAGATGGTGAGAGTGATCAGGAAATACGGGAAGATATAGAGGGGATACTCAGCAAATGCAATACACCTTATTTTGTATCAAAGGTTTACAGATATGACGATGGGGTTAAGCTGTCAGGACAGGATGCATGGCTTGAGGATGATGCTGAGTTTGAGGAAGATGCTGCATATGAGGATGACGCTGAGCTTGAGGATGAAGATAACAGCTCAGATACAGGCTCAGGGGATGATGATTTTCAGCCGGGAGACAGATTTGTTGAAAATGGTGTAACCTATGAGTGGATATCCACGGATGAAGGTATAACAGCTGTCAAAGTTCAGTCAGAAGATCAGGTATATGAAGATATAAGATCGGTTTCGGAGATATACCATGACTTTGTTGCGCAGGGGAAAGACAATGTGGATTTTGTAAATATGGAAAAACAGTATGAGAGCTCAAGAGCATATTTGAATGATGTATTTGAGAGGGAAGGGATGGACACCAATACAGATTATGAAGAGGACATATCCTGGAGAGGATATTACTACAGAGGCAGAACTGTGACTGTTGGTGGAAACGATTATTATGTTGCAGCTGCGATGTACGAGGATCCATTTACAAGATCTGAGATGGGGCTGTTTCGTATCATTATATATATGACGCCATTAGTTCTTCTGTGCTATGTGATAACGGCGGTGATATCCTACAGGAAAAAGAAAAAAGAGATCATTGAGGATGAGACCCGCAGAAATATCATTGCAGCTATAGCACATGATGTGAGAGGCCCGGTTACCGCCATATCAGGATATGCGGAGAACCTGCAGCAGATAGTTCATGATGCTGAATCAAGGCATTACACGGCCTCTATACTGGATAATGTTTCATATATCAATGAGATGATAACCGGTATGCTCTCATACATCAGGCTGGAAAACACACTGACTATTAAGAATGACAATGTGGATATGGCGGCGCTTGCCAGACAGGTTACAGACAGGTATACAGGTGAACTGGAGAACAGGAATATAGAGTGCGAAATCGCCGGTCATGCTGAGATACGCGCCGATGCAAGACTCATGGATATCATGCTGGATAATCTGATCATGAATACGGTAAAGTATGCGTCAGACAACAGCATTGTAAATATTGATATTGGTGTGGGCAGACTGGTCATATCAAATGATATGGATGGTGAGATAGACTGTGATCCCCCTGAGTTATGGGAGCCTATGAAAAAAGGCAATTCCGCCAGGACCGGACATACAGGAAATGGTCTGGGGCTGTCAATAGTGAAGAAAATACTTGACCTGTCAGGTTTTACCGGGGATATAGCCATGGAAGATGGAAAGTTTGTGGTTACGATCATCTGGAGTAAATAGACACAGATAATGTGTATTGAATAATAAAACGTATAATAACATATTTGACAGAAGTTATATAGATAAGAGGAGGCTGTCCGGCGTAAAATGGACAGCTAGTGTTCAGAGATGATGAACTGGTTCAGAACTATGTACTCGATATAAGCGGTGCAAAGAACATGACCTCAGATGAAAAATATGCAGTCCTTTCCAGTGTGAAACTGAAGGATGGAACAATGCTTACAGATATCGTCGAATCGGGAGACGAAAATACAAACACAGCCGGAGAATACGAACTTCTGTTCACCACAGACCGCATGTTGGATGTAAGTCAGGTAGAAAGCCTGCTGTTCTGGAAAAATGCAGGCGAAGATGCGCAATACACTTTCAATGATTTCTATGAGGTTCCATTTAACTGATATTTTTCTTTGGTGTAAAATAGCACGATAGTGCCATTGACTGAGAGTTACCATTTCTTGCTATGAAGTATGCGATGCCATTATTGTGTGATTATACACTTGCATGTAAAGAATACAAAACAACTAGAAAATCCGTATATTACAATATGCAACAATCAGCAGTTAAGAACTAAATTAAAAGATAAGATTTGATGTTCTAAGAATTACAATATATTCAAGAACAGAAAGAAATCCAGTCCAGTATATATTACGATCGGTAGTGTAGTCGACTGAGTTTCAGCGCTTCTTGCTAAGGCGAAGCACGCAACGCCCTTATCGCGTGCGTAGCCGCATGCAGATAGAAGCAAGCGGAAACGAAGGAAGACAAACGTGATCGTATATATACTGGACTGGATTTCTTTCGTCCGTTTGTTAATATTTAATTCTTAGAACATCTATACAGCAGATCCTCCCAACGGCGGTCAACCTCCTGCTGATACTGAACGAGAAGGTGCTCGTTCTCAGGCTTGAACAGGTGCTTGAATCTGCCCTGCGTTCTCAGGAAGTCCTCGATAGGAAGCTTCTTCTTAGGAGAGTAGGAGAGAATCCATTTGCCCTCGATAACCTCGAACAGAGGCCAGTAACATGTCTCGACTGCCAGCTTGCAGATGTCCATGATCTTCTCTGTAGGGTATCTCCATCCTCTAGGACATGGTGACATGACATTGAGGAAAGCTGCGCCAGGTGTGTATATGGCCTTCTCAGCCTTCTCATAGAGATCACGCATGTTGCCGAGAAGAGTAGACTGTCCAACATACGGGATGTCGTGGGCAGCCATGACCTGTGCGAGATCCTTTCTGTTCTGCATCTTACCATTTGACTGTGAGCCTACTGGTGTGGTTGTGGTGTCAGCATACATAGGAGTAGCTGATGAACGCTGGATACCGGTGTTCATGTATGCTCCGTTGTCATAGCACACATATACCATGTCATGTCCACGCTCCATGGCACCCGACAGTGACTGAAGTCCGATGTCATAAGTTCCGCCATCACCGCCGAATGTGATGAATTTGTAAGTGTCATCTATCTTGCCTTTTTTCTTCAGAACGTTGTAGGCTGTCTCAACACCTGAGAGGGTTGCGCCTGCGTTCTCAAATGCGTTGTGTATGTAGCTGTCCTCGTAAGCTGTGTAAGGATACATGAAGGTTGAAACCTCAAGACATCCTGTGGCGTTACCGATGACCGCCTTGTCGCCCTCGTGAAGGGCGCGGAGTACAGTTCTGACAGTGATCGTACCACCGCAGCCTGCACACATTCTATGACCTGGAGCAAGACGCTCAGGCTTGTTCATTACTTCTTTAAAATTATATGCCATTTCATCTTACCTCCTACTGCCTAAGTCCTATGTACTGATACTGAGGAATCTCAGCACCGTTCTCTATCATGTCTTCAAGCTGTGCAAATACGCCCTTGGCGCTGTCCACAGTGTAGTCACGTCCGCCGAGACCGTAGATGTAGCTGACAGCCTTTGTGGTTGCCTGAATGTCATACAGGTGCTCCTTGACCTCTGCTGAGAGAGGACCGCCGCCTGCTCTGAATCCTTCCGATCTGTCAAGGATTGCCACAGCCTTGGTGTGGGCGAGAGCCTTTGCAATCTCCTCACCAGGGAATGGTCTGAACACTCTGATCTTCAAGAGTCCGACCTTCTTGCCTTCGTTTCTCAGCTCATCTATAGCTTCCTTTGTTGTTCCGGCAGCAGAACCGATCATAACGATGGCGTAGTCAGCGTCGTCAAGTCTGTACTCCTCAAAGAATCCGTAGTGACGGCCTGTCATCTCCTCGAATTCCTTTGCAACGTCAAGAATAACCTGCTTTGCATTCTTCATGGCAGTGTTCTGAGCCATCTTAGTCTCCATATAGTAAGGAGATGTGGCGTAAGGACCGACAGCCATAGGCATCTCAGGATTTAACAGATACTGCTCAGGGGTGTATTCACCTACAAACTTCTTTACGAGATCATCCTCGATGAGGGTGATGTTTTCAACGGCATGGCTTGTGATGAAACCATCCTGACATATCATGATAGGAAGTCTGACATCCTTGTGCTCAGATATTCTGTATGCCTGAACAAAGTTGTCATATGCCTCCTGGTTGTTCTCTGCATATATCTGAAGCCAGCCTGTATCACGTGCGCCCATACTGTCTGAGTGGTCACAGTTGATGTTGATAGGGCCGGAGAGTGCTCTGTTTACAAGTGCGAGGGCAAGTGGAAGACGATTGGACGCTGCCACGTAGAGCTCCTCCCACATGAGAGCCATACCACATGATGATGTGGCTGTGAGTGTACGGCAGCCGGCAGCCTCTGCGCCGATCGCTGCACTCATGGCACTGTGCTCACTCTCTACCGGTATAAATTCTGTATCGATCTCTCCATTGGAGATAAATGTTGAAACGAACTGAGGTATCTCAGTTGAAGGTGTTATAGGAAATGCAGGCATAACATCCGGATTGATCTGCTTTATAGCATGTGCCACAGCCTCATTTCCTGAAAGACGTTCTCTTATAGCCATTTATTTGCCCTCCTTCATAGTGATTGCTCCGAATTTGCACTGGTATGCGCATATACCGCAGCCCTTGCAGTGCTCCAGGTCAAATGCGAGACGCTTGCCTGATACGACCGGAATGCATGAATCCGGACAGACAGGTGCGCACAGAAGACAGTGTACGCATTTGCTCTCGTCTAGGACAGGTGTTGAAGTCCTCCACTCACCTGTGTTAAATGCCTTGGATGTGCCACCGCCGTATACGTGGTTTCCAGGTGTGAGCTCTGTCCATTTGCTATTGTCATGTATCTTGCTTATATCTGTTCTCATTACTTCATTACCTCCCTGAAGGCGAGCTTTAATGCTTCCATGTTGCCCTCGATAACCTCTGGTTTCTTGGCAAATTTGTGCTGATATGACTGTCTCATATCTTCGAGGAAAGGTCCCTCCTCCATTATTCCGCTGACAGCAACGATGGCTGCAAGCATAGGAGAGTTAGGGAAATTCTTGCCGAGAGTCTTCATGGAGATCTCCTTGGCATCAAGTGTGTATACCCTGCCCTTGTAACCCTTGAGCAGTGGACGAACCTCGTCCGGAGTCTTAGGTGTATTTATAATGATGGCGCCATCCTCGGCGAGACCTGCAGTCACATGTACAGGTTCGATCAGAGATTCGTCTACAACAACCACATACTGTGGTTCGTAAATGTTGGAATGTACTCTGATAGGTTCACTGCTGATCCTGTTGTAAGCAGTGATAGGTGCGCCCATTCTCTCTGGACCATACTCAGGGAATCCCTGAACATATTTACCTGTTTTGAATGCCACATCTGCGAGAAGCAGGGCAGCAGTCTTGGCACCCTGACCACCACGTCCGTGCCATCTGATTTCGATAGTATCTTTCACTTTTACATCTCCTGTCAAAAATTTCTCATTAAGTTCTATTTAATTCCATTTAATATGAAAAAATAATCCTTTTGATTATACCATTTATAAACAATAAGTAAAGAATAAAATTAAGGATATATGGTGGAATACAGAAAAAATTAACGAATAATGAGGAGTATACCTGAAAATGTTAGATGGCTGTGGGTTACACAACATAAAATCTTAAACAATAGGGAAAAAATGATAAAAATACTGCATGTGTATATATGAAAGAGATCATTATCAACAAAAAAGACAGATATGGGATCTGTCCATAGCTGTCTTAAAAGGTCATAAAAGTGATATTTATAGTCTGACCAGAAAATGAATATAAGTCTGTCCGTCTGCTGTCTGATTGTCGAGAAGGATCTCACCGTCATATTTTTTTGTGAGTTGTTTTAACTTATAAAGACCTATTCCCCTTGAATATCTGCCATTCTTCAGCGGCTTTGTCGAGTAGCCTTTGGTGAAGAAGTCCCTTCGCATTGCCGCGGTGAGAGTAGGACCTGCATTGAGGGTCTCAATGGATGTCTTCGTTCCGTCTGAGTCGATCACTATCTCTATATGTCCTCCATCCTCGGTGGCATCAAATGCATTGTCCACCAGAATACTCATCGTATCCAGAAGTTCGAATTCAGCAGCCTTTGATGTGAGAGTCGAATTCTTGACATTTATATTGAGATCTATATTTCGCTCCTGGGCAAGGTTCATCTTGCTGAACAGGAATCCGGCGATCAGTTTCATGTTGATCCTCAGAAGGTAGGAATTTTTTATAACGTGATCGCTGCATGAGGTATCAAGCTCTTTTGCCAGAGCGGCAGAGAGTGATTCATAATCAGTGCAGCTGATCGGCAGCATGCTTATTGCCTGAAGTTCGTTGTTGTAATCGTGCTGTCTCATTCTAACCTGATCAATAAGCTCCTCTATAATAGGAAGATACTGTTCATAAGACTGCAGCTGCTTCTGGGACTCCCTGAGACTCATGTAGTTCTTGTACATTCCGGCGTACAGGATGAGTATAAGAATAACTATAAACAGGAAAGTCATAAACACATTCATGAAATCTTTAGGTGATATACGCTGGTATAAAACCATGGAGACCATGAGGGCAAATACAGCGAGTATTATATTCCTGAAAACCTGGTTTTTTATGATGAGGGTTTCATACAGCTTATCCAGGTGCCCGAATTTGTACAGCAAAACAGCTATCACAAAAGCCATAGCTTCAGTTATATATGTTGAAGCATTGGTGAAAGGGTTGTCTGTGAATTGCATGATGACAACCATCTGTATAAGGTTCAGCACTGTCATGATTATAAGAGCTATTGCGTAGCCCGTTATGATTTTCATTGGCGGATAACGGAAGACCAGGGAGTAGAATACAAAGCAGTAGATGTATGTTATCAGTGTGAATATGAACATGGAGTCTGTAACTGTGGCAATCAGAGAGACTGGTAAAGTCAGCAGAAGCAAAGGTGGAAGTCTCCTTGCTATCTGGGAAAATTTTACATTGTATATCGCCATCATGAATATTAAAAATACAAAGGTATCAAGCAATATCTTGGAAAGAAAGTTAAAATATGCAGCCATTTTATCTGTACTCCTGGTAAGTTTCTATAATAGTTTTATATTTGCGTCCAACCGGTATGGACTCCTGAGTCAGCTTTAGCTTTATAAGTGAATTGGATCTGTCATAACTCTGTATGTAGTTGGGATTGAAGTAATAGCTTTTGTGGCATCTTACCAGAGAAGCATCACCGGCATCCTGCAAAATTGACTCGAAGGTCGGGTTGGTGACGATAAAATCGCCGTCGGATGTGAAAATGTGCTTGTGGTGGCCGGATGCACATACATAAATTATTTCATCCATGCTTATATGGAAAAGTATTCCCTGGATATCCTTTACGCGGATCCTTGATGTCTGGTCGTCAGGCTGTGTGAGCACCGAGTTGATACCTCCTACGACATCGATTCTGTCATAAGGCTTTGAGAAATAATACTGGCAATGATACTTGTTGATGACATCAAGGTTTGGAACGGTGATATCGGTGATGAAGATGACAGGTGTGTCACTGTATTTGGGAATTCTTCGGAGATAACCACATACATCCAATCCGGTCTTCCCTCCACCGAGATCAATGTCCAGTAAAAAGATATCAATATCAAATGAATCTATTATTGTTATGGCATCGTTGTAAGTTGATGCAGTGTTGACAACAGCGTCTGCGTACTCTTCTTCAATTATATATTTTAAGCCGGTAAGCTGGATATTGTCATCCTCAACAATCAGAAAATTCATAATCAAACACTCCTGTGAAAAATTGATAGATAAACAAAACTCTTAAATTATTAACATATCAGGAACATTCTATCATACAAATGGGAATTTCTACAATAGGTATAATTAAAGTATATGTGTGTTGTACACGAAAATTTATGTCGTTCAGGTTGTTATACGCGTCGTTTGTGTCGATTTATGTCAAAACTATTGGAAAAATTATACAAATAGTATAGTGTATGTAACAGAGAATAATTAACTCTGAGGGGAGATTGATTATATAGTGTCAGATAGGATGTATCAGGTACAGGTATTTCGGTTAAGGGTATCTGTATAGTATATTCAATCTGATGCATCGGAGCTGCCATATGTGCCTGGGCATGTATGGCAGATTTTTTGCGTTAAGCTGTAATATAATACTATTTAAAATTTGAAAATAATATGGTATGATGTAGAGAAACATGGGGTTTTGTATACATCTGTGTGCAATTCCATAAATGACAAAAAGCTATTACCAGGAGGAAGAGTATGATTAAATTATTTGACAACGGTGCTTATCTGTTACATGGTACAGAGCTGGTTGAGGATAATGCTGAGGCAGGTGCGGTTCTCGCATCAAAGCTTGGCAGTGCTCCATCAAAGGAAGAGGCATCAAAGAACACACTTGCTTACGGAATATTGGCTAAGCATAACACATCTGACAATATGGAGAATCTTAAGATCAAATTCGATAAGATGACTTCACATGATATAACATTTGTAGGAATCATCCAGACAGCAAGAGCATCAGGTCTTAAGGAGTTCCCTATACCATATGTACTTACAAACTGTCACAACTCACTGTGTGCCGTAGGTGGAACCATCAATGAGGATGACCACATGTTTGGTCTCTCATGTGCGAAGAAGTATGGCGGCGTGTATGTACCACCTCATCAGGCGGTCATCCATCAGTTTGCAAGAGAGATGCTGGCAGAGTGTGGCGCCATGATACTTGGATCAGACTCACATACACGTTACGGTGCTCTTGGTACTATGGCTATTGGAGAGGGCGGCGGTGAGCTCGCAAAGCAGCTCCTGTGTAAGACATACGATGTTGCAAAGCCGGGTGTTATCGCAATCTATCTCGATGGAGAGGTACAGAAGGGGGTTGGTCCTCAGGATGTGGCACTTGCCATCATCGGAGCAACATTTGGCTGCGGATATGTCAAGAATAAGGTCATGGAGTTCGTTGGTCCTGGTGTTGACAAGCTCTCAGCAGATTTCCGTATCGGTATTGATGTTATGACAACAGAGACAACATGTCTGTCATCAATATGGAAGACAGATGACAAGATAAAGGATTGGTATGACATTCACGGAAGAAGTGAGGCATACAAGGAGATGAATCCTGGCGATGTGGCTTACTATGACGGAGTCGTATATGTAGATCTGTCAACAGTTAAGCCAATGATAGCTATGCCATTCCACCCAAGCAACACATACACCATCGACGAGCTGAATGCCAACCTCATGGATATCCTTGATGATGTTGAGAAGCGTGCACTTGTAAGCCTTGACGGCAAGGTCGACTTTACACTCAAGGATAAGGTAAGAGATGGCAAGCTGTATGTTGAGCAGGGAATCATCGCCGGATGTGCCGGTGGTGGATATGAGAATATCTGCGATGCGGCTGATATCCTCAGAGGCAAGAGCATAGGCGCTGACGAGTTCACACTGTCAGTATATCCTGCAAGTACACCTATATATATGCAGCTCGCAAAGAATGGTGTTCTGGCTGATCTCATCGAGACAGGTTCTATCGTTAAGACAGCATTTTGTGGACCTTGCTTTGGTGCCGGTGATACACCTGCCAACAATGCATTCTCCATCAGACATTCAACAAGAAACTTCCCTAACAGAGAGGGTTCAAAGATACAGAATGGTCAGATCTCATCTGTTGCGCTTATGGATGCGCGTTCTATCGCAGCAACTGCAGCCAACAAGGGCTATCTGACATCAGCAACAGACCTTGCAGATATAGAGTACACACATCCAAAGTATTTCTTCGACAAGGCTATATACGACAGAAGAGTTTACAACGGTGTTGGAAAGGCTGATCCTTCAGTTGAGATCAAGTTTGGTCCAAACATCAAGGACTGGCCTGAGATGGTTCCTCTTACAGACAACCTTCTCCTCAAGGTGGCATCAGTTATACATGATCCTGTAACAACAACAGATGAGCTTATCCCATCAGGAGAGACTTCATCATACAGATCAAATCCTCTTGGACTTGCAGAGTTCACTCTGTCAAGAAAGGATCCTGAGTACGTTGGAAGAGCGAAGGCTATCCAGGCTGTAGAGAAGGTTCGTGAGGCAGGTGAGTGCATGGGTAAGGCATTCCCAGAGGTCAAGGAAGTTATGCATGCCATCAAGGAGAAGTTTGAGGACGTATGCGGAAGCAACACAGGTGTTGGAAGTACCATTTATGCTGTTAAGCCAGGTGACGGTTCAGCCCGTGAGCAGGCTGCATCATGCCAGAAGGTTCTCGGTGGATGGGCAAACATTGCAAAGGAGTACGCTACAAAGAGATACAGATCAAACCTTATCAACTGGGGTATGCTTCCATTTGTGATCGACAAGGATTTCGACTTTGACAATGACGACTATGTATTCATCCCGGGAATCAAGGATGCGGTGAAGAACAAGACAGAGGTTATCAAGGCATATGTTGTGAACAAGGATTTTGCTGAGATAGAGCTGAGACTTGGAGAACTCACAGACGATGAGAGACAGATCATAACAGATGGCTGCCTCATCAATTACTACAAGTACAACTAAATGATATATATGGTGCCGAGTGCGCCATGTATGTACATTTGAATATAATGTATATACGACGATATAACAGGCATCATCATGGGCGCTTTAGTGCGGCTTGGTGGTGCCTGTTGCTTTCATATAGCCAGTGTGATCATGATGTGATAATCCACGATGTCAAAAAGAAACGGATTTACAACATGGCGGGTTTATGAAGACAAAAATAAAATACAGGAGGTATTTACAATGGGAAAATCAGAGCTGGAAAAGATGCACACATGTGAGCTTTATCTTCCGGGCGATGAGGATATCGCCAGAGAGCAGATAAAGTGTCTGGACAGATTATATGACTTCAATATGACCAGACCAACAGAGATGGTCAAGCGTCAGCAGATGCTCAAGGAGATGTTTGAGGAGATAGGAGACAACTGCTATATAGAGCCACCACTCCATGCAAACTGGGGCGGAAAGTTTGTGCATTTTGGAAATAACATATATGCCAACTTCAACCTGACAATGGTGGATGACACGCACATATATGTTGGAGACTATACAATGTTTGGTCCGAATGTCACACTGGCTACGGCGGGACATCCGATAGACGCAGATCTCAGAAAACAGGGATATCAGTACAATGCACCTATAACAATAGGCAAGAACTGCTGGATAGGTGCAGGAGTTACGATACTTCCGGGGGTAACTATAGGTGATAACACCGTCATAGGAGCTGGAAGTATGGTCGCAACGGATATACCATCAAATGTAGTGGCTGTCGGAAACCCGTGTAAGGTTCTTCGAGAGGTAAATGAGCGTGACGCAAAGTACTATTTCAAAGATCACAGAATCGACTTCTTCCAGTACAACAACGTAAGCAAGAATGACTGATGAGGTGGATAATTGAAGGTTACATGCAAAAGCTGCGGTAAAAAATTTTACCCCGAAAAGACAGGGCATATGTGTCCGAGATGCGGTTCATGGTATGTGGAGAAAAACATAGATGGGCAGTTTGAAAGCGGAGCAGCTCCGGCAGATGCCGGAGATCACAATCAGGATCAGACATCCCATATTGAAGACAAGAATAAACAGTATGGAAATGTGCACAGCGAGTGGTTCAAGAAGAAAGAAAAAGATGTACTCGATAATGAAAAGAGACTGGAAAAAGTCAGCATGATAATTATCATTGTATTTTCCCTGATAATATGTCTGGGGACCGTTTATTCGGCGCTCACGTCAGATCATGACAAAAGTCTTGGGTTTGATGAAGAATCAGAAGGCGAATATGAGGATACAAATGATGAAATATACAGTGGCGATGGGAATTATTATGTTGATAGTATCCCAGTCAAAGGATATGCATTTGGAGACAAGATGGTGAATGTGGATCCTGTTGGAAATACGTCGTGGTTAACGATCAATTCAGTGGAGCCGATAGAGCTGGAAGATGCCGATGTTCCCGAAGGATATGTGGTATACGATATGGAATATGAGATGGATGCTACGGACGATGGGAGTTCAGATGCAGAGGGTATGCCAGACGGAAGAGATTATTTTGATGTATATCTCAGATCAAAATCTTGTATGATGTTGGAACCTATGAGTCAGGAGGACATAGACATTTTGGTGTCATATGATGGATATGCAGATGCCAATGACATATCAGAAGTAGTGGATGCTGATCATGGACATATGTACTTTATGGTCAGGTCAGATGATTATGGGTATATGGTTGTATACTGTCAGAATGATGATCCTGAATCACCAGAAGGTCAGTCTACTCCTACAAATATTATGTATGTGGTAGGCGAAAAGGCTGATGCATCGGTTTGGTATGATGTGAGTAAGCTTGACACTCCTAAGGGAAAGTTATACAAAATATACGATGGAGAGTATGGACAGAAAATTGAGAATGATAAGAAATATACTCTTCCAGGTGGGGCGGAAATTACCACTGATGAGATAAGTTATCTGAGTGAAGTAGAATTTGATTATGACAGTTATGACTATTATCTGGTGAGCGATATACTGTTAAATCACGGCGCAAGGATAGGAAACTTTGACATTGTGGTTATAGATACGGATAGTGATACGGATCCAATTAAGAGAAAGATTTTCTATGGTGAATATACAGATGATGCCCTTACTCCAATGTCTGTGGTGTATCAATATGTTGTGTACGGTATCCCGAAGGGACAGGATAAGATCATAAATGTTACATATGAATTTGGATCAGTGCTGGATGAACTGCAGCATGAGACCACAAGACTTCCGGTTCCGGAACAATAATACTATATATGTTTCTATATATGAAAGACTATTATAATATCCTGAATGATATACATATGAAGTTATAAGAAAAGGCATACATGGACTGTCATGTATGCCTTTTGGGATTCATTATACTTATTATTTTGTTGACCGATGTGTCAATATTGCCAACAGGTTATTTGTATTTGATCTCTTTGCTTACTGCTTTGATATGGCAGCAGCTTCAGTGCTCTTGGCAACCTCTACGATAGAAGAGGTGAGACCTGCGATTCCCTGTATCTCTGATGGAATAATGATCTTGGTAGCCTTGCCGTCTGCAGCCTTTGTAAATGCTTCCAGGCTCTTGAGAGTGATGACCTGATTTGTAGGCATTGACTCATTCAGTGCTCTGATACCATCTGCATTTGCCTGCTGTACAGCGAGTATAGCCTGTGCCTGACCTTCGGCTTCCTTGATAGTTGCTTCCTTCTTAGCCTCAGCACGGAGGATCTGAGAAGCCTTCTCAGCCTCGGCCTCAAGGATGACTGACTGCTTGTTACCTTCTGCGATGAGGATGGCTGACTTCTTCTCACCTTCAGCACGGAGGATCTGCTCACGTCTCTCACGCTCTGCCTTCATCTGCTTCTCCATGGCATCCTGAATAGCTGCAGGAGGGATGATGTTCTTGAGCTCTACTCTGTTGACCTTGATTCCCCAAGGATCAGTAGCCTCGTCAAGTGTTGCTCTCATCTTGGTGTTGATGGTCTCTCTTGATGTAAGTGTCTGGTCAAGCTCGAGATCACCGATGATGTTACGAAGTGTGGTAGCTGTCAGGTTCTCGATGGCCATGATAGGATTCTCAACTCCGTAGCTGAAAAGCTTAGGATCTGTGATCTGGAAGAATACGACTGTGTCGATCCTCATTGTTACGTTATCCTTTGTGATAACCGGCTGTGGAGCAAAGTCAACAACCTGCTCCTTGAGTGTAACCTTCTTGGCTACCTTATCGATAACAGGCATCTTCATGTGAAGTCCAACAGACCATGTTGCCTGATATGTTCCAAGTCTCTCAATTACATAAGCGTGTGCCTGTGGCACGATCTTGATCGTACTGCAAATAATAACGATTACGATCAGACATAAAATGATAATAAGTGAAATTCCTGCTCCGTCCATAATAATCTCCTTAATTAAAAATGTATGTGTCTTAAGCTGATAAGCCCTTAGCTTTATATTGCCGGCTTTCCTGCCTTTTCTACGATTGCTTTGACTCCGGATATCTCGTCGATCACGACCTCGGTTCCGGTTTCAATGGTATCGCCATGTTTGGATCTTGCTGTCCACTCAACTCCGTTGATCAAGACCTGACCGGTGGACTTGAGATTGTCTATGTCAGCAGATACGATAACGTGTTTGCCGATAAGACTTTCTACGTTTGTCTTTACCAGTTGGTTGTCAAGATGCTTCTTGGCAATCGGTCTTGTCGTGAAGAAAAGAATAGTGGTGACAACAAGAAATGCAACGATCTGTAGTGGCAGCGATCCGCTGAAAAAAGCGATGATCATTGCCACCAGGGCTCCTCCACATGCCCAGATGGTTGTAAGTCCAAGCGATATGATCTCAGCAATGAGACATACGGCAAATATGATAAGCCAGGTTGCAATCTCCCAATTCATATAGAACACCTCCCTTGTTTAGGAAATCCTGGTATGCGATAGTTTTCGCATTTGCCCTTGGCTAGCTCTCATTTTACTAAAAAACAGTAGGGTAAACAACATAAATTTTCTGAACATACTATCCCCTAAAGTGCATTATATGCACGAATTATAAAATTTATGAGATTAAATGATAAATGTATGGTTAATTTTGCGTAAGCTGTATTGAACAGGTTTGGAAAAACTAATATAATAAACACATGCTAAAGAATGGGAGAGAAGAAGTTGGCTGTTAATAATAAGAAGAAAAGAATTCTCAACATAAGTCTGGCGGTCATAGGAATAATCGTTGTCGGACTCCTTTTTAATAAGATACTGGAGCAATGGTCGGGATTTCGTGCGATACTTGACAAGATATCGAGTGCATTTGCACCGATCATAGTGGGTGCAGTCATTGCGTTTCTCATGAACCCGATACTTGTTTTTTTCGACAGATTATTTCATACGATATTCCAGGAGAGAGTCATATCGGATAAGAAAAAATTGTTCAAGGTTTCGAGAACTTTGTCGGTTATTTTAACTACCATAGTGTTCCTTGGAATCATAACCGGAATAGTGTGGCTGGTGGTTCCTCAGCTCTACGACAGTATCAAGCAGCTTGTGGGCAACATGGATACCTATTATTCCAACCTTCAGACGATGGTGGAGAATATAAATGAGAAGTTCCAGAAGCTCAATATACCTGAGGATCAGATCAACAAGTATATGAACAATGCATATCTCAAGGTTCAGGATATGCTGAATACCAAGATCATGCCAAATGTGGACAAGATCGTGGTGAATATAGGAAGTGGAGTGTTCTCAGGTCTTAAGTTCCTATACAATTTCTTCATCGGTATTATCGCTTCGATATATGTGATGGCAAACAAGGAATATCTTGCATCTAGGGGAAAGAAGATCATATATGCGGTATTCAAGGTGAAGAATGCAAATACTATCCTTGACGGACTTTCAGAGATGAACAGGATATTTGGTCAGTTTATTAATGGTAAGATACTTGATTCACTTATCATTGGAATGATCATGTTCATAGTTTCAACGATACTCAATCTGCCATATGCGGTTCTGATAAGTGTTATCGTCGGAGTGACAAATGTCATACCGTTCTTCGGACCTATCATAGGAGCTGTGCCATGTTTCTTCATCGTGCTCATTGCAGATCCTATAAAGAGTCTTGTGCTGCTCATTGTTATACTTGTACTGCAGCAGTTTGATGGCAATATCCTCGGACCGAAGATCATCGGAGATACCACAGGACTTTCAAGCTTCTGGGTGCTCACAGCGGTTATAGTTGGCGGCGGTTTGTTCGGATTCTTTGGAATGCTTCTCGGAGTCCCTGTATTTGCCTGCTGTTACATGTACATCAACAGGACATGCACTGCAAAGCTGCAGGAGAAGAATCTTGCGTTCAAGACATCCGAGTATGAGAAGATCCGCAGGATAGATGAGGAGACGGGAGAGCCGATATATATAACTGAGGAAGAAGAGGATATAAGGTTCAAGAAGAAGACGCCGGAGCAGAAGCTTGCGGAGCGTGAGAACAAAAGGAAGCTCAAGCAGAAGCAGCATATGCTTCAGTACCCATCAGATCTTCCAGATGATGAATATGTGAAGTCTGGCACTGCGCATGCAGATGATCAGTCTCAGAATGATGATGATTCAGATGATGATCCTATCAGTATATTTGATAAATTCATGCATGTTATGAAGAGCGTGGCCAGCAGGGCGGACGCTGAAAAGCTTGCAAATAATATAGTAGGAAGTGATGCAGAGCCTGATAAGGAAGCTGACAGCAAAGATGACGCTGAAGAAGTTGGAAATGGTCAGGCAAAACCGGAGAGTGATAAAAAAATTTCCGGGAATCAGGATAAATAAAACATAATATCAGCACGGGGAAAGCAGATGCTGTCCCTGTCTGACAAAAGAGAAAAGAACAGATTTGCTTTTACACAAATCTGTTCTTTTCTGCATCATATGAATAGTCGATGGATGCGAGCTTACTCTTGATATCATCTGCATTTACACATAGTGAGCTGCAGAGCTCGTCAAGACTTGGATAGTCATCTCTGAGCTTCGTGTTGATGAAGCTGAGAAGCACCATAGGATCCTTTGGAAGTGAAGAGTATTCCATGGTTAAAGTTCCTCCTTGTGGTATATTTGGTCATAATATGCATCGTGTTTATAAATATTATGGTTGAATTAACTGCATAAAATTGGTATATATATAGTTTGTGATATATATCAAAGATACAAATTGAATTTTACAACAGTGATTTAGAAATGGCAATAAGGAGTTAGATATGAGTACAAATACCGGTACGGCAAAGAAAGGAAAGCTATCAGGAAAGGGAAGTAATCTGGCGCTTCAGGCAGGAATCCTGGCGGGAGCCGGAATCGTGTCGAGGATCATCGGCCTTCTGTACAGATCGCCTCTGTATCAGATACTTGGAGATGAGGGAAATGGATATTATGGTTCAGCGTATGCAATATACGCCATGGTCATAATGATCGCCACATACAGTATTCCTACAGCGGTGTCGAAGCTTGTTGCCGGTAAGATAGCTATGGGACAGTACAAGAGTGCCAGACGTATATACTACTGTACATTTATATATGTAGTCATAGCGGGTGCTGTGGCGGCACTGATCACGTACTTTGGAGCCGAATGGTTTGTAAGTGACCAGCCAAATGCAGTCTTAAGTCTTAAGATACTTGCCCCTACTATATTTATATCGGGCTTTCTTGCAATATTCAGAGGATATCTGCAGGCGTACAACACGATGGTGCCTACATCTATATCACAGATTATAGAGCAGCTTGCAAATGCAGTAGTCAGTATCGTCGCTGCGTATATGCTTGCAAAGCCATTTGCCGCTGGAACAACCGAGCATGCAAAGTATGGTTCTGCCGGAAGTGCCATGGGTACAGGTGCCGGAGTCCTTGGAGGATTGATATTCATACTGTTCGCTTATGCGAGAAGAAGAAAGGGTATCATGGAGTCTGTGAAGAGCGATACAAGTCCTGACACGGAATCCTATGGAAAGCTGTTCAGAATAATCATTGCCACAGTCACACCTATCGTGGTGGCAGCAGTGGTGTATAACGTGCTCACACCTATAGACATGAAGGTATTCTATGTGGTCATGAAGATGAAGGGCATGGATTCCCTGGAGATGGCAAAGCTGTATGGAATTTACTCAGGACAGTATACAGTTCTCACGAACCTTCCGCTTGCCATAGCAGCTTCAGTTGGAATCGCATATATTCCGGGAATATCCGGTGCGTATGCAAGAAATGACATGCAGAAAACCAATAAACTCCTGAATCAGGCGCTCAGCATGTCCATGCTGGTCACCATACCATGTGCGGTTGGAATGGGAGTCCTGGCTAAGCCTATAATACAGCTCCTGTTCTCAGGTGCGGATCCGATGGCAGCCAAATGTATGTATCTTGGATTCATATCCATAGTGTTCTTTGCACAGTCAACTGTAACCAACAGTGTGCTTCAGGCCATGGGTAAGGTGATGGCACCGGTTATCAATGCAACCCTTGCACTGGTGATACATGTGGTGGTTCTTGTGGTTATGCTGTACTGCACAGACTGGGCACTTTATGCACTGGTATTTGGTTCGATAGTGAATTCGCTGCTCATATGTATATTCAACCAGCGTTCGCTCACAAAGTACAAGACCGGCAAGATGGACAACAGGCGAATATACGTTGCACCTACTATAGCATCTATCTTCATGGGTGTTGTTACGATCATTGTATATGAGGGCTGCAGGAAGCTTCTCGGCAACTGGGTGATCGCGATGTTTGTTGCAGTATTTGTGGCGATCATATTCTATGCGGTGGCTATACTCAAAGCCGGAGGATATACGGAGGAGGAACTTCTCAATATGCCTAAGGGAGGTCTTATTGTGAGGTTTGCGAAGAAGTTCAGGCTGATAAAATAAAATGTTTGTATAAAAAATATTTCCCAAATTTCTCGAATAGGCATATACTTGTACCTGGAACGTGAAAACGTTTTCACGAGAAAGGTATATTATGGAAAGAGGAAAAAAGAGTAAGACTCTTCTGAAGATATTCATAACAACATTATATCTGAGCGTCTTTACCTTCGGGGGTGGATACGTCATCGTTTCACTTATGAAGAAAAAGTTTGTGGATGAAAACCATTGGATAGAGCAGGACGAGATGCTGGATCTTGTGGCTATATCCCAATCGTCGCCGGGACCTATCGCAGTAAATGGAGCGATAGCGGTTGGATACAAACTGTGCGGTATAGCAGGGGCACTGGTGGCCATAATCGGAACGATCATACCGCCATTTGTCATAATATCCATCATATCTTACTGTTACAGCGCGTTCAGGACTAACTGGGTGATCAGTGAGATGCTGGAGGGAATGCAGGCCGGTGTAGCTGCGGTCATTGCATCAGTGACATATGATATGGGAGCAGACATAGTAAAGCAGAAGGATGATCTGGGGATATTGATCATGATAGCTGCATTTGTTGCATCCTACATATTGGAGATAAATGTCGTGTTCATAGTAATTGTCTGTGGACTTGTCGGCGTTTGCAGAGGACAGCTGGAGAAAAGAAGAGGGCGTGGGCATAAAAAGACAGAGGATACTTCTGACGGAAATCCTGAAAACCATCCCGACAAAGGGGGGATGGAATAATGATCTATTTGCAGTTGTTCCTAAGTTTCTTCCAGATAGGACTCTTCAGTTTCGGCGGAGGTTATGCCGCCATGCCGCTTATACAGGGGCAGATAGTGAAGATACATGGGTGGATGACCATGTCAGAGTTCACGGATTTGATCACTATATCCCAGATGACTCCGGGACCTATAGCTGTCAATTCGGCGACATTTGTGGGGCTACGGGTGGCCGGATATGCCGGTGCGGCGGTTGCCACGCTCGGATGTATACTCCCTTCATGTATCATTGTAACGGTCATAGTCAGGCTGTATCTGAAATATCGCAAGCAGGATGTTCTTCAGGAGATTCTCGGCGGCATAAGACCGGCTGTTGTGGCTATGATCGCGTCAGCGGGAGTTTCGATATTGGTGACGGCGGTCTGGACTGGTATCGATATGATAAGTCTCGCAGGAACTAAGTGGAATCTTGTGGTGATATTTGCAGTGAGTGTTGTTCTGCTCAGGAAATTCAAACTGAATCCGGTGTGGGTGATGCTGCTTTCCGGCGGAATGCAGGTGCTGTGTGAAGTGGGGACGTTTCTTTTGTCATGAAGAGTGTCCCCTGTCACGGGTAAGGTTTTAAGAAAATCAAAGCAAATGTACTTTTTAATATATCTTTAAAGAAGAAAATAGCTTTGTAGAAGTATTTTGAGGGACACGGTGGCACTCTTTGTGACAAAAGGAACGTCCCCCAAGGAGGTCCCCCAAGGAGGTCTAGATGAAGAAGAAAATATTACTGTGTCTGATAGCACAGCTCATATGCTGGAGCATTATGACGCTGTCTGATTACGTGGAAGAAACATATAATGATAGTTACAATCTGGTCGTTGTATTTGCTGTACCCCTGATATGCGTAGTTCTGTATATTATATTCAGAAAATGGATATACGATAATCAGATTGTGCGGCTGAAAGATGTCGCTATAATCTGTGCGGCGTGGATGATCTGTGGATTGATACTGGGATTACTGATCGGTGCTCTGGTTCTCAATGAAATGTGGATAGTATCGCAGGCTACAGGAGGATGGGAGCATTTTCTGAATGGAATCGAATACATAATGTTCGCCATAACGCTTGCAGGAATACCATTTGTGGCGGTGGTTCTGATCGAATCGGTTGTGGGAATAGTAAAGGGAGTTAGAAAAAGGGCTTGACGAGAGCTTTGGTAAAGTTGTCCGGCGTAAGTAATAAGTTTTATAATTAAATGCTTCATCTGTGAGAGGATCAGGTGGAGCATTTTTTATGCATGGTGGCTAATGGCTTACTCAGGCATATGAATAGTTTATATGTCCCTTGACAAAAAGAGAAAACATAGATATACTTACCTGCGGTAATTATCAAAGGTAATTACTAGAAATAATAAAAACGTTAATAAAAGACAGATAAGTCAAAAAATGATGGTAATTATTTTATTACGTGAAAGGAAAGCCATGACAAAGGAAAAGATAAAACAGGTTATGGATGCCTGCTACCAGGCTAAGAGAGTCAGAGATATGATGCCCAAGCTGCCAAATGGAGTGACGCCTACCCACATACATTATCTTGATGTGATAACGAAGCTGGAGCTTGACGGCGCAGAGGTAAAGGTCAGTGATATAAGTGATGAACTGGGACTACCAAGACCGGGAGTGACAAAGACGATAAAGGATATGGAACGCCTCGGATTTGTGGAAAAGAAGGCTTCAGAGGCGGATGGACGTATTGTGTATATAAGGAGCACTCAGGCTGGCAGAGATCTGGTTTGCAAATATGTTGATGAGTATTTCACAGGACTGGGGGAGTCTCTTACCAATATCACAGATGAAGATGCAGATATTATGATAGCGACCATTGAAAAAATTTATGATGTTATGAGCAAAAGGAGTCAAGACATAAGATGAGTGTACAGGATAAAACAGATTTTACACAGGGAAGTATAATTAGAAAAATGCTCCCATTCATGGGACCGATTCTTGGAGCACTGATACTTCAGGCTGCATATGGTGCGGTTGATCTGCTGGTGGTTGGAAGATTTGGTTCGACGGCGGGACTTTCAGCCGTATCTACGGGCAGCCAGGTGCTCAATCTGGTTACATTTGTGATAACAGCACTTGCTATGGGTGTCACAGTTCTTATTGCCAGATATATAGGCGAGAAGAACACAGACCAGATCGGAGAGCTTCTGGGAGGTGCCACGACAATATTTGCAATACTTGCGGTGGTGCTGGCAGTTGTCATGGTGACATTTGCAAGACCTTTGTCCGTGTTGATGCAGGCACCGGCAGAGGCGGTCACTCTTACATCATCGTACGTGAGGATATGCGGAGGCGGAATATTTTTCATTATGGCCTACAATGTGCTCACCGCGATATTCAGAGGTTTTGGAGACAGCAAATCACCTCTTATATTTGTGTTTGTGGCATGTATTGTAAATGTTATCGGTGATCTTATCCTGGTTGCGGGATGTCATCTTGATGCTGCGGGTGCAGCCATAGCAACCGTTGTTGCCCAGGCTGTCAGTGTGGTTCTTGCGCTGGCACTGTTAAAGAAGAAAAAGCTTCCATTTAAGATATCAAGAAAGGATTTCGGATTGAACAGACAGTGCAGAAGATTGCTCTCAGTTGGACTTCCGCTTGCAATGCAGGAATTTCTCACGCAGATGTCATTTTTAGCGCTGTGTGCATTTATCAACAGACTGGGCCTGGAGGCATCATCCGGATATGGAGTTGCCTGCAAGATCGTCAATTTTGCCATGCTGGTTCCGAGCTCACTTATGCAGTCCATGGCTTCATTTGTATCCCAGAATGTCGGAGCGGGAAAAGAGGACAGAGCAAGAAAAGCCATGCTTACAGGAATGGGCATAGGACTGTCGGTTGGTGTGGTGGTATTCGTTGGTGTGTGGTTCTTCGGTGACAAACTGACATCAATTTTCACCACCGATGCGTCTGTTATCCAGAGGGGCTTCGAGTATCTGAGGGGATTTGCGCCTGAGACTATAGTCACGGCGGTGCTGTTCAGTATGATAGGATATTTCAATGGGCATGAGAAGTCGCTGTGGGTCATGATCCAGGGACTTATCCAGACGTTACTCGTTAGACTGCCTCTTGCCTACTACATGAGTATACAGCCGGATGCTAGCCTTACGAATATTGGACTTGCAGCACCTATAGCCACATGTGTCGGCATCGTGCTCAACGTCATATTCTACATCGTTATGTCAAAGAAGTGGAAAACGGAAAAGACCTGAAAAAAATTAAATAAATGCTTGACAAATAAAACAAATGATTATAATACTTTAATCAGGGAATTGTAATCTATATGTAAAGAATTTGAAAAATAAATATTTAGTAAACCCGTTGAAAAGCGGTGACACAAAGCCATATGGGTCTAAGGTCTGAAAACAGAGAACTGTTTCGGACTATGACAGCCGGTTGCAGTATAATTTCCCTGTTGGAACTAGTATGTACAATGAGGAGTATAATTATATTTATTAAAAGGGACTGGAAGAATATCAGAAGATCTGACTATTCGGACAGGAGAGTCCTTCTTGTGGAGGACAATGATCTGAACAGTGAGATCGCATCGGAGATCATAGGAATGACGGGAGCCAGTGTGGAGATCGTTGAGAATGGCAGGGAGGCTGTGGAGAGAATAGAGAATGCCTCCGATAACTGGTATGACATAGTGTTTATGGATGTTCAGATGCCGGTCATGAATGGGTATGAGGCCACCGCCGCTATAAGAGCACTGCCTGGAAGAAGAGGCCAGATTCCTATCATAGCCATGACCGCAAATGCATTTGCTGAGGATGTGCAGCTTGCAAAGAACACGGGGATGGATGAACACATAGCGAAACCGCTTGATTTTGAAAAATTGAACACAGTGATGGAGAAATATCTGAACTGATAAAAGGTAACAGCCAGCCGGGGGTAAAACCCGGCTGGCTGTTGTAGTTTTGATCAAAGGCTGCAGGTCAGATCATTTTTTTGTAGCGTGCCATATCAGTCTTACTTATTCCCATGGAAATACACACTTTTTCAAAAGGTTGCTTAGTATTCTTCATCAAGTTCTGTATGGCAGCTACCAACGCTTCGTCGGCGCCAATCTGTTCACTTTTCGATAGAAAAAAGTATATTGGGAACACAGTATGAGAATCGTGCAACGGAGATCATAGATTTTATTTTACCACGAAAAAAGGATGGAACTGCGATATATCAAGTTTTGAAGGAGGCACTGGGTAAAAAATAGTTATGGGATTCCGATAATAATTATAAACATTGAAATTAAGCCACGGGTGTAGTACAATTACCGTGCTATTGGGGGCTTTTTGCGCCCTGAAAACAGATGGTACACTAAATGGTACACCATATAATCGGCAAAGTCAGAATATCAAGCAAAATCAAGGCTTTAAGAAAGGAAAATAGAAAAAATGAAATTAGGTATCGTTATTTCAGTATCAATTTCATGTATCTTCACATATCACCATAAAAACCTATAAAGCCTTATATTATCAGTGTTTGAGTAATTTGAAAGTAACATATATCTCTATGCAAATTTATGTATCTTAATGGCGAAATTGTGTAGTGATTGTGTAGTAACTGTGTAAGTAAGTTTGGTACAAAAATAGAATATTTAGACATTAAAATAAGTCTATATACTTTAGTATTCATATTAGAGTGTATGGGCTTATTTTAGTGCCTAAAAATACCATACATATAAATTAGCCAAGTAAGGTACTAAAATCAAAAATTGAGCCAAATACACGCTCATAACCCTAATGATATAGGGTAATAAGAAATACTGATTTCATGAGGAGGATTAATGATGGATTGGAAAGAACAGAGACAAACAATTACAAAGAAAATGATAGCGTCAAGAGTATTCCAGCGTGAAGACAATATATATAAAATGTCGGTCATTCAGGAGATATTCAATATGTGCTTGGAAGAGATGGAACTTGCCTTGGAGAATGGAGAAAAGGTTAGTATAGGAGAAATAGGTTCTCTTTCGCCTAGTGTTCATACACCACGTACATATAACATAGGTGAAATGAATCACGAAGATGGTAATAAGCCATATACAACAATTAAATTTGGCAGAAAGAAAGGTAACAAACAGAGAATGAATAATAAGTATCTGCAAAATATTGAAGATGGAAAATACGGTCTTGGATATGGTTGTATGTGTACACCACAGCAGATAGCAATATTAGAGGATAAAGGATATATAAAGGAGAATGACTAATGCCAGAGATAAAAAGTATGAAGGATTTACAAAATACTCTGCTGCCTGTAATGAAAGATATGACAGATAAGTTGGCAGATCAAGTATATAAAACTTTGAACTATTTTCTTCAGAGTTATTACGATTCGTATGATCCTATTTATTACCGCAGACAGTATGACTTTTTGAGGTCAGCGATTAAAGTTGGGGCAAGACGAAGAGGAAAGACAGTAACAGCCTATGTATATATAGATACAGATTCTATGGATAACTACTATAGTGCAACTGGTAATCAGGTCGCAACATGGGCAAATCATGGGTTACATGGTGGCAAAGACCTTGGCACAAACACACCTCACGTATGGGATGATACTATGGCAAATACCGTTGAGAATGGTGAGTTGGTTAGAGCTGCATTGAATTATTTGAGAAAACAAGGATTTGACGTGGAGGTTAGATGATGAACAAGAGAATCATTAACTACAATGAGAAAAAGGTTATTGTAGCAAGACAAGTTATGATACTAAATTTGGATTCAACACCAGAAAATGTAATTACAGAATGGGAGAAGATGTACCCAAAAGATATTGATAGAGTACGAGATAATACAGAGTTGTTTGACTGGATGGCGAAGTTTATACGCAACAATAATGTTAAATCCTGTAATGCTGTATTTGCAAGGGTACGCAACAAACAGGAGAAAGTATTGAGAACTAAGTGTAAGTATATAGGATATGGGGCAAAGTTGGTTGATTGTCCAAAGAATAAAATGGCTAAATATATTATATTTACACGAGGTAAGAAGTATTCAGGTAATTATAACAGTATGTGCTGTATGATTGGCAGGATAAGAGAAGATTTAAGATTAAAAGAGAAGGAGCAATAAGATTATGGATATAAAACAACTCAAGGAAGCCATGAAAAATCCTGAGATTCACAAAAAAATACAGGATATGGTATTAGAATTTTTTATGAAAAAGAGTAATCAGTATAAATACACAGAATAACAACAAATGTATGAATATTCCAAAACAGACAGGAAGTAAAAGAAAGTCTGTATCAGAGTTCAAGAAATATGTTAAAATATCATTTTCCCCTTTGTTCTGAAGGGTGTCTATTGTGCGGTTCAGCACATATTCCCAGTATATAAATATAAATCAACTGCTGCCTAAAGGTAGTAACAGTATATCAAGGTACGTCTAGTTTGGACGTGCCTTTTCTTGTCCTCTGATATAGCAAAATGGAGGACAGTAAATATGAGTAAAGAAGAAACACAAGTATGTAAATGGTGTGGGAGAGAATTTTCCATATTTGAATATGGAATTAGCAGCTACAATCAGAAAAGAAGGACAGTTTGTAAAGCGTGTTACAGTGAACGTAGAAGAGAAAAACAATTACAATTAAAACTTGCAGATGGATTAGAAAAATACAATAATGGTGAATTGGTAAAGATACGGAGAAAATACAAGAAGCCATATCATTTTCAAATATTATATAGGTCAGAATCAAGTATTGATTCTATTGCAAAAGATGAAGTATTTGTACGATTATTGGATTATAAATCCGCATGGATCTCAAATTATGGTAGATTGATTCAACAGTTGGATGACGGCACATATCAACTTGTAAAAGGGGTGCGTTCAAGAACGACAAAGGAATTAACTTATACACTTAACAGGAATGTTTATTTTAAATCCAAGGATAGGTGGGGATATAAGAAAGAGAGAGTTAATGCTTGTGATCTTGTAATTCAGATGTTCGTTGTCAATTATGATATGAAACATAATACGATGGTGTGGCATAAAAACAATGATACAAATGATAATTACTACAAGCATTTGTTCCCAGTAACAGATAAACAATACAGAGAGAGTTTGAGAGTACATGAACAGGATGGAGCAGTAACGAGTAAGCAGATTATAAATATTGTAAATGCTGTGGAGTTTAAGCCTGATGACTGGAAACCTTGGCACAATAAAAGAACCTATGAGGGTGTTGGTTATGTCGGTGCAGAGTCTTCAGATATAGATAGTGAATCATGTTCATTTATCAAGTGGAAGAATATGATTCAGAGGTGCTATAACAAAAAGGTTCACAAATTAAAGCCGTATTATATGGATAAAAATGTATGCGTGGAATGGCAGAACTACCAGAATTTCAAGATATGGTTTGATGCACATTACATTCCTGGAACTAAGGTTGATCTTGATAAAGATCTGCTCTGTAAGGAAAGTAATATGTACAGTCCAGAAACTTGTTCTTTTTTGACACATTATATAAATACTGTGTTTGAGGAGAGAGGGATAAAAAGTAGTATTACCCCAAATGGTAATAACATATATTCGGTGTCTATCTCAATATTGGATAAGAAGATAGATTTAGGAATATATGATACAGAAGAATCAGCAAAACAGGGATTGATTGACGGTAAAATCAAGTATATTAAGGAATTAGCAGAGAGTTGCAAGGGCAAAGTACAGGATTATGTATATGAGGCTATGCTAAGATATGAGATATAGTGATGTAATAGGGTATATTAGGTAGAAAATTATCTAATATACCCTATTTTTTACCCTTCACAAGTCTTATATGGTAAAATAGAGAAAGAATACTATAGGCATGTGCAATACAGTATTGGAGGAACGAAGATGAAATTAAATGAGGAACAGCGAAAAATCGGTATTAAATATAACGTTATGCAGTTGCTGATGACAGATATTCACAACAAACGATATGATGAGTTGCAAAAAATATATGAGGCTTTGAATTTGCGAAGCAATAATCAACTTGTGAATAAGTTATTAGAAGAAAGAAATGTTGGTGAATTATTTACACATACTGTTTATGCTGATGCGTTACTTGTAGTTGCGGATTATTTAGATAACAGATTAGAAGTAATAGATTTAGTCGATTTGCTGTATTCTAAGAGGTGTCCACGGATTAAGAATATGTTTACTGACTGGGAGCATCAATACAAAAGTGTTGGTACAATAAAAAATGCAAAGAAGTTTGAAATGTCATATACTGAAAATTATTATTTGCATTTTTTATTTTATAGATCAGATGTATTTGAAGAACCAGATAAGGTTTTAAAGGGATTTGATTTTGAAAAAGATAGATACATGCTGAATTATTGTTTTTATATGACAGATAAAAACCAATTTGATAATGCACTTATATTTTGTACTACTAGTGAAGAATCAGAGGATTATTTAAAAGGTGTCAATAGAGAGGATAAAGAATATGTGCTGATGTCTAAATTCTTTGACAGATACCTTACAAAAAGAAGGATTGAGTTAGCAGATTATTTACATATAGAGGTGAATAAATTAGCTGAATATATCCACTCTGAAATGAAATCACAGAGTAAGAATGGTGAAGCACCTATTAGAGCTGGAATAGTTGGACAAATTGAGTTGTTTACAAAAGATATTATAGCGGATCACAATGGTGGGACATCTTGGTATAATGCTATGACAACAACAGCTAATGAAAAGTGGTATGGACAATCAGTTATGTATGTTCCAGATGTGGATAGATTGATAAGAAATTATTTTAAATCATTCGTTACAACAAAATATATTGAAATGGTTATGGAGAAGAAACAAGGATTTACGAAACTTACATTGTCGAGAGAGTGTATTCCAGACAATTATGAAATTGTATATCGGACAATTCTTTGTATGTATGAAATGGATGTATTATACAAGATGTTTGCAATTATGCAGAAACAATATTATACAGATTTTTCATGGGAAAAAATTACCAATCAAGACTTAGCCACACGATATGAGGATATTATATCTAATCTGGAACAGAATATTGTAGATAAAGAAAACAAAATAAATAGCTTATTACAAAAAAACAGAACATTATCATTACAAATTACAGCAGATAATTCTAAGCAGACAGCACCATTAGTAGCCGAAAATAATAAACTGTTAAAGGCTATAGAAAATAAGAATTCTGAAATTAACGATTTGAAGAAACAAATAGAATATCAAGAACAGTTTATTTCAGAATTGAATAAAACAGACAATGAAGGTACAAGCAATACATATGACTTAGAATTACTGCAAAATAAGAGATTTTTATTTGTGGGACATATAAGTGATGTATTACCAGAGATAAAGCATAAATTCCCTAATAGCATATTTATGGAATCGGAGACAAATAATATATCTGGAATAGAAGTTGACGCAGTTGTAATGCTTATAAAGTGGATGTCGCACAGTATGTTTTATAAGGTAAAATCGACAAGTGCATTATCACAGAAAAAAATAGTAATGTGTAATACGAAGAATATAGATACTATACTTCAAAAGGTGTATGAAGAAGTAATTTAGTTGTAGTCATAGTTTAACATACCCCCCCCTGCTGCCTTATCGTACATAATATCGTGGCAGTGAAAAAACGTTGATTTTGTGTTGATTTACATAATATTAAATCTGTATTGTGACGAAAAACTGAGTATTGTGCTATATCGTAAAAACGTAAGAAAATAAGGAATATCTGGGAATTGTATGCATTTTTTAAAAAATAGACACAATTTCAAACTGGACGGTGATACAAGGGCAAAATTTAGATTGTTTTTGGGGGATGTAGGTAATAGATGTTATCGTGAATATTATGTAACTACAAAACTACAATAGTATTTTCTCGAAAATAATTAGAGCAGGAGATCAGTTCTCTTGCTCTTTTATAATATCTGGTCATCATCCGATTTAACATATCTTACTATATCGCAAATATCACAGCCGAGAATACGGCACAAATCATTGAGTGTCTTGGTTGATACATCCATATTATGTTTTAGTCTATGCAGTGTGCTATGTGACATATGGTATTTGTTTGTGAGTGTATACCAGTTCTCACTTGATTTTTCAAGAGTATTCCAGAAAGGGGAATAATCAATCATCATAGCACCTCCATTCATAGCTTATGAATAAAGGATAAAAGATATTCTTATGATTGAATATCTTCGTTAAAACGAATATAATAGAAACATAATATTATTCATACAGAGGAGGAGAAGGTATGGCTATGATTAAGTGTCCTGAGTGTGGACAGGAAATTTCAGACAAGGCAAAGAAGTGTGTACACTGTGGAAAGATATTAATTGAGGATAAGCCAGATACTAAAATATGTAGCGACTGCGGAAAAGAAAATCCAATTGATGCTACAGAATGCGTACATTGTGGATGTCCATTTGAAGAAACTACTGTGGAGATACCAGTACAAACAGCAATAGCAGAAAAACCAAAGAAAAATCTGAAAAAGATTATAATTCCTGTTGTCGCAGCAGTTGTTGTAATTGTTGTAGGCTTGATTATTTATAATGTAAAAGTGGTTAAGCCGAAAAATACATACAATGAAGCTATGACACTTTTGGAAAAAGGTAAATATGATGAAGCTGATAAGTTGCTGGATTCTATTAGTGGATATAAAGATGTGGCAACGATTCAGGAACAGTTGAAATATGAATCCTATGCATATTCAACTATAAACGATTTAAAGAATTATCTTAAAAATCCAGATTCTTTTCAGCCATATGACATAACATTTTATGCTTCAATGGGTGGAGAAGAAGATTCAGAAAGTTCAGAAACAGAGGATAGCACAGAAGAAGTATCAGACAAGCATCCAGCTTGTATTATCCATTATGGAGCACAGAATGGTTTTGGAGGTAATACAACAAGTTATGTGCTAGGATATTATAATACTGAGGATAAGGCATATAAGGTTTTAGGTTCTTGTAACTCATTAGATGAGGATGATTATGATTCAGACGATGAAGACGATCTGTATGATTTGTTAATATGTAAATTAGTAAATCTTTATATTGATGGCGAAGATAAAGTAGGTGATGTTGATTTGGCAAGATTAAAAACAGTCCTTAAAAATGATGCGTATTCAACAATCAAGATTATCGAATAGATAATAACAAATGGGAGGGATTCGATGAAATGTCCTGAATGTGGAACTGAGGTAGCAGATAATGTAACTGTATGTCCTAGTTGTGGATATGAAATAGTTCAATCTGAAACTGAAGCAGTAGAAGATATCATAAATACAACAGCGACAGTGCCGGTATATAAGAACAAAAAATATATTGGAATTGCTCTTTGCGTGGTGGCTTGTATCATGCTGATTGTTGCCTTTACTAGAATTAACAATGATACATATTCTTTTTACAAACAGCACTATAAAGAGTGCATGGAAGGATATGCAGAAAATAGTGCGGATGCAAGAAATTATGGATCATGGTTTAGTGGTACATATAGATATATTGCATCTGAATATGAGGATATGGCAAAAGATGATAATAAGAAAATATGGGAATATCGCATACAAGCTATTGTATTATGTTTAGGTGGCATTGCCTGTGGAGTTGTAGGCTGTAAGTTTATCAAAGGGGAGAAAACAAATGGCATTAGTAAAGTGTCCTGAATGTGGCAGAGAAAATGTATCAAGTACAGCTAAGTCTTGCCCTGGATGTGGCTATAATGTAAAAGCATATTATGAAGCAGAACAGCAAAAAGAGGTTGTTCCAAATACTGCTGTACCAGCAAACAAAATCAATGTAAAGGCTATTATTGGTGTAGTTGTAGCATGTATTGTAATATTCTGGATATATTATTTTTCAACCAGATGTGCCTTTGATGGATGCACAGAAAAGAGAACAGATAATAGCAAATATTGTGCGTATCATTCCTTGTCATACTCTTATGGTTCAAGCTATGATTATACACCAAAGACAGGTAATGCTGGTGCAAAAGCAAAAGCAGAATCGTATCTTAATAGCTCTGCATTTTCCTATACTGGGTTAATACATCAATTAGAGTATGAAGGTTTTTCTACATCTGAAGCAACGTATGGAGCTGATAATTGTGGTGCTAATTGGAAAGAACAGGCATTGAAAAAGGCTAAGTCATATTTGAATAGTTCTGCGTTTTCATATAGTGGGCTACAACATCAACTTGAATATGAAGGGTTCACAGATGATGAAGTTCAATATGGAGTGGATAATTGCAATGCAGATTGGAACGATCAAGCATATAAAAAAGCAAAGTCTTATTTACATTCTTCACCAGATATGGGAAGAGATAGACTACTCCACCAGTTACAGTATGAAGGATTTAGCTATGAACAGGCAATGTATGGAGTAGATCAAGTGGGCTTGTAGTTTGAGTCAGTGTATAGATGTACCAGATACACCCCATAGCAGAAAATAAAACATGTTTTTTAGTTTTTGCCACCTCCCCCTAGTTCGTTGCTTGGTTCCTGGGCTGTATCGTGTGAATGGTACAGATACACCCACAGATGGACAGATGACAATATCACAAGATGTATACATACCCCTATGGGTATAATGAAAGGCTAGAGATTAAACACCTCTAGCCTATTTTTACACTATTTTATTGACTACATTCTATTAAGAATTTGCATTTTCTCCATTTCATAGAGCCATGAATAAAAGGTTGTGCCGTTTGCCTTTTGCTCATCATCAACGGCGATTGTGTAAAGCCTGTATACTTTTCTGGCTGATAGGGTTTCTACTTTCCCATTTTCATAATAATTGAACATGATAACCACCTCTTATTATTCAGGGTATAACCACTTTGTATTAGTGGCTATACCCTTTTATATTATGCCATTTTGAGCCGTTTCTTTTCGTCTGTCTTTACCTCTGTACTTCCATATAAGTTTCTTATATCGTCCATAGATAATGATTTGTGACTTCTTTTTCTGAATGCTTCAGTGTGAAAATACCACTTCTTTTTTTCTCTTGCCCATCTGAAGCCGAGACCCTTTAAAATGTCCTTGTGTGCGTATGTGTCACCATCAACCCAGATCCAACAACCTACAATTTCAATATTGATATTGTCCAGTGTGATAATATTCTGTATAACCTCTCTGAGCCTTATATCTTCTGTATAGTCATATTTCATATTGTTATATGATGCTTTATCCTCTGAATCGGTTGTTGCTCTGTTTTCGTGTCTGTTCTTTAATATATTGAACAGGCTTTCATATTCTGCATTGATTGTCTGCGTGGCTTCTGTTGAGCCGTTGGGATTGTCTGGATGAAACCTCTTTAATAATTCCTTATACTGTTTTCTTAATTCCTCTAATGATTCAACATTCTTGAAATATGTCATAATGTCCACCCCTTTTCTAATCTGTAACAAGTTCAACTCTTATATCGTCACAGTTGTTAATCTCTCTTACTTCCTCTGTACTGAATGTTTCAATACCTATTAACTGACCTTCAAAATAAATTTTGTACATTTTCATTACTGAAAACCTCCTTGATTGAATTGTTTTTGATTGATTTGTTATCTATAATATACACAAATATGTGTGCATAGTCAATAAAAACATACACATAAAAGCGTGCACATATTACACAAAAATATTCACGCATATTTGTGCATACTGCGAATAGACTATACACATAAAATTGTGTATCATATAGGCATAGTCAACCGAATGACTTACAACAAATCAATCAAGTACAATTCAAGGAGGTAATTATTATGATGACAAAAGCAGAACTTCAGAAAAAGGTGGACGAGCTCAGAGAGTTAAAAGCAATGAAGGAAGAGTTAGAAAACGAGGTAAAAGAGACAGAGCGACAGATAATTTCATACATGACAGAGCATGAGGTCACAGAGGAGATAACAGACACGGCAAAGATAACATACAAGGAGCAGAGCCGAGAGTCTTTAGACAAGAAGAAACTAGAGGAGCGATTCGGTAGTCTGGCAGAGTTCACAAAGCGGACTACATACCCAGTATTAAGAATCAAGTAATATATAGAACCTTGGCAGAGGGTGAGACAATCACCCAAAGCCGAGGTGATAAATAAATATATCGGAGGTTTAAACATGGATAAACAGACAACAGAGTTCTATATAAAGAAGTGCAACAATGAAGTTATAAGAGTTGGCAAAGGTGTTATAAACAAGCCTAAAATTGAATACAACGGCAAAGTTACAAAGTGGGCAGATGATAAGTACATAAAAAAGTGATAATTCAGGCGGTGACGGTTTAGCCGTGGGAGATTCAGTTCTCCGCTTGCCTATTCGGTAATATACCATAATCCAGCATGAAAGAAGGTGAGAAAATGACAGGCGCACAACTAAATGTAGAAGTGTTAGAGCCGTATTGTAAAAATAATATGCAGTTACTGAAGAAAATTTCAAGATCAATTTTTTTGAAACTGGGTGAGACGTTATCAGAAGCCGACTATGACGATTTTTACAGTATTGCAAATATGACATTATGGGAATGTTACAACTCGTATAATTCCTGTATGAATGCTAGCTTTAACACTTTTCTTTGTAATTGCATAAGAAATAAGTTCAAAACAGAGATAAGAGACAGACACAGAGCAAAAAGGGTTATCAGTCAATTTGCCATATCATTAGATGATTCTGATGGTAACGACAATGATATGTATAACTTCATACCATCCAACTTTGACACATTCGAGGAAGCAACAAACAATCAATTTCAGGACAAAGCACAACAGTATATTTCAAAATTATCTAGTCAACAGGTGAATATACTCAACCTTTTAATGGATGGGTACGAACCCAAAGATATACGGCAAATTTTAGAAATTTCATCAAAAGAATATGCCGAAAATATGAAGATTATGAGAAGTTTTGAAAATGTAAAGATTTTATTCTAGGAGGTAATCACCATGAAGAACATCAGAAAGCAGACGTACACATTAGAGCAGTATTTAAAGGACATGAAAGCGGAGAAAATCAGAACAGACCAGGAATGTCAGAGAAGATCAGGACAGTGGAATCCAAACATGGTAAACGAGCTTATAGCCTCAGTATTATCAGATGATTATATACCACCTATTATTTTAGGTGAGGAAACCACAGCAAACGGGATTACCAGACAGTGGATAATTGATGGATTACAGCGAAGCAGTACATTGTCATTATTCAGATATGGAAATACAAGGATTACAAAGAACCTTGATGAATATATTGTCACTTATCAGAGAAAAGCAACAGATGAAAATGGAAATATAAAGCGAGACGAGCAGGGCGAGGCTATTTGGGAAAATATAGAGTGTGATATTCGTAATAAAACTTATGAGCAGTTACCAGAGGAATTAAAAGAGAGATTCAATGGGTATCAGTTGGAGGTCGTAATTCATCAGAATTGCGATACAACACAAATATCTAAATTGGTACGCAAATTGAATAACTGCAAGCCTATGAACCAGGCGCAGAAAGCATTTACATATATTGATGCATTTGCTAGTGAAATAAGGGAAATTGCAGAAAACAGATTCTTCAAGGATATGTACTCTTGCAATAACAGAGACAGAATCAACGGCACATTTGAGAGAACCATTGGAGATATGGCAATATTGTGTAACTATCCAGAGCAGTACAGGAAAGATACGAAGGCAGGCTTCAAATGGTTAAATGAGAACGCAACCATATTTGATTTTAACAACTTGGATAATTTACTAACTAGGCTGGTTGATTCAACGGAAATAACAAGCGAAATTAGGAAGTTATTTAATAGGAAGAATGGGTATATATTTGTTGCAACATTCAAGGCATTTACAGAACTTGGAAGAAACGACAAAGATTTTGGAGAGTTCCTTCACTGGCTAATAGCTGATGGAAAATATACAGAGATAAATGGAAAAACATGGATAGATCTGGATATAGACAGATCAACAAGGGATAGTGGAACAGTACATGGAAAACTTGATTACCTTACAGCACTTGTTAAACAGTATTTTACAGTAATCAAGAATGTTGCATAAAGGAAAACAGGGGGAGGAAAATCCTCCTCCTGGTATAAGAGAAATTGAGGTGATACAGATGTACACAATATCAGATATTCTAACAGATATTAACAGAGGATGCCTTGCTAATAATATGATAGAGGACTGTTTTACATACAGGATTATATACTTTGTGAATGATGGAAATAACGGCAGAAAATTTTATATAGATTGTTCATACAGAGATTTGAGAAAGTCACTGGAAAATATTATAAGAGGCAAGTTGACATTGACTAATAATATCGTCATAGCAGAAACAACAGTTATAAAAAATGGAAAATGTACTTGCTTACAGAGCAGATCATATTCATTCAGTTTGGAAGAGTATTTCAGAAGAGTAAAGGGAGAATGTAACAGCAGGAATAATCAGTATTGCAGGAATGCAGGATAGATGGGAAGGATGAAAAACATGGTAACATCAAAATTTTTCGATATGGGACAGGTAGTTGTAACAAAGGGAATCAACGATATAATGGCAGCCAATAAAAAGTTTGCTACAGAGATTATGGTGTCATTGCAGAGATATGCAGTTAAAGATTGGGGTTGTCTTGATAATGAGGATAAAAAGACAAATGATGAAGCCTTGGACTACCCAGAAGATTTATATATTCTGGGTGCATATAAAACATCCAAAGGGAAAATATGGATCATAACCAACAGAATTTCAGAGAATTCGGAAATAAATGCAACAACAGTATGTTTTCCTGATGAACGATAGAGAAATAAGGAAATACATAGTGAAAGGACAGGGAAAATATCTCTGCCCTTATTAAAACTATAAAGGAAATTTTATAAAATTTTGCAAAAAAATGAAGATTACTTGAAATGAAAAAAATCATAAAATATAATATATGGAAAGGTCTAAAATAAAAATAATGGAGATTAATATGATAAATTACAACAAGTTAATGGAAAAATTAAAAGAGAAAAAAATAACGACATATACAATACGTCAAAAATCATTGATTCCACAGGGAACACTAACAAAAATTAAAATGTGTACAGGGGATTCGATGGAAGAGATAGAGCAAAAACTTCAGGAATACAAAGACAAACATAATGGAAAAGAGTTTGTGTGTGATGTATCAACAAAAACGATTGAGGATTTATGCCAGCTTTTACAATGCCAGCCACGAGATATAATTGATTGGGAAATAGACTTGAAGCCTGAATTATCATATGAAAATAGGTTTAAACAGGAATAAATGAAAATGTGGTATTAAAAAGGGCACTTGAAAAAACAAATGCCCTAGTATATAATCTAATTAGAAAGGTAATCGGATGTAACTCCGATTTGCCCTCAGTAAAATGTAAACGTAAAGAATAGCATCTACTTTTGGACGAGTGGGATGCTATTTCTTTTTATTATTTATTATTATTTATGATGATCTATGTAAGACAGAGCCGCAAAAATTACCAGCACCAAAGTTAAAACTTCAAGTGTGTTCATAGGGCATTCCCTCCTTTGTAAACTAGAGGGCATCTAATAATCGGAAATTACATCCTGCTTTCTATTAAATTATACTATATCAGTATATCATATTGAGAACATATGTTCAATGAATAAGAGCGAAATTTGTAAGATAATAGAATAAATAAAAGCAGTCAATCACCTATGGAAATAATTCTATAGGTGATTATTTTTTTGCCTGATGGAATCAACGGCATTGTTGAGATTTGCAGATCTCCATTTGTCCTGAATTATCTGATGTTGCAATTCTGAAATACGTTTATCCGTGTATCTATTGAGCCAGCTAATCAATATAGATGGCAGCAGTTTATCAGGTAATCTCTGAATAATGGAAAATACAAAATCTTCGAGTTTTGAAAAAATCTTCTTGAATATGTCTTTAAAGCGGTTTGGTTTCTGAATCTCTATATTTATATGTATCAACTCCCTTCATATTCAGTATATCGGTTAATTGCTAATGGAACAAGAGGTTTGGAAAACTGTCTATAAAGGTGTCATTTTACGGAGAATAGTTATTCTGTAAGGGAATGTATTTGTAAAGGTGTCAATTCTATTTACAGATATATTCATAAAGTGGCAGGTGTTTTACAGACAGAAAGGACGGAAAAATGGAAAACAATGAAGTATGGGGATATGCAAGAGTATCAACAACAGAGCAAAATCTTGCGAGACAGCTTGAGCAGTTAAAAGAGTTTAATATTCCAGACAGGAATATAAGATGTGATAAGGTAAGTGGAAAAACATTCAACAGAAGAGAGTACAACGCATTGGTTGGAACGACTGAGACGGCACCATTATTAAGGAAGGGAGATTTGCTGGTCATAGTCAGCCTTGACAGACTGGGAAGAAATTACACAGAAATCAGAGAACAATGGAACTATATCATCAATGACATTGGAGCAGATATTGTTGTGCTGGATATGCCTTTGCTTGATACAAGACAGTCTGATGATAATTTGGACAAGAAATTTATTGCAGACCTGGTATTGCAGATTCTTTCTTATGTTGCACAAAAAGAACTGGAAAACACAAGACGTAGGCAAAAACAGGGTATGGATGTTATGCCAGTTATAAATGGAAAGAAAACATCATTAAAGACAGGTAAGCCAGTAGGCAGACCTAACGCACAATTTCCTGATAAATGGAAAGAATACTATGAAAAATGGAGATGTGGAGAAGTCACAGCAGTTAAGTGCATGGATAGATTGAATTTAAAACGTTCAACATTTTACAAACTGGTGAAGATCTATGAAAAAGACATGGACAAAAGGGAGAATTAATATGCAAAGGAAAAATGATGGAGGTGGAAATTTTGAACAGTGAGCAGAAAGCAGATATTTTTTGTCTTGGTGTGATAACTGGAATCAATCTATATCAGCAAAAGGTTATTGCAGCACAGCAACATAATAAAGCACTCAGAATAAATGGAGAATTATATTATGTACAGAGTGCAAGGGAAAGATTACAGGATATGATGGATAAAATTTGTAGGTAGAAAGAGGGGTACAGCCAAATGACGCAGCCACAGTATAAATTGGAAGAATTGAAAATATTTGAAGATACTAAGGAGACAGTTGAAACATATTCAAATATATATGATGATGGAACTTTAGGAATATTTCTGAATAATGTTTCTGCAATGCCAGCATGTATCAAGGAAATATGCGAGAACAGCATAAATAACTCACTCATGGAAAATTATAAGACAACAGGCAAGGTATATACAAAGGATAACTTTGAAATATCAATGACCATAGATTTGAATTTAAACAATGGTATACTAACAATCTGTACATATGTAGGTTACTGGGATTTGGATTTATCAGATATCATAAGTATTATAGATCATGATTGCTACGAGGAAATAAAAGAATTTTTCTTCTCTGAACTGAACAGGATTACAACAGAGCGATTAAATGAGATAAAAAGCAAGATGGCATAGAGAATTATAATATAGGGATTACATAGATACTCAATTTAATTCTGATAGATAAAATGGTTTGGGTATGTTATAATAATTGATGTTAAGGGCGTGATGAACCCTTAATATACAGTTTCAAGTTTGTAGGCTGATTACCTATAGATTGGAATTGATTGATTTGTTGCGAGAAAGTCATGGCTGTAATGGTCATGGCTTTTTTGTTACAATATGGTATTGACAACAAATAACAATATGTGATATAAAGAGAGTGTAAACGACAGGAAAATTTACAATATCCTTTTTGTTTGCATTATATTACACAAGATAAATTTAAAAACTACTTATTTTACCAAAGACAAACAGCTTATAAAAAGCGTATTTGAATATGTGGTAAAATAGGTAGTTTTTTTTAGTTTAGAAAGATAGGAGGTGAATATATGAAGTATGAATTTCTACATACGTTACTGCTTAAAGACAATCGTATGGTAATTGTTTTAGATGGAAAAGACGATAAATATTTAGTTTGTGAATTAGATAATGAAGAGAACATGTTTGGAATTACAGAAGATGACGTATTCATGGAAGTATTATAGTATGAATCATGAATTCAGATAAACCTTAACCAGTCATCCTTGGATGCTGCAATGTTTATTCAAGGAGGCTGGTTATTGATCTAGTTTGGTATTAAGTTCGGTAAAGTGAGCATTTACTTGATATTGCTGGATAGAGTCCCTTATACATACCAGTTCGAGAGTAGTTTCGTTATATTGAGAATTTTACAGCGTTATGTAAACTAAAACAAAGGCGATTTAACACTTTAACACAATAAAAGCAAAACTGCCGAACATAGGACATAATAAGCCTTATATATCCTACAAAATATGAGATTGTTAGGCGGTAATATACTATGTGTTCGGACGTTTGAAAAATAGCTGGCGTGTGAAGAGAAAAGTATTTATAATAGGTATTACATAGAAACACTCTAAATTTTTTTAGGAAAGGATATATATGTAATACCTATGTAGCGTTGATTAGTATACGCTTGATCTAAATTCGATGTAGAGGTTAGATTAGTATAATAGATATATGTATTACATATAAATGATATTATGATCAAGAATAAGATATCAGATTCACAGAAAGCAGCACAAAAAAGATATGATCAAAAAACAAAAATGGTATCAATAAAATATAATCTTTCTGAGATGGAAGAATACAAACAATTAAAATCATATCTGGAAAAAACAGATCAGAGTATGAATGGATTTGTAAAAGGTTTGATAAGAGATTATTTTGAAACAGGCGAAGGTAAAAACTTTGAAACTTCTATTGAGAATAAGTTGCACAATAAAAATAAATATAAAATTTTTGAAAATATTGATATAGATGACTTACAAACTTTTTCAGAATATTTCAGTAGAATGTTTACTTTAAGGTTACTGTCAAAATATGAAATATTGCTTGAAAATTTAGTCAATAATTCAAGAGAGAATTATGAAATTAAATTACTTATATTTATGGATGAATTAGAAAAACGAGCCAAGCAAGGGGAATTTGATGAGTTGGATGGGATAGAGAAATGGCATATAGTCGGCGATGAATTGGAACAATTATTTGAATAAATATGATATAGGTATTACATATAAGCGTTATATGAGGATTTTAAGATATGGATCTTCATATAACGCTTTTTATTTGCATAAAAACTTCAAATCCGAAAGTTTCGGAGTCTAAAAATCAAGAAGAACTAGCAAAAATGATTGGAATTTCAGTAGATACTCTTAATAATTACAAAAAACTCACAGAACTTATTCCTGAATTAGAGGATAAAGAAATTTTGCAAAAACTCATCTCAAAAATGGGGAATAAGTATATACAAGGCAGAAATGCTTATATATTTTTTCTCACAAGTAGCAATGTCAGATATATACCATGACAACAACACGTATATGTTTGGCGACATTCTAACCTGTATTAGAACAATGCTACCACATTATATGAAGAAAGGATTGGTTAAATTGAACAGAGAGACACAGTTGAATCGAATGGAATTTATCTTATTAGATACGCTTTATGCAAATGAGTGCAAAGACAGATTCCACTCAATGACATTATCTGAGATCAGCGAGGATAACGATGATTCCCTAGGTGTGGGGACAACACTTTATAGGAAGATGAAGAAGTTGGTCAAGCTTGGATATGTCAAGAAGGGATGTTTGGACAATCATGCAGACACATTTTATTTGACAGAAGAAGGAATAAGCGTTGTGGAGGAATGCAAGGAGGTAGACAGATGAATTTGAAGGACAAAGTTATATTTATAGGTATTGGTTGCTATTGAGGTAAACAGGTTAAAGAATTTGTTGAGAACTATGGATATAAAGGCATAGCAGTGAATGGTAGTGAACAGGACTTAAGAGCATTGGGCGGTATGAACAAGTATTACCTAAAAAATTTTGATGGGTTTGGCGGTCACAGGGAGAGAGCTTTAGAGTGTTTGGAACAAAATCCTGATTTTCTGGACTACATAAGCAGTATTGAGGAAGAGATTATTTTCCTTGTATTTGGCGGTGGTGGTTCTACTGGTTCAGGTAATGCCACCATAATAGCAGAAATGTTATTACAGGAAGATTCGGCAAATAAAAAAATTGTATGCCCTGTTATAGCGTTACCTTCATCAAGTGAGCCACTTATAAAGCACAGCAACGCATATTCAGCAGTTCAGGAACTTCAGGAATTACAGGATCTCGGACTAGGTGTGACTTTCTTCATTAATAATAATGTAGATAGTACATATAGTTGTATCAATAGCGCATTTGCAAAATTTCTTGATACGTTTCTTACAAATGATTCATATGGCGAGTTAAATAATTTTGATGAAGCTGAAAGAATAGAAATGCTGAAAGATAGTGGAGCTATGACAATGAGCCTTATGAAAGGTGGAACTGATTCGACGGTTATGTTGGACAAGCTGGCTAGAAATGGCATATTTGCACCTATAGAGAACAAGGTGTGTGAGCATGTGGCTATTATTCATGCTGGAAACGATAACAGAGATATTGAGGTAAGTTTAGTAATCTCAGAAGTGGGAAAACCGCAAAATGTATTTGAAGGGTACAACGGTAGAAGTACATTGATTGCTTGCAGTGGTCTTGATTATCCAGTTGAATACGTTACCAAACTTGCAGAGATGGCTAAAACAGCATTTGAGGAGCGTAAGAGGGAACGTAAGCAGGTTAAAAAGTTGGATGCGTTGGTATTATCTGATGAAAAAGAGGAAATTAAGCCTGTAAGAAAAACATCGAAGTTTGAGGTATTAAAAAAGAGAATGAATAGATAGGTACATATCATGCAACATCAAGACTATATCAAATATACATAAAATATATGTCTTGATAGAGACAAATACAAAGGGGAATAAACAATATGATGGAAAGATCGACAACAGCAAAAGACCTTCAGAAGCTTTTTAATGAGTATATGGTCATAGTAACAAGTGTAACAGTGACAAACAAGGACACCAATCAGAAAAACGAGGTAACACCTGAACAGTTTATGAATGATTTTGAGTGGTACATGGAATCTGGAATTTTTGCGGATTCGTTGGATTTTAAGTATGAGTTGGCTGGTAATAACAATATCAAGTTATTTATTGGATATGTAAGTGGGTATTGTGACAACTGTATTGATGTTGTGTTGCAATTTGCAAATGGGGCGACATTAGATCAGGTTGTAGATGGATTAAATGCAACATATACAGCATTTCTAGCATCATTATCAGCATAAAGAGAGAATGTATATATAGGTCGATTAGTCTAATCGGTAAAGAAAATTATAAGGATATACTTTGTTTCTACCTATTACATAATATTTTTAGGAGGAAAGAACAAATGGCAAAAGAAATCAAGAAAGAATGGCAGAAGTATTTATTGAACGAAAACAAGGAGTACACAACAGAAGAGTTGACTGAGAATTTTAAGAAAGCAGTGGATTATCTATTCTCAAAGCATGTTAGGCTTAGCTCAGATATGTTGGTTAATCCTCAGAGAGCAAGTGAGCAGTATCATTTATCAGAACAGGATCGGGCAGTCTATTTGGGAAAATTCCATCATGCGGGGTATGCAGTGAACGACAGTGAGAAGATGGTAGAGGTTATGGATGTATTGTACCATGTACTGAATATATCAAAGGATGAAGCAGGTGAATTTACTTTATATATTACTGAAAATCACATGACATTAACAGATGCTATCGAGAAGAGGTATGGAGTTTCTATGGATGATGTTTCTCAGTATATTGAGATGGTTTTAACACCATATGCTGATTATGCTATGAAAATGGCAATTAGAACAGGTAAAGAGTTATTAAGTATCTTATCAGAAGTATTTTCTGAAAGCGAGGTATAAGACAATGCACGCAGGCGGTGGAATGGCATTTCGAGTAAATTTGCCTACATAAAGGAGAATGATATATTACAGAGATATTTGTTATAGAATTATTTAGATTGATGTTTGTCTTTTGCAACCATGCGAGTAACACATTGAACTTTTTTAGATAGTTTAGGATGTTTACAAATTAGTATGCAGTGAGATGATGCAACCGACTGTTGAAGCGAACAGTTATTTTCAGAACGGATAGAAGTTTCCCCTTTCCTATGTAACTTTTCATATATTTATCAGTGAAGTTGCTGATTATACATAGTACGGAATAACAGGCACATTACCTTTATTGGTGATGTGCCTACATTAAATTGAAAGCGAGGTACGAAAATTGATTCAGATTGACAATATTGTAGATTATGAATCGACACAGCAGCAGTGTGACAGATGGAACGAAGAAGGATATGGGTTTTAAGATTGGAGGAATGAGTTATTAGTAAAATTACAGTGGTAGATTCCATTATGGGATCAGGAAAAACTAGTTGGAGCATCCAACATATTAACAGAGAGAAGTTTGATAATTTCCTTTATATAACACCATTTTTAGATGAGGTGGAACGTATTATTGAAAATACGAACAGAGAATTTAAGCAACCGATAAATAAGGGGAATGGTAAATTGGGAGCAATCAATGAGATGTTAGCTTGTCAGGACGATATAGCTTCAACACATGAGCTGTTCAAACACCTTGATGAAGAAAGTCGGGAAAATATCCAAAATGGTCACTATACATTGATCTTGGATGAGGTCTTAAATGTTGTTGAACCATATGACAATATCCGAAATGATGATATGAAACTACTGAAAGATAGTGGCTGTGTAACAGTGGACGAAGATGGTTTTGTTGTATGGAATAAAGAAAAGTTGAATTATGATACAAAATATAATGACATAAAAATTCTTGCGGACAATAGAAGCCTTATATATATTAATCAAAAATTGCTTTTATGGAGATATCCACCAGAAATATTTGAATTATTTGATAAGGTGTATATACTTACATATTTGTTTGAAGCAAGCATTTTGAAAAATTATTTTGACTTGTATAAAATTGATTATGAGCAAAAGAGTATTTTGGAAAATGATGGACAGTATGAGCTTACGAACTATTACATTCCAGATACATCAGTTTTTTTAGATAAGATTAATATTTATGATGGTAAACTGAATGATAATATATATCAAAAAATCAATGGTTTATCGGTCACTTGGTTTAAGGCAAGAATAAATCAAGATGGTATCAAGCAAATCAAAAAAAATCTATATAATTATTTCTCCAATATTGTCAATGCAAAATCGGATAACATTATGTGGACTACATTTAAAGACTATAAAGCAAAACTGAAGGGCAAGGGGTATTCAAGTCAATTTGTGAGTTATAATTGCCGTTCAACAAATAAATATGTAGATACATACAATTTGGCATATTGCGTAAATGTATATTTGCATCCAGGGATAACTCAATTTTTCCTGCAAAGAGGAATTAGCATAAATGAAGATTTATATGGATTATCAGAAATGATTCAGTGGATATGGAGAAGTAGAATACGAAAAGGGGAATCCATTAATATTTATATCCCAAGTATGCGAATGAGAAATTTGTTGATTGATTGGATGAATATGAATTTGCAATATCAGCATAAGAAGGTAAGTTAGGAAGTTGACCTTCCTAAAATTGGGAAAGAATGTAGTAAAATCAAGGCTTTAAGGGGTGTCTCCGTTAAAAGAAAATATGTAATAAAAAGAGATGATTTTTGCTTTGTTGGACTGGCATATTGCGAGCTGTGCGAAGCAATTGACAGGACACACAAGTGAAAAAGGCGGACAGGTTAGATTGACGCCCTTCTGGGCGGCAAGATAAGCTGGCTGACTAACAGGGGGTGGGATGTTCCCACTAATATATCCTACTTTCTTTGAAACCAACCTTTTCTACTAAGCTTCACGACGCAATCAAAGATTGCTGTTCCGCTAAGTGAAAAGCCTGCGCCAAAGAAAGATAGCAAAGAAAGCGCATGAATATGGAAATGCTATATAAAATCTCGATGTGTGTGTAGATAATATTATTTTAAATTTAAAAATATAGACTATCATTCATACGACAAAGAGAGTATAAATATGATTTATTATGAGGAAAATGCACATTGAAAATTGAAAATTGACGGTTAGTGTGTTACATTATTTTAAAACGAAAGGAGGAATTGGATGGCAGGAGCAGGATCACCAGAATATTTGGAGGATATTATAATAAGTATGTTGGAAGAAATTCGTTTAGAAAACAAAGAACAAAAAACAGAGGATTCTAATGAATGAAATAGTCAAAGAAATATTCAATGGCATTGTAGTTGCGTTTATAATATGGATATTAAAACAATTAGCACAAAAAATTATTGATAGTATATCAATACGTAGTCAAGGATTAGATTTGACAGGGTGTTGGTTTGCAGTGCATGGCAGTTATATTAATAAAAATATAGAAGCTATAGAAATAATATATATATGGCAGCAGGGCGAAAAGATTAAGTATCGTATGGAACAATATGTCAATTTTGAAGATATTAGAAGAGTCTTTGGTGGCAAAGGACTGATAAGAGCTGGTGTGATTTCATCATATTATTATGCAGTTGATAAAGCATCAAAACTGATAGGATGTATGAATCTGCAAATAAAAACCAAAAGTGCATCGAATATTTATTTGAGTGGTACATTTTATGAGATTGACGAACGAAAGAAAGGTTATTCTTTTGAGAACTATCCAGAAGATTATTACAAACTATATCGAATGGAACTTGATTCAAAAAGAAAAATACGTTTAAAATATGGGAAAAACGTATTTTGTTCTTTTATGGAGGTTGAAAAATACATTGAGCAATATAAATAATTTATTTCGATGTTATAAATGCGGAATATGTTGCGAAAATTTATTCCCTAATTCAATTGTTATATTTCCCTCTGACGTAATTAGAATTTGTGATGGAATGAATATGGAAAAAAAGGTGTTCCTAGCAAAATATTGTGTAGGTAAAGATATTCCATGTGGTGATAGTTCAATAAAAGTTTATTTTATGAAAGTAGGAAAAGATAGAAAGTGCGTATTTCTTAACAATAGCTTATGTACAATTTATAATATTAGACCAACACAATGTAAAAAAACACCATATGATTTTTTCGCTTATAAAAAATTATGGGGATATATGCCTTGCGTTAAAAGGGAGTATTATTCTGAACGAAAATCATATGATGAAGATATGGAATTGCTAAAAGAACTGTTACATGGGTATTAGCCAACCGTTGATATAAGACGGTTGGTTTTTTTATACCACAATTAGTATGGAGATATAAATTATAAAGACACTATTTTATTATAAGAACATAAGTAAGCGCTCCACAGTGAGTACCCCCACTATAATTAGCCGCTCGTCTGAGCGGTTTGAATCAGTAGTAATACTGGTCCTTTGATATGTTATTTCAGCAAGCTAATCCTTTGGTTTCATGCCGCTGTTCCTGCATTTCTGAATAATCGTAGTCCAAGTCTCTAGTTGTTTTTTCGAATAGCAAGGCGTGTTACCATAATAAACCTCCCGAATATTTGGATTTTTTGCTCTTATTTTCTAACTAGTTGAGTTAGTTATGGCAAAATGGGGGTAAGATGGGGAGGTATTGGCTATGGAGCATTTACGAATATAATGTAGAAATATAGGAGAAAGTAAAGATGGCAGAGAACATAACAGATATATCGTACCTGATGATATTAGACAAGATTTATACAGTAACAAATATATCATTTGCGGACATGACTATTACGGCTGAAGATGAGGGAATAAATAAAAAGGATATTCCTGAATGTGAAATATTTGGAATAGAGGATGTTGAAGAATTTAGCATTAAGCTGGTGAATAGGATTAACCCGGCTGAGATTATCGACTTTTTAGCATGGAAAATGAAAAAGAATGTCCAATGAAACTATCATTTCCTACTTGCCTAAAAGTGGTGTATACAAAGGCTTTAAATGCACGAAAACAGACCTATTTTGAACGATAGATATTAGACGATAATTTATACCTATGATGGGATAGAATTGGATTTGATATCAAGAATCGCATTGTAGTTACAACAAATGACATATAAATAAACATAGGATGGAGGTTGTTTTTAATAAAATATACAGATTCAAAGATTATAAAAGTAAGAAGTGTTCAGGCAGCAAGTGTCTACAGGGTAGCACATGGATATAAATTTTTAGTAAAAGATAAGAGTAGCATATCAGAGAAGTACGTTAATTCATTTGTAGACTATAAATCTGCAGTTATCAATAGGAGTATGTTTTCTGCCTATTTGCTGAAGCATGGTGTTACTCTGAGTAAAAAAGGTAATAGTTTAGATCTCATACTAATGAAGTTTGATTATGGTGTTGATGCGGATGGTTCAACTGGTGATGATTCAAGACCATCTGTATCAGCAAATGAGCTGAGAAAGTATTTTTATGAGAATAATGCAACTATTACATGGGTAACTTTTGATAAGAACAAGAAAGAAGTTCCAGAACTGACGAAAACTATCACGTATAAAATGCTGTGCAGGAATCCTGGTAAGGCTAAAAAGGGTGAGTGTTTCTTCATCAGAGAAGAATTATATACTAACGTCATAAGGTATATTACTATGGGACTTATTGATAAAATTCCTGATGGCAAAGGAGCCAAGATCGTTGAGTTATCAGCTTATGCACCATTGATAACTGCTACGGCAATGGACTTTATTCATATACCACTTAACAATATATTGGTTCTAAAGGATGAAAAGGCTTCATGTAGAAAACAGGCTTGTATTGTTGGTGTAGAGCAGCAGAAAAAGAAGGTACGAGACTTCAAGGCATTTGAGAAAATCTTGAATCCTATGGGGTATACAACATATAAGACAATATCAGAAGATTATCCTGAATATCGGTTGATAGGTAGGACAAAAAGAGAGCTGTTAGAACATGGTATAGATATAAATGATTGCCCAATTAAAGAAACTGATTTTTCTGATGGTAAGATTCATAACAAGTGTGTTGTAAAAAGAGACGAGAAAGAAATATCTAACATTCTATGGGATGGTATGGGTTTGATAGATTCGTCAATATTCCCGTCTGATATGAATGGTTTCATATATTGTAGAAGCCATTTTTTCAAGAGTTGCTTATTTAAGGGTAACATCCAGCAGTTTTTCCAAGATTATTACAGAGATGACTATGATAGTGCTTACATTGCCAGTGGAGTTGATATGTTTGGACGCAAGATGAAGGTGTCTGACATAAAGGTTATAGTCACTGACAATTCGCTGAAGTGGCTGAAGTTTACAGATTACATGAGTGAATCAGGTACACCCCAAGCTGCTTTTAAGGCATATAAAAAGATCATGAAGAATGATGGCTATACTTTTCAGATAGTGAAGACAGCGCATAGCAGCAAGTATGGTGATTTGCAGAGAACATCGTTTCAGATGAATAATACCTTGCTAACAACTGATGAAAATATATTGGAGAAGATAGCTTCTACCAGTATTGATTTTTGCAATAATTTGAAGCTTGATGATGGCGCATTCATAGACTATCTACAGGCTACATCAACAGAGAAGTACAGTATAAATAAGGTGATGGTGGCTTTGTACAATTGGAATAAAGATATTATCAATACGGAGTATTTCAAGAAGAAAAGGCGAGAGATGATTAGCAGTTTGAAGAGAGAAAGGTTACTCATTGGTAAACTGTTCCAAAATGGGGATAATTTAACCATCTGTGGAAACCCTATTGCCATGTTGATGAAGGTAACTGGACAGGATTTTTTACATGAAGGGTGTTTCTGTACACATGATGACAGGATAGAGTGTTACACAAAGAGATTCGCTGAAGGTGAGAGGTTGGCTGGTTTCAGGAATCCCCACAATTCACCCAACAATATAGTTTGTCTTGAAAATGTTTACCCCGAAGAGTTGGTAAAGTATTTCCCTGATCTTGGCAAAGAAATAATAGTTATCAATGGTATAGGTACAGATGTACAGGACAGACTTAATTCACAAGACCTTGACAGCGATACAATATATGCTACTAATCAGCCAGAAATGGCAGAACTGGCTCAAAAAGCGTATCTTGAATATCCTACGATAGTAAATGACATACCCAAAAGCACAAACAGCGATTATGATAAAAGTATGGTGTCATTCGCCGTCATGGACAATAAGATTGCAAATGCTCAGTCAGATACAGGTGTATCAAGTAACATTGCACAGTTGGCATTAAGTTACTGGTTTGATGGTGGCTGTGAGAGTACAGAACTGGAAGACATATTTATAATATGCTCAGTGCTTGCGCAGTGCAGTATTGATAGTGCGAAGAGAAATTTTGACATTGCGGTTGGTAAAGAACTATCCAGGATTCAAAAGCTGGAATGTATGAATCCACAGAAAAAATATCCGAAGTTCTATGCTGATGTACAAGAATTGAAGGACAGGAAGAAGAAAAGCAAAAAGAAAGAGATCGACACTAAAGAAGTAAAGTTATTCAATTGTCCTATGGATATACTGTATCAGATTATAGATGAGGGCATAATTGATCTCAGAGAGAACAAATATAAAGCATTTAGGGGTAAAGGAACAAGTTTGAGAAACTTTTTGATACCATTGAGCAAGGAAGATAGAAACAAGGCTAATAGGAAACAGCAGAATAGTATAATTGAGATAGTTGAGACTTATGATAAAGAAGTTAAGGGACTGGAAAAGGGTTCAGAGCATTACAGTAGTGACAAACAGGATATTTATGATGAATGTATGAGAAAGCTATCAGGAAGAAAGATCAACGAGTATACCATGCGTGCGTTGATTGGAAAAGCATTTGATAACCCTAAGATTAAGGATAGTTTATTTGTGACGTTGTATGACAGTAATCCAGAATTGTTTTTAAAAATGTTCAAAAATTAGCAAAATTGTCACACAGAACTAGGAAAAACACCTAGAAAATAATGCAAATTGTTTATTTGCCTATGAAGAGATGAAAGAACCGTAGGTCTAGTAGTCTCTTCATAATTGCTTTTTGCTGATTCAAACTAGGTGAAAAGTAATAGTATCGAGTGCGATATTCAAAATATGGTTGGTATAGGTGGACAGACTGCATCAAACACGGTCTGTCCATTTATGTCAAAAATCTTTAGCGGTAGTCTCCGCATTTTCCATATTATTTTTATAAGAAATATTGTTATTTCAATAAATATTAAGCAAAAAAGGAGGGCATATATGACACAGCAGGAATTAAGAGAACTTTACATTGATAGGCTTGAGAGAGAAAAGCAGGTATATATCTCTAAGACCACAGGGATAAGCACATCTATATTATCAAATTTCAAGAATGGTAAAATTGAGTTATATCCGCATCTTTTCGTTAAGCTGGAAAAGTATCTAACAAATTCATAATATTTTCTATTATTTATTCTAGGCTCAATGCCGTAGGTTGTTATTCAACATGAAAAATCCATAAAAAAGAAGTGATTACATGAAATTAAACATGGGAGATCTCATCAAGTATGATGGGGCAATTTATGAAGTGGTGGCTGTAGTATGGTCAACGCTTTATTTGCGTACTGTCAATTCAGACAGATACGATTACAAAATTGATAATTTAGGTAAGTTGTACAGGGACATTGAGTTCCTGGGAAAGGAAAAAATTTATGATATTTAATTACACATTAGAAGATCTAGCTAGGGCAATAGCCGGTCTTGAAGAACATGAACAGAATGTCATTATAGGTAATAATTTGATTAATATGCAATATTTGTTGAAACTGATGAATGACGATGACACTTGTAAAGACACAATCGAAAAGTTAGACGAGGGCATAGAGCAGTTGAATAATACTATAGAGCAGTATGAAAGACTTGCCGATGCGATACTGAGTTTGAAAGTGTCTATAAGTGAAAAGTGGGCTACACCAGACTCTGTTGTAGAAGATTATGCAGAACTAGACGAGGAAGAACAGAGAAAAGCAGTTGTTGACCTTCTTAATACAAATGGATTCCAGCAGAAATGTTCAGAGGTTCTAGTTGATGACTTGAAGAGAATCGTTGCTGATGATCCAACATTGCAGTTCATTGACAAAACATTCAATATCACAAATATACTAGGTGACATGATAACTCAGGGTATTGGTTGCGATCACCATTATAGAGGGTAGGTGAAATGTAATGGGTTCAATGAATGAGTTTTGGGTTAAAGTTCAAGCGCAACTTGAAGATACCAAATTCAAAAAGCAGATGGAACAGTTATCCAAAAAGAAATATAAGGTCGATGTAGATGTTTCAAATTCTGGCTCCAAGAAAGCAACTAGAGACTTGGAGCAGTTAGCTTACGAAGCCACTCATACACAGACAGTATTTGGTAAGCTAAAGAAGTCTGTAGGTGAGACGTTTTCAGGTAATAAGATGGCAGTAACGGCGTATCTTGCCACATTGAAAGCTGTTAAGAGTGCTGCAAGTGATGCAAAAACTGCTATTGTTGATATGGATAAGGCGGTCACCGATTTATCAGTTGCACAAGGACAGGGAAGAGATACAGCAGCTAATTATTTGAAACAATTGAATCTTCAAGCTCAGAGTATAGGTGCAACAACAAAAGAAGTTGCTCAGTCTGCTGATTCATGGCTCAGACAGGGCAAGTCAGTAAAAGAGACTGGTGATCTTGTATATGATTCAATGATACTGTCTAAACTTGGACAGATAGAGAGTGCAAAAGCCAGTGAATATTTAACATCTGCTCTTAACGGCTATAAGAAGAGTGCTTCTGAGGCTATTGATATAGTCGATAAATTAACAGCGGTTGACATGGAATCCGCTTCAGATGCTGGTGGTCTGGCTGAGTCAATGTCAAGAACCGCATCTGCTGCCTCAATGGCAGGAGTGAGCATGGACAAGCTTATTGGTATGATAAGTACAGTAAAAGAGGTAACTCAGGCAAGTGATGAGTCTGTCGGAAATATGTTTAAATCTGTTTTTTCTCGTATGAACCAGATTAAAGCTGGTAAATTCATTGACGAGGAAACAGGAGAAAGTCTAAATGATACCGAAAAAGTTTTAAATAAAATCGGTATATCTATGAGAGATACAAATGGTCAATTTCTAAGTAGTGAGAAAATCCTTGATGAAGTTGGTAGTAAGTGGAAGTCGTTTGATGGAGTAACACAAAGGGCTGTGGCTACTGCAATGGCAGGTACATATCAGTACAACAAATTGATTTCTCTTTTCGATAATTATTCCAAAGCATTACAATATACAGAGGTTTCAGCAAATAGTGCTGGAACTGCAATAGACAAGTTCAATAATTCATATAAGGAAAGTCTTGAAGCAAAAACAAATACTCTTCAAGCTTCGTTTGAGTCGATGGTGCTTGATTCAGACATGAGCAAAGTGTACAGCAGCATCATTGAAGCAACAACAGCACTTGTTAAATTCATAGACAAGACAGGAGCGTTAAAAGGTACACTATCTGGTCTTGGGGCTGTTATGGGTATAAAAGCCTTTGTGACTTTTAAGACAGGTATACATGAGGCGTATATTGAACTGAACAAGTTCAAGAACGCTATGGATATTGTGGGAAAAAGCAGAGTATCGGTCAAGAATTTTGACAAGCTATTACTTCTCACAAATGGATTATCCAAGAGTCAACTGAAAATGGTCGTGTCGTCCAAAGCATTGACTCAGGCGCAAAGACAGCAGTTATTGATGGCAAGTGGACTTTCACAAAAAGAAGCTGAATTGCAGTTAAAGACGTGGGGGCTTGCAAGGTCTACAACTGGTCTAACAGCATCAACAACGTCTGCAAAGAATGCGTTAGGTGGTCTATGGACAATTATCAAATCTAATCCTATAGGAATGATAGGGACTGCTGTATCTGCTGGTATGATGATATGGCAGAAATATAAGTCATCCGTGGAAGAACATGAGCAGAAGATGAAAGAAGCTTCTGAAGAATTAAATCAAACATGGAATGATGAAAAATCAGCTATTGATGATGCTATATCAAAATACGATGAATACAATAAAAAGTTACAGGATAATACATTATCAATATCTGAGGTTAATGATGTTAAATCTCAATTAAAAGATATTCAGGATAAGTTAATAGAGACATTTGGCAATGAAGCTGAAGGTATTGATCTTGTTAATGGCAAGTACGATGAACAGATTTCAAAGCTTGAAACAATATCTAAGCGTAAGGCTGAAGAGTACATTGCTAAACAAGCAAACAATGTTGAATCAGATAAGAATTATCTAAATGAGAAATTAACAGACTATGTGAGCTTTGGTGCAACATATAAGCCATGGGGAACTGGAAAAGCTGATTTGAATGATGGTGATATAGCTAACTCTAAGATTCCTGAATTATTGAAGAAATATGATAAATTGAATCTGATAGATGGTGATACATTTGGAATTCAGTTTAATCAGGGAACGAGAGAGGAGATATATAATCAGCTTGTAGATTTTTATACAGATCTTTCAAAAATAAAAGATGATCCAGCAGTCGAAAAATTCAAAGATGGTATTACAGAAACTATAAATTCTGATGATTTATTCGACCAGGATAAAATAGACAAAGCAAAAGAGAGTATCAAGAACTATACAGAGGCAGAAATACTCAAAGATGATAACACCAGAAAAGCATATAGTGATCTTACTGATGCAGTAGACAAATATAATCAAGCACTTGAAGATGGTACTGGCGTTGAGGGCGCTGAAAAAGATCTATTGACTGCGAAAAAGTCAGCCGAAGATTCAGCAGAAGGAATATCAAACGCTGGTGATGTATTCCAAGATGTATATAATCAGATAAGCGGTTCTGCTCCGATAGAGATAAGAGTGAAATTTGGCACGATTTCTGATGAAGAATTACAGCAGTATCAAGATGATATAAATGCTTTAAAGGAGCGATTAGGGTACAAATTAAACCCTTCAGGTGCAGAAGATGCAAAGAAAAATTCTACAGTGGATTCATTTGTCAATGGATTAAGTGACGATGATAGAACACTTCTAATTAACGCTAAACTTCCTGACGATGTGAAGACGTACACAAAGGAACAGTTAGCAGATCTATTAACTCAGTTACAAAATCAAGCTGATGAAAATTCCATAGATATAATACCAACCACCCTATCATCAGCATGGGAACAGCTCAAAGCGTCAACAGATGATGCGACAAAGGGTGTAGCAGATGACCTTCAAGACCTTGCAGATAAAGGCGAATTAACCATAGATACATTCAAAGCTACTGATGGTGCGGAGAATTACTTTGATGGACTAGGTATTTCAGCAGAAAATGCCGTGAAGTACATCAATAGTTTGTCTGATAAAAACTCACAGCTTGGTGCAATGTCCAAAAATATCAAGTCAATAACTGATGCACTTGGTACAAAGGCTTCTGATGGATTAGTAAGCGTAGATGATTTATCAGGTTTTGACGCAACAATCAAAGGACTAAACACATGGGAGAAATTTTCTACTATTCTTGGCGATGCTTCATCATCAATGGAAGACTGCCAGAAAGTTGCCAATGAATTAGCCACGGAATACGTCAATAGTGAATCCGTGCTGTCTAATCTCAACGAGACAAATAGAGCATATTATGAGTCACAGCTTGATAACATGGGAGTGACTAATTCTGCCGCCGTTGTCGAAGCTGCTCTTGCAAAGAATTTGGGCGAAGAAAAGATAGCTACAGAGGAAGCTGTTAAGGCTGGTCTTAGTTTACATGGCACAAAGATTGATACTACCAATGCTACAGAATTATTCTCAAATGCGACTGCTGGTGAGATAATTCAGCTTGCAAACGAAGCAAATCAGTCAGGCGTAAGTTCACAGGCTCTTGCTTTACTTGCAGTGAAGAAATTAAATAACCCTACTCTTACAACTGATGGTGATATTAAGAACTTAATGGATTTGTGTAAAGGACTTGATCTTGCAACACAGGCTATTAAGACATTCCAGAGTATAAAAAATAGTGTAATGAATCCTGATGGTACGTTTAAAGCTACAGGAACTGCGGGAGCTCAACAGTCAGAGGCTTTAAATAATGCATTTAATGCCATGAAGAGCCTTGTCAAAACTTCCGTTGGCGGTGCATCTGTTAATTCGCATGGTAGTTCAGGTGGTGGAACTTCAGGTGGTGGAGGTGGAGGCAGTTCATCCACTGCAAAGACTGCATTCGATAAACTCTCTGATTGGGCATCTCAATTCTTCGACTGGATAGAAGTTCGACTGGACAGACTCCAAAAGAAAATCGACTCCAATATATCCAAAGCGGAATCAAAACTAAATGATAAGCGATACTCTTCTGCTACAGCTAATTATATGTCTGCTGTGGGTAATACATACACAAAGATGTATACAGAGCAGAAAGGTAGAGATAAGTATCTTAATACGGCAAATAATTATCTCAACAAAGCAATCAGTCTTGGTGCAATAAACAAGAAACTTGCCAAAGAGATTAAGACTCGGGTTGCGGATGGTTCGATCAATATTTCAAGATACAGCTCTGATATTCAGACAGTTATATCGACCTATAAAGATTGGATAGATAAGGCAAAAGACTGCACTACTGCTATGCAGACACTTCATGACTCTCTCAGGACATACGCTGAAGATCTCAAAAAGGTATCTGATGCACAGAGAGATGCTACAGTGTCTATCGCCGAGACAAAGCAGACTATTGCCACAGGTGTACAGAACACGGCTACAGCCAAGAACTCATCACTTGGATATAACAATTCTGTCCTAAATACAAAAAACAGTGCATATTATACGGCTGCCAAGTCAGCGAACAGTAATGTCAATAGATTTGCCAAGAGTGCTACTTCTGCTTTGAACAAGGGCAAGATAAAGAAGAATACAAAGTATAATGCTACACTTAATTCTATTAAGGGTTATATCAAGAAGCGTGTTGCTATTCCAGATTCATTACTTACTATTGTGGCAAAGAAGAACGCTACCTTATACAATAGGTTGTACATGTATAATCTCAGTATTGAGAACCTTCAGACTGCTAGAGAAGAATACACTACAGCATTTGCAACAAATAATGCAGAGAAGTACAACAATATAGCAGACAAGTACAAGAACTGGGATGATGCTACAAATGATACTATGGATATGAATAGTACCAAGTCATCCAATGCAGTTTCAGCAAAGGATAAAAACAGCTATCTCGACAAGCAGAAGTCGGGATATGGTACTATTATTACTCATGACAAAAATGAGCAAGACGCATATGATAAGGATAGAAAATCAGCTAGAAGTAGTATGTCCAAGTCTGCTAAGGGCACAAGCTATAACAGTTTATCTACAAAGAATCGTGCAACTGTAAACAAATATGTTAATGACGCAAGATCTTCGGCAAAAAACGGTAAGATTATAGCGGCTTCTACTATTGCTAAGTTATCAGAGTATTATAAGAAGGGTTATATTACTAGAACTTTCCTTGATTCTTGTATTAACTATAATAATGCTCTTGAATCATATAATCAGGCTAAGGCACAAGCTGAGATAGATAAGCAGACACAGATTGCTCAGAGAGCAGAAATTGCTTCACAGAAGTTTTCTAATATCTCAACCGAGTATGACAATAAGCGTCATCAGTATGACCAGACTGCAACTGAGCTGAATAATAACATGTCTATACTTGAGGAACGTGGCAATGGTGCTTCTGCTACTTGGTATAGTAGATTAGCAAAGAATGAAGAGTCAAGCAAGGATAACTTGATTCAGAAACGTGCAAGTCTTATCAAAGAGTTAAATGACTCCGTTAAGAATGGTGATGTTGCCTATAAGAGCGAAAAATGGTACGAAATGAGATCACAGATAGATGATGTGACCAATTCTATAGATGAAGCAACCAAGTCACTTGCTGAATACAATAATCAGATCATGCAGGTACATTGGGATAGAATTGATGAACAGGCAAACAAGGTTCAGAACCTGATAGATGAGAATAACTTCATTATTGATGAATTATCTCGTAGGGATTTGACTTCTGATGATACTGGTGGATTAACCTCTGAGGGTAATGCTGTCGCTGGACTTCACATATCCAACTACGAAGCATATAAGAAAAATGCGGAAACGTATTATGCCGAGATTGAGAGTATCAACAAGAAGTTGGCTAATGATCCATACAATCAGAAGCTAATTGATCAGAAAGAGAAATTGGTCAAGTCTTATCAGGACTGTGTGAAGGGTGCTGAAGACGAAAAGTGGGCGACCATTGATTTGATGAAATCGGGTTACGATGCCTTGAAAAATCACATCTCAGACCTTATTGATAAATTTAATGACCTTCTGGATTCAGAAAAAGATGCTTACGATTATGCAAATAATATTTCTGAAAAGACTAAGACTCTTTCAGATCTTCGTAAACAGTTGGTTGCTCTTTCAGGCGATACATCTGAAGAGACTAGAGCAAAAGCCCAGGAGCTTAACCAGTCTCTCAAGGATGCTGAAAAGGATCTCAAAGATACACAGTATGATAAGCTCATATCTTCAACGAAAGATATGCTCTCTGATTTCCAGACTGATTTGGATGATAGTATTCAGGATGTAATCAAGAATCTGGACGACAATTTCAGCCAGCTCATAAATAACATAGATAGTCATTGGAACAATGAGACAATCACAAGTCTCATGGAAAAGATACAGTATGTCGCAACTGATTCATTCAACAATGTATCTGCTGATGGTAAAATATCTGAGAGCACTGGCAATGTTGTAAGTGATATTCAGAGTTTTATGGAGAGGGCTTGGGCTAAATACGATCATGACGCTGAAACTACACAGCAGGACAAGATAGATGAAGTGACAAAAGAAAAAGTTAAGAATAATATTCTGAACAATTCTAATAGCGGATCATCTTCTGGATCTTCTACAGATGTGAAAATTGATGCCAATAAATTGATTAGTCGAATTGATAATCCAACCAATAAGATTTCTCCTGCATACAATAATACCACAACCAATACAAACAGCACAGCTCCTGTCGGTAAAGTATTATCAACTTCACAGAAAAAGTGGGTTAATGACTTTTTGAAGAAGAACATTGTTGTTGCGAAACAGGATGTTAGCAAGTATGGTAATTTGAATAAGGTACTCTACCGCAATTGGGGTAAGAAGATTCTTCCTACATCTAAGTGGACAGAGTTAGCTAAGAAGATTGGATTTAGTAACTTCTCATCTGCTACAAATTCTGCTTTTTATCAGACACTTCACAGGTCAGGTATCAAGGGGTTCAAGAGGGGTTCTGACAGTATTCCTTATGACATGATTGCCAACTTGGGTGAAAATGGTGCAGAGTTACAGTATGATGTGTCTAAGGGTGTTCTGAAGTCTGTTGGACAAGGTGATATGATATTCACTGCTGAACAGGCTAAAACTCTGATGGAATTTGCCCAAAATCCTATGGCATATAAGAATATGTATACTGGTACAGCGTTTAGTATGCCGAGTGTGCCTGTAAATAACAAGATGGATAATGATGTTAATATCTCTATTGGTGATATTAAGCTTGAGGGTGTTCAAGATCCAAAACAGCTTGCTAATGGAATAAAAGATGTCATTAAAAACAATACAGGTGGAGTTCGTAGTATGATTAAGGAAGATACCATTGGCAGTCTCAGTAAGGGATATAACTCTCAGAGCGTGAAGAGATGGTAATTGGATAGATAATACATAGTAAAGATCAGGAAGATTTTATATCTGCCTGGTCTTTTCTTATGTTTCAAATAAATATAGGGGTAAAAAAATATATGACAAATGAAAAAAATTTAAAAATGCCATTTTGGCTAAAACTTAATATGACAATTAAAGAGGCAGCAGCATATTCAAATATAGGAATTAACAGAATTGAAGAGTTATTAAAACAACCGAAGTGCAATTTTGTACTTTATGTAGGAAATAAAAAATTGGTAAAGAGAAAAGAGTTTGAGCAGTATATATCAAAGAGCATTGAATTATAAAAATTTTGGTAGTTTCAAAATTGCAGAACTTATGATATAATAATAGATTGTATCAAACTCTTTATGCTTACACAGCAGAAAGGAGTTGATTTTACGGGCAAAGATTTAAAAGGAAGAGAGCTTGGTGTAGGAATATGCCAGCGAAAAGACGGATTATACACAGCTAGATTTGTCAGCAAACGTACAGGAAAATCCGTTCAGAGATATTTTCTAAAGTTACAAGAATGCCGTAATTGGTATGCAGACGCTAGGTTCGAGGATGAACATGGTGGAATCAATGCTTGTGGTGATATGACAGTCACAGCTTGGTTTGAGTATTGGCTTGAAAATATAAAAGGTGATAGTATCAGACCTAACACAATAAGAAATTATAGAGAAAGGTTTGAACACAACATTAAAGACTGTATAGGAAATATGATTTTATCAGATGTAAAACCGATGCATTGTCAAAATGTTCTGAATCAGATGAAGGATAATTATAGGACTTCAACAATCTATCAGACAAGAATTGCGTTGTATTGTATGTTTTCAGATGCAGTTGAGAACGATGTTATACTAAAGAACCCAGTAACAAAAGCAGTCAAGTACAATATTGGTAAAGAACCAAAGAAAGTAAGGGCGTTGACAGTAGAAGAACAGAAGAAGTTCTTGGAAGTAGCGAAAGACTGTAGCAATTACAATCAGTTTGCATTTGTATTACAGACTGGATTAAGAACAGGAGAAATGATTGGTCTTAAATGGTCTGATATTGATTTTGAGAAAAAGGTAGTACATATTCAAAGATCAATGGAGTATCGGCATTCTGTAGGTGAGTGGAGAATAGGTGAGCCAAAGAGCAAGTCTGGGTATCGAGATGTACCTTTGACAGAAGAAGCAATCCGATTATTAAAAGCACAGAAAGAAAAAGTGAGAAGTCTTAAAGTTATCAATATGGATTTTTCAGAGTTTGTGTTTTTGAATCGAAAAAGCGAACCTACAAAAAATTCCGCATATGATACCACACTATTTAAGTTATGTGATAAAGCTGGTATTCCTCGTTTCTCAATGCACGTATTAAGGCACACAATGGCTACAAGGTGTATCGAGGCGAATATGCGTCCTAAAACCTTGCAAGTAATATTAGGGCATTCTAATGTAGGAATTACCATGAATTTATATGTCCATGTGACAGAAGATGAAAAGGTAAAGGAAGTCGAAAAGATAGAAAAAGCCTTAAAAATTGTGTAGTAAATTGTGTAGTAAAATAACATAGAAAGGCGAAAACCCTTGAAAACAAAGGATTTTCGAATAGGTATATTAAGATATGAAATTAGGTATCGTAGGACTCCCAAACGTGGGGAAAAGTACACTTTTCAATTCACTTACAAAGGCAGGCGCGGAATCAGCTAACTATCCGTTCTGTACAATAGATCCAAACGTAGGAATCGTTGCAGTGCCAGATGAGAGACTGGACAAGCTCACAGAGATGTACAACTCAGCCAAGACAACACCTGCTGTTATAGAATTTGTAGATATAGCGGGCCTTGTAAAGGGTGCGTCAAAGGGTGAAGGACTTGGAAACCAGTTCCTTGCAAATATCAGAGAGGTTGATGCCATCGTTCACGTTGTAAGATGTTTTGAGGATACAAATGTCATCCACGTTGACGGTTCCGTAGACCCGATCAGAGATATAGAGACCATCAATCTGGAGCTGATATTCTCAGATATAGAGGTGCTCGACAGAAGGATCGCCAAGACCATCAGAGGTGCAAGAAATGACAAGATGCTTGCGAAGGAGCTTGACTTCCAGCAGAGGATCAAGGCTCACCTTGAGGATGGTAAGCTTGCAAAGACCATAGAGGTCGCAGATGAGGACGAGCAGGAGTGGATAGAGGAATATAACCTTCTCACATGGAAGCCTGTAATATTTGCCGCAAATGTAGGCGAGGAAGACATTGCGGACGATGGCGCTTCAAATGAGAACGTGCAGAAGGTAAAGGAATACGCAAAGGACTTCGATGCAGAGGTATTTGTAGTATGTGCACAGATAGAACAGGAGCTGGCAGAGCTTGACGATGAGGAGAAGAAGATGTTCCTCGAGGATCTTGGAGTTAAGGAGTCAGGCCTTGACAAGCTTATCAAGGCAAGCTACTCACTTCTCGGTCTTATCAGTTATCTGACAGCCGGAGAGACAGAGTCAAGGGCATGGACCATCAAGAAGGGTACAAAGGCACCCGGGGCAGCCGGCAAGATCCATTCAGATTTTGAGAGAGGTTTCATCAAGGCTGAGGTTGTCAGCTACAAGGATCTCATGGACTGCGGAAGCATGCTTGCTGCAAAGGAAAAGGGTCTTGTGAGACAGGAAGGCAAGGAGTACGTTGTTGAGGACGGAGATGTGATTCTCTTTAAGTTTAATGTATAGAAATTTACGTGGTAAATTTCGTTGAATGATGTATTAGAAAAGTGGCAGCTGCCTTTCTGCAATATGGAGAGTTGGCTGCTACAAGTATATTTTATAAGGTGGAATAATATGGCTCAGATAGCTGAATATTTTAGAAGTATATTTTTCCCGAATCTGGGAATAACACTCAGAAATGTGGGAGACCACATAAGTATAGGAAATTTTGAGATAAGGTTTTACGGGATCATCATCATGATAGGATTCCTGCTGGCATATGTACTCGTCACAAACGAGGCAAAGAGAACAAAACAGAATCCGGAAATGTATCTGGATTTTATACTTATACTTATCATTCCGGCCATACTTGGAGCAAGACTCTACTATATCCTGTTCAGACTTGACCAGTATATAGTGCAGGGCGATGTGGGAGCTACACTCAAAGCCATGCTGAATATCAGAGGTGGCGGACTTGCCATATACGGCGGAATCATTGCAGGAGTCATCACAGCGGTAATCTTCTGCAAGGTGAGAAAAGTAAGCTTTGTGCTCATGGCGGATACAGCCACATTCGGAATACTGATCGGACAGATACTTGGAAGATTTGGCAACTTCTTCAACAGAGAAGCATTTGGCGCATATACGAACAGTAAGATGGCCATGGCGATTCCGCTTGATTACTACAGATCTGATGGCAATCTTGACTATCTGGAGAGAACCGGTGTCATCACACAGAAGATGCTGGATAATGTGGTGAATATAGACGGCATGGATTGCATAACGGTCCATCCGACATTCCTGTATGAGTCCTTATGGAATCTTATGCTGCTTGTGTTCTTATTTATATATAGAAAGCACAAGAAATTCAAAGGAGAGTTCGCTCTTATATATGTGGGAGGATACGGACTCGGAAGATTTATCGTCGAAGGTCTCAGAAGTGATTCCCTGATGATCGGCAATACAGGGATCAAGGTATCCCAGGCGCTTGCACTTGTATGCTTTGTAACTGCCGTGGTACTGCTTGTCATAAATTATGTAAGATGTGCCAAGCGTGGCTGGCCTGCTGCAGTGATGGGAGACGCCGCTGGCACAGAAGTGAAGATTAGTGGCGAATGTGATCCTGCGGATACAGAAGTGGAGACCAGTGGTGGATCAGATGACGCTGGAGAAAAAAAGAAAGATGACAAAGATGCCACAAAATAGCATTTCAGCGCAGAAAAAGTGGCAATAAAAATAATATAACAGGGAGACAATACAGATAAATACCCACAAGGTGGAGATATCCCCCACGAAATGGGAAAAAACTGGGATTTGTCTCCACCATAAAAAGCCTGTAGGTTTGACAGTGAAAACTGTTAGATCTACAGGCTTTTTTGCGTATTTGCACACACTTTTTTCATATAACAGGGTTGCAATTTGGGGGGCTATAGTATAGAATAGTGGTTACAAGTGGCATTACTGTGCAACTAAGTGGTGGAAAGTGGTGATTGAACCGGAGTTATACGAAAGGAGGAGATCGGGATGTCCAGATGCTTATCAGGTGAATATGAACATAAGCTTGATGCAAAAGGAAGACTGATCATGCCATTAAAACTTCGTTCGGAACTCGGGGAGTCATTCATGGTAACCAAAGGAATCGACTGCTGTCTCTATGTATATGGAATGACAGAGTGGGAGGAGTTCGTTGAGAAGCTGAACAAGCTTCCTATGACCAACAGAACGGCCAGAGCCTTCAAGAGGGGTTTCCTTGCCGGAGCGGTCAAGTGTGAGCCGGATGCACAGGGAAGAATACTTCTATCTCCGAAGCAGAGAGAATATGCTCATATAGACAAGGATGTGTATGTCATCGGTAACGGTGAGAAAGCGGAGATCTGGAGCAAGGAAGAGTGGGATGGCCCTGAGAACATGAGTGATAATCAGGCCAGCATGGACGAGCTTGCAGATGAGCTTGATGCACTTGATTTTAGTTTTTAGAAGAGAATGGTAATTGATTATGGAATTTGCGCACAAGTCGGTCTTGCTTGAGGAGACCATCGACAACCTGAATATCAAGCCGGATGGCATCTATGTGGATGGCACATTAGGGGGAGCCGGACACTCAGAGCAGATTGTGAAGAGGCTTGGTGAGGGCGGCAGGCTTATAGGTATCGACCAGGATGAGGATGCCATAGCTGCAGCGTCGAAGAGACTTGAGCCGTATGGGGATAAGGTGACCATAGTCAGGGATAATTACCAGAATTTCAGAAGAATATTGGATGAACTGAACATACAGAAGGTGGACGGGATACTCCTTGATCTGGGAGTGTCTTCATATCAACTCGATAATGCGGATAGAGGATTCACATATCGGGTTGATGCTCCACTGGATATGAGGATGGACAACAGGCAGACAAAGACTGCAAAGGATATAGTCAATGATTATTCCGAGGCTGAGCTGTTCCGTATACTTAAGGATTACGGAGAGGAGAGATATGCAAAGAGTATTGCATACCACATTTGCAAGTACCGTGAGAACAAGGTGATAGAGACCACCGAAGAGCTCAACGATATAATCCGTGGCTCCATACCGGCAAAGGCAAGGAATGGACAGGGACATCCGTCCAAGCAGACATTTCAGGCGATCAGGATAGAGCTTAACAGAGAGCTTGATGTGCTCAGGGATTCAATAGACGGCATGATAGCAAGCCTGAATCCGGGAGGAAGATTGTGTATCATCACATTCCATTCCCTTGAGGACCGGATAGTGAAGCTAGCATTCAGGAAAAATGAAAATCCATGCATTTGTCCACCGAACTTTCCGGTGTGCACATGCGGAAGAAAGCCTCTCGGCAAGGTGATAACGAGGAAACCGATCATACCGGGAGAAAGGGAGCTTGAGGAGAATTCCAGATCAAAGAGCTCAAAGCTCAGAGTGTTTGAGGCAATTTGACAGATATAAATGAAAGAGGCGATATAGATGGCAGATAGAAGATACTACACAGAGGGTAGTTCTGCAAGACAACTGAATTATGATGACCGGGCTGGACGTAACAGATCCCGCGAAGCTGTAGTCAGAGGCTCAGCCGCTCCGGCGAGAAGACCACAGCCTTCAGTGAGACCTGAGAGAGCTCCACAGCCGGCGCGAAGAAAGAAACAGGGATCATCTCATCTGACTGACAGAGAGAGACGAGAGCTTGCAGCCAGAAAGGCACAGAGAAAGGCAGTTACAAATGCACAAATAAGATATACGGCGGGCATGGTTGCTGCGATAATCGTTGCGGTGGCGCTGTGCTGTTATCTTCTGAAACTTACATCAGATGTCAAGTCACAGAAGGAGTCAGTGGCAACGCTGAAGAGCCAGGTGGCAACACAGCTTGACGAGAATGCAAGCTACAGCGCAGGACTTGATTCCATGACAGATCTGGATGAGATATATAATATTGCAACTACTAAGCTCGGCATGGTATACTCACAGCCGGGACAAACATTATACTATTCACAGAATAATGATGATTACGTAGTACAGTACAAGGATGTCCCTAAGGCCAAGTAGTCTTAGGGATATTTAATTTTTAAGGTGGAAAGATAAAATGTCAAAGAGATCAAAGCTATTTTTAAAAGGAATGAGAAGAAAGACCAAGATCGCATATTTGCTGGTGGTGGGAGTTCTGGTGGCACTCACCATAAGAGTTGTGTACATCAACGTGGCAAATGGAAAGGAGTATTCGGAGGCGGTGGTTCTGCAGATGGACTACAATTCCACGGATATTCCGTATGAGAGAGGCGAGATACTGGACAGAAATGGAAATGTCCTTGCAAACAGTGAGAAGACCTACAGCCTGATACTTGAGCCTGTGAATATTCTGATCACGGAGAAGGGAAAGGCGGCAACAAGAGCTGCGGTGCTGGAGTATTTCGATGTGTCAGGAGACGATTTTGACAAGCACATTGCAAATGAGGATTCTTATTATGAGGTAGTTCTCAAGGATCTTCCATATACAAAGGTTAAGGCATTTGAGGATTACTGTAAGACCGATGAGGGCGCAGATGTCATAGGAGTGAGATTCGAGACGGTGTATAAGAGAAATTACCCAAATGGATCTCTGGCGTGTCACCTGCTCGGATACACCGCCAGCGGAAATGTTGGACAGGGTGGTATTGAGGGCTATTATAATGACTACTTAAACGGTGTGGATGGCAAGACTTACAGATATATGTCGGGCTCAGGCGGCGTTGACTCGGAGACTGTGGCAGCCCAGAATGGTGAGACAGTAGTATCTACCATAGATATGAATATACAGAAGATCATAGAGGACAACATCACTGAGTATATGCAGAATACAGGTGCTAAGCAGATAGGTATCATAGCAATGGATCCAAACAATGGCGAGATACTTGGAATGGCAAGCTCACGTACCTACGATCCAAATGACCCGATGAACACACAGGCGCTCAGGAACATGACAGTCACCGTCACCCAGGAGGTTGAGATCGAGGGTGCAGATGAGAATGCGGACAGCCTGATAAGCGTTGAGAGTGCAAAGAAAAATACAACAGCAACAACGGAGAGCAGTGAGGATGGCACTACCACAGAATCATCCACAGAAGCGACCACCGAACAGAAGAAGAATGTAAAGACTGAGGAAGTGGAATACGATTTCTCAAAGATGTCGGATGAAGAGTTCCATAGCACGATAGATGGATTTACATCAGACCAGTTATATGAGGCACTCAACTATGTATGGCAGAATTACTGTATAAGTGATGTGTTTGAGCCGGGTTCAACATACAAGGCATTTACCATAGCGGGAGCCATGGAGGATGGAGTGATCTCAGACGGAGATGAATTCCTCTGTGATGGTTCACAGGTCGTAGTCGAGGGAGAGAGCCCTATTTACTGTAGTTACAGAGCAGGACACGGAATGGTTGACGTCAAGAGAGCTCTGGCTGTTTCATGTAATGATGCATTGATGCAGATAGCGGACAAGGAGGGACCAGAGACATTTGACAAATATCAGATGATATTTAACATTGGTTCCAAGACAGGAATAGATCTCGAAGGTGAGACGACAGGTATTAAGTACGATGTGGAGAATCTTAATCCTACAGAGCTTGCGACATCTTCATTTGGACAGGGTGTTACAACATCCATGATCCAGATGGCAGCGGGATTCTGTTCTGTAATAAACGGCGGAAATTATTATGTGCCACATGTTGTCAAGAGACTTCTGGATTCAGACGGAAATGTGGTTGAGAATATGGATCCGGTGCTTGTCAGAAAGACCATATCCAAGGAAGTGTCGGATTACATGAAGACATACCTCCAGGCGGTTGTTGAGGAAGGTACAGGATATGCGGCTGGAATAGAGGGCTACACCATCGGTGGTAAGACAGGTACAGCCGAGAAGCTTCCTCGAGGAAATGGAAAATACGTACTGTCATTCATAGGATTCACCCCTGTTGAGAATCCTCAGATCATGCTTTACGTTGTAGTTGATGAGCCTCATGTTGAGGATCAGTCAGGATCAGGAGCAGGAGCAAAGCTGTTCAATCAGGTTATGCAGGATCTCCTTCCATACCTGAATGTATACTCAACAAACGGAGATGATGTGGCTTATGACGGAACAGAGGAACCGCTCTCATCAGCATTTGACACGGATACAGAGACTGCAGATACAGAGGCGGCAACAGAGGATGCGGCTGCTGAGGACACATCAGCGGAAGATACATCAGCGGATGATACATCGACCGACGACACATCGGCGGATGACACGTCGTATGACGATACGGCAGACGACAGTTATACGGCGGACGATACATGGGAGGATGACAGCGGAACAGGCGATGACACGGATACGTGGAGAGGTGACGAGGACTATTCCGGCGAATGATAATTTACACAGTAAACCAAAGCATCGAAGGTGCAGATACACCTCCGGTGCTTTTTTAATGCAGAGATAGATTTGTACACGAATAGGCGAATACATGAGGCATCCGGCTAATATGATAATAAAAAAGTCCGGGATCAAGAGTTGAAGGTATACAGTTATAACAGGCGGAGGATAAAGTTTGTGTTCGTTATGGCGGCCCTAGCGCTGGGAGTTATAGTTGGCCGTCTTGCATACATAATGCTCTACAGGGGAGAATACTATAGTGAGAAAGCAGATTCCCTGCATGAGAGGGAGAGAAGCATAAAAGCTCCCAGGGGAAGGATATACGACAGAAATGGCAATATCATAGCGGACAACAAGGCGGTGTGTTCAATATCCGTGATACACAGCCAGATAGAGGATGAGGCGGAGGTCACAGAGCTTCTTACAAGATATCTGGATAAGGATCCGGCAGACATCAGGAAGAAGGTGGAGAAGGTATCCTCAAGGGAGCTCATAGCGTCAAATGTAGACAAGGAGACCGGAAAAAAGATCAAGGCGGCTGCTGTTCCGGGGATCAAGGTGGACGAGGATTACAAGCGCAGCTATCCATATGATACCCTTGCATCGAAGGTTATAGGCTTCACCGGTGCTGACAATCAGGGAATACTGGGCCTTGAGGTGACATATGACAGTGTGCTCACAGGGACAAATGGAAGCATAAATGCGGTCACGGATGCAAGGGGAATAGAGCTTGCGGAATATTCAGAAACCAGGACAGAGCCCATTCCCGGAAATGATCTCGTGACAACACTGGATCTCAATATACAGAGATATGTGACACAGGCTGCAGAGAAAGTACTGATCGAGAAAAAAGCAAACAGGGTGTGTGCAATAACGATCAATCCCCAAAATGGCGAGATATATGCCATGGTGGATGTGCCGGAATACAACCTGAACGAACCGTTCAAACTGGTTAAGCCAGAGAACGATGGAGAGACAGACACAGGGGAAGATGCAGAGAGGAATAACAGCGCATCCGGGACATCCGTGTTGCTGCCTACAGCCGGCAATATGGATGAGCTGAACAATATGTGGAGAAATTATCTGATAAGCGACACATATGAGCCGGGATCAACCGCCAAGATAATAACACTGACGGCAGCACTCGAGAAGGGAGCGGTCGACAGCAACTCAAACTTTTTCTGCCCGGGATATAAGATAGTTGAGGACAGAAGGATAAGGTGCAGCAAGACCACGGGCCATGGAAGCCAGAGCCTTAAGGAGGCGCTCATGAATTCCTGCAATCCGGCGTTTATGGAGATAGGAGAGAGAACAGGTGTGGATGGCATGTACGAGTATTATCACAAGCTGGGATTGTTCAGTCAGAGCGGAATAGACCTTCCCGGAGAGGCAAACTCCATCATGCATAAGAAGGAAAATGTCGGGCCGGTAGAGCTTGCCACCATGTCGTTTGGACAGTCATTCCAGGTGACTCCGATACAGTTCATATCTGCAGTGTGCACGGTTGTGAATGGAGGGCATACGGTAACTCCACATTTGGGAAAAAGGATAATAGACAGCAGTAAAGAAACTATTACAGCCATTGAATTTGACGAGCAGAGACAGGTTATAGATGAGGGAACATCACAGAAGATGCGGGAGATGCTTGAGGCAGTCGTTGCCGAGGGCGGCGGATCAAAGTGTGCCATAGAGGGCTGCAGGATAGGCGGAAAGACCGCCACGAGCGAGAAACTTCCCAGAGGAACAGGCAGATACATATCTTCTTTTATAGGATTTGCGCCGGCGGATGATCCTCAAGTCCTGACGGTCGTGCTAATAGATGAGCCCGAGGGCACATATTATGGAGGAACCATAGCGGCCCCTGTTGTGAGAGATATTTTTTTGAATATTCTTCCCTATTTGGGAATTGACAAAGCCACAAATGAGTATTAAATTTATCTCAGTCTGAAAACAGTTTAAGAAATACATAGTCCGCGGTGTGCGGGCAGGTAAGGAGTACAAAATGAATTTAGATTTAAAGATTGTTTTACCGGTAGTGATAGCATTCTGTATCAGCGTGGTGCTGTGCCCTATAGTTATACCGTTCCTGAAGAAGCTCAAGTTCGGTCAGTTTGTCAGGGATGACGGCCCACAGGCACATTTGAAGAAGGCCGGAACACCAACCATGGGTGGACTTATAATCCTTCTGTCACTTACGATCACGACGCTTATCTATATGAAGAAATATCCGGATGTCCTTCCGGTGCTTTTTGTGACACTTGGATTTGGACTTATCGGATTTATCGATGATTACATCAAAGTTGTTATGAAGAGATCAATGGGACTTCACGCATGGCAGAAGATGCTCGGACAGATTGTCGTTACGGGAGTATTTGCATATTATGTAGAGAAGTATTCAGATATCAACAATGAGCTTATAATACCATTCCTTGGCAAGACGGTTCAGCTCAACAGCACACTCTATGTGATACTGTTGTTCTTCATCGTGCTTGGAACAGTTAATGGTGCGAACTTCACAGATGGACTTGACGGACTTGCGTCATCAGTCACGGTTCTCATAGCCACATTCTTTGCGGTTGTAGCAGTGGGAACAGACTCAGGTGTTGCTCCGGTTGCCTGCGCAGCGGTTGGATGTCTTCTTGGCTTCCTTGTGTACAATGTGTACCCTGCAAAGGTATTCATGGGAGACACAGGTTCTCTGGCGCTCGGTGGATTTGTTGCATCAACAGCGTATATGCTCAAGATGCCTATATTCATAGTTATAATAGCTTTCATATACTTCATTGAAGTATTATCAGTTATAATACAGGTTGTTTCATTCAAGCTTACAGGCAAGAGAGTGTTCAGAATGGCACCTATACATCATCATTTTGAGCTCGGGGGATGGCCTGAGTCAAAGGTCGTTGCTATATTTTCTATAGTGACTGCAGTCCTCTGTGTGGTAGGTTTACTGGCTCTGTAATGTAGAAAGGAGAAAATGGTGCAGTGGTGCACCATGGTGAAATGATATGGAGATCAATACAGCGATAGTAGCAGGAACAGGAAAGAGTGGAATCAGTGCAACCAAGCTTCTGGTAAATCATGGAGTAAAGGTTTATCTGTTCGATGAGAACAAGGACAGAGATATAGAGGCGATAAAGGAGAAGACAGGCGATTCAGAGCTTGTTCAGATAGAACTCGGTGAGCTTGGAGAGGATGCCCTCTCATCATCACAGCTCATGGTCATCAGTCCGGGAATCCCTGTTGATGCGCCATTTACAGATGTGGTGAGAAATGCGGGAATACCTATCTGGAGTGAGATAGAGCTGGCATACCATTATGGTAAGGGTAAGATAGCAGCCATAACAGGAACAAACGGCAAGACTACAACTACAGCCCTTGTGGGAGAGATAGTCAAGGCACACAATGCCAAGACCATCGTTGTGGGAAATATTGGAATACCTTACACAGAGCTGTGCGACACAACAGACGATGATTCAGATACAGTTGCAGAGATAAGCAGTTTCCAGCTTGAGACGGTTATAGATTTTCATCCGAATGTCAGTGCAATACTCAACCTGACTCCGGATCATCTGAACAGGCACTATACATTTGAGAATTATGGAAATGTAAAGTTTTCAATAACAAAGAATCAGACCATGGATGATGTGACAGTCCTCAACTATGATGATGAGCATACACGCGCCATGGGAGAGAAGGCAAAGGATCATTGCCATGTAGTATATTTCAGCAGACTGGAGAAGCCGGCCGGTGGAGTATATGTAGAGGATGGGGATATCATCCTCGAGGATGGCGATAAGAAGATCAATGTACTTGCCATTAAGGATCTTAAGCTCATGGGAGCTCACAATGTTGAGAATGTTCTGGCAGCAGTTGGAATATCATATTATATGGGAGTCCCTGTTGATGTTATCAGAGGTGTTGCAACATCATTCAAGGCTGTTGCTCATAGAATAGAATATGTTGACACCGTCGATGGTGTCGCATACTACAATGATTCAAAGGGAACAAACCCTGATGCAGCCATAAAGGGAATACAGGCCATGGTGGCTCCTACATTCCTCATAGGTGGAGGCTACGACAAGGGTTCTGAGTACGACGAGTGGATAGAGGCGTTTGACGGCAAGGTAAAGTGGCTTGTTCTCATAGGCCAGACTGCGCAGAAGATAGCTGACTGTGCAAAGAGACATGGATTTAACTCAATTATATTTGAGGAGAATCTTCAGGATGCGGTAGCATATTGCCATGAGAATGCGGTTGACGGAGATGCGGTGCTTCTCTCACCTGCATGTGCAAGCTGGGGACAGTTTGACAACTACGAGCAGAGAGGCGATATGTTCAAGAAGTATGTAAGAAGCTATAAGGAGTGATCTGATTGCATGGAGGTCCTGAGGTTTCAGAAGATAGAGTGAGAGATGCACGAAAACGGTGTCCGGGAGGATATGTGGATGTGACCATGCTCCTGGCGCTGGGGATGATTCTGATATTTGGGCTTGCCATGATATACAGTACGAGCAGTTACAGGGCGTACGACCTGTACGGAGATCAGATGTACTTTTTTAAAAGACAGGCACTTTATATGTTGCTGGCGATCCTCGCCATGTACATAGTGTCAAGATATGACTACAGGCGACTGCTCAGGCTGTCTGCGGTCATTTTGCTGTCATCACTTGTTCTTCAGGTGGTGGTGCTGATAATAGGAACGGCCAGCCATGGGTCAGCAAGATGGATATATATTGGACCTATAGGATTTCAGCCATCAGAATATGCCAAGACGGCGATCATAATCTACACCTCGGCGAGGACTGCCGTGGAGAGCAAAAATCTGTGCAGACCGGGCTGCCTTATAAAGGTAATGATCCTGCCCGTGATCACCATAGCCCTGATCGGTGTGGAGAATCTCAGCACGGCTATAATCTGTTTTGCAATCCTTTTTGTAATATTGTTTGTGGGAAGCCCCAGGGTCAGACATTTTGTTCTGATCGGTATATTTGGTGTTGTCGGGAGTGTGCTTTTCATAATGTTCGCAGGCTACAGGGCGAACAGAGTCAAGATATGGCTTGATCCTGAGAATTACGCAGATGGCTATCAGACGGTTCAGTCGTTATATGCCGTTGGTTCCGGTGGACTGTTTGGAGTGGGCTTTGGGAGAAGTGTCCAAAAGATGGGGTTTATTCCGGAGTCACATAATGATATGATATTCTCAGTCGTGTGTGAGGAGCTCGGAATTGTCGGAGCGGCATTTATACTTATCGTTTTTCTTATATTACTTAGGCGGATGGCTGTGACGGCCATGAATGCCAGAGACAGATTTGGAAGCATGCTCACAGCGGGAGTGATGGCACATGTGGCGGTCCAACTGCTGATAAATGTGAGTGTTGTCACGAATACCATTCCGCCGACAGGTGTGCCGATGCCATTTGTCAGTTATGGCGGAAGTTCGATAATTTTCATTCTGATGGAGATGGGGATAGTGATGTCCGTATCCAGAGGAATTTCGTATGACGAAACAGACATATGACAGATCCTTTAAAGGAAGATTTGAATGGAAAACAACAATAGACGAAATGTTAATAAAAATAGAATGAGCAGAAATGTTGATGTTGCGCAGACCAGACGTGAAAGCGGCTATGTGGATGTCATGACCGGAAAACGCCTCGACGGAAGGGTGAAGGTTCCGGTTGATAAGAGAAGACAGCAGACAGACAGCCGCAATGGACAGCGGAGAGCAGACGGAGATATGCGCCGCAGGACGGATGAGCAGACACGAAGAAGGCCTGATGGGGAGCACCGCAGAACAGGCGAACAGGCGCGCAGAAGACCAGACGGAGAGCGTCGCAGATCTGACGAGCAGGTGCGCAGAAGACCAGACGGAGAGCGCCGCAGATCTGACGAACAGGTGCGCAGGAGACCAGACGGGGAGCGCCGCAGATCTGACAAACAGGTGCGCAGGAGACCAGATGGAGAGCACCGCAGATCTGATGAGCAGGTGCGCAGGAGACCAGATGGAGAGCGTCGTAGATCTGATGAGCAGGTGCGCAGGAGACAGGATGGAGAGCGTCGCAGACCGGATGACCGGATGCGCAGAGAGGATGCAGAAAACCGCAGATCCGAGGAGAGACGCAGGCGTAAGCAAGATCAGGCGGTTGCTGCAAAAAAGAAGAACAAGAAAAAACGCAAAAAAGAGCGCAGAAAGCTTACCCCGGAGGAGATAGAGAGAAAGAAGAAGCTGCAGGCGGAGAAACTTGCCAGAAGAAAGGCGAGACGTGAGAAGGCGGCAAGGATATTCAAGATAGTTCTCAAGATACTTCTCATTCTGGTGGTGCTGTGTGCTATAGCGTTCGTATACATACGTACATGTTATAAATTGAAGTCCATAAAAGTGACCGGAACTGATCACTACACTGACCAACAGATGGTCGATATCGTGACCGGCGGTAAGGATTATGGCAATACGCTGCTGTTTATACTTGAGAGCAGACTGAATCCTGCCCAGGATGTAACCTTTATAGATAAGATAGACGTCACATATGTGAATAGGAATTCAGTAGAGATCACGGTGTACGAGAAGGCCATGGCGGGCTGCATAAAGTACAGCGATCAGTATGCATATTTTGATGGCGATGGTATCGTGCTCGAGATATCCGATGCAAAGCTTGATGATGTTCCTTGTATAGAGGGACTTACAAGTGACAGCGTGGAGCAGGGAAAGAAGCTTGATGTCGGTGATTCGGGATTCTTCCAGGAGATACTGACTATGACACAGCTTATTTACAAGAGCGGAATACAGATAGACAAGATTACTTATGACACAGATCAGAATCTCATACTTCACAAGGATGGAATAAAGATCAGGATCGGCGACGGTGAAAACCTGGAGACGAAATTCATGAATCTTGAGAGCATACTTGAGAGCGTGAAGGGTAAAAAGGGAACTCTTGATATGTCGAATTACAGTGAATCGCAGAGGAACGTTATCTTTAAAGAAAATAAATAAAAAATTTCTTGCGTAATGATATAAAAAATCGTATTATATAGGTACTAATGCGATAAAACGGTCAGCTTTTGAGCAGATGACAATGATTGATGGATAAAGAATAAGTATATAAGGAGGATGCAACCGTGCTTGAGATAAAATCAAATGACGAGAGAACACCGGCAAGGATTCTTGTAATTGGTGTCGGCGGTGCAGGTAACAATGCTGTTAACAGAATGATCGATGAGAATGTTGAGGGAGTGGAACTTATCGCTATCAATACAGATAAGCAGGCTCTTTCACTCAGCAGAGCTACAACAAAGATCCAGATAGGTGAGAAACTTACCAAGGGTCTTGGTGCTGGTGCAAAGCCTGAGATCGGTGCCAGCGCTGTAGAGGAGAATAGAGAAGAGATCGTAGACATCATCAAGGACGCCAACATGGTATTCGTAACATGTGGTATGGGTGGTGGAACAGGAACAGGCGCTGCCCCTGTCGTTGCAGAGATGGCACGTAACCTTGGTATCCTCACAGTCGGAGTTGTCACAAAGCCATTTGGTTTTGAGGGCAAGCCTCGTATGAGAAACGCAATCGAAGGTATAGAGAGACTTAAGGAGAATGTGGATACACTTATTGTTATCCCTAACGACAAGCTCCTTCAGATCTGTGATAAGAGAACAAGTATTCCTGATGCGCTGAAGAAGGCAGATCAGGTACTGCAGCAGGGTGTTCAGGGTGTTACAGACCTTATCAATAAGCCGGGTCTTATCAACCTTGACTTTGCAGATATACAGACAGTTATGAGAGATAAGGGTATCGCTCATATCGGTATAGGTTCAGCAAGCGGAGAGAACAAGGCTGTTGACGCCATCAAGGAGGCTATGGATTCACCACTTCTTGAGACAACCGTTTCGGGTGCAACAGATATCATCGTAAACTTCTCAGGTAACATTGGTATCGTTGAGGCTTATGATGCTGTTACATATCTTACAGAGCAGGCTGGAGATGGAGTCAACATCATCTTCGGTACAGTTGACAATGACAACATGGGTGAGGATATAAGCATCACGATCATTGCTACAGGTCTTGAGAGATCAGGCGAGAGCGATGTCACCGCAAGATATGCAGGTACTGCATCTCCTATGGGAACAATGACCACACCTAAGCCAGCAGTTACAACAACACCTGCTGCAGAGCCAAAGACTGCTACATATGCAGGCCAGAGCCTTGGAACACACAGCACTCAGACAAGCACAAGACCATCGTTCCTCGGCGGTCAGACAACTGAGACTGCTCCGGCAGCAAAGCCAGCATACACAGCACCTGTGACACCAGCACAGCAGACACCTGTAACATCAACACCAGTTGAGCCGGCACATGTGTCAAGACCAAAGACAGAGAGTATCAAGATTCCTGATTTCCTCAAGAAGAGATAAGGAAGAGATCGGAAGATTTTTATAGGTAAGTATAAAACGGGTAATTTCGAGAGAAATTATCCGTTTTCTTCAATAAGGAGGCAGAAATATGTTTTATGTTGCAGACCGAACAGAGATGCAGGAGATAGACAGGCTGACCATAGAGGAAAAGGGTGTGCCAGGGATCCTGCTTATGGAGAGAGCTGCGATCACCGTGCTGGAGGAGATAAATTCCAGACTGAAGTCTATAAACGCGGACAGAAAATTAAAGTGCCTTGTGGTTGTTGAAGGCGGCAATAACGGCGGGGACGGACTGGCTCTTGCGAGACTTCTGTACCAGCAGGGAGATATTGTCCATGTCTGTTATATAAATGGAATATCGAGAGTAAGCGACAGCTTTTCATATCAGCTTGAAATAGCGAAAAAAATCGGCATACAGGTGACGGATCACATCATTGACAGTGATTACGATGTGGTTGTGGACGGAATATTTGGCGTCGGACTCAAGCGTGATGTGGCGGGAATATGGAGAGAGACCATAGAGACGATGAACGGACTTGTCGGCTTTAAGGTTGCCATAGATACCCCGTCAGGTGTGGATGCCAGCACGGGGCAGATCATGGGATGTGCATTCAGGGCAGGCATGACGGTCACATTTGGACTGAATAAAAGAGGGCTGATATTTTATCCCGGCTGCGAGATAAGCGGAGAGGTCGTTGTGAGAGACATAGGATTTGCACAGGCTGAAGTGGACAGAGTACACCCGGTGGCATATTCCTACAACAGAGACGATCTGTGCATGCTTCCGGGACGGAGTGATTCATCAAATAAGGGAACATATGGAAAGCTTGCGGTGATAGCTGGAAGCAGAGACATGTCCGGTGCCATGACATTTGCGGCGGGGGCTGCATACAGGATGGGAACAGGGCTTGTGAAGATATACACACATATCGACAACAAGGAGATAGCAGGAGTAAGAATTCCTGAGGCAGTGCTTATGTGCTATAGCAACAAAGATGAAGCGGAGCAGTGTGCAAGGGATGCCGTGGAGTGGTCGGATGCCATACTGATCGGTCCTGGTATAGGAAAAGGCGATGCGGCAAGGAGCATGGTGGAATATATTATGTGCGAGGCCGTGCAGACCGTGATCGCGGATGCGGATGCCTTGAACATAATATCCGAAAAGCCCGATATTCTTGGAAGACACAGAGGACCGGTGATCGTAACACCACATATAGGAGAGATGTCAAGACTTACAGGCGTCGCCATACCGGATATAAAAAAGAATATATTAGAGGTGTGCAAAGACTTTTCGATGGAGTATAATGTTGTAAGTGCGCTGAAAGATGCCAGAACATGCGTAAGTGACGGCAGGGATGTGTACATAAACACATCCGGTAATAACGGTATGTCAACTGCGGGGGCAGGGGATGTGCTTGCCGGGATAATAGCTGGGCTTGTCTGCACCGGACTTGGTGCGTATGAGGCTGCGAAGCTGGGAGTATATATACATGGGTTGGCAGGAGATATGGCGGCAGAGCACAGAGGAAGAAATGCAATGATAGCCAGGGATATAGTGAGCGCTATATCGGAGGTTATAAAAGGAGCAGAACATGATGGACAACAGTAACTTTAACAGAGTGCAGGCTGTGATAAATCTTGACAATATAAGGGATAATATCACGGCTATGAAAAGGCTTATAGACGGTGATAAGAAGATGCTGGCGGTCATAAAGGCAGACGCCTATGGACACGGCGCTGTCGAGGTGGCAGAGGCACTTGATGATCTGGTGGATTTCTTTGCAGTGGCATTCATCGATGAGGCTTTGGAGCTCAGAAGAGCAAATATAGATAAGCCCATATTGATACTGGGCTACACAGATCCCTCGGATTACGAACTGATTATCAGATATGATGTTAGACCTGCCATGTATGAGGTGGACGATGCACAGAAGCTCTCGGATTTGGCGGTGAGCATGAATACAAAGGCAAAGATCCATATCAAGGTCGATACAGGCATGGGAAGAATCGGATTCACATGTGATGAAGATGGCGTGAAGAACATAGAAAAGATCAGTCAGATGCCGGGCATAGAGATAGAGGGGATATTTACCCATTACGCAAAGGCTGATGAACTCGACAAGACCGCTGCAAATGGTCAGCTTGAGAAGTTCAGGTGGATAAACAGCCAGCTTGAGGCACTTGGAATACACATACCTGTAAGGCATATATCTAACAGTGCGGGTATCATGGAGATGGACAATTCGGATTTTGATATGGTCAGATCGGGAATAGTCACATACGGACTTTATCCATCAGATGAAGTAGATAAGAATATAGCGGCTTTGAAACCTGCTATGAGACTTATGTCCAAGGTTATATTTGTGAAGGACGTAAAAGCCGGAACAGGTATAGGATATGGATGGTCCTATATAGCGGATCATGATATAAAGGTTGCGACGGTGTCGGCAGGATATGCCGATGGATACCCAAGAGCACAGTCCAATATAGGCAGAGTTATCATCCATGGAGAGTATGCTCCGATCATCGGAAGGGTGTGCATGGATCAGTTCATGGTTGACGTGAGCCACATTGATGGTGTAAAAGTAAGAGATGACGTAACTCTCATCGGACAGGATGGAGACAGAGAGGTAACTGTCGAGGAGGTGGCAGCGCCTGCCAACAGTTTTAATTACGAGCTGGTATGTAACATATCAAGACGAGTTCCGAGAACATACATAAGGGACGGCAGAGAGCTTGGACAGGTAAACTATCTTCTGGATTAACGAATAACCGGTACTGTCATGGGCAATACTTTTTTTAGAGTGGAATACATACTATATAAGTATATAGCCACATTCAATGAAAGTATTTGTGGGGTGAACAGAATTGGTGATCAGACGTGGGGATATTTATTACGCGGATCTAAGACCGGTGGTTGGATCGGAGCAGGGAGGCATACGACCTGTTATAGTAGTTCAGAATGAGGCTGGGAACAGACACAGTTCCACGGTCATAATAGCTGCGATAACCAGCAAGATGAAGAGGCCAAAACTTCCAACACATATCATGCTTGATTCTTCAAGCTGTGATATAGCGAAGGATTCCGTCATATTGTTGGAACAGCTCAGGACTATAGACAAACAGCGCCTGAAAGAAAAGGTGTGTCACGTTGACGCTGATGTGCTGAGGCGCGTTGATGAAGCTCTGAAGATAAGTCTTGAACTGGCATAAAATAATATATGAGGTGATACAGACAATTATATGAAGATTTTTAACAAAAAATCAGAAGAGGAAAAGGTAGAAGAAGAGATCATATCCATGGTGAACGAGGGAAATGAGCAGGGACTTATAGAGGACTCTGAGGCCCAGTTTATTACAAACATATTTGAGTTCACTGACAAGGAGAGCAGAGATGTGATGACGGCCAGATTGAACGTCATGGCTATAGACAAGAACTCTGATCTGGACGAAGTCATGGAGATAATGATAGAGAATAACTATTCAAGATATCCGGTGTATGACGGTGATCTTGACAACGTAGTTGGGATAATCTATTTCAAGGATTTTGTGAAGGAATATCTGCGCGATAAGACGAAATCACTGGCTGAGATCATGGTTGAGGCTACATTTGTACATCCTACGTACAACATAGCAAAATTGTTCCGCAGGATGCAGACAGCAAAGATACATATGGTCATAGTTGTGGATGAGTATGGTCAGACAGAGGGAATTGTGACCATGGAGGATATTCTGGAAGAGATAGTCGGCAACATACTTGACGAGTACGATGACGCCAGCGAGGATATCAAGAAGCGTGGCGATATGTACATAGTCAGTGGTAAGGCTGAACTGGATGAGCTGAGTGACGTTCTGGGGATAGAATTCCCGGACGAGGACTTCCAGACGCTGAACGGATTTCTGCTGTATGAGCTGGGGAGACTTCCATATGCGGATGAGGAGATAGAGATAGTGTATCAGAACTACAGATTCACTTCCCTGTCGGTAAATAACAACATGATCGATGAGGTAAAGATCACAAAGGTTGAAAAAACACCGCAATAGTGATAATATACGTAACTAGTAATCAAGAGAAAGAGGAGAATTAACGATGTCAGGACATTCAAAATTTGCGAACATCAAGCACAAGAAGGAAAAGAACGATGCAGCAAAGGGTAAGATCTTCACAATCATTGGTAAGGAGATCGTGGTAGCAGTAAAGGAAGGCGGAGCAAATCCTGAGAACAACAGTAAGCTTCGTGATGTAATCGCCAAGGCAAAGGCGAACAACATGCCTAACGATACTATCAAGCGTGGTATCGAGAGAGCGGCAGGAGATGCAAACTCAGTAAACTATGTAGTGAATACATATGAAGGCTACGGTCCTAACGGTACCGCCATCATAGTAGACACTCTTACGGACAATAAGAACAGAACAGCAGCCAATGTGCGTAACTGCTTCACAAAGGGTGGCGGTAACGTAGGTACAACAGGCTGTGTATCATATATGTTTGATCACAAGGGACAGATCATCATTGCAAAGGAAGACTGTGATATAGATGCAGATGACCTCATGATGATGGCACTGGATGCAGGAGCTGAGGATTTCTCAGACGAGGATGACAGCTACGAGATCATCACAGCACCTGAGGATTTCTCGCAGGTAAGAGAGAGCCTTGAGAAGGAAGGCATAAAGATGGCTGAGGCTGAGCTCACAATGATACCTCAGAACTATGTTGATATAGACGATCCTGAGGTTGTCAAGAAGTTCACAAGGATTATAGATATGCTTGAGGAGGACGATGACGTTCAGGCAGTATATCACAATGCAAATCTTCCGGAAGAGGACGATGAGGACTGATATATAATTGCAAGGGATATGATAACATTGGTAACAGACAATTACTCAGATAATCAGCACCATTGCAGCATAGCTTGAAATAGAACTTCCGCACCTTATATATGGTGTGGAAGTTCTATTTGAGTAATGACGACATGGATGGTATCTGTGTCTGTTATATACGGAATGAGTATTGTTAGGAGAAGAGATGAAGGGAATACTTAGATATCTTAAGGACTATAAGAAAGAGTCCATACTTGCCCCGCTTTTTAAGATGTTGGAGGCAACATTTGAATTGCTTATCCCGATCGTCATGGCAAATGTAATCGATGTCGGTATAGCAGGGCGTGACATAAGCTACGTTGTGAAGATGTGTCTCGTCATGATACTTTTGGGAATTATCGGTCTGGTGTGTTCTATCACCGCCCAGTATTTTTCGGCAAAGGCTGCTACAGGATTTGGAACAGCACTTCGAAATGATCTGTTCAGGCATATTACATCACTTTCATACACAGAGATCGACAGCATAGGAACATCCACACTGCTCACGAGAATGACCAGTGACACGAACCAGGTACAGACAGGAGTCAACATGGTGCTCAGACTGTTCCTCCGTTCACCGTTCATAGTGTTCGGTGCCATGATCATGTCATTCACCATCGACGTGAAGTCGGCCATGACATTTGTGGTGACCATACCGGCACTTTCAATTGTTGTGTTCGGTGTTATGGCACTCAGCATACCTCTGTTCAAGAAGGTGCAGAACAGACTGGACAGAGTCACACTGCTCACCCGTGAGGGACTTGAGGGCGCGAGAGTTATCAGAGCCTTCAACAGACAGGACAAGGAATTTGAGGAGTTTGACAAGTCCACGGATGACCTGATGAAGTTCCAGCTCCTTGCAGGACGTATATCAGCGTTCATGAATCCTGTCACTTATGTGATAATCAATCTCTCAACCGCAGCTATAATCTGGATCGCAGCGGGACAGACAGATGCGGGAATCATCACACAGGGAAAGGTCGTCGCACTTGTCAACTATATGTCACAGATACTCGTCGAGCTCATCAAGCTCGCAAACCTTATCGTGACGATCACCAAGGCTGTTGCCTGCGCAAAGAGAATAAATGCGGTCATGGATCAGCAACCATCGATAACAGACGGAACAGGCAAGGCAGCAGGATCACCGGCAAATGCTGTAAAGGTAAGCTTTAGGGATGCAAATCTCAGATATGCTGGGGCCGGAGCAGATTCCCTGTCAGATATAACATTTGACGTGGCACCGGGCGAGACTGTGGGAATCATAGGCGGTACGGGTTCAGGAAAGAGTTCTCTTGTAAACATGATCCCAAGATTTTACGATGCCAGCCAGGGAAGCGTGTGCATAGACGGAGTTGACGTAAAGGACTACACCCTGGACGAGCTCAGGCATAAGGTCGGAGTGGTACCGCAGAAGGCTGTATTGTTTGCCGGAACAATAGCAGACAATATCAGGTGGGGCAAGCAGGATGCGACTGAAGCAGAGATAGACGAGGCGCTTGAGATAGCCCAGGCCAAGGAGTTTGTAGACGGCAAGGAGAATGGAATATACTTCAAGATCACCCAGGGGGGCAAGAACCTGTCGGGTGGACAGAAGCAGAGGCTTACCATAGCCAGAGCGGTCGTCAGAAAGCCTGAGATACTGATACTGGATGACAGCGCATCGGCGCTAGATTTTGCAACTGATGCGGCTCTCAGAAAAGCAATCAGGGAGAAGACAAAGGGCATGACTGTATTCCTTGTGTCACAGAGAGCGTCGACCATCATGAATTCGGATAAGATCATCGTCATGGATGATGGTCAGATAGCCGGGATAGGAACCCACAGACAGCTGCTTTCTAACTGTGAGATATACAGGGAGATATGTCAGTCACAGCTTTCGGAGGAGGAACTGTCTCATGAGTAAAGATAAAGGGAATAAATCAGTAAATAAAAAGACGATACTCAGAATACTGAAGTATATCAAGAGATACAGGTTCCTCGTGGTTCTGTCTCTCATATGTGCAGCCATATCGGTCGTGCTCACACTGTATGCACCTATCATCATGGGACATGCAGTTGACAGGGTTGTTGGACCGGGAAAAGTAGATTTTACAGGACTTAAAGGAATGCTTGCAAAGCTTGTGATTGTGGTCGTTATAACGGCTGTTGCACAGTGGGTCATGAACGTGCTCAACAACATGATCACATACAGGGTGGTTAATGATGTAAGAACAAAGGCATATGAGAAGCTTGGCAGCCTGCCGCTCTCATATGTGGATTCACATACACACGGAGACATAGTCAGCAGGATCATAGCTGACGTAGACCAGTTCTCAGACGGACTTCTGATGGGATTTACACAGCTATTTACAGGAGTTATGACTATAGTAGGAACACTGTGCTTCATGCTGTCGATCAACTGGATCATAGCCATTGTGGTCGTATGTATCACTCCGGTATCACTCTTTGTTGCGTCATTCATAGCAAAGAGAACATACAGTATGTTCAGGAAGCAGGCTGAGATCAAGGGTGAGCTCACATCCCTTGTAAATGAGATGGTTGAGAACCAGAAGGTAGTCACAGCATTCTCCATGGAGGATGAGACCTGCGGCAGATTCCAGGAGGTCAATGGAAGACTTAATGTGGCAGGACTTCAGGCTACATTCTTCTCATCGATAACAAATCCTAGTACAAGATTTGTCAACAGCCTCGTGTACACAGGCGTTGGAATCATAGGTGCCATAACAGCTATAAAGGGCTTTATATCAGTTGGACAGCTCACAAGTTTCCTGAGCTATGCAAATCAGTATACAAAGCCGTTCAATGAGATATCAGGCGTTGTCACAGAGCTTCAGAACGCGCTGGCATCCGCTGCCAGAGTGTTTGAGCTTATAGACGAGGACCCAGAGGCTGCAGAGCCTGCTGGCGCACACGAGCTCACAGACGTTCACGGTGAGGTGGACCTTAAGAATGTTGACTTCTCATACAACAAAGATGTGGAGCTCATCAAGAACCTCAATCTGAACGTGAAGAACGGACAGAGAATAGCAATAGTGGGACCTACAGGCTGTGGTAAGAGTACAGTCATCAACCTGCTCATGAGATTCTACGATGTGGATGCTGGAAGCATATCCGTGGATGGATATGACATAAGAGAGGTCACAAGAAAGAGCCTCCGCGGCAATTACGGAATGGTACTTCAGGAGACCTGGCTTAAGAGTGGCACGATAAGGGACAATATAGCATACGGAAGACCGGACGCAACGGATGAGGAGATCGTCGAGGCTGCAAAGCAGTCACATGCACACAGCTTTATCAAGAGACTTCCTGATGGCTATAACACATATATAACAGAGGATGGAGGCAATCTGTCACAGGGACAGAAGCAGCTCCTATGTATCACAAGGGTTATGCTTGATCTTCCACCTATGCTCATACTGGATGAGGCAACATCATCCATAGATACAAGAACTGAGATAAGGATACAGAGAGCATTTGCCAAGATGATGAAGGGCAGAACAAGCTTCGTGGTTGCACACAGACTGTCAACCATCAAGGAGTCAGATGTCATCCTAGTCATGAAGGACGGGCACATCATCGAACAGGGAAATCACGAGACACTGCTTGCAAAGGGCGGCTTCTACACGAATCTGTACAATTCCCAGTTTGCAAGATAATACAGAGAAATGCATAAATATAAAAGGGCTGTGCTTTGAGGTATACCTCACGGTACAGTCCTTTTTAACAGTCGTTGCGGCATTTATCTGTTATATTTCACGAACGCTTGCCAGTGGCGGGCTTTGTGTATATAATGTATGCGTGCGAGATGCGATACTCAGTGAAGTAGATTATAGGCAATTGCGAAATTCAAGAATTGAACATGCAAGAGGTGTTTAGCCGTACCAGATCAGGGGAATACGAAGTCGCCGGTACTTAGATGGCGCGTCAGCGGCATCTTTAGTACCGCTGCAGACTTAGTTAAGTGGAAACGACCCCTGATTGGTATGCTAAAGCACCTCTGCATATGTAATCATGTTTCGCAATTGCCTATAAAGTAGATAAAGGCAAAAGGAGAGAAAGATGAAGGTTAGTGAATCAGGTTATACAAGAGAAGAACTTTTAGAGATAGTAGATACATATCTGGCAGAGCAGTCCAGAAGATGGGAATTCATAGAGGAGAAGGGCGATGGCATGTATGTGTACGCTGAGAACGGCGACAGATACCTCGACTTCTTCGCAGGAATAGCGGTAAGCAGCGCGGGAAATGCCAACAAGAAGGTTGCAAAGGCCATAGCTGACCAGGCGGCAAATGTAATACATGCATCAAACTATGCATATACACTTCCAATGATCCTCCTTGCAAAGAAGGTGTGTGACACCATAGGCATGGAGAAGATCGTGTTCCAGAACTCAGGAACAGAGGCAAATGAAGCCATGATCAAGATGGCTAGAAAGTACGGCGTGGACAATTACGGACCGGACAGATATAAGATCGTGACAGCGAAGAACAGCTTCCACGGAAGAACATACGGTGCACTGTCGGCAACAGGCCAGCCTGATTCGGCCTGCCACAAGGGATTTGCACCACTCCTTCCGGGATTCACATATGCAGAGTATAACAACCTTGAGGACTTCAAGAGCAAATGCGATGAGAACACCATAGGAATCATGGTAGAGCCTGTACAGGGCGAGGGTGGTGTATACCCTGCAGACCCTGAGTTCCTTAAAGGACTTCGTGAGTTCTGTGATGAGAAGAACATGCTCCTCATGTTCGACGAGGTTCAGACCGGATGGGGAAGAACCGGAGACATCATGGCATATATGACATATGGCGTAAAGCCTGACATGGTATCCATGGCAAAGGCCATCGGGGGCGGTATGCCTATAGGCGCGATGTGTACAAGCACCAAGATAGCAGCAGCATTTACACCTGGTGCCCACGGTTCAACATACGCAGCCAACCCTGTGTGTTGTGCAGCGGCGCTTGCAGAGATAGATGAGATACTGGATAACAAACTCTACGAGAATGCAAAGGAAGTAGGAGCATACTTCATGGAGGAACTCAAGGCACTTCCTTGTGTCAAGGAGATCAGAGGACGTGGTCTTCTTATAGGCGTTGAGTTCAACAAGCCTATCGCATTTGAAGTAAAGCACAGAGCGCTTGAGAACAAGCTCCTCATAACAGCGGTAAGAGACAGCATCATAAGGATCGCACCTCCACTTATCGTTAAGAAGGAGCACTGTGACGAGGCTGTTAAGCTGCTCATCAAGTCTGTGACAGAAGCACTGCAGGAGCAGTAATACAGCGTGATCATATAGCAGAATAAGCATGAATCATAAAAGTAATATAGGAGACCATAATGGGAAGAAGTAAAGAAGAGATGGAGGGTGTGACCCTCCTTGGAAATAAAGACGTAAAGTACAGCATGGACTATGCACCTGAGATGCTCCAGACATTTGACAACAAGCATCCGGACAACGACTACTTTGTAAAGTTCAACTGTCCTGAGTTCACAAGCCTCTGTCCGATCACCGGACAGCCTGACTTCGCAACGGTGTACATATCATATGTGCCGGGCGAGAAGATGGTGGAGAGCAAGTCGCTGAAACTGTATCTGTTCAGCTTCAGAAATCACGGAGACTTCCATGAGGACTGTATGAACATTATCATGAAGGACCTCATAAAACTGATGGATCCAAAGTACATCGAGGTGTGGGGCAAGTTCACACCGAGGGGGGGAATCTCCATAGACCCGTACTGCAATTACGGCAGACCGGGAACAAAGTGGGAGGAGGTTGCCTGGAACCGTCTGGCAAACCACGACCTCTACCCTGAGAAAGTTGACAATAGATAATTGGGTCTGAGCAGCACGCACGGACGGATAGGAGAATCATAATGGCGGATTACAGAGAGACTGTGGATTATATATTGGGTATTCCGCTTTTTGCACAGAAGATTGGCAAGGAGAACCTTTCCAGTCTTTTGTGCCGTTTGGGGAACCCTGAGAAGGCTGTTCCTGCGATACATGTGGCGGGAACCAACGGCAAGGGCAGCACATGCCGCGCTCTGGCGCAGATGCTTGCAGCCCGGGGATACAGAGTGGGATTGTTCATATCACCCCATCTCGTGTCCATAAACGAGAGAATACAGATAAATGGTACAAATATATCCGATGACGATTTTGTGTCGGCATTTGAGACCGTAAAGGGGCAGTTCATGGAGCACCCTTCGTTCTTCGAGGTCATGTTTGCCATGGCGGCGGTGTATTTCAGACAGCAGAAGTGTGACTTTGCCGTATACGAGACAGGAATGGGCGGAAGACTGGATGCGACAAATGTCCTGACGCCGGAGCTTACGATCATCACGTCGGTGGGAATGGATCACATGGAGTATCTTGGCGACACGATAGAGAAGATAGCTTATGAGAAGGCAGGCATCATCAAGCCGGGTGTTCCGGTGATATATTTCAGGCGGGATGAGGCGGCTGCGCGGGTCATAGAAGATACTGCCAAAGAGCGTGGAGCGGACATAATTCCGGTCGAAAAATCAGATTATATAATAAATCATTTGGGGAACAAAACCATTGATTTTTCATTGCATAATCGGTATTATAGTTATTGCAATTTACAGATACAGAAGACATCACTGTACCAGGTGGAGAATGTCAGCCTTGCCGTGACAGCATTCAGGATGCTCATGGAGAGGCGGAATGTACCGGAACAGGATATAGAGAAGACCGTGAGGAATGCACTCCTGCAGTTCTACTGGGAGGGCAGGATGGAGGAGATAGCTCCCCATATATATGTGGATGGTGCCCACAATGTGGAGGCTGTAAATGCATATATAGAGACCATGAACAGGCTTCATGGGGAATATGACAAGATACTGGTATTTGCGGCGGTGAAGGATAAGGAGTATGACTCCATGATACATTTGCTTGCCGGAAATATTACGTTTGGCAGGATAATAGTCACAAGCGTTGACAGCAGCAGAAAGGCGGATTCCGCAAAGCTGGCGGAGATATTCTCGGCGTGTACGGATACTCCGGTCATGGTCAGCGATGAGATTGACGATGCCATGGATATGGCAGTGGAGCTCAGAGGAGACAGAGAGAATACCAACATATACTGCGTTGGTTCCCTGTATCTGGTGGGCGGTGTCAAGAGATGGAGGAACAGACATGATCAATTTTGATGAAGAGATAAAGAGGTTTAAGCCGGCACTTGAACTTGACCAGGCAGAGGATGCAATATACAACAATGATCTCAAGGACATCATGGATGTCATGCAGGAGATGATGAGGGTTGCAAAGGAAGCAGAGAAGTAAAGAACACAGATTGGTCGGGAGATTAAGATATGGCAGATGTACTGAATTGTAAGCACTGCGGTGGAGCGATAGCCGTCACAGGCTACTGTACCAGGTGCGGACTGAAGATAGATTACGTGAACAAGGCTCTCAACTCGTCAAAGTACTATTACAACATAGGGCTTGATAAGGCGAGGGTCAGGGATATGTCAGGTGCGGAGGAGGCGCTCAAGCTGTCTCTGAAGTATGACAAGATGAATATAGATGCCCGGAACCTTCTTGGACTGGTGTACTATGAGACCGGAGAGATAGTTCAGGCGCTCAGCCACTGGGTAGTGAGTGTGAATTATTTTGACGGCAAGAATGTCGCCAAGAGATACATCAAGGAGATAAAATCCAACCCACACAGGCTGGAGGCGGTGAACAATGTAACCAGAAAGTATAATCAGGCGCTGGTATATGCGAAGCAGGGCAGCAAGGATCTTGCCTTTATACAGCTCAGAAAGGTACTTTCCGACAACAGCAGATTTATACAGGGATACCTGCTCCTTGCACTTCTGTTCATCGACGAGGGAAGATATGACAAGGCTCGCAAGGCACTCAAGCGTGTCATCAAGATAGACAGGACAAATCCAGTGGCGGTTAGATATTTCAATGAGATGGGCCACACTGATGAGGAGATCATGAACTTCAGGGATTATCCGCAGGAGGACTACGATGTGGATTCTCTGTTCGTGGATGACCAGAAGAAGCTCATAGCCGGCAACAGCGAGGTGGATTTTGATGGGGATCCGATTCCGGTTGGAAGATACAAGGACATCAATTTCTACAAATATTCCATCGCTTATATCATAGCGGGAGTTGTTCTGGGACTTGCGGCCATGTGGACGCTCATCATCCCGCACAGGGATAAGGCGGCTGACAATTCAGAGAGAGACCTGAAGGTTACATTCAGTCAGGAGATAGCGGATAAGAATGTGGCCATATCGGAGCTCCAGTCACAGGTGGACAGCATGACCACCAAGCTCACAAATGCTGAGACTGAGGCGAAGAACCTTCAGACACAGATAGATAAGTATGGCGATTACGCTTCACAGGTTCTGTCGGATGACAATAAGGCAAGGGTACAGTCAGCAATCTATAAGTACGAGGCCATGACATATGAGGCTGCCATAGATGATCTGAACAGAGTTCTTCAGGATACACCTAACAGCGATGTGGCACTGTTCTACAAGGCGATGTGTTATCTGAAGCTTTCTGATGATAACAATGCCACACTGGTATTTAACCAGCTTGTTGAGAACTGTCCGAACTCAGTATACTACACGGTTGCGTGTGATTATGCGGATGAAGATGCCATACAGGCGGGACTTGAAAAGAAGAATTCTGCAAGTACAGCCAGCACGAACACGGGCGACGGAACAGATACAACCGACAGCGCAAGCACAGGTGACGAAACAGGTACGACCGACAGCACGGACACAGGTGACGGAACGGATACAACCGACAGCTCGTATACAGGTGATGGAACGGATACGACCGACAACACGTATACGGATGATGGAACAGGCACCATCGACAATACGTATACAGGTGACGGAACAGACACGACCGACAGTTCGTATACAGGCGATGGAACAGATACAACTGACGGACAGTAACAAAAGACATATAAAAAGATTATAATTTATAGAAGGCACAAAAGAGACGGATAAGGATGAACCGTTTCTTTTGTGCCTTTTATTTTGTGACAGGGGGATTGAAGATGAATATCTACGAGAAAATGGGGGATACTATAATCGTATATATGCCCAGAGAGGTGGATGATTATGCGGCGGTGAAGATTACCGCAGGGACAGACGGAGTATTTGCCGAGGAGGTGGTGAGACATGCCATATTTGATTTTGGCAGGACAACGTTCATGGACAGCTCGGGGATAGGACTCATAACGAGAAGGTACAGACAGCTCCACGACAGAGGGGGAAGCGTTGGGGTGATAAATGTAAATGCGAGAATGGACAGGATACTGCTCATGTCCGGTATATACAGAATCGCGACAAGGCTGGACAGCGGTGTCCGGGATGAGGCTGAGGATTGGACAGATAAAATATAGATAACGAGGAGAATGGTATGGATAAGAACAGATTGATCATGGAATTTGGCTGTGATGCCCGGAATGAGGCTGTGGCGAGAGTCGTGGTGGCGGCTATGCTGACGAGGACAAATCCTACACTCAGTGAGGTGGAGGATGTCAAGACGGCGGTGTCGGAGGCTGTCACGAATTCGATAATACACGGATATGGATCCGGTGAGGGAAGCATAATCCTGGAGGCATACATAGAGGAGCGCACCCTGTACATAACGATCACAGATCACGGCTGCGGCATAGAGAATGTCGACAGGGCAATGGAGCCGCTTTACACCACTGTCACGGACGGAAGCAGATCGGGCATGGGATTTTCATTTATGGAGGCTTTCATGGATGAGCTAAAGGTAGAATCCCGCGTGGGTGAGGGAACCGTGGTAAATATGAAGAAGATAATAGGAAAAAGTCAGGAGATATATTGATGGCGGATAATCATCGTTTGCTTGAACTTGCAAAAGATGGAGACAGAGATGCCAGAGATAAACTTGTGACGGACAATATGGGACTGGTGGTCAGCGTTGCCAGAAGATATGTGGGGAGAGGACAGGAACTTGAGGATCTTATACAGATAGGGCTTATAGGCCTTGTAAAGGCCATAGACAGGTTTGATATGGACTATGAGGTAAAACTGTCCACGTATGCGGTTCCACTCATTCAGGGGGAGATTAGACGCTTTCTCAGGGATGACGGAATGGTGAAGGTCAGCAGAAATCTTAAAACGATATACTACAGGGCAGACAGATACAGACACGAGGTCGAAAAAAACAGAGGGACTGAGCCGGGAATGGAGGAGATATGTGAGGCTATAGGAGCGACTCCTGAAGAGCTTGTGATGGCGATGGACGCGGCATCGGATGTGACATGCATAGATGATCTTCACGCGGAGATGTGCGGCATGGAAGATGGAGACCGCATCGTGGACAGGCTGTGTGTATCGCAGCTTCTGGACACGCTCACGCCGGATGAGAGAAAACTTGTGGTGTTGAGGTATTTTCAGGACAAGACGCAGGGACAGACAGGGCAGATCCTTGGCATGAGCCAGGTGCAGGTGAGCCGGCTTGAGAAAAAGATACTCGGAAGACTCAGATGGAAAATATTGGAGTAATATCAGCCATATACATGGACAGACTATTCTTAGAATATAAGAACAGGGGACATGTATATGGCTGAACTTTTGTATTTGAAACTGTCGGAGAGCTGCCTGGCGGAGAAGAGAAAGGTCAAAATAAAGGATGTGGCGACGGTGCTGAGTCCGAATCCAGATATAAAATACGGCGTTGAGAAGCTGGAGCTCATGAGCTTTTCCGGCAGCAGGGAGCAGCAGGTCATATCGGTGATGTACATTCTGCAGGTGATACAGGAGCACTACCCGGACTGCCAGACACAGACCATAGGGGCGACGGACGTTGTCGTGTATTACAGGACATATGACACCAGCGACAAAGTAAAGCAGTTCTTCAAATTTCTGATGATATGCTTCATCGCATTTTTCGGAGCAGGCTTTTCCATCATGTCGTACAACTCGGATGTCAATATGGTTGGACAGCTTGACGTCATGCACAACATATTTGTGGGGCAGGGCAGGGATGCCTATCCTGTGGCGGGAATAGCATATTCCCTGGGGCTCTTCATCGGTATAATCGTATTTTTCAATCACGGTGCAAAGAAAAAATTCTCAGATGATCCTACACCGCTTCAGGTTCAGATGAGACAGTATGAACAGGAGGTCAACCAGACAGTCATAACGGATGCCTCCAGAAAGAAGGCGGAGAGAGATGCTGATTAGATACGCTATGCTTGCCATCGCCTGCTTTGCCAGCGGTGTGGCCATATCGGGCGGGTATTTTGCATTTATATCCATGATAGGAATATTCCCCAAGCTCCTTGAGAATGTAAAGGGGGCAAGGCATTATCTGCTCATAGAGTGTCTGCTGGCATATGGTGCGGCACTGGCAAATCTGATATATGTATTCAAAATATCGGTTCCGGTGACATGGGTGGGATATACCATCATATGTCTGTTCGGAGGGATATTTGTGGGATGCCTGGCGGGGGCACTTACGGAGGTGTTGAATGTCATACCGATCGCGGCCAGAAGATTCAGTGTGAGAAGGAATCTCCCTTATGTCATATACGGCCTTGCTGCGGGAAAACTGGTAGGCTCGGTGTTGAGTGTAGTTCTGGGCATGTGATAAAGTCAAAATTATTTTGTGTTGAATGGAGGTATTTGTTATGAAGTTTGAACCTACAGAGAGCGATTACAATGAATATGTGGAGCTTGTGACACCCACATCAAGCGTTCCGAGAAACTGCCTGTGGGCGTTTCTTGTGGGAGGCGTGATCTGTACGATAGGGCAGGGGATATTTGACCTGCTGGTACACTTCGATGTGAAGGAAGACGAGGCGTATGCGTATGTATCGCTGATACTCGTCCTCGCAAGTGTTATCCTCACAAGTCTGAATCTCTACAAGAAGATAGCAAAGTACGGCGGTGCCGGAGCACTTGTGCCGATCACAGGATTTGCAAATGGTGTGTGTGCGCCCATAGTGGAATTCCAGACTGAGGGTGAAGTGTTCGGAAAGGGCGTGAAGGCGTTCACCATAGCGGGGCCTGTTATACTGTACGGTATATTTACAAGCTGGCTGCTCGGTGTTATATATTGGATAGTCTCAATATGGTGAAATGGGGTTTATTAAATTAAAAATCAACATATTTTCCCCACATCGGTTGACAATATTTGAAAAAATAACATAATGGGTATAGATTTGGACAAAAGAAGAAAGACAGGAGAAATGCTGACATGAAGAGGCTAATGACAGTCAATCTGGCACCTGAGCAGAAGAGTGCAGTACAGGATATATGCAGTGACATAGGTGCGGAGTGCGTTGACATTCAGAGAAAGCATTATGGTATGAAGGTCGGAAGTCTGTGCGACACGGCTGACATATCTGGCTGTGGAGATGAGACCGGACAGACGGAAGATCTCAGTATGGATATGCTCATATTTGACGGAGTGAGCAGCAAAGAACTTGATATATTTCTTGAAAGGTATAAGAAGACCGGGCTTCCGGCAGTAAGGCTGAAGTCGGTCGTGACACGGAGCAACAGGGAGTGGACTGTACAGCAGCTATACTCGGAGCTTGCAAAGGAATATCTATTCTACAGGATGAGGGGAATGTAGATGGCAGACGAAAGAAGAAACGGACATACAACTGAAAAGAGACTTGCGCAGAACAGGCAGAGAGCTTCAGGACGTTCAGGACGGCGTGCATCTGAGCAGTGGAGGAAGAGACAGCAGCGATACAGAGTGATAAGCTGGATACTCACGGCGGTGTTCATGGTGATATTTTATGCGCTAATATGTGCGTGTGTGGGTAACAGAAAGCTGTACAAAAAGACCACCATAAACGGATTAGACGTTGGCGGAATGAAAACTGCGGAGGCGGCAAAGAGCATAAATGACCAGTTCAGACGCGATTACAGCAGTGTGGGCATACAGGTGAAGCTGGATGATAAGACTTACACCCTGGATGTGTCGGCGGCGCTGGATATGGATTCTGAGAAGTCTGTGCAGAAGATACAGGATGACTCACACAGCTTCTGGAGAAGAGGCTATGGGCTTCTGGAATCATGGACACTTGGAAGCAGCTATGATATTTATCCATATATAGGCGACAGCGGCATCATAACGACCGCCATCGAGAGCAGTGATATGATGAAGGTCGATCTGGATATAGAGGATGGATACAGGATAGAGGACAAGAACCTCATTGTGACAAAGGGAAAGGGCAGCTACAGGATAGACACAGACAAGCTGGTAACCCGCATAAAGAAGCAGATAGCAAAAGGAGACTATGGCACTGTGGTGGAATGTCCTGTAGTGTCTGCTGACGTGGATCTGGACGAGGTATACAAAAAGGTACATTGTGAGCCGCAGAATCCAACGCTTGACCCTGACAAGAACTACGAGGTAGTTGAGGCCAAGGACGGTGTGGACTTTGATCTGGAGGCGGCAAAGAAGAGCCTTGAATCTGCCAAGAAGGGAACGGATGTGAGCATCCCGCTCACATACACCCCGGCGGATATGAGTACGGAAGAATACAGGAAGATGCTGTTCAGAGACGAGATGAGTTCATACAGCACAGAGGTTGAGGGTTCAGAGAACAGAAAGACAAATGTCAAGCTGGCGGCGCAGTATTGCGATGGAACCATACTCATGCCGGGAGAGTCATTTTCATATAACCTCGGAGTCGGAGAGCTCACCGAGGAGAGAGGCTTCCTTCCGGGCCCATCATATGCTGACGGACAGTCAGTCATGGACATGGGCGGTGGAATATGTCAGGTGTCATCCACCATGTACATGGCGTGCCTGTATGCGAATCTCGAGATAGATGAGAGACATTGTCATCCATACCCTTCATCGTATGTTCCTGCGGGACTTGACGCCACTGTGGCGTGGGGCGGATGTGACTTTGTATTTACAAATGACACGGATTACCCGATAAAGATAAGCACAAGCTACGATGGATATTCCACATCATGTACGATATGGGGCACCATCACGGAGCCGTTCAGCGTGGAGCTCTACACGGAGACCGTTGAGACAGAGCCATATGAGACCAAGTATGAGCTGGACAAGAGTCTTGGCAAGGATGAGCAGGTGCTTGACACAGTGGGAATAGAGGGCCTTACAGTGCAGTCCTACAGAAGAGTGTATGACGGCGATGGAAATGTCATATCGGACAATCCTGAGGCGATAAGCGTGTACTCTAAGCGTGACGAGGTGTACAAGGTAGGAAAGCTTCCAAAGGATAAGGATAAAGACAAAGATAAGGATCAGAACAAAGATAAGAGTGACAGCTCAGACACAGATAAGAAGACGACTGAGTCTGAGTAAGATACTCAGGAAGAGTAGCTGCCGGCTACTCCTCAATGTCGTCTGAGTCGTCCTCCCTGATCCTTATAAGGCCTTCCAGGAATCCCGGTTCCTTGGTCTTTATCTCCTGGTTGGTGTAGAGATTGACATAGTGAGGGCGGAGCTTGGAGTAGATGATCTTCTGCTCGTTGTACAGGCTGTAATAGCCGGACAGCATGTAGCTGACGGCACATCCTATGGTGAACAGAAGTATTCCGTGCGCTCCGAACAGCTCTATGCTCAGGAACAGAGATGTAAGAGGACAGTTTACCACGCCACAGAAGAAGCACACCATTCCGAGGGCAGCGGCAAAGCCCGGGTCGAGTCCCATGAGTCCACCCATGACGCATCCAAATGTGGCACCGACGAAGAACGATGGAACGATCTCACCGCCTCGGAATCCACAGCCTATTGTTATGGCGGTGAACAGCGCCTTGAGAAGGAAAGCCGTTGGTTTTGCCTCTCCGTTGAGCGCCTGGGCGATGATGTTCATACCGGTTCCGTTGTAGTCGGTGGTGTTGAGTATTATGTTGAGCAGGACGAGCATCACGCCTCCTGCGAATACGCGCACATACTGGTTCTTGAAATATTTGCGGAAAAGCTTGTGCACAACGTTCATGAATATACAGAACAGACTGCTGAGCACTGCGCACAGGATAGCCAGACCGATGACCTTGATCACCAAAGGCACATCCACGGATGTCGGCATGCCGGCTATATTGTAGTGGTCGTGTACAACGTGAAGCTTTTTCGTTATTGCGTATGCGATGACTGACGAGAACAGACAAGGCACAAATGCGCAGTAGTAGAGGATACCGATGCTTATGACCTCCATACTGAACAGCGCGGCAGTAATTGGGGTTCCAAACAGTGCTGAGAAGACAGCGCTCATGCCGCAAAGTGTGAGTATATGCTTGTCGCTGTCGTCAAGCTTGAACAGCTTGCCTATGGACACACCGATGCTTCCACCTATCTGAAGGGCTGCACCCTCCCTTCCTGAGGAACCTCCGAAGAGATGTGTGATGACCGTCGATATAAAGATCAGTGGTGCCATACGGGAGGGAATCTCATCCTCCACGCTTCTTATGGAACCGATGACAAGATTGGTTCCCTTGGAATGTCTTATTCCACAGATCCTGTATATAAATACGATCACGATTCCCGCAAGCGGCAGAAAATATATTATCATATGATTGTTCTCACGGAAGCCGGTGGCGTACTCTACGCATATATGAAAAGCTGTTCCGACAAGCCCGCATATCGTTCCCATTATCAGTGAAAAAACTATCCATTTGAAAAAAGTCGTAGCATATCTGACACATCTGCTAAAACAGTTTATCCAGTATTCCTTTGTAAATTCCACGGCGATTCTCCATTCCTTTTTCTTTGTAAAGCAGCTTTAGTAATGTTAAAGCAAATAAATGAATTTGTCCAGTGCTGATGTTAACAAATACTACCATTATAATCTGCGGTGCATAAGGGAATTATAGTAACAGTTACATTTATCCATATAAGGGAGTTGCATGATATGAATGAGAAAAAAGGAAAACAGAGCATAAAATTTGGCAATCCCCCATATATACTGGGGGCAGCAGCGGTGGCGGGGCCGAAGGAGATAGACGGCCCCATGGCGAGATATTTTGACAGAGTGAGCGAGGATGCAACATTTGGCAAAGATTCCTGGGAGGAAGGCGAGAGCGAGATGGTGCGTCAGGCGGTGACCCTTGCCATACAGAAGGCGGGAATAGTCAAGCAGGATATAAGGTATATATTTGCCGGGGATCTGCTGGGACAGCTCATAGCGTCGACGTTTGGAATCAAGGATATGGAGATACCGGTGTTCGGTCTGTACGGCGCGTGCTCGACGTGCGGAGAAGCGCTGTCACTTGCATCCATGACTGTGGCGGCGGGATATGCGGACAACGTTATCGCAGAGGCGTCAAGCCACTATGGAAGTGCAGAGAAGCAGTTTCGTTTTCCCTTGGAATATGGAAATCAGCGTCCCCTGTCGGCTACCTGGACGGTTACGGGAAGTGGTGCCTTTGTGGTGTCAGACAGAGAGTCAGATGTGTGTATCCAGGGAGTAACCACAGGGCAGATCGTGGACTATGGAGTGAAGGATTCGCTCAACATGGGAGCGTGTATGGCACCCGCGGCGGCTGCCGTCATATATCAGAATCTTCAGGATTTTGGCATAAAGCCCACATACTACGACAGGATAATAACTGGTGATCTTGGCAAGGTCGGCAAGACCATACTTGAGGATCTTCTGAGCATGAACAATGTGGATATATCGGCAAATCATATGGACTGCGGTATAGAGATATTTGACAACGAGGAACAGGATACCCACTCGGGCGGATCGGGCTGTGGCTGCTCGGCGACTGTTCTTGCCGGATATATATTGAAGAAGGTGAGCTCCGGGGAGTGGAAGAGAGTGTTGTTTGTTCCGACTGGAGCACTGCTTTCCACCGTGAGCTATAACGAGGGGCAGCCCATACCGGGGATAGCCCATGCGGTCATGATAGAGCATCACGAAAAGAAAGGAGAGTAGATGTAAATGGATTATGTAAAAGCGTTTGTGGTTGGCGGAATAATATGTGTCCTTGCCCAGATATTGATGGATAAGACCAAGCTCCTTCCGGGAAGGATAATGGTCATACTCGTCTGTACGGGAGTTGTGCTTGGAGCTCTTGGAATATACAAGCCGCTTCTGGAATTTGCACAGTGCGGAGCGTCGGTGCCGCTCACGGGATTTGGATATAATCTGTGGAAGGGCATAACTGAGGCGGTTGATAAGGATGGATTTATCGGACTGTTCCGCGGAGGCTTCCAGATGGCGGCGGTTGGAAGCTCGGCCGCACTGATATTTGGATATCTTGCATCGTTGATATTCAAGCCGAAGATGACAAAATAGAAATAGAAGACAGGCAGGATATAAAAAGCCCCATCATACATTGAATTGTATGATGGGGCTTTCCGTCATTGAGTTGTATCGGTTGAATCATCCGAGCTTGGTTCCTCGGTTGTGGTTATCTCCGTTGAAGAGGTAGGTTCCTCTGACGTAGGTTCCTCAGTTGTAGGTTCCTCAGTCGTTGTAGGCTCCTCGGTTGTTGTATCTTCTGATGTATCCTCCGATGTATCTTCGGTTGTCGTGGTTGCTTTGGTAGTCTTCTTTGTATCCTTCTTCTTGCCGTGGATGTTACAATGCTCCTTCAGAAGCGATTCATCCCAGGTGTATCCCTCGAGGACATACTCACCGTCATCGTTCAGCTTGTAGATGAAGGTTGTTGTCTCAGGACATTCCTTGTTGGCAAGCATGTGTGATTCGTTACATACCACTACCTTCTTGACACCTGGACAATACTTTGTAGGTATCTTTGTCGCATCGAAGTAATCCGTAACTGTTGGACATCCGTTCGATGGAAGAAGTCCGGTATCTGAACATACAGTTGCCTGAACGATTCCGTCCGGCATCTCAAATGTAGCCGATGTGTCAAGTCCCTTCTTCTCGATGACCTGATCCATGATGTCTCTCCACATATAGCACTTGATAGAACCAGGGCTGTATGTGATGTTCGCATCATTTCCAAGCCATATAGAAGCTGTGTAGTATGGGTTGTAACCACAGAACCAGTTATCAAAGTCTCCTGATGTGGTACCCGTCTTACCTGCTGTATACATACCTGTGTAAGAATTGGCACCTGAACCGGTACCTCCTGTTACAACGTCGTGCATGGCACTTGTGAGAAGCCATGCTGTCTGCTCTGATATGACACGTGTCTTCTCAGGCTTCCTGTTGTCTATCAGAAGATTGCCTTCATGGTCGTAAACTTCTGAGTAGAACACAGGCTTTATATAATTACCACCGTTGGCGATGGTTGCATATGCAGCTGTGATCTCCAGGTTTGTTATACCATTTGTCAGACCACCAAGTGCAAGTGACTGGTTGATATCTGACAGGATGAGACCGTCGCTGTCTGTCTTTCTCTCAACAAGAGTTGTAAATCCAAGCTTCAGCAGATAGTCGTATGCGAGCTGTGGAGTTACATCTGTGATACACTTTACGGCTATGATATTCATAGATTCCATGATAGCGTATCTGATAGTCTTAAGTCCCCAGTAACCGCCGTACCAGTTGTATACAGGATTACCATTCTCATAGTTGTATGGTGCATCGTCATATACGGTTGCCAGAGACATATTACATGCCTCCAGTGCCGGGAGATATGCAGCAACGATCTTGAAGCAGGAACCAGGCTGTCTGGTCGCCTCAGTTGCACGGTTGAATGATCTGTTCTCAGTTTTCTCTCCTCGGCCTCCGACAAGTGCCTTGACCTGACCGGTGTTCTGATCCATGAGAGTGAATGATACCTGTGGCTGGATGACCAGCTTGAATGTCTCCATGAAGACCTCGTCGCCGGTTTTGGCAACCATTGCATCCTTGAACTGGTCAGCCGCAGCACGGGCATCATCCTCGCTGTAATATCTTGCGCTGTAGTCGTAGCCCTCCTGCTCTGTGAACCAGCTCTCAAGATTCTCCACGCTGTAGTTCGTCTGAACCTTTGTCTCCTTATCCGCAAGGGTGAGAGCGTAGTTGAGCTGATATACAGGCTCAGGCCAATAGGATGCATCATTTACAACTGAATCAGCGATCTCCTGAATATCAGGATCCTGACACACGATTACCTTGAGTCCGCCTGACCAGATCAATGTCTCAGCCTCATCCTCTGAGTAGCCCTTGGCAACCAGATCATTCTGAAGCTGCTTGATGACCTCATCAGTGTAGTATGAGTTGACCTCTGTCTTCTGCTCCTTTTCTTCCTTCTTAGATACGGAAGCGATACGCTTGTAAACATTATCGTTTATTGCCTCGTCATACTGTGCCTGTGTTATATACTCAAGATCCAGCATGTATTTAAGAACCTGGGTCCTTCTGGTCTTGTTGTCGTCAGGCGACAGGAGAGGATCGTATTTGGTAGGGTTCTGCGGAATTGCTGCGAGCACGGCACACTCAGATACCGATAACTGGCTGAGCTCCTTGCCGAAGTAAGTCTTGGCAGCAGTCTCAACACCGTAGCAGCCCTCTCCGAGATATATGGTGTTCAGATAATACTCGACTATCGACTTCTTGTCGATCTTCTTCTCCATATCCACAGCCAGGTACTGCTCCTGAACCTTACGCTCAAGCTTATCCAGGAAAGTTGACTCATTCAGTCCGACGTTGAACACGTTGTTCTTGATGAGCTGCTGTGTAAGAGTGGAAGCACCCTCATCGAAGTCTCCGCTTTTGAGACCCTTTATAAATGCTCTGGCGATACCCTGTACATCGATTCCGTTGTGCTCCCAGAAACGTCTGTCCTCTATAGCGACAAATGCATTCACAAGATCCTCAGGAATAGAGTCGTAATACACATACTCTCGGTTGGAGTTGGAATTGGCAAGTGTCGTGATCTCCTTTCCATTCTGGTATACAAGAGTTGTCTTGTATCCCTTAGGTATGAGAGCGTCAGCGTTGATGTTCGGCGTATCATCCAGAATACCCTTGAGGGCTCCAAATCCGGCTCCGACACCGACTATCACAATGGCGAGCACCAGCACCAGTATAATCTTAAACACAGAAATGTTAAGCTTACGCCGGTTTCTTGGAAGCTTGGATACCAGCTCCTTCTGAGCCTTCACCGCTCCCTTCTTAGTAAAATCCATAAAAAGACCTCCTTAAAACCTGGGGGATAGATCCCCGCTATTTAATTGTAAAAGTAAATTCTAAATAAGGGCAGACTACTGCCGTTAATATACATTTCAAATTAGTATATCAAATAACAGTATAATAATAAAGAAAAAAATATTGCAACAAAACAAAAATTAATAAACGTGAACGAAAAAATCAGAAAGAGTAAATTGACAACGGTATGATTCAAAAGCATAATAAATATAAAAAAGTGCAGAATAAACAGGAGAAGATATATGTTTGCATCAATAGACGAAGCGGTTGAATACTGGAAGGACGAGCTGTCATATGTGGACGACGCAAAGGTGACAGGATATGTGGGAGGATACCCGGTGGTGGAATTTACCATCAACAAAGCCGCCTGGGGACTTGTTAAGGACAAGAAGAAATTTGGAAGGATCGTAAGATCATCAGAGATGGAGGGCGGAATAGAAGTCGGTGTGTCGACATGCTTTTATCAGACGGCATCCCTGGAGTGGGAGCCACCTGTCCTCAGGGTGTGCGGATATCCTGAAGTGATCAACAGAATACTTGGCAAGGTAATGTAAGATTTACCATGGAATGCCCCGGCGGATACATAAAAATGCATCCGCCGGGGTATTTTATTATACATGTAATGGGTTATGTAAGGAGGACGCATATGAACAGGGAGATACGTACGGATCTTGCGATAGAGCTCAGAGAAAATGTAGCCGACAGGAGAAATATGCCTGGGGTAAAGGTGAAGACGGTGGTGAATGAGGACAGGAGCATCAAGACTACCACCATAAATGTGCTGGATGAGATAGGGGAGAAAAATCTTGGAAAGGCAAAGGGACAATATATAACGATAGAGTGTTCCAAGCTTAAGGAATATGAGGAGTCCATACATGAACCTCTGAGGGCGGAGCTTGAGGGCAGACTCAGGGAGCTCATGGGGCATGCGGGAAATATACTGGTGGTCGGACTTGGCAACAGGCAGGTCACCCCGGATTCCATAGGCCCGCTGGTCATAGACAATCTGTATGTGACAAGGCACCTGGACACTCCGGGAAAGCCAGATCTGGTCATGAGTGCCATATGTCCGGGAGTCATGGCACAGACCGGAATAGAGACTGTGGATATAGTCAGGGGAATATGCGATGAGATAGACGTGGAGATCGTGGTTGCAATAGACGCTCTGGCGGCCAGAAGCAGCAAGAGACTCGGATGCACCATCCAGCTCACGGATACAGGTATAAGCCCCGGCTCCGGTGTCGGCAACAACAGAAAGACACTGAGCTCAGACAACCTTGGCAGACGCGTGATCGCAGTCGGTGTTCCGACAGTCATCTCCGTTCCATCCATCATAGACGATTCGCTGGATGAGGTGGCTGATGCATTTAACGAGACCTACGGGCGCAGGATCATGAGGGAGTTCACGGAGAAGCAGAGATACCAGATAGCGTGCAATCTCCTGGACGAGGATATGGCGGATATGTTTGTGACCCCGAAAAATATAGACGAGCTAGTGCGCCGCATCAGCTTTACGATATCTGAGGCGATAAATGCCATAGCGATGTAGAGAAAAATACAGGGAATCATTTGGCACGTACACTCATATATTTGAATAATGGATAACAGAGGCCATAGCATATTCAAAAGGGGTGGAAATGTATGTCAGACAGAAAACTTCATGTGAAGACTGTGTATATACTGGCGTGGGTGATTCTGGTGTGTGCGGGTATACTGATAAGGACAGGGATAGCTGATGATGTGTGGAAGCTGGTGTACCGTGGGATATATGGCAGCTCTTCAGGAGATGCAGGCGGGAGCATATACAGCCCCGGTGCGGCTGAGCCGGATGTGTACTGTTACATGGATTATTGGGAATCCCAGGTCAGGGAGGTGTGCGAGGAGGGCAGGACATACCAGACGGAGGATGCGGATTCAGAAGGCGAGGCATCATCGCAGGCGGAGACTTCAGAGACTTCTGCGCCTGCCAGCACTGAGACCACAGAAGCTGCGCAGAGATCCGCTGATGCCAGGACTGTGTCGGCCATGGCGGATATAAAGAGCTCTTATATAGGTATGGACGCAGATACACTCCTTTCATATTGTTATAACGCCACATACCCTAAGTGCGTCAAAAAAGACGAGCTGGATGCGGAAAATCTGCTCGGCAAAGATCTGTCGCTGGATATGGACACGGGCGGATACAAAGTTCTGATATATCACACCCACGGCTCTGAGGCATTTGCGGACTCAAGACCGGGCGAGGTGGACGACACGGTGATAGGACTTGGCAACCGCCTGGCGGAGATACTCACGGATACATATGGCATACCGGTGTACCACGACACCACGGCATATGACATGATGACAGGGGTTCTTGACAGGAACGCTTCCTATGATTATTCGAGGGAAGGTGTGTCACAGATACTTAAAGACAATCCTGAGATAGAGGTCATCATAGATCTCCACAGGGATGGTGTGCCGGATGACACACATCTGGTTACAGATGTGGATGGAAAGCCCACAGCACAGATCATGCTGTTAAATGGCATGTGCCGTGACGAGGAAGGCAACGATGTGGACTATTGGAGCAATGACAACAAGGTCGACAACATGGCATTTGCACTTCAGACTTATCTGGCGGGCAGGGCAAATTACGGCGACATGATGCGCAAGATATACATAAGCACGAGCCGGTACAACATGGATCTCATGCCGCACGCCATGCTGGCTGAGATAGGCGCACAGACTAACACGGTGGAGGAGGAATACAACGCCATCGAACCATTTGCCGCAATGCTTGCAAAGGTGCTCCTGAAGTGAGGATTAAGTGGCATATTGGCACTTGCAGTTATATGCTCAGACATGTTATATTAACGTCAAATGCGAGTAAGACAAGTATAAGAATAAAAGAGCCTGCACATACAAGGCGCGGGACATAGATAAGGATGTGAAGACATGGAGCATTTAGACCAGTCAAAGATAAGAAATTTCTGTATAATAGCGCATATAGACCACGGTAAATCAACACTTGCCGACAGGATCATAGAGAAGACCGGAACTCTGACCAGCAGGGAGATGCAGAATCAGGTTCTTGACAATATGGATCTTGAGAGGGAGCGTGGAATCACCATCAAGGCACAGTGTGTCAGGATCGTGTACAATGCCAATGATGGACAGGAGTACATATTCAATCTCATAGACACTCCGGGACATGTGGATTTCAATTATGAGGTATCTCGAAGTCTGGCAGCCTGTGAGGGAGCCATACTTGTGGTTGATGCCGCACAGGGCATAGAAGCGCAGACCCTGGCGAATGTATACCTGGCGCTGGATCATGACCTTGATGTCATGCCAGTCATCAACAAGATAGACCTCCCGTCAGCAGATCCGGAGAGGGTCGTGAACGAGATCGAGGATGTAATTGGAATAGAGGCACAGGATGCCCCAAGGATATCGGCAAAGAATGGAATTAATATAGAAGAAGTGCTTGAACAGATCGTGAAGAAGGTGCCGGCACCGCACGGTGACCCTGAGGCTCCACTCAAGGCACTTATATTCGACAGTCTGTATGACTCATACAAGGGAGTTATCATATTCTGCCGATTATTTGACGGCTGCGTGAAGAAGGGAACCACCATAAGGATGATGGCCACCGGAGCTGAGGCTGAGGTGGTTGAGGTCGGAATATTTGGAGCGGGAAGATTTGTCCCATGTGATGAGCTGTCAGCCGGTATGGTTGGTTACATAACAGCCAGCCTTAAGAATGTACAGGATACCACAGTGGGAGATACAGTCACACAGGCGGACAGGCCATGTGACGAGGCACTTCCTGGATACAAGAAGGCACAGCCTATGGTATACTGCGGACTCTATCCTGCGGATGGAGCAAAGTATCCGGATCTCAGGGATGCCCTTGAGAAACTTCAGTTAAATGATGCGGCGCTCAGCTTTGAGCCGGAGACATCCATAGCACTGGGCTTTGGTTTCCGATGTGGTTTCCTTGGACTGCTTCACCTTGAGATAGTTCAGGAGCGACTGGAGAGGGAGTTCAATCTTGATCTGGTAACCACAGCGCCAGGCGTTGTATATAAGGTACATACCACAGATGGGAATGTGATAGAGCTCACCAATCCGTCGAACCTGCCGGATCCATCCACCATAGAGTACATGGAGGAGCCATTTGTCGATGCGGAGATCATGGTCACAACAGAGTATGTGGGTGCCATCATGCAGCTCTGCCAGGAGAGACGAGGCGTGTACAAGAGCATGGAGTACATGGAGGAGACAAGAGCGCTTCTCAAGTACGACCTCCCACTGAACGAGATCATATACGATTTCTTTGATGCACTTAAGTCGCGTTCAAGGGGCTATGCTTCATTTGACTATGAGATGAAGGGCTATGTCCGCTCAGAGCTTGTGAAGCTGGACATCCTTATCAATAAGGAAGAGGTCGATGCACTCTCATTTATCATACACAAGGATACAGCGTATGAAAGGGGCAGAAAGATGTGCGAGAAGCTCAAGGACGAGATCCCGAGACATCTGTTCGAGATCCCGATCCAGGCGGCCATAGGCGGCAAGGTAATAGCCCGCGAGACAGTCAAGGCCATGAGAAAGGATGTCCTTGCCAAGTGCTACGGCGGAGATATATCCAGAAAGAGAAAGCTCCTTGAAAAGCAGAAGGAAGGAAAGAAGCGAATGAGACAGGTGGGCAATGTGGAGATACCACAGAAGGCATTTATGTCTGTCCTGAAGCTTGATGAGGAATAGAAAAGACCGGGAACACAGTGACACGGTTATATCAAATAAGAAATAATAGAATCGTAGAAAAGCCGTTAATGAGAGCATTCTGACAGGAGCATTCTTAGTAGCGGCTTTTTTCATGCGGTGATGATATTTGAAATAAAAAGGAAGGATACTAATGATAGATATAATAAATACCGAAAATTCAGATCGGGATTTCGGCGATGCAAATAATGACGAAGTTTTAGAGTCATATGAGAAGAAGCCGCTCAGCATATACATACATATCCCATTCTGTGTGAAGAAATGTGCATACTGCGACTTCCTGTCATTTCCGGTGGGGGCAGCCTGCATGTCGGGATATGGAGTGTACCGTGAGAAATACATCGAAGCCCTGTGCGAGGAGCTGAAAAGCTACTCGTATTTGGCGGAGACCCACAAGGTCAGGACAATATACATAGGAGGCGGAACCCCATCCATACTGGAGCCGGACGAGATCACACTTGTAATGACGACGGTGAGGAAGCTGTTCGATGTCGCAGAGGATGCGGAGATAAGCATAGAGGTAAATCCGGGCACCCTGACCAGCCATAAGGCAGCAGAGTATATAGCAAATGGAATAAACAGGATGAGCATAGGCCTTCAGTCCGCACAGAAAAATGAGCTGGAAGCTCTGGGCAGGATACACAATTATGACCAGTTCCTCGCCGCATTTGACATGGCTAGGGAGGCCGGATTTCGCAATATAAATATAGACCTGATGTCAGACATACCGGGACAGACCATGAGGTCATATCTGGACACCCTTGACAAGGTATTAAGGTGTAAGCCGGAGCACATATCGTCCTACAGCCTCATAGTGGAGGACGGAACTCCTCTGGCAGCAGATGAGAACCTGCTGTCACAGATCCCGGATGAGGACGTGGACAGGCAGATGTACGACATAACAAATAAGCTCTTAGGCACCGGCGGCTACCACAGATACGAGATATCCAATTACGCCAAAGCTGGCTACGAGTGCAGACATAACATAGTCTACTGGACCCTCGGGGAATACATAGGAATCGGAATCGGAGCAGCGTCCTTCCTGTACGGCAGACGCTACACCAACACATCCAGTCTGGAAGACTACATAGACGGCATGGAAAGACACAGGGAGCTCATGACATTCGGAGATCCCGTCGCAAATTTGGGTAAGGCAAGAGATATAATAGAACACATGCGCAATGTGGAAGAAGAACTTGACGCAGACAGGCTGATGGAGGAATATATGTTCCTCGGCCTGCGTATGATATCCGGTGTGAGTGCAGAAAAATTCAACGACTACTTTGGACACTCCATCTACGACATATACGGCCCCGTCATAGATAAATACAAGTCCACCGGCCACCTCGAAGATGACCACGGCCTGATCCGCCTCACAAAAAAAGGCATCGACGTAAGCAACACGATCCTCGCCGACTTCCTCATAGATGACTGACGGACGCGTCCTGAGGATGAAGATAATTACACTGTATGGTTTGAAATCACGCTTGTCTGTCAGCCTCTCAGACATTTCCAACGTGCATGCGGCTTCAAGCGCGATAAGGGCGTCTGCGCTCTCCGCCTTAGCACAGAAATGTCTGAGAGGCTGACGCCTGCGCTACCGATTTCAAACCATACAGTGTAGTTATCATACATCATCCTCAGGACGCTGATCCCGAAAGCTAAAAATAAAAAAACACACTTCGTCAGTTCTCTGACTAAGAATAAGGAAAAGCATAATCTGGTGCAATATACTTTGGTATAAACACCATCAAAGCCATTCCCAGTGTCAGCCTTTACATGTATATGGAAGACACTCTGAGTGCCAGCCTTTAATTCGTAAGTACAGTAGCATGCCTACAGCTGCCATATGTTCAATCGGTAGCGAAAGCGTCCTTGCTTCGGGATTTCTTTGCTAAGGCGGAGCAGGCAGACGTCCTTATTGCCTGCGAAGCCGCATGCATATAAGAAATCCCGAAGCAAGGTAAGATGAGCGTGATTGAGCATATGGCAGCTGCAGGCTGTGCCCGTCATTCCAAAGGCTGGCACGACCGTCAAACATAAAAAATTCACAAAAAAGTCCGTTATTTTGTTGACAAAAGGGGGCGGCAGTGTTAGATTATGTTTAGTGGTTAGCACTCGGATATGTTGAGTGCTAATAAGACTAAAAGCAAAAAGGAATGAGAGTATGGAACTTGACGAGAGAAAAGTCAGAATTCTAAAAGCGATCGTTTCGAATTACCTGGAGACTGGAGAGCCCGTTGGATCGAGAACCATTTCCAAGCTGGCCGACATGAATGTCAGCCCGGCTACCATAAGAAATGAGATGTCAGATCTTGAGGATATGGGTTATATATGCCAGCCACATGCATCGGCAGGAAGAGTTCCAACAGATGCAGGTTACAGGTTTTATGTTGACAGCATCATGGCAGACAGGGATGAAGAGAAAGCAGAGGATCAGACAGAGCGAGAGAATCTGCTGAATAGAGTTGATAAGCTCGAGAAGCTTCTCAAGCAGGTGGCAAAGGTGCTTGCGACTAACACTCAGTACGCAACACTGGTTACGATGCCACAGTACAACAACACAGTAAAGTTCATCCAGTTGTCACAGGTTGATGAGACCACATTGTTGGCGGTCATCATGGTTGATGGCAATATAGTCAAGAATAAGCTGATCAAGACGACGTACAGCCTGAAGAATGAAGATATTTTAAAATTTAATATTCTGCTAAATACCTTCCTTCAGGGCGCGGCACTTCAGGATATCAATCTTGAACTTATACAGACCATGAAGGTTCAGGCAGGTGAATATGCAGAGATCCTTGAGACGATATTCCAGGGAATCATGGAGGCAATCCATGAGGCCGATGATCTCAAGGTTTATACCAGTGGAGCAACGAATGTACTCAAGTACCCTGAGCTGGCGAACACGTCATCCGCAGAGAAGCTGCTCGGAACACTGGAAGACATAGAGGACAAAGAAGAATTTGCAAAACATGTGGAGGATGTGATCCAGCAGGACAGCGACATACAGATCCTGATAGGACAGGAGAACAGCGATGAAAACCTGAAGGATTGCTCCCTTGTAACAGCAACATACAAGATGCCGGAGGGCGCAAAAGGAACGATAGGAATAATCGGACCGAAGAGGATGGATTACAAGAAAGTTGTGAACATGCTCAAGGAACTCACCGGGGAGCTTGATGACATATTTAACAGCAATGGATAGACAGATAAGATTATAACGATGAATAGGAGGATATGTAATGGCTGATAGCAATAACAGTACTGCATCCGACAAGAAGGTTAAGACAGAGCAGACAGCAGCCGAGACCATAGTTGGAGATGCTTCAGCAGAGATAAAGGATGACGTTGAGTCAGAAGTCAAGGTCGGTGAGACCATTGATGTTCCGGAGGAGCAGGCAGAGGCTGCAAAGCCACAGCATGTTGCAAAGGAGAACAGACGTGGAGGCAAGGCTCTCCGTGAGGAGAACGAGAAGCTCAAGGAACGCTGCAAGGATGCAGAGACAAAGTACACAAGACTTCTTGCGGAGTGTGAGAACATCCGCCAGAGAAATGAAAAAGAGTCAGGCAAATTGTACGACATAGGTGCAAAGGGAGTTCTTGAGAAGCTCCTTCCTGTGGTAGACAATTTTGAGAGAGCAATGGCAGCCATTCCTGATGAGGATAAGGACAGACCATTCGAGTCGGGAGTTGCAAATATATATAAGCAGCTTATGACGTCATTGGAAAGCATAGGTGTAAAGCCTATGGATTGCGCCGGGGAACAGTTTGATCCTACATTCCACAATGCAGTGATGCATGTAGAGGATGACAACTACGAAGAGAATGTAATCGTTGAAGAGATGCAGAAGGGTTACATGTACAAGGATCAGGTGCTGAGATTCAGCATGGTAAAGGTTGCAAATTAAATTAATCATGAAATTTTTTTCTAGGAGGAAAAGACAATGGGTAAGATTATAGGTATTGACTTAGGTACAACAAATTCATGTGTAGCAGTTATGGAAGGTGGTAAGCCTGTAGTTATAGCTAACTCAGAGGGTATGAGAACAACACCTTCAGTAGTAGGTTTCCTGAAGACAGGAGAGAGAGTAGTAGGTGAGCCTGCAAAGCGTCAGGCAGTTACAAACGCAGATAAGACAATTTCATCTATCAAGCGTCACATGGGATCAGATTACAGAGTAGAGATAGATGGCAAGAAGTATTCACCACAGGAGATTTCAGCAATGATCCTTCAGAAGCTGAAGTCAGATGCAGAGGGATACTTAGGAGAGAAGGTTACAGAGGCAGTTATCACAGTTCCTGCTTACTTCTCAGATGGACAGAGACAGGCAACAAAGGATGCCGGTAAGATCGCAGGTCTTGATGTAAAGCGTATCATCAACGAGCCTACAGCAGCAGCTCTTTCATATGGTCTTGACAACGAGCAGGAGCAGAGAATCATGGTTTACGATTTAGGTGGTGGTACATTCGATGTATCTATCATTGAGATCGGTGAGGGTGTCATCGAGGTTCTTGCAACAGCCGGCGATAACAAGCTCGGTGGTGATGACTTCGATAACGCAATTACACAGTATATGCTTGATGAATTCAAGAAGACAGAGGGCATCGACCTTTCAGGCGATAAGATGGCTATGCAGAGATTAAAGGAAGCAGCAGAGAAGGCAAAGAAGGAGCTGTCATCAGCTACAACAACCAATATCAACCTTCCTTTCATCACAGCAAACCAGGATGGACCAAAGCATTTCGATATGAACCTTACAAGAGCTAAGTTCGATGAGCTTACAGCAGATCTTGTAGACAGAACAAAGGGCCCTGTTAACACAGCACTTGCTGATGCAGGACTTACAGCAGCAGACCTTGACAAGGTACTTCTTGTCGGTGGTTCAACCCGTATCATCGCAGTACAGGAAGAGGTTAAGAGACTTACAGGTAAGGAGCCATTCAAGGGAATCAACCCTGATGAGTGTGTTGCTATCGGTGCTTGTATCCAGGGTGGTAAGCTTGCCGGAGATGCCGGTGCAGGCGAGATCCTTCTTCTGGATGTTACACCACTTACACTTTCAATCGAGACAATGGGTGGTATAGCTACTCACCTTATCGAGAGAAATACAACAATCCCTACAAAGAAGAGCCAGATCTTCTCAACAGCACAGGATAATCAGGATGCCGTTGATATCAACGTAGTACAGGGTGAGAGACAGTTCGCAAAGGACAACAAGAGTCTTGGCAGATTCAGACTTGATGGTATCGCTCCAGCAAGACGTGGAGTTCCACAGATCGAGGTTACATTCGATATCGATGCAAATGGTATCGTAAATGTATCAGCAAAGGATCTCGGAACAGGAAGAGAGCAGCACATTACTATCACATCAGGAACATCACTTTCAGATGATGATATCGATAGAGCAGTTAAGGAAGCAGCAGAGTACGAGGCTCAGGATAAGAAGCGTAAGGAAGGCATCGAGGCAAGAAATGAGGCAGATGCACTTGCATTCCAGACAGAGAAGGCACTCGGTGAGGTAGGAGATAAGCTTTCAGATTCTGACAAGGCTGGCGTAAAGGCAGATCTTGACTCCTTAAGAGCAGCAATAGACAGCACAGATGCAGAGAATATGAGCGATGCAGATGTAGATAAGATCAAGGCTGCAAAGGATAAGCTGATGGAGAGCGCACAGAACCTGTTCTCAAAGCTCTATGAGCAGAACGGTCCTGGAGCAAACGCAGGAACAGGCGCAGGCACACCTGATTACTCAGATGGCGATGTTGTAGATGGAGATTTCACAGAGGTTTAATATATAGAGGATGAAAGGTAAAGGCTATGGCAGAGACAAAGACCGATTATTATGAAGTCCTTGGTGTAACCAAGGGAGCCTCTGAAGCCGAGATCAAAAGGGCATATCGAGTGGTAGCAAAAAAATACCACCCGGATATGAACCCTGGTGATGAAGAGGCTGCAGAGAAATTCAAAGAAGCAGCTGAAGCTTATTCAGTCCTCAGTGACCCTGAGAAACGTGCAAAGTATGATCAGTTTGGCCATGCAGCATTCGACCAGAACGGCGGCGGTGCCGGCGGATTTGGTGGATTTGACTTCGCGGACATGGGAGATATCTTTGGAGATATATTTGGAGATATGTTCGGTGGCGCAAGCCGTCAGAGAAATACAAATGGTCCTATGAAGGGCGCAAACATCAAGACAACCATCAGAGTAGCCTTTGAGGAGGCTATATTCGGAACCCAGAAGGAGCTTGAGCTCCCACTGAAGGATGAGTGTGATGTATGTAAGGGAACCGGTTCACAGCCGGGACACCAGCCTGAGGTCTGCGGCAAGTGCGGCGGTAAGGGCCAGATAGTGACAACACAGCAGTCACTTTTTGGAGTTGTACGTAATGTTCAGACATGTCCTGATTGTAGTGGATCTGGTAAGATCATCAGATACAAGTGCAGCAACTGTGCAGGAACAGGATATGTAAAGAGCAGAAAGAAGATACAGATAGCTATTCCACCAGGAGTAGACAATGGTACTAACATCCGAATCAAAGGAAAGGGTGAGCCTGGTATCAACGGTGGTGAGAGAGGAGATCTTACAGTTACCATACTTGTTGATCGTCATCCAAACTTCCAGAGACAGGAGTACAATCTGTATTCATCAGAGCCTATCACATTTACACAGGCAGCACTTGGTGGAGTTATCAAGATCAACACCATCGAAGGAGAGGTTGATTACACCATACCACCAGGAACACAGACAGATACACGTATAAAGCTGAAGGGCAAAGGAGTACCTAACCTCAAGAACCCAACTCAGCGAGGCGATCACTATGTAACACTTGTTGTACAGGTGCCGGAGAAGCTCACAGAGGAGCAGAAGAAGATCCTAAACCAGTATGAGCAGGCAACACTTGTAGAGACAAGACCTGCAACAGATTCAGCAGGACCATTTACATTTGGCGATCACAAGAGAAGAAAGAAAAAGTAGGTATAAAATATATGAAATGGACGAAGCTCACAATAGATACAACATGTGAAGCTGAAGACCTCATAAGCGCCTTCCTCGAAGAGGAAGGCGTTTTGGGTGTTCAGATAGAAGATAATATTCCCCTCACTGAGGAGGAGATGGAGACGATGTTTGTCGATCTCCTGCCGGATGATATGCCGGAAAATGATGGAACTGCAAAGGTGTCCTGTTTCCTTGACGATACATTTGACGTGCAGGAGATAAAGGATAAGGTGGCTGCAGAGATCAGGAGACTGTCAGAGTTTCTTCCTGTCGGAACAGGCAAGATAACCGAGAGTGAGACGAAGGAAGAGGACTGGAGAGACAACTGGAAGGCCTACTTCAAGCCATTCAGACTGTATGACAATATCATCATCAAGCCAACCTGGGAGGAAGTGCCGGAGGATGCAACGGACGAGGATATAGTTATTGAGATAGATCCCGGAACAGCATTTGGAACAGGTTCCCATGAGACGACGAGACTGTGCATAGGCCAGCTCAAGAAGTACATGAAGGATGGAGATGAGATACTCGATGCCGGAAGCGGAAGCGGTATCCTGTCATTTGTTTGCAATAAGCTGGGTGCAAAGCATGTTCTCGGTATAGACATAGATCCGATCGCTGTTGATGTGGCGGGAGAGAACAGAGATGTGAACCATATTCCTGCCGAGGCTGTGGAATTCAAGTGCGGAAATGTCCTTGAGGACCAGAAACTGGTAGAGTCAATAGGCGCAAATTATGATATAGTAGTTGCAAATATCCTTGCAGACGTTATAATTCCAATGTCGGCTGTAGTTCAGAAGTTTATGAAGGATGATGGTATTTTTATATCATCGGGTATTATAAACATAAAAGAGGATGAGGTCAGACAGGCTCTTCTTGACAATAACTTCGATATCGTAGATACTGTCTACATGAATGACTGGGTAAGCTTTGTTGCAAAAAAGCATGTATGAACCAGCGTGTGAGAGGAAATAATCAAATATGAACAGATTCTTTGTAGATGTAGATGGCAGAGATATAGGAACAGATATAAGCATAACAGGCGGAGACGTTAACCATATAAAGAACGTTCTCCGCCTTAAAGTGGGTCAGGAGATAACTGTCAGTAACGGCAGAGGAAGAGATTATACGTGCAGTATATCGGAGATTGGCAGAGACGAGGTTCTGTGCCGCGTCGAGGATGTGAATGATAACTTTGCAGAGCTTCCAGTGGAGGTTACCCTGTTTCAGGGATATCCGAAGTCGGATAAGATGGATCTTATAGTACAGAAGATGGTGGAGCTCGGTGTCTGCCGGATAGTTCCGGTATTCACTGCGCGCACCATAGTGAGGCTTGATGCGAAGAAGGCTGCAAAGAAGACCGAGAGATGCCGGATCATAGCGGAGTCTGCTGCAAAACAGTCCGGAAGGGGAATCGTCCCTGAGATAACGGAGCCGGTAACATTTGCACAGGCGATAGAGATGGCGAAGACTCTTGATATGAATATAATTCCATATGAGGAGGCGAAGGGACTTGCAAAGTCCAGACAGATCATCGCTGATGTGACAGCACCGTCCCCTACCCGCAGAAGTCTGGGGGTATTCATAGGCCCGGAGGGTGGCTTTGCCAGGGAAGAAGTGGAACAGGCAATGGCGGCCGGGGCGGAATGTATAACTCTTGGACACAGGATACTGCGCACTGAGACGGCCGGACTGGCGGTTATGTCGATCATCATGTTCAGTGCCGACAGGGACAATTAGAACAATATTGTAAAGATTAGTGAAAGAAAGAAGCTTGAAGCCGGACGTATATCGGTTTCGGAATGGTGGAAGACAACATGGAAGCATATTTTGACAATTCAGCGACCACCCCGGTTTATCCGGAGGTGAGAGATCTTGTGGTAAAGTTAATGGAACAGGACTATGGCAATCCGTCATCACTGCACCAGAAGGGTGTGGATGCGGCCAGATACGTGAGCGATGCCAGGGATAAGATAGCCAGGCTGCTCAAGGTTCAGGCGAAGGAGATCGTGTTCACATCGGGAGGAACAGAATCCAACAACATGGCTCTGATAGGAGGAGCACTTGCCAACAGGAGAGCGGGCAACAAGATCATCACAACTGTAGTCGAGCATGCGTCAGTCGGCAGTCCGCTGACATTCCTTGAGGATATGGGCTTTGATGTTGTCAGGATCCCGACCGGAAGTGATGGCGTGGTAGATGTTGACCGGTTGGTAGATGAGGTAGATGACGATACAATCATAGTGTCAGTCATGTACGTCAACAATGAGATAGGTGCTGTCATGCCGGTGGAGGATATTGCCAGACGCATAAAGGAGAAGAATCCGAATGTACTCTTCCATGTGGATGCCATACAGGCATTTGGCAAATATGTGATATACCCGAAGCGTATGGGAATAGACATGATGTCCATAAGCAGCCATAAATTCCACGGACCAAAGGGCGTTGGAGCACTGTTCATAAAGGACAGAGTCAAGGTCAAGCCTGTGATATACGGTGGAGGCCAGCAGGGCGGAATGCGGTCAGGAACAGAGAATGTACCGGGAATAGCCGGAATGGCACTGGCTGCCGAGATGACCTACAGAGATCTCGATGCAAATGTAGCGCACATGAGAGAACTCAAGGAACATCTTATAGATGAACTCACACAGATAGACGATGTGTACAGTAATTCCGGGGATGCGCCCCATATAGTCAGCATAACCTTCAAGGGAGTGCGAAGTGAGGTCATGCTTCATGCTCTGGAAGAGAAGGGCATATATGTCTCATCCGGTTCAGCATGTTCGTCGAATAAACATTCCACAAGCAGCACGCTGAAGGCCATAGGTCTGCCACCTGAGAAGCTTGAGTCCACACTGAGATTCAGTTTTTCACCGGAGAATACAATGGAACAGATAGATTATGCAGTCGAGTGCTGCAAGGAACTTTTACCGATACTCAGAAGATATGTGAGGAAGAAATAGGAGGAAATATGCAGTACAAGGCATTTATGATAAAGTATGCCGAGATAGGCACAAAGGGAAAGAACAGATATATATTTGAAGACATACTCTGCAAGAACATCAACAGAAAGCTGAAGCCTTACGGAGATTTCTATATCCGCAAGGAGCAGGGAAGAATATTCGTTGAGTGCAAGTCGGATTACGACTATGAGGATGTGGTAAATGCCCTTGGAAAGGTATTTGGTATCGTTGGAATATGCCCTGTTGTGGTTGAGGAGAACACAGAGTTTGAGAACCTCAAGCAGAAGGTAATAGATTATGTTGAAAAGGCATACGACAGAAAGAACTTCACATTCAAGGTGTTCACCAGAAGAAATGACAAGACATATCCTATGACTTCCATGGAGGTAAGCGCCGAGCTTGGACATTTCCTCCTTGAGGCGTTCCCTGATCTTGCAGTGGATGTGCACTCACCTCAGGAGATAATCAATGTGGAGATCAGAAAGGTAGCATATATCTATTCGATCACCATACCTGGCCCGGGAGGACTGCCGGTTGGAACGAACGGCAGAGGAATGGCACTTCTGTCAGGCGGTATAGACAGCCCTGTTGCGGCATATATGATAGCCAAGAGAGGAGTTGTTGTGGAGGCGGTATACTTCCATGCACCTCCGTTCACAAGCGAGAGAGCAAAGCAGAAGGTTATAGATCTGGCATGTCTTGTGGCCGACTACTCAGGAGCCATCAGACTCCATGTTGTCAACTTTGCCGATGTACAGATGGCAATATACGACAACTGTCCTCATGAGGAGCTCACGATCATCATGAAGAGATACATGATCAAGATAGCGGAGGAGCTGGCTGAGAAGAATGACTGTCAGTGTACGATAACAGGAGAGAGCATAGGCCAGGTTTCAAGCCAGACTGTGTTCAGCCTGAACGTTATCAACCAGGTCAGCACCATGCCGGTGTTCAGACCATGTATAGGTATGGATAAGCAGGAGATAGTAGACATATCAGAGAAGATCGGAACATACGAGACATCTATACTGCCATACGAGGATTGCTGTACGACATTTGTTGCAAAGCATCCGGTTACACATCCGGTTCTCTCTGCGATCGAGAAGTCGGAGGCAAAGCTTAACGGAATCATCGAGCCATTGTACCGCAAGGCTGTAGATACGGCAGAGGTCGTTATGTGTTGCGCAAAGCAGTAAAACAATATAAAACAGTGATAAAAGACAACAAAAAAGAGATGCTTCATAATAAGCATCTCTTTGATTATCAGATCCATATAACATACGAGGCAGAATAATGATTATTCTGCAAGGTATGGCTTCAGAGTAGCCATGATCTCATCGATACCGCTCTCTGCATGAATGTTAAGTTCGATAGGCTTTGAGATATCAAGACTGAAAATACCCATGATTGACTTGGCGTCAATTACGTAACGTCCTGATACGAGGTCGAATTCTGCGTCAAATTTCGCAATGTCATTGCAAAAGCTCTTGACCTTATCGATTGAGTTTAAAGAAATCTTAACTGCTGTCATAAATAGTCCTCCTAACCCTTGTAAGTTTTTTATGTACTGTCATTATTATATTTTTATAGAATACAAAAGTCAATATAAGGAGTGTAAAATACATGCTAAAAGGAATGTCTGTGGCTGCCACAACACTTGGCTGCAAAGTCAATCAGGCGGAGACTGACAGCATGCTCGACATGCTGAAGGCTGCCGGTGCAAATATAGTGGAATTTGACGAAAAAGCAGATATATATATAGTAAATACCTGTTCTGTGACCAATATTGCGGACAAAAAATCAAGGCAGATGCTTCACAGAGCCAGAAAGATGAATCCTGATGGAATAGTGATAGCCGCAGGATGCTATGTGCAGTCAGCCAGAGAGATTCTCGAGCAGGATGAAGCTATAGATATAGTAATAAGCAACAATAAGAAGAAAAGTATCACAGAAATAGTTAATGATTATATTAATGTGAGAAACAATGGAAAAAATGCCCCGGGTAAGGATCATGAAGCCATGGAATACTTCGTGGATATATCCAGAGAGACTGAGTACGAGGAGATGGGCGGCCATGTCCCTGTGGGACACACAAGGGCATATGTCAAGATCCAGGACGGCTGCAATCAGTTCTGCTCATACTGCATAATCCCGTATGTAAGAGGAAGGATAAGAAGCAGAAGCCAGGAGGCTATCCTTGCAGAAGTATCAGAGCTTGCGGAGGCAGGAATAAAAGAAGTTGTGCTTACCGGTATACACATATCGTCATATGGCAAAGATAAGAATAATGAGGGAGCACTTATAGAGCTTATAGAGGCTATCTCAAAAATCAAAGGAATCAAGAGAATAAGGCTTGGTTCACTTGAGCCGGGGATAATAACAGAGGAGTTTGTGGAGAGAATTTCATCCAATTCGAAAGTATGTCCACACTTCCATCTGAGCCTGCAGAGTGGCTGTGATTCAGTGCTCAAGAGAATGAACAGAAAGTATACTTGCAAGCAATACTTTGAAAAATGTGACATGCTGAGAAAGGCGTATAAGTCCCCAGCGCTCACCACGGATGTGATAGTGGGCTTCCCGGGAGAGACTGAGGAAGAATTTGCAGAGACTGTAAGATATCTGACGGAGCTCAATCTGTATGAGATGCATATATTCAAGTATTCTCCGAGAAAGGGAACAGTCGCTGCCGCCATGAAAGAGCAGGTTGCCCCTGAGATAAAGAATGAGCGAAGCGATGTGCTGCTTAAGCTTGCCCATGACAACAAGACCGCATATGAAGCCCAGTTTGAGGGCTGTGAGCTTGAAGTTCTGGTGGAAGAGGTTGTAAAAAAGGACAATAAGACATATCTCAGGGGACATACGGAGAGATACATGGATATACTCATAGATGTGGGCGACATATCCATGCCGGAGAGTTTTGTGAACAGCTTTGTGTATGTGACATATACCCAAAATGGGGGAAACCTTCCTTTACTTTTGTAGTTTTTTATATTAGAATAGGAATGTTAATTGGCTCATGAGATAATAACAAGATGAGGACGTGATTTGATGAATAACGAAAGTACACAGAATATTGTTCCAATCAAGGACGCGACAGTGGACGTACGCGAGATAATTGGAGAAGTATACGATGCACTTACCGAGAAAGGATATAATCCGGTAAGCCAGGTTGTTGGGTACATAATGAGCGGTGACCCGACATATATCACAAGCTACAAGAATGCGCGAAGCCTGATCATGAAGGTGGAGAGAGACGAGATCATTGAGGTTTTACTTGAGGACTATATCAAGAATAACCTCGTGTAAAGGAAAAGAATAGTATGAGAATATTGGGACTTGACTATGGAACCAAGACGGTGGGAGTTGCCGTGAGCGATCCGCTCAAGATGACTGCCCAGCCGCTGGAGACGATAGAGAGAAAGTCGGCGAACAAGCTGAGACAGACACTTGCCCGCATAGAGGCCATACTTGAAGAGTATGGAGCGGCAGGAGAGCGCGACCGCATAGAGCTGATAGTGCTTGGTTACCCGAAGAACATGAACAATTCAGAGGGAGACAGATGCGAGGCCACCCAGGCATTCAAGGAAGATCTTGAGCGCAGAACAGGACTTGAGGTTGTTCTGTGGGATGAGCGCCTTACCACTGTGGAGGCAGAGCGGATCCTTATGGACAGCGGAGTGAGAAGAGAGAACAGGAAGACGTACATAGACAAGATGGCGGCTGCGGTCATACTGCAGAACTATCTTGATGCGAAGTGCAGCAGTCTGTGATAGACACAGACCTTCTGCCTTTGTTTTGTGTACGCCTGAAGAAGTATTAAGAGGTTTATATGGCAGAGAACAGGAAGACGGACAACAGTATCATATTTGAAGCAGAAGATGGAACAGAAGTGGAATTCTCGGTTGTGGAGCAGACCACACTTGGCGGCGTGAATTATCTGTTCGTTATAGACAAGGCGGATGATGAATCATTCCTTATCCTTCGCGAGAACAACGGAGCTGATACGGAAGAGATGGCAGCATACGATATTGTGGAAGATGAAAATGAATTAGAGGCGGTCATCAAGATATTTGACGAGCTGCTTGAGGACGTAAATTTGGAGGTATAAGAAAATTGAATAAGAATAATAAAGAGACAGTGAAGATCATTCCTTTGGGCGGTCTGGAACAGATTGGAATGAATATCACTGCGATAGAGTATGAGGACTCTATCATAGTCATTGACTGCGGACTGGCATTCCCTGAGGACGACATGTTAGGAATCGATCTGGTAATTCCTGATGTCACCTATCTCAAGGAAAACGCGGACAAGGTCAGGGGACTCGTGGTTACCCATGGACATGAGGATCACATAGGAGCCATACCGTACATTGAGAAAGAATTAAACATGCCGATCTATGCGACCAAGCTGACCATGGGTCTTATAGAGAACAAACTGAAGGAACACAACCTTATGAACAACACCAGAAGAAAGGTTGTAAAGTATGGTCAGAATATAAATCTTGGGGCATTCAGAGTGGAATTCATCAGAACAAACCACTCCATAGCAGATTCAGCGGCCCTTGCCATATACACACCGGCCGGACTTATTGTCCACACCGGAGATTTCAAGATAGACTACACACCGGTATTTGGTGGAACCATAGATCTTCAGAGATTTGCTGAGCTCGGCAAGAAGGGTGTGCTTGCACTCATGGCTGACTCGACAAATGCTGAGAAGGAGGGCTTCACACAGTCAGAGAAGACGGTGGGAAGAACATTTGACAACCTGTTCAACGACAACAAGGATCACAGGATCATCATAGCGACATTTGCATCCAACGTTGACAGAGTACAGCAGATCATCAATTCAGCTTACAAGTATGGCAGAAAGGCTGTCATAGAGGGACGAAGCATGGTGAACATCATCACCACGGCGTCCGAGCTTGGATATATCAACATACCGGATAACACACTCATAGATATAAGCGAGATGAAGAACTACCCGGATGAGAAGGTTGTTCTCATCACCACGGGAAGTCAGGGAGAGAACATGGCTGCGCTGTCACGTATAGCTGCATCCATACACAATAAAGTAGCCATAAAGCCTGGTGATGTGGTCATTTTCAGCTCACATCCTATACCGGGAAATGAAAAGGCGGTATTCAAGGTTATAAATGAGCTCGAGGCGAAGGGTGCACACGTTATATTTGAGGATACACACGTATCCGGCCATGCCTGCCGTGAGGAGCTCAAGCTTATATATGCGCTCACAAGACCGAAATATGCAATACCTGTCCACGGTGAGTATAGACACCTCAAGAGACATGCAGAGCTTGCAGTTGAGATGGGAATCCCTAAGGAGAATGTCAAGATCATGACCACAGGCGATGTTCTTGAGATCGGTGAGGAGAAGTTCGACGTTGTCGGCAAGGTTCCTGCACAGGGAGTATTTGTGGATGGACTTGGAGTTGGAGATGTTGGAAATATCGTCCTCAGAGACAGACAGCTTCTGTCACAGAATGGCCTCATAATCATAGTTGTGACCCTGGACAGATACAGCAACCAGCTTGTTGCAGGGCCGGATATAGTGTCAAGAGGCTTCGTGTACGTCAGGGAGTCTGAGACACTTATGGAAGACTGCAGGATCACATGTCAGGAGGCTCTCGACAGATGCCTGAGCCGCGGCGTGACAGACTGGGGTAAGATCAAATCCGTGATAAAGGATGACATGGGAGAGTTCCTCTGGAAGAGGACAAAGAGAAGCCCTATGATCCTTCCTATAATCACAGAGGTGTAGAAGGGTGAGAAAATGACAGATACATTGGAACTTAGCAGACAATTGAATGCGTGCATCAAGGATTCTGATGTCTACAAGAATTATCAGTATTGCAAGGATAAACTTAGACAGAAACCAGAAAAACTTCAGCAGCTCATGGAATTTCGTAAGAAAAATTATGAAATACAGAATAACGAAATGCTTGACAATCCATATGATGAAGTTAATAATCTATTCATGGAATATGACTCCATAGTCCATGATACTATAGTCAATGACTTTATCAGGGCGGAGCAGAAGCTGGTGAGAATGATGAAGCTTGTATATGAACAGATAGCGGACGATCTTGATTTCGATATCATAGATGAGGACGCCCGGTGATTCGCGCTGGCTGGGATGTATTTGTGAACAAGGAGAATAACGATTATGGCTTTAGATAGTGCTAGAAGTATGAAGAAGATTCTGAGATTCCTTTTTGGACTATTCATCAATGTATGTATTTTATTTATATTGGTAAAGGCTTTCTCATACTCGTATGATTTTGCGTATCAGGTGTTTGCCACAAGGGCTGCGGATCCGGGCAGCAACCGGAAGGCAACTATACAGATAACTCAGGACGAGCCGCTTCTGGATGTGGCGGATTCCCTTAAGACAGCGGAGGTCATCAAGGACAAATACGCTTTTATACTGAAGGTCAGAATAGGCGGATATGCAGATGATATCCAGCCTGGTACATATCAGATAGCACCGAGCGATACAAATCAGGAGATAATAGAGATCATAACGGGAAATGGCAAGAGTTCCTCAGGGGATAGCAGCGGAGACAGCAGCGATGACTCCTCCAGCGAGGACAGTGCTGAGGAATAGACAGAGAGGATAATTATGGTATGTGATGAAAGACTTGCGTCATTTATCAATTCCTTCAATACAGACTACGATGAGGTTGTGACCTCGATCAGAAGAGAGGCAGAAGAGAACAGGGTACCTATCATAAGACGAGAGGCTGGAGAGTTCATCAAGATGTTGATTCTTATGAACAGGCCGAAGAAGATTCTTGAGATAGGTTCAGCCGTTGGCTTTTCTGCCATTTTTATGAGTAGATTTCTGGATGATGACGCACATATAACAACTATAGAGAATTATCAGCCGAGAATAGAAGAGGCGAAGAAGAATATAGTCAGAGCCGGGGCTTCAGACAAGATTACTCTGCTTGAGGGCGATGCACTGGAGATATTACCAGAGATGACAGAAAGCTATGACATGGTGTTCATGGATGCAGCTAAGGGTCAGTATGGCAATTTTTTCACGGAGGCTATACGGCTGCTTGCGCCAAAGGGGGTATTGCTCTGTGACAACGTGCTTCAGGACGGAGATGTCCTTGAGAGCAGATTTGCAGTTACCAGAAGAAACAGAACGATACATTCAAGGATGAGAGAATACCTGTACGAGCTCACCCACAATGAACATTTGGAGACGGCCATACTCAATATAGGGGATGGAATGAGTCTCAGTATCAGGAAATAAACGAAAAATGGTTGGAGGAAACGATATGAGAGATAAGAAACCAGAGCTTCTTGTCCCGGCGGGCGGACTGGACACGCTCAAGGTGGCCGTGGACTATGGAGCTGACGCAGTGTATATAGGCGGACAGGCATTTGGCCTCAGAGCGAAAGCAGACAACTTTTCCATAGAAGAGATGAAACAGGGCGTGGAATATGCCCATGCACATAATGCCAAGGTGTATGTGACAGCTAATATATTTGCACACAACTATGATCTGGATGGAATAAGAGCTTATTTTGGCGAGCTGAAAGATACAGGTGTGGACGCTGTTCTTGTATCCGATCCGGGTGTGTTTACCATAGCTCGGGAGACTATGCCGGATATGGAATTACACATAAGCACACAGGCCAACAACACGAACTACATGACATACAAGTTCTGGTATGACCACGGCATAAAGCGGGTTGTGTCTGCCAGAGAACTGTCCCTTGCGGAGATATCACAGATAAGAGCAAACATACCGGACGATATGGAGATAGAGTCATTTATCCATGGCGCTATGTGCATATCATATTCAGGAAGATGCCTTCTCAGCAACTACTTCACAGGCAGGGATGCGAATCATGGTGCGTGCACCCATCCGTGCAGATGGAAGTATTCCATCGTCGAGGAGACCAGACCGGGAGAGTATATGACTGTCAACGAGGACGACAGAGGAACATATATATTTAACTCCAAGGATCTGTGCATGATAGAGTACATCCCGGAGATGATGGAAGCCGGAATAGACAGTTTCAAGATAGAGGGGCGTATGAAGACTGCTCTGTATGTGGCGACCGTTGCCAGAACCTACAGAAAAGCCATAGATGATTATATGGAGTCAGAAGAGAAGTACAGAGCAAACATGGAATACTACAAGAGAGAGATAGCCAAATGCACATACAGGCAGTTCACAACGGGATTTTATTTCGGGAAGACAGACTCAGAATCACAGATATATGATAGCAACACATATGTAAAAAACTATACGTATATTGGAACTGTGAGAGAGGTTACCCCGGATGGCTGTGTATGCTTTGAGCAGAAGAATAAGTTTCTGGTGGGAGAGAAGCTTGAAGCCATGGGCTTTGATGGAACAAATATAGAGTGCGAGGTTCAGGCGATATACGACGAGGAAGGAAACAGTATGGACTCTGCGCCACATCCAAAGCAGAAATTGAGGGTGAAGCTTGATAAGGAGCTTGAGACCGGTATTATACTGAGAAGAAAAGAGTGATCATAAGGATGTCTGGATGTCAATCCAGGCATCCTCTTAATTTCCCGAGAGCCTTTTTCTCTATGCGCGATACATAAGATCTGGAGATTCCGAGCGTACAGGCGACCTCCTTTTGGGTGAGAGGTGACTGCCCGCCGAGACCATAGCGCATATATATGATCTCTCTTTCTCTGGAGGAGAGGAGCGATGATATGCAGGAGGGGAGCAGGCACAGGTGGTCATCCTGTATCATTTTGTCCAGAACGTTGACGTTCTCCGAACCTATGATGTCAAGGATGACGATCTCGTTACCCTCTTTATCAGTGCCGATGGGATCGTAGATCGAGACCTCACGCGCCTTCTTCTTCTCGTGGCGGAGAGTCATGAGAAGCTCGTTTTCGATACATTTGGCGGCGTATCCTGACAGTTTGCAGCCTTTGTCGGGTCTGTAGCTGTCTATGGCTTTGATGAGACCTATCGTGCCTATGGACAGAAGATCCTCGGGATCCCTCACGGCGGAATTGTACTTTCTGGATATGTGGGCGACCAGACGGAGATTGTACTCTATCAGAATGCTGCGGGCAGCCTTGTCACCGGACAGGCACAGCGCAATATATTTTTTTTCTTCTTCGGGAGTTAGTGGGTTTTTAAACGCTTCCATATATTAACTGCTCCCGTAAATTGATTGTACCGGCTGCACATTTGTTGGACGGGCTATTTTACAATTAGTACAGTCAGCTTGCTTATATAATATGTTTATTGTGCAGAAATAGTGCTTATCCACCCTGTAAAATTGCCGAAATCTGATAAATGTGCAAAAAAATATATCAAAATATGTACAAAATGTTTAAAATGTGAAAATACTGTGATATAATACGCTTTAGGTATTTGGATAATTCTGCCTGTGCGCAGGATTGCGAGAGACGTGAGGAGGGTATTTAGAGAATGCGATTAAGCGTGGGACGTAAGAAGATCAGAATTGGAGATGTCCTTGTAGCAGCGGGGGCTATCACGGAGGAGCAGCTTCAGGAAGGACTTGCAAAGCAGAAGGAGACCGGCAGAAAGCTCGGTAACGCCCTGGTTGATCTGGGATTTATAAGTAACGACATGCTGATTACGGTACTTACAACCCAGTTGGGAATTGACTACATAGAGCTCAAGGGAGCTAAGATCGAGGAGAAGGTTATACACATGGTGCCTGAGAACATGGTCACCAAGTATCAGGCCATACCTATAGAGATAGATCCTGATAACCCGAACATCCTCAAGGTAGCCATGGCGGATCCTATGGATATCATGGCCATGGACGATATAGGACTTGTCACCAACCTTCAGGTTGAGCCGATGCTCGCCTCGGAGGAGGGTATAAAGAACGCTATAGATAAGTACTACGGAAGCGCTCAGGCTATGGAGGCTGCTGAGGCCTACAGACAGGAGCAGCAGAATGTGCTCGGCGGAGGCGACGAGGAAGAGGGCAACGAAGAAATCGATAATTCCCCTATCGTACTTCTGGTTAAGCAGATCATCGAAGGCGGAGTAAGACAGAGAGCGTCAGATATACATATAGAGGCTCTGGAGAACAGCGTCAGAGTCAGATACAGAATAGATGGTGCACTTAAGCAGGTTATGTCATACGACCTCAGCATACTGGCAGGTATCACAGCCCGTATCAAGATCATAGGCGGTATGGATATAGCAGAGAAGAGAAAACCACAGGATGGTCGTATCACCATCATGGTTGACAGAAGAGAGTTTGATGTCCGTGTTTCTATCCTTCCAACAGTTTTCGGAGAGAAGACGGTTATGAGACTTACATCCAAGGACGGTCTGACAAAACCGAAGAGTGCCCTTGGTTTCGATGCAGAGCAGGAGAAGGTTTTCGATAATATCCTCAGCAACCCACATGGTATCATCCTTGTAACGGGACCTACAGGATCAGGAAAATCAACTACACTGTACACATCACTCAGTGAGCTTAACACAGAGGATGTTAACATCATCACCGTTGAGGACCCTGTCGAGGCGAACATCAACGGTATCAATCAGGTGCAGGTTAATAACAAAGCGGACATGACTTTCGCGGCAGCCCTCAGATCTATCCTTCGTCAGGATCCGGATATCATCATGATAGGAGAGATCCGAGACGGTGAGACAGCAGGAATCGCCGTACAGGCCGCTATCACAGGACATTTGGTTGTATCGACACTGCATACTAACTCAGCGGCTTCGACCATCACCCGTCTTATCGATATGGGTATTGAGTCATACATCGCCGGTGATGCTGTTGTTGGAGTTATTGCACAGAGACTTGTGCGAAGACTTTGTACCACATGTAAGCAGCCGAGACTTGTGGAGGATGATGAGAGAGTTCAGCTCGGTGTTCCGGCTGACGAGGAGGATGTCATCATCTACGAGCCACAGGGATGCCCACTGTGTAACGACACAGGCTATTCAGGACGAATCGGTGTATACGAGATGATGCCTGTATCAAGAGAGCTTCAGGCTGTTATCGCTTCCGGAGCCACAGCGGATGTCATTGAGAAGCAGGCCCTCAAGGAAGGAATGCTCACACTGAAGATGGGAGCTGCCAAGCACGTTCTTGATGGCATCACATCCATAGCAGAGATGAACAAGATTGTTCACAGTACAGTGACCGTGGCCGAGGGAGTGGATATGGGAGAGCTGTAAGATATAAGAGATATATAATGAGATTATATATAAATTGTAATTATTAATGCAAAAGGGAAAGGAAGGGACAAGTTATGTTAGACATGAAGGAATTACTTGCCTTCTCTGTAGAAGCAAAGGCGTCAGATGTTCATATAGCTGTAGGTATACCACCTAAGCTCAGAATCAACGGTAAGCTCACCGAGGTTGAGGTTCCGGCACTGTCACCTGCTGATGCGGCAGAGGCAATTGGATCTACTATGAAGGATAGGCATAAGGCCATACTTCAGGACAGAGGAGAGGTCGATTTCTCATTCGACTCACCTGAGACCGGACGTTTCCGTGTCAATGTATTCATGGACAAAGGAAACATGGCAGCAGCGTACAGACGAGTTGAGACACAGATCCCAAGACCTGACCAGCTTGGTATTCCAAGGGAGGTTGTGGAGCTCTACAAGAGAAAGAGAGGACTGGTTCTCGTAACAGGACCTACAGGTTCTGGTAAGTCGACCACACTTGCTTCTATTATAAATAAGGCGAATGAGAACCTTACGGATCATATCATCACACTGGAGGATCCTATAGAGTACATTCACCATCACAACAAGGCAATAGTTAACCAGCGAGAGGTTGGTATGGATACACTCAGCTATGCGAATGCACTCCGTGCAGCACTCCGTGAGGATCCTGATATCATCCTCGTAGGAGAGATGCGAGATCTTGAGACTATCTCCACAGCCATAACCGCTGCCGAGACAGGACATTTGGTATTCTCCACACTGCATACAATCGGTGCGGCAAGTACCATCGATCGTATCATAGATATCTTCCCTACAAACCAGCAGCAGCAGGTAAGAGTTCAGCTCGCGATGGTTCTTGAGGGAGTTATCTCACAGTCACTTCTTCCTATAGCGAGCGGCAACGGACGAGTTGCAGCCTTCGAGGTAATGCTTGCATCACCTGCTATACGAAGTCTGATACGAGAAGCCAAGACTCATCAGATCCAGTCAACTATCCAGACAAGCAGAGCCTTAGGTATGATCACTATGGACGATGCATTGTATGATCTGTATGCTTCAGGAACCGTCACAAGAGAGGTTGCCATGACATACGCACAGGATCAGCAGTACCTGAGAAAGAAGATCAACGGACAGTAAGATATATGGAATAATCGATTACCATATGGAAAAATGTGGTATAATAACCAAGTTGCATTGTGCATATTGTCTAAAAAATAACGTGCAAATAATTAAATGTTGATTAAATCTGTGTGGTATAGTAAGATATTTTACATATAATTTATGTTGCATTATTGCGCTTTTAAAGTGTAGATACATGAAAACGTAAGAATATTAAGATTGGGTCGGAGGAGAGACAATGGCAGTATTTAATTACAAGGTTGTTGACAGAGATGGTAAGAATAAAAAAGGTACCATCGAGGCCCCTAACAGAGACGGTGCTGAGAAGAAGCTGAAGTCAGAAGGCTACTCGATTATGAGCCTGACAGAGCAGAGCAGCCCGCTTGGGGGTATAGGATTTAAGAAGAAGGTCAAGTCAAGAGACCTGGGTGTATTCTGTAAACAGTTCTCAGCGGTCATCAAGGCTGGTGTTACCATCATATCCGCACTGGAGCTGATGGGAGATCAGATCGAGAACAAGACACTGAGAAAGGCCATAGCAGATGCGCGTACATATGTAGAGAAAGGTGGAACTTTGGCGGATGCGCTCAGAGTTAACCCGGATGTATTCCCGCCTATCATGATCAACATGGTGGCAGCCGGTGAGATGTCTGGTAATCTTGAGATTTGCTTGGACAGACTGGTAGAGCATTTCGAGAAGGACAATGCATTGTCATCCAAGATCAAGGGTGCCATGACATATCCTATCGTAGTTCTCTGTGTTATGGTTATAGTTATCATAGTAGTGTTGGTAGCGGTTATACCAAACTTCTCAAGTATGTTTGAAGAGATGGGAACTCAGCTTCCACTCGCAACTCGTATGATGATGGCTGCGGCAGATTTTGTCATGTATAAGTGGTGGCTGCTCATAATCATAGTTGCGGCGATAGTATTCGGTGTTAAGTTCTTCAAGAAGACGCCGTTTGGTGAACAGCTCTTTGCGAACATAGGACTTAAGGCACCTATATTTGGCAACCTGAATGTGAAGACGGCGTGTGCAAGATTTGCCAGGACCATGAGCACACTGATGGCGTCAGGTATATCCATGATAGATGCGGTTGAGCAGGTTGCGAAGATGATGGACAACAAGATTATCAGAGACGGCCTGATGGATGCTAAGGTTCAGGTGTCCAAGGGTGTACCGCTTTCAAAACCGCTCAAGGATATGACGATGCTTCCTTCTATGCTCTCGGCCATGACAAAGATTGGAGAGGAGACAGGAGATATAGAGGAGATGCTCAGCAAGGTTGCTGACTACTATGACGAAGAAGTTGAGGCGGCAACGAATGCGCTTACAGCAGCTATGGAACCTATGATTATGGTTCTTCTTGCAGGTGTTGTTGGTATGATAGTTGCAGCGGTATATGGACCGATTATGAGTATGTACAATGCTATGGATAATGTATAAGATGCTACGATAAGGTAAGTATGAGGTTTGTCATACAAAGAGTGTTAGGGGATTGCCTGAATAAGCATAATTAAATGGCATATATCTAACAAGTACACATGGATGGTGTCATGAATGACCTGCATGATCCGTCGCAATAAAGATTAATTCCGGTAGAACGAGGATGCCGGTTTAATATAGTGCATAGCACAAAACAACAAACAACAAACAACAATTAAAAAAGGAGAGTAATATTATGAAGAAAAACAACAAAGGTTTCTCACTTGTAGAGTTAATTATCGTTATTGCTATTATGGCAATCCTTGCTGGAGCGCTTGCACCAGCTCTTATCAAGTACATTGCAAAGTCAAGAAGATCAACTGATGTATCAAATGCACAGACAATTGCTACAGCAGTTACAAATGCCCTTTCAGTTGAGGCTGCATATGATGATTGTAATGCCACTACATATAATGTTGCAGATGATGGAACACAGCTTGGAAGTGGAGATGCTTTCACATCTGAGGTTACAAGTCAGCTTGGTGCAAGTAAGTTTAAGCCTAAGTATGATAAAGGCAATACATTTGACATAACGATCAATTCTGATAAGTCTACATTCACAATTAAAGTTAATAACTCAGAGCTTTATCCAGACGTATGCGCAGCATATAAGTAAACTCTTAGTGTTACTTATGTGAACTTATGGATTGTTAATGATAACAATAAATGATGTTGCATAAGTGCAGCATGGACGATGATTATGCAGACTGTATTCCTCGTACAGACAGTGTGTGTAATCATCTCCAGATGCTGCTGTGATCTACTTTTATATCTATAGTAACTGGGATTTCCCCAGTTGCTATATTTAATACAAGGAGTTGAATACGAAGGGATATGTGGTTTCTTTTGTACTCACTCTTTCTTTGCAGTCGGCGGTTTTGTTACATGCGGCAGGACTGGATGGCATTACTTATGGCGGCAACTGGCTTACCTAGTGAAGCTGGTACTTATTTTTCTCGGTAAACTTTCTACTATATAAAAGGGTCATTATATGAGAGAGTGAGCTAAAAAAAGGTGACAGAGTGTTGACCTTTATCCAGATATAATTTGTCTGGAAAAATATTTAGATGGGGTGAACAGCGGTAAGCTGGTACTCAATGCAATATGGGAGTAATCTCATACAAAACTACTGATTAGCGAGGGAGGCTATTAAAATGGCGAGTAATAACAAAGTTTTAACAATCGACATTACAAATGAAAGTATTACAATCGTTGAAGTTACACCTTCAAACAAAAAACAGTCGACGATCCATAATGCGATAATCTTCGAGACACCGGAAGATGCCTATGAGGATGGTGTGATCAGAGACAAGGAGAGAATAGCTGAGGCAATTAAGTCACAGTTATCAGCAAATGGAATAACAAACAAGAATGCAATATTCGTTCTTACCTCTACAAAGATTGTTAACAGAGAGGTTCTTGTACCTTTCGTTAAGGAAAACAAAATCAAAGGAATTATTAATGCGAACTCATCAGAGTATTTCCCTGTTAATATAGAGGATTACGTAGTGTCTCACACTGTACTTGAGACCGTTACTGATGAAGAGAATAACAAGCAGCTCAGAGTCCTTGCAGTTGCTGCGCCAGAGAATATGGTTAGATCATACTATGATCTCGCAGCGATGGCAGGACTGAAAGTAGTGGCACTTGATTATATTGGTAATGCGATGCTTCAGTTGATCAAGACTCAGACAACAGAAGCTATGACAACTATGGTAATCCAGTTAGGTAGTGAATCAACGGTACTTAACATCGTGAAAGGAGACACGCTTCTCCTTCAGAGAACAGTTCCATACGGAACAAATGTTGTTGTGAATGAAGTTATGGATGCGAAGGGCGTGGATGCAACAACAGCCATGACATTACTTCAGAATGAAAGACTTCTCACGGTAGATTTCGACGACAACGCAATAACAGGAGCGTTCAGATATCTCATCAACAACATCGGTCGAGTTATGGACTTCTTTACTTCGAAAAATCCTGATAAGCCTATCGATGATGTATTCCTCACAGGTGATGGAGCCCTTATAAAGGGAATCGATGGACTGTTCAAGGTTCAGCTCAATGTATCGACCAGAGTTATGGATACATTGTACAACATTAAATTTGACCCTAAAATTGATCTTAAGATTTATAATCCTGTATATCTCATGGTTCCAATTGGTGCGGCGTTTGATCCTATGGGATTTGAAATCAATGATGCTGGCAGCAAGGGAAGTTCGCAAAATGTTGACACGACACCTCTTGTTATTGCATTTATCATCATAGCAGTAATCGTTGCAGGTGGTGTTACAGCATACTCATTTATAGCTAAGAATAAGGCTCAGTCAAAACTTGATCAGGTGAATAGAGATATTGATTCAATCAAGGATATAGAGCAGATTGTTCAGGACTATGAAGATGCAGAGTCTGTATACATGGATGCTCAGAATATGTACAGCTACACAGAGAACCTCAATGAGAATGTTGGAACACTTATTGCGGAGCTTGAGGACAAGATGCCAAAGGGAATCAGTCTTACAGCGTTTGATTCATCTTCAACAGAGGTTAGTTTCACAGGTAACACGAAGTCGTACGAGGATATAGCTGCATTTGCAATAAACCTCAAGGATATAGAGTGCATAGACAATTCATTCGTTCAGTCTGTCACTGAGAATGTGGATCAGCAGAGCGGGGATACAACATACGACTTTACAGTTACATGTATCTACAAGGATGTAAATGCAGATGACACCGAGACTTCAACAGATGAAGTATCAGTTAATTAAGGAGGGACTATCATGGATTCAATCACAAAGGGCCAGAGAAATCTATTATTATTCATATTGGGAATTGCTATTTTAGTGCTTCCTATAAGATTCCTTGCCATGAGCAATTTTGATGACAAGAAGAGTTTTGAAAGTCAGTACAACGAGAGACAGACATATTATAACAGCCTGCTTGAGAAGGATGCGAACAGACAGCAGTACATAGCTGACACTGAGAAGTACAAGGCAGACTATGAGGCCGTTCTTGCAGAATTTCCATCAGAGCTGTATCAGGATAACACAATCATGTATTTACAGGGTGTAAAGGATAAGTATAAGTTCAACTTCCCTACTGTAACAATGGGGGAGGAGACACTTTTCTATACACTTGGCGCAGGCGCTGTGGGCGACGTTACCGTTGCTGATAATTCAAGTGCTTCAACAGATGCAGCAGCATCTGACGTGACTATAGATGAGTCAGCAGCTACAGCATCAGGTTACAACTGCTATTCAGCATCATTCCCTGTCACATACGAGGGAGACTACAAGGATATCAAGGATGTCATCGACTACATCAAGAATGGTGATTATAGAATGACTCTTGATAATGTGACAATAGCCTTCAACGATCAGACAGGAAAGTATGAGGGAGATATGACTATAACCTCATATGCAGTAAACGGTGATGACAGAACTACAGATCACGCAGATGTGAATGTACAGACAGGTACAAACAACATCTTTGGAAACCCAACAGTAAAGTCTACTACGACTACGACCACAACAACAGTCCAGTAGATGCATACACTTAAATGGAGTGAACAAATAAATGGTTAAATCAAACAATAAAGGATTTAGTTTAGTAGAGATTATAATCGCTGCTGCCATATTTGCCATTCTGATATATCCGATAACTAATGCATTGATCACAGCCACGAAGACTGGTACAAAATCTACCAAGAAACAGTATGCAGTTGAGAAGGCTGAGGAGATTATGGAAAACTTCAAGGTCGCTGATATTAATGGAAATGTAAATATCCCTGATGATAATGGAACAAAGACTTACTCATTTTCAAAGGGAACTTCAACCAGTAAGTCCATAACATTGCCAAACTCAAAAAAAGCAGTATATTCAGATACTACATATACATGCAATGATGTGTCCATAGGTAAGTCATTTGAGACATATACATGTCAGGTAGATGTGAACGATGCAGCGTATCAGGTTTTAAAGAATGGATATGTACTCACAGGTCTTGATGGTGGTGCGACATTTAAGAGTGACGGAAGTGGAGCTATACAGACCAATGCAACAGAGTCAGGAACAATCAGGAATCTTGACAGCAAACAGTCAGCCATAATCATAGGTGCAACCTATAATGTGGCTGCGACAGGCAGCAATCTTGACAACCTTGCATACCAGTATTTCTTGGATGCTAAGCTTGATGTTCTGAGAAAATATGATGTTCAGTATAACCATTATCTTTCAGGTGGTGGAACTTTCGATGAGGATCATTTTCAGAAGAATACCAAGATCAAGATATCAAAGCTGGGATCCACATATACAGTTGAGTGTTATGTGGAATACACAGATTATACAACGGTCTCAGTTATCAGATCAGAGTATGAGAGCTCAGGCAACAATGTATATAAGCCAACGACATTATATGGAGATGGAATAGTATACAAGCAGGAGTTTACCAATGGTTTACCTCCAATATATCTCCTGTATGTTCCTGCAATATATAATGGTTCATACTGTACAACTGATACTATAACTGTTGACAATTCAGGAATATCAGAGGATGCTAAGGTATATGTATTTGAGACAACAGCAGAACTCGGCGATACATACAAGAAGATCATACGTGAGCAGTTCAAAGTTAGCAATGTTGATGATCTTACATATACAAATGAAAGTAAGAATACCAAGATGTCAGATGTCAAAGTAAGACTTAAACTTGCTGCTGGAGCAAAGGCAACAAATCTTAATGTTTATGCTAACTTTGATTTCGACAATGAGAATTCTGATTATGCAGTGGAGCGTTTATCAGAAGATCAAAGTGACAGTGTATATATGTATGATATAACAGTTACTTTAACAGATAGTGAAGGAAACAAGACAACAGTTACTGGAACAAGGGGGAAGTAACAGATGATTGAGAGATTAAAGCGTAAGCTTAGGCATACTGATGATCACGGCTCAAGTTTCGTCCTTGTAATAGTTGCAACCACATTCATGTGCATTCTGGCTTCGGCAATACTCATGGGAGCAATGATGACATATAAGCTCAAGTATTACAAGCTGAATTCTCTTAACAACTTCTACGAGGTTGAGACTGCACTTGATGAGATGTATGCGGGAGTAGGCGCAGCCACCAACGAGCATCTGTATTCAGCTTATACAACTACGGCTGAATTGGTTGTTGTGTATGATACAAAGAATCAGGCATATACAACTCTTGATAATAAGTCTGCTAACGAGCTTTTCAAGAAGTTTTTTATGACAGGATTTGTTGCAGATACTAATTATAAGAATTTGAAGAGTGTAACAGATACACTCCAGTCGTTTATATCAAATGAGTATGATGCAACGGAAAACCCTGATGGTGTCAGACTTGATACTACGAACATGAAGCTGGTGTATACTGATGCTAATGGCAAGACAACAACACAGTATTATAACAACAATGGTGTCGTGAAGACTGCGAAGGAGTCAGGATATGATAATGATACAGTTGATACGATCACATTTAAGAACATATGTGTAAAGAGAAGTGTGGATTTGAAAGGCACGACAGCAGGAACATATGAGCAGTCGATCACAACTGATATAGTCCTTACAGAGCCTGAGTATAATGTATCCTTTGATACAAGCAGTGTGGCGAGCAATACATTATATGAGTATGCAATACTTGCAGATATGGGTGTTGAAGTTGGAGAGGATAATGATAATAAGACAACGGATGCACAGATAAAGGGTAACATCTACGCAGCAAGCGATTATTACAATAAGGATTACAACGATGTAGCCGAGACAAAGGTTACGAACAAATATGAGAGTAAGCCTAGTACAATGTGGGGAACAAAGGACAGCAGTGCTTATTCCGGAATATTTGTAAATGGAAAAAATACATCACTTACACTCAACTCTGATGTTGTTGTGTGTTCAGGTTCTCTTGCAGCATACAATGGAGCAGAGATAAACCTTTCAGGTCGTACACAGACTCTTTCAGAGCTTTGGGCAGACAATATTGTCATAGGTGGAAAGGATGGCGGTTCTCTTAAGGCTTCTGCTGATGCATACATATTTGATGATACAGAGCTTAACGCAGAGAAGGCGAGTCTTAAGTTTACTCAGGGTAGCTATTTTGGATATAGCTACAATGCTCAGGATACGAGAAGCCTGAATTATCTTAGACAGAAGGGATACCTGGCAACCGGATATAAGCTGAGATCACACTTCAGTGACAGTGCGATCATAGTAAATGGTAAGAATTCAACACTTGATCTTCAGGAACTTAATTCACTGTATATAGCAGGTAAGTCATACATTGAGTTCTCTAAGATTGCAGCGTCCAGTGTTCCTGAGGATGACGAGAATATAACAGTTGATGAGAATGCAGATTATGCATTCACCACACTGGAGGATTATTCCACAGGACAGTCTCTTGATGTGAAGACTAATCAGCTTATGTTCCTCACCCAGTGGTCTGTAGTGAACAACACTGAGAAGGTTGACCCTGACACAGGAATCACTACAGTTACACTTCAGTTCCCAAAGACATTTGAGGCGGATGCGAACATACTTGATCTGTATGATGATTTCCTCAATGATCTTGCTACAGAGGGAGATAAGGGTGTAACAGCAATTAAGCAGACTGTTTCAGGACATGATTATTACTATCTGTATATTGAGGATGGAAAAGATTCATCCAATGTAAGCAATGCAGAGAAGTTTGCAGAGAAATATTATAAGCTTCTTCAGGATTACGGCGATGAGATAAGCAGTAAACTCTATAATGTACAGAAATATGAGCAGTTCCAGGTTAAGCTGGTTCTTCCGGCAGAGGGCAAGATAAATGCAAGCGGTGCTGTCACAGATCAGAATAACGATGATTCGCTGTTTCTGAGAGCATCCACAACTACCACAATGGATGTGGCTACAGCGCTTGATAATGTTTCAACAGGCAAGGTGTTTACTAACATCCTTGGTAACAAGGGTTCAGACAACAATAAAAAGGTATTTAATGACCTCAAGGCGGATGCTGCAGAGCTTTCAGGAAGTTCAGTTGCAAATGATGAAGAGACTACAAGTAATTTCCTCTCATATATGTATATAAATATGAAGGATCATCTGTCAGTTCTCAACAAGAAGGATGAGGCAACTAAGCCTGATGTAAATGCGTGGGAGATTGCAGGCTATAGCAAGTCAGCAAGTGGATATACAAGTACATATAATAAGGATAAAGATGAATATTCATATGATTACAGTATCACTCCTTTAAATCACTATGTTGATTTTGCTTATGTATTTAGCAGGAACCTTTCAATAGAGAAGACGATTGGAAATGCGACAGATAATGAAGCTAAGTCTATAGTGATTAATTCAGGTGATGTTAAGCTTCAACCAAACAATGGTGATGGTTCATTCCAGGGAATTATAATAGCTGGTGGCAATGTAAGATTTGGTGAGAATGTTAAGAGTTTCAGAGGAATGATAATCACAGGATCAAAACTTATAATTGATCATAATATGTCAATATCTGCAGATGCTGCATTTGTTGCAAATCTTCTTGAACAGTGTTCAGAGAGCACAGACGAAAAGCTTAATACACTCACAACAAAGGTATTGAAGAACTATACATCATCTAAGAGTGAAGGTAACGCAGAGGTAACAGGGGCATCGATATCAGACATCTCATATGAAGATATTCTTGTATTCCAGAACTGGAAGAAGAACGTGGAATAGGAGGTGTGGTTGATGAAAAGCAAATTAAAATCAGATAGTGGATATACATTAGTTGAGATGATTATAGTAATTGCGATTATTGCAATTATGTCAGGTGCAGGTGCGTTAACCATATCATCAATCAGGGCCTCTCAGGCAACAGCTTCCATGCAGAAGTTTGATAGTGAGTTATCGACTCTTGAGATGCGTACAAAGACACAAAAAGCTGGAGAGGCAATCAGAATAGTACAGAATGGTGCTAATTATGACATTTTCTATGGTACATGTACCGATGGAAATCCTTCAACATTTACAGCTAATTCCACAACAGCAGATAAAGTTCTGGAGAGAGTTACAATATATTATGCTGAAAACTATGATGCAGATTCAGAGACAACCCCTCTTACAGATCAGGTTATTGTTATAAGAAAATCTGATGGACAGGTGCTGGCAGGATATGGAGAGTATCGTTTTTGCAAATACAATAGTGGCAGTAACACCGTGGGAAGGGTTTCTTTAAATCAGTATACAGGTGGACACACATATGGAAAGAATTAGGGGGTGTGAAGAATGATATTAAAAAATAGAAATAAAGGCTTCACATTCATAGAGCTTATACTGTACATGGCTATACTTGGAATATTTATGGTAGCTGTTATGTCAATTATAAGTACGACTGTAGCATCACATAAAAAGCAGTCGTCAAGGCAGAAGATTCAGACACAGGCAACGGAGACATATGATGCTATAGCAGATATAGTGATGGGTGCTAGTGATATAAAAATTGATGGGTCAGCGTATGTGCAGACAGGAACATCATATACTAAGGTTACAGGAAGCTTTATTGTTCCCGATGATACATATATTAAAACAAATGGAACAGGAAGTACTCTCCGTACAGCGGGAGGAGTTGCTGAAGTTGTTCAGAATATTGTATCAGGTAGTGGAGTGTTACAGAAGAAAAGTAAATGTTATGATATTGCTGATATAAAGACTTTTGGTGGTGTTGATGCATCAAAGGATGAGCAGACATTTATAGATGCAGATTACCTTTGGGTACAGTATTCATCTGAGCTTGATAAAACAGCATTTTGTACAATAAAATACAGCAAGACAGATAAGAAGCTGTATATATCAAGACAGGAGATGAGTGATGAAGACATTGCTAAAGCAAAGCAGGATCTCAAGAGCAGTGATCCAACAAAAGTAAATGCAGCGCAGGCAACACTTTCATCATGTACTCAGTATGTGGATTCAAGTTCTCAGAAGGGAACGGTTCTTGCGAATAATGTGGCAAGCTTTCAGCTTCAGGTAAATCCAGATGATAACAGTTTGGCTGTGATAATTGGATTTGAGGATGAAAAAACAAATGAAAAATATAAAGTAACAAGTGTAGTTGGACTCAGAAATTCATTCGTGCTCAAGAAGCATGAGTGGGATTAATAGAGGAGGAAAATACAGTGTTTAAGAATAAAAAAATAGTCTTATCATCTATAGCTATTATATTCGCACTTGTAGTCAGCTCTATATTTGTGAATTATACACTGGCTAACTCCGATTCACAGGCTTCCCTGAGTGATGCGAACGGCAGCGGAAGTACATCTACAAGTCTGACGGGATTGTCCAATATCGATTTGGCAGTTAAGAACTCCAACGATGCTGGCAAGAAACAGACAGGAGAGGACAAATTCAGAATCGTCCAGATAGTACCTGATTCATATAGTGGCAATGCAGATATGGATGAGAAGCTGAAGGAAACTGTCACTGATAGCAAGTTTTCAGGTGATGCGAAGAAGCTGACAGGATACGATTCAACAACATATCTTTGGAGATATGTATATGCAGGTGAGTATTTCAGACTTGCAGTGTTCAATGGATATAAGACGATAAGCGATAACATGGCTGCCGGTGCGGTGACTCTTACAACTTGTACAGTCAGCGAGCTGAACAGCATGGATACAACAGCCCAGGGAATCCTCAATCAGGCGGATTTCATATATATTTGGGCAAATGGTGCCAGTGATTATGCCAGCACATCAAATGATATAAGCGAGGATCTGTATAACTGGCTGGATGCGTATGCTACAGCAAACTCACATCCTATAGCATTGTGTACAGGAACTCTGTGTACATCAGAGCCAGAGCTTATAACAGGAAATAATGATGATTACAGAATGGGTGCACTTGCATACAAGCTGATCACCAAGGGTGCTGTGGCAAGATATGATAATGTCCTTGTTACAGAGCCGGATTTCTTTAAGACACTTTATCAGGAGGCAGATGATAACAAGACGACTCCTGATATAAACAAGACAACAAAGACGATCTCTGACTTTATTCTTCAGGCAGAGAGAAAAGCCAGCGAGGGTGGTAGCGATTACCTTAACTATGGAACATACTATAAGTGGTATGAGGGTGTATCAATACTTGATTTCCTTGATGGTAACATACCGGATAATATCAAGGATTCCACATATGATAAGGCTGGTTCAAGATCAGGTCTTACAGGAGACAGAAAGTCGTGGAACTTTGATAATGCCAAGATACTTGTGATTTCAGAGGACGGAGCCGGCAGTGCAATGTTCAGTGAAATCACAGAGAAGAATAGCAGTGCTACACGTGGAGACATGGCTTCTGCTGATTACACATTCAATGCGAAGACAAATACATGGGAATCTGTACAGAAGGCTCCAAACAGCGATCTGACAGGACATATGTATGCGAATGGTACTTCAAGCAGTGGTACAGGTCTTTCAAGATATGTGCCAAGTGGTGCTGATGTTTACCTTATTGACAGTGCCGATCTTGTAGAGGCGATGACCAATGGCGGTAAGGCATTTAAGAATGTCAACTTTGCAACATCATACTATAAGGATGTCAAGACAAAGTCAGTTTCCGGTACAGTGAGATGTACTGATGATGCAGGTGATGCAGTGGATCCAGCAGCAGATATGTATGCATATCTTGTAGTAGAAAATGGAACACAGCTTAATCTG